>Ga0265798_10000249_pt1 | contig 97428 bp, 102 predicted proteins | sample P3T30metagenome_FD_192430 | JGI IMG/M metagenome (GOLD analysis project Ga0265798, IMG submission 192430) | Plant litter microbial communities from East Loma Ridge, Irvine, California - P3 T30 | ecosystem: Environmental > Terrestrial > Plant litter > Unclassified | place: USA: California... | reverse complement strand
TTTGACGGGCAGTATTGAACACGAGTATGCGGTCGTCAACAAGATGCTTAGCGACTACGGACCATCCTTTCCGCAGACCTTCACGTTCAATATACGTTACCAATTGACAGCGCTCATGCTAGAGGGTGCAATTGCCCCGTGGAAAATGAAGGAATTGATACCAGTAGTACAAAACGCTGTTGAGAAGCATGGTACAGAACTCACCGCAAACGCAGTGCGTCTCCTTGGGAAGCGGATACCGACGCCTACACCGGGGGTTAAGGCGACAGATCTTACTGTAAACGCAATCAGTCGCCGAGGAAAGCGAATACCGACACCCGCACTAGCTGTTGAAGCGAAAAGCTTCATGATCAATACTATTAAGCGCATTCTTGATGAAAGCATCGAATGTTGTGAACGTCTTGAGGAACTTTCCCGGACTTGGGACGTCAAACAGAAAAAGCAGAACCACCTCGCCTTAACGTACAAGGCCACGGTCACGCCTACCGGTATGTAGACTTCCAATACTCCAATTTGCACAACTAAAGCCACATTTCAGGTATCCTGCTACGCGGTCCTGACTGGGTCGTCTCCAATCGTATATTGAGGAAGTACAACACCCACACCCAGTTCTTCATGCGCGTGTTCTTCGCAGACGAGGACGAGCTGCCGGTATTCCATGACCCACGGGCATCGCAAGAGAGAGTTTACGAACGCTTTCGAGGCGTACTCCGAACCGGTATCACGGTCGCCGGACATACATTCCAATTTCTCGGCTTTTCACATGCGTCACTCCGTACTCATGAAACTTGGTTTATGGCTCCTTTCAAGAAAGATGGTATTTTCGTCTGTGCAAGAGATGTGTAAGTACGTACGATTTGCGTGTGGGACATGTACTGACTTCATCAAGCATTCGCGATTTGGGTGACTTTTCCCAGATTCGTTGCGCTGCAAAATGCGCGGCGAGGATAGGGCAGGCGTTCTCCGGTAGAGTTCACTCCGGCACCAAATGTATGTGAGATGTGTGCTGACATTGTACATCGACATCTAGATACAACATTCTCGGTGCCGATCCCGAAAATCGCCTATGTAAACGAAATGAAGGACGACGTCACGAGAAACAACCGCACATTCAGTGACGGCTGCGGAACCTTGTCATTGAGCCTCTTTCAAAAAGTTTGGAACGCCTTCCAGCCGGACCGTAGAGCACTCAGGCCGACGGTGCTACAGATCCGGTTCAGAGGTGCGAAGGGCGTACTATCACTAGATACGACATTGCAAGGTGAGCAACTGCACGCCCGAAAGAGTATGACCAAATACGTCGCCAAAGAAGAGTGGAGGGATTTGGAAATCTGTGGAGCTGCCTACAAGCCTCTCAGAGTGTATCTGAACCACCAGTTCATCAAGATCCTTGAAGATTTACGTATACCTATGGAAAACTTCATGGCGGTCCAGGATGAAGCTGTCACAGAACTGAAACTCATGACGGAGCATCCTCTGAATGCAGCCAGCCTTCTCGGTAAGTTCCGATTTTCTAGCACATGCTGTGCGGCCTGAAAGGATGTTTGGTTCCTCATACCCGGCGGCATCGCCATGAACTGCTTCCCGAACATAGGGTCATATGTGCTAACAAGCCTGCTAGAATACTCCCACTCGGGTGATCTTGCGAGAGTCCCGTCACTGTTTCGGCGAATGAATGAGATGGGTCTATCATTCCACGCGGACAGCTTCCTCACCGACATCGTGGAGGTGGCAGCTATGTCAAGCCTGAGGGATATCAAATATCGCGCGCGTATTCCAATCAAGAACGGCTACCTCCTTTATGGCATCATGGACGAATGGAATGTTCTGAAAGAGGGCGAGGTCTACATTCCGCTACAAGATTACGATACGAACGACAAACTGAAGAGAACCATACTCGTTGGCGAGCGAATAGCCATCACAAGAGCCCCTGCGCTACACCCAGGCGATATTCAGGTCGTCAAAGCAGTCGACGTTCCAGAAGGTTCGCCGCTCAGGGCACTGCACAACTGCGTCGTATTCTCACAGCAGGGTCCGCGGGATCTGCCTTCGAAGCTAAGTGGCGGTGATCTCGACGGAGACCTTTTCCACATCATCCACGACACTCGATTGATCCCGAGAGGCGTTTATCAACCCGCCGACTACCCTTCCACGCCGGCAAAGGATTTGGGGCGGCCGGTAACTGCCGACGATATCATTGACTTCTTTATCGAATACATGAACATGGATCGATTGGGACAAATTTCGAACAAGCACAAGATCCGCGCTGATAAGGCTCCTGCTGGCACTCTGGATCGAGAGTGCCTGCTTCTTGCCAAGCTCGCATCCGACGCCGTCGACTTTGGAAAATCCGGAATACCTGCCAGCATGGCTCAGATACCTCCAGGTGGTGATCACATCCGCCCCGATTTCATGGCTCCAGGATCGAACCTTGTCGTCAACGAATTGGGCGCAGCTGAGCTCGAAGAGCTCGAGGGCGACGACTTCGACGAGGTGAGTGTGCTGAACGCTGAGAAACCAAGAAGTTCATATTACACAAGCACAAAGATCTTAGGAGTTCTGTATCGACGTATCGACGAAAAAACGTTCTTCGATAAGATGAAGAACGCCTACCGAACATCTCACCATCGCCGGGGTGATGAGACGCTGGTGCAGAAACTCAAGCGATATGTGATGCGAGAGACCCGTGGAGTGCAATGGGAACATCATTGGGATTTCGCAGAACAACTCCGTGAAGCGTACGAAGAGAACATGTTCGAAATCATGGACACACATCATCCGTCTCGAGGCTCACGTCTTACCGAGCTTGAGGTGTTTAGTGGTAACATCCTTGGCAAGAAAGATCGTGCACCATCCCGCTACGTCCGCGAAGCCAACCTCGAGGTTCAAGAACGCTTCAACCGAGATGTCAGCGACATGATCAAGAATATAGTAATGGGTGATGGAGACTGGGACGGCGATGCAGATTCGGAGGCGCTGCCGCGCTCCATTGCGTGCTTCATGGTTGCGCTGGAAACGGATGGTTGGGAGAACTACCGCACGTTAAGGAGCTGGAAGTACGTTGCTGCCGCGGTGTGCTTGGAGCAGTTGTGGAAGTACAATAACGGGTATTTGCGCCGACTTTGAGTAGTGGCGTAGTGCTACGTCTTGTACCGGCCTTCCAGTGGAGAGGTGCTCGGTTATCACGACTTCATGAAGATACCGCGCAAAAGATGCGCTGGAAATATGGTGGTACCATTAATTTGATGAGTCCAACGTGTGATGCGATGTGATGCAATGCATGGGTGAGGAGTTGCTGAGGACACCTTCAGGGAGTACTGCGCAGGCCCCTTGCGCGCAAACTACGCCCAAAGACCTAAGCGAATCAGCGTTTTGGCTCACACAGAAGCGGTTAAAGGGGCCAATGCTTGCCTCTCGCGTTGGAAAAATCAAAGAACACGCTTGAGCTCTACGATACTTTTTATGATTTTCGAATGTTTGTGTGCCCAGGTGTCGTCGCGTCGCATTCCAGCATGCCGCGCAGTCGCGTCCGCGTTCCTGAAGTTTCCCACATCAGCCAACTAAAATTCCCAGCCACAGAACCCAGCCATGCCAGGCCCATCCACGACCCTGCGCCCCCCAACTGGCTGACTGAGATCCGGTAAGCCCGGGTGCCATCACCACATGGCACCACGAGCCTACCCCGCATCCTGCCCATTGGTGTTGGCCGCGTGATACTTGCTACCCAAGCCAAACCCCCTCAAAACCATGATTTCAGGAAATATAGATGCATAATCTGAGCTTTCTCTCATCAAACGCTCATCCATCTGCTTACGTCATGTGACGGTAACAGCAACATCTTCGATGGTCTAGTGGTCATGATTTCCGGTATGAATGAGGAATGCGAGAATGTCGTGGACCAATCAAACTGACAGTCGTCACAGCTTGTCAAATGTTCACGAAATGTTTACAAGCGCGGGAGACCGGGGTGTATGTGCTACCCAATTCTTGATGGGTGTTTTGAGCTTTGTCTAATCGTGCAAACAGTCGATTCCCCGTCGGAGAGCTTATTAGCTACGCGCCTTTTTTTGAGGAGAGGGGTGGAATGATGGGGGTTGAGAGGTGCGTGGCTTGAGTAACTTTTTGGGTAAAGATGCGGGGTCGGGTGATAGGGTGGATGATCCCGATATCGTCAGGTTATGGTGATACTACTACGCTTTTTGCATTGAAAGTACGGCTACGGCCTCGTCCGAGATAAGTAGAAATATTTCTGAATGCAGAGGATAAATTGTTGCTTCCTGACCTGAGTGAACAGTATGCCCCCTCAACTTGCCGGGAAACCTGCTCGGGCCATCTTCTTGCCCCGTTGAGCCTTCCGATTATGGTTCGCACTTGAACCCTTGTTGGCCTCCTTGCGCTGCCGTGATATTTGCGTACCTTTGTCGTCAGCAGGACCTGCGACGCTGGCACCACCTCGTCCACCACCTGGGCCACCACGTCCGCGCCCTCTACCTCTTCCTCTACCGCCGCCGCCTCTTCCACCGCGACCTCCTTGCCCATCACCACTCGCTTCGTCGCCAGACCCTGCAGGGCTGTCCCGCCATGCTGTTGATTGAAGCTCTCGCTGCTGACCCTGGAAATTGGAAAATTTCGCTTCGAGCCGCCGCAGTGCACGAGGATTGCGACCCATCATGATGGCCCAGCCTTCGATTGCTTCGTCGGTCATACCAGTCTCGCTCTTGAGGGCTGTTCGAGCTTTTCCTCTCCTTATCTCTGACTCGCGGCCAAACAATTCAGGTGTCATGGTGTAAGCGCGGAATAGGGCTTCTTCATTCTTGTCACCCAAGTCGGCATCCTCGCCAGGTCCGTGCGCGGCAGTGTCGACAGAGGCGCCAACGTCCTCTGCATCGTATGTGTCATCTCGTTCGTCGTCGTCTGAATCGAAGGCTGCCAACGCCGCCATGATTGCTGATTTGGCGGGTGCTTTACTGCGGTCGGACAAGATCTTATCGGCGGTCGAATCCTGACCTCTGCGACCAATATGGAATCGCGATGTATCAACTACAAGCCTGTCAAATTCGTCGTCGTCAAATACATTGCGCCGTTCTGGAAGGTGTTGGCTCGATCTGGGTGGTGGCATTGGCTGTGACGATGTCGCCGGTGCAGGCCTAGCATATGTTAGTAACTCTGACTTGAGCCGTGAGGGTGTGAACCAGAGAGGAGGTACTTACAGTTTCTCGCTCCGATCAGCCTCGATAAGGTGTGGCGGTAACGAATCTTCCAAAAGATGTGCGGTAACCTGCTCGATGTCGTCGTTGTACTCATCCAAGCACTTGACAATGAAGCCTGCACCCAAGTCTGGAAAGAGATCCTGGATCTGGCTAATCATACTCATCCGGTGAACGTGTATCTCGCCGGTGAATGCTCCGTGGCCATAGCTATCTTGATCTGCTGCTGCTTTGCCTTTGTCTACCTTTCGTCGAATCAGCCTCTTCGGCCGAGCTAGACTAGACTGCCGAAACGCGCTCAATGATGCTGCAGTGTTCTTTACTCTTGTTGCTTCCGGAGTAGTAGCCTTTTCTCTTATCTTTTCCAGTAGCGGTGTGTTGGTGACAAGATCGGCAACCAACGTCTTCTTACCAGGCTCCTTCTTCTGATCTTGCCCCTCACTAGACTTCAGGCTGTACAGATGATCAGAGAGCAGCGAATAATTCGGTTTTGGACCTTCTAACGCGGCTGTTAGACCAAGGTATGCAGTCGTGACTAGCTTCTTCTGCATCGATTGAGGAACTTGTGGGTATGCGGAAAGGAGAGAGTCGAGGAAGTCGGACCCTGTGAGCATGAAAATGCTGGCATCTGACGAGGCTCTGAGAAGAGGTGCGATCCGATCAAGTGTCTTTTCGGCCTCCTCCGGCCGCTTTGATTCCAAGTTCCGGATTAGGGACGTTTTTGCTGTCTGCAACGACTTCTCGATTGCCGCACCTTTTCGCTTCCATGACCCTTGCAAGAGCGTACGGAACTGCTCGCTCTTGGGATACGCATGACAAATGTCAGATAGGGTGGACCAGCTGAGCAAGTGACTGGGTATGTCTTCTTTGGAAAGGATTCTGTGTAATAAAAAGAAAGTCTTCTTCCGTAATGACGCAACTTTGGATGCTAGCTCATCATCCAGGGCCAGTTCATGAAAGAAAGACAGGAGAAATTGCGTGAGCGAGCTCTCCTCTTTGGTCGCCTCCGAGAACTTTTGGTCCTCTAATCTCAGATAGAGCTCAGATAACGAAGCCCACGAATCCAGGTACAACTGCCATTCGTCGGGCAGTATGCTCTTCCTGACTTTTGCGTCTGGGAATGGCGCGAAGTGGGGTAGCGACATCTCTGTTGGTGATGTTGTAAGACGAAATCCAGGGCCGGGCTCAGAAGTACAGTTCACTGTATAGGGAACGCGAGAAGTGTTTAAAAGGTTCAATTTCTGTTGTTTGTCTGCAGTCATGCAGTCATGATGGCTCATGGGCCCGCCTGCCGAGCGATCAAAAGGGAGCGATACCAGTTACGGCACTAGCGTCCGCAATCTTGGCGCGCATCGCCCACAGATCGAAAATGCGCATCGCGAAGAACTTGACGACTCCGAACGCCGTCGCAAATTCTAACGCCACCCCAGTCATCACATTACCGCGATCAAGGATCCAGGTCGTGACTGGAATCTAACTCAGAATCTACAAAAACACCACACTCCAATCCGACAAGATGTCTTACAACAAGGGCGAGAAGGACTTCGGCGAGGGCCCCAAGATCCACAAGGTACGTCGCCGTGTGTTCTAAGCGCACGAGGCTGTGTACTGACTGCGCTTCTAGATCCGCATCACCCTCACCTCCCGCAACGTCAAGAGCCTCGAGAAGGTCTGCCAGGAGCTCATCGACCGTGCCAAGAACAAGGAGCTCCGCGTCAAGGGCCCCGTCCGTCTGCCCACCAAGCACTTGAAGATCACCACCCGTAAGACTCCTTGCGGTGAGGGTTCCAAGACCTGGGACACCTACGAGATGCGCATCCACAAGCGTAAGTGCATACCACTCCAGACAGTCGGTCGGACAGCAGCTAACTGCGGACTTAGGCCTCATCGACCTCCACGCTCCCACCGAGGTTGTCAAGCAGATCATCATCAACATCGAGGCTGGTGTCGAGGTTGAGGTTACCATCGCCGCATAAGGGCTTGGTCCGCACAAGGATTATAAAGGAGTGTCAACGGTCTGAACAGACGTGTGGCTATGAAACAGCTCTCGAGGCTGGACATACACGAAATGAAATGATTCAGACATGACCGCGTACTGCATTGGGATGTGGCTTTGACCGTGAGAGGCTTCTATGGGCTATCAACGACAGCCGTCACAGTATGCAGTCCACAGAACAAAGAAGGCATGAGCCAGAGAGCTAGAAGATGCTTCTATGGTCGACCAATATGTGCCCACTGACAAAGGCCCACCGAAAAGAGTTGCACTCTTCTCGAATGGGAGTCTCATCATCTGCATGTTCAACAAATCATTTACGTATAAAACGTGTACCCGCCACTCTTTAGCTCAACCACGATATCCCAACCTTCATCTGTGCCTTTCACAAGCCAGCACTCTCAGGAGGGCCGAGTAGAATTAGACCATCAAGAAGAATAACGCCGAGTGGTAAGTCGTCCCATCCCATCCTATCGCCCGCTTCAAAGTCTGCCACTATGGATAACAATAGATTAGAGCTCTGCTTGGGTCATTCGCGCTCAAATTGCACATATTAGACTCACATCTGCTAAACCAAAACGCGATTTGGTGTCGTGGATGTCTTAAACAACCTACTAAACCATGCTCTCTTGCCAGGTCATCTAAAGCGTCCTTCAACTTCGGACTTCTCATGTTTACATGTACTCCGTCGCCTTGAAAAGTGTCGTCTGGCTTATACATCGCTAGCAAGGTGACCTGACGATCTTCCGAGGATGCGAGATAGGTGGGCCTGGCTTCTACAAAAGCTGGATCGCAACCTTCGTAAAACCATATGTCCCAGTCGCGCATAAGACTTTGACACGATTCTTTTAGGTTATGGTCGGTCACGGACATTTTGAACTTGGGTAGACACGTAAGAAGTGGGAAACGACAAGTGCGGGATATATAGTTGACTATAAGTCCATGATAGCACGGCGTGAGATGGACCCATGACTAGGTAGGCAAACATTCTACTTAGTTCGTGTAGTCTGTGCAATTCTCTTCCATTCCAGGGAAGCGCCAGCCGTAATGAAGCCTTTTCCAGGTGCATTCGTGTCGCACTTGCAGGTGTCACCAGTCCATATGCACCTGCCATCTTCCGGACAGTAGCTTCTCACACCGCCAAACGCTCCGATGCTAGTATTCAGCGATCATGAATCAGTCATCGTGAATAAGTAAACGAGGTGATGAGTTGTTGAAAAGGCGTCCATGTGCCCCGGGTCTCGCATCATTTTCAGGAAGTACTCAAGACTTCTTTCCTGTATATCTTTGAATGCATTTTAAGTGTACTATCTACAAATGAGTGTGTCTCCAACCGCTGTCTCAAAGTCTCAAGAGCATTCCCGACCAACAACCTTGTCAGTCACATGCTCGTCTCGCAACAAGAGCCTAACCTGCTTGTTCCAGGGACGTAGGCTCATACTTCTTATCAGCCTTATCCCAAGCCCAAATAACCGATAGAGGAATCATCGTATCCTCGTTGGTGACATCAGCTTTGCCACTTGTGACTATTGTCGCAAAGTCAGAAATGCGAGTTTAGAATTGCAGGAAGTACTGAGGGATACCTACGTATTGCGAACCACATGACAACTCTTGCACCGTTGTCGTGCACACAGTCCTCGACTCCCTGAAAGACACCTTTGTTGCTAGCCAATTCCCTCAGCTTATTGAGGTTGTTGTGCGCGCGCAGATCATAGGATATCCCGGTGCGGCCCTCTTGGTCTGGGTCGTCGGGGTGGGGATAGTGAGCCGCTATGAGACACACGTTGCGTTTGTCTGAGTGTGGAGTGGCAAGCTGCAGTATGAAATTCGGTTGCTTAGGGACCCATGCTTCCGAGGCGTCTTCCGGGAAGTTGCCGTTGAAGTTGTCATCTGCCATTATTTCGACGCATTGCGCCTTGTGAGATTCGGCTTTGAAGGTTAAGCTTGATGCCATGACTTCGATGTAGTAGGTTTTACTAAGGGATTGGGAAGAGATTGACTTGTCGCTTTTGTCTTTCCGAGGGTGGTAAAGGAAGAAGCTGAAAAGAGCAGCAGATCGGCTTCTTTTATGCTCTTTCCCGATGACTCTTATGCCAGTGATGATGCGTCGAAGGACTATGACATTACGGTGGGTGGCACATAAGTCCTCATTATCCACGGACCTGTCGTCATCCCGCTGCGCACGTCTGTCCTCATCTTCTTACGGCAACTTCACCTTGTAGACCACAGCGCACTCTCGATGTTCAGGAAAAATTTCAAATGGTAGCCTGTCAAACTTCAACGCCTTGAGTGTTGGCTTATCACGGCGGCATGAGAGACCCTAAGGCCCACATCACCTTGCGTACCTGCATATCACAAGTGTCATAGTAGAGCCAGGAAGATGTCGCATCGTTATACAACAGTAAGTCTCGACGATAAAAACAGGTTTGCAGACTTCAGCATCATCACCATATACAGACATCAAGACGTTGAGGTGTCCAGGTGACTACCAAGACCTCACAGACATCACATATCATAAGTACTTAATAATTATAGAACCAGTTTTACTATCGTGTGCTACTTAGCTAGCTATGAACTTTGATGACAGTTTGTCATATCTCCGTGAATCCTTCCCATATTATAGTACATGCATCATGAAAAGAGTGAAAAGTGAAGAGAAACCATGGAGAACTACCAAAACCTCTTAACCGGTGCCATTGCCGTTGCCGTTGGTGTTGCCATTGCCGTTGGTGTTGACAGGCGTGTTGGTGGGGGCAGGGGGTGAGGTAGGGGGGTTTGCAGGAGGGACCGAGGGGAACACGCGACGCTCGATATAGCGGATAGTGTTGTTCGGTCCGAGGGCGAAGAGGGGTTGAGGAGGGGTGTCAGACATGATGGCTAGACAGTCGAGAGACTTGTGCTAGTTTAGTGTTTTCGGTTTGAAAGTTGACGGATCAGGTGCGAGCCCTTGTGCCACCAGGTCTTGAGGCGGTCGATGATGCGGTGTTTGCGGTAGTCAACTGCTCTCATGCCCTCCGCGTCACGGAAGGTATGGCGGTTGGCGGTGGTGGATGACGTGAAAGCTTGAGCTTCACCGGCACGATCTTGGAGGAGTGAGGTTGTTGACTGCTTGGTCGACTCGGGCGAGGCGAGGTCTTGTGCGTTGGTCTTGCTTCGACCAGCTCGAGTGTTTGATTGGCTGTCAAGCGTAGCTTTGCGAGTTGACGAAAAGCGCTTACGGAGCGAGAGCCTAGTCTTGCGTGTGGTGTCGTAGTGCTCGTCGTCAGAAGTGTCAGAGGCTGACAGGTGGTCGCGGAAGATAGCTGTAGGAGGTGACAGGGCAGAGGTGGGGTAGCGTTCACCGACTGCGTGTGGCTGGTCGCTGTTGCGGCCAAAGGTGCTGAAGCGGTGATGACGCGCGTGTGCGGTGCTATCGGCCGGTGATCCGAACGGGGAAGCTGTGGCTGTCTGCGCTGTCGAGAAGGAGCTTGTGGTAGACGCGTCAGAGAGTCTGTTGCGGAGGTGGGAAGGGCCTGGGTGAGGAGAGTGTCTCGCAGCAGCTGGACGAGGAAGGGAGATGTCAATAGCGGGGTTTTTTGACGTCGCCCAGGGATAATTCTTGTCTGAATTCCAGGGACGCGTCTCGGTTACTGTGGGCGTAGAAACAAACGACCTCAGAGACCTTCTTACGGAAAGAGCGGACTCCCCTGAGATGCGAAGCTCTTGAGGGCCGACGGTGTGAGAGCGCGGACGGAGAACAGCTGGTGATGGGACTCGCAGCTCTGGGAGCGGAGTCGTCTTGTCGTATGTTGGTGTGCTCGGTGCGTCGTCGTCCTTGGGGGGCCTGCCTGTATTTGAGTCTGCCTCGCTAGCGCCGTTTACACCGACTCCATCGTCAGGACGGCCTGGACTGCCTGGACTGCCACATCCCCTCTCTTTGCTTGTGATCTCGTCATACAGATCGTCTTCGATAACAACCATGTGCGAGACGCCACGCATGGGGCGAAGTCGAGCAGACGAGCGCTTCTGCGTCGGATGGATCTCGTGGATCTCCTCCAATGCGTGCTTCTCCATCTCCTCCTCAATCGGAAACTCGGCTGGCTCACCGCACTTGTAGTATTCCCTCAACGACGGGAAGATCTCTGAGAGGCGCTGGGTAAGCCCCCCGACAGAAGGTATGGTCAGCCGCTCAATCTCTGCCATGAGCTCCGGTGAACGAGCACGGTGCATCGCGAACAAGTTGATCATGGCGGTAGGCTGCATTGACAACCCCGAGCGCTCCGCTTCATTCAATTCGGCGAGAGAAAGGCGCAGGTCCGTGACATCACCCGCTGATGCAGGCCGCGGACTACCTCTGCTCACCCTCTGCGACGCATTGGGCACCTCTTCCATTGACCTTGAGTAGCGAAGGCCAAGGTCCTCGGTCAAACCATCGAACAGATTCATCCGACTAAACCGCATCGAAGGCAAACCGTGTGCCTGTCCGAGCGCGCTGCCCACGTTGCTACCAACAGCACTCCGACGATGCGACGCTATAGACGACCTTCCCGAGAAGTTGATCGGTTCCTCTCCCGAAGCCCTGACCCCCGACGGCGCGCCGAACGGAAAGCGGTAACTCGAGCTCTTCAGGTTGCTGGCACTCGTGTTGAGGCTCGAGTCTTCATGCGACTCCTCCTTCAGGTCAGGCAGATAACGCGTAGGGCCAGGATACCTATATCCGGATAATCTGAGGTCGGTCGTAGTATTCTCTTGGATGTTGGACAAAGGACCCGATCCCAAAGAATTCAATAGATTTCCAACACCGCTCAGAGGGCGTAGCGACACCTGCTGGAGGCCACCACCGTGGGAGGAAGGCCTATATCCATTCCAATCGAGGTGTGTCGTAGTCTGGCTGTCACGATGGCCAGGCTCTTGGGCTACCGGAAGTCCATCCGCGGAGTCTACACATGAGCCTGAGGAGGTGTCATGGATCGAGTACACAGAGGAGGGCTCCAAAATCGCAGGAACCGGGCTGTCGATTGGTTGCGCAACAGGAGCCGGGCTACTACCGGGCATCTTGGATGGGTTGCAAGCTTTCGGAGTGTCGAAGCTGATAGCTCGCGTCTTCGCAACAGGTACACCTTTTGGCCTGGTCGACGGTGCTTGCGGCGTCTTCTTTACCTCCATGGCGGGCGGCGGTGAGCTGGTCATCTCATTGAGACTGATAACGCCGTCCGTGTCTTGACTCGAACTGGAAGCAGATGGGACCGTCTCATCTGACTTCGGTAGCTCCTCTTGGTCAGTATACTTCCGAGACCTGGCAAAGCGCAACGGTAGTGGACGCATCAAAAACGAGACTGCGGCGTGCACACGTTGGGCCTCCTTGGAAGTGCTTGACTCTCGGGGCGGTACCGCTGGCCCCTGGTGCGTAGTGCCCAGCGTGGATGACGAGCCAGATACCGATATCGAGCCTTGCTTCATGCTCTGCTTGGAGCTAGTCCGCAATTTGCTCGCTACGATAGAAAAGCTGGATTCTCGACGCGGTATAGGAGGCTGTTTGCGAAGCATAGCAGAAGGGGGCTTGGACAAGGGTGCCTCCACAATCGTCCTGCCCTGATTCAAGATCACCGTTCCTAGGTTGGACGTTTGGAGTCGAGGCGGAGGTGCGAAACTAGCACGGAAAGGGTGCACACCAGTCGCAAAAGAGTGAGTGTCTGCTTCCTTCGTTACCGCATCTCGCTGCGGCGCAAAGTCAATGGCGCATATGGAAGACGCTTTGATGTCTTCTTTCCCTGGCTCGGATGGTATCGATTCTGAAGAGACATCCGGCAGATCGGTACAAGACTTGAAGGACAGCTCATCGGACGACCCTTGTGCATGGCTACTTCTGGATCGAAGGGCAAGAGGCAGCGGCTTCATGTCATGTTCTGTTGAAGCATCCGTGTGCTCCTCATAATTGCTCTCGTTGGCCGTCTCGATTCGCACCAAAGCGTCGGTCTCGTTCTTATAATCAGATCCCTGATACCCTGCAAGAACATCCGACATACCATCCCCGGTACTATTGCCAGGACTGAGAGACATGTTCGTGGTAGCATGAATCCTAACACCGGGCTCGTTCTGGAAGCCACCGCTATTGGCCGTTGGTATGGAATGCTGGACCGCGAATTCAAGAGTGGACGAGTCGAGGATGCTGGATCCAGTCTGCGATAAGATACTGTGTCGGTTTTCTCCGCGGTCCGCCGAATGCAATACGGCCCCACGAGGTATATCAGATACAAAGTACTCCTTAACAGGTATATCACAAGAATGGGTGACCTCATTGGTCTTCGACAGCGGCAGAGGCCCCGGAGTCAGCGACCTTGGTGTCAGCGACCGTGTTGTCAGCGACTTTGTCAACGACTGCGGTGTCGGAGACGTCGTCAGTGATTGCGGTGTCGGGGACTTTGGCCTTGATAGTGGTATCGGAGACTTTGGCCTTGATTGTAGTGTTGGAGACTTTGGCCTTGAGAGTTGTGTCGGAGACCTTGGAACGGGGGGCTTTCTTGACGGAGATGGAGGCTTGCTCGGGAGCGAGGGAGATGGCCCCGAAGAGGTTACTAACTCCATCGAAGACTGGATATCGCCCGTCGTTGAAGCCTCCAGACCTCTTAGGATCAAATTCCTTGTGATGCGGTGAGCTACGGGGGACGCTGGGAGTTCCGCAATGTCGCTTTCGCGAATGCTTCTGGGCTTTGCGCTCGGCCTCGCGTTCGCGCTCGAGATCGAGCTTGAGGTCTTCTCGCAATTTCTCACGGTATTGGATGCGATGTTGTCTAGGTGGGGAGACACGACCTCCATCGACATTGGTCGTGCCTCTTGTCCTAAAAAAGGATCACTCTTCAATGCCGCCCCAGCCGGACGAAACTGTTCGACAATGATTATCTTTCGGTCTATGAAGCCGTCGGGATCAGCATCCGTCCCTGGGTCCGCAGACGCCACAGGTCCGAGCTGGTCACTCGTGTTGTAGTATGGTACTGGAGGATACTCTTCCTGAATAACAAGGCGGTTCGGGTTGGCGGCTTTGAAGACCTTGTTTCTATCGAGGTTTCGGTGCACTTCCATGGAGCTACCATCTTTCGGAGTTGATGGCATAGCCATGTCGGACGACGGCGGGTCTGATTCGGTACGCAAGTTTGTGTTAAAACTGGACATGGAAGCAGGCGCAGACCTCTTGAGACGAGCTTGTTCAGCAGCGATCCGTTGGCGGTGGTCGGCTGGTAAAGGTGGCTGATGTTCATCCTGACGCCTGCGCTCTCTTCGATCTTCTGAACGAGGCTCGCGGGCGGAGTTGCCTGTCATCCTGCGAGACATGAGTTGTCCGAAAGCCGCGTGGTAGGGAGGAAAGTCGTCGTCTTCCACGGGAGGATCTTCAAGGCTCATCGTAGACCGAGAGGATGGATTCTTGGTCCTCATCTGCCCGGGGCCCTGTCCGTTGTGGAAGCCTCGTTGGTCTTGTCCTTGTCCAGCATGCTGCTGCCGATACGTATGATTTGTGTATCCTGGGTTGCCGTAGCCTTGTACCTGGCCAGCATAGGGCAGTCGCTGACCGTCGTAGGTCCGCGGCCCTTGGAAGTGTACTCCGCTGTCGTCGCTCAGGGCGGACTGGACCGATCGCGAGTATGGAACAGGCTGCCTGAAACCACCCCCGGCGGGGTGTGCATAGTATGGGCTTGGGTTCGAAGATCGGGACGCTGGCCGAGGGCGCAAGCTGGGAATAGACCTGTTGCTGGAGAGGCCGTACGCTGGGGGCTGTATGGTATTCGTCATCGAGTGCGAGCGATGCGCGTCCCTGTCGCGGTTGTCTCTTCGGTTGTTGAAAGGCGATGATCCGGTGGCGTTCATCATCGTTGGAGACAGCGTGTCGGCAGTATACACGGGCCCATGGTGTTGCATTGGCTGACGCGGTGCAGAAGAGGAGGAGGGGTAAGAACGGAAGTGCTGCTTGCTACCCCGACTGGAAGTGTTGGACGTGGAAGAAACTTGCGACATCCTGCTGGTCGCGCGCGAACGCAGCGGACGTGGTGCGTTGCTCATGGCAGACAAGTCGTCGAACTTAGGACGGCCGATGCTAACGTCGCCTATCTCGGTCTCGGTGCGGAGCATGGACGTGACGCCGCGGTTAAGAGGTTGAAGGTCTGCACTGGGTGCCCGCGATACGGGTTTACCTGATGCTCGGCTCATGGCAGAGACGTTGGAGGCTCGCGAGTTGCGGCCGCCGCCGTTGGGATCCTGATCAGAGAGCGGCATACTGCTGTCAGCTGCGAAAGTCGCTGGGAGGAGAGCAAGCAAAGGTTGTATGCAGGGCGTGAGCGAAGCTGCTGCGGTGGTGGCTCTCCTGATTACGGCGCTGCCAAAAGATGTGGGAGTTATTGGTATAACCAAAAAGAAGAAGCGATACTGCACAAGGCGGCGAGTATCCAAAGAGACGAAAGCGGGTGACCTTTACACAACCCTCGCCAACATCTCCGCCAAATGGAGAGTGCTGTTGAGTGTGGTGGTGTCGTGGGTGGGGGCAAGGTAGAGGAGACGGAGGGAGCTCGGCGGAGACGTTGTTTTGATAGCGAGACTCGCGCCTCCTTCACGTCCATTACGGCAGAGGCTACCCCTACCCCGCCAGCATCTCGCACAGGAAGGCAGAAACATCAGACACAGAAGGAATACAGAGACGATACAGAAAGGGTCAGTAGCAGAGATGCATATGAGAATGGCCCCTACCTACTTGTGCGTACAGCTTTCCCATACCTACCCCTACGGCGGGCCTACCACCCGTGGCGCCAAACCGGCAGCCAGCAGCCAGCAGCTCTTCGCTTCTCCTTCTCGCACCCCAGCTGCCCACCATGCGCAGGATAGCGCAGCATCCAACAGCAACCCATTCCGAAACTGCTCCCAGCAAGCACACCAGACCACCGCATCACCGACGTCCTCCGCACGACGGCGCCTTCTGCCGCGATGACGTCCGCACACGAAGTTAAAGACATTACACGTTGCTCGTTACCGCGTTACATCTACCAGGGCGAAAATATATACATGCGAAAGCCCCAGGAAGCCATCGAGAACGCTGGGCAGAACCACGGCAAAGACTATGAGATTTGGATTGCGTAATACACAGAAACGCAAAGTCAAAGGGGTATATAGCCTTGCAACGCCAGACAAGAGGACCAAGGACGGGACAAGGGATAACAAAGATCAAACTAGAGGGTATCACTCGGCGATAGGACCTATATCGCCAGATTTCTTCTTGGTGAATAGCCGTTTGAGAGATGAGAAGCTACTTCGTTTGGAAAGTCGCTTGTTCGAAGCATCTGAGAACGTGGACAAAGAGGTTGGTGGTCGGCTTGGCATGTCCGCAGCCTTAGGGGTTTGCTCAGGACGATTGAACGTAGGAGAGCTGGCACCTAGTCGACTCGACATGGAACCTTTCGGCGTACTCAAGTTTCGACTAGGGAAAAGACCAAATTGGGCGGTTTGTCGCGAGGACATGGAGGACACGGAGCGTGGCGATGCGTAGCCCGGTGACACGGCTGAGGCGCCCGACACAGAACAATATGCCGAATCTTTGCCGGTCAAAGGCGGACTGTATTCTCCGTTTTGTGGTTTCGCCGACATGCGTTTCGTTGCTGATGCGCTTTCCTCTGCAGATAGGTTAGATGGCGAAGACACTTTATGCTGGTGCCCCGGAACATGTGTTGCACGACTAGACTCTGCATGCGGTGTCGCTCCGTCACGTTGCTCGTCGTTGCGCCAGGCATCACGGTAGTACCCGGACTGATTTGCCTGACGTCGTACATCGACGTCTGTGTTGGAAACGGCAGACGCAGAAGACGAGTCTTCGCTCCGTTTGGGCGTCTCTGTGGTGGAATCGGATGCGTTTGTGATCTCGGGCTGCTGCTGCTGTTGTTGATGCTGTTGCTGCTGCGGCCTCGCTCGTAAAGTCGAATGTCGCTGGGGTGTGCCAAAGCTGGCAGGCGTCTCCCTACCGGATGATGATGCGCTCATGAATGGCGGACGTTCGGGTGGGGGGGTTGGAAGAGGTTTGTTGTTGGCAAAGTTTCGAAATGGGCGTGCCTCGCGCGAATTGGACGAATTTCGTGAAGATGTGCGTGTCGCAATCTAGGGCTATTAGCGAAGCTCCAGCTGAGAACATAGCCCACGAAGCGGGTTCGACGCGGATTCTGGCAGCGAACATACCAAACTTCGGCGACTTGCAGCGCCACACCGCTTCTCGATCTCATTGCAATAGCTGCTGACCTGTACGAGCACAACGCCCAGCCTTTCAGCCTTTGCTACGAGGCTTTGCAAGAATTGCGACCAGCCTCCGGTGTTGCCACACATGGCTGAATATATGCGCCCAATATCCTCATTGCGGTATGTCCATTCGTCTCCCACATCGCCTAGGTATAGATCGAGCTCCTGGTTGGCTTCGCGAAATACGTTGATGTCGATCAGGTAGTCGTTGAGCAGTTGCGACATGCGCCCAATGGTGCGTTCGATCACGATGTTGCCGTCGAGCAGTTGGGCGCGGTATGAGCGGTCTTCGAGGAGACGATCGAATTCGTTTACGTGTTCCATGGGCACCTTTAGACATTTATGCCGGAACAGCATGTCCTTCATGCTGCTTTCGAGGTCTTCATTCGCCCGCTGCAGGAAACTGTCGAGCTCATTGACATGCTTGAGCAATATGTCGGCGACATCGGCGACGGACTTTTCCAGATGCTGATGCAGCAGGTGGACACCAAAGATGATCTGCGCGACCGTCTTTGTTAGAGGATGAAATTTGCCCTTTGCGTTGCTCCTCCAGTGGCAGTTGTATGTGAAGTTCCACGAGGGCTCAGAGGCATTCTCCTCTCTGCACAGCATTTGCTGTCGCGTCTTAACGCTCTTCTTGGGAATGGCGAAGGGAACGTGCCCCGTTTCGCCAGTGGCGTCGAGCATCGACTCCTCAAAGGGCGCCTGCATAGAGGAGAGAGGGTGTATGGGGAAGGTGGCCGTCATGATGCGTTTGTCTCGCTCGTCTTGCCATTCGTAGGAGTCGCGGTTGTCGAAGCTGCGACGGCCCCTCTGCGATAAGCGTCGAAAAGGAACCATGGCGAGTAGCGAGTGGATGCTACTCCAGCTCGGATTATGGTGCTACAGAAGCCAAAGCCAATGCAAGCCCAAACTCGCAGTTCAAGGATATGGGCTGTGCATAAGCACGAAACACTGGGTTGTCGAGGCCGGGGCGCTGGAGGGTGTATCGTCGTCGGGCCTTCTTAAAGACGCATGGTGCAGGATGGCATTGTGTGTGCAGAGTCTACGCCGCAGGGGATGGAAATGTTGAAGGTGCCGGAGATGGCGGAAGGAAGACTGGACACGGTCCCAAGGTTCAAGGACCCCTTCGGTTCGTCAGTCATCAGGTCACAGGTCACAGATCAGCCTGGGATCTGGCACAGAGACGGGGGGTTTCTGGTCGCCAGGAGGTCTGCAGGTAGTGCAGGAGGCTTGCCCGCAAGCAGGCTGGCGGATGCCTTAGTGCCCGAGACGGTTGGTATCCAGAGGCAGGGCGGGGAAGCCATGGCTACTCTCCACCATACAGCCTTCACGACTAGGAGCAGACGGGCAAGCCTCAAACAAGAATAAACTTTGGCAGTGCCTATCCCCAGCGGCGCCCTTTACTACAGATATCCGTTTTCTAGACCGCCCGCGGCCTTTAGCTGGCTGCAACGTGTCGAGCAGGTGATTTGGCGGTTTGGCATTTTGGCCGTGGCATCCTCACTGTGTGCGCTAGAAGACGCATTGCAGCCGCCAGCAACACACCCAGGAACGCCCCCAAGCTTTCCTATGGCTGCCCTGAGCGACGATCCCGCCATGTCGCCGTTTTCCAACTCGGTCAGGTCAAGTGCCGAGGCTTATCATATCCCGATTGATGTTTTAGCTGCCAAATGGCGCAACGCATAGCAGACGTCATGAATGGGCTCCAACGTGAGTTTACCAAGCGCCACGGTTCCTGGCCGATCTCCGCGGGAAGCTATGGATCCCAAGCTTTGGGATGCACGCGCATAATTACAAACTTGTGCTTGTGCCTGGCAAGCATATTACGGGTCACGAGCATCCAATCACCGGGCACGCGATCGGCAAGCTTCACCCAGCGACCATCACTTCTTCCATCTACCAACCCGTGCAACATGCCTCTGGCGCTGGGCTAGAGAGCGGCTGGCAGCCACCAACAATAGAAAGTTTGATCAAGATGCAGACCAACGTTACAAGAAACAACGGCGCGAACTACCCTCTTGCAACGCTACAGTAGCAAACCACGCAACTCGTGTCCTCCCATCCCGTCGCCGCAACCCGAACCCGACGAACGAGATGTAGCTGTGCCGGACATTATACGCCGCGAAATGCGACTCGTCCTGGATCGGATCAGATGGTTTTGAAGACTGCAGAACGATCCGCGCAGACATACGCGATGGGCAGGACAATACTGGCGGAAGTTGTCAGCGGCTTTTCATGCCGACAGCGCCAGGACCAGATGCTGCGCGAGTCGTACAAGCCTGCAGAAATGTCAACTCGGAGTGTGAGCAAAGTCAAAGTCATCAAACTACACACGCAGATTGGGCAATTGAAGACGCCAGACTCGTTGCTTTTGGAGTTGTTGCCATCCACGCGCGATACTAGCAGCGCAAAGTCGAGACGACGCCAGTTGAGGTCAGACAATACGAGAGCATACAAGTCCCATCACCCAACATCTCTTTGGGTGTGTGAACGGGGTTCTCTTACAACTACATTGACATGGGTTATAGCATCGGAAGCCGAGTAACACCGAGCGATCACAACGCCTCAACCTACTTCTATATCGGATTACCAGCCCCTCCATCGGGCCCAGACATCCACGACCGTATCTCCACCCGCGTCCGAGTCAACCACAAGATACCACCCGAACCCAGCGCCAGCCACACAAGCATGGTTTGGCCAGACCATAACCTTATCCCCGATCGTCAACTCGTTGCATTCGCTCCTATCGCCCTCCCATGTCAAGATACCATGCTCTTGGCTGATGCGTCCAACGATCCATCCCGTCTTGCCCTCTCGCTCGTCGTATACGTGCTTAGCGGAAGCATTGCCTAGTGCAGGCGTAACAATACCCCATCCCGGGTAGGACTTGCAAGGTTCGCGACCCATCGCTAGAGAGCCAGCGGATACTAGAGCTTCAGGCTTCGATCGCTCATTGTATACACTTGTTACTTCGAGTAACATGCGGATACCAATGTTAGATTTGGAGAGAGGCTGGAAGGATAACGTGGCTCCACTAGATGAAGTCGATGGCCTAGCATGTGTCGCGACTTGTTGGCAGTCTAGCAACGGGTATACCCCTGCATGCAGCTCAACGACGTGGTCTTTCTGCAGACGTCGAAGCACATCTTGGAACTCTTGGACTTTGGGGCTAGAGCTGGACAGCATGTTCTGTGCTGCTGTCGCGGTAGGTGTTGCGCCCACACTCAGTACCAACTTTCCATCAAAGCTCTCGGGAACAGCCTTGATTGCTGTTTCTAAGCCCGCCAGTTCCTCGATTAGGCCATTAGCGGCATCATCTTCCGAGGACCCACCATACGAGTGTCCGAAGTGCGAATAGAAACCTTGCAGGAAGCATCCAGATGTTGGCTCCTGGCTCTTCTCTACCACCGTCGTGACAAGTGATGGGAAACCCGGAGATGAAGTCTTGATGCCAGCGCGTTCATAGCCCGTGTCAATCTTGATGAAGACTCCTATCTCCAGCTCCGTATCAGAGGTAGCGAGTCGCTCGTGGAACTTGAGAAAAGCTGCCTCGTTGTCGATGATGACACTGACGGATCTCGGTTGCAATTTCGATGCCAGAGAGATGAGACGCGGGATGCCAGATTGAGGGACCGGTACGCCGTAAAGTACCTTGAGAGCAAACGTCAGTGATGTCTTTTCGATTGTGATATATGGGACATACACTAGCTTCCCTTCCCACCCCCTGCGCATAGCACAAGTACGGCAATAAGTTCTCCGCCTCCGCAATCGTACTGACGATGAAATTCGCTGGTTGGCTCTGCTCTGCTCCCACTTGCATCTGAGAAAGCTCAAGCGTCTTGTGGCTCTTGACGTGGGCGCGGAACCCTACCTTGAGCTCCGCACAGATGTTGAGCATCGCATCGCAGTTTCGTCGTATGATGGCGCGGTCGAGCACGATGGCTGGCGTAGGGTGGTCTTCGAGCCTTTGGCCCAAAAACTGTGATAGTAGCGAGGCGCGCGTAGGGTGCGGATAGAAGGGGAGAGGGTTGATGTCTGCCATTTTGGGGTTTGAGTTGATGTTCAGTGTTCAAGAGTTCGAGGTGGTCAGTGTTGATGTTGCTACTCTTTTGATCAAGCTGTCGGAGCGCTTTATATATCCTCAATCAACACCGTCGCATATACTTTCTAGATCAGGCACCCAATCGTGAGTCACTCTCTTCCTTCTAGGCGCAAGACCAGATAGAATCTTTTCCTGACTTCGTTGTGGTGATGCTTATCGGCCGTAGGCGTTAGCCGTCGGAGAAAGAATGTGCGGTGCGGATCGGCCGCGCAGCTTCGTCGAACAAGAGCACGGTTTTGCAAGGCCGCGGATGGTCACAGGGTCAATTGAGTAGTATCCTGGGGGTAATATGATATACTATCGTCGCGATGCTATCTCGAACGGGTTCGATGCGCAATAAGCTGGGGGTAATAGCTTGACGTTGGGTGCGGATCTCGGCGTTAGTACGGAGTGGGGTGCTGCATCGCGACGGGCCCAAAAGACAAGCGACTGATAGGCGACAACACACATGTTCATTGAAGATAAACGGTTTGAATTGATGGGGTGATACGAGGTACCGAAAGTCGTTATAGTCCGGGAAAAACAGCTGCGAACCTCCAAGGCACGACCTAGCGTGTAAACCGCCGAAACCCTTCCTAAGCGCCCGGTCCTGGCCACACACTACTCAACCTCCTCCTTCTTCCCGTCATGGCACTTCCTGGACTCACACTACGAGTACCCATGGCATTCGCTGCGAAACTGTTTTCGAGGATAGCGTCCTCAAGGTCATCCTCCTCTTCGATTCTATGCACTACGTCCTCTGGTGGCTCCTCTTCAAACACGGCCTGCAAATCAGCGTGCGGACTCAATTGCTTCCAGCTCCTCCAGAAACCAATGTCTTGCAGCCATGTTGTGCGTTTGGAGGGTCCAGGGCCGTTGATGCTGAGGTGGCGACGGGGCTTCCACAGATACCTACGCTCATAGTAGTTGATGGCGAGGAGAATAGGGAAGTTCGAGATACGTATCGCTGAGACGTTGATCTTGTGGAACCAGCGGGGCGAAAGTATGAACTTGAGAGGGAGTAGAATGATGAACGCCAATAGGTTAAGGGGTGGGCGGTAGGCGAATAGCGAATCGGACTTGACACCTTCGAAAGTGAGCACGGCGCGGCGGAATTGGATTTCGGCTGTCGCATCTGCTGCGATCTTGCTGAACGTATTGGACAGAATCGAGACAAGGACTGTCAAAAATAGCGTGTTGCCCAGGAAAGCATAGATCACCATCAGGGTAGGACCGAGAATCTCATGGAACCCAGGAGCTTCATCGATGCCTTGGCCATCCAGACCGAACCAGATCCAGAGCATCCATTTGGAGATAGTGATGGAGTTTGGTGAGTCTTCGTAGCCAACTTCGGGGTTGCTGATGCTCAGCCATTTGAGCGCCAACAGGAAGCCGCCAAAGCACCATACAGCGATCAGACTCAGTGCTGTGAACTCCTTGACCATCGCCCTCAGAGCAATGAACAGCATGTTCTCGGGCATAAGATTGAATGCGATACGTGGGAACAATATTGGGGACGCGACAGCAAGAACGTCAAGGGCTTGTCTACCCGTTTCGTCTTGATTCGTCATCCACCCATGGCACCGCATGCCGAGATAGATGAGAAATATGCCGGCGAATGTGACGTCCAGGAAAGCCCAAAGTTCTTGTGTATGTACCTCCCAACCGTGCTCAAGGCATGATATGAGTTCGTCTAGTACCCAGCCGCTGCCGTAAAGTAAGAACGTGATCTCGGCAATAGTCAGGTAGTGATCTTGTCGCATAGTCATACACCAACAGTAGAGTGCGAGCAGTATGAAGAACTGTACAACTTCGATGATGTTGCGCGTTCTCGGTACCATGAGCCGATACTGATTGAGTGTCGGTGCCTTGCGTGGATCGTAAAGCGAGATGGGCTTATACTTGTAGTGATCCGGTATGATATCCATATAGACGGTCGGAGTGTACACGATCCGTCCGCGATAGATCGCGTCAATGACCTTTTGACTCGCGGAGCCAGCTAGTAGTACCTTACTTTCGGAGACGATAGCCACTTCCAGCGCCGTCAATTTACCCTCATTGTCACCCTGGCCCTGGTACTCTGATATGTGTCGCGGTGGACAACGCTCTTCAGGCGCGCCTTGGAACGGCTGGAACGGAGCGACCATAATCTGTGCCAAGAGTAGTAGGCCAGCTTTACCCGTAGACTCTTCGTCGTGACGTCGCAGCACCTTCATGGCGACCAGCTCGCAAAGGTTGGCACGCGTCAAATCGACAGTTTGATGATGTTGCTGGAATTGCTGTTCTCGAAGAAACTGCATGCGATTGACGAGTAGACAGTACACGATGGAGATGTCGTCTTCATCGTAAAGACGGTCAACCAGTGGTTTTACAATGAGAACGTTCATACGAGGCTCTCGCAGCTGATCCACTGTGTACGGATCTTCGATGACAGCCAAGACGAGACGTCGTATCCTAGAACATGGTCAACATCCGCGGTGCGACTCATATCAACTGCGTTGACCTACCTGTGGATATTGAAATATGTCCTGGTGTTGTTGTTCAAACCAGGCGTACTGGCTGTTCTAGGGATCATAGGCTCACCCTGTCCGTTGAAGCACCCATCAGATCCAGCGTAGTCCTCCTCGGGGAGTAGAGTCTCCTGCTCCTCTCTGTTCTTTGCCGATCGTAATGCATCGCTCAGCGTCCTCTGCGTCTCCATCATATGGGGGCGCTTCAAGTACTTTCTGAATTCGATGTGTTTTGATGGCTTCCGCTGAGGCGAAGGCCGACGCTTCGGCGAGACCTCCTCACCACCATTGCTGGAGGGTGCAACAGCACTGTCATTACTGTCGTGGCTTTTGGTGGGATTCGGATTGAACGGTGGCCGAGTGAACGTGCCGTAGGCAGGACTGCCGCTTCTGTTCCAGTCTGGGTTTGATGTTGGGCCTGACATGTGAGACTTAAGTAATAGCGGTAGTGAGGTTTCCTCAGGCTGCACAAAGTAAAGCGGGTCCTTCCGGGGTTGCGGCAGCGCGACAGAAGTAGATAAGCCTCACGTCTGAAGCGTGACTGGCGGAGGGTGCTGCCGTCTGTCGAACTTCAACGCGCTTCGCGCGTCGCGAGAAATGGTTTTGAAGTCGCTCAACGTTTTCGGGCAGGTAGTCTCGTCACGATTGAGGGTTTTGCGTGGCTGCCGATAAGGTGAGAAAAGAAAGCATGGCGCTGCGCCGGTTGAAGGGTCCGCAAGTGAAGTTTCACGCTAACGTGATCGGGCGAGATCTCCCTGATCATCCGCGACGTCACCCAGTGACAACATCGCAAGGCTGTCGGTTATCGCAGCAGCGCGTGTACAGCCATCATCCCCATCTATCAACTATCATTCTAGGGTTCTTGCCTCACTTTCACGAAAGACGTGACCTCGCCCAAGTGGGAAATGAAGAGCTGCTACCTCGCCTTCGCGCACGTGAGCTGCGCTGTGCACGAGAAGCTTCCATATCGACACGGCGAGCTGCATTCCAGAAATTCAGCAATACGACCAATGGGTACGAGAACGACAGAAATGAGGCGATTCTGATGCTTGCTATAGAGGAACTGGAGCTTGTAGCTTGCTACCCAGGTATCCTGGGAAAGAGACACGGACGCTGGTCAATTGCACATTGGAGCAGTGTTTTTGAGTATGCATATCTGGCTACATGATGTACCTCTGCTGACCGCTACATCTATTTCCCGACCCAAGCTGTCAGTCTCAAGACCCCATGATACCCACCTCTGGTCTGCTGAGGTTTCTCAATCGGACCGACATGCTTCTGCGGCAATTACATCGACGTCCTGCGCCGTCCAAGACCCTTCCTACCGTGCCTAGTCGTCTTGTTAGCGCTCTATTCATTCTGTGAGCCTCAAAAGTACTTCCTGGGTAGACTTCCTGGCGGAGTTGGTTGCGGTCTGGGCGAGGTGCTGGGGAAAGATGTAGTTCCGCAGGTTGGCAGTTCTGGAAGGGCCATGTGCAAGGCTACGACGCCTCGAATGGCCCAACGAGACGTTGGTCATGAAGTCCTTGTGGAACTTCCGGTGGGGAATATACCACTTGATGTTGGCGAAGTCCACGTAGCAGTCTGCTAGGAAATAGCGCAAGGGGTCCCAAGCCAGAGTGTAGTAATAGACATGGTTGATCACGTCAGGTCCAGGGTGGTATCGGAAGCCATTCGGCCAGATAAAGTGGAAGTTGTCTACAATAGCGCGAAAGACGATCTGAGCGGAGATAGAGTCTTCCATTTCCACGGAGAAGAGGTAAAGACTGCTCAACGTGATGTAGCGAAGCCTGGCGACAGCGTCCATGGTCTGGTCGCCAGCAGTCGGAAACTGTCGTCGGGGAGGCTTGTTGTCGCGAAGGAGGACGATGTAGTCACTGATGAGACCTGGCGGCCGGCTTCTCATGTCCACCTTGTCTTCGCGGATCGTCTTGCACTGTTGGGCAATCTTTGCTGAGCGTTCGAAAACGAGATCTCGACATAGTTCTGCTTGTGCGACATCTCCACTGTTTGGCAAGCGGTGGAGGAAAGTGACCATAGCAGGTGGCCTGTTGGATATGTGTTAGATGAAGACGAAGAACTTGATAGTGGGACTTTTACTCTCTCATCGCATCCTGCGCCTTGAGGAATTCTAAGAGGAGTTGCTTGTCGGCCATGGCGAAGGAGACACTTGTTTGGTCCTGTTTGATCGAAAGGGTTCTGTGTACGATCAAGGAGGACGGGCGCAATATCTGGGGAATAACTTCAAAATCGTTTGCCCGGTTTAGTCACGTAATGGCGCACGGAACCTTTTCTTTCCCTTTGTCTCAGTACGTCATTCGCTACAATTACGCTCTTTCAGTAATCACCGCGCTCTAGGTGCTATGCGCCACCGGGTCGATGTGCTGTAATTGGTCGTCTCTAGTAGCGGCGAGCGGCTTGAGTACATATCCACATGGCAGTTTCCAAGTCACGACGGTACCTGGGATATATGCGCAAAACGAGACGACGAAAACCATTGACTGCAACGTATGAGTCTGAGTCTAGTACCCGTGTCCGGGAACTTCGCCAGATGATATTTTCTCTTTACTGATAGAGTACTACTATATCCCTCCTTTCCGCATCCAGTGAAAATCTTGATCGCTGTCGTGGTCCCCGGAATGATCTTCGTCTCAGCCGCCCGAGTGTAAGATTACCAGCCAGTGTGACATTCCCATAAGAGCACCTTCAGTCACAATTCATCGACCGGGCCCTCCACGTAGTATACCGCTATGAAGTTATCAAAGTTCCTTAGCTGAGCGTGATTCCATATCCAGTAATGCCTTCCATCTAGGGAAACGTCATTGACCCAGCCCGCGTTTTGACTTGCGACGCAATCTGCTGCCCTTCGATTCGCTTCGTTTATCGCTGTGCCAAGATCATTACAGACGCATTCTGTAAACGTACTTTGATGTATTAAGGCATGCTGATCGATGCATCGTATGCCGGTGAAACCCAGAGTAAAGTGATACGGGGGGATGCGGCGACACACAACCCATTTTGGTACCGCCGGTTCGGGCAATGGTTGCAATGCGAGAGGCATGGAGTGACCATTCGTCAATGAAGTAGGTGCAGACATGGAGCGACCATTTGTCAATGAGGTAGGTGAAGACATGGAGAAGACCACTTAGCGGAAATCAGATGGGAAATTCGAGCGATGGGTACACATTGTGCAGGAGGATTAAGAGCGCGACTGATAAAGCCCAATAAGTTTGATGAGAATCACGAGAGACAATAGTGTAACGTAAATCACCTGTTCGTAGACCGACAAACATGCCTACTTACCCGCCGCATCACTCTCACGTAGAGACTGATCTACTCAACGTATATCTAGAATCTTCTACGAGCACCTTCATTGCCGCAAAAGAGGGCTTGTGCCCATAAGGGGTTTTCTTGCTGCACGCCGAGTGATCAAACCCAAAGCTTACATCGTCTTGTATGATCGTCGCTGCTTATCGCCGTATGAAATACGTCGGCCCGTAAGAATGTCTCAAGATCTTCTCTCCACTGACCAAGCCAAAGACACAATCACTCATAGCCAAACTTCTCATGCTCTCCGTGAGTGCGACATACCAAGTCGACCACGAGCAAGACATCAAATTGAGCGAAGCAGGTGTGGCTCATACAGGACGCGAATGCAAGCCTACCCACCTATTGCCGCGCTGATGTTATTATCTATTGCGACTTTGGCCTAAGGAACGGACAGGACTACCCAATGCTCAATGACTGTGCCTATTTCTTCGATCGGTCCGAGGAGATTATGGGGGTTGTGCAGAGTGTGGAGTCCTCTGGTCGGAAGATGAAGAAAGACCATAACATTGTGCAGCCCTGGCCTGATCGCGTTCAGCCTACAACAGCCAAACACGAGTCCGACAAACTTTATGCTAGCAGTTTGAACAATAACGAGCGGTGTATGAAGTTGAAGGACGCAAAGTAATATGGGCGGAGTAAACGCGAGTACAAATGTTCGACTCGCAGATGGAAGGGTCGCCTGACGTGTGACGCTGAATGTGGAGTCTGAGCAGCGCAGTTCGAGACAACGTGGCTATTCAGATGGTTTGGGAGCTGATAGAGAGTTCATATTGAAGTCCTCGGGGATGATGCGGCGACTGCGAGCGATTAGGTAGTCTGATCAGGAGTAGAAAGGGGTAGCTACGTGCATTGAGGCCCACGCTCCAGTCGCTATATCGCTTCCTGACCTCCGGAGAGATGTCCATGTTGGAGTAGATGACGCCCGATATTTTGAGGCATGCCAGTATGACATGAACCCTTCGGGTAGTGCCTCGGCATCACCTGATTACGCGATGCCTCGCGAACACGGCCGTTTGTACACCGACAATACCATTATCCCACTTGAGTCAATAGCGCCTACACGGAGCTTCTCTCCGCTTCTAAATCGCGCCATTCTGCTCAAATCTCGTCGTCTGTACAACCATCGTAACCTATATTTCCGGCCGCGCAGCCAATGAGAGCCCCAGATTCTCCTTCATGGTACTCTCAGTCACCTGGAGAGGGCGCACCTGCCGGAAATAGAGACGTGACTGTTTGCAATCGTAGGTGCCTGACAGGCACCTATCCGTATTGAGGCAAGCGGACCAAAAGGACCATCGCAGCGGGAGATAGACCAGATATCCGGGTCACTCTCGATCGATCCTCAGCCTCGTCTCTCCACTTTGACCAAGCTCTTGATACCTCACTGCTTCGCTGAGCCTCATCGTTTTGCTGAACCTCTTCGCTGAACCTCTTTTCTTTGCTAATACCTTTCGCGATGGCCACTAACACTTTCAAAGACTACTACGCGGACCTCGGTCTCCAGCTTGGCGCTTCCACTGATGCCATCAAGAAGGCATTCCGTGAACTCGCTAAGACGCATCACCCCGACAAGTCCGGTGTAGCAGATGCCGATGTCTTCCGCCGCGTTCGTGAGGCTTTCGAGCAGCTCACCAACACCGAGTACCGCACCGAATACGACCGCACCTACATGCGTAATAAGTACCAGACTGGCGCTCCCGCTGAGCAGACGAACTATGATGCCGGTAACGAGAACTTCGGTGGCAAGGGTCCCGCCAACTACGAGGCTGGTAGAGCATACGAGTCCGGTAGAGCAAGCCCGCCGCCTCAGAAGCCGTTCCGCAAGCCATACGAGGCAAGCTGGCAGTACTACCTGGGCAAGGAGTATACCGCATGGCAGGAGAAAGACGCCGCTTACCGCATGAGGCACCCTGAGGCCTATGAGAGGTATGTAAGATCCATCATCTCCAAACCTGATCTTTGCTAATATTCTTTTCAGTCCGTTCGAGGATGGGCCTCCGACCCCCAAGCCTGGCGCGAAGGCACACGGCATGGTCGTGCAGATGTCTCACCCCTGCGGCCAACAAACGTGCATCTACAAGAGCACGGCATGGCGTCTTCAGGTCGGCGGTGATGACTATTGTGTTTTCTGCATGGCCGCTCACACCGGCGGCATGAGATGTCCTGGTTGTGAGGCCCTGACCTGCAAGGCGTGTGTGGAGAAGATTCGCGCGCTGGAGCGGAACCCTTTCGAGGGTTTGAGGTCAAAGGCGCAGTACTGTTCCTCTGGTGGTTGATCAAGAGGTAGAATTGTGAGAGACATGAGAGATGGTGGGAGATCTCCAAGGACGGTTGAATAGGCTCCACAATACCAAGGAATAGAACTTCATCTACCAATCTGTAGTCCCGAGCTTCTCTTCACTGTGAATTACGCCCACAGATACCCAGAGCACGTTCGCGAGAACACCTCACACCGAAGAAAACTAAACAGGTTTGCCGCCTACATCAATGTGGGAACATGCAAAGTGGGTGACCCAACGTCAATGTAGGCTCCAGGGTGTTTGATGTTTTCTTTGAATGAGGTGTGAAGATGGATGTATCCACGATGGGGTGCTGTCATATCTGAAACCAGCCCCCTTGGTTTCACGCGGCAGCTGCTCGCGAAGCCGCGGTCGGTTGTTCCTGCCGCCCCTGACGGCGCATTGACCCCACACAAACCAAGACCTTGCATCATTGACGCGCCCAGCCGTCCCACATTTTAGAAACGCCGTGGTGTGTCACTCCACTTATTGACGCGCAAGCCCCCCAAGCCTATCGTCAGCCCGTACCGGGAGGGGACCTCCATGTATGACGCCCGGCGCTGTGCTGCTCCGCGGTCCATGATTGGGATCAGCTTGGCCGAGTGCACAAAGCGGCTATTCTATTCGGGACACCATCAAGTTAGCATACCGTGTTCGTATCTCCTTGTCCTAACAACGTGAGCAGTGGCACGGGACAAGGACACTGATTCATTCTATACTAATCCCTTCGATTCACTGGGCCATTTCAGAGCTAGTGCTGTTTACAACATCTTGACGAATCGAGACCTTGACCTTCTACATTCCTTTGTGTTTTGCTGGACATACACTCATCCACAACCGACCGTCGCCCTTCGCTCATTTCAACAATACAAGTCCACATTCAACATGGACCTTTATCGAGCTACATTCGCTGGATCGCTAGTGCTCAATGCACTTGCTTTCTACCAGTCGCACCGCTCACGCAAGGCGGCCGTCGTAGAGACTGCGACTACGGAAAAGAAAGACGAGCATCAACATGTAGAGCCTGATCTAGAGGGCTTGAGCAAGCTGAAGAAGCGCTTCTTCCCTATTTATTTGCTCGTCAATGCCGCGGACTGGCTCCAAGGGCCGTACATATATCCTATTTACAAGGGTATGTTGGACGAACTACTGTTCTACAGACTGACCGCTAACGGATATGTAGATGAGAAAGGACTCTCGGAAGAAACAGTCGCATTCCTATTCCTTACTGGGTTCATCGCCGCCGGCATCTCCGCATCTTTCGTAGGCGCACTCGCAGACCGATATGGGCGCAAGACAGCATGCTTGGGTTACTGCGCCCTTTACTCTCTGTCCTGCGCCACTCTCCTTACCAACAACATCTACGTTCTCTTCTTCGGTCGCATCCTCGGCGGTGTTTGCGGTACCGTCCTTTGGAGCGTCTTCGAAAGCTGGCTAGTTGCTGAGTTCAACCATCTAATGCTGCCCGATGGTGAACCGCACCTCAGCGCGATATTCAGCACGATGACCACGTCCAACACATGTGTAGCCATTGGTGCGGGTATCTTCGCTGAGTGGGCAGTCAGGATGGCAGGCACCGCAAAGGCGCCGTTCATGGCCTCCATTGCGTGCTTGAGCCTGTCCTTCCTTGCCATCTCGAACTTCTGGGGAGAGAACTACGGTTCAAGCAGTCGGAGAGCATCAGAGACTGAGGGGCTGCTCCAGCAGGAAGAAGCCACCCCAGCTCCTCCAGCTACTTCTGCTCTCCGGACTATTCTACGTGGTACGTTGAAGCCTCGTTACCTGAGATTGCTTTATTAATTGACGTTTAGATCGCAACATCATGATGCTTGCATTGGTCTCAGGATTATTTGAAGGATCTCTGTTCCTATTTATCTTCTTTAAGTTCCCGGCCCTGAAGCTCAGTCACAAGTTGGCGGGCTCAACAGATGGTGAGCAGCCTTCTATCCACTCTATGCAAGCACAACCAGGCTAACACCAACCAGAACTGCCATTTGGTCTCATCTTCGCCATCTTGATGTGTTCGATGATGTTTGGTTCGCTCCTTTACAAACATCTCTCCACATCTGCCTCACCTGTGCCAGCACAAAAGATGCTGACAGGCATCCTCGCAGTCTCATCCGCCTGCTTCTTTGTCCCTGGACATTTTCGGGACGAGCGCGTCACGTTGTGGTGCTTCTGCATATTCGAGCTGTGCTGCGGAGTTTACTACCCCGCAATGGGCTCTTTGAAGAGCAAGCTTGTCGAAGACGGCTCAAGAGCCAGCATTTACGGCATTCTTCGCATTCCGCTCAACGTTTTCGTTGTGCTTGCTTTGAGCACTACGAAAGAAGGTAAGCATCGCCGCTTTGTTTGGGACAAAAGGCCTAAAACTAACAATGAGTCCAGGCGAAGCGCATCGCGACACCGTATTCACCACGTGCAGCGTGCTCTTGGTGGCGGCTGCCATTGTCGTTCACAAGACCCTCACATGATCTCATTACAGTTTCCACTTTCCTTTTCCGTCCCCCCGCATGGCACTAAAACTAAACATAACCTCGGGAGTACGCATCCATCATCAGAAAGCCTCGCGCGAAGCGGAGCAACATCCAAGATAGTCGCATCGCGAAATAGCGATTTACATGTATTATACCCACAATTCCATTGATAGATACAATTGATCCTATGACATCATGCTTGCGACGCGTCTGGAGTGTGCGTCTTGAAACGCGTGCGCCGTGCCTCAGCTGCAGGAGCAGCAAGACAAAGACACGGACGAAACAACCGCTCATGATGATCAATCGACCCACATCTGCCCCGCCGCCTCATCGTCGCCGTGCGGCTAGTCATCCTCCCCGTCGTCCACTAGTCGCAGTGGCATCCTGACTGGTGCGAAGATAGCGGCGTGCGGCTTGAGCGGGGTTTCGTAACATCTAGCCCGTACGGGTCTTGGATGTTCTTGCTCGATCAATGCTAAATCTGTAACGGGGGTCTACCTGATGTTTGGTTGTGATAAGCGCTCGGCAGATGTACACGTAACACTGTTGGCCTTTCCGCTGTTCTTGTTTCGCGTATCCTTGGCATTCTAAAGGGCCGATGTCCACCATGCCGCCAAACTAGGAGTCAAGTTGTCTGGGGCCTACTTGTCGTGTATCTTCCAACCCTTGGCTTCACTATTGTCCACTCCTTCTTTTACTCTTCCTTCTCTCTTTGTGTACGCTTGACGCGATTGTTACCTCCACCGATTCAACTCGGAGGTCATACATCACGGTCGTTCCTTCGACTCAACTCTCCCCACCAATCCCACGTCACTCTTTTCCACCTGCAAAGATGTTCAGGTCTTTCGGTGGTAGGTCCAACTCCTTTGTTCTTCTGTGAACGCCTACTAATAAAACGCGTAGCCCGCATATTCGCTGGAATATTCGTCGTCGTTTTCCTAATCGTCATTTTCCATAATGAAGAATCCGCTGGCACGGCACTACTTCCTTACCTACCCGTCCTCCCATCAACAGGGTCCTCGCAACCCTCCTCCATCCTGCAAGCATGGATAAAAGACCGATCTGCGCTCTCGGAAAAGTCGTGGAAGAAGAGCGTTGAGCTCCGAGACCAGATGGCCAAGTCGCATCCGGACAACCCGAAGATCCCATTCTTCCCAATGGACTTCCTCAAATACCCCTTCACAATCTGGGACTTCTTCCCACCAACATGGACATGCCCCCATGACATCCAGCGCGTCGGTAGGCTCGGTGACGGAGGAAAATGGGTATGCGGAATGAACATCTACGAGAGTCTCCCCGCACCTAAGTTCGCTTCCGCTACCATCGGATCGCAAGAACCCCTTGTGGACGCGCAAGATGGCCTGGTCATGTACAGTTTCGGTATCAACGGCGAGTCCTCCTTCGAAGCTGAGATGCTCGAGCGCGTCCCCAGCGCTCGCATCTGGGGCTACGACTTCTCGGTCGACTCCTGGGGTCCCCAAATCGCCGAGAAGCACCGTCATCGCACCTTCTTCAAGAAGGTCGGCCTAGGCAAGGAGGACAAGCATGAGTCCGACCCACCATTCTGGACCCTACCCGCCTTGATGAAGCAGAACAACCACACCTACATCGATATTCTGAAAATTGATATCGAAGGCAGCGAATACGACGCTCTTGACACGATGATGAACGCTTTCGATAACATGAAGACTGCATCTGGCAAGTCTGTCCTGCCCATCGGCCAGGTCATGATCGAACTGCATCTCGGCGACGGCATCAACCTCGACAACGCGGGCGGCGGTGGCAGCATAGACTTTGGCCGCTTCAGGTCATGGTGGGAGAGGCTCGAGCACATGGGTATGCGACCCGTGTGGATGGAGATCAACCTCTTTGCTGTTACTCTGGGTAAGAGCAAGGCGAACCCGAGATGTACGGAATACGTCTGGGTCAATGCCAAAGATCAGCGAAGTGTTCTTTGGAATGTATAAATAGCATCTGCTTCGGCAGCAGGATGAGCGGCGTTTGGAGCTTGACTCCGGCATTATAGATATCACGTTCAGCCAATGCATCCTTTATTTTTCTCCTTGACGATACGTGTTCTTGATTGCGGCGTAAGTTGCTCGTGATGTTGTTGTACTTTCCTTAGAAACGCCGAGCTGTCGAACTGCCTTGTCCGCGGGCGATGCTGATGTCAGATAAAGACTTGTCTGAATGCGATCTAGCGTTTGGCTCTCCCAGCCGCGCCGCTCTCACAGTGTCACTTTGCGTATCCAACATCTTTCCATCGCGAACAACCCCCAAGACAAACAAAGACACATGTAATTATGCGAACACGAGTCCGCTCCGCTCCATGCAAAACTTCCAAGCCCTAGCAAGCCTTGTCGCAAGCCTCCCACCAGCGCCTCACATCCTGCGCCCACCATGCCCGGGCAGCTAACGTTTCGGCGCCGAACTCCGTGCGCGTTACAAAATCCAGCCTCGCAATCAACCCGAGATCCTAAGCATTTGACCTGAGTAATGCTATGCAGCCGGTATTGTTAATATTGTGGTTCTGCGGATCCGCTGGGTTTTGGTCAAAGGCTACCAGCTACCTTTAGAAGGTGGAAGATCGCAATCAGAGAGGGGTGTTGATACCGCAGTGGGAACTAAGCCGCGATTAGACTTCCCCATGGGGCCGCATCTTGAGCCGTCGCCGCCTTGTCGAGATCAAGATCTAATATCCGAGGAGAGACCGGCGGTAAGCCCTAGACATGGAGATTTGGAAGTGTAGAACTCCCTGCGCATTTCACCACATAAGCTCCGCTGAGTTGAGGGTCCATGGATCACGTAGCGCTAACTTCGAGTTCTGGGCTCTCACGACTCGTCTGAAACCACGCCTATCTGCGCTTCGTGTGTCTGAAGCGGCGCCAAGCGCCGAGATATTGACAGCCTACCGCTTCTAAAAGTCAGACTGCCCGGGGAGAAGAAGGAGGTTCGCATCGCTAAAGTGCAAAGGTCGTGCAAAGACGGCGTTCCAAACGATCTTCAAACATGAGGATATACTTCAGTTCGAAGAGATAGTTATCGAGGCTTTCGCGAAGATGTGTATAGCTGCAACACCAGAGTACACCGCTTTTGTTCGAAGCGGGCCGGGCCGAACGCCGTTGGGAAGGGAACACGCGTGCTACAGAGACAAGGCACAAAGAGGCCTATAACCTGAGGTTAACCAAATGTGTCATCTTTCTCATGTTTGAGTCACGAATGCAAAGTCCGCCTACAAGTACGCCGCGTCCTCACGAAGCGCAAGAGGAAGTGCAGGCACATGTTGAGTGTATAGGTATATGGAGACCTAGTCTCCATTCTCGTGATCATGACCCGTACCTACTCACCACTACCTAGTCCACTCCCGAAAATCTTGTCTATCCTTGTAGCTCTTTCCCATACCACCTCTCCCCTTCCGTCTTCTCCACCCTTCTTCTTGAAATACAGTATGCGATGCTGGGGAATGAACTCCTCATCCGTCTGCTCCGTTTTCCATTTCTCAAGACCAGTTTCCTTCGCGCCCAAAAAGCGGTCCTCATAGCCGATAATGTAATCGCTCGGATCCAAGCTTGGGTCCCAGCGAAGACGGTTGAGAACATCGGATGCAGGACGTAGTTTTGTTCTCGACAAAGGTGCTGAGGTGGGCTTGGGGCGCTGAGGTATCGTACGCTGAGGTTTGGTCTCATCGGCGTCTTCAAGGTCTTCATCAACGTCTTCCTCGTCGTCTGAGTCTGAATCCATGTCCATGGCGTAGACACCCCATTCTCGATCGTCCAGTCGCAACCCTTTGACATCGCTAGATCTTACTAGCGAAGCATCGATCCATGAAGTGTTTGCGTCGAAGTTCTTCTCGTCAGTCCGCAGCTGCGTCAAGAAACGATCCAGTACCTTTTCCAGGGCTTGCTTGGCGAGTTGCTTGTCGTCCACGCTGTGTGCTGAGACGGCTTTCTCGGATTTCGAGAGGGCGATCAGGTAACAGCCTTGGTACTCTTTGCCCTCTCCCACGTCGAACGAATTGCTATCGACGAAGCGAGCTGGCCAGATTTGGACTTCCGACTTGGGTATGGCTTTGTGGATGTCTATCAAGGTTAGTAAAACGATTGCGCAACAGGTGTTTGGAATATGCGGCTTACCTATGACGAGCGAGATGCATCGAGACTCAACCCAACCGACTAGGCTCTTGCCCTTAGCCAATGTTCGGCCCCAAAACTGGATGTCGACCTTGACGAAGTTGTTGTAGTTGCGGAGGAACTCTGCGGCTCCATGAGGGAGTTGCGACTCTGGTTCTGGAGCAGATGGTGCACCGAAGAATGCCTCCCACGTCATTCCCGGCTCGCAAAGCTGCTTTTCAGCGGTCTTGAAAGCCTTAACGAGCAGCTGCAGGCCGGGAACCGTAGCCGTATGAGCGATATTCGAGTTGGGTGCGTGATAACCCAACACCACCATCGGCTCTCTCGCGCTGCGATAATAACGAGGCTTCTTCTTGTGGAAGATGGCATCGTAGACCATGTCGTTCGTCCAATCAAACTGAGCGTAGTAATGGTAGAAACTCGCAATGATGTCTGCAGCCGTGACTGGGCCGGCATCATGCCCAAGACTTTTGCAGACCCAGGAGAGCATGAGCGTGATGTGTACGCCTCCAAGGAACCCGAACTTCGCACTATATATGCCGCACTGGACAGCCCATAGCTTGATGAAACGATAAGCTAGGCGGAATGCAGAAAGCGACGGCAGTGTACGTTGTATGTATAGCAAATCGCGGTAAGGCTTGAGCTTGCGGAGTGAGAGAATGGAAAGGTTGAAGATGGGATCAGATGCTGGGATACTCCGGAATTCATGCCACCTAGTAGCTGAATGTTAGCGCTGCGATATCACAATCGTTACATAAGACTCACCTCTCGACGACCTGGGGCGCAGGACAATACTGCAGATCCATGAATATGCCGTTGACAGACAGTTCGAGCATGGTGCCGGTGCTGGCCTCAACCTTCCGCAAGATCCTGACCCCTTTGACTTCTGCTTTGGCAAGTCGTTGCCGAGCGAGCCGGAAGAAGGTCTTAGAGCTAATGGTGCCGATACAAAGGCAGTCGACGTCCGAGTCTGCAGTCCATACACCCAAGGCGTACGAGCCAACTGGCACTATAACCAATGGTATATCAGGTTGCGCTGGATCTCCATCGTCTGATGTACCCAGTAGTATGTGCTGGAGGCTTGCAAGTGCGTCGCGCCGATTGCTCGCTTGATCTTCGTTCGGGAACATGCCGTGGGTCTCGAGCACTGAAACGAGGCTCGTGGTCTCTGCCAAAGTTTCATCCACTCGCTTATATTCCACGGCAGGCTGATTTGAGATGGCTGCTTCATTTCCGGTGCTCGCTACTGCTTCGTTCACTCTAATCTTCGCTCTCACTCCATAATGGTCACTGGCTGCGACCTGTGCACCGTCGATCATCTCCGGAACGCCGAAATGGTTGAAGCGGTCTATGCGAAGTGAATCCTGCGACCGAAATAGTATCCTATCGTAACGCTGTGGCCGATCGTGAGAAGTCGTAGTCGTTCCTGCGGCAAGTCGGTTGTTCTGGGGATCGAATGTCGCACCCTCTTCGCCCTCGAACAAATCACCAGATCCAGTTGTACTCGTTTCGTCCACTCCTTCAACACGGGCAACAGACCAAGCATCAGATAACCCCGCTTCCCGAATCTCGGCCTCAACTGTTGCTAACAGGGATACAGTCTCGCTGGATATGGACTGGTCTTTGACGGAGGTCTCAATGGTGTAAGTCGACGTGACCAGGTTGAAATCCCCTGCGATGACCCATGGCTCGCTTCCATAGTGCTGCTCTAGATGGCGTGTCAAAGTCCCCATCTGAGCTTTCTTAGTAGCGACTGAGCCATCAGTAAGACCGGCAGTCAAATGAACTCCAGCGACAACTAAGCTCCCCAAGCCCCTAGTGCCAGATGCCGTGACGCCTCTCAATCGCGCAACGAGAGCGCTCTTGTGCTTGCGATGGAAGGGTACTGAATGCCAGCTAAAAGGATAGCGGCTCAGAATGACGACGTTCCGTAGACTGGGGAGAGGACCTAGATCGTTTTGGCATGGCGGACCATGCGAAACAAATGGGTATATGTGTGCAATGTCCTGACGAGTGAAAAGTAGATAGTCAAGAAAGTCGTCGGAGACCTCTTGCAGTACTAATATATCGGCCGTCGCTTGTTCTGATAGGATGGTGTCCACGATCAACGGGTCACGGTCATGGTCCGGCGGATACTCGGTGTCTACCAGGACATTGTAACTCGAAACAGTGATTTCCTTCACTTCAGCCTCTTTCTGGTTCTCGCATGTGTGCGGTGACCATCTGGATTCGTTGGGATCGAAGCAGAGAGCTGGCACATCGCGCACCTCGTAATCATCAAGTAAGGATTCTTGCTGAGTTTCGTCACCATCCGGTCGGGGTGCGGCCGGATTCGAGTTAGGCAGCTTCACCCAGTAGTCTGGAATGTGAGGTCGCCAAGCATCGCCTGGGGCCCCAATATCGATAGTTCCATACAACCGCATGTAATCAGTTGACAGCGTGCCAGCCGTCCTCTCACGAATAAGGATACCGAGCGTGCCAACGCGGAAGTGTATGTTTGGTAATCTTTGAGCCTTTCGTAGGAGGTATGACTGCGAGAGTAGAGGATTACCCTGTGTTTGACCGATCGTAAGGTGGGGAGTGAATCGAGAAGGACCTTGGCCTAATGCTTGTAGCACAGTCGTACGCAGCGAGACGAGAGGCGAGTCTTCCTCACCACGGTCATCGGTCCCAAGAAATACAGTGAAGTTGTTCTTTTGCACGAAACCACCCGCTTGAACCAGTTCTACATCGATGGGTGTCTCTTGGGTTAAATGCTGTGCCAAGTACCCTTGAATCTGCTCCTGTGCTTTTGGAAGCTGCTCTGGTGCAACGAAAGGGTATACGAGGTTGACGTGAGGTGGCCACTAAAAGTTTTAAAGACCCTAGTCAATGTGTGCTTTCCCTGAATCCAGGGCATATATAACTAACCTTCCCATAGGCCTTGTCGTAAAGTTCCCGTAGCTGATCTACGTGACCGCATTGAGAAGCGGGTGGGATGATGCACAACGCTGTATCGTATGAAGTCGTTGATATCCGCGCTGGGGGAGAAGTATGGTCGGTAGCCGCCATGTCTAAACGCAGAACGAGATGCAGAGAAGACGATTGAAAGGGGTATGTCGAGTGCGTCAGAAAGGACTCTGATGTCTAATGTTTCTGATCTCTTGTAAGTGTACAGCGATCTTTATGTCTTGTACAAGAGACACGCTCAAACACTTTGCTCCACTCCGTGAATCGGCATGCTTTCCAATCAGGCGATAAATATGACTCCGGGGGCTGTTGAGCCTCAAGCAGGAGGCGCAGGCAGAGTGAGCAAAAGTGAGTCATTCGCGCTAACCAAAACGAAGCGGTCTCTGGCTTCAGGGCTGGGTGCGATGCTGCGAGAACGCGTGCGGTCGAACCTGTAATGCGATGGTATGTGTAACAGCATTGAGCGCACCGCAATGTGACTCAAACAAAGTCGGGCCTGTTCTCATGCAATGGCGAGTTGATGGCTGTGTGGGAGAGCTCCCATCGGCCCGAGGCTCAAGTGGGGTCAACCGCGCCTGCGCCTCAGGGCTGCGGTACCTACCTGCGCAGGCATCGCGAACAACCCATGCAACCTTCCTCCACACAACCTTGTTGCGGCCTCTACCAGCAAGCAGCTATGGTCGGCTTTCTAGATCTACCGAGCGAACTGCTCTTCAACATCATCGACCTTGTGCTCTCGTCACCTACTGTTTTACCGAAGAATGGCACGCGTCATCGGCCCAGCTATCCAACCGACGTACGCAGTCTTTACTGTGTACCGAGCCTGGATTATTTGAAGGATTCAGGAGTTCCAAGCCTTCTACTAACTAGTCAACGAATGTATCGCGAGACCAAAGAATATCTTTCAAAAGCGCCGCGGAACTTCGAGGTCGATATCGCAGTTATTGACGACCACTGGTTGTGGCCGACGCGGCGCGTTGTTTCCGCGCGCGAGCTTGAAGGAACCATCGAGAGATTAGACATCAACATAATCCCGTGCTGTACCACGAATGGACGGCATCTGCAGACGGACTGGGATCACGAAGGCCGGCATCCAGCTGACTTGTCCACCTATTGGCTGCTTCTTGCCGGAGGACTGTCGTTCCCGTTGGCTCGCTTCTTACTCGATGATAGTTCGAAAAGACATCGATCACAAGTTTTCCGGGGTTTGGAAACATGGGTCGACCCACTGTTGGACGAGCACTTAGATGATGGCCGGAACATACCTGTTACTCGAATTGATACTGTGACTATCAATATTGATACTTGGAGGTATGGAAACGGCAACAAAGAGATTGGTCTTGCAGAGATACCTTTCCGTAAGATTAAAGGTCTGGCACATCTGGACTTTAAGGAGCTGTACCCAGTGGACTTCGCAAAGTCAGAAACCTACCTTCGCGAATTGATCAAATACATCGATGAGCGACTATATGGTACGGGGAAAGTAGCGAAAAAGATCGGAAAGATACAATTTTACCTTGATGGAAAGTTGTCAAGAGAATTGAATACAGTGTTATGACATATTGGTCAAGCTGTACCGCAAGGCGACATTATGTGGAACTCACAATCCCTCCTGAACTCAAACACCAGCAATGCCTAGCCTATCAGATCAACCCAACTTGCTTATCGTCGACATCGCGGTCACGGCCTGTTCACCCGACACATCACTATTTCTCGGCATACAAAGCCGCACCTAGACGGTGATGAATATCATGGAGAACAGCCATTCTTACTTCGGTTCAAACATCATCCAGGAGCGGAGCAATTGAGGAGTGGATGTTGAAGAACTGGCAGCGACCGGTCTGAAGTCGCCAACGACGAACATGACAGGAAGATGGAGCCAGGATGCATGCCAAATGTTTGACAGTATCAGGCGCAAGGCTTGACTTCCCATCAGGACAGCACCAAGCGATGCAGTGTTGGTATTTGGATCCGAATGCGAGTAGCGCTCGACAAGTTTTGAAGGGCGAGCATGCAGAAGTTCGTCGCACAACCGCTTCTGGACGCTTTGGCGTATGAATCAAGGAACATATTCTGTTCACCCTATGCTCTCGCAATCTGGTTTTCGTGAGACAATCGGTTAACGGAACCTTAGCTTGCCTATAGCTTGAAGCCACAGAAACAAGCTTCACCACGATCGCCTCTAAAAAGCAAGTGCCCACGGGTGGGGCTCGTCATTCTACGATGATCTACTCCAGCATCGAGCGATTCGGCAGCCACGACGGATGTGCCATTGGAGATCGGCAAGGCTGTGACGCGCATAGAACTGGTTTCCCATGCATGGGATTTCCAAATCACGTTCAAGAAAAAGCATGGGGATTTTCAGTGACGTACTTGCCTGCAACAGGTTAGCACTGCGTTAGCGGTGTCACGTGCGTTGGTCTTCAGCCACCAATCACGCCTGTATCGTGGCTTGTCGTTCAAAGCCATCCAATCTCATGACGTGCCGAGAAAGCGCAAAGGCAACATGCCACTGCCGTGCAACAAGCCTAAGCAAAATCTCCGCGGTTCCAGGTTTAATTTGGATGCGGGGGGTTGGTACCGAAGCTGACGGTGACGGTGAGTGACGACCGTGTCAAACGGGTAAGAGGGGCCTGGTCTTTGTGTCACGTCGCTGTCACCTCATCCTCAGAGCTATAAGATAGTAGATCTTTGCGCTGCCCTCATCTTCAGCATTCAGCAGAACTCACCAATCCATCAATACCATCCACGTCGACACCCAGCATATCAACATGGTGCACGCCCAGGAGCCCATTGACGGTCCGGTCGACTACCCAGTCACCGACAAGCGCGAGCAAACAGGTCTTCTTACGCGTCAGTAACTACTCATGAACTGCATGTGAGACAAATACTGACTGCGTACACCCATCTTTAGGCTTCGTGCCGGACAAGCTCAAGAACACTTCCTTCTACCGTTGGTTCTTACGCTTCACACGCCTCCTACAATTCATCAGCTCTGTGGTCTCACTCGGCATCTTTTCTCAACGCTTATATAAGGTGTATCGCCTTGTCAACAGCGTCAAGACCTATCGCGGCATCAACGGCAGCTATGGTGCAGTCGAGGGCATTCTTGCCGCCGCCGTGCTGTATACTTTGATCACGATCCTACTTTCTTGCATCAAGAAGTCAGCGAACCCTGGCGGTCGAGTACTCCGATGGATCTGGGTACTTCTCGACCTTGCATTTGTTGGAGCATTCATCGCAGTGGCTGTGCTTACGCGACCGAACGGAGGTCTTGCTGGTGCTCGTCACTGCTACAGCCCGGAGCGTATTGCTAACGGCAATACCGGTGTTGTTACTGGCGCGACTGCGAGCCGTGATGACAGCTGTAACCTGCCGTGGGGCACCTTCATCTTGGCAATTATCAGCACGTATGTTCTCCGCTGCCCGAATCCCTGAATCATCTGCTGACTGGCTACCAGACTCCTCCATGCCATCACGGCCTCCTTCCACGAGATTAGGGACCACCGCCGAAAGGCCAGGCTCGAACACGAGAAGGCCGTTCAGCCACACACCGAGGCCGCCGCTGATGGCGTCCGCTACTAGATCCTCAAACCGCTCGATGTTCCGTTAGAAAAAAGGCATGGGGGTTGTGAAGCACGAAGATGTGCCCACACATATCTACCAAGCCCCACGAACAACACACACGTATACCCATAGTGCATCAGCCTAGCGCTTGATGTATTATATCCTCATGAGTTTTCACTCTAGCGAATGGCGCCACTGGGCCGGAGTTTCTGTAGTCATTGAGCGAAATAATTCGTTCAACTAATGCAACACCTACCGTATATTCTACTCGAAGATGTCTATCAGATTGTGATGCCAATTCGGAAGTAACAAGGCTGGTGACGCTGTCCATCTCGGTGACCCGCCCACCGGCCTAGAAATCGCTCAACACAGTCTTCTCAAACTCCTCCGCGTACTCTTTGGCTGGGGTGATTGCTCCAAGCCAATACCCACCCCTAGCATCCTTACCAACACACATACCAATGCCCCCTGAGCTTTTACCCCAGCCGTCCACCCGTCTATCGTGACCGTTAACACTGATATACATAGGCTTTCCTCTGGTCGGCCTACTAGTCAACCCACCCTCATCACCATCATCAGAAACGACAGCAGCGCTGAAATCTGTATCAAACAACGTTGCCTTTGCCCAGTTTGAGAACACGTAGGCTGCCGGCCCCATCTGCGGATCCGACGGAGGCGTAAGGTTTTGCTGTCCGTTGCGGCTGGCACGCTGCGAAGCTTCCACCGCCTCTCTATTCGCCTGCTCAACAAGATCTTTGCGAATACGAGCCGCAACGTGACCCAACGGCATACCGACAAACTGCTGTACACTGAACGCCGAAACGATTCCACCTGTGCAGTTTGCAACATATGCTTTTCCTTTTGGAATCAAGACCTCGTATTTGGATGACGAGGTAGATAATACGTCTCGCATGCCCAAGACATTGAGGATTATGACGGGTCGAGCAGGGGGTGAGTTGAGCAGAGAGGTGTCAGAGGAAACGAGATGGCGGATTAACCATGCTGAGAATATGTCGCCGTCTGAGAGGAAGGGCTTTGGTGCGGAAGACGTTGAGGTATTGTAGGTTATTCGTGAGGCGTCGAGAGATTCAAGATCGCGCATTGCTTCAGTTCGCAAGCGAGCCATGTAAGCCGCGGGCATGTAGAGCATACGGCCGTTCTGCGTTGTCGTCGGTCTAAAGAACAGAGAATAAAGGTATGCGAGCGTCGCTCTGGGGTCTAGCAAGCTTGGAAGCCAGGTCTTCAAGTTTGACATCACCATCCAGATCTGAGATTGCGCTTTCTCTTGCACTTGCGTAGTGCCGGCACTCAAACCCTCTGCATCCTGGTTGTCCTCATCGAGAGAAGCTCCAAGCCGCGTCAACGGGTCGAAATCGTAACCCCAGAACTCCGGTACATCTTCGTCTCTTCCTTCTAACACTGCCGTCCACGCTCTCAGTAGAGTCTGTCGCCCCATCGCATCAAGAAGCGTATGTAGCCAAGTCAGGGTGACGAGTGTCGCATCCTTGAAGCTCGCTACATGTAAGCCTAACTGCGCATCGTCTGAAAAAAGCCAGTCATCAAGAACTGAAGTATTGCCCTTCGCACTTATAACCCCACGTTGCGACTCTAGAACGCCGAAGACCTGGACACTGTCGTTACGCTCGTTTGCAGTAGGAATCTGGCAACCAAGAGGATGGTCCTTCAATTTGCTGTCATAAATCGCATGGGTGAAGTTGACTGGCGGTCGTTCTTTGGTGTACTGTGCTGGTATGTGGTATTCAAGTTTATCGTTGCTGGTGTTGAGGCGCAGTCGTGCTCCCAACTTCCTCCAACCCGGTTTCTCCAGCAACCTCCATAATGCTTCGACAAGCTTCCGCTCGTCAAGAACTTCGTCAAAACACATGGTGAATTCGACTGAAACGTTTCTGTTTTGATGCGTGTCGTCGCGGCTGTGGAGGGGTATGATGGTATCCGTGGGTATGCGAGGAGGAGCGACTCGCTGCCCAGGGAAGTAGTTCGATAGGAAGGACATGTTTAAGAAAGCGAAAGCTATCACTGGGTGCCTCACAGAAGAAGGAGAAGGTGATTTACCGATGTCGTATCAATTTTGGTGCGGGCAGATACTCCAAATATATGTCTTACGTCTAAGCGACGCGAACCAAATGCATGTGCCACAAGCGATACTTGGGTACGCCCGGGCGATATCTCACGTGAGAGGTATCGGATAGTCGATTGCCCAGGGCTTGTAGACCTTACATCCGCACTAAATGGCGTTCAGATGTGTGCCTAATAGCAGTAGGGGTGCCAATCATATGTGCCTTGGTGTAGTAAAGGGCTTGGATTAAGTAGCCTACTGGTAGTGTCGCATTAAGGCTTACTATACGCCAAGCCTCGCATACCGGTCAGCGGGATCTCGGGAGAGTCAAATCCCCGACTTGCCGGCAAGTACGAATACACGAAGGTCGTGGCGGGTTAAAAAAGTCCGAGAGTGTCCACAGACCGCCTCACTGGGCGATAGTCGTCGCCTGCAGCGTTGTTGTAGGTTGGGACTGAGATGGATATGCAACACAGAGCAAACGGAGATATTGTAGATCATCGTAATTTCATAAGTACCGTCGACAAAGAAATGTCAATTACCAGGCCCAGTGAAATTCCCAATGAACACTACCAAGATCGCACAGTAGGCTGCAGACGCCGCGAAAAGTTCATGCCTCGCCGCCTTGGTCAGCAGACTCATCGCAGCACTGAATAGTAATGTGAATACTATGAGCACACCAACTGCGTTGAATGTATCTCGCTTGTTAATGTCCACTTGACTCTGGGCGGAAGTCTTGCCTGATGGGTCGGTCTCAATATGGGCAGCAGTGTTCGTCAACTGGTACATGGTGATGACTGGTACCACGAGGAGACAGAATATGATGAAGGTGATGAGGATGTTGACCAGTTTGTCGACGCGAGAGCTGCTGTAGTAGGAGATGTCGGAATCACTGGTCTTCTTTTGCGCTTCTGGGGTTCGGAAGTATTTCTGCCGACTGTGTAAGTGGTTTGGCTCTTCATTTTGGAAGATAGAGTTGACGTACCTGTAGTGGGGGTTTCTCTGTGTTGAAGACCTTCTTAAGAAAGCGGTCTGTTTGCCCTATCATCGTCTCTACGCCACCATCGAAGCTCGCCCACTCACGACCGTTGTGAATGGTGACTATGTCTTCCTTTGTTCGGATGGAGTCCAGTACGTCATCCATTAGCGGCTTCTTCTTGAAGCAATAGCGTCGCACACTGCGATAGTTGCGATCTGATGGCTTTTGGAAAGACTGGAGTTCTCTTGCCTTTATGAGCACCTCATCTATGCCTCAATTAGCCATGTGCTCTCCGCTAGGATGCTTGCGGTTATCGCTAAGGTATACATACCGTATTCGATCAGTTTAGCCTTGATCTCGCGAAGTATGACTCGACGGCTGCGATCAGCTCCTTCACCGATAGGCTGCTGGATGTCGTAGTCTCTTGATTTCAGACGAGTCGGATTCTCAAACGCATCTTCGCAGTCGATCTCATCGAGTTCTCTTTCTAAACAGGTGATCTCATCCTGCAAATCAAGCAGCACACGTGAGTGCAGGTAGCTGAAACTACGATATAATGCAAAATTTGTGTCGCTAGCTTGGAATGCTGCGAGCCTTGGGAAGCCATTAGGTGTATCTTCCACTACGATTGATCAGTGACAAGCGATATGAAGGATCCTGAATATACTCACGTGTCCGAGTGTTGGTCTCAGTCACGAAGAGAGGTTCTGGCTCGGAGCGGAATGAACCTGTCATGCGATGCATCAATCCAGGCCGCTTATTGTCATTCGCTGAAGCAATGTCAGTGTTGCTCATATGGATACCAATCATGGCCCTAGATTGTAATCACGTCATGCATACGAGCTGGCTGACCGGTTTGAGCCATTGCGCTTCAGCTGATGCCGAACATCGACGATGTTTGGCGCTGGGGGCCAAAATAGTGGCATGGAGTGACCTACAAGGCTGTGCACTTTCAATGTCAACGTCGACATCATTTGAGGTCGTTGGCATTGGGGCCAACACAGTAGGGTGGCAGTCGCTATTCTCGTCCGCTACTTCGATGTAGGCGTCACCTCTTAGGGTTGTGTCGGTACCCGTTGGAGATACTGGCGATTGAGGTGTCTTCTCATCGGTAAATGTATCCCCGGTCATGGTGCGAAGAGGGGTCATGGCGAGAAGAGACAAGCGAGGCTTGCGTGACAGCGACAAACGAGCGGACGAAGAGAAGACGAGCAAGGTATTTTGCACAATCAAATATCACTCAAGCGAACATTAAGAGTGAGTTGTGGCTAATAGATTGTGGCAACAGAAGGGTGTAAGTAGTATTGAGCAACGGGAAGCAGAAAGATGATGGTCGCATGTGGAAGACTCAGCCCCAACGCCTCACTCACAATTGGCTGCGCGCGTCACAAATTCAGCTGCCTGGTGACTTTCCGGTGAGCTCAGCCTCAGGCAATGTAGCACTGTTCAGGCGCCGGCCTTGAGGTCCCTTTCGCGTGTCCAGCTGCCATCCACCTTTTGCGTGTAGTAGTCTTCAAGCTGATACTCGATCCAGCCATGAGGGCTGCTCCTGCGCGCGTAGATCTTGTAGGCGGACTTGGATTGAGCACCACCGGGCGCTGATGCCTTCTTGCGCACTCTGTCGCCCTTGCTGAAGCGCGCATCCGCCTGAGTTTTTGTTAGAAAAGTGTGTTGCGCTGAGAAAAGAACGGACATACTAGATCCGCGGTTGTGATTTGGCCAACCCCAGACTTGGTCATAGGGGTCGTGTTACCAGGTGTAGAGTCCAAATTTTGATCCTATGCCTGCGTATCAGCTCTGCGTTGCTGCAATGACGGGGCGCGACTCACCTCCACAGCCAGTACAGGCTGATGTTCGAGCATATCGGTTGCCATGATTACTGGAAGTCTGTAAAGCGAGGCAAAATAGCCTTGTAGGTGATGCCCTTGGGAAGGAGCAGGCTGTCTTCTGTTATAGAGAGGGCTATTGCTGGCCTCCGTGACCATGTACCTGCTGCAGCCCCAAGCAACACAGGTTCGTGACCGGTATTGATGATAGTCGGGACCCTTTGGGTTTGCACAGCCGCAGCTTGGAATGTTTGCTTAGGTGCATGCAGCGATGGGGCACCCATGCGCCATGGCCCCCTCCACAGGTGTCCTACCGCTGAGCAAGCCGTCATCGTGAACGGCCATTTACCGAAAGAGGCTATGGCACGGGACGGAACGCCCAGTTCTTAGTAAGACGAGCGTTGGGGATGCATGGTGGAGGCACTGCCTTTGGCCCCCAATGGTGGTGGTGTGATTGCGCGGTGCGCTAATTGGCCAAGGCCAGCTGCATCTGCTATCTCCGCACTCTTCAAGCCGTGGTGCATGCACCCAATATGGGGGCTGAAGGTTACTCCAAGGCTACGAACTCCACCCTTCAAAATGGCGGGCACCTGCGAACTCTCTCAGCCTCGCACCTTGGAGGCTTTTCCACCCGATGGCTCCCCTACCAGACTCCACGATGCGCGTCGCGAACGCAGCAACGACGACCGAGATAGCCCCTCCTCGCAACGCAAACTCCGTCCAAGACAAAGTCATCAATGCCGACATTCGCATACGCTCGATTGAAGACGAGCTTCAGCGCACCGGACAGTCTTCCCAAGCTCAGGAGACTCTTGTGGAGAGCACGCCTAACAAGGACAATGGCGAACCGAGCGCGGAGACGCAAAAGAATTGGTGGGCAGAGGCCATCGCAGAAAACATGGATCTGGCAGACGGCTACACCAAAGTTGCAGTGCTGTTGATCAAGTGGGAAGACGGTCTAGACGAGCTCATGACTGGTGGCGAGGTATGTCAGGGAGAAACGCGTTGCGTGCAGATTATAACTAACAAATTTCAAGGCCAAAGAACTCGAAACCCTCTTTCGCGATCGCTTTTACTATCAAACCAAGACGGTCGAATTGAACGTACGGGAGAAGCCACAGCATCAGCTCAACAAACATATCAGCCAATTCATCTGCGAGCATGACGGAGCGCAAAGTCTGCTCATTGTCTACTATACTGGGCACGGCGTTTACCAAGAATCCACCAAAACACTGGAGCTCACAGGAACTCCAAACCCCGAGGAATCAAAAGGCTTGATTAATACAGCCCATGCGAGTTGGAACATGGCAGAGGAGCAGCTCCGTCAGCCAATCGTCGAGGCCGACGTACTGACCATATTGGACACTTGCTACTCTAGCAATCTTGTCAAATCCAGCCGGCAACAAGAGAAGAAGTTCGAGCTGCTGAGCGCCTGTTATTTCGACGAAACGACTGCCGCTCCTGGCCCCAATTCATACACTCGTGCTTTCATCGACGCTGCCAAATACTTCCTCGACAACGATCCCAAACGTCCAATATCTACTTTCAGCCTGACACAGCGCATCAACGAAGACAAGAGGCGCATAGATACGCCCTCACACCTCTGGGGTCGTAGCCGGAACCCTCAGCCAAATCAAGAGCACATCTTTTTGACGCCCCTTACTCCCTCCAAAGCCGATGCCCTACACGAATACCGTCCACGAGCACAGAGCTACTTGACCTTACGATTCGGTCTGCGCCACACCTCGCTGAATCAAGCACAAATCGATTACATGGCTAAGCTTCTTACAAAGGCATTGAACAACAAGGAATCAATTGGCCTGAGGAGAATCGACTGCATAGACATGAAGCCTGCACCGCCACTATCGCACTTCGAGCGCGTTACATCCGTACTGCGCGTCAAAGCGAAGTGGAAGCTGCTAGTTGCTAAGAACAAGGAGAGAAAGCAGGCACAGAACGGAGGCGATGCGAACGGGTCGGTGAAGCGCGCATGCGAGGATGCAAACGAACTACCACATGCTAAAAGGCAGTACCTGGGCCCAATACCCCCGCCGTCGCCGGCAGTATCGGACGCATAGGGTGTAGTGTCCCTCATCCCTCTTCGTTTCCATCATTTCTACTCTCTTTTCAGTTCTGTTTAGATCTCGGATACCCCACTCGTGCTTGTCGTAAAGATTACGCTCTATTACTACATATCGGTCATTACATAGCTAATGTATTCGCAACTATGATTGCACTTCATTCGTTGCGGCCAAGCATTTCCATCGGCTTCTACTCGGAGGTTGCCCAAACAGGTGGCGCCACTTCTTGGTCTCACCACCATCATCACGTTAAGCTTCGACAATACAGCAGGATAACGCTAGACACGTAGCACAGTACAGAGAACCATATCGAAGCTTCTCATCTCCCCTGGCCGCAGCATGATACCCTGATCAACACTTTGCGCTGATCATTTGCAGTGTGGTATAAAGTCGAAGCTTTCCTACGAGGATACGCTCACATTCACATTCACTCAACATCAACATCCAAACCACAACTTCAGCCTACAATTCGACGTCGCACTACAAGCTTCATCGATATTAGCCATCGACCAATCTAGCCATCAACATACTACCATCCAATGGCTGCACCCAGCACAACCGCCGCCACCATGCTGACACCGGACCGACACAACCTCACCATCGGTCACTGTCGCGCGCAACGACAGGCACTCTATTCCCACACCGATCTTGGCACACCCACGCTGCTAAAGAAGCGCCCGAAACCCATCATCTTTACCCCACGGGCAAGTGAGGATGAGTGGACGGAAAGTCAAGAAGAACTTGAGCGCTGGGGTATGGGAGTCACCAAGACGACCAAGCCAGGGTCTAGTCAAGTCACAGCACCAAGCCGCTCGCAAGGACGGGGTTTGGAGTACGAGGAAGTAATGGGATTCTGTTAGTGAAAAGGAGGAAGAAGAAGAATGAATAAATGAAGAATGTTGTTAAGATTTCATCATGGCAATCGATTGTTTCTACTATCTCTCTATATCGGCCTCTCTCTTACTACTCTTGGTAACTAGTGCTTCGCTTCTGCTTCGCGCACTGCACCTGTTACACTTCCCTCCAGCGCGCATACCCCTAGCGCGCTCACTTTTTGACATCGCAATCTATTATCTTAACTATCTCGCGATGTTGGCCTTTCTTCTACTACTCTTACCAACTAGCATGTCGCTCCTGCTTCGCGCACTGCAATGGCTACAACCAACTCCAGCGCGCTTGCCTCTAGCGCGCTCGCTCTTCCCCAGAAAGACGTCTTACACCCGCCGCCTAGCTACGCCAAGCTCGCTCCTGCTATGCTTGCTAGGCGGCGAAGCCACCTCTCGTCAACACTATTCGTCCCTCCTTGCCTCTGTCGAACGTCCTCGCGCCGCTACATTACCCTGTAGTACCCCCTCACTTGCAGCATCGCCTCGGTGTGGGTACATACTATCAACCCTCAGGCTGCCAAAGTTCCACGCGCTGTTATACGCTCCTGCCTTACTCCCTCACTTGCAGCATCACCTCGGTGTAGGTACATACTATCAACCTTCAGGCTGCCAAAGGTCTACGCGCCGCCACACCCCCCTTAGGAGTGTCTACTATGGCCAAAAGAAAGATCCAACATGACCCATACAAGCAAAAGAGTATGGACGGCTACATCTCGCGCACCGCCCCGCCCCGTCTTACTAAGACTACACCAAAGAGCAAAGAAGTCGCCCCCGCCCAACCACCCAAGCCCATCAATACTCAGCGGAAACGGCGACGAGAAGACGACGACGACACGGATGCGGCGCGGCCCCCCGCACAGGACATCAGGCTTACGAGAAGTGCCAAAAAGCGACTAGATGCAGGGTCAACCAGTCGACACGCAGATGAAGATGATGCACACAGCCTGCACGAGTCCTACATAGCAGGAGCAACAGACGATGATACAGGCAGTGTTTTTGAGTCAGAGAACTACAGCGATCCCGAGGGCGACGAAGAGGACATGTTTCTGAGTTCAGACGACAACGAGGACGAGGCCAGCCAATCTGAGGACGAGGCCGACCAGTCTGACGAGGCCAACCAGTTCGAAGACGAGGCCAACCAGTCCGACGACGATGCCGACATCCACCATGCGGACGATGATGACATGATGGAGACACAGTATTCCCTCGAGATACCGCTACGCGACAAAGACCTCTTTAATGTAGATGTTACCGCCGCCGAGGTTACATCCATGGTGGAAAAGGTTCTACCTGCGCTGTCTTCCAAGAAAATCCAACGGTTTTACAAGACAGTAGCAGAGCACCTTGACAAATCCCCTCCATTGAGCATAGCAGTGCGATCTTGACACCCCACTACCTGGTCGTTAGTCAACCCTGACTTTGATTTACTTTGGAAGCACTCAGTCGACGGCGAGCGCGCTCTAGATCTCGGCGACCCAAGTCTATTACCAAAGTGGCTCAATATGTCGGAACACGGTCTCGTAAAGCCAATCGGCTCGTTCACCGACACCCTACTGCTAATCTCCAGCTGCCCAACAGCATCGGAGGAAGGTAGTGTTCATAACCACTATGGTACTGTGGACGACATAAGCAACGTCTGTATGTGGATGCTATACGCTAAATTTGGGTACCACGTGGCGGACCTACGATCACACGCTGTAATGCACATAGACATTATGGCTCGACGACTCGACCGGAATCTGATACCAGGATCTGATGGAGACAAGCTCTTTCGAATTACACCATTAAACCACTCTGGCACAGTGTCGTATGCTGGTATTGATGAAGTACAATGAATTATTCAAGATTGTTTAGGTAGAGCGGGATATGTGTAGCTACTTTCCAACTAGATTAGATCCAAGGATGTTCACAACAAGTAGGGCTAGTGCGTGATCATCTAGACGATCGGATAAATTTCAGATTTGAAATTCTGTAGTCCCCGCCTCATGCCACCAAATAAGAGGATTCTGGGGAAGATAGCTAACCTCTAATGCGCTGGATAAAGGTTCTGTTGCGACTGCCTTGTGCCAATTAACAAGAAGATGCCAGGGAAGATGGCTAACCTCTCATGCGCTGGCTAAGAGTTCTGTCACAACTGCCTCATGCCATTTACTAAGAAAACGCGGTAAGGATGGTTGGCTCTAATGCGCTAGATAGAGGTCCTTTCGTGACTGCCTCATGACACCCACCGAGAAGACGCGGGGAAGGTGGTTAGCCATCGATAATGCGCTGGGTGTGGGCCCTCTCGCGACTGCCTCATGTCACTCGCTTTTGAACAGCGAGCACACGGTACTCGAGGTTTCTTATATTCAAACCTCTCTTGCTTCAGGCGTTTTCCATCTGTCATTCACGTCCACCAGTGAACGCATTGCATCCTCAAGACCTTAACCGCCTTGCCGCCAACGCGCTCCTATAACAAGAACTTCCCACCCGCCATGCCGCCACCGCGCTCATCCAGCAAAGAGAACTCTCCACCTGCAAAGAGACCTAAGAAGACAGCACTGTCGGCAACAGCTTCAAGAGCACGCAACGCGCCTTTGACAGCACTGTCAGCATCACCGTCACAACTACCTGAACCGCCACCAGAACACCGGACAGTGCGGACTCGACCATCAACAACGTTAACAGGCTCAACGAAAGCAAAACCACCCCATGAGTTTACAGTGTTCACCGACAACACCAGAGCGACAGAGCAGATACTAGACGACGCGAATCCCACCACTAGCATCATTGACGAATGCACAGTACCTGATATTGTCGACCGATGCTCGCTAACCGATCACGACTTGTTCGGTGAGCTAACCGCTGACGACATCCGCATTCTAGTAGAACGATTGCTGCCAGACCTTCAAGAAGAGGGTAAGCTCTACTATACGTACAGCACGTAAGGCGCGTGTGTACTAACTTTGCCAGGGGTTCAAGAGTTTCTTGCTACAGTCTATGACCACGCCTGCAAATCCCCGCCTTTCCTTATACCCCGCCGAGAGCGAGACCCGTCGACCTGGCCACTTACGTATCCCGACATGGACTATGCATGGGGCCAGGCGGTGGAAGGCGAACATGCTATTGAGCTCCCTGAGACGATGGACAATTGGATTGACATGAGTGAGGGTAATCTGGGTAAGTTTTCAACGTGAAGTTGGATAGCCTCCAAGCTAATTACGCTCTCGCAGTTAAACCAAGCGGAAGCCTCCTAGATACTCTCCTCATTGTTACTTCATACCCTACTGCGCGCATGGGCAGCACTGTGCATCGTTCGTACGGTACGACTATAGACATGTCGAACGTGTCACTATTCATGCTCTACGCAAAACTAGGGCACAACGTATCCTCAATCAGAAACCATAGCGCCCTTCACTTGAACCTATACCCCAGGAGAATCAATCGAAAGCTAGTGCCAACTGGTCAAGGAGTATTGGAAAAACTACCAGCTCAACTCCGAAAATATTGGACGTCATTCGCCCACGAGCTAATGGACAAATCACATTCCAAACTGGCTCTCCTCGTCGGGTCCGCAGGCATCGCCACGTACGTCGACTATCTCAAACAAAACAACATCCGCCACCAAATATTTGGCCATCGAAAAAAAGCGTGCAACGCTATCGGAAAGAGATTAATCACGGAGTAGAACAGGTTGCAGGTTGAGAGAGAAGCGCAAAAGAAGAGTGAAGGTGAGGCTCCAAAACGGCGAAAGGATGGCAGAATACCGAAGAGCTTACAGTAAGCTACACACTTTGTACCCAGGACTACGACGAGTATCCATTCCCAGGTGCCTCTACTATCCACTAAGGTTGTTTAATTCATAAGGTGTGTCACGCGGCAGCGGTTAGAGAGAGGTAAAGAGGTAGCAGAAAAGCCGGCTGAAGTCTGTTGATGCAGCTGTCTGGCGCCTACATATTCTTGTAGCATAGCACATTGGCTGTATTTTGGCATATGTATTCTGCAAACTACTTTTTCCGCGCCCTCACTTGAAACACTTCATCAGAACAACCGCCATTTCGTGTTGCTGCACTTTGTGATTCGGTGTTCTCTTATGTCGCGGAAAACGTAGAGCAGGGTATAGAGAGACGCGTCGAAGTGTTCAGACGACAGCTTCTTAGTAAGGGTTTCTCCCACGTGTTGCACTTACCAGTCACACTTCTCTTCATATAACAGTGCAGTCGTGTTACACGCATACAACCTTGAGCGGGATCTTCTTTCTTTTCCATAGAGCTCAATACAACTTCGCATACCTGGGCAACAGTTCCCTGACCGCGCTCTGTTGCTCTGCTCTGCATCAACATCTCACCGTAATACGTAGGTACCTTTGAGATAAAGTAATTATCAGCCAGTTCGTGTCATTTTGGAGCGCAATAGGTAGGTAAAGTGAAACTCATTTGCGTGTAGAATCGAAATGTGTCTGACCTGCGCGAGCAGCCGCATCCCGCTGAAGCTCCCTAAGTTCGCCAACGAGAATATAGATAACGTTCCTTCCCCGCCCAAGTTTGTCGCTCCCGTGCGCCCTCTTACACCCTCACTCCCGCTATTGCGACCCTCTTTGCCCTTCACACCTCCTCCGCCTTCGCCTCCACTTTCGCTGTTATCAACCTTGACTAAGCTTTTTCTTGTTCTACAAGTTGAAGATGCAGACCCCAAAGAGCATGGGAAAGGCGCTGAAGCGGAGGGAATAACGAAAAAGGGAGGAGTGAGTAAGTTTTGAAATCGCGAGATATACTGTAGAGGGTAGGCCTGTAATCACAATCGAAGGATACACGGATTGAATACAAGAAGTGGGACTTGGGAGGATTACATCAAAGTTGCAGTGTGATGGCGTTGTCTTCTCATCGGGCTCGGCACGATGCGTGGGCGGGAGATCCGCTAGCGGCGCACTGCTGATTGGTTTCATGCAGGTCCGCTTCAACCCCAGAAATAACTCCCCAAGCCGCGCATCGTGAGCGCCGCTGCCACCAGAGTGTTGCGCCCGTGCTGCTGGCGAGCGCTTCCGATATTTCTCTAATCCTGCACTATGTAGAGCGCGAGCACGTCTATTATACCAAGGCTCGAAACCTCCGGCACCATGGACACGATCGCAGTGGCCCCCAAGGCGTCGGCGCTGGCGTCGCCCAAGATTGTTAAGAATGCAAAGGGCAACATTGTACCGAGCAGCCAGATGGCGCATATCGCGTATGGATGCGGTAAGCGCTCAGCCATCCAGAATGTCAGAGGAGGCTGCTAACACATGGCAGAGCACATGGGCGAGATGTTCGAGAAGGCGCGCAAGCAGACGCTCCAGCACTACCGGGCCATCCTCCAGAATATCCACGAGAAACCGAGTATAATAGCCCAGACATATACTGCGCCGGCGGATGCGCGCAACGTTGTGTCCCTGAGGCCGCTGTATCTGTGCCTGCAGTGCCCGAGCATCATGACCGAGGTGGATCGCGATTTGCACTTCGAGACCAAGTCGCACTGTTTCTGTGGGTTCGGACGATGCCGTATACTTGCGAAGGCTAACAGGAAGCAGCTGTGGAGTCACGAGACGGCAATATATACTGTGGCAATTGCCAGGACTTCATCTACGACGAGACTTTGGACGTGCTGAGAGTACAGAAGGGTGTGTGGCGGCATACTCATGCTCTAAGACATCAGATAGGCTAACCACGAGACAGGCAAGAAGCGGAAGTACGAAGACAATACCACGACCGAAGACCACAAGCTCGTAATCAGCAACTCGACCTTCCTCCCCTGCCGCGCGATAGGCCTGCGCGGGCTCTATAACATGGGCCAGACATGCTTCATGAGCGTCATCCTACAAACCCTCGTCCACAATCCGTTCATACGAAACTTCTATCTTTCCGAAGGTCATAAGCAGACAGAGTGCGAGAGGGACTCATGCGTGAGCTGTGCGCTGGACGAGATGTTTGTCGAATTCCACTCGGCCGAGAAGACGGAGGGCTTTGGCGCTGTCAGCATGCTCATGGGCAGCTGGCTGGCGGGGGAAGCTCTCGCAGGTTACCAGCAACAGGATGCGCACGAGTACATGCAGTTCATACTCAACACGCTGCACCAGGCGAACGGCGGATCGACAGACGACTCGGAGGATTGCAAGTGCGTAGTACATCAGGCATTCTGCGGGAAGCTCTCAAGTACGGTGACATGCGACAATTGTCGCAATATGACCACGGCGCAAGACCCGTATATGGACCTTAGTTTGGACGTACGGATACAAGGCAAGAAACGGAAGATCAAGGAAGAAAAGGGTGAAGAGACACCTTTGGATTTGAGGGACTGTCTCGAACGCTTCACGGTGAAGGAGAAGCTGGGCTCAGCAGAGTACACATGTCGAAATTGCGACAGTCCGCAGAATGCGACCAAGCAGTTGAGCATCAAGAGGTTACCACCGGTTCTCTCCATTCACCTCAAGGTACGTATTGAGAGCCGTCCGAAGTGTCCTTATACTGACAATTACTCAGCGCTTCGAGCACACAAAATCCACGTCCTCCAAGATCGAAACTCCCGTTCGTTTCCCTGTCAAACTAGACATATATCCGTACACGACCTCCCACAAAGCCGCCATGCGCGCCGTGAAGACCTCCGGCGCACCGCTGTCGAACCACAACGTCAACAGCCCGGCGAACGCCCTCGTATACGAACTGAGCAGTGTCATCGTACACAGAGGCAAAATCGACTCTGGACATTACGTCAGTTATAGCAGGGAGGGCAACGACTGGTTCATGTTCGACGATAGCAAGGTAGTGCTGGTCAGTGAGGCAGAGGTCCTTGCTGCAGAGGCCTATTTGCTATTCTACATGGTTGGCGGACTAGAGGTATAAGCGCCTCGTTGGAGGAAGGTGGAGTTCCGGTAGTTTGGTGTACAGTATCTCTGCTCGGGCATGTTACAGGCCCATGAGCTGCATGATTGGCGTTTAGAGGGCACTCCGGCGTTTGCGAGGGCACGTTGAGACGCCCTCTTTATCTTAGGATTATCTGGCATACGGGCTTCAACGTTATCACTTTCTCAATACATTACAAGTTTTCTCCGACACACACATCTGACCAGCCTCACTCAATGACGCTGACTTCCTTCGAACGCATTGGTGTTCATCATCCCCCTTCCCAATCAGGCCGTCCGTCCGATTCATGCTATCACGACCTCTCCACTCGGGAAACTTTGCCGCGGCCAATACCGCCGCACACACACAAACGCGCCGTTTCAACGCACACTTCGTAGGGCAAAAAGCGATCTGAGCAGCACCTATTTTGCCCGCAAGCAGGCACATCCGGTGGCTTTACACCGCTCATCACAACCTCTTGCAGCAGCCACCCCACTCATGCAATATACTTGCCATTGTTCATGATTCAACATTTCGTGAGGTCAATATATTAAGGTGTATCGCCGCGGCGAAAACTCTCTTGCAAGCTGCCGTTTATCATTATTCTTTTCTACATCAACTAATTGAACGGCGATTTCGCCTTTGTCGAACTCGAAGAGATATTGCTTCTTGAGCTGGAATCCTCAAACATGGTTTCGATCTGGGTATTAACCGTTATCCCCTTGCCGCTCACAAACTGCTCAACGCCGCCTATTTGATCCGACGGCGGATCCGTGAAGAGCGAGTCTTCTGAGCCGTTTGCTCGATTTCGGGTGTCGTGTGTGGAGTGAAGACCGCCAGAGATTTGGTTCGAAGCCGTCAGACGGTTTCCGCTTGCTTTTCGCCGCGCGGACGAGAGTTCGTAGTGGCGGCCGTAGCTGTTGGCGGAGTCTTTGGTGGTGTTGTTTGTGCCGAGGATCATGGAGCGGAGGGCGGGGAGACAGGTGGCGATGATGGCGATGGCTGTTTCGATCATGGAGACGGTGCATGTTAACATCGTTTCGTTCCTGTGCGAGTAGTAGGCTCGGACGACTGGCGAGATGTTAGTTTGATTCCAGTTCATCTCGAATCTGATGGGAACGTACTGCTGGCAATAACGACGAAGAAACCCAAGGCGAAGATTCCGGCTACACCGAGCTTTTGCTTCAGCTTCATCTGCAGCCTGGAAACCATGGTGATGGGCAGGCATATGATGAACACGTCGGTCGCGATGTTGAAGCAAATGGTGATCCAGTAGTTGATCTCGGCGGCTTTGGGACTGCATTGATCTGCGCATGGTCATTCTCCACCGTTCGCATGCATGTGGGTCAGGGTTTGCTTTTGCTCACAGTTCGGGTTATTGGACCATCGTTTGTTGTGGGGATAGCACTGGAAGATGATGTCGAAAAAGATGACGAGGTAGGTGACAGCTAATCCGGCAAGCGTGAAGTTATACACAAGGACCAGACGCGAGCCGGGAGCAGCCAGGCTCTTGTAAAAGAAGACCAGGGCGAACTTGATCGCCCATAGTGAGGAAACGTAGAGCGTCGATCCGGGGATGATCATCTGCATTATGCCCTTGAAGTTTTCCGGGGTTATTGACGCCATGTCGCCCAGCCCTAGGTTCCACATGTGTTGCTGGATGATGAGGTCTCCGATCAGACATGTCAGAGAGAGTAGGATCAGATAGTCGTCAATTCCGAGGTTGCCCAGTCTCGACCATCGCGCATACATGCGTAGCGCGACAAAAGGCACCGTGGCTACGGTACAGATATACCATGACACCTGTCAACTGAATCAGCACTGCACATAGTATACGAAGCATGCAGGAAGAGGAGGACTTACCACCTGCCCGAGCTCACTGTCGGCCATGTTGCTTTGCTTGTGTGGCCGTCACCGAGAAAAAGGCCGTGAGGAGTTCGAGCCTGCTCGCTCCACTCTAGTTGGAGATCCAAGAACAGTGTGTGGAGAGTGTGACGATGGTGAGTAGAACGTCAATTGACAGCGGGGCTGCCGCAACAAGTACCATTTTTCTCTACTCCACGGGCAAACGACCCCCTAAAGTAACTTTACAGGATGTTGCGGGTTGTGCAACTAGTATGCCGTCCCGTAGCGTTGTGGCATGATAGCATCAGGGGACCTCCCAAAGCCCAACCAACCGTAAGCTGGCAAGCATCTGAGAGGTCTCGGCCGCTAGAGTCGGTAGCCAAAATTGAGCTGCGAAACCCTTCTACGGCCGCTACTGAGTGGCAACGATTTCATGCGTTAGAGCAGGTTCAGCTACGCTGCTTGGAAGAATCTGACTCGAGACGACAAAACTACATGTATAGCATCGTGTCCGCCGAACGGGGCAGTGGGAAGTGAACGCCACTGCTCGCATGTGAAGAGACTACCGAGTAATGGATGGCAAAAAATCGTCGTTGGCCTCGGGGTCATGGGTGCGAGGGTGAGAAGGGTTGTGCTCAGATCCGTATCGAGGTTCCATGGTTCGGTCCGATGAGGATGCAAGCATCCTAGCTCGCATGGCGACGAACGACAGGGAGCGCCGGTCTGGAAGGCGAGAACTAGACACATGGCGCACGAGGCCGACAGGTTCTACCTTGGTACCGTCACCTTCTAGCGCTTTTGGTGTCTCAGCCGGGCTTCTAGCATGGATGCCGCACGGTAGCTGCGATTGGTTCGACTCGCTTAGCTTTCCAATTTTGCGGTCCCTGAATCTGATCGGACCTCGGATCCTGCGGAATCTGCAGAGACGGAGATGAAAATGCCCTATTTTCCCTCGCGGCTCCTTCAGGCTCCACGCCGGGCAATCTTCGGCAGTTGGACGTTACATGGTGTTGCTGTGCTGTTGGCGGCGAGAACTCGTTCGAGCTGGTGGCAGCCCGCCAAAGTGGTGCCCTATATAGCCATGTGTAAGCCCAAACACGATCTACAGCCTCCCGCCAAACTCTATCTCTTACCCAACATCGTGTTTCCCTGTCTGGCATCATGAAGGTTCCCTCGGCTCTGATTGGCTTGCAAAGCCTCTCGCTAGGCGTTTTCCTCGGACAGGTGGCTGCCACGCCGCTACCTCCGAAACCTTCAAGAGCAACCGTCGCGGATGGAACGGCGGCTCTCGATCAGGGAACTGTGAAGGGTTTCACTGATGACTATGGAAACTCTGTTTTCCTCGGCATTCCATTTGCGCAGACAACGGGGGGACAAAACCGGTATGTAATGGCGGTTCTGCGTCGCCACCGGTTTACTGATCATGCCGTAGATGGAAGGCTCCTAAGGACGTCAAGAAGCTGAAGAAGGGCGAGGTGCTCGATGCCACAAAGTACGGTGCAACATGTCCACAGGCCATTACCGGTACAACATACTCCCAGCAAGATGAAGATTGCTTGAACCTCAACATCTGGGCGCCATCTTCGAACAGTAAGCTGCCACGGGCGCCGCCGATGCCTCATAAACCGAATGGACCTCACCATTCACCAGGCCCTCCATCAGGCCCACCAGGTCCACCGGGTTCCTCACCAGGCTTGGATGCGCCCGGCGGTCTTCCAGTATTCGTCTACATGTACGTGATTTTTCTGTACGAACTGTATGTGAAGCAAATGCTGATTTTCGGCCAGGTACGGAGGTGCGATGGTTACGGGCTCAAGCAGCAATCCAGCCTACGTCGGAGAGAATTTCGCTCGCAAGGGAGTTGTCTTCGTCAGCTTCAACACTCGTGAGAGTCTTTGGGCATACCCCAACTCTGCCGAGCTTGTCGATGGAGAGGAGTCGCAGAACTTTGGCATCCTCGATGTCGACAAGGCTTTGCAATGGGTCTTCGACAACATTGCCCAGTTTGGCGGTGATCCCAACCGTGTCGTGTTCGGAGGTCATTCATCTGGCTCTGTTCAGGTTGACCACTACCTCTGGAACCACCCCAACACACCACTCGTCGGGGCCGTTCAGATGGCTGCCAACGCAAAGTCTGGTCCTGCCGTCGGCCCTACCAACCAAGCGCTCGACCTCGTTGCCGAAGAGGTTGGCTGCGCAACTGGTGCAGGACAGCTCGAGTGCCTGCGCAAGGTAGACATGTACGCCTTCCAAACCGAGGCCTTCAATGCCACCTTGAACACGTACTTCACGCCTGTCGTAGACGAGAAGACACGCTACCAAGACTATGCTGCGCGGTTCGCTGCTGGCAACTACGCTTCCCATGTACCCCTCCTGACGGGTAACTCCGACAAAGAGGGTGCCCTCTTCGGTCTCGTGTATGGTAGCGAGAACACAGACTTTTCGGCGTGGCTCAAGACCTTCGATGCTGACGTCGCCGAGATTCCAAACAACATCATCGAGGCCGCGTACGACATCGCCGACTATTCCAGTGTCTCGGAAATGAGCGGCGCTCAGTACGGTGATGCGCGTTTCTTCTGCCCTGTTGATCACTTCATCGACTTGCGCAGCGAGACCCAAGATACTTGGTCATACCGCTTCCTCGGCAACTACTCCAACCTTTTGCCTCTGCCCGTCGACTACCCAACGCACGGCGCAGAGATTCCCTTCTTCTTCGGAGGCAACGGTGCCTTTGCTGGTGTTGAGGGAGTGACTGCCGAAGAGCAGGCGCTTGCCGACTTCCAGAACGACTGGTTCGTCGAGTTCATCAAGAACCCCGCCGCTGGTCCTGGATGGGAAAAGGCCACTCCTCGCAGCGGCCCGATTGCGAAGCTTGGTGTGCCTGGAAACGAGCTTACCGTTGAAATTGGCAACACTGCCGATTACAATGGCAGATGTCAAAAGGTATACAACCCATATCTGCCAAAGTATCCTGTCATTCAGAGCGTACTCTCTGGTGTCATGGACATGGTAGAGGGCATTATCGGGAACTAGAATAACGAACAAATAATCAATCGGAAGGCCATCATGATACCTTGGTAGCTTCCGTAGTTAATCCTAATGTAAACACATTAACAGCGATCGTCCCACTTCAGGAAGTTCTCTCCACTATGGTGATGGACCAATCGCATTTCCAGAGGTCGCGCCTTGGGTCGAAAAGAAAACACGTGATCCCGAGGATTGATCCTGAAACTGAGCTCAGAATCTGTAGGGTTCTCTGGCGACGAAACTGGTGTTGTCGCTGATGCGGAAAGAGTCATGCGAAGGGTTGGCAACCTTGGAGTCGGGTCGTGCTGATGAGATCGTGGAATGCATCAGCAAAGTAGCGGACATGGTCGACTTGTGGTCGGCGACGTTGCTCTCGGCGACACTGCGGTGCGGTGATTGCGCAGGACACGCCTCTGGGGAAATCCGCGTCCTTGCAGGACATGCCATCTCGATAAAATCGCATCTCGAAGTTTGAGATGTCGAATTGCGGCTGCTGGGGAGGGCTTTCTAGACCCCGATACATCGGAAAGCACCCGTCTTGGCGAGACCCAGCAGGCCCCTCTCCCTGCTCCGCTAAAGGAAGGAGGATACGACAGAAGGATTGCAGGCGAGGCTCGCAACACGGCTTTGCAGCTCGAAGTGTTTAGCAAAGTAAAATTCGCATGTGGGACTGCTCAACACAAAGTGCGAGGCTGAGTCTGGGTTGCTGGTGGTCGCCTAGGTACCAATTCGTCGCGTGGCAGGTGCGACGACACGCCTCGTGGAACTTGAGCAACGTCTTGTCTTTCCCCACGATAGACCCTGGAAACCTCTCGTCTTCCTCTCACAAGTCCACGCCGTCGCACGCGTTTCCACCAAGCTCAAGCCCCAATGTTCCATACTAGGCGGACCCGAGTTTCGCAATTAGCCAGACTGGGGCTGATTGGACCAAGGCTGACGTTTTCTCGCTCGCCCCATCCCGGCTTGGCCCCCAAGCGGGTCTCATCCACAGCGCCCCTTTTCTCAGGGCTCTTGAGATGCAATTGACACGACATGAACGGAAGCAATGTATGGTCATCAAGAGTCAAATAGAGCGGTATCTGAGAACTGTGTGGCGTACGTCAAAGTCAACTGCTGTCGGCTTCCCACAAGAAATTTACCATGGAGTTTACAGGGGATGAGACGATCTACATAAGGCCTCCCCTTGGCACACGGGGGCCTAAAGCTGTCACGCACCCGTCTACAAGGGCGGTATGCCTCATGGCGCGCGATGCATGTACTGCAAGGCTGCGCCTCTCCATCCCCCCGCTGTGACTAGATGCGCATGTCGAAATTGATGCATCGGTGAGCCCATGTGGCTGAATTACATACAAGCGTTCCAACCGCTGCTCGGGTCTGGACCTGGGCCTGTTGTCGCATGCCAATATTGACATGAAAAGGATCCTTTTGTCTCTGAAAGACTTTTAACGTTGATCTTGTCAGGCCATGACCGCAGACTAACCTTACTGTCCCTGCCTGTCGGTACTCCACAGCCTTCTACCTTTTACTCAGGTCCACCAGGCCCGTTTAAGCTGGCCCACACCCCCGTTATCACACGTCTTGCCCGCAGCATACGACTCTTTATAGACTCGCTTCCACCCATGGCCTGCACGTCGATCAGGCGTCCGAGCAAGGTTTTGGTGCAAATCACGATCGAACTCGGTCTCCCTCTGCACTTCCTTCACACCACACCCGGTTTCGAATCAACGCCACTATGACCGCGCGTGGCCGTCTCGAACGCATCGATGAAGACCAGGAGTCTCCCTTCCAACGCCGGACCGTATGCGACCGACTCCAGGACTATCGCCAGCTTGGCTGGCTGGCATGCGCTACGACCTCGCTGCTCACCACACGGCATCTGTTGATTGAAAGAAATCTGCACTATCCCTTGCAACTGTACATTACCCAGATCGCGGCTACGGCCCTAGTCGCTTTCCTTTTCCATCCATGGAGACCGAGCGCTCAACATGCCAGCGAGCAAGACCAACGTAGGAAGCGACCAGTTCAAGGTGGACTGTTATTGGCCGCTTCGAATCTCCTGCAAGCGGTATCTGCATTCTGCATAGTGCAAGCAGTCCTGCATACTTCGAATCTACCGCTGCTATGTATGATCACGGTATGTTCTCTAGAGCAAGCTTGACATGCGCTCCGCTGACCATTGCAGACCATAGCCTTCTTCGCTGAAGGTGTAGTTCTCTATGTGTTCAACTACACACCTCGCTCAAACGCAGAAACCCTGTCTTTGAGCTTGCTTGCCATAGCTTGTGCTGGTGTCCTGTTCATGGAATACCGACTAATGGTACCAAGCTTGATCGCATCGATCTTGGCAATGCTCCTCCTTGGTGCAGCAAGTGCATTGAAGAAGCTTGCTGCTAGACACTATCCGGGAGAATATGCTACCCGAAGCATGAACGCAATGTTGCTCGTTGTTATGGGCGGTCTGCTTGCATTGTTCTGTCTTGTCAGCAACTTCCCGGGCGAGCACTGGGACTCATTCGACACAAGCAGCCTGCCTCTCCGCGGTCTGAATGCCTTCTCAACAGCAGCGGCATTGCTGAGTGGGGGCTCGATACTCTTCCCAATGGATATGCAGTCAGGAGGCCAACTACCCGGAAGCAGCTTTGCCGCAACACAAAGCGTCCGCAGCGCCACGACAATTCTAGCCATGGCAGCTATCACCGGCTCTTTCACCGTTCTGTCAACGCGCCGATCCTACACCAGCTTTTACCAACTATCATGCTTTTTCCTCGCCATCATGTGTGCCTGCGGAAAAGACATCTACGACACGGTTTGGAAACAGTCCAGTCGTCACGATGGCTCCGGCGGAAGTTACGATCTCGTCTCACGCTCCCCGAATGCACCGATCGATGACGAAGAGGATTTTGGTACCAAAGCACAACGAGCATCACGGCCACGATCGCAGGGCAGCAGTGCTCGCTCTTCTTTGGTCAGCTTGGTCTTGATCGTGCTGTGGACAGCATTCGTGAGCTTGAACTTTGGACAGCGACAATACCCTCGGGAAGAGCCGCACCTGGATCTACAATACGAACCCATTGGGCCCTTGGAAGTTGTGATCAGCATGTATAAAGAGCGCACTGAGGATGTTGCTGCGCTCATCAAGAAGTTGGAGAGCATGCCACAAATGACAGAGGCTCTTGTCACGATTTACTTGAAGGATGGCGAAGCAGACGAAAGAAAGGTCAAAGCGGAAACGAACGCGCACGAAGTCATCAAGCTACCAAACATAGGACGCGAAGCCGAAACTTACCTGAACCACATCGTCAACCGCTGGGACAGCCTCGCGGAACGAACGATTTTCCTCCAAGCCGACGTTCACAACCCACGAGAATTCTACCCATTCTTCGAACGATATTTCCGGGCGAACCAAACAGGCTTCCTTAACCTGGGCTGGGCGGGGATATTATGCAATGGCGACGACTGTGGGGACAAGCGCGGCTGGCGTGATGAGACATCGCTGTTCGCGGACGTACAATCCCGAATCGACGGATCCACTCGTGAGAACGTGCTGCTCAGCTACAAAGGCCAGTTCGTTGTCACTGCTGCGCGCATTCGCGGTATCGACAAGTCCATCTACGACGACTTGTGGCAGCTCTTTGTCGACGAGCACAGCTGGGCACACCAAGAGCCCTACCTTCAAGAACGACCCGATTCGATGAGCCAACCCTGGTTCGGATACACAATGGAGAGGATATGGAATGTACTGTTTCAGTGCTCAGACATGGATGTTGCATGGCGATGCCCGACTCTGTTGAGCGGGTGGAGACCTGGTGGTAGCATTGCCGACTGCCAGTGCTTTGATTCAGAATCGGCTGAGTAGGTGGAGAAGCATGCGTAGCGTCTGAGCATTTTTTGTTTGTTTGTTGTGATACCCCTAGACGTCGAAAGGCGCAACGCGATGACGCGAATTTCGGTCGCTTGTTGTTAAATATAGATGACGCGCAATAAGGCGGAATAATAATAGTTTCCTCAGATTCAGTGCGCACAACCTGGGAACGATCATGGTTCCCGTCAGAATGCCATACACGCGAGCATGCTTTTTCCTGCCGAGCGGAACAGCATGGCCGTGGAGCCCGCGGACGACCATGCCACGCAAAAAATGTCATCCCAAAGCGTTTGAGGTCTTCATGCATCCAAGGGCTGCGAATGCAGGAGGTTCGAAGCGCCAAGCTGAAACACTCTGTGCCGGCCAGATCTCGCGTTCCCGTTTGACACGTGATACAGACACCCCACTTTCAATGCTCGCACGGGTGCCGCAATCGATCCTTGCGCACAGGCGAGCCACCACTCACACATGACTCGGCCGCATTGCACAGCCATGGCGTCGCAGATACTCTCCTTTCTCTCGAAACGTTCCATAAGATCACTCGCGGCGACGTTTTGTACCTAGCCGACCAACTTCCCATGCTCACACAGGGACATTGCCCGTCTTCGAGCTCTGGAAAGCCTGCGGCGAACCCCGTATATCGAACCCTCTAATACTCCGGGATACCAACCTGCAACTACTATCACATCTTCGGGAACTAAACGACAGCGTTCCTTCCACTTGGAACTAACGGACCCTGCATACGCCATGGCGACCATACAGCAGCGATCGAGCAATAAGCTCTCAGTCTCTTCGAACAGAAGCTCTGATGGTCTCTACAAGCATCGTCAAAGCATGCTCTTCCGGGAACTGGAAATTCTGCTCGAACTCACACCGAGCACTTTCAGCTCACCACTTCTGGCCCTTCCAAAAGAGATCCGCGACCAAATATTTAACTATGTGTTACCTGATCCCACAAGGATTCGTCCGGAACTTCACACTTGCCTCTGGGGTGCTGAGATGTCCAACGGAGAACCCTGGAGACACGACATCTTTGGATATGGATCCTCCGTAGCCAAAGCATCACGACTACGGCCTGAGCTTCTCTTGATCAACAAACAAATCCGGGACGAGCTGTTGCACAACTACTTTCGCCGCAGCAAGATCACTCTACATGCTGAACTACGGAATACGCGGACGAACAACGACTATTTCGAGTTCTCGCAGCACATCCTGCAACTGCCCATGTTGAAGCATGTAACACATATACGCTTCTACGTTGAATGGAACTACACGACGCTGAAAAACGGGGGGAGAGATCGGATGATGAAAGACCAGACACGTATGACGAAGAATCTCCTTGCCTCCATGGACAAGATCGCCCTGTCACTCCAGTGCATCGAGACGATCGAGCTATCAGTACTCTTCTTCTGGAAATTCCGGAGCGGGAAAATGTACAGTCTTTCCATGCAGGACCTCTTTGACCTCGAAGACGTGTTCAAGCGCTGCGCAGAGCTGCCCTGGCTTGGTTTACTCGGCGAAAATGACGTGCCTGGAAAGAAGAAGACGACTACTTCTACCTACCTCAGCCCGACTTCGGCAACGGCGAACTCTTCGGCGGGTGTGGGCTACAAGATGTCGACAGAGAAGAAGGGTACGGAACAGAGTGGAGGCATGGAGATTTGCATCAGCCGTGATCTGGAAGATGCGATGGAGGAGAGGAGAAAGAGTAGTGTTGATTTTTTCGGCAACTACGAAGTCACAGAGCCTTTGCCTCAGCCTTGTTATCGGCATGGTGCCATGATATGAGGTGAAGGCCTCATAGGAATATTCTGTTCCATGAAAGGAAAATTGTTGGCCTTCAGTCGAAGAATACCAGACTTTGCCAAACGACGGCACTTTTGGCAAACGAGTCCTGGTCTTGCAACATCTGCTTCGCATACAGTACCACGATCTGATTACCGACGCCATCATAACGCGAAAAAGAACGTCGTTTACAATACCAGACTTAGTGCAATAACCGTTGGTATGCGCAGCGCTTGTACGACGTTCTCAGCACACAAGCTGGTCGGAATGGTATAGTTCTCACGAATGTGAAAGCTTGATGGGCTCGGTTCCACAAGCTCTTCACCGCATGGTGAGCAGGACTAAGGTCACGAATCCGCCAGTAAGGGCAGTAGCACGACCTTGGCCATGCTAGACCCACCAGAGGGGTATCACATCCCGAGTTGTGGCGCGCAATCTACACTAGGCCATGGGGCTCGGCCGAGGCCACTCAATTTGTTGCTAAGCAAACGCGGGGAAGATGGGGAGGGACGGAATTTGGCAAAGATATCGATTTGAGACTGCTGAATTTGAGCTGGAGTAATAATCGCATGATTGTTGTGACAACACCGTGTTCTGATGCCTCTGTTGTTCTTCTCAGTGATACCCTCGAAGAAGCAAGGTGCAAAGTTGTGAGTGGAGATGACGCACTATCTCGGTTAGGCCTCACGGTAGTCTTCCGCGTCTCGATGCCCCATTACTGTGCTCATGAACGACACTGTCCACAGTCATACTGCAGTGGAGTAAGCGGTCAATATTCAGTAGAGTCATGTTTTCCTTGGTATGACATAGAGTTTATTCGAAGCGCTGCACCTGTGTTGGACCCTTGCTGCGTTGCACCCAACGGAATTAACGCTCAAAGATCTTCACCGAGCAAGCCACAGAACATGCGGCAAGCAGGTAGCCGCAACCGATGACACCTCTCACTACGGCTAGCTGCATTTCACGCGTTCTTACTTAACGTTGGCCTCCGTAGCTGCCATCCATGGCGCTGTTGTATTCTATCCTTCCCCGGATTCAAGCCATTCGAGGCAGCCCGTTGTCCCCGGACACCCATGTGGACGAGATCTCCACATGCCAACATTATTAGCTTGACAGCATTCGCTTCGCTGTTTCCGACAGATACGTTATAATTGCTTTGTGCAACAGAGTGACGCACGACTCAGCGGTGACGCATAACATATAGCGAATTCGTTACCCTCTGAGCTCATACAATCTCTACGAGCCACCAACATGACGCAGCCAGAACCACCAGGATTGTATCGCCATCCGACAAGAAGCGAAATCATCGACCTCGCCGCAGCAGAAGGCCATGATGCCGATATCCCAAGCAACCTCGGCTCTATACACCAAGTGCCTAGTCATACATCGGAAAGACGGCACTCATTAGACGAGAAGAAGGGTGAATACACAACTGGCGAAAGAGATGTTGAAAAGGGAAACGACACAGGCTCAATCTCCACTGCAGAGCAGCCCGATGCAGAAGAGGAACCCGAACGCGATGCGAATGTTGTCGACTTTGACGGTCCTAACGACCCAGAGAACCCAATGAACTGGAAAGCTTCAAAGAAATGGGGCATGGTCGCACTCATATCGGCGATTACGTTCCTAACGCCTCTTGCGAGTTCGCAATTCGCACCCGGTGTGCCGGAGGTTATGCGCGACTTCAACTCGACGAGTGATCTGCTTGAAGGCTTCATGGTCAGCGTGTACGTTCTTGGCTTCGCTTTTGGGCCATTGATTATCGCACCGCTTTCGGAGATGTATGGTCGATTGCCGTTGTACCATAGCTGCAATTTTCTGTTCATTGTCTTCACAATTGCAGCGGCTGTGGCGAACAACATGGCGCAGTTTGTTGTGTTCCGATTTCTCATGGGCTGCTTTGGAGGAGCGCCCATGGTACTTGGTGGAGGAACTATCGCGGATTTGATCCCAAGAGAGCAGCGTGGTACTGCCATGGCCGTCTGGATGATGGGTTAGTAATATCCATGTACGAACTGTATGTGAGACAGACACTGACTTCGTACACTCATCTTTAGGTCCAACGGTAGGGCCTTGTGTCGGTCCAATCATCGGTGGCTTTTTGACTGTAGCGAAAGGCTGGCGATGGAACTTTTGGTTCGTCGCTATAGTTGGTGGAGCATTCTTTATCATGTCACTTATCCTGATGAGCGAGACATCTGGCATCATCATTCTACAACGGAAGGTCAACCGTCTCAAGGCCGAGACGGGGAACACGAAACTACGATCTAAGCTAGACAGTGGCCTCACTCCACGCCAGCTCTTCAAATTTTCGATCATCCGACCAGCCAAGATGTTGTTCCGCTCAACCATCTGCTTCGCCATCTCGCTCTACATTGCGATCACATACGCCTATCTCTACATTCTGTTCACCACATTCACTGCGGTGTTCAAGGGCCAATATGGCTGGCATGGCGGCATAACTGGTCTCTCATTTCTGGGACTCGGCATTGGCTCCCTCATCGGACAATTCACCTACATCCACTATGGCAACAAAGTGGTACACAAGCACATGGCGCGCGGCGACTTCCGCCCTGAACACCGGCTGAAAATGATGTGCATCGGCGGCTTCTTCATTCCTTGCGGTCTCTTTATCTACGGCTGGAGCGTGCAATACCAGACGCACTTCATGGTGCCTATCGTAGCAACAGGCATCATCGGGTTTGGTCTGCTGATGACGTTTATGCCTGCGACTACGTACTTGGTCGACGTGTTTACTGTCCATGCGGCCAGTGCCATGGCGGCGAGTACAGTGTTGCGCAGTGTTGCAGCAGCCTTTATCCCACTGAGTAGTCAGACGATGTATGCGCAAATGGGCTACGGTTGGGGTAACACTATGCTGGGGTTCATCGCTACGTTACTGATCCCGATACCGTTCTTGTTCATCAGGTACGGAGAGAAGATCCGAGCTAGAAGTACTGTTAAACTATAAACACATGCCATGGACTACCCAGGTATGGACTTAGATAGACTCATATACAATAGCAAACCAAATTCTATGCCTTGGTCTTGACAAAGGGCTGCGATTCGGTCATGATCCACGACTCCCGCTACCTGACTCGTATAGGCTATATGCAGCCTCGGTGTGTACTCCGAAGCCCCACCCAAGGTCTTGCTGAGCAACATTGGAAATACGACGTCAATAGAACCCTGGCCGCGTCTTGCCATAAGTAGAAACCCGGAAGTAAACATTGGTTCCGCAAGTGATCTATCAATCGCTCTGATTAAACCTTAGTCTCTCCTACATCAACACGCGACTCGCTCCGCCGCTCACGGAAAGTAAGAGCTACTTCACCATGGCATCTTCACTACCAGAGTCCAACACCTCCCTCACATATACGCAACCTTCATCTCAACCACATCTTACACATACACCCATACCAAAACCAGGTCCCCAAGAAGTCCTAGTGAAGATCAAAGCCGCAGCGATCAACCCCGTCGACATCCAACTATGGGGAAACCCCGTAATCGGTTGGCTAGCAGGCAAGAAAGAGAAAGGAATAGGACGCGACTACTCCGGCGAAATTGTAGCTCTGGGCGAAGAAGCAAGCAAGAGTGGGAAATGGGAGGTTGGTGACGAAGTCTTTGGATTGTGTAATCGACCGGTAAGTCAAGCTTTCGCCTGGCACGGCTTTCGCTTCAAGACGAAATACGTTGGAAATAATGTGAGATAGATGGCAGAAGGAACATTCACACAATATCTCTCCATCAACCCAACCTCAGAGCCCATCGCAAAGAAACCCACCACCCTTTCCCACCACGAAGCCGCCGCCATCCCTCTGGTCGTCCTAACAGCATTCGCCTGCCTCGACTGGCTCCCCTCCGTATCCGCCTCCCCGTCACCCTCCCAACGCCGCGTCATCATCTCCGGCGCAAGCGGCGGCGTAGGAATGTGGTGCGTACAACTAGCCAAAAAGCTCTATTCCTGCCACGTAACCGGCGTCTGCTCCGGCTCCAACGTTGATTTCGTGCAATCCCTAGGAGCAGACGAAGTCATCGATTACCGCACACAAGACGTGCCCAACTCGCTTCTTTCCAAACGGCCCGGCGGCACGAAATACGACTTGTACATTGACTGTGTGGGCGGCACCGAGATGTTTGCGCATTGGAATGAGCTTCTTCATGCGTCGGGCGCGTATATTACTATTGTTGGGGATAAGACTTCGAGGACGGCGATGGGTGGGCCGTTGACGTATTTTACGTATCCATCGCAGGTGATGAGGCATGTTTGGGGGTACTTCTTTGGGCCGAGGTATGCGAATGTCATTTTGTATCAGAAGAGTGAGTTGCTGGATCAGGTTAGGGAGTTGGCAGAGAAGGGCGAGGTAAAGGTTGTGGTGCAGGATGTCGTTAGGGGAATCTTGACGGAAGAAGGGTGCAAGGAGGGTTGGGAGAAGGTCAAGGGGTACATGGTTGAAGGGAGGGTTAGGGGGAAGATTGTTGTTGATGTTGCGTAGGTTCGATGCTACAATCGAATATGACTAGTGAACCACACTATGGAACGAAGTGGAACGATCAATTAAAGCAAATTACCATCTATGTACTATTGGGTGTATCACGCCGGGTATCAAGGGGGGTAATGAGACGCTCGAGCACGTATGCCCAGACGTTATAACGAGGGAAAGAACTGTAAAGGAAAAATGTTGACAGATCCATCAGGAGATCCTCACAGAAAGGCGACGCAGATATAAACCTTGCTCCTTGCCAGAAAACTCCAGCCCGCAGCTAGCCCCTACCCAGCTGTTTTTCGTGAATGCATACTCCAGTCGTCCGAGTCGTTACCGTAGAGCTCACATAACCCAGGTCGTTCAATCGTTGCCGTGAGACGATCAGTTGTACTTCAGGAAAGTCGTGGGCTCCTGCGATGTGGCAGCTGCAGCAGGTATCCTGGCGTCACCGACAGTTGTCTTGGGATATTCACCCGGGACATGCAGGTCGCTAACGCTGATGTCGGTGTTCATCCGCTTGCCCATGCCAGGGTGCGCCATCTCCTCTGCAGTATCGACGAGGCCCACTGGGACGGGTCCGCCGTTGACAGTCTCGCCGAAGGCAGGTCCCCCTACTTCAGACCCGCCTAAAAAAGACGAAGTAGCTCCTGGTGTATCCAACCCGCTTACATGCTGGGATTGAGTGTGGCCATCGAAGACAGGCGCAACGATCGGAGCAGGGGTTGGCTGCACAGCAGGTGCTACGTAGCCTGTGTCGTCGATTTGGTCGGGGAGGATATGGTCAGGATGCCGCTCGGGGACTTGCGTAGGGGTGGCATCTGGGAAGTCTACCGCGCGAGATTGTTCGACTGGATATTGCTGCTCTTGGTTGAGCTGCTGGGCCTCGTAGTGTTGTTGCGCCAACTGTTTTTTCCGCAATGCTTCGTTTGCAAGGGCTCCGGTGGCTGCACCCCCAACAGCAGGCGCCATCCAGTTGCCGTAATGAGTACTGTCTTTGCGTTGGATAGGCTCAGCATGTTCCAGGGACGGCTGGTTGTACTGGTCGACCGAAGTTGGCTGGACAGGGTAAGCCTGAGAAACGGGCGCGTATGAAGGGGCGTCGGCAGTCTGAGGCGCGTATGCCTGCTGGGTGGGTGGGTACGGGTTTACGAAACTGGTCTGCGGTTGGTGCTGAGCGGGATGGGTGTACTGGACTGGCTGAACGGGCTGAGCAGGTTCGGGTTGGTAGGCTGAGGTTTGGGCAAGGTACATCGGGTGCACATCCTGTGTCGGACCTCCAGACATGGTGTTTAGATCATTGCCGACCTCTGAACTTCCGCTAGAAGGCGATAAAGGCGCTTGTAAGTTACGGTTGACCATCAAATCAGACGGGAATCGCCCACCTGGAGAAGGTCGGGAAGGTCGCTCAGACTGATCCCGGTAGGCCTGTTCCTTCATGGACTGGTTGGCTGAGAAAGGAACCGCGTCTGCCTCGTCTTCCTCTAGTCCGCCATCAGAGCTGGCTGAACGGGCGCTGCCGGCGCTGGTACTCCTGACGCTTGCATGGCGACGGACAAAGGCGTTGCGCTCTTCTCCGCTCTTCTCAGTCAAGGCCTTGATATCTTCAAACCATGCGACCATGGTGTCGTATGTCTCCGCCCGGAACACCCAAGTATGGCCACGATGCATGGATCCAGCCTGACGGCCTTTGATAACGAACTTGTGGGAGGAACTTCCGGGCTGGGAGCGAGAACCAAGCTTCTGGTCTGGCAGATATAGGGACATGACTGGAGGCTGAGTGTAGATGCGGTCGGCGGATTTGAACTCGTGGAGATGCGTTGGCGACAAGACATACCTGAGAAGTGTTAGACTGGGGAGGTTGTCAAGATCAAGTTGCTTACCATCCTGGTGTGTATGACTTGAGATACTTGCTCTTCCGCTCGAGCATGCCCGCTCTGACCTCGGTGGTAGCAGGGTGGTGCTTGCCGGGGTACTGGATGTCTTCCAGTCTGCGCAATGGCATATCTGGGTTGACGAAGTGAGGGTCGCTTCGCACAAACCGGCTCCATTCGAGATCGCGCGGCATGGCAATCGGGCCATTGCGCAACCGCTCTACCGTGTTGTACTGCTCATCGGCATCGCGCTTCAAGATGGTAGCAAGAGCGTTGTAGGCTTTCTGGACTTCGCCAACGACGATCGACTCGAGTTCGCGGCCGGAGTTTTCAAGGTTGAGGTAAGCCTGTATACGTTAGTTGAGTCGCCCCTACACGTGCGATAACTGACCCTGTGGAGGTAGTTCTCCTCATCAATCTGCCTCTCCACCTGGCGCTCGACACCCAGACGCACGACATAAGGATCTCCCTTGCCTGCAACTGCCGTAGGGTCGGAGTCGGCCAAAGCCAGCGCCTCCTCGAGTGCTGTTACACACTTCCTTGTGGTCTCCTTTTCCTTCTCGACGTTGTTCTTGAAGTCGCCAGACAGTGACTTGATCTCCTTGATCTTCTGCGCAAGATCAGCGCGGAGACCGCTGAGCTGGTTGATGACGTCGGCCTCAACGTCCCGCGCTTTGTTGGCCTCGAGGATGGCTTGCTTGTGGAAATCGCGGAGGATGCGGTTGGCGTCGTTCAGACCTCCTTCTATGAGGAGGGCGGCGGGGGCATTGGTATTGTTGATGACGTTCGAGACTTTCAACAGCGACTTGGCGCGGTGTTCGTACGAGGATGCGACCTCGCGGAAGTAGGTGATGAGGTCCTTGAGAAACTTTCGCCAAGCTGTCAGGTGTCAGTAGGTTTCACGAACCTGTCATGTGCCCAACATACTCTGGAAGCGTTCTGCTAGTATCTCGGTGGGGGTGCCCTTGGTCGGTACAGGAGTGTAGAAGACACTGTCCTCGCGGTCATAGCCATGCTCCTGGTCGTCAATGGTGACACCGCGGATAGATCCAGCATGCATCGATCTCCTGCTTCCACTGCGCTTCATGCTGCTTGCCCTCTTGACAGAGTTCTTCTTCTTGAGCGTGCCACTTCGCGAAGGGGTTGCGCCCTGATTCAAGGTGGAGGAGCGCGAAGACGAGCGCTGGTGCATATCACCCTCGAGGACGGATGAACCACGTGTGCGCGCATCGAAGTCCTCCTCGAACCGCCCCAGGCGCGAGCGCTCATTTGGCGCGCTTAGTGGTGAGTTTCCAAAGTCATTCACAGCGGAGGTGCCGTAGCCGCGGCTGAGATGGGCTGGGTCGTCGATGTGCGGTACGGGGTCGTAGGAGGCCGACGGGGTGACTGGGCGCTGGGTCGCCATGGTGGGAGCTGCCTGGTCGTGGATATTGGCTGCGGCGACGGTAAGGTAGACCCTGACGAATATATGTAAGAAGACGTTCGCAAACAACTGCAACCCTGAGCCGCGTTCGCTGTGGCTGGCGATGACGTGTGGAGTCGCGCTAAGGGGTGAGATGCCTCGGAGGGGTCGAGGCGCAGATTGCGAGAGCCCGAACCGACATGGCGCCGCAGATCAATCAATACTTACTGCTCGGAGTGCAATTGTGTCGCAAACTGCTCAATTTGATGGATTCAATGTGTGCCTGAGGGGGCTTGTAATGTCGAGAGGCAGATGCCGGATGTGAAGAATAAAACTATGACCATCCGCGGCGGCTTCGCGGCACTGAAGAGGCTCACAAAGAGGCTTAGGTGATGTCATGTTCCCTTCAATGCTACGCCCTCAACACCATCCGGACATGATCGTCATCGTGCAGCAGTGCCCGACCCTTGAATCGTCTTAGCCTGTGGCGCGGCTGTTACACTTCGGCCTATCATGACTTGCTTGCATTTCCATCCATTGCGCCGTTACTTGCGCCCGTCACATCGATTGTCCTAGCAGCTGTCACATGCAGGCTCGCGGAACACGTAGGCGACACAAGAGGGGCTTCGTGGCCTGCCAACTTCTTCACTTTGACATCTTGGTCTCGATAAAGCCTCTCGGTGACTTTGCAGCCGCATCGTCCGTCGCCACTTCCATCGCCGCTGGCCAAACACGTGGAGATTCAATGTGGGGAGAGCACAGCCGAACGTGCCGACCCAAGTCTGCCCAGCGATTTGCATTCATCCTTCCGCAGATCAATGCAGCACGGCGGCAATGCCGAAATCCTTTCTCCCTCCGTCTTGCTGCGAGCTGCGCGTCTCTCGTGGGACCTATCCCATTTTTTCCAGGGGTCCTCTCGTATCCCACCCTCTAACACTAGTTGGACCCCGTAGCAGCACTAGCCTACCACGAAGTAACCCAGCGGGAAGCATTGCGGGCAGCACTGCCCCTTTGCCGTCATTGGTTATCTCCGGTATTCTCTGAAGGGCGAGTAAGATGCAGTATGTCGGTAGTGATGTATCACAGTTGTCCCGAGTACTAAAGTACAACTTCAATGGCCAGCCCAATCAAGACCAGGACAATGCGATACCGAGAGATATCCAGCCTGGTGCCGCACTATTTCATTGTCGACTTGTTTAGTACTCGGGTCCACAGCTCTTTATCTCACTCCGGTCGATCGACAGCTACAAGAAGAGACGGATGCCAGATATCGAAGCATGCTTTTGAAGGGAAATGGAACACCCATCTTAGTTCATAGCCCAGAAGTCTACATTGCTTCAGGACGTTCTCAACTTTCGTTTTTCACACTCATGTATTCTGCAGTGCAACTGTTTAGTTTCTTCCTTATAAAAGGCGGAAGCACCTAGTCTTGCAAAGAGAAGGGTTGAAGAGGTAAGATACGGGCGTGGTCAATACTCTGCATTGAGGAGGCATGAAATAAATGAAGTGAAAGCAGTCGCGAGGTGTCACAAGATCATTGGCATGCTGCGACGGGGCGTCAGGCACAACAACAGTGCGGTGCGCCATGGAAGCAATGATAGCCAGAGCCCTAAGGTAAGGCGTTTGAGGAAGGTTATGGATGTTCTTGATAGTTTCCTTTACCCTGGTTCCATGTGAGTAGCAAAGTGAATGTTTCAGTCGATGATCTGATTTAACATTCACCACAGGAAAGCTCTACACGCAACTTTGCCCTACTACGTCTACAACGCAAAGCTCGATACGATCACCGCTAGCGGATATCTCGCTTCCAGGAACCGGTCATGTGTCTTTTTACTCACGGGCCTCAATCGCGAAGAGTATATTAACCGGCCACACACAAACACCTACTGCCAAGCACTGATTTCGGGTACGTGGTTGCACAAAACCATCTATTGCGAAACGACATATATGACTGCTAGAGTAAACGGAAAACTCTCCGGTCTCATTGGTCTCATTGCATGACTACCGACAGCAGCCACCTCTGCCGTGGTGGAAAACAAGTCGGGGGCGCACGGAGAAATCTTGAAGGCTCTTTAGCGAAGGCTTGCGTGTGGCGTTGTTATATTGCAGCCCAGCGACTGAGATGGACGTTAGACAGGTAGAAGCGTCATGCTGCTGATACTTGAGTCTTGCGCGGGCATGGGCGTAGGAGTAGGATAGGGTATATAAGGAGAGGCACGACACCCAGTGACAGCACCTCATCCGCATCTACACCTTGATATTCGACCATTACATCTACATTATCAGTCTTTCGTTCAAGATGAAGTTCTTCGCCGCTGCTGTTGCCCTGCTACCCGCTCTTGGGTCAGCGCATACTATCGCTCAGCGCGTCCGTATCAACGGCCAGGATCTGGGCCAAGGCAACGGTATCCGTGTCGCCCCTTCCAACAACCCCATCACCAATGTCAATGACGGCAATATCGCTTGCAACTCGGGTGCTTCTTCCTCCGGCAAAGTCATCGACGTCAAGCCTGGAGACAAAGTCGGCGTGAACTGGGGCCACATTGTCGGCGGAGCACAGTAGGTCATCCTGTTCTCAATCCTTTAACAGCATAAGACTAACTCATCCAAGAGGCTCAAACGACCCCGACCACCCGATCGCGAAGTCTCACAAGGGGCCTGCTATCTTTTACATGGCAAAGGTCTCCAATGCCGCTAATGCGTCCCCCTCTGGTCTCCAGTGGTTCAAAGTCTCCGAAGACGGTCTCGACAGCTCTGGAAACTGGGGTGTCGACCGCATGATCAACAACGGCGGGTGGACGGAGATGACTATGCCATCTTGTGTCGCTCCGGGCCAGTATCTCCTCAGGGCTGAACTCATCGCCCTGCATAGCGCGAGCTCGACCGGCGGTGCGCAGTTCTACATGGGCTGCGCGCAGATCAATGTCTCGGGATCTGGATCGAAGATTGGCAGTACCGTCAGCTTCCCTGGTGCCTACAGGGCGGATGATGCGGGTATCAAGCTCAGCATCTACAACGCCCAGGGTCAGCCAAAGGGCAACGGAACGCCTTACAAGATTCCTGGTCCGGCGAAGCTCCAATGCTAGAGCAATAGCACGTCAACCCGGAAAAAAACTGAACACCGTGGAGCCTACATTGCCACAAAGTTTTCTAATTTGCTTATTTTACCCTGATGTAGTCTGCAGGCCTGTTCGAGTTTTTTTCTTGTATGAGGTGATAGGAGACGCTGAGTGATTTGGATGGGCGTGCGCAGTCGGAGGTAATTCTTGGGCTTGGGGGCTTTTCGCGAGCATCTTTACGACCTTCTATGTACATACTGTAAGCGTAAAATTGGGAGATAAAATGCTGGTGGCCGAGTAGCAATATCCAATCAATGCGTCACCGAGAACAAAAGTGGTATGTGATGGTGATGTGATGAGTCGTTACGTGACATGCGCTCGTGCCTGGGCTGTGCAAATGTACGGGCTGGTCGCACAACGGTAAACGGTGAGTGAGGCTTGCATGTACCCCGCTTTAGGCGCGTTCACGGAGGAAAATGCAAAAGCACAAAGAGATAGAGTTAATACCTAGGTAGAAGTTTGAAACAGTTATTGTTATGTCTGAGCTACGTGCATCTAAAAGTCTTGCGCTTTTTGCAGCATTTTGAACAGTGTTGCATTCGCGGCGGTTCATGATTGTAAGACAATGTAAGATGGTGATGGTGGTTTCTTGTGCCGCATTCCACCGGTAGATGGGCGGTTAGCGGACATGGTCGTGGTGGGCGCCGGCCCCACCACCCAGCAAAATTCTGCGTTTGAAGAACCACTTAGCCAATGAATGAAGTCGTTCATTCGGACGTGTCTGGTGGTCTAGAAAAGTCCAGGTAAGGTTGTCCTTTCCCCGCTGTGGTCCCATTTGCCCAAGTAAGTCCCCAGTGACCAACTTTTGAACAAGGATATAAGTTTTGCTGCTGAGCTATCTTCCATCAATCATCACAACCACAGGAGTCGTGCCAGAGTGGTTAATGGGTATGACTCGAATAAGCTGTTCGTTTAGAGCAGCTTGAATAGATATCATATGCCTTCGGGCGCGCAGGGTAAGACATCACCTCTCCACAACTACACATCCACAAGACAAGCAACTAACAAAATGAAACAGTTCGAATCCTGCCGGCTTCGCTTCTTTTTGCCCTTTTATAATATCCTGTGAGGTGTCCTGAAGGGTAGGAATAGCTGTGGTGGAGATAAAGGGGAGAATTGAGACTTTTTGCGCACAAAACCACCATTTCTTGACCAATTTTGAATCTGAGACATGCAAACACTTCTACACTACAAACACATCCATTCCAGCACAAGTAAATGCTTATATCTAGGTGTGGGGGTAGAACACAATTTTTGGTCATGTGAGACTTGGAGGGCTCACAGACCCCACTTCGGCCGTCGCACGCAGTGCGCAACTTCAATCCTTCCACAACGTTCAAACACAACCATCAATCTTCTCGCTCCGCTAATGCTCTAGGATTTTGATGCGCATCGTATTCTCTTTGCCTCAGGCCATCGCATGCTGATTTCCAGACTCGGTTGTGCACGCCCCGTTCCTTCAGAGGGAGATCGGCATTCATGTGCTGCTCACGAGCTCCTCGCCGGGTGCGTCAACATAACAATGCATGCTTTGATCCATACCGAAAGGGAGGGCGACGCGACGCACGGGCGGTACAGTAGGCCTGCTTGGATCACTCGCTGACGAAGTCATTGTAACACGCTTGAGGAGACATACGCGCGTGTTGAGCGAGGCATGTGATTTTAGCACAGGCTTGCGACCTACGGGGAGAGTGCAACTGTCGCAAACATTGCCAATGGCGAAGCCTCTTGCCTACAGTAAGCTGTTTAAAGAGGGGGAGCTAAGACATAGAACACCCTGCACCCGACAGACTTACCACGACCCTCGTTTTGGGTGATGTACCGCCATTGATAGTTACAGTCGGTGTATCATCAAACATCTCGGTACTTTTGTACGAAGGGAACAGGACTTCATTTTGCTAACAGCGCCAAGGGAATGAATAAGCAGACGACACCCACAGGAACCATCCCGAGGTCAGCTTCGTACAATTTTCTTGTGCGGGCAGATGCTGCTTTGCTAGCGTACATAATTTCCGCACATTGGCCGCGGCAACACTTGAGTGACGCATTCAGCCCTACATCTTCTCGCAACAGTAATCAATATACAAGTACTGAAGTGGTCCAGCAGAACAATCGACATGTTGCTTTTTGCAATTCCCCCAAGTCGCTAGATCGTATGCGACAGACGTGACGGTCATGTCATCGTCTTCGCAGAAAACCTTGGCGCCATGAAGGAAAGTTCTGGGCTGACAGTATCCGTCCTCCTGGAACATGTTCTCGATATCGGCTTGGTCGCAATTGCCTGCTCCAAAGACGACACCCTGCGTCGCCCCGCACTCAGTCAGCATGTTGCTAGAGATACAAGTCAGCTCGTAGTCTCGTCCAGGCACCCTGGCGATTGGGATGGATAAGGACGAACTTGACGATCAAACAGCTCTGTACGGTACCAACACCAACTTGGCCGTCTGGACAGCCTGCGCCCATGATCGAACGAATAAAGAGCACAAGGGCCCCGGTAGCGGCGAGCTTCATGCTGTCTGCGTTGCGTCTAATTGTCGCCTATTTCCCAAAGTACGACGTGCTCGTACTGGATTGAAAGTCTCGAAAGCGAATTCAGGTGTAAGGATAGTATAAAGATGAAAGTTCTTGAGGAGTGAGAAGGTGGTTTGCAAGACCCATCGCGTCAACTGTCGCCTGATATATGATCCTCTGGAATTCCGTACGGCCGTATGACTTCATAGCAGTGATCTTGTTGGGCCAGTCGGTGAACGAGGTCGTGCAGGAGAGACATGCCATACATAGTGTCGACATGGGCGTCATCCAGCCAGATGATCCAGTCTCCAGGCGATCTTCGCCCATCGCTCGAAGCGTATATTGCTCCACGAGTGGCACTCAAGTATCATTCAATTACGAGCTGACGAGAGAAGGTATAGACAAGCTGGTTCGCCAACATGCTTAGCCGCCTAGCGAGATGCTTGAACAATACGCCCTGTCAGATCGGCTGACTCTAAGATATGGATATGACCAAGTAAATAAGCCCTCACTCGGATTGCTAGCCAACCACCTCTGTCGCATCACAGCACCTCTGCCTAGCGCCTTGAATTGTCAGAACGTTCATCAACATTGCCCGGCCGTGATTTCATTGCTTATTAGGAACGGATCCAAAAACGAACAATGGAGCATATCTAATACCAGCAGGCCTGTATGCTGTCGCTTCTGTCATATGCCTCTTACCAACATCTTCGGAATGCACGAGAGGCCCAACCAGACATTTTGACGCTCCCAGATCTGGATGTCATTACTCTCGCCTCATACCTCTTATCAATAACTCCAGAGTGGACAAAAGAGGCCCGATGAGAGGTCCCGATATCGCCGGATCTGGATACCATCGCTTCTGTCTTATGTATTTGGTCAGTGGCTTCGGGTGAAAATAAGAGAAGCCCAAGCAGACATCCCGATGCCACCAGAGTTGAGCACTGGGAGTAGCTACAATTCGTGTCGCATTACGACAAAAAGCCCAAAGTACTATTGAGAATATTTTTACGTGGACGTATACATCAACTTTAGAACTACCTAGTTGTTAACTTTCATGAGTCTGTATACAGCAAACGCGAGACAAATCCTAGCCACCCATGGTGGGTGCCATCGCTCCTACCTCCTGCCTCTTACCGAAACCACAGATTGGATACCATCAACAAGCGCACTCCAATCACACCTCACCAACGTCACATCCTCCTTCTACCGTCTTCAGTGTCTCACCTCCGCACTTATCGCTTTTAGTGCATAGCCTCCGCAGCCTTCGTCTGTCTGGCAAGCCTGCAGCCGCTCACTACCACAGTCTCTTATTGCTGCAGCGTTCGTCTCTCCTTCCTTGTATTACTACGTTTGTGGCAGCCGTGTTGCGCGCATTTGCAATTTGTGATATCTTATGGAGACAAGCTCTTTCGAGTCACACCCATCAAACCACTCTGGCACAGTGTCTTGTCTTTTATTGATGAACATAGTTACATTTTTTTGGAAATATAGTATACCGAGTTTGAAGCGCGGCTACTGCTAGCCTCAAACTTACTAATACAAGTGGCGAGGCTACCGCGGGAACATTTACAAAGTCTCGAATTGTACTGCTGGAGTAAATAGTTGGGCTACGATAACACCGCTCCTTCTTCGTGCATTATACTACTCACTGACTAGATGCTGAGGTCAATAGTTAGGCCACGATAACAGCGCTTTTTCCTCGTGCCTCACGGTTCTAACTAACCGGACCTCGGGATGCTGAGGTAAATAGTTAGGCTACGATGACAGCGCACCTTCCTCATGCACAGCACTCCAGCGAACAACATCAAAGCTATCGCAATCATACCGTATACCAAAGTACTATCTTAATAACCAGCACGAACCAGGACCAGACCGCAGTCTAAGTCAAAGGCGCACTCTATTCGTTTTCATGCCTCACGGTTCTAGCTAACTGGACCTCGGGATGCTGAGGTAAATGGTTGGGCTCGATGACGGCGCTCCTTCCTCGTGCTTCATAGGTCTGACCAACCAGATGCTGAGGTAAATGGTTGGGCTCGATGACAACGCTCCTTCCTCATGCCTCATGGGTCTGACCAACCAAGCCTCATCAAGCTCCCACTTATCAAAGAGAGCGTCTCACTTCCTGTCAACGCCCCCGCTCCCTCGCTCCCTCGATCACACGTCCGACAGTTAAGCATCACCAAGCTCTCATTTCCCATCAACGCTCCCGCTCCATCGCTCCCTCAATCACACGTCCAACAATGCCACCAAAGAAAGGACAAGACAACAAGAAGCCTGCTCAAACACCTGCTCGGACACCTGCTCGGACACCTGCTCGGACACCTGCTCGGACACCTGCTCGAATACCTGCTCGAACACCGCGTCAGCAGAGCAACACATTGACGCCCACCGAAGTTTACGACGAGGAAGAGAACGACTTCAGCATCAATGTCCATGCTAGTCTCATGGAAGACGAGATCAGCAGCGCAGATGAAGATATCGCAGCCAATATCCCACAGGGGTGTGTCATTAGCGACAACGATCTACTTGATGACCTGAGCCCCACCGACATCGAGGCGCTCGTCCAGCGGCTTCTCCCTGGCATTTGCCAGCAAGGTAAGCTACACGTACTCGTACAAGATATGATGTACTCCGGTATACTGACTTTATGCTTGCAGATGTCCAAGACTTTTTAGCCCAGATTACTACACACCATTCGCCGCCCTTTACTATACCACGCCACGAGCGCGAGCCTAAGAGCTGGCCCTCAACGTACGAAGAGTCGGACCTGTTGTGGGAAGAGGGAGCCAAGGCTGAGCGAGCAATCAAGCTGCCTGTCGGGACCAATATGCCGAAGTGGTTGGACATGGCAGAGGATCAGCTAGGTAAGTTTTCTTTGGTACTTGGGATCTAAAAGGCGGCTGAACTAACTGTGCCCTTGCAGTCAAATACACAGGGAGCATCCAAGACAGCCTGGTTCTAATCACATCCTATCCAACAGCACGCGTTGGCAGTACGGTGCACGCCTCCTACGGGACGACGATGGACCTCTCCAATATATCGATGCTAATGCTTTACTCGAAGTTGGAACTGCACCTGAAGTCATTCCGACCGACCGGCGCCCTCCACATCAACGCTTTCCCCCGTCGCGTTAATAGAAAGACTGTGCCAACAGGCCAAAAGGTTCTGGAGAAGCTTCCGGCTGTCCTACGCAACTACTGGCAGTGTGTCGCCCAGGAATGGCTGGCAAGATCGCAGGCCAAGATCGCCCTACTTGTCGGAGCAGCTGCAGTCACTACCTATCTGTCCTATCTAGACGCGAACCATGTTCAGCACCAACAAATATGGTTGGCTGGTGGCAACAATGTAAGCTATAACTGTATGAACTGCACATGAGACACATACTGACTTCGTACTTCTATAGGAGCACCAATCAAGCAAGACACCACCGTGTTGGATCGAATACGACAAGGGCAACAATATCAAACGCATCGCGTTCTCAGTCCCGCACCCTGAGTACTTCAACCGCTACCGCGGCACTGTAGTCACTCACACGATGAGAGCCAATGCGCTTAAAGAGCGTTTGATTGACTACGCGATGGTGAAGGTCTGGGGCACGGCACACCTGCAAGGCTTTCTCAGCTCAACAAAGTACCGATTTCAGACCACAACGGGTATCATCCTGCGCATGTCTGACTTCGAGAACTACGGCGCAGACAACACCACACTTCGTAAGATTCTCAGTATCCCCAACTTAAGCAACGCCACCCTTAACGTCCTCCTCACCGGCTACAAGAAGATAAGCAAAGAGGAGGTTGAAGGGATCAAGGCGATGCGGAGGACCATGGACGTCGAACTCACGGAGAAGCCATCATACTGGGATAGAGCCGAAGTCATCGACCGATACGGCAATCATGCGCTGACTTTCAGATTGATCGCAGAGCGGAGGGAGGGGCCAAGGCAATCTACCAAGCCCAAACCGCAACCCCTTGCATTATCGCTATATGAGATTGAAGGAAACCCCTCCCTCACACGATATAACACCACGGTCGCGGACCTTCTCGCGAAGGAAGAGACCAAGAAGCAGAAAGCGTGCGAGCGGAGGAGGAAGAGGAGAGCAGTTGAGATGGAGGGCGAGGACAAAGAGAACGCCGAGGACGAGTGGTGCGAAGGTGATAATTCATAGGGCGCTATCCTGGACGTCTTTCTCTGCTTGCGCGTTATTCGAGCAAGCGGCTTGTCTTCTTGTGACTTATTTGGTGGCATTGTAGCGCTAGCCTCGAGTGAGCGGGCCACTTACGGCAGAGGACAGAAGGCAAATGAAGCACCGACCTCACAAACACAGTCTCAACAGAGCAGCGATACGCCTTTAGCTAACAGTCGCGCTTTCCGACCCAGTGCCAGCCGCAAGCGCACGCCGCAAAGCGACGATGATTCATCCGACTACGCGAACACTGAGTCCCACGAAGGGCGAGAAGAGGACAAGCAAAATATGGAAGAGCAAGAGCTAGAGGAGGCATCGCTGGAAGAAGACAACAGTATACCCGCAGATAACGAGAACGATGATAATCACGAAACCTAGGATATCATCCGCCGCTGCTCTATCACCGATGCGGCGCTCTTTGGTGAGATAACTGTCCAACATGTCAAGAATTTCGTCAAGCGTATGGTGCCTCAGCTGTCAAACACCAAACTTGACGCCTTTGAGAAAGAGATTCGCAAGAGTTTAAACTCATCTCCATCATACTTGGTACCGGCCAAAGTACGCGACTTGACAGATTAGCCATCAATGTATGATGACATGGATATGGTCTGGCGACATGCGCATATTGGGGAAAAGACAGTTACGCTAAAGAAGATCCCAGTTTGGCTCACCATGGGAGAAGAGAATCTGGAAGAGCCTTTACGCTCTCTACGCGACAGTCTCATGATCATATCGTCATAACCCACTACCGATGGAAACAGTACTATTCATCGTCGATAAGGAATTGGCCTGGACTGATCCAATCTCTACATAATACTACTCTTCGCTAAAATCAGTCTGTATCTACCATTTCTCCGACAATCCAGAGCCTTGCACGTACATGTAATGCCTCGTCGCATCGACCGGAAGCGGGTAACCAGCGGTACGACTCCGAGTTCCCAGTGGGATGACTTGACCACGATGAGCAAAAACAGACTGTGAGGCAGCTCAGTCTAGCGGTATATCAAGTCGAGTCCTTTGACAGAGATCGAAGTGTTCCTGTCACCAATAAGAAGCATCAGTTCGCCATTCAGGAGAGGCTTATCGACTACACTATCGTACTGCTATGGAATCAAAAGCATCATCAGACGTCTATGTTCTCAGATGCGTACCATGTCGATGTGACCAGCCTGTTGCTGTCTTCCTTATCCGATTGCATATGCTATCCTCATACAGACTGCCGTTGGCTTCATTGATACATATGTAGACAGTCGCAACCCAAGTCTCTCAGTCAACGGCGACTGACAACCCAAGCCTCAACGCAGCAAAAGACTATCGCCTCATGCAAGGAAGAAACCGAACTCACACCCTAAAGCCTACATCAGCGTCAGAATAGCTACTTTGCACATTGTTATCTTAATGTAGGCTGCGAACCTGTTTGGGTTCTCATTGTATAAGGTGCGATGGTCAAGATAGCGGGCACGAGTAGAGCGAGAGCCGAAGCAAAGGAAAGGTCAAGCAATCGCTGGGGCGATATATCGAGGGAGTGAACCAGGCGCTTCTTGATAGCGGTGCCGCGCATCTCGATACCCAGGTAGCGATAACTGATCCTCTTATTCGGTCGAAGTACTGGGGATGCGTGACAGCGAGAGAGACGCGCGTCATATGGTCTCTCTGCTCTATTGTTGTACATTCAATCCACCCCGTGGGCACCTCCGCTTGATAGCACTCGGAGGTGTGCGGTCATATAGCCCGGTAGGGTAGGTGGTGCTCCTCTTCCTAGGTAGGTGCTTTATATAGACATCAACCCCTGCGTGCCCGATAGTAAGACCGAACTTAGCCCTCTTCACCTATTACCAGGTTACGATCAAGTCGTCTTAGTATGACGTCAAGATGTAGTGATTTGTGTTGCTGAGAGTGACCTCGGGAGCGAGGTCTACGGGTGCATTCTGACTTTCGCGTGCAGAGCGAGCATAGAAAAGTCGAGCGTCTTGCTATATTCGTGACGAACGGTGTTGCTCGGGGGACCAGTGGGGTGTGGTGAAACGATTAGGATTTCATCCTTGACGCTTCCTGCAAACTTGACGTGTGTTTTTCACCGGCATATCAAGTCTGGACGGCATGTCGATACCGCCGAGGACCTGAACAACCTGTTCTCCTTGCACAGCCATATCGCATAGTCTGTCTATTTCATCATCGAAAAAAGGTTAGATAGTTAGCTGTCTGCCCTAGGATAAGATGAGGAAGAGCGAACAAAGCTCTGCGTATGAGCGAATCTCTACATGAAAGCTTTCCTGACTGGACAACACAAGGTGTATACGCTCTATGATTGTACTCACCTCATCGAATGATAGCTCACCAAATAACCCTTTGTCTGTAATAGGCCATCAATATATGGTGTCGTTGTCGGGAACCTTCATCACTGGTTCAGCTGTCGTCAACGTCGCTTGTGACTACAACGGGGCTTTCCTTCCCCTACTCTCAGCCATAGCAAGTCTTGGAGCATACAGTATAGTCTACCGTACTAGTCCGTCACCGTAAATCCCAGCGAACACCTCCAGGGTACAATATCAGGCCTAGCTTCGACCCAGCGAACTTTCTGGTAGCGAACAATACCAAACATCTAGAAAGCTCGGATTCGCGTTTCCAATTCCCAAAATGCCTACCACATAACGCCGCGCCTTCAGTTTTGTTTCAGACCCCAGGACACATCAAAGCAGCGAAGGAAAAAGAAAACCCACCGAATCCTCACCTCGGCTTTACAAGAGAGCCACAATATGCACGAGAGAGTCAGTATCAACCGCAACGGCATCAACGGCATAACGAACCCTCCCTCTCAGCCCACAAACGCCCAGATGCCATGACCTTCGCGCATGCTCTCCAAATGCCGAAGCCCTTCATTTCCCAGAACATGTAACAAACGCACCGACGCACACAATCCCCGTTGCAAGGCCAAAGCAAGTGCGAGAACAAAAAAGCACGCATGTCAAAACATCAAGACAAACCGACCCTTCTTTCCCTTCTCTGGTCGGGAAATTTGTCGATACCCTCGGGGAGATCACGGGTCCGCACTCTCAGCCTCACGGCGACAGCGAAAGGGAAACGAGCAAGGACGGAGGAGGGGTGGTGAAACAAGAAGGGAGGCCGAAATCGCCGAAGTCTTTCCCCACCTTTTGCCGTACCCAGCCACTTGGACTACGGGCACCTCGGAGTCGGCTCTTTCACGAGGCAATTTCACGCATCAAAGTGCGGAGAAAAAAGACGGTCAAGTTCGTCTGGGTCACTTTGGTTTCAATCTTGCCTTGGGTAACATTGCGCTGCGTTGTAGGTGCGTTTCAATCCCAATTCGCGTGACCTCGAGCCTTTCTCGAAAAGGGTGGTGATTAACTGGGTGATCGACGCAAAAGTATGGGGAGGGGGAGGGAGATGTATGTTCATTGGTGGTAGTTGTACAGCGCTTTAATGGTGATGTGCAAGGCTGAGGCTGAAAATGTTGGGCTAGTGTGGCTAGGGGAGGCTGGGGCATCGCGAGGGCTCGCGTGACACACAACCATGTGCAATAACTGGTGCACAGAGCTTGAATAGCATGGTATGTTGATGACGTTGGTTGTGTGGCTGTGAGGATAATGCTCGTAATTGCGGTTAGTCACCAAGTCTGTAGGAGTAGTTGCAAGTCTGCTTCGAGTGTCACAGTAGATATATCATGTAATGTGACTGATTTTGATTGGCGGAGGTGGTAGATAGAGTAGCTAGAAAATGGGGGGTGCTTGTTGGCAGGGTGGCTACATGGCGACAGGCAAGAGGAGCACACATGGGGATAGGGAGCGGCAGGACAGGAACTAATGCCCTCAGGTAAAGGAATGGCTTGGACGAAATTACCGTCCGTAAACAAAGAACAAAGACAAGAGAGCGACCGTGGTGCTCTTGTGCGCCGGATGGAGTTATAAGTGACCCATTCAATTGCCCGGTATCTAACACCCCACAAACGCCCAGTTGAGGAAACAAGAAAAGGTTGGATATAACACAAGAGAGGTGAAAAGATTCTTCGGTGCAGCCGCCACAAATCTTTCTTTATCCTCGTCAAATGCTGGTCTGCACAACGGTATGGTGGTTCCGTCGTGTACTGAATAGTAACGGGCTAAATCGCAAGATGATTCTTACTCTCGTCGTCAAAGCGTGATTGCGCGCACCGTGGTGCGAGACATGGTAGTGAAGGAGATTAGGTAGTTGCGTAGTCAGGGTATGGAGGTGTTCGTCAGCGACGCCAGTCGTGAGAGAGGGTCGACGTGAAGAGCGCACGTGTTGCGCCAATTGCCCTGTTTGAGGCACTTATACGTTGGTAACCTAATGGAGTGTCAGTGAGTGGCGTTTCGTCAGGCGGCATCGTGGATCGCATACCTTCAATATCCGCCTCGAGTAGTCCTCGTTGTCTGCAATACTGCCGTTGCTCTGCCTCCGGTCGACGAAGCTCGGGTCCAGACGCGAGTCGTTCATGGACGAGTTGCTGGTGTGTAGCTTGCCGCCGTTGACGAAAGCATTTACGTTGGCGGCATTGCGACGGTAGTCTTCTTCTGCTTGATGCTGACGTCTCCGGCGGAGCAAGAACCATACACCGAACATGATCGAGGCAAGGGCTAGTATGCCGACGACTACGCCCACTGCGATGGCGATTGTGTTTGGTTTGCTGTCTTCTTCGGGCGCCGCAGATGGAGTGGCCGAAGCCTGGGCGGCACCGGTTGATGTCGGAGCAGCGGACGACGGCTTTGGTGCTACTGAGCTGCTGCTCTCTACTTCGGGCTCGTAAAAGTCGACTGGGTTCCTAGTTGTTCCGGTGAGAACGACCCATAATTTGTCCTTTCCACCACCTAAGCGCTGTCAGTCGGGAGCGAAATAAGGGAAGGTTGTCAGCTTACAGGTCCATGTCTTGTCGCCGCTACACGTGGTGCCACATGTCTCGTTCTTGATCTGCCATTCTTTGGCGGGAATCTCGTCACCACACCAGCATTCTTCGCCGTTCGACAGACCCATAACGGGCTTGTTTTGCTCGATGCAAACGAGTTGACAGTTACCAGGCGACTGGAAGTTGAAAGAGCCGTGGTTCTCGAGTGGGATTCCGGTCTCGAAGCAACCGATGCTCACCATGGCACTTGCTCCTAGGGTCTTTGTTGGTGTGGTGATAGGGTCCGTAACGGTCGCCCATGTTGGCGTCGGCTTCTCTTCCGCGGCGGCCATCATGACCATCGAGGCCGCGGCCAGGGCGGAGGCGAGTCTGATGTAGACCATTGTGGTGATGTGCTTGGTTAGTTAGTGGTGCGCGTCGGTCGGCGGTGACAGCGTGTCGCACGGAGGGCTATATGCAGAGGCGTCGACACATGCAAGGCCCTGTGGGCGTGGATAGGTCGGGCGGTCCGAGTCGGCGGCGGTGGTGATGGTGGTGAGAGAGCGAGCTGTTGGGGTTCGGCGTGGATGTAAGGCTGAGTGGATATGGGGATGGCGGCGGAGATGGAGTCGTCGACAGGCGCGATGGACTGGGACTGGAGGCTCGATCAACGATGCCCAGGGCCGTCTGGTGGTGTTGAAACGGGGGGCGTCGTGGCAGAAGTCGAGGCGATGAAACTTGTCGGCTGCCCCTTGGAGAGAACCCCCGGTGAGTGACGCAAAAGGAATGAATCGACGGGAGATGGGTTCTGGGTAAAGAGAGTGTAGTGATGCGATAAAACGATTGTGGGTGTCGACGATTGACAACGTGAAGCAGACAAACGAGAGGAGGCTCGGGCCCTGAGAGTGGATCGCAGTGAAGAGAGGACAGGAGAGTGCGCCCCAGTTAGGACAGGCAGGCATGCAGCCAGGAGCAGGAGCCAGCCTTGGCAATTAGCCTGTGCCTGCGTCTGACTGCCGCCATCTTTAGCCCACCCGCCCTGTAACTTTGGACAGCGCATGCGTCTAAATTGCAGCGCGTCCTCCAGCTCCCCTCGCATGTCCTGCGCCAAAGTCTATCCTCGCGGTCTTCACACCTGCCTTCACGGCATGCATCCAGGGCCTCGTGTGCGCGACAGCCTGTCACGACGTCGGCCCAGCTGGGTAAGGCGCCGGCCCACTAGTGCCAGGAACAGCGCCGTCATTGGTCGCACGCTGTTTCATGCTTGCCGGGGGGCGGCAGGGGTGGTCGCAGGCTAACCCAGGACCGCGCGGTCAGGCACTAAAGCGACTCAAGCGCTCGGCCAGAGGGTGTCGCTGACGTTGCGATACTCAGGACGCGCACGATGCTTTTTTGCGATGGATGCCAGGTCGAGAACGTTCTCGCGCTCCACTACTGCGCTGTTGGGACTGCCTACCATCGTGGAAGGCGGGAGTGGGACGCGGCCACGGTCGAGTCGCGTCTCCCATGTGGAATCTCATTTAACTAACATCCGGAATCTGGAGCATGGAAGCCGTTGTCCGCTCTATCCGAAATGCGAACACCACAGTCTAGACATGCGCGGCCCGACACAATCGCGATGAAAGTTTAAAAATGTGAGGTGAGCATAGCGGAGGTTGCACGCACTCTGGCCCGAGAAAAAGCAACTTGCACGACATCTGCATCGTGATTAAGCGGCCAGTATCTCAACAGTGACCGTTGTGCCTCTCCATACAGCGCCACATACACAGAACCTCCAACGGCTGAGTTAGACACATGTCAAAATGCTTGGGTGACCTGAGACACGAGCGGGACGCAGCCGCATCGTGCAAGCTCGTCCTAAGATTCATGCTCGTGTCAAGATTCCCCAGGTTTGTAGCAAGTCGCGCCAAGTCGCCGCCGGACTGCAGTGCTACCGGATTCCAAGGCCCCTCCGATTTCGTGATGATGCGCTTAGTCACCCACGTCACGTGCATCTCCCACTTCCCGATCGGGACGCGTGCTCAGCATCGAACCAAGCTTCACCAGGGCCTCCGATGACCAGCCACGCTTAATGCGCCGTCCGCCCGTTGCCTGTCGCCGAGCAGTGCAATCGCTCCAGTCTTCCTCCTCCCAGCACATATGGATCTCTGACGACCTCCTCACCGGCGCCCTCAATCGATTTTTCCCCAGTTCGTGCCCGCAACAGAAGCGCCATGGCAGCCACGTTCCGGGGCCATTGGAGGCCAGGAGGAGGGCAGCAAAGCGCCGAATGACTGTCTCAGCGGGCTTCTACCCTCAGGGAAACTTTGCGCCACTGTTCAATCTCGGTGCGCTTTTTGGCTTCCGCAACGATGATCCGCCCACTTGGAGATACGAAGCACCGTCTTTACAAACCCATGCAGAGCCATTGACTTCGCGTACGTTGCGCAGCGCATTCTCCACATACACTCAGCTAATATCGACAGCAGCTCAGCATGTTCCAAGCTTGCCCATAACGCAACCCAACCGTACATCCACCGAGCACACAGCTTCGACGCCTACCGCTTCTACATTCGGTGCCCCATACCCTTTTTCGCAGAATACTTCGCAAGATAAACCGCAGGAACATCTGAGCAGATCAGGGGAATGCACAGTCGATGCGCTGGATCCTGAGGCGCATTTTGACGACTTCAAGACAAAGATCGCAAACGCTGGAATTATGTCCAGTACCGAACGGGGCCGATTACTACATCAGAGCTGGATATCATGTCGCCCAGCCACCAATATCGATTGGGTCTACAACGTCATGGTAGTCAAGCATCTGACCGAAAACCGCTGGGATCACACACGCATCCTTTCCAGCCTCAAGTTTTTCAATTTACCTCCCACGTACACGCCCGAGAGTCTCGACCTCCTCAAGTGTCTGGAAACGTCCGGCGCGTATCTACCGCATGCCTCCCGTGTCCACCGCCGCGTATATTCCAAGATGATAGAAGCCGCTACATCAGCTGCAGATTCAACAAGCTCATTACAGGATACCCAACTACTCACACTGATCCGGTCAGCCCTTCGCAGCTGTTCCTACGTTACTGAAGCCGGCCAAAGTGCTGTAGGCGATCTTTGCTTACTTGCGGACAAGATCGAGGCTTCGAACTTGAGAAAGGCGATACGTTCTTTGCTGGCCGATTTCGACAACGCAGAAAAAGTCATCATGTTGATGATTGCACGCGCTTCTCACAATTATCTCCACGCTGTCGAGGAAATACTTTTCTTCCTGCCTGAAGAACGACTCCAGTCGCTAGTTTCATCGGTGACTCTGTCCCTCATACAAGGCGTCAGGAAGACACGATTGTCGGCTGAGACGTACTGGCACTGTGCGCGTGCGTGGATGACAGTCCTTGGAAACCTTGACGCCCGATTCGATGCAACCCGTTCCAATAGCACCTACACACAAATCGCCTTCACCGAGGTGGCTGAGGGTGTATTCAAGAGCGAACGTACGGGTACTAAGCGGCCACTTCTATTACTCTATGCTCTCGCGTTCCGTACGGCACAGCAGCCAGGCTATGGTGTGTACAAGGACAGTTGGTTACAGTGCGTACACGCCTACGCGGCCTCTGCACTGAAGCAGCAAGGCATACTGAGAATTGAAGACGAAGTGATAAAGGTCTTTAAGCACATGCGGACGGCTTCCGTTCGGTATGGGCCGATGATGAGTATGGCTGTCCATACATTCACATCCCACGCCAGCCTTCGGTCTCTGCGCCGATTTCAATACCTTGTACAAAAGTATCGATTTCCACTACATAACATAGAGGCCATACAAACCCGTCTCGCTGCTGAGTTGCCCACTCTCCGACAGCAACCAAACCTGCAGACAGTCCAGGAGCGCGAACAGCACGCCTCCACATTACGTGCATGCCAATACATCTCCGATTCTCTTAACAAATTCGCCGGACCAGCGATCTCGACTACGCTTGTCAGCGATCAAGAAGAGATGGAAACTCTACAGGCCCGTCGGGAATTTGTCGCAATTCTGGACCGCGCCTCGGACTACCATGCGCTGCCGCCAGCCTACGCCAACCTCACTGCTGACATACCGTTCTCTCAGCGCACGGCGCTTGTCCATCAATTAGCTCATCATTACTCTATCGCTACTACCCGTTCACATAACGCAACCTGGCGCTCCATCTACCAACTATACAACTATCTTGAGTCGCATTCCCTGCCAATCGGTCCTCTGTTTACCAAAGCTGTAGTCCGAGCTGCTATTATCCGGCCCATGATGGAGCACAGGTTCGTCAGTGCAAGGACATTGATTTGGGTGTGCCAACTCGTTGCCAGGGTTGAAGGTGAAACAGTAGCAAGGCAGATTGAAGGTGCTTTCCATCGCTGGAGAGGGGACCTGATCAAGCATGCCAAGGAGGTTCATGATGCTGCTGGTGGTGATCGGGGTGCGAAGGCCATGGTGGGAAGGTTGAAACAGTTGAATCTGTTGGGGCCCAAGGGTGATTAGATGCTGTTGTGGAATAAAAGACTAGTTGATTACATATACCCCGTAGAAAGCACGTTGTTACAGACGACGGAGATGCGCTTGGTGCTTCTGGCGGCATCCAACGCGAAACTACACAGTTATGTCCTGTGCACTTGGATTTGACGAAGATCAGACTTCGGCTTAGATAATGAAAGTAGCCATTCAGTTAGTGTAGGAAGCACATCGTTGGAGGTCGGCTGCTGATGCTCACGAGATCAAAACCTTGGAAATATGCCCCACTTCGTCATGACTTTCATTGGGCCACTATTCTCCCCTCCTCCCATCCTTCATTGTCGCGCTGATCAACGCTGAGTACGACAACATCCTATGCAGATATCATGCGATGCGCTGAGTACTAATCTTTGAAGTCAGAGGTTTCGTATTTCCGCTTGCACTGACGTCATCTGACTGGCCTTGGAACACATCCTCACGAACAACGCATTCGACTTGGATCATGCCTGTAATGCGCAAAAGCACGAAGACATCAACTTTCGGGACTTCTTTCTGGTGATATTATATTGATCGTCATCGGATTGTCGTCATCGCTCGATACATAGCAGTCTCTCCCCCACGCAAACGCGACATCAATTGCATCAGAGTGCCCAATTTACAGCATTTAGACAGCGACTCTCACAGTTGAAGCGATCGGCTAGCGCCCTGTGTCGATATGGACCGAACTATATCCCCAACTAGGCCTACTATTGAACAACTACGACATGTCGTCAACAACTACCCCATCATCGACAATCACGCCCACAACCTCATCTTACCTCACCAAGCCGATACAATTCCCTTTGAAACCATAACCACGGAAGCTCAAGGAAGAGCTTTGCGAGACACCTTCAAATCACTGCCCCATTTACGAGCCGCCAAACAGCTACGCCGACTTTACGAATGTGGTGAGGACGCGGACTGGGAGGACATTCTGGAACAGAGGGTTGAGTGGATCCGGAGCAACTCCGAACGATTGCATCAACGATGCTTCGAAAATGTGCACGCACTCCTCATCGATGATGGACTCGCTGGGCCGGAGAAAGTCTTCCCTTACGACGACCATGATCGTTGGACCCAGGCACCCAGTAAGCGCATTGTGCGCATCGAGACGGTCGCTGAGCGCTTGATGGAGAATCTTGTACGAGATGCATCAGAAGACGATCTGGGAAAGACCAAGTTTCTACCGCAGGTCTGGACGAATTTTACTGAAGACTTCGAGCGCGAGATTCAAGACGCGGTTGAAGATGACAACGTTGCTGGATTCAAATCTGTCATCTGTTACCGAACGGGTCTTGATATCGAACCGGAGTATGAAGAAGCTGCGAAGACAGTTGGACACCCTTTCGAGCGCTACGTCAAGAGTTGCATTCGCAAACGCAACTACCGTATCGAAAAGAAGCACCTGAACGACTATCTTGTGTTGCGCACACTGGAGATCCTGTCCGAGCAATTGCCACATGGTGATTCTCTTGCGAAGCCATTTCAGCTACATACTGGCCTGGGAGACAATGATATTAGCCTCCTTGAGTCAAACCCAGCCTTCCTGCAGCCATTGATCGAGAACTACCCCCAGGTGCCGTTCGTACTCCTTCATTCAGCGTATCCATATACGCGCGAAGCGGGCTACCTCGCAACCGTATATCGACATGTGTACCTGGACATCGGCGAGGTCTTTCCAATGGTCAGTAGAGATGGTCAGACCGCGATCTTGCGTCAAGCCATGGAGCTTGTCCCTGGCAGCAAGCTGTTATATTCATCTGATGGCCATTGGTTCCCTGAGACATTTTGGCTTGCCAATCTACAGTTTCGCGAAGTTTGGTTCCAGGTGAGTTCGCTGGGATGACGAAACGCCTATTCCTATAGGCTAACAATTGCAGCTACTCAGCGAGTATATCCAAAAAGGCGACATAACCCCACACCAAGCTATTGGCATGACGAAAGATATCATGTTCAACAACTCCAACGTACTGTATGATCTGCGCTACGAGGCTATATTCGATGAGACAGTACAAGCGGATCCAAAACAACTTACCTACAACCCAAAGCCTGCTGCGGCTTCACCTTATCAGTCTCCAGCAGTGACACCAGCCCCTGCTATGAGTATCCCCAACCGATTCTCAGCTTCAAACACGCCAGGCAGTCGGTCAGTGTCTCCGTACACGCAGCCGGCGTTTCCCCCGCCGCCAAAGGTGCCGCATGTATACGACGTTCAGTTGTTCGAAGACTTTAGAGAAAGGAACCCTACAGTGAAGTTCATATACGTGCAATGGCTTGATTACATGGCCACTATCCGTAGTCGCATTGTTCCCATCAAGGAGTTTACACGCATGATAATCGAAGGAGAACGCATTGGCATATCACAGGGAAACACGGGCACTCTTCAGAACGATCGCCTTACCCCAGTTGTAAACACCACGGGCCAAGTCTACGTCGAACCCGATCTACGTTCCCTCCGTGTAACCCACAACAAAGATCCCCTTCCCGCTGCAACAGTACTCA
>Ga0265798_10000248_pt1 | contig 97577 bp, 80 predicted proteins | sample P3T30metagenome_FD_192430 | JGI IMG/M metagenome (GOLD analysis project Ga0265798, IMG submission 192430) | Plant litter microbial communities from East Loma Ridge, Irvine, California - P3 T30 | ecosystem: Environmental > Terrestrial > Plant litter > Unclassified | place: USA: California... | reverse complement strand
CTGAGCAGCGCGTGTGTAGGCAGGTTTCTGATCGACTTGCCGGAAGGTGCTCAAGTGGCGTTGGGACGCGCCAGAATTGATGGCTTCGATATCGAGATATTCGATGAATCACACGATGAATTTCAGTTGCGTCTCACCCAACGCGAAGCGCAACTTCAGAAATTACCGGACCGTGCCGGTGGTAGCCACAATCTGGAAGCCATAACGGTCGTCAAGAACGAAAACGGTATCGCAGGCAAGATTTTCGTCCACGGTCGGACGGTTACGGAAGGGCAGTCGTCCGATGGGTTGACGATCGAACGATATCGCTACGAGGGCGTGGCCGTCGAGGCATTGGTACATGCCGGTGATCTCAGTATCGATGTCGCTACCGATTTCTACGATCCTGAATCTGTTGGCAGTTTGGAGAGATTAGTCGCTCAGCTCGTGCCTAACGCTGAACGCCGGATTCCGTCCGAGCCGGGTTTTTGCCTGGACCGAGCTTATATTCGCGAGCCCCTCACTGCGGCGCAACGCGAACAGATCATGATGTCCGTATTGCACCCAAGCCGGCCTGACATTGAGTTCCGCATGATATTGGCGGCGGGTACCGCGCCGGATGCGCAAGGCTTACTTGAACGAGCTGCGGATTCGAACGCGCGATTAACACCTGATGAAAGCCAGCGCGTCATACGACTCCGGGGAAGGACTCGGACGATCAACGGTCTGGCGGGCGAGGAACTGATAGAGCAATTCGAAGAGGAAAGCGGTGTGACCGACTACAGCTTCTGGTGGGAAGTGAATGGAACGGAAAACAATGTCTTCATTCCGCACGTGGTGTTGGATATGACGACTAGTCACGGGAAGGGCGGACAAGTGACTACAGCAATCTCTAAAAATGATGCGCTTGTTCTGTGGGATACGGTGTCTTCCAGCATTCGTCTTCGACCACCCGTACCAGCGCACACCATCCGCCGGGAAAAAAACGCGGTTCAGGAGGGTAAATGAAACCTTCGTCACCCAGTCGGCTGGCAACGATGATCGCCGCGATTGCCATCGGCAGTCTTGCCGCGACTTGGGCCGTAGGAAGGGTAATGAGCGAACACAAGCAAGCAAGGGAGGACAGTCAGTCCAGCGCAAGCTTGACCGATAAAATGAAAACCGTTTGCGTGGGCAGGTTTTTACTCGATATGCCGAGCGACGCACAAATAGACCTGGGGAGTGCCACCATCGACGGCATCGACATCGCCGCGTTCAGGGAGACAAGGGAGGAGTTCCACCAACGGCTTGCCGATCGGGAAGCGCAAATTACTACCTTGACAAACCGGCTCGGCGGAAACAAGAACCTGGAGTCGGCAAGTACAGTGTCGACGAACAATGGGCTGGTCGGCAAGGTCTTTGTGCACAGCCGAACTGTAACTGAAGGCACGCAGGGGAACGGACTGGGAGTGGAGCGCTACCGATACGAAGGGGTGACAGTCGAAGCCCTGGTGCATGGCGATGGCGTCAGTGTGGATCTCGTTTCGAAGGATCGCGGCCTGGCATGGATCGAAGATGTCCCTGAACTTGTGAAGAAGCTGGTCGTGAATCCGGAAAACCGCATCCCGGATGAAGCGGGATTTTGCCTGGATCACGCGTACGTTCGCGATCCGCTCACGGCGGAGCAAAAGGAGAAGATCACGATGTCCGACATGCAAGCTAGGGCACGGTTAGTACCGGCCGCTCAGTGATATCCAGCAGGCGCGTGTCCATCGCTCCCTTCAACCTCGCCGGCAAAACCTGAAGGAATGCGCTGCGCCATCCTTGCCTTCCTCACCGGCGCCTGCTGGCTGCAAACCTGCAGCCGCCTGCCCACCTGGCACGAACTGGCGGCCATCACCACCGCCGCCATCCTCCTGTGCCTGCTGCGCCGCCAAGCGGCGATCCTGCTCGCCGCCATGCTGTTCGGCGCCTCGTGGGCCGCCTTCTCCGCCCACCTGGCGCTCGCTGACGAGCTGCCGCGTGAGCAGGAAGGCGTCGACACTGCCATCATCGGCACCGTCGACAGCCTGCCCCATGCCTTCGAAGGCGGCACGCGCTTCCACTTCCGCGTCGAACGCGTCCTGACGCCCGGAAAAACCGTTCCCGGACGCGTCGCCCTGTCCTGGTACGGCCGCAACGACGCCCCCGCCGCCGACGCGCTTCCCGCACCCGGCGAGCGCTGGCAACTCGTGGTGCGCCTGCAGCGCCCCCATGGCAACGCCAACCCGCACGGCTTCGACTACGAAGCATGGCTGCTGCAACAAGGCGTGCGCGCCACCGGCTACGTGCGCCCGGCCGGCCCGCGCAACGTCCGCCTCTACGCGTTCGTGCCGCGCCCTGGCCACCTGGTGGAACGGGCCCGCGCTGCGCTGCGCCGCCACATCCTCGAGCAGCTCGCGGGCAAGCCCTATGCCGGCGTGACCGTGGCGCTGGTGATCGGCGACCAGCGCGGCATCGATCAATCCGACTGGGACGTGTTCAACCGCACCGGCATCAGCCACCTTGTCTCGATCTCCGGCCTGCACGTGACGATGGTGGCGGGCCTCGGCGCCTGGGCCATCTCAGCCCTGTGGCGGCGCTCCTTCTTTGTCGACGGCGCCGCGCTGCCGCTGCGCTTGCCCGCGCAAAAGGCGGCGGCCATCGCGGGCGCCGTGGTCGCGCTGCTGTACGTGCTGCTGGCCGGCTTCGGGGTGCCGGCCCAGCGTACCTTCTACATGCTGGCGGTGGTGGCGCTCGCGCTGTGCAGCGGGCGGCTGGTGACCTTGTCGCAGGTGCTGTGCCTTGCGCTCGGCGTTGTCGTGCTGCTCGACCCGTGGGCGGTGCTGTCGCCCGGTTTCTGGCTATCCTTCGGTGCGGTTGCGGTGATCCTGTACGCGAACATGGGGCGGGTGCGCAAGGAATGCGGGTGGCGGCGCACACTGGCCATGGCGGCGCGCACGCAATACGCTGTCACGGTCGGCCTGGTGCCGCTGACGATGTGCCTGTTCGCGCAGGTGTCGCTGGTGAGCCCCTTGGCGAACGCGGTCGCGATCCCCGTCATCAGCCTGCTGGTGACGCCGCTCGCGCTACTCGGCGCGCTGCTGCCCGCGCCGCTGGCCGGCTGGGTACTTGGGCTGGCGCACGGCGCCGTTGCGCTGCTGGCGCAGGGCCTGGCATGGCTGGCGGCCGGTCCGCTGGCGATATGGAACGCGCCCGCGCCGCAGGGCTGGATCATGGTGCTGGCGTTGCTGGGCACCGCCTGGATGCTGGCGCCGCGCGGCTGGCCGCATCGCTGGGCGGGCCTGACGGCGTGGCTGCCGATGCTGACCCAGGTCCCGAGCACGCCGGCGCCGGGCGCCTTCACGGTCACCGCCTTCGATGTGGGGCAGGGCATGGCGCTGCTGGTCGAGACCCATCGGCACCGCCTGCTCTACGACGCCGGACCGCAATACGCGCCGGGCCAGGACGCCGCCGGCCGCATCCTGCTGCCTTACCTGCGCGGCCGCGGCATCAACCTGGTGGAAGCCATGGTGGTCTCACACAGCGACCTCGATCACGCCGGCGGCGCTCAGGCCATCCTGAAGGGAAGCGCAGTCACCGAGGTGCATTCCTCGCTGCCGCCGCGGCACCCGGTCGTCACCAGCGCCGCGCGGCACACGCGCTGCCAGGCCGGCCAGGGCTGGGGCTGGGACGGCGTGCGTTTCGACATGCTCGGCCCGGCGCCAGCCAGCTATGATGAGCCGGGCCTCAAGGCCAACGCCCGTAGCTGCGTGCTGCGCGTGAGCGGCGATGGCCGGACGATCCTGCTGGCGGCCGACATCGAGGCGGCGCAGGAAGCCGAGTTACTCAAAAGTGCGGCGGGACAGCTGCGTGCCGACGTGCTGCTGGCGCCGCACCACGGCAGCGGCACCTCGTCCACGGCAGCCTTCCTGACGGCGGTGCGTCCCGGTCTAGCGCTGTTCCAGGTCGGTTATCGCAACCGCTATCGCCATCCGAAGCAGGAGATCGTGGAACGCTACCGCGCGCTCGGCATCGCGCAGTTGCGCACCGACCAGACGGGCGCGATCACCCTCGACTCGCGGGACGGCTTCGCGCCGCACGCATACCGCAGCGAGCATCCCCGCTATTGGCACGGCCGCTGACGGCTCAGGGAGCCGGCGCGACGGAGGTGAACGGCGCGTGCAGGTATTCCCACTCGCGCGAGACCGCGCGCACATGTTGTCCAACCAGCTGTTCGCCCGCGGCGCACAGTCCGCCGGAGGCGCCCCGGTTCGAAGGATGACGCATGATCTTGGTCGGCTCCCCGTCCGCGCGAAACACCGAAACGCCGTCCTTCGGCAGCGGCAAGATCACCGCCTTGCCGGTGCGGGCGTGGAAGATCTCGGCTTCCGGGTTGTACAGCCGCGGGAAGTGGGCGAGCATCCAGCGTGCCGGCAGCGAATGTTCGCTGTACAGGGTCTTCCCGCCGAGTAGCCCGGTACTCGTCAGCAGCAGTGCCTGCAGCGCGGCGCCGGCGAGCACAGGGCCATGCCGGCACGCGGCGGCGACTGCCTCGCCGCCAGCAGGGCCAGCACCAGCAGCGGCATGCCCAGCCAATAGCTGTAGCGCGTCATGACCACGCCGCCCGAATTCCAGTTGACGGTGCTCAGGGCGGGCAGGGCCATCAGGACGATAACCCCGGACAGCAGCGCGAACACGATCAACCACGGGCCGCGCGCCCCGCGCGGCAAGGTAAACAGGCAGATCGCCAGGGCCAGTGCGACGCCGGGGATCCCGATGATCATGCCCTGGTTCAGGTCGAAGAACAGCGAGAACAGGCGGGCGCCGGTGATGAAGCTGGTGTCGTTGAAATCGCGCGCGATCACGCTCGGGGTGCCGAAGGTGAGCTGGAAGAAGGCGTACGGCGCGAGCGCCAGCAGGACCCGGACCGCGCCCGGGAGCAGTTCGCGCCGGGTCAAGCCGGCCGCCACGCTGTCCGGCCGCTGCAGCCGGGGGTAGCGCACGATCAGCAGCCGATAGGCGAGAGCGAACGGGATCATCAGGAAGATCGGCGGATTCTGGCTCGCTGTCAGGCCGGCGAACAGGATTGCGAGCCCGGGCCGGCCGCGCAGGGTCGCAGGCAGCAGATCAGCATGCAGCTGGCGGTAAGGACTTCCGGGCCGGTCCAGCTCAGGTAGAAGGTGGCGCCGGCCAGCAGGAACAGCAGCATCGCGCTGGATGCCTGCCGCGCCATCGCGCGCCGCAGGTACAGGAAGGCGCCGACGCAGAAGCTCAGGTTGAGCAAGGTGAGCGCGTAGTGCGGATAGCCGCCGAAGGCCTTCAGTAACACATAGAAGGGCAGGGCCAGCAGTGAATACAGGCCGAAGTAGATGCCGTAGAAGCGGCCCGCGTCGTTCGGCGTGATGGTGTAGGTGAAGGCGGGCGTCTTCTCCGGCGCGCGCAGGTGCTCGGCCAGGTAGGGCATCAGGTCACCCAGGGTCACCGCGTAGAACGGCACCTTACCTGCCGTGCGGTGCAGCGACGCGATGTCGGCCTGGGTGACTTAGAGCGTCCCGTGCTCGGACAGCGCATGCATCGACAGCACGTATTCATAACCATCGCCCGTCAGCGAGCTGTTGGCCAGGGCGACGCCGGCGATCGCCAGGAAGAGGGGGACGAACCAGTAATGGGCGAGGCGCTTGAGCAAGATCGCTCCTAATTTGCGAGCAATAGTCACTCAGGTTGGAGGAAGCGGCCGTAGTCTACCCGCGCGCTATCTGCTGGTCAATCCGGCAAGCGCACCCGCCATCACGTGCAGGGCAGCGTGATCGTCACCCGCAAGCCGCCGCCATCGCGGTTGGCGGCGTGGATGGTGCCGCCGTGGGCCAGCACCACGCGCTGCGCGATCGCCAGGCCCAGGCCGTGGCCGTCGACGGTGCTTTGGGCCGTCTGGGCGCGGAAGAACGGTTCGAAGATCGCCGCCATGTCGCTGGGCGCGATGCCGGGGCCGCGGTCCAGCACATCGATCCTGGCATGCTGCGCCTCGAGGTGCAGCAGCACCTGCACGATGCCGCCGGCGCCGCCGTGACGGATCGCGTTGCGCACCACGTTTTCGAGCGCGCTCCACAGCAGGTCAGGGTCGCCCAATACGACGATCGCGCCGGGCGATTCGACTTCCAGGCGCGGCGCCCCTGGCCCCGCCTCGTAGCGCGCGTCGGCCACGATCTCGTCGGCCAGTTCGGTCAGGTCGATCGGTTCACGGCGTTCGAAGTCGGGCGGGGCGTCGAGGCGCGACAGGGTCAGCAGGCCGCCCACCAGTTTGTCCATGCGGATGCTCTCGCGTTCGATGCGCTCCAGCGACGAGTCGATGCGGTCCGGCTGCTGGTGCGCCAGGCCGACCGCGGCCTGCAGCCGCGCCAGCGGCGAACGCAGTTCGTGCGAGACGTCGTGTAGCAGGCGGCGCTGGCCATCCATCAGGGCGCGCAGCTGGGCGCTCATGCGGTCGAAGTCGCGTCCGAGGTCACTCAGCTCGTCGCCGGCGCGGGCGCCGTCCACGAAGCGCGGCGCCAGGTCGCCGTTCGATGCGGCCTCGAAGGCGCTGCGCAGGGCGCGGATTGGGCGGGAAAAATACCAGGCCAGCAGCGCCGCGAACAGCAGGCTGGCGAGGGTGGCGGCGATCATGCCCGCGATCTGGCCGAGGCGCCGGTTGAATCCGGGGCCGCCGGGGCCGGGCGGGGCGCCGGGAGCGTCCAGGCGCGGCGTTGCCGGCGCGCGGTAGATGCGCTGGACAAAAGCGAGATAGCGTTCGCCGTCAGGGCCGGTGATGCGGCGCACGCCGCGCGAGGGCGTGGCGGTATCGCCGGCCAGCTGGCGGTCGACTTCGGCCAGCAGCTCGGGTGGGATGGTGCGGCCCAGCAGCTCGTGGCGCTTGGGGTCGAGCACGAAGACCTGGGGCCGCTGCAGCTCGCCCAGCATGCCGCGCAGGGCCGCCACGCCGCCGTGCTTCAGGGTGGCGGCGGCGGCATCGAGGGCGATCCAGGCGGGCGGGCCGTTATCGAGTTCGGCGGCGCGGCTTCTGGCCTGGTCGCGCAGCCAGAAGGCGCCGACCACGCCGATGGTCGCGGCCAACTGGGCCAGCAGGATACAGAGGAAGAACTTCCAGAACAGGCGACCCATGCTAGTCCCGGATCAGCTGGTAGCCCTGGCGGTAGATCGTCTGCAGGCAGGAGCGGCCGTCGGCCAGGGGGCCGAGCTTGTGGCGCAGGCTGCTCAGATGAACGTCGATGTTGCGGTCGAAGCGCGCCAGCGGCCGGCCCAGGCCCTGTTCCGACAGCTCGTTCTTGCTCACCGGCCGGCCGGCATTGCGCGCCAGGACTTCGAGCAGGTTGAATTCGGTGCTGGTCAGGTCGACCGGCGCCCCGTCCCAGGTCACGCGCCGCTGTTCCGGGAACATGGTCAGTTTGCCGACCGTGAGCACCGCGCCGGTATCCGGCGCGGCCTGGGTGCGGCGCAGGATGGCGCGCACGCGCGCGGTCAGCTCGCGCGGGGTGCAGGGCTTGGCGACATAGTCGTCGGCGCCCAGTTCGAGGCCGAGGATGCGGTCGGCGTCGTCGCCGCGCGCGGTCAGCATCAGCACCGGGATGCGGCTGCCGGCGCGGATCAGGCGCAGCGCGTCGATGCCGTTCGTGCCCGGCATCATGACGTCGAGGATGGCGATCGCATGCTCGCCGGAGAGGGCCGCACGCGCACCGTCCTGGCCGTTGTGGACAGTGGTGACGGCGAAGCCCTCCTGTTCGAGGTATTCGGCAAACATGGTGACGAGTTCGACGTCGTCGTCGATCAGCAGGACGTGGTTCATGGACAGAGGATAGCAAATTCAAAGGAACGAACTGTTGTATAGAAGCAAGTTTTACCCGCTTTTACACCGGATTAACCGCGATTAACACCTCGCAAAACCACAATGCGTGCTCCGAATCACCCACAGGACACGATCATGAACCCATCTTCCCACACTCCGCTGGCCGACGATCTCACCAGACTGATGGACAGCTCGGCGAACCGCCGCCAGTCGCTGCGCTGGCTAATCGCCTGCGCGGCATTTCCGCTGGCCGGCTGCGGTGGTGCAGGCGACGAAACTGCCGATACCGTAGCGTTATCCAACACCGCCGGCAGCAGCGCCGCCTGTTCCGTCATCCCCGAGGAAACCGGCGGCCCTTATCCGGGCGACGGCACCAACCGCAATAGCGATGGCGTGGCCAATGCGCTGGTCCTGTCGGGCATCGTGCGCAGCGACATTCGCGCCAGCGTGGCCGGCGCCAGCGGCGTGGCGCAGGGGATTCCCCTGACCATCCGCCTGGAGCTGGTGAACGTGGCCGCCAACTGCGCGGCCGCCGCGGGCGCGGCGGTCTACCTGTGGCACTGTACCCGCGAGGGCGGCTACTCGATGTACTCGAATGGCATCGTGAACGAGAACTACCTGCGCGGCGTACAGGAAGCCGACAGCCAGGGCGTCATCACCTTCCAGACCATCTTCCCCGGCTGCTATGACGGCCGCATGCCGCACGTGCACTTCGAGGTGTACCCAAGCCTGGCGAAAGCGGGCAGCGCCTCGAACCGGGTAAAGACCTCGCAGTTCGCCTTCCCGCTGGCGACCCTGAACGAAGCCTATGCCACGAGCGGCTACGCCACTAGCGTAAGCAACCTGGCGCGCATCAGCTTCGTGACCGACAATGTGTTCAGCGACGGCACGGCCCTGCAGATGGCGAGCCTAACAGGCAATCCGACCCAGGGCTACGTGGCCACCCTCACTGTAGGCGTTTCCCTCTAAAGCCGGTCCGCGCATGCGCCTCTTTCATTACAATGGACCGTCATCGTCAATGAAGCTGGAAGCGCATGAGCAAACCCCTGCTGCATTTCTCCCACGGGAACAGCTACCCGGCCGGCACCTACGGCCGGCTGTTCCAGGCCCTCGGCACCCACTACGAGGTGCGCGCCCACGACATGTACGGGCACGACCCGCGCTTCCCGGTAGGCGATGGCTGGCACGGCCTGGTCGACGAATTGATCCATCATCTGGAAAGCTACGACAAGCCGCCGATCCTGGTCGGTCATTCACTGGGCGGCATGCTGAGCATGATGGCGGCCAAGCAGCGCCCCGAACTCGCGCGCTGCGTCGTGATGCTCGATTCGCCGGTGGTCGCCGGCTGGCGCGCGCTGGCCTGGCGCCTGGTGAAGGCGCGCGGCCTCGGCTCGCGCTTTTCACCCGCGCGCTTCTCGGAGCGCCGCCGCAACGTGTGGCCGGATCGGGCCGCGGCCTACCAGCACTTCATCGCCAAGCCGATGTTCCAGGCCTGGGCGCCTGGCGCCCTCGATGACTATCTCGATCACGGCCTGGCGCCACATGCCGACGGCGTCCAGCTGCGCTTCGACCGCGCGGTCGAAACGCGCATCTACAACACGCTCCCGCATCACATGGGCGCCATCATCCGCGAGCCGTATCCGCTGCCGATCGGCTTCATCGCCGGCACCACGTCGGAAGAGCTGCGCCAGGCGGGCCTCGACGCCACCCGCAAGCTGGTGGGCGAGAACCTGGTGATGATCGAGGGCGGCCACCTGTACCCGCTCGAGAAGCCCGAAGCCACCGCCAAGCTCACGCACGACATGATTCGAAAGCTGCTGCCAATGAGGGTGCCGGAGGCCGCCATTTAGCGTAAAATCGCGGGATTGATTTCTTGGAATTTCGACAATGGCTATCAAGAGCGACAAATGGATCCGCCGCATGGCGGAATCAACCGGGATGATCGAACCGTTCGAACCGCAGCAGGTGCGCGAGTCCGACGGTCGCAAGATCATCTCCTTCGGCACTTCCTCATACGGCTACGACATCCGCTGCGCCGACGAATTCAAGGTGTTCACTAACATCAACAGCACCATCGTCGACCCGAAGAACTTCGATTCGAACTCGTTCGTCGACATCAAGAGCGATGTCTGCATCATCCCGCCGAACTCGTTCGCGCTGGCCCGCACCATCGAATACTTCCGCATCCCGCGCAACGTGCTGACTGTGTGCCTGGGTAAATCGACCTATGCGCGCTGCGGCATCATCGTCAACGTGACGCCGTTCGAACCGGAGTGGGAAGGCTACGTCACGCTCGAGTTCTCGAACACCACGCCGCTGCCCGCCAAGATCTACGCGGGCGAGGGCTGCGCCCAGGTGTTGTTCTTCGAATCCGACGAAGTCTGCGAAACTTCGTACAAGGACCGCGGCGGCAAGTACCAGGGCCAGCACGGCGTGACCCTGCCGAAGGCCTGATTCAGCCCTATACGCTCGGCCGCGCGATGTGGCCGAGTTTGTCCGGGTTGCGGCTCACATAGATCGCCACGATCTTGCCGCCGTCGATCTGCAGCGCCAGCGCCTGCGGGATGGCGTCATGTTCCATGGTGATCCGCCCCGGCAGGCCGTCGATGCGCGTGTCAAACAGCACGTCGGCCGTATCCCATCCCGCTTTCTCCGCCAGCTTGGCCAGCATGCGCGCCACCTTGTCCAGCCCGAAGATCGGATTGATGGCCGAGTTGCGCTTGCCGCCGCCATCGCCATAAAACACGACGTCGTCCGCCAGCAGCCGCTTGAGCTGTGCGAGGTCACCCTGGCGCGTCGCGGCGAAGAAAGCGCCGGCGATGCGGTCCTGTTCTTCACGGGCGACCGGGAAGCGCGGCCGCGCGGCCTGCACATGGCTGCGCGCGCGGCTGGCCAGCTGGCGCGCCGCCGCGCTTTCGCGGCCGATGGCGGCGCCGACTTCCTTGAAATCGAGGTCGAACACATCGTGCAGCAGGAAGGCGGCGCGCTCCAGCGGCGACAGGCGCTCCATCGCCAGCATCAGGGGCAGGGTGATGTCGTCGCCCTCGTCGTCTGGGTCGATGAAGGGCTCGGGCAGCCAGGGGCCGATGTAGGTTTCGCGTTTCACCCGGCTGGATTTCAGTACGTCGAGGCACAGGCGCGTCACGGTGCGTACCAGCCAGGCTTCGGGTTCGATGATGACGCTGCGGTCGGTGTCGTGCCAGCGCAGCCAGGCGTCCTGCACGACGTCTTCCGCTTCGGCGACGGAGCCGAGCATGCGGTAGGCGATGCGCGTGAGGCGCGGGCGGCGGGAGGTGAAGAAGGAGGTGGGGTCCATTTGCGCTAGCTTAGCGCAATGCGAGCTGACTGCTGAACTGCCGAAATTGGGGGAAGCCATGCCGGGGGCATGGGTTCCGCCTTCGCCGGTACGACGGTCTTACGGCTAGCGGCTTTAAAACCGTCGTCCCGGCGCAGGCCGGGACCCAAGTTCGACGCGTAGTACTTAAGCGTCCTGCATCACGCAATCAACGAAGTACCCGCGCTTGCCGTCAACCTCACGCTTCACCAGCCCGTGCACATCCGTCTCGAACCCCGGGAACCGCTCATTGAAGTCCCGTGCAAAGCGCAGGTAATCCACAATGGTCCGGTTGAAGCGCTCGCCCGGAATCAAGAGAGGAATACCCGGCGGATAAGGCGTCAGCAGGATCGCGGTAATGCGGCCTTCCAGCTCGTCGATCGCCACCCGTTCGATCTGGCGGTGCGCCATCTTCGCAAACGCGTCCGACGGTTTCATCGCAGGCACCATGTCAGACAGGTACATCTCGGTGGTCAGGCGCGCCACGTCGTACTGCTTGTAGAACTGGTGGATCTCGGTGCACAGGTCGCGCAGGCCGCGGTTCTCGTAGCGCGGGTTGGCCGCGGCGAACTGCGGCATCACGCGCCACATCTGGGCGTTGCGGTCGTAGTCGTCCTTGAACTGCTGCAGCGCGGTCACCAGGGTGTTCCAGCGGCCCTTGGTGATACCGATCGTGAACATGATGAAGAACGAGTAAAGGCCGCACTTCTCGATGATGACGCCGTGCTCCGCCAGGTACTTGGTCACGATCGAGGCCGGGATGCCGGTCTCGCCAAACTGGCCATCCAGCGACAGGCCCGGGGTCACGATGGTCGACTTGATCGGATCGAGCATGTTGAAGCCCGGCGCGAGTTTACCGAAGCCGTGCCAGTCGTCCTCGGCGTGGATCATCCAGTCGGCCTGTTCGCCGATGCCTTCTTCCGAGGCGACGTCCGGGCCCCAGACCTTGAACCACCAGTCGTCGCCGAATTCGGCGTCGACCTTCTTCATGGCGCGGCGGAAGTCGAGCGCTTCCAGGATCGATTCCTCGACCAGGGCGGTGCCGCCCGGCGCTTCCATCATGGCGGCGGCGACGTCGCAGGAGGCGATGATCGAGTACTGGGGCGAGGTCGAGGTGTGCATCAGGTAGGCCTCGTTGAAGGCGTCCTGGTCGAGCTTGACGGTTTCGGATTCGCGCACCAGCACCTGCGAAGCCTGCGACAAACCTGCGAGAAGCTTGTGCGTCGACTGGGTCGAGAAGATCATCGACTCCTTGGCGCGCGGGCGGTCCTGGCCGATCGCGTGCATGTTCTTGTAGAAGCTGTGGAAGGTCGCGTGCGGCAGCCAGGCTTCGTCGAAGTGCAGGGTGTCGATCTTCCCGTCCAACATCTCGCGCAGGGTCTCGACGTTGTACACCACGCCGTCGTAGGTCGACTGGGTGATGGTGAGGATGCGCGGCTTCTTGTTGACGGCGTCGCGCGCGAACGGATTCGCCTCGATCTTGCGGGCGATCGATTCGGGCGTGAACTCTTCCAGCGGGATCGGGCCGATGATGCCGAGGTTGTTCCGGGTCGGCATCAGGAACACGGGGATTGCGCCGCACATGATGATCGAGTGCAGGATCGACTTGTGGCAGTTACGGTCGACCACCACGATGTCGCCCGGCGCGACGGTAGAGTGCCAGACCATCTTGTTCGAGGTCGAGGTGCCGTTGGTGACGAAGTAGCAGTGGTCGGCGCTGTAGATGCGCGCGGCGTTGCGTTCGGACTTGGCGACCGGGCCGGTGTGGTCGAGCAGCTGGCCGAGTTCCTCGACCGCGTTGCAGACGTCGGCGCGCAGCATGTTCTCGCCAAAGAACTGGTGGAACATCTGGCCGACTGGCGACTTCAGGAAGGCGACGCCACCCGAGTGGCCCGGGCAGTGCCACGAGTAGGAGCCGTCGTAGGCATAGTTCACCAGCGCGCGGAAGAACGGCGGCGCCAGCGAATCGAGGTAGGCCTTGGCTTCGCGGATGATGTGGCGCGCGACGAATTCCGGGGTGTCCTCGAACATGTGGATGAAGCCGTGCAGCTCCTTCAGGATGTCGTTCGGGATGTGGCGGCTGGTGCGGGTCTCGCCATAGATGTAGATCGGGATGTCCGCGTTCTTGTGGCGGATCTCCTGCACGAAGGCGCGCAGGCGGGTCAGCGCCGTATCGGTTTCCTCGACCGAACCGCCGCCGAATTCCTCATCGTCGATCGACAGCACGAAGGCCGAGGCCCGCGACTGCTGCTGGGCGAACTGGGACAGGTCGCCGTAGCTGGTCAGGCCGAGCACTTCCATGCCTTCCTGCTCCATCGCGGCCGCGAGTGCGCGGATGCCGAGACCGGAAGTATTCTCGGAACGGAAATCCTCGTCGATGATGATGATGGGGAAACGAAATTTCATGGACAGCTCCAAAGCGAAGCGCCGTGGAAGCGGTCGGTCCGGTTCAGACCACCGCCGGCCACGGCACCGGGGAAAAAGAGGAAACGGATTTTCGCAGAAATCGCGGGCGCCGGTGCAGTTTTTTTTACAAGCTCTTTTATAAGAGTAAGCACTTCGCGCCCGCAGGGGCGCACACCTGGCTGGACCCTAGCCGGGCTGCGCCTGGCTCAGGCGCCGTCCGAGGCGGCGGAAGACTTCGGTGAGCAGCGCCGCGCCCAGCGCACCCAGCAGCGGCACTGCCGAGAACGCCACCGGATCGGCGTGCAGCGCCGCGAAGATCGCCAGGGTCACGCCGAAGGCCGCCACCGCGCTGGTCAGCACCAGCAGCCAGGTGCGGCGCGACAGCAGCGAGATCGCCGCCAGCGAGATCGCCACCTGCTGGGCCACCGAGGCGGCCGACCACTGGCGGTGACGGTGGATTTCCCGCTCCGACAGGTCGTTCCACCGGCTCGACGATGCTTCGTAGCGCTCGGCCTCCTTGCGGATGGTTTCCTTCTCCTGGCCGTAGCGGCGCACCTGCTCGCGGTAGAAGGCCTGGTCGACGCCGGGCAGGGCGCCGGCCAGTTCGGCCAGTGCCTGGCGGCCGGACTTGGCCTGGTAATGGGCCCAGGCATTGGCGGCGCTGGTCTTGTCGATCGCGGCGTTGCTCTTGTAGAGCGAGGCATTGTTGTGCGACGCGCTGCCGATGAAGCCGAACATCGTGCCGAGCGTGGCCAGGATGGCGATCAATACCGCCACCTTGCCCGCGAAACCGTCGCCGCCCCGGGTGCCGGGGGTACGGATTGCCTGCTCGCTCATGCCTGCTCCTTGCGTTCGTAGGTGACGAAGGCGTAGCCGAAGCCGTCGCCTTCCGAATGGTGGGTTTCACGGGCCGTTTCAACCCAGACGGCGCGCTCGATCGGCGGGAAAAAAGTATCGCAGCGGAATACGTGATCGATCTCGGTGACGATCATGCGCGTCGCGAAGGGGATCGCCTCGGTGAATACCTGGGCGCCGCCGATGATGCTGGCCGGCGCGCCGTCCAGCAGCGCGATCGCCGCCTCCAGCGAGCCCGCGGTCTCGACCCCGGGCTGCGACCAGTCGGCATTGCGGGTGACGACGATGTTGCGCCGTCCAGGCAGCGGGCGGCCGATCGACTCGAAGGTCTTGCGGCCCATGAGGATCGGCTTGCCCAGGGTGACCCGCTTGAAGTGGGCCAGGTCCGCCGGCAGGTGCCAGGGCAGCTGGTTGTCGATGCCGATGCCGCGCTGGGCGTCGATGGCGACCACCAGGGTCAGGTCGGTAGGCATTGTCGTCATTGAGCGTCGTTTCAAACGGCGACCGGCGCCTTGATGGCCGGATCCGGATCGTAGCCTTCGACCACGAAATCCTCGAAGCGGTAGTCGAACAGCGAGTCCGGCTTGCGGGCGATCACGAGGCGCGGCAGCTCTTTCGGGGTGCGCGACAGCTGCAGGTCGACCTGTTCCAGGTGGTTGCTGTACAGGTGGCAGTCGCCGCCGGTCCAGATGAAATCACCGACCTCGAGGCCGGCCTGCTGCGCCATCATGTGGGTCAGGATCGCGTAGGACGCGATATTGAAGGGCACGCCCAGGAAGATGTCGGCGCTGCGCTGGTACAGCTGGCAGGACAGCTTGCCATCGGCCACGTAGAACTGGAACAGGGCGTGGCAGGGCGGCAGCTTCATGTCCGGCACGTCGGCCACGTTCCAGGCCGAGACCATCATGCGGCGCGAGTCCGGCGTATTGCGGATCTGGTCCAGCACCTGGCTGATCTGGTCGACGTGACCGCCGTTCGGCAGCGGCCAGTTGCGCCACTGGTAGCCATAGACCGGGCCCAGGTTGCCGTTGGCGTCGGCCCACTCGTCCCAGATGCTGACGCCGTGTTCCTTCAGGTAGGCGATGTTGGTCGAGCCCTGCAGGAACCAGATCAGTTCATGGATGATCGACTTCAGGTGGACCTTCTTGGTGGTCAGCAGCGGGAAGCCCTGCTGCAGGTCGAAGCGCATCTGGTAGCCGAACACCGACAGGGTGCCGGTGCCGGTGCGGTCGGTCTTGACCGCGCCATGCTCTTTCACATGGCGCATGAATTCGAGGTATTGGCGCATTGCTCTAGCTAATAAGTACAGTCTGTCATTGTAACGTAGACTGAGGGACAAGATCCGAAACCGCCAGTGGACTATTTTGCCAGTGCCTCGGCGAACAGGGCCAGCGCCGCATGGACCCGCTCATCCGGCGCGGTGAGCAGATTGTCGCCCACATACAGTTCGAAGCTGCTGGACTCCGGCCACACGCCGGGCGCGATGCGGTTGAACATCCAGATCCCGTGCTGCTCCGCGAGCGTGCGCCGGATCGCCAGCGCGCGCTCGGGTGAAACGGGCAGGTGCAGGTGCAGCATGTTCACCTGCGGCGTCGAAGGATTCACCTTGATGCGCGGGTGCGCCTTCAAGGCATCAGCCAGGAAATGCGTGCGGCGCAGGTAGTCCGGCATCGCCGCCAGCCGTTCGTCGAACTGCATCGCGGCCGCAACGATATAGGGCGAACGATGGATCACATTGCCGCCCTGGCGCCGGAACCATTCGGCCGCGCGCTCGACGAATTCGCGCGTCCCCGCCAGCATCGCGCCACCGAGCCCGCCCACACCCTTATACAGCGAGACGTAGGCGGAATCGAAGCCCGCCGCCACTTCGTGCAGCGGCTTGCCGTAGCCGGCGGCCGCTTCCCACAGGCGGGCGCCGTCCATGTGCAGGTGGGCGCCGCGTCTGCGCACGTGTTCCTTGATCGCCGCGAGTTCGTCCCAGCCGGATAACTGCCCGCCGATCTCGCGCAAGGGGAGCTCCAGGCCGACGGCGCCGAGACGGTCGGGAATCGCGGCCAGGTCGGAGACAAACCAGGGCCGGTGCCGGTCGCCCGCCTGCAGCGCCTTGAAGTGGCCGAGCAGCTGGTAGTTGGAGCGCTCGTGCACAAAAATGTGGGAAGTCGGGTGCAGCGCGACCAGGTCGCGGGCGCGGTCCTGGCAGGCCAGGCGCAGGGCGGTGACCTGGGCCATGGTGCCGCTGATGCAGAACACCGCGGCTTCGAAACCGAGCAGGCGCGCGACCTTGGCCTCGAATTCCTGCAGCAGGGCGCCGCTGCCATAGACGTCGTGCTCGACGCCGTTCGCCCCGCACCACGCGGCCATGGCGGCATAGAGTTCAGCTGGGGTGCGGGCGCGGTGGCCGGGGAAGATGGTGGTGCAGCGGCGTTGCAGTTCTTGGTCGGTCATGGCGGGCCTAGGGTGGAACCCGCCAGTTTACACGCAAGCGATCAACCTGGCAGCGCCAGGCGGCGTGCGTTGGCCTGCGGCGCTGCAGCGCCGTCTTCGTCGAGGCGGAACAGGCGCACCGCGCGCGCCAGTTCGGCGGCCTGGTCCTGCATCGCCTGCGCCGCGGCGCTGGCTTCCTCGACCAGTGCCGCGTTCTGCTGGGTCGCTTCGTCCATCGCGCCGACGGCGCCGTTCACGTGCTCGATGCCGGCGGTCTGCTCCTGGCTGGCGGCGGTGATCTCGGCCATGATGTCGGTCACGCGGGTGACGCCGGCCAGCACTTCGTTCATGGTGACGCCGGCTTCGGCGACCAGCATGCCGCCCGCTTCGACCTCGTTGTTGGAGGCGTCGATCAGGCCCTTGATTTCCTTGGCCGCCGCGGCGCAGCGCTGCGCCAGGTTACGCACTTCGCCCGCCACCACGGCGAAGCCGCGGCCCTGTTCACCGGCGCGCGCGGCTTCCACCGCCGCATTCAATGCCAGGATATTGGTCTGGAAGGCGATGCCGTCGATGACGCCGGTGATGTCGGAGATCTTGCGGGAGGACTGGCTGATCGCCTCCATGCGCTCGATCACCTGGGCCACCGTGGCGCCGCCTTTTGCGGCGACGCTGGAGGCGCTGACGGCGAGCTGGTTGGCCTGGCGCGCATTGTCCGCGTTCTGGCGCACGGTGGCGGTCAGCTGGTCCATCGAGGAGGCGGTGCCGGCCAGGCTGATGGCCTGTTCTTCGGTGCGCTGGCACAGGTCGAGATTGCCGGCCGATATTTCCTGCGAGGCGTGGGCGATCTGCTCGGCGCCTTCGCGCACCTTGCCGACCACCGCCGACAGCTTGGCGCCGACGGCGTTGACGGCTTCGGTCATCAGGCCGATCTCGTCGAGGCGGGTGCTGTCGCGGCGTGCGGTCAGGTCGCCCTCGGCGATGCGGCGCGCGACGTCGCGCACCTCGGCCAGCGGGCGCGAAACGCTGGCGCGCACCAGCAGGTAGAGCACCACGGCCAGCAGGCTGAGGGCCACCACGCCGAAGGCGATGAAGCGGTTGCGCAGCTCGGTGGCGGCGGCGGTGATCTCGTCGAGATAGGTGCCGCCGGCGATGATCCAGTTCCAGTCCTTGACGTGGGCGTAGGCCGCGAACTTCTGGCGCGGCGACGATTCGCCCGCGTTCTGCCAGTCATAGAAGATGTTGCCCTGTTTTTTCTCCAGCATCTCCTTGATGAACAGGCGGCCGTCGGCGTCCTTCGCTTCAAGCAGGTTGGTGCCTTCCTGCGACGGGTGCACCAGCAGGTCGCCGTAGCGCTTGCCCGGCGTGGCGTCGAGCACGTAGAAGTAGCCGGTGGCGCCGACCTTGATCGCGCGGATGCGGTCCTTCAGCGCCTTCATGTCGTCGGTGATGTCGACGCCCACGTACAGCACCGCGACCACCTTGCCGGCGGCGTCGCGCGCCGGTTCGTACTGGGTGATGTACTGCTTGCCGAACAGGGTCACCAGGCCGATGTAGGCGCGGCCTTCGCGCAGCACGGCGTAGGCCGGGCTGGCGCGGTCGAGCAGGGTGCCGACCGCGCGCTCGCCGTTTTCCTTCTTGACCGAGGTGGTCACGCGCACGAAGTCGTCGCCATCGACGGCGAAGATGGTGGCGTTGCCGGCGGTCTGGGCGGTGAAATTGTCGGGGGTGCTGAAGTCGAGGTTCAGCGGCTTGCCGTCCAGGGTGAGCGTGGGCGTGGCCTTGCCGGCGATATCGACGGTGGCCGCCGGGTCGAGCGCGAAGGCGCCGGGCAGGGTGTTGCGGAAGATGTGGCCGAAGCTCTTAGCCGAACTGCTGACGCTCTTGTTGAACATCTCCACCGTGTTCGACACGCTCGTGAGTTCGCTGGAGACGCTGTCGAGGGCGCGCTGCTCCAGCATGGCCGAAGTGGTATAGGTGACCGTCGCGATCAGGGCGGCGATGACGGCGCCCATCAGCGTGAAGGTAATCGCGCTGATGCGCGCGCCGACCGTCCAGTTGGCAGGGTGATAGCGTGAATTCGCAGACATGGAAAGACCCGGGATGGAAGAATCCCCGAATCTTACTGTCTGCATTTTCCGCAGCGCAACAAAACCTCACCAAAAATCAATTTAACGACGCGTAAGCACAACAAAAGGTGACGTAGCGTCAAGCGCGCGCAGACGATTCCTTCACAAGCTTATGAAATCAACAAGACGTCCTCATGCTGGTCGATGCGGAAACGGCGTACCGCGCGGGCCAGTTCGGCGGCCTGGTCTTGCATCGCCTGGGCGGCGGCGCTGGCTTGTTCCACCAGCGCGGCGTTCTGCTGGGTGGTCTCGTCCATCGTGCCCATCGCCGCGTTGACGTGCTCGATGCCGCGGCTCTGCTCCTGGCTGGCGCCCGTGATCTCGGCCATGATGCTGGTGACCCGCGCGACGCTGTCCAGCACCTCGTGCATGGTGGCGCCGGCTTCGGCCACCAGCTTGCCGCCGGCATCGACTTCACCGTTGGAGGTGTCGATCAGGGTCTTGATTTCCTTGGCCGCGCCGGCGCTGCGCTGGGCCAGGCCGCGCACCTCGCTGGCGACGACGGCGAAGCCGCGTCCCTGTTCGCCGGCGCGTGCCGCTTCGACCGCTGCGTTCAGGGCCAGGATATTGGTCTGGAAGGCGATGCCGTCGATGACGCCGATGATGTCGGAAATCTTGCGCGAGGACTGGCTGATCGCCTCCATGCGTTCGACCACGGCCGACACCGTGGCGCCGCTTTTTTGCGCCACGCTGGATGCGTTCAGGGCCAGCGTATTGGCCTGGCGCGCGTTATCCGCGTTCTGGCGCACGGTGCCGGTCAGCTGCGCCATCATGGTGGCGGTGCCGGCCAGGCTGGCGGCCTGCTCCTCGGTGCGCTGGCACAGGTCGAGGTTGCCGGTCGAGATCTGCTGCGAGGCCGCGGCGATGTGCTCGGCGCCGTCGCGCACCTGGCCGACCACGCGCGAGAGGTTGGCGCCGATGGTGTTGATGGCGTCGTTCAGCAGGCCGATCTCGTCTTCGCGCTGCGTTTGCACGCGGGCGCCCAGGTCACCGTCGGCGATGCGCTTGGCGACCCGGCGCACTTCGGTCAGCGGGCGCGAGACGCTGCGCCGCATGATGGCGGCCAGCAGGGCGGCCAGCACGCCGAGAGCCAGCAGGCCGAAGCCGATGAAGCGGTTGCGCAGGGCGGTGGCGTCCTCGGTGATCTCATCGAGGTAGGTGCCGCCGGCGACCACCCAGTTCCAGTCCTTCAGGTGGGTGTAGACCGTGAACTTCTCGCGCGCCGCAGCTTCTCCCGGGTTCTGCCAGTCGTAGCGGATGCTGCCCTTTTTCTTCGCGAGCATCTCCTGGATGAACAGCTTGCCGCTCGCATCCGTGCTTCCGATGATGTTGCTGCCTTCCTTGGCCGGGTGGATCAGCAGGGTGCCGGCGTTCGGGCCGGGGGTGGCGTCGAGCACGAAGAAGTAGCCGGTGTCGCCGACCTTCATGGCGCGGATGCGCTTCTTGAGCGACTTCAGGTCGTCGTCGATGTCGACCGCCACGCGCAGTGCGCCCACCGTCCGGCCGGTGCTGTCGCGCAGGGTTTCGTAGCGCGCCATCGCCTGGCGTCCGCCCAGCTGCGCCAGGCCGGCATACGCCTCGCCCTTGCGCAGCGCGGCATGGGCCGGGCTGTTCGCGTCGAGCTTGACCCCTACAGCGCGCTCGCCCTTGTCGTCCCTGGTCGAACTCGCGACGCTAACGAAATCGTCGCCCTTCAGCGCGAACAGGGTCGCGCTGCCGCCGCTGTGGGTGGCGAAGGCATCGACCGCCGCGCTCTCCTGCGCCGCCGGCTTGCCGCCGATGGTGAGGCTGCCGTCGACGGCGTCGCGTGCGAACTCCCCAGGCAACGACGCCCGGAACAGCTTGGCGAAGCTGCGCGCCTCGCTACCGACGCTGCGGTCGAACATCTCGATGGTGTCGGCGACGCTGCGCAGCTCACTGGCGACGCCGCTCTCGGCGCGCTCGGTGAGCATCGCCGACACGGTGAGCGTGACGGCAGCCAGCAGGGCCGCGATGCACAGGCCCGTCAACACGAAGGCGATGGCGCTGATGCGGGTACCGACGTTCCAGGCGGCTGGACGGAAGAGTTTTGAGGGCATGGCAGATGTGCAATTGTGAAAACGTTCGCCATCATGCCGTGAACCCTTCCGACTGACAATACCTATTTCCTCAAATCAATCAAATTATGTGCGGTAGCTCACAGAGTGTATTGACGATTCTATGTGAATTGGTGGGTTGACCCGCGCTTGTCCTAGGAGAGGGTGGCGTCCAGCGGCATATGCGTGGTGAACTGCAGCGCAGCAAGATTGGCGTAGACGCCGCGCTGCGCGACCAGTTCGGCGTGTGTGCCGGTCTCCACCACGTGCCCGTCTTCCAGCACCACGATGCGGTCGGCGCGCTGCACCGTCGCCAGTCGGTGTGCGATGACCAGCGTGGTGCGGCCGACCATGGCCGCCTCCAGCGCGCGCTGCACCAGGCGCTCGGACTCGGCATCCAGCGCGCTGGTGGCTTCGTCGAGCAGCAGCAGCGGCGGATTTTTCAGCAGGGCGCGCGCGATCGCGATGCGCTGGCGCTGGCCGCCGGACAGGCGCACGCCGCGCTCGCCCAGGTGCGATCCGTAGCCCTGCGGCAGGCGCTCGATGAATTCGTGGGCCGCGGCCAGCTTCGCCACCGCGATCACTTCCTCGTCGCTGGCCTCCGGCCGGCCGTAGCGGATGTTCTCGATCGCGCTGGTGGAAAAGATAATGGTGTCCTGCGGGACGATGCCGATCGCGCCGCGCAAGGTGTGCAGCGCCAGGTCGCGGATGTCGACGCCGTCCAGGCGGATGCTGCCGGCCTGTGGGTCGTAGAAGCGCAGCAGCAGCTGGAACAGGGTGGTCTTGCCGGCGCCCGAGGGGCCGACCAGGGCCACCGTTTCGCCGGGGCGCACGTCGAGGTTCAGGTGCGCCAGCGCCGCGGTCTCCGGGCGTGACGGGTAGTTGAACGTGACCTGCTCGAGCGTCACGCGCGCGCCGTTATCGAGGCGCTGCGGCAGGACCTTGGGCTGGGCCGGATCCTGGATATCGGAGCGTGCCGCCAGTAGTTCCAGCAGGCGTTCGGTGGCGCCGGCCGCGCGCTGGGCTTCGCCCATCACTTCCGACAGCGCGCCCACGGAACCGGCCACGATCGACGCGTACAGGATGAACTGGCCGAGGTCACCGCCGGTCATGGTCCCGGCCAGCACCGCGTGCGCGCCCAGCCACAGCACGAACACGATGGCGCCGAACACCAGCAGGATGGCCAGCATGGTCAGCGTGGCGCGCGCGCGAATACGGCGGATCGCGGTCTCGAAGGCGCCGTCCACTGAGTGGGTAAACCGGCCGGACTCGATGCCCTCGTGGGTAAAGGCCTGCACGGTGGGCATGGCGTTGAGGATCTCGCCGGCCATGGCCGAGGCGTCGGCGATGCGGTCCTGCGAATCGCGCGACAGCTTGCGCACGCGGCGGCCGTACAGCACGATCGGCAGCACCACCAGCACCAGCAGGCCCAGGATGATGGCGCTCAGCTTGGGGCTGGTCACGAACAGCATCACCAGGCCGCCCACGAACAGCAGGGTATTACGCAGCGCGAGCGAGATGCTGGTGCCGACCACGGTCTGGATCAGGGTGGTGTCGGTGGTCAGGCGCGACAGCACTTCGCCGCTGCGGGTGGTCTCGAAAAATTCGGGACTCTGGTGCACCACGTGGCGGTACACCGCAGCGCGCACGTCGGCCACGACCCGTTCCCCCAGCCACGACACCATGAAGAAGCGCGCTGCGGTCGACACCGCCAGCACTGCGGCAACGCCGAACAGGGCCAGGAACACGGCGTCGACGTGCTCGATGCTCTGGCCGCCGTTGCTGCCGGCAGCGCCGAAGCCGTGGTCGATCATCTGCTTGAAGGCGGCGGGGATCGCCAGCGTGGCGCCGGCCGCGAACAGCAGCGCGATGCCGGCCAGGATGAACTGGCGGCGGTAGGGCGCCAGGAAGGGCAGCAAACCCTTGAGGGCGGCCAGGCTGCCTTTGCGGGAGATGTCGGTGTCAGTCGTGCCGGTGGTGCGGGTGCTCATCGTGTCTCGGGTATTCTTCTTTATCTCGTTACAGCTTCATCGGGCGCACATAGCCCGTCATTTCCAGGTAGCCGCGGCCCAGGCGCCGGCCATCGCGCGACAAGGTCACCGCGCCTTCCCAGTAGACCGCACCGGTCGAGCGGCGCGAATCGAGTTCCTGGTCTTGCTGCAGGGGGGCGATCTGCCAGCGCAAGGGGCCGGTGGCGATCTCGAAACCGACCGGGTACACCGCCTTGGTGCGCGGCGAGGTCCAGTGGGCGGTCGGCGTGAACGTCACCTGCTCGGGCGCATAGCGGGTCACCTTGCCTGCCTTGTCGCGGTGGGTGGCGTGCGCCCATAGTTTATCACCTCCGACCTTGCGAATCTGGAAAGCCATCAGCGCGCCGCCGTCGTCCAGGTTGGCGCCGATCCAGTCCCAGCCGCTGGCATCAAGCTGCAGCGCTTCGCTCGACCATTCATGATCGAGCCAGGCGCTGCCCGTTACCGCCACCGGCGCGCTCCCCGATCGGCCCACGCTGCCGCTCACCCGCAGCTGCGGCTCGCTGTAGTAGTGGCTGGCGTGCTGCGGGCTGGCGCTCTTGCGCGAGTAGCCGCCTTCGCCCTGCACCAGCACCGGCTGGGTCGGGGCCAGGCGTAATTCGAGGGTCAGTTCGTTGGAGCGGATCGTGACACGGTAGTTGCCCGAGTTTTCCCGGACCATGCGCCAGTCGTCCAGTTTCAGGTCCGTGTTGCCGGTGCGGGCCCAGGCCAGGCCGAAGCCTTCGCGCGCGCTTTTCTGGTCGTGCACCAGGCGCCCGACTTCGGGGTCGGACAGGGCCGCGTGGCCGATCACCAGCTGGCGCGGGGCGAAGGCGCTGGGGTTGCGCGGATCGTGCTCGGTGCGGCTACGGAAGAAGGTCACCTGGAAGCCGAGCGGTTTTTTGTCCGGCGTTTCGACCCAGCCGGTGACGTACCACCACTCGGTGCGAAATTCCGGGTGGGCGCCGAAGTCGCGCGGAAAGCTCAGGGCGCCGCCGGGTCGCACGGGGGCGAATTCCGGCGGGTCGGCCCAGGCGAAGCCACTCAGGCACAACAAGAACAAGACCAACAAACGACGCATTACCAATCCTCCCTGACTGCACGCACCGGACCGCCGGAGAGCGCATAGCGCCCCGAGACCAGCGCGGTCGCCACCGAAGCGGCGACCAGCACCGCTGCCACGCTCCCCAGCAAACCCCACGGCAGATGCAGCTGCATCGTCCAGTGGAAGGACTGGGGGTTCACAACATAAACCAGGATCAGGCTGATGACCAGTCCCAGCGCGAAACCGCAGGCCACGCCCAGCAGGGTCAGCAAGCCGCCCTCGAAGGCGAGAATCTTCAGGACCTGGCCGCGGGTGACGCCGACGTGGCGCAGCATGCCGAATTCGCGCGCACGCGCCAGGGTCTGGGCCGAGAAACTGGCGGCCACCCCTGACAGGCCGATGGCGATCGCGATCGCCTCCAGCAGGTAAGTCACGGCGAAACTGCGGTCGAAGATCTTCAGGCTCATGCCGCGGATGTCGCCGGCCGACATGATCTGCAGCGCAGCGCCGAAGGGCAGGGCGCGCACGCCCGCCTCCAGCTGTTCGGCGTTCGCGCCGCGCGCCGCATACAGGGCGGCGTCGGTGACCTCGGCTTCGCCCGTGATGGCGCGGTAGTCGGACAGGCGGATCACCACCGAGCCGGCCTGGTTGGCGTAATCTCGCCAGACCCCGGCCACAAAGAAGCTGGCCTGGCCGCCGCCCAGCGGCAGCGCGATCGGCGCGCCGACCCTGGCGCCGTACAGGTCGACCATGGCCTCCGACACCCAGGCCGGCCGGCTGCCCGGTGGCGCGCTGGCGGACGCGCCGACCAGCGCCAGCAGGCGTCCGGGATCGCGTGCATCGATGTCGCGCGCGATCACGACCACATTGGGACGGTCGGGCGACAGCGCGACTTGCCGGGTGCGCAGGAACTGGACCTGGCCGGCGCCCGGCGTGGCTTGCAGGGCTGCCTGCTGGGGCGGCGTCAGGAAGCCGGTATTGCCGCCGGCGGCGGTGCGCACGTACAGGTCGGCCGGCAGGATGTGGCCCATCCAGTCGTCCACCGAGATGCGGAAGCTCGCCACCATGATCCCCATCGCCACCATCAGGCTGAAGCTGGCGAGGATGCCGCCCAGCGCGATCGAGGCCTGGCCCGGTGCATTGCTAAGGCGCGCCAGGGCGAGTGGCAGGATGGTCGGTGCGCGCGGCGCGCGCGCCACCAGCGCGTCAAACCAGCGGAAGGTGCTTGCGGCCAGCCGCGGCATCAGCCCGATGCCGCCAATCAGGAGCAGGGCGATTGCGAGGTAGCCGAACAGCGGCAGTTCGAACACGGGCGGTGCGAAGGAGAATACTGCCGCCAGCGCCAGGCAGACGAGCGAGGGCCAGACGCGCACCAGGCGCGCCAGCGCCGCCTCGTCGCCGCCCGATTTGATCGCCACCGCCGGCCGCGCGCGCGCCGCTTCCCAGGCCGGGAACAGGCAGCCGAGCAGGGCGACGCCCAGGCCCAGCGCGAAGAACACGCCCGCCGCCACCGGCGTGAACGCCACCTGCGGGCGGATGCCGGGGAAGTAGCCGGCGCCGAGGTCGCCCCCAAAAAAGTGCAGGGCGGTCGCCGCCAGGCCGTAGCCGGCGCCGATGCCGAGCAGGGAGCCGAGGACGCCCAGGCAGGCGCCTTCCAGCAGCACCTGGCGCAGCAGCTGGCCGCGTTGTAAACCCAGCACCCGCAGCAGCGCGAACTGGCTGCGCCGCCGCATTACGGATAAAGCCTGGGTCGAGAACACCAGGAAGGCGCCGGTGAACAGGGCGACCAGGGCCAGCACCGTCAGGTTGACGCGGTAGGCGCGGCTCAGGTTCGCATTGCGTTCTTCCTGGTCGCCGTCGCCCGGTTCGCGCACCGTGAAGCGGCCCGGGTAGCGTTGTTCCAGTTCGGCGGCAAGGCTGCGGCGCAGCGCGGCGCGGTCGACGCCGTCGCGCAGCTTGAGGTCGACGCGCGACAGGCGGCCCAGCTGGCCAAAGCGCCACTGGGCCGCGCCGATGTCCATCACCGCGATGCGCTGGCCGGCGCGCGCGCGCGCCACCGGGCCGGCCACGCGCAGCGCCACGTCCCCGGTGCCGGCGCGCAGCAGGATAGTTTCGCCGCGGCGCTTGCCGAGCCAGGCCTCGGCGGCCGGCGACAGGAAGATGGCATCGTCGGCCAGTACGTCGGTAGTGCGGCCTTCGCCCGGTACGCCGGTCAGGTCGGGCGAGATGAAGCCGGCACGGAAGGCGTCGATGCCGACGATGCGCAGCGCGCCCTGGGCGCCGGCAATGCCGGCCGAAAGCTCCAGCACCGGCGAGGCGACCACCACCTCGGGCCGGGCCGCCAATACCGGATACACCGCTTCGTCGAACAGCGGTTCGCGCGCCGCGACGATCAGGTCGGCCTGGCCGGACAGGCTCTTGACGGCGGCCGAGAATTCATTGAAGGCGGCGGCGTTGATCAGGTGGATGGCGAAACCCATCGCGACGCCGACCGCGATGGCGCCGATCGCCAGCAGCGCGCGCACCGGATGGGCGCGCCATTCGCCCAGCAGCAGCCAGCGTGACAGTTGGCTCAGGCCGGGCATTCCACCGCCACGGCCTCGGCCTCGCGCCGGGCCTTGGTGCGCGCGCGTTCGCCGGCCTCGCCCTGGGTGCGGCGGCTGTCTTCGGCCAGCCACCTGGCTTCCAGGCGCAGCTTGTCGCAGCGCCGTTGCTGTTGCGCCTGTTCGCGCTGGTATTTAGCCGCGACCCGCGCGGCGCGTGCTGTATCGACCGCCTCGTCGGCACGCTCGGCTTCGACGCCGGCGAGATAGGCTTTCGAGCGCGCCAGACGCTCGGCCGCTTCGCCAGGGGCCGCCGGCGCGACCCGCAGCTCGAGCGCTACCGGGTTCTTGCCGCAGGGCTGGTCGGCATAGCTGGTCTTGCCGTTCTCGACGCATTTGTAGATGGTGCCGGCCAGCGCCGCCGGGCTATACAGCAGAACGATGGCGAACAGGAAGAGTTTCGACATGGTGGTCCTCGAGGTCACAGAATTTTGCCAGGGTTCATAATGCCGAGCGGGTCCAGCGCGGCCTTGATGGCACGCATCATGTCCAGTTCGACCGGCGACTTGACCCGCGCCAATTCTTCGCGCTTGAGGGCCCCGATACCGTGCTCGGCCGAGATCGAGCCGCCGCTCCCCAGCACGCTGTCGTGCACGATGCGATTGACCGCGTCCTGCTCCAGCAAGAAGTCCTCGTGGCCATGGCCGTCGGGCGGCGCGACGTTGTAGTGCAGGTTGCCGTCGCCCAGGTGGCCGAAGCAGACCACCTGGCAGCCCGGGAAGGCGGCATCCAGGGCGGCATCGGTGCGCGCAATGAAGGCGGGAATTGCCGACAACGGCAGCGAGATGTCGTGCTTGATGTTCTTGCCGGCCGCCGCCTGGGCCGGGGAAATGGATTCGCGTACTTTCCACAAGCCGAGCGATTGCGCGGTCGAACTGGCGAGCACGGCGTCGCGCGCCATGCCGCGTTCCAATGCCGTGCCGACCGACGCTTCGAGCAGGGCGGCAGCATGTTCGGCGGATTCGTTGCTGGACAATTCCACCAGCGCATACTGTGGATGCGGCGTGGCGAAGGGGCGCGGCAAGTCCGGGAAGTGGGTAGCGACCAGACGCAGGCACAATGCCGACATCAATTCGAAGCCGGTGAGGGCGGCGCCGCAACGTTCCTGCAGCAGCACCAGCAAATCCAGCGCCTGCTGCGGCGAATCGAGCGCCACCATCGTGGTGAGCGCCGCCTTCGGCTGCGGATGCAGCGCCAGCACGGCGGCCGTGATGATGCCCAGGGTTCCCTCGGCGCCGATAAAGAGGTCGCGCAGGTCGTAGCCGGTATTGTCCTTGCGCAGGCCACGCAAACCATCCCACACCTGGCCGTGGGCGGTGACGACTTCCAGGCCCAGGCACAGTGCCCGGGTATTCCCGTAGCGCAGCACCGCGGTGCCGCCGGCATTGGTCGACAGATTGCCGCCGATGGTGCAACTGCCTTCGGCCGCCAGCGACAGCGGGAACAGCATGCCGGCGTCCGCGGCTGCCGCCTGGATGTCGTGCAGGATGCAGCCCGCTTCGACCGTCATGGTGCGGTTGAAGGCATCGATGGCGCGGATCGCGTTCAGGCGCCGGGTCGAGAGCACGATGGCGTCGCCGCCGGCGTCGGGCACGCTCCCCAGCACCAGCCCGGTGCGCCCGCCCTGCGGCACGACCGGCACCCTCTCCGCGGCGCAGGCCGCGACCACGGCCGCGACTTCGGCGGTGGAACCCGGCAGCACCACGGCGCGCGCGCGCCCGGTGAAGCGGCCGCGCCAGTCAGTGAGAAAGGGCGCCATCTCGGCAGCGTCGTGCAGGACGCGGCCCGGGCCGACGATGGCCGCCAGCGCATCGAGAAAGCAGCCGGCCGTATCAAGCATGCGGCACTTTGACCTTGTCGAGCAGTTCCTTGGCCAGGCGCTTGGCTTCCTTTTTATACGGATGCAGGAACAGCAGCGCACAGGCGAAATACACCACCACCAGCGCCACTTCGCCCAGCGCCATGATGCGCGAGGCCTGGGTAGTGTCGGCCCAGGCGCGCACCACGCCTTCGGCGAAATACACCAGGATCACCATCGACGACCATTGCAGGGTGTAGAGGTCGCGCTTGATGACCCCGCGCAGCGGCAGCAGCAGCGGCAGCGCCTTGAGTGCGAGTAGCGACCCGCCCGGATGCAGCGGGGCGACGAAGACTTCCCAGGCCACCAGCCAGCCGATCAGCCAGATCAGGCTGGCGATGGCGCCGGCATGAAAGACTTTTGCGGTATCCATCAGTGCATTCCCTGCAGTTTGACCGCGGCGGCGGCCAGTCGTTTGCCCAGCGCGATGGCGAGCACCTTTTCTTCTTCAGTCAGCGCCCGCTTGCCGTCGGCGCCGGCCCAGTGCGATGCGCCGTAGGGGCTGCCGCCGCTGGCGGTGTTCATCAGTTCGGGGTGCGAATACGGCAGGCCCAGTACGAGCATGCCGTGGTGCAAGAGCGGGATCATCATCGACAGCAAGGTCGATTCCTGGCCGCCGTGCAGGCTGCCGGTGGAGGTGAAGACGGCGGCCGGCTTGCCGGTCAGGGTGCCGTTGACCCAGTCGGCGGCGGTGCCGTCGAGGAAGTATTTCACGGCGGACGCCATATTCCCGAAGCGGGTCGGCGAACCCAGCGCCAGCCCCGCGCATTCGGCCAGGTCGGACAGTTCCACATAGGGCGCGCCGTCTAACGGAATATCGGGCGCGGTCGCCTCGGCCACGGTCGAGACCGCCGGCACGGTACGCAGGCGCGCCTCGGCCCCCGGCACGCTGTCGATGCCCTGGGCAACCAGTTCAGCCAGTTTACGGGTGGCGCCGTGGCGCGAATAGTAGAGCACGAGGATGGTCAGGGATGGCGTCATCGTCGTATTATAGGGTGGTTTGCCAAAACAACATGCTCTTCGCGGGGCAAATCGTCATCCACGTTTCATGCTCGCTAAAACCGTCACTTCTCTCTCTCGCAGCACCACCGACATGCTGGCCCTCGGCGTCGACCGCGCGCGCTGGCTCACCCTCGGCGAAGCGCGCGACCTGCTGCGCTTCGCGCGGCGCCGCCTGCGCGAGGAGCGGCTGCCGCAGGTGGCTGGCAGCCTGACCTTCACCACCACCCTGGCGCTGGTGCCGCTCCTGACCATCGTGCTGGCGATCCTGACCATATTCCCGGTGTTCGCCGAACTGCGCAGCGCGCTCGACACCTGGTTCGTGCAGACCCTGATGCCGAAGGCGATCGCCAACACCATCAGCGCCAACCTGACCCAGTTCGCCGACAAGGCCAAGGGCCTGTCCTTGCTGGGCGCGGTGCTGCTGCTGATGACGACGACCGCGATGATGGGCATGATCGAACGCGCCTTCAACCAGATCTGGAGCGTGCGCCGCCCGCGGCCGTGGTCGCAGCGGCTGCTGGTCTACTGGGCGCTGCTATCCCTCGGCCCGATCCTGTTCGGCCTGTCCCTGAGCGCGACCTCGCAACTGTTCAGCGCCACCGGCGGCCTGGTCGCCTCGATTCCCTACTTCGGCGCGCTGTTCTACACCCTGGTGTCGGTCGGCCTGTCGACCGGCTTCTACACCATGCTCTACATGGTGGTGCCGAACCGCAGCGTCTACTGGCGCGACGCGCTGTGGGGCGGTCTGGCGGCCGCCATCGCGTTCGAGATCGCCAAGCGCGGCTTCGCGCTCTTCATCCGCCAGTTCCCGACCTACGCCATCATCTACGGGGCCCTGGCCGCGCTGCCGCTGTTCCTGGTCTGGATGTACCTGTCCTGGATGATCACCCTGGTCGGCGCCGTGTTCACCGCGGCGCTGCCGGTGGTGAAGTACGAACGCTGGTGGCACCAGCCGGCGCCGGGCAGTGCGTTCGTCGATGCGATGGCGGTGCTGAAGGTCCTGCACGGCAGCTCGCAGGCCACCGGCACGGCTTTGGTGTCGAGTGCGGCGGTGCGGGTACATACCCGTATCGGCTACGACGAGATGGGCGAGCTGCTGGAAAAAATGGTGGCGGCCGGCTGGGTCGGACGCGTGCAGGACGAGGTGCCGCCGGGCGTGCGCTGGGGCCGCGGCGCGCGCCAGAGCGTCGAGAACTGGGTGCTGCTGGTCGACCCGGGCACGCTGCGCCTGGCCGACGTCTATCGCCTGTTCGTGTTCGACGTGGCCGCCCCCGGCAGCCCGGCCGCGGACGAGAGCGTGCCCGCGACCACGCTCGCGCTGGACACCGCGGCACTGGCGCGCCAGGTCGAGGGCGCGGTCGAGCAGGGCCTGGAGCAGACGCTGGCCGAGCATTTCGCCGCACCTGCCGACCGGTGTATCATGGCGGTAACCGACAATCACACGCCTTAGGCAACTTCCGCTTTTGACCCCAGACTCCCAATCCGCGTTAGCATCCGCCTTTTTCGAAGCCCACGACTGGCGTGCGTCCCGGCTCGGCGCCCCTGCGCACTGGCCGCGTCCCCTGCGCTCGGCGGCGACCATGGTCGCCGATTCGCCGGCGCCGATGTGGCTGGCATGGGGCGCGGACCTGGCGCTGGTTTACAACGAGGCCTTCTCTTCCATGCTGGGCGCGAAGCACCCGGGCGCGATGGGCGCGCCGTTGGCCGAGGTGTGGCGCGAAATCTGGCCGGAGATTGCCCCGCTGGTCGAACAGACCCTGGCGGGGCGTGGCATCGTCCGCAACGACTTGCCGCTGGTGATCCGGCGCAGCGGCTTCGACGAGCAGGCCTGGTTCACCTTTTCATACACGCCGCTGCGCGACGACGACGGCGCCATCCGCGGCCTGTTCTGCGCCGTGCTGGAAACCACCGGCAAGGTGAAGGCGGAACAGGAACTGGCGGCCAGCCTGGACGCGGTGCGGCGGCGCGAAGCCGGCCAGCAGGAGGTCGAGGAGCGCTACCGGCTGGCGCGCCTGGCCACCAACGATGCGATCTGGGACTGGCGCATGGCGGACGGCCACGTGGTCTGGAACCAGGCCGTCACCACCCTGTTCGGCCACGCGCTCGAACACACCACGGCCGACTGGTGGATCGAGCATATCCACCCGGACGACCGCGCGCGGATCTCGGACGCCATCCACCACGTGATCGACCATGGCGGCACCGCCTGGACCGGCGAATACCGCTTCCGCCGCGCCGACGGCAGCTATGCCGACATTTTCGACCGCGGCACCGTGCTGCGCGACGCGAATGGACAGGCGCTGCGCATGATCGGCGCCATGCTCGACCTCAGTGAACGCAATGCGGCCACCGCCGCGCTGCGCGACAGCGAGCGCCTGTTCCGCACCCTGTTCGAGACCATCGACGAGGGCTTCGCCGTGATCGAATTCCTCGACGGTCCCCACGGTCCGCTGAGCGACTACGTGCACGTGATGGCAAATCCCGCCTACGCGACCAATGCCGGCATTTCCGACGTGGTCGGCCAGCGCGTGCGCGAGATGGCGCCGCTCGAAGCCGACGCCTGGGTCGAGACCTACCGCCAGGTGCTGCTCACCGGGGAGCCGGTGCGTTTCCGGCGCGAGCTGGAAAAGACCGGGCGCTTCCTGGAACTGGCGGCGCTGCGCATCGAGCCGCCCGAGCGGCGCCAGGTGGCGGTGCTGTTCCAGGACGTGAGCCAGCGCCACCGCGCCGAGATCGCGCTGCGCGACATGAACGAGACCCTGGAGCGGCGCGTGATCGAGGGCGTGGCCGATCGCGTGCGCATCGAGGATGCGCTGCGCCAGGCACAGAAGATGGAAGCGGTGGGCCAGCTCACCGGCGGCATCGCCCATGATTTCAACAATATGCTGGCGGTGGTCAACAGCGCGCTCGAGCTGCTGCAGCGCCGCCTCGCCACCGGCGACGCGAAGGCCCTGCACTACATCGGCATGGCCAAGGGCGGCGTACGCCGCGCGGCCCAGCTGACCGGGCGCCTGCTGGCCTTCTCGCGCCAGCAGGCGCTCAAGCCCGGCGCGCTGTCGGTCAACCGCCTGGTGGCAAGCATGACGGATTTGCTGGACCACGCCCTGGGCGGCAACGTGCGCTTCGAGGCCAGGCTGAGCGAAGACTTGTGGCTGACCTGGGCCGACGCCAGCGGGCTGGAAAACGCGATCCTGAACCTGGCCGTGAATGCGCGCGACGCAATGGCGGACGGCGGCCAGCTGGCAATCGCGACCGCCAACGTCCACATCGGCGCGAACGCGGCCGTCGTCCAGCCCGACCTGGCGGCCGGCGACTACGTGATGGTGGCGGTGGCCGACGACGGCGCCGGCATGCCGCCGGAGGTGGCGGCCAAGGCCTTCGAACCCTTCTTCACGACGAAGGAGGTCGGGCGCGGGACCGGCCTGGGATTGAGCCAGGTGTATGGTTTCGCGCGCCAGTCCGGCGGCCTGGTGCAGATCGAATCGGCGCCGGGGCAGGGCACGACGGTGCGGATCTACCTGCCGCGTCATGATGCCGGCGCCGAGCAGGTCCTGGCGCCGAAGACGGCAGTGCGGACCGGGCCTGCGGCCGGCGAGACCATCCTGGTGGTCGAAGACGAGGAAGCGGTGCGCACGCTGACGGTCGACATGCTGACCGAACTCGGTTACCGGGTCCTGGCCGCCGACGGCGCCGCCAAGGCGATGCGCATGCTGGATGCGCACCCGGGAGTCGCGCTGCTGTTCACCGATGTGATCATGCCGGAGACGAACGGACGCAAGCTGGCCGACCAGGCGCTGCGGCTGCGGCCCGCCTTGAAGATCCTGTTCGCCACCGGCTACTCGCGCAATGCGCTGGTGCAGGGTGAGGTGCTGGACCCAGGCGTCGAACTGATCGGCAAGCCGTTCACGATGGCGGACCTGGAAACGCGGGTCCGCACCATCCTCGACGCAGCCTGACCCTTACCAGCTGAGTTTCCCGGTCAGCATCTGCCAGTACATCACCCAGTCGGCGCGGAACGACAGCCACGGCTGCGCGAACGACGCCGGCTTGTTCTTCTCGTAAAAGAAGTGGCCGATCCAGGCCCCGCCATAGCCGCTGACCACGGCGAACAGCAGCCACCACGCGTTCAGGCTGTCGATGTATTGGGCGATCGCGGCGATTGCCGACGAGGTGCCGATGAAGTGGGCACGGCGGCAGCGGCGGTCGGCGTGCTGGGTCAGGTAGTAAGGGTAGAACTCGGCGAAGCGCATGACGTCTCCTTGTCTTTTTCCACGGCTGCGGCGGCGAAGCCGATGAGGGCGTCGAGCACCGCGTCCGGCGCTTCGGCCATCAGTTGGTGGCCGGCGTCCACGGTCACGATTCTGCCATGCTCCAGCAATCCAGTCAGCAGCTTCGTCGACCGCGGCGGCGTCATGACGTCCTTCGAACCAAACACGAACAGCACTGGGCAGGCGATCGCGCCGGCCGCCACTTCCCCGTTCGCGTAGGCGTTGCAGGCGGCGAAATCCGTGTAGAACAGCTGGTCCGGATTGCGCGCCGACATGCGCTGCATCAGCCGGCGCGCGCCGCCCATCACCGAAAAGCCCGGGCCGGGGAAGGAAGGCTTATGGGCGATCGACGAATGCGACCATATGTTGACCATGTCAATCGCCGCCGCTTCATCGTCGCGCGCGGTGGCGAGCAGGGCGTCCGCGACCTTCATCGGGTAGGTCGTCCCGAGGAGCGCCAGGCCGATGACGAGGCCGGGCTCGAGGTGTCCCGCTTCCAGTGCGATCAAGGAGCCCATGCTGTGGCCTGCCAGGATGGCGTGCCGCACGCCGGCAGCAATCATCAGGGCGACCAGCCAGTTCGCCATCGCTTCCACGGTTGCGAGCGCGGGGCCGCGGCTGCGGCCATGGCCGGGCAGGTCGACCGCCAGCACCGAATAGCCGTGGTGGGCCAGGTAGCGGCTCTGCAGGGCCCAGACCGAATGGTCGTTCTGGGCGCCGTGGATGAACACGACCGTGGGCAGGGCGGGGTCGAAGGGCTTGCCGCCGGTGTAGGCGTAGGCGGCGTTCCCCTGGATGTCGAGGACCATGATCACGCTCCCTTCTGGGCCAGCTTCAGGCCGCGCTTGAGGTCTTCGATCAGGTCCTGCGGGTCTTCCAGGCCGACCGACAGGCGCATCGTGCCCTCTGTAATGCCGCTGGCCGCCAGCTCGTCGGCCGGCACCCGGAAATGGGTGGTCGAGGCGGGATGGATCACCAGCGACTTGGCGTCGCCCACGTTCGCCAGGTGCGAGAACAGCTGCAGGCCGTCGGCGAAACGGCGTCCGGCCGCGCGGTCGCCCTTCAGGTCGAAGGTGAACACGGCGCCGCAGCCTTTCGGGAGCAGGCGCTGCGCCAGCCGGTAGTCGGGATGGGTCTCGAGCTCGGGCCAGGACACCGAAGCGACCGCCGGGTGCGAAAGCAGGAATTCAATCACGCGGCGGGCGTTGGCGACGTGGCGTTCCATGCGCAGGCCGAGGGTCTCGATGCCCTGCAGGATGGCGAAGGCATTGTGCGGGCTCATCGCCGCACCGAAGTCGCGCAGGCCTTCGCGCCGCGCGCGCAGGGCGAACGGCGCGACGGTCGATTCTTCGGCGAACACCATGCCGTGGAAGCCGTCATACGGTTCGCACAGTTCCGGGAAGCGTCCATGCTGCGCGTGGGCGGCGTCCCAATCGAAGGTGCCGCCGTCGACCAGCAGGCCGCCGATCGCGGTGCCATGCCCGCACAGGAACTTGGTGGCCGAGTGGAACAGCAGGTCGGCGCCCAGGTCGAACGGACGCTGCAAGGCCGGCGTGGTGAAGGTGGCGTCCACCATCAGCGGCAGGCCGTGTTCATGCGCGATGTTCGAGACCGAGGGGATGTCGAGCACGTCGAGGCCCGGGTTGCCGAGGGTTTCGCCGAACAGGAGTTTGGTGTTCGGGCGGATCGCCGCGCGCCAGGCGTCGAGGTCGCGCGGATTCACGAAGCTGGTCTCGATGCCGAAACGGCGCAAGGTGTAGTGCAGCAGCTTGTGCGAGCCGCCGTACAGCGCGCTGGACGCCACGATGTGGCTGCCGGCGCCGGCCAGCGTCGCCAGCCCCAGGTGCATCGCGGCCTGGCCGCTGGCGGTTGCGATGCCGGCCACGCCGCCTTCCAGTGCCGCGATGCGTTCTTCCAGCACGGCGTTGGTCGGGTTCGAGATGCGCGAATACACGTGGCCCGCGCGTTCCATATTGAACAGCGCCGCGGCGTGGTCGGAATCGCGGAAGGCGAACGACGAGGTGAAGTGGATCGGGGTGGCGCGCGCGCCGGTTGCCGGGTCGGGCGCGGCGCCCGCATGCAGGGCCAGGGTGTCGAAGCCGGGATCTTGTGGACCGCTCATCGTATCTGCTCATCCGTGAATTGGGATGGGGCGCATCGTAGCACCGTTTTATTGCGTCGGCGCCACAATGGTGCAACGCTGGATTTTTTGGCGGGCATCGGCTACAGTCAGTGTTATGCCTTATACAAATATTTCTGGTATCACTAACCAATCGGACGGGGTGGCCAATATGAAAGTCTCCGAGATCCTGCAGGTGAAAGGTGAAATCCTCTATACCGTCACACCGGACATGCCGCTGCTGGAGGCGGCGTCGACGATGGCGGAAAAGGACATCGGCTCGCTGGTCGTCATGGAATACGGCGACCTGGTCGGCATGCTGACCTTCCGTGAAGTGATCAAGGAGCTGCACGCGCAAGGCGGCGCGCTCGGCAACGGCACGGTGCGCAAGGTGATGGACGACAGCCCGATCACCGTGACCCCCGACACCGAAGTCAACGAGGTGCGCCGGATCATGCTCGAGAAGCATGCACGCTACCTGCCGGTGATGAATGCCCGCACCCTGCTGGGGGTGATTTCATTCTACGACGTGGCAAAGGCGGTGCTGGAAGCGCAGAGCTTCGAAAACCGCATGCTGAAAGCCTACATTCGCGATTGGCCGGCCGAGCAGGCAACCGAGGATTGATGGTCGCGGCGGCGTCGATTACGCCGCTTCGATCACCGACTGCTTGTCGAGCCACTCCAGCAGGGCTTCGGGCGTCAACGGGCGCGAATACAGGAAGCCCTGCGCCAGCGGACAGCCGAGGGTGCGCAGAATGTGCGCCTGGCGCTCGTCCTCGACCCCTTCCGCGATCACCGACAGCCCCAGGTTGCGGCCCAGCTGGATCACCATCTCGGCGATGCTGCTGCCGCGCGCCGAGCCGGTAATCTCGGTCACGAAGGCGCGGTCGATCTTGAGGCGGTCCACCTGCAGCCGCTGCAGGTGCGACAGCGAGGAGAAGCCGGTGCCGAAGTCGTCGATCGCGATCGAGACGCCGGTGCGCTTGACCTGGGCCAGCTTCTCGACCAGCAGCGCCGGCTCTTCCATCGCCATCGATTCGGTAATCTCGAGTTCCACGAACTCCGCCGGGGCCTTGGTGTCGTCCAGCGCGCGCCGCAGCATGTCGACGAAGTGCGGATGCCGGAACTGCACCTGCGAGACGTTGACCGACATGGTGAAGTCGCGGTGCCCGCCGGCGCGCAGGCGCACCAGTTCGGCCAGGGCCTGGCGCAGCACCCATTCGCCGATGTCGACGATCAGGCCCGAATACTCGGCGATCGGAATGAAGCGGTCCGGCCCGATCATGCGGCCGTCTTCCGTGCGCCAGCGCAGCAGCGCCTCGGCGCCAAACGCCCGTCCGCTGCCCAGGTCGACCTGCGGCTGGTAAGCCACGAACAGTTCGCCGCGCTGGAAGCCGCTGCGCAGCGCGTGCATCATGCGCACCCGCTCGCGGATCTCGACGCCCATGCTGCGCGAGAAGTAGAAGTAGCCGGAGCGTTGCTGGGCCTTGGCGCGTTTCAGGGCGATGTCGGCGTCCTTGAGGGCGTCGGCGCCGCTGCCGTCATGGTCGAGCAGGCGCACCAGGCCCAGGGTGGCGGACACCTGCACGTCCTGGCCGTCGATGCGGAACGGTTCGCGGAACAGCTCCGCGATATTCGCCGGCTGCACCGCCCCCGCGTCGCCCAGCACGCAGAAGATGTCGCCGCCGATGCGCGCGACTTCCAGTTTCGCGCCCGGGCAATCCTTCAGGCGCTCTTCCAGGCGCCGTCCGACCGCTACCAGCAGCAGGTCGCCGAAATGGTGGCCGAGCGCGTCGTTGGTCTCGGCGAAGTGGTCGAGGTCGACGATGGCGAGCGTCGCCGCATCGCGCTGCGGGCTCTCCAGGGCCGCGTCGATCAGCTCGACCAGGCGGGTGCGATTCGGCAGGCCGGTGAGCTGGTCGCGGAACGCGGCCTGGTTCAGGTGGTGCAACAGCTCGACGTTTTCCAGGCCGACCGCGGCGATGCTGGCGAAGACATCGAGCAGGCGGCATTCGAGCTCGGCGAGCGGCCGCGCCAGCGGGATGCAGGCGGCGAAGTCGCGCCCCGCCTTGCCCGGCAGGTGCAGGGTCAGCCAGCCCGTATCGATGATGCGGCGGCGCTCGTCCAGAGTGCGGCGCACCGCGCGTTCCACCTCGGCCTGGGGCGGGGCCAGTTCGGCCCCGGCCAGTGCGGCGTAGTCGCCCGCAGCCGCTATCACGCGCACGCTGTCGCGCCGCCCATGGCCGCCTTCGCGCACGCACAGCACGCCCGATTCGGGACTGCCGAGCAGCGCGGCCAGCTGGCGCAGCACGCCCTGGGCCGCATCAATCACGCCGTGCCTGGCCATCAATTGGGCGCCGGCGCTGAGGATGTGTTCCAGTCCGGCGCGGCTGGCGGCCAGCGCGCGCAGCTGGGCGTAGGAACGCACGGCGGCGGCCACCGCGGTGTACAGCTTGGTGCGGGTGAGTTCGGACTTGGTGCGGTAATCGTTGATGTCGTAGCCGCGGATCGCTTCCAGCTCTGGCGCGTAGCCGGGCTGGCCGGTGCGCAGGATGATGCGGACCTCGATCCGTTTCAGCTCCTCGCGGATACGGCGCACCAGCTGCAGGCCGGCGTCGGGCCGCTCCATGACCACGTCGAGCAGCACCACGGCGATGTCGGCTTCGCGCGCCAGGAGTTCGTATGCTTCGTGGCTCGAGTAGGCATGCAGGAATTCGAGCGGCCGGCCCTCCATCTCGACGCCGGCGAGGGCGAAGGTGGTGGTCGAGTGCACGTCGGCGTCGTCGTCCACGACCAGGATACGCCAGCTGGCGCCGGGACAATCCGGCGCAGCAGGCTTGCCCGCGGCGGGCAGGGCCGAAAGCGATGCGGGATCGGCTTCGGCGGCGAATACCAGGTCGTCGCGGTCAATGACCGCTGTTGTCGTCGGGCCCGGCGGCGTCATCGAGGAAGGCATAAGTCTCCAGAGGCGGGGCTTGATTTGGATCAGTATATATGCAATTACCCTCACGGAACCTTACAGAACGGGCTTGCATGCAAAATATGTATCCATGATGCAACTGTTTAGGTGTCAAGGGGCGCCGGCGCCATCCCGGTCTTGACGGCCGGACTGGTAGAATGCTAAATCCACCATTTTGCATGCAGAGCAATCCATGTCCGGCAACTCCTTTGGCAAGCTGTTTTCCGTAACCACTTTCGGCGAGTCGCACGGCCCGGCCATCGGCTGCGTCATCGACGGCTGCCCACCCGGGCTGGCGCTATCTGAGGCCGACATCCAGCCGGAGCTCGATCGCCGCAAGCCCGGCACCTCGCGCCACGTGACCCAGCGCCAGGAAGCCGACCGGGTGCAGATCTTATCGGGCGTGTACCAGGGCGTGACCACCGGCACCCCGATCGCGCTCCTGATTCCGAACGAAGACCAGCGCAGCAAGGACTACGGCAACATCGTCGAGACCTTCCGCCCCGGTCACGCCGACTACACCTACTGGCACAAATACGGCGTGCGCGATCCGCGCGGCGGCGGCCGCTCGTCGGCACGCCTCACCGCGCCGGTGGTCGGCGCCGGTGCGATTGCGAAGAAGTGGCTGCGCGAGCAGCATGGCACCGAATTCTTCGGCTGCATGCGCGAACTGGGCGACATTGCGGTGCCGTTCGAATCCTTCGAGCACGTGCATGCGAATCCCTTCTTTGCGGCGACGGCTGACGCCGATCTCTTGGGGCGCATGGAAGCGGCGATGGACGAGCTGCGCCGCGCCGGTGACTCGATCGGCGCCCGCATCGACGTGGTGGCGCGCGGCGTGCCGGTGGGCTGGGGCCAGCCGATCTACGACAAGCTCGATGCCGACATCGCCTACGCGATGATGGGGATTAATGCGGTCAAGGGCGTCGAGATCGGGGCCGGCTTCGCCTCTGTAGCGCAGAAGGGCTCCGAGCACGGGGACGAACTGACGCCGGAGGGCTTCGTTGGCAACAACGCGGGCGGGGTGCTGGGCGGGATATCGACCGGGCAGGACATCACGGTGTCGATCGCGATCAAGCCGACGTCATCGATCCGCACGCCGCGGCGGTCGATCGACAAGGATGGGAATCCGGTGATGGTCGAAACCTTCGGGCGCCACGATCCCTGCGTGGGGATTCGTGCGACGCCGATCGCGGAAGCGATGCTGGCGCTGGTGCTGATCGATCATGCGCTGATGCACCGGGCGCAGTGCGGGGATGTGAAGGTGGTGACGCCAAAACTGGGTTAACAGCCCGACCGCCAACCAACGTCGTCCCGGCGAAGGCCGGGACCCAAGTTCGTCGCTCAGTGATGGCGCTTCGCGAGAGCGCCTGCCTACGACGGTCTAAGCGCTGGTGGTACTAATTTAGACCCGCGACGCGACGGCCTCAGTTTGATGCCGTCTCTCGACCGTCCGCACCACCAACCCCCGCAAATCATTCAACAGCGAAAACTCCGTCTGGCTCAATACCACCGACGGGAAGCTGTCATCCCACTCCCCGTAGATGAACCCCGCCGGCTGTCCGTGCGCGCACAGCGGAATCACGACGAAGCAGCGCGCCTCGCTCAGTGCGTCCTTCCACCATGACGGCAGCTTGGCCGCGAACTTGGCGTCGCGGGCGTTTTCGATGAAGATCACGCGGTCGCTGCCCAGCGCCGCGTGGAACACGTTCGGTTCGTAGGCGTCGTCGAACACGAGCTTCGGCAGCATCGCCTTGCTGTCCTCGCCCAGGCCCAGGCGCGCGGTGTACTTGCCTTCCTTGCGGTTGCGGAGAAACGCGAACGAGCGCGTGAACGACAGGCCCTTGTGGATGGTTTCCAGCGCCATCGACATCATCTGGCCTGGCGTGGCGCTGCCGCCGGCGTCGCGCATGTCGGCCACGCCGCTCATCAGGACCTTGTTGCCGGCCATGCGCTTGCGGGTGGCGGCCGCCAGGCGCGCGCGTTTTTCCTGGGGCTTGGCGAGTGGCGCGATGCTGAGGTCGGAGGAGGCGCTTTCGCGCGCCCGGTCGATCGCGCCCAGCAGGCCGGTCGCATCCACACCCAGCATCGGCGCGAAGTGCTCGGCCAGTTGCGCCACGCGCGCGGCGCCGGCTTCGTCGTCGTGCCAGAGGGCGTCGGCGGCGTCGGTGCTGAGGGTGCCGAGGGCGGCCAGCCAGTCGTCGTGGCCGAAACCTTCGCCACGCTCGCCCGGCTCGATGCGGCGCATGCCGGCGATCAGGTTGCGCGGCAGGCCCCAGTGTTCGGCGGTGGCGCGGCCGATCTCTTCCAGGCTCAGGCCGAGGATGGCCTGCGCGGCGGTCTCTTCGCGTTCCAGTCCGGCCGCTTCGCGCAGCTGGACCCAGCGTTCCGGCATGTAGAAGGTGACCATCATGCGGCCCAGCGAATGCAGGATCGAGCACACCACGGCTTCCTCGGCGTCGCGCGGCATGCTGCTGGCGGCGATCTGCTGGGCCACCATCCCGGCCAGCACCGCCTTTTCCATCTCGACGTGGGCGACTTCGGTGTCGGGCGTGGACTTGGCCAGTTCCTCGATCAGCTTAAGGCCCAGCGCCAGGTGGCCGATCGCCTCGGTGCCCAGCACCAGCACCGCTTTCGACACGGTGTTGATGCGCTGGCCGAAGGCCGAGTACATGCCGCTGTTCGCCAGGCGCAGCACCTTCTGCGTCAGGACCGGGTCGGACAGCACCGTCTGCGTCATCGAGAACTCGCGCTCATCCTCGCCGCGCATCGAGGCCAGGATGGCGTTGATGGCCTTGGTGAAGCCCGGCATGTCGCCCTGCCGGCGCGTGCGTTCCCACAGCAGGGACAGGGTGGCGTCGGCCAGGCGCGAGCGCGGGGTGGCTGGAATTGTCGTCATGGTTTTACCGCCCGGAAGTCGGCGGGCAGCAGTTCGGTATAAAGGTCTTCTTTCAGCGCCGTCATCGCGACGTGGGCCGGCATCGGCTTGCCGGTCAGGTAGCCCTGCACGTACTGGCAACCGAGGCCGTCGAGGAAGGCCAGCTGGGCCTCGGTTTCCACGCCCTCGGCCACCACCGACAGGTCGAGGTGCCTGGCCAGATCCAGCACGGCGTTGCAGATCGCCGCGTCCTTGGTGGCGCCGGGCAGGTCCTTGACGAAGGCGCGGTCGACCTTCAGGACGGAGATCGGGAAGCGTTTCAGGTAGGCCAGGCTCGAATAGCCGGTGCCGAAGTCGTCGATCGCGATGCGCGCGCCGCGCTCGGCCATCCTGGACAGCACCGTCTCGGCATGTGCCGGATCGACCATCAAGGTGCCCTCGGTAATCTCGAGCACCAGGTTGCGTCCCTGGGTGCCGGACAGGGCCAGCGCATCGTCGAGCACCGTGAGGAACTTGTCGCTCCGGAACTGGCGTGGGCTGATATTGACCGAGATGTAGAGTTCGCGCCCGGCGACTTCCTCGAACTGGCGGATCTGCATGCAGGCCGCCTTCAGGGCCCAGGCGCCCAGCAGGTTGATCAGGCCATTGGCTTCGGCGATCGGGATGAAGCGGCCTGGCGGCACCATGCCGAGGGTCGGGTGCTTCCAGCGCATCAGGGTCTCGAAGCCCTCGATGGTGCGGGCGCGGGTGTCGACGATCGGCTGGTAATACAGCTGGAATTCGCCTTCCCGCACCGCGTTGAACATCGCCGCTTCCAGCGAGATGTCGTGCTCCGGCGGGCCGGCGTCGCGCGGGCTGTAGGTGACGGCGCGCGCCTTGCCGGTCTCCTTGGCGCGCGACATCGCGGTGTCGGCCAGGGTCACCAGGCGCACTTCGTCCTCGGCGTGCTCGGGGTAGGTCGCGACGCCGATCGAGCCGGCCAGGTAGATGGTGTGGCCGTCGATCTCGAACGGCGACTGCAGCGCCGCCATCAGGCGCCCGGTGACCAGCTTGATCTGGGCTTCGTTGGCGGAACCCGGCAGCACCGCGACGAATTCGTCGCCGCCGACGCGCGCCAGGGTGTCGCTGTCGCGCAGGGTCTTGCGCAGGCGGCCGGCGGCCATGCGCAGCACCGAGTCGCCCACCGCGTGGCCGAGGCCATCGTTGACTTTCTTGAAGCCGTCCAGGCCGATGGTGGCGACCGCGAAGCCATGGCCGGAGCGGCGCGCATTGGCGATCACCATGCGGATGCGGTCGGACAGCAGCACCCGGTTGGGCAGCTCGGTGAGGGCATCGTGGGTCGCCATGTGGCGCAGGCGTTCTTCGGTCGCGTGCTGGGCCGACATGTCGCGTCCCACCACCAGCAGCGGGGCATCGTCGCCGCTGGCGATCAGGCCCAGGCGCAGTTCGAACCAGATATCCCGTTCGCCGCTGCGAAAGCGCGCTTCGACCACCACGCCGTCGGCGCCAGGCTGGGCGCGACCGGCGCTAGCGAGAGCCGCGCGCAGGGCCGGCTGGTCGACGTCGTGCACCATCGAGACCAGCGAGCGGCCGTCGAGCTCCACGCCGGTGAGCAGCTGGGCGCGGCGGCTGGCCGCGCGCACCTGGCCGCCCAGGGTGACGCGGAACACGGCGTCGCCCGCCGCTTCCAGCACGCTGTCGAGCAGGGACGGCGCCGGCTTGCGGGGTTCGGGCATGGCGGCAATGGAACTGGTGTGCATTCTTGGTTGTCTGCCTTCTTGTTGCTGGCATGTGCGAAGTCGCTGTGCATACCGTGCGTAAACCGTGCAAGTCTACCAAACCAACGGCGACTGTAACATTGAAAGATTCTGAAAGGCATTAAAAATCACAAACGCAGCCCTGCTTGTAGCAGTCCTTGCGTTGACGCAGCAGCTTGCATTGACGTCCCCGATGCGCTAGCGTACTTGTTGCCTAGACAAGCTAAACGTTTAACCAGTATTGTCGCCGATTATTGCCTCAAGGCAAATAAATGTTGTCTGAATGATGCCTGTTTGCAACATAACAAGCGATCTTCCGAAAGAGGTGTGAAACAAATGGAGAGTTTCCAGACCCATGCAGTCCTGAACCAGTCCACGCCCTTCGAAAACCTTAACCTCTTCGCCTGCGATCCGGCCCTGCGCGACGCGCTGGAACGCGAAGGCGCCGGCTGGGCGCTTGAGGGTTTGCACGCGCTCGGCGCCAGCCTGGGCCGGGCCGAGGTGTTCGACCTGGCGCGCCAGGCCAACGCCAACGGGCCGCGCCTGCTCGGCTACGACCGCGCCGGCCATCGGATCGATGAGATCGAGTTCCATCCGGCCTGGAACGAACTGATGACGCTGTTGATCGGCGCCGGCGCACATTCGGCGCCCTGGGTCGATCCGTGTCCAGGCGCCCAGGTCGCACGCGCGGCCGGCTACCTGCTGTTCGGCCAGGTCGAGAACGGCGCCCAGTGTCCGGTGACCATGACCTTCGCTTCGGTGCCGGCACTGCGCCGCGAGCCGCGCCTTGGCGCCTGGCTGCCGAAGATCCTGTCCAACGAGTACGACCCGCGTTCATTGCCGGTGAGCGAGAAGCGTGGCGCCCTGGTCGGCATGGGCATGACGGAAAAGCAGGGCGGCAGCGACGTGCGCGCCAACACCACCCGGGCCACGCCGCTGGAGGCAAGCGAGGCGCAGGCGCGCTTCGGCGCGGCGGGCGAGGGCGCCCATCGCATCGTCGGCCACAAGTGGTTTTTCTCGGTGCCGCAGGCGGACGCCCACCTGATCCTGGCCCAGCTCGACGACGCCGGCCTGTCGTGCTTCTTCGTACCGCGCTTCCTGCCTGACGGCAGCCGCAACGCGATCCGGGTGCAGCGCCTGAAGGACAAGGTCGGCAACCGCTCGAACGCCTCGTCCGAAGTCGAGTTCCAGGACGCGGTGGGCTGGCCGGTCGGCAGCCCCGGGCGCGGCATCCCGACCATCCTCGAGATGGGCGGCTATACCCGCCTCGATTGCGTGCTGGGCAGTGCTGGCATCATGCGCGCCGCGCTGTGCCACGCCCTGCACCATGCGCGCGGCAGGCATGCCTTCGGCCGGCGCCTGGTCGAGCAGCCCCTGATGCGGAACGTGCTGGCCGACCTGGCGCTCGAATCCGAGGCCGCCACGGCCTTCGCCCTGCGCCTGGCGCGCTGCTTCGACGAGGGCGGCGACCCGGCGCAAGCGCTGCTGGGCCGGCTCCTGACCCCGGCCGGCAAATACTGGATCTGCAAGCGCGGCCCGATGTTCGGCGCCGAGGCGATGGAAGTTTTGGGCGGCAACGGCTACGTCGAGGAAGGGCCGTTGGGGCGGCTGTACCGCGAATTCCCGGTGAATTCGATCTGGGAAGGTTCTGGCAACGTCATGTGCCTGGATGTGCTGCGCGTCCTGGCCAAGTCCTTGCCCGAGGCGCGCGCGACGCTGGCGGCGGAACTCGGCCCCGCGATGGCGCTGGACGCTCGTTTCAATGCCTGGGCCTCGAACCTGCTCGACGCGCTGCCCACGATGGCGCGCGACGAAGGCGGGGCGCGCGTGCTGGCCGAACGGCTGGTGCTGGCGGTGCAGGGTGCGCTGCTGCTGCGCCATGCGCCGGCGTATGTGGCGGACGCCTTCATCGCGTCGCGCATTGCGTCGGAGCCGGGCGGCGCCTTCGGCCGCCTGCCGCCGTCCTGCGACTGCGCGGCGATCCTGGCGCGGGCTTTGGAGAGCGGCGCATGATGGTGGGCGCCGGTTTCTTGTCAAAATGGGACGAAACATGCGGACAAATGCGCGCGTGGCTGGGATAATGCCGGTCACTTTGCAACACATCCAAGATTCGACACCATAATGAAACAAGATCCGCGCTTCCCCAACCTCTTCATCCTGAACCACCCGCTGATCCAGCACAAGCTGTCGCACATGCGCGAGCACGACACCTCGACCCGCACCTTCCGCGAGCTGCTGCGCGAGATCACGCTGCTGATGGGATACGAGATCACGCGCGACCTGCCGCTGACCACCCGCGTCGTCAAGACGCCGCTGGTGACGATCGACGCGCCTGTGATTGCCGGCAAGAAGCTGGCCATCGTCCCGATCCTGCGCGCCGGCATCGGCATGAGCGACGGCCTGCTGGAGCTGGTCCCGTCGGCCAGGGTCGGCCACATCGGCGTGTTCCGCGACCCCGCTACGCACGAGCCGGTCGAGTACCTGGTGCGCCTGCCGGACACCAACGAACGCACCTTCATCCTGTGCGACCCGATGGTCGCGACCGGCAACTCGGCGGTGCACGCGGTCGACGTGCTCAAGAAGCGCGGCGTGCCGAGCGAGCACATCCTGTTCCTGGCGCTGGTGGCGGCGCCGGAAGGCATCGAGGTGTTCCAGAAGGCGCATCCTGACGTCAAGGTCTACGTCGCATCGCTCGACTCGCACCTGAACGAAGACGCCTACATCATCCCGGGCCTGGGCGACGCCGGCGACCGCATCTTCGGCACCAAATAAGGAAAACATGAGCGACGCGGCCGACCACGGGTTCTTCTCGCGCCTGGCGCTGGCGAACGATGGTTTCGCCACCGGGCTGCCGTCCACGCTCTCGCGCCTGGGCCAGCTGGGGTCGGCACTCGACCCGGCCGCGCCCGCCACCACCGCGCAGGAGCTGCAGGAAATGCTGCACACGGTGGCCGGCTCCGCCATCACCTTCGGCTACCGCGGCCTCGGCCATAATGCGCGCGCGCTCGAGCAGCGCCTGCGCGTGCTGATGGCCTTCGAGGCGGTGGCGCATGCCGACTGGGCGATCTGGCTCGGCGAACTCGGCCAGTTCGTCGAAGCGGGGCGGCGCGATCCGCGCGCGATAGACTAAAACTGCTGCGGGTACATTGTTCTAGCGCAAACCGACATCGGTGCAAAGTTTGATGCCGCGCAAATTTCCAGCCTCTCCATGCCCTATATTTTCCCTAGTACCGATTCAAAAAACGGTGCCGCAAAAGTTGAATCAGGGAATTTTTGACGAAATTGTTGCGACGGTGCGTTTTTTTATTTTGCGAACTGGACGTGTAACCGTTTTTATTCGGTATAATGTGGGATCGTTGGGTTGTAGGTAGTAGTGCAGTCTGTCTGTCATTCCTTTCTTGCTTCTTCAAACGATCTTAAACGGGCGTAAGCCCACTTAACTGAAATAGGAAATTGTAATGGCAACTGGCATCGTTAAATGGTTCAATGACTCCAAGGGTTTCGGCTTCATCACCCCTGACGAAGGCGGCGAAGATCTGTTCGCTCACTTCTCGGCAATCCAGAGCAACGGCTTCAAATCGCTGCAAGAGAACCAGCGCGTTTCGTTCGACGTGACCACTGGCCCGAAGGGCAAGCAGGCCGCGAACATCCAGCCGCTGTAATCGCTCTCCAGCGATAGCGTAAAAATCCCCGGAACTTCCGGGGATTTTTTTTGTCTGTAATAAGGGGACTCAGCCGTGTAAACGCGCACGGCGCCGAAGATTATGCGGCACGGATGGCTTGATTCAATTCGTATTGGAAATATCGGGCCCCAATCCGTAGCTGGTCTTCATGGAAATTGCCAGTAATCCGGTTGGGCGTAACTACGGCGCAGGAAATCGACGAAGCTGCGAATCCGCAAGGGCAGGTGGCGACGCTCGGCGAAGACCGCGTAGATATCGTTGCCGGGCGCCGCGTAGCCATCCAGCACCGTGCACAGTTCGCCCGACGCGATCTGGGCGCCCACTTCCCACATCGAGCGCCAGGCCAGGCCCTTGCCGGCCAGCGCCCAGGCGTGCAGCACCGCGCCGTCGTTGCACTCCATATTCCCCGTCACCTTCACCGTCACCGGCTTGCCCTTGTCGAGGAAGGTCCAGCCGCGCTGGCTGCCTTCGCTGCTGATCGCCAGGCAGTTATGCCGCGCCAGGTCGGCCAGCACGCGCGGCGTGCCGTGCCGTTTCAGGTAGGCCGGCGTGCCCACCACCACACGGTGGTTGTCGGCCAGTTTTGCGCCGACCAGGCTCGAATCGTTCAGGCTGGCGATGCGGATCGCAACATCGACACCTTCGCCGACCACGTCGACCAGGCGGTCGGTGAGGTTCAGGTTGACGGTCAGTTCGCGGTGCTCGGCCAGGAAGGAGGGCAGCAGCGGCGCCACGTGCTGGCGCCCGAAACCGGCCGGCGCCGACACCAGCAGGCGCCCGGTAGCGCGCGCGCTGCGCTCGGCCGCGGCGGATTCGGCTTCTTCCAGTTCCGCCAGAATGCGCTGGCAATCTTCCAGGAAGGCGGCGCCCTCATCGGTGAGGGCCAGGCGCCGCGTCGTGCGCTGCAATAGCTTCACGCCGAGGCGTCCCTCGAGGGCATCGAGACGGCGGCCGATCATGGCGGGCGCGATGCCCTCGGCCCGGGCCGCCGCAGACAGGCTGCCGCGCGCGACTACCTCCACAAAAGTCTCGATCTGCCGGAACTTGTCCATCGCGTCTCCATTTGATACAAAAACGCACAGATGTAGTGAGTAAATGTATCGTTTAGCTATCTTCCAGTGAATATACTTGATGCTATGACAAACGCCAAGGCGGCTCCGCGCCGCCGCGGCGTGCACCGGTTTCCCCCCTTACAGGAGCACAGCGCAATGACGATCGCCACCCCCGCCGGCATGGAGATTTCCGCCGAGATCAAGCCAGGCTACGAAGAGATCCTGACACCCGAGGCGCTCGCACTGGTCGCCAAACTGACGCGTGCCTTCGAGCCGCGCCGCCAGGAACTGCTTACCGCCCGCACCGAGCGCGCGCGTCGCCTGGATGCGGGCGAGCGTCCCGACTTCCTGCCGGAGACCGCGCACATCCGCGACGGCGACTGGACCATCGCCCCGATTCCCAAGGCCCTCGAATGCCGCCGCGTGGAGATCACCGGCCCGGTCGAGCGCAAGATGGTCATCAATGCGCTGAACTCGGGCGCCGACAGCTACATGACCGACTTCGAGGATTCGAATACGCCGAACTGGGACAACCAGATCACCGGTCAGCTCAACATGCGCGACGCCGTGCGCCGCACGATCTCGCTGGAGCAGAACGGCAAGACCTACCAGCTGAACGAGAAGGTGGCGACCCTGGTCGTGCGCCCGCGCGGCTGGCACCTCGATGAAAAACACGTGCTGGTCGACGGCAAGCGGGTCTCCGGCGGCATCTTCGATTTCGCGCTGTTCATGTTCCACAACGCCAAGGAGCAACTGGCGCGCGGCGCCGGGCCCTATTTCTATCTGCCGAAGATGGAGTCGCACCTGGAAGCGCGCCTGTGGAACGACATCTTCGTCATGACCCAGGAAGAGCTCGGCCTGCCGCGCGGCACCATCAAGGCCACCGTGCTGATCGAGACCATCCTCGCCGCCTTCGAGATGGACGAGATCCTCTACGAGTTGCGCGAGCACAGCGCCGGCCTGAACGCGGGGCGCTGGGACTACATCTTCTCGTGCATCAAGAAGTTCAAGCTGGACAAGGACTTCTGCCTGGCCGACCGTCCCAAGGTGACGATGACGTCGCCCTTCATGCGCGCCTACGCGCTGCTGCTGCTAAAGACCTGCCACAAGCGCAATGCGCCGGCCATCGGCGGCATGTCGGCGCTGATCCCGATCAAGAGCGATCCGGCCAAGAACGAGATCGCGATGGGCGGCGTACGCAACGACAAGGCGCGCGATGCGACCGATGGCTACGACGGCGGCTGGGTCGCCCACCCGGGCCTGGTCGAGCTGGCCATGACCGAATTCGTGAAGGTGCTGGGCGATAAACCGAACCAGATCGGCAAGCAGCGGCCTGACGTGAACGTGTCTGCCGGCGAGCTGCTCGACTTCAAGCCGGAGGCGCCGATCACGGAAGAGGGGCTGCGCTACAACATCAACGTCGGCATCCACTACCTCGGCGCCTGGCTCGCCGGCAATGGCTGCGTGCCGATCCATAACCTGATGGAAGACGCCGCCACCGCCGAGATCAGCCGCTCGCAGGTGTGGCAGTGGATTCGCACGCCGAAGGGTGTGCTGGAAGATGGGCGCAAGGTGACGGCGGAGATGGTGCGGGCCATGATCCCCGAAGAACTGGCCAAGGTGAAGGACGTGGCGCCGAATGGCGACAATCCGAGCTATGCGCGCGCGGCCGAGATCTTCGAGCAGATGTCGACGTCGGATTCGTTTGCGGAGTTCCTCACCTTGCCGCTGTACGAAGAAATCTGATCCGACGTTAAAACACGTTTTTCCATCCACGTAAGGCGGCGAACGCTTCGACGGGCGCCGCGCCCTGCTTCAACCGCCCGGCATCGACCAGGCTCTTCACAATCCCAAGCTCCGTGTAGCGAAGAAACGGATTCGTCCCCCTTTCCAAGCCGATCGTCGACGGCACCGTCGGTAACCGGGTGCCGCGCCGTTGCGTCGCATCGCGCATGCGCAGCGCCAGCCCCTGGTTGTCCGGCTCCACGGCCTGCGCGAACGCCAGGTTCGACACCGTATATTCATGCGCGCAATAGACCAGCGTATCGTCCGGCAACGCCGCCAGCTTGCCCAGCGACGCCGCCATCTGCTGCGGCGTGCCCTCGAACAGCCTGCCGCAGCCGCCCGCGAACAGGGTGTCGCCACAGAACAGCCAATGCGCGCCCGCTGTCACGCGCACGTAGGCAATGTGGCCTAAAGTATGTCCTGGCACCTCGAGCACCGACAATTCCAGGTCCAGCCCGTCTATCCGCACGCGGTCGCCTTCATCCAGCGGGTGCGTGACGAGCCGGATGCCATCGTTGCGCGGCCCGTAGACCGGCGCCGTCCACTCGTCGAGCAGCGCTGCCACGCCGCCGATATGGTCAGCATGGTGATGGGTGAGTAAAATGCAGGTAAGTGTCAGTCCATGCGCATGCAGGGCTTGACGGACCGGCCCGGCATCGCCCGGATCGACCACCGCGGCGTTCACCCCATCGTGGATGAGCCAGAGGTAGTTATCGTTGAATGCCGGTACGGCAAGAACAGAAAGCGTTTGGCGCTGAGAAGTCGTCATGGGTAGGTAAATCGAAGGGATGGAATGGACGCGGCATCCGAAAAATCCATTATAGCGCTCGACCTCTGGCTGCAATCGCCGGCGGGCGCGTACGTGCGCGCCTTCGAGCAAGCCTGCCTCGACGAGCTGGTAGTGGACATCTTCGGTTTCAATGCGCTGCAGATCGGCGTGCCGCAGCTCGATGCGCTGGCCGCCAACCGCATGCCGAATAAATGGCAGGCCGCGACCCGCACCTCGACCGCCAGCGAACTCGCGTTTGCCGCCAACGGCAGGCAGATCGCCGTCGCGCTCGACTTCGAGGAGTTGCCCTTCGCCTCGCACAGCATGGACTTGATCGTGCTGCCCCACGTGCTGGAGTTCGCTGCGGAGCCGCACCAGGTGTTGCGCGAAGTCGAACGCGTGCTGATCCCGGAAGGGCAGGTAATCATCTGCGGCTTCAACCCGGCCAGCCTGTGGGGCATGCGCCAGGGCGTGGGCAAGATGACGAATAACGGCTACCTGCCGGCATCAAGCGAGTTCATCTCTATGCCGCGGCTGAAGGACTGGTTAAAATTGCTGAATCTCGGCGTCACGCGCGGCCACTTCGGCTGCTATGCGCCGCCGTGCCGGACAGCCCATTGGCTGAGCCGGTTCTCGATGATGGAGTCGGCCGGCCGGCGCTGGTGGCCCTACCTGGGCGCCGTGTACGTGGTCCACGCCATCAAGCGGGTCAAGGGCATGCACATCATCGGACCTGCATGGAACAAGAAAACGAGCAAGCGTCCGCAGGCAGTGCCGGCGGCGAACAGAGAATGAGCGAAACCAATCAAACGTCGACCACGGTCGAGATCTATACCGACGGCGCCTGCAAGGGCAATCCGGGCACGGGAGGCTGGGGCGCGCTCCTGGTCTCGAACGGCCACGAAAAGGAAATCTTCGGCGGCGAGCCGAACACCACCAACAACCGCATGGAATTGCGCGCCGTGATCGAGGCGCTGGGCGTGCTGAATCGGCCGTGCGAAGTCGTGCTGCACACCGACAGCCAGTACGTGCAGAAGGGGATCTCGGAATGGATCCACGGCTGGAAGGCGCGCGGCTGGAAGACCGCGGCCAAGGAGCCGGTCAAGAACGACGACCTGTGGAAGGCGCTCGACCTGGCGCAGCAGCAGCACGCGGTGGAGTGGCGCTGGGTGCGCGGCCACAACGGTCATCCAGGCAACGAACGGGCCGACGTGCTGGCCAACCGCGGCGCGGCCTCGGTGCGCCGATAAGATCTTCGGCGGCCGCGCGGTTTGCTATACTGCGGGCCGCTTCAACTTATCACTATTCCCATGCGCCAGATTGTCCTCGATACCGAAACCACCGGCCTGAATCCGCGCACGGGCGACCGTGTCATCGAAGTCGGCTGCGTCGAAATCTTCAATCGCAAGCTGACCGGGAATAACTTCCACCGCTATATCAACCCCGAGCGTGATTCGGACGAGGCGGCGCTGGCGGTCCACGGCCTGACCACCGAATTCCTGAGCGACAAGCCGAAGTTCCACGAGATCGCCGACGAACTGCGCGAATTCATCCAGGGCGCCGAAGTCATCATCCACAACGCGCCGTTCGACCTGGGCTTCCTGAACGCCGAGTTCCAGCGCATCGGGCTGCCGACCTTCACCTCGCATTGCAGCGGCGTGATCGACACCCTGGTCCAGGCCAAGGAATTGCACCCGGGCAAGCGCAACTCGCTGGACGCGCTGTGCGACCGCTACGAGATCTCGAACGCCCACCGCAAGCTGCACGGCGCGCTGCTGGACTCGGAGCTGCTGGCCGACGTCTACCTGGCGATGACGCGCGGACAAAATACCCTGAGCATGGACGTGGCGGTCGAGGCCAGCAGTGTCGGCGAGCTGGTCGATGCCGGGCCACTGGGCGAGATCATCGTGGTCGCGGCCAGCGGCGACGAACTGGCTGCGCATGAGGACGTGCTGGCCGGGCTGGACAAGAATGTGAAAGGGCAGTGTGTCTGGCGCACATACCCTTCACAGGTCGGGTGATCCTGTGGCATAATACGCCTCGCTTCGGGAGGTTAGCTCAGGGGTAGAGCACTGCATTCACACTGCAGGGGTCGCAAGTTCGAAACTTGCACTTCCCACCAGGATTCAGAGAAAGGCGCTGTCCGCGATCGTGGACAGCGCCTTTTTTCATATGTCCGTAACAATTGCTCCGTAGAATCATGCGATTCTCCAGTTCACGATCGAGCATGCTTGCGGAACGCATCTTCGCCAAGACAGATAGAGGCCGTGCCGAGGTCACCGACCGCAGCGCCGGCCTCACGGCGCGCCAGCGCACCATCCTGATCATGATCGATGGTCGCAAGCCCTGCAGCGTGCTGATGCAGCTGATGGCGGCGCCGATCCTGCTGCCCATCCTGGACGAACTGGCGGCGCTGCGGCTGATCGCGCCGGCCGGCCCCGTAGCGCCGGCTGTCGATGCGATCGATTCGCAGACGATGCGCCAGGTGAAAGCGATGATGATCGGCTCGGCCGAGGTCTGCCTCGGCTTGCTTGCAGCGGAAGTGGTGCGCCAGGTCGAAGCCGCCGCCGATGAAGAGCAATTGCTGCGCGCGCTCGGTCACTGGCATATGGCGATGCAGGCGTCCAGGCGCGGCAAGGAGATCGCGCTGAGCCAGCTCGACGCGATCAAGTCCCATTTGCAGGGGCGTGCTACGCCGCGGTAACGCAATTTCATAACGCATCAAATTGGTCCAGCCACTTGTGTTCACCAGGACGCTCTGCTAAGTTCGCCCGATCCGCCGGCTGACCCCGCTGGCCTTGCCACGATCGGAGCGCTATGAAATGCTTGTTCGCCGTCTTCCTGCTGCTGTGCGGCCTTCACTCTTCCCATGCGCAGGAGCGCGTCGACAAGTACGGCGTCCATGAGGTGGTATTGAAGGGACAGGATGCCGGCAACCCCTTCATCGACCTCGAACTCAGCGCCACCTTCACGAATGGCGCCCAAAGCTATACCCCGGAAGGCTTCTACGACGGCAACGGCACCTACCGGATCCGCTTCATGCCGCCCAGCGTCGGCCAGTGGTCCTGGGTCACCCGCAGCAACCACCCCGACCTCGACGGCAAGAAGGGCGCTTTCTCAAGCATCGACAGCGCCAACAAGGGGCCGGTGCGGGTCGCCAACGTCCACCATTTCGCGCATGCGGACGGCAGCCCATTCCGCCCCTTCGGCACCACGATCTACGAGTGGGCCTTCCAGCCGGAAGCGAAGAAGCAGCAGACCCTCGACACGCTGCGCAAGACCGCCTTCAACAAGGCGCGCATGCTGGCGGTCCCGCCCTACAAGCCGAACTACCTTGGCGGCCCGGGCAAGCTGAGCGAGTTCCCGTTCGTGGGCAGCTCGCGCGCCGACTTCGACTTCTCGCGCTTCAACCCGGTCTACTTCCAGAACCTCGAGCGCGACGTCAAGCGCCTGTCCGACCTCGGCATCCAGGTCGACCTGATCCTGTTCCGCCCCTACGACAAGGGACAGTGGGGTTTCGACACCACCAGCGACGCCGTGAACCAGCGCTTCGTGCGCTACATGGTGGCGCGCTTCGCTGCCTATCAAAACATCTGGTGGAGCCTGGCGAACGAGAACAGCTACATCAAGCACCTGAGCGACGAAGACTTCGACCGCTACTTCCAGATCGTGCAGAAACATGACCCCTACAATCACCTGCGCTCGATCCACAATGCCGACCGCATCTACGACTACAACAAGCCCTGGGTCACCCACGTCAGCCTGCAGTACTACAACGCGGTGAAGGTGTTCGGCGTCTCGCCGCTGCTGCGCGACATCTACCGCAAGCCCATCGTGCACGACGAGATCAACTACGAGGGCAATTCGACCAGCCGCTGGGGCCAGCTCAGTGGCGAAGAGCTGACCCGCCGCTTCTGGATCGCGCTGGTCGGCGGCGCCTATGCAACCCATGGCGAGATCCTCGACAACGGCTGGATCGGCGGCGGCGGCTTCCTTGCCGGGACCAGCCCGGAACGCATCGCCTTCCTGCGCAAGATCGTCGAAGCCGGCCCGAAAGAAGGCCTCAAACCCATCGACCAGCTGTTCGTGATGAATACCGCCGGCAAGGCCGGCGAGTACTACCTGACCTACTTCGGCGACGAACGCCCGCTAGAATGGCGTTTCGAGCTGCCAGTGGGGGAGCTGCGAAAAGGCATGCAGTTCAAGGTCGATGTCATCGACACCTGGAACATGACGATCACGCCGGTTCCCGGCACCTTCTCGATCGGTGAGCTGGCGCGCTACCGGGTCGCCGACAAGGACAAGCGCGTGGTCGCGCTGCCCGGCAAGCCGTACATGGCGCTGCGCATCCAGCGCGTCGGCGCCATGCCCTCGGGCCCCAAGGCGGCCGTACCCGGCGCCGCCGCCGATGATTGACCTTCGACTGAAAGCATCCATGTACTTCGCAAGCACCTTCCGCGCCGGCCTCCTCGCCGCTTCCCTGTGCGCGCCGGCCCTGGCCAGCGCCGACACCCTGCGCTTCGATTTCACCAACCGGCCGGCGGCCGGCGCCACCCATGTCAAATGGAGCGACCGCAGCGGCGCGCCACTGTACGACGAGGCGACCGGCTATGGATTCGTCGAGCGCACCGGCGCCTTGCCGGCGCGTCCCGTGCACGTGGCGGGCATCCGCAGCGAGGGCAAGGGCTTCGTCATCAGCGAACCGCATTTTGAGGCCGAGAAGGGTTTCGAGAAGGACCACTACAACAACTACGGCATGGCCTTCCGCATCAAGGCCGCGCCGGGCGCTTACGCGATCCGGGTGCGCACCACCTCGAACCTGGACGATACCATCGTCGCGGTCACCGGCATGCAGGCCAGCCGCCTGGGGCCGGGCACCTTCTGGGATGCGGCGAGCCTGCTGCCGAACCGCACCACGGTCTCCATGCAAGGCAAGGAGTGGAGCTACCGTTACGTGAATGGCCGCGGCTTCATCGACATCGAGATCGAACCGAAGCGCCCCGACACGCCGGTCGGCATCGAAGAGATCGTGCTCGAGCCGATCGCGCCGCAGGCGCGCGCGGCGAACGAACTGCCGACCATCTTCACCCTCGGCGACTCGACCGTCAAATCCTATACCTTCGACGAAGCGCCGATGAGCGGCTGGGGCCAGGTGTTCGACAAGCTGTTCGATCCGCGCAAGGTGCGCGTGCTGAATTATTCGATGGGCGGCCGCTCCTTCCGTAACTCGTATGCCGAAGGACGCCTGAACGACCTGCTGATGGCGGGACGGGTGGGCGACGTGGTGATGATCCAGTTCGGCCACAACGACGAAAGCCTCGATGAGACGCGTCGCTTCGGCCGCGGCGCGACCGAGGAAATGTACGAAAGCTTCGTCACCGACTTCTACCTGCCGGCGATCCGCGCGCGCGGCATGCAGCCGGTGTTCGTCACGCCGATGTCGCGCGTGAAGGGCGATGCGAGGCCGGGCGAGACCTATGTGAATTCGTTCAGCAAGCGCCGCTTCCCCGAGCTGCTGAAAAAGCTCGGTGCGCAGCACGGCGTGCCGGTGGTCGACCTGAACCTGCTCAGCGTCGACTACTACAACCGCAGCGGGGCGCAAGCGATCACGCCGATGGTGATGGCGATCGAGGCCGGCGAGACCCCGGGCAAGACCAACGACGGCAGCTATGCCAACGGCCACCCGGCCAACAAGATCGACGGCACCCACTTCCGCGAGTCGATGTCGAAGCAGTATGCGCGCATCGTCGCCACCGAGATCGCGCGGCTCGGCAAGGAAGGCGACCAGCTCGCGGCAAGCATCGCGGCCCAGATGAAGCCCGAGGTGCGGGCGGCGATCGCGGGCAATGACTGGTGGGCGATCCACCCCGAGACCGCACGCGACATCACGGCGGGAGAGGGCGCGTATTACCGCGACCAGTTCGAAAAGCTGCTGCAGCTCGGCGTGCTGCGCAAGGACGCGCAAGGGAATGTTCATCCGCAGCAGGCGATGCGCACGCGCGAATTCGCGGACGCGTTGAGCAGCGCGATGCGGCTGCCTTCGAACGCGCTTGCGAAGTATGGCGATGGAACGCTGTCGCGCGAAGTCATGGGCGCGATACTGCTGGACGCCTACCGCGCGAAGTTCAGCGCAAAGCCGAAGTACATGACCGACTACAACGGCAAGACGGTCTTGCCGGGCGCGCCGGGCTACGATCCGAACCTCGACAGCGGTGCGCAGGGCGCGATGTACTATCCGCTGGTCGCGTGGAGCCGGCTGGTCGACACCGCCGACGTGTCCGCGCCATATGCCGCAAAGCTGAAGGAAGCCTATGAACTCGGCCTGATCCGCTCGGAAGCCGGCATCACGCGCGGCCGCATGGTGAACGGGACGAGGCTCGAACCGAAAACGGTGGTGACCCGCGCCAAGGCGGCCAAGGCCCTGTACTTCATGTGGGTGCTGGTGCAGCCGCCCAAAGCCGAGAACGATAGCTAGCTCGTCCGTTGGCGTTTGATATTGATATATCTCAACGGTTCGGGCATAATAAGCGCACCCGGGAGGTTAGCTCAGGGGTAGAGCACTGCATTCACACTGCAGGGGTCGCAAGTTCGAAACTTGCACTTCCCACCAGAATCTGAAAAGCCCGCAAACAGCGATGTTTGCGGGCTTTTTGCATGTGGGCCAAAAAGGGCTGCGCATGCCGCGCAGCCTTTCGCTTACTTGACCGCCTGTCCTTCGCGCAGCCACACAAACAGCACCGCCATCATGAACGGTCCCACGAACAGGCCGATCACGCCCAGGGTCGAGACGCCGCCCAGCAGGCCGAACAGCACCGCGAGGAAGGGCAGGTTGACCCGGTGCCCGATCAGTTTCGGCCGGATGAATTTGTCGACCATGAACAGTTCCACCGCGCCCCAGATAAACAGGCCGAGTGCCGCACCCGGATTGCCCTGGCCGAGCAGCAGCAGCGACACCGCCGTGAACGACAGGGGCGCGCCGCCCGGGATCAGGGCCAGGTAGCCGGTCAGCACGCCCAGCAGGGCCGGCGCCGGCGCGCCCGCGATCGCGTAGGCGATGCCCAGCACGATCCCTTCCAGCACCGCGATCGAGCACAGGCCGAGCGCGGTGCCGCGCACCGACAGCGGCAAGATCGCGCGCAGGCGGTTGTAGTGGGCCGGCAGCAGGCGGGCGCCCGCGTCATCGACGTAGCGCACCACGGTCGGGCCGTGCAGGTAGAGCACGAACAGCGTGAGCAAGGTCAGGAACAGGTACAGGGCGTTGGCCAGGATCGCCGAACCCCACAGGCGCGCGGTGCCGGTCAGCTGGGGCATGACGTCGCCCAGCGTGGTCTGGATCAGCGCGTTCAGGCCGCCCGGCACGGCCAGGTGTTCTTCCCACCATGCCAGCGCGCGTTCCGACACCACTGGGAGGGAATGCAGCCAGCCCGGCGCCGCGATGCCGAATTCGTTGAGCCGCGCCATCAGGGCTTGCAGGCTGACCAGCTCGGTGCCGAGGGCCCTGACCAGCAGCAGCGAGGGACCGAAGAAGCCGACCACCAGCAGGGCCAGCATGATGCTGGCGCTGGCCATGCGCGGCAGGCCGCGCGCCTGCAGGCGCTGGTGCAGCGGCCAGGTGATCACGGCCAGCAGGCCGGCCCAGGCGAGGGAACCGATGAAATGCTGCAGCAGCAGCCCCAGCGCGATGGTGAACACCACCGGCAGCACATAGGAAGAAGCGCGCATCCTGGACATATCCCGGTCTAGCGGCGCATGCGCGCAGCAAGGGTGGACGGGATGCCTGGACGGCAGGGAGCGAGGGCGACGCCTGTCGCGATGGGGAATTGATTACGCTTCATGGTTCCAGGTACGTTATTCGATGATCGCACACGAGGGCGGTTGCCCCGTATTTTACGATGGGAAAGAATAAAGTATCTGGTCCATTCGGCAAAAGCGATGATTCCCGAACGTTTTATTCGGAAAAATGGAAGTGCCGGGCCCCGCAGGTGCGAGCCCGGGCGCCGCTTCAACCGTGCAGGTCGTCGTCCTTGAGGGCGCCGCTGACATACAGGCGCAGCAGGATGGCGACCGGCGGCGGGATCATGACGCCGGTTTCGAAACGGCTGCCGCTGGACTGTGTGACACCGAAGCGGCTCCAGAATTTCTCCTGGCTTTCGCGCTTGCGGATGCGCAGGCGGCGCAGTTCGTGCGGCGCGGCCGGCCAGCCGGCGCTCTGTACCGTCGTTTCCGGCGCCAGATCCATGCCCAGTTCTCCATCCATCATTTTGCCCGCCATGTCGCACTTCCCTTCGTTCACACGTTTCGTTACCGGCTTGCAGCTGGCTATTTGCCCGAATGCCGCGCCGAGGACTTGATCGTAATCGGAAAGATATGCTGCAAGGCTCACGAAAAATCACAGTGCCTCGCTTTTTGAAATACTTCTTTGGTGGCAGGGCCTGGCAGCAAGCTCGAGGCGATCTCGGGTATCATCCGATCGTTTCTTTTTAACATCAGCTGCAAGGCATGAATAACAAGCCCGAACCCGCTGGCGCGCTGCTGGCGCGCGCCGTCCATCTCGCCAACAGCGGCCTGGTGGTGCTCAATGCCGCCCAGGAAATCGTGCTGTGGAATGGCTGGATGACGCCGCGCGCGGGCCTGGCGGCGGCGCGGGTGCAGGGCCGTCCCCTATGGAAAGTGTTCCCGGAGCTGCGCGGCTCGCGCGTGGAAGCGGCGGTGCTGGCGGCGCTGACCTGCAACATCGGCACGACCATCCCCGCATCGCAGGAACCGGCGCCATTCCCGCTGCGCGCGGCCGGCAGCTTCGACGGCGCGCGCCTGGAACAGGCGGTCACGGTGACACCCTTCGACGAAGGCGGGGAACGCTACTGTTTGTTGGAAATCCGCGACATCAGCGGTACGCAGGACCGTGAACGGCGTCTCCTCGACCATGCCGAATCGCTGCGCGCCCGTTCCTATGTAGACGGCCTGACCGGCATCGCCAACCGCCGCCACTTCGATGTCGCGCTCGACCGCGAGCTGCGCCGTGCCCAGCGCAACGGCGGCGCGCTGGCGCTGCTGCTGATGGACATCGATTCATTCAAGGCCTACAACGACCACTTTGGCCACCAGCAGGGCGACGCCTGCCTGATCCAGGTGGCGCAGGCGCTGGCCGGCATGCTGAAGCGCCCGGCCGACGTCGCCGCGCGCTATGGCGGCGAGGAGTTCGCCGCGATCCTGCCAGACACGAACCTGGCGCAGGCGCGCGCCCATGCGGACGCGATCCGGCTCCATATCGCGTCCCTGGGTCTGCCGCACCCCCCCGGCGCGCTGCGCCCGCACGTCACCCTGAGCATCGGCGTGGCCGCCTTCGACGGCGGCGAATCCACGCTGCCGGCCGAGCCGGCGGCCCTGATCGAGGCCGCCGACAAGGCGCTGTACGCCGCCAAGCGCGGTGGGCGCGACCGGGTGGCGGCATACGGCGACGCGGCCTGAAGCCCAGCACACCGACAGGGTGCACGGCGCGGCCCGTTTAGGTTAGAATTTCCTATAAGCAAGGTAGCAGCGCCGGCGTCCATCGCGCCGGCCGCCGTTCGCCTCGTGTAGACTCGGGCGGCGGGCCCGCCGGCGCGCTGCTGCGGACAAGAAGGGAAATGCGATTGCACCCATGTTGATCGGCCACTACGAACCCACGCTGGTGCTGCTCTCGATCCTGGTCGCGATGTTCGCCTCGTACACGACCTTGAGCCTGGCGATGCGCGTAAAAGCTTCGCACGGCCTGGCTCCCCGCGCATGGATCGCCGGCGGCGCCTTCGCCATGGGCAGCGGTATCTGGGCCATGCACTTCATCGGCATGCTGGCCTTCCGCCTGCCGATGCCGCTCGGTTACGACCCCGCCATCACATTCGTTTCCTGGCTGCTGCCGGTCGTCGTCTCGGGCCTAGCGCTGTGGCAGGTGCGGCATCGCGAGATCGGCGGGCGCCAGCTGGCCTGGTGCGCCTTGCTGATGGGTCTCGGCATCAATGCGATGCACTACACCGGCATGGCCGGCATGCGCATGGACCCGGCCATTACCTACGACCCCTGGCTGTTCCTGGCCTCGGTCGCGATCGCGATCGGCGCCTCGGCCGGCGCGCTGTGGATCGCCTTCCGCCTGAGCGAAGAGATCCTGCATCCGCGCCTGCTGCAGCTGGGCGCGGCGGTGGTGATGGGCGGCGCCATCGCCGGCATGCACTACACCGGCATGGCCGCGGCCCATTTCGAGGCCGGAAGCGTGTGCCGCGCAGCCGTCGACGGCGTGGTGCAGGACCACCTGGCGATCCTGGTCGCGGTGGCCACCTGCGCAGTGCTGTCGATCGCGTTGCTGGCGGCGATCTTCGACACCCACCTCGACCTGCGCAACCGCACCCTGGCCGCCTCGCTGGCCACCGCCGCCGAGCGCCAGGCCCTGTACCTGCGCGAGCAGGAGGCGCGGGTCGAGGCCGAGAACATCAGCCGGCTGAAGGACGAATTCCTGGCCACCTTGTCGCACGAGCTGCGCACGCCGCTCAACGCCATGCTGGGCTGGGCGCAGCTACTGCTGCAGGGCGCACGCGACGATCCGATGCTGCGCCGCGGCCTGGAAACCATCGAGCGCAACGCGCGCGCCCAATCGCAGCTGATCGAGGACATGCTCGACATGAGCCGCCTGATCGCCGGCAAGGTGCGGGTCGATGCGCGTCCCGTCATCCCGAGCGAATTCGTCAACGCGGCGCTGGAGACGGCGCGCCCGGCGGCGCTGGCCAAGGGCATCCAGCTGCTGGGCGAAGTCGATTACGAGGCCGGCCCGGTGCTGGGCGATCCGGCGCGCATGCAGCAGGTCATGACCAACCTGGTGTCGAACGCCATCAAGTTTACCGAGAGCGGGGGCAGGGTGGTCGTGCGCCTGCGCCGGGATGGCGGTGCGGTGGCGATCGACGTCGCCGATTCGGGCGTCGGCATCGACGCCGAATTCCTGCCTTTCGTGTTCGACCGCTTCCGCCAGGCCGATTCCTCGTCCGCGCGGCGCCACGGCGGCCTGGGACTCGGCCTGGCGATCGCGCGCCAGCTGGTCGAGCTGCAGGGCGGCCGGATCACCGTCGCCAGCCCGGGTGCGGGGCGCGGCGCGACGTTTACGCTGCACCTGCCGATGCATACCGGCTCGCTGCCCGAGGAATCCGACGACGCAGGCCTGGCGCCTGGCGAGATGGATGCGGGCCGGCTCGCCGGCCTGACCGTGCTGGTGGTGGAAGACGAATGCGATTCGCTCGAGCTGGTGCAGCAGGTTCTGGCGCCATCCGGCGCGCGCATCGACACCGCAGCCGACGGCCCCGCCGCGCTGCGCGCGATCGCCCGCGCGCGGCCCGACATCCTGATCAGCGACGTCGGCATGCCGGGGATGGATGGCTTCGACTTGATTCGCCGCGTGCGCGCACTGCCCGATGCGCAGGCGGCTTCCGTGCCGGCGATCGCCCTGACCGCATTCTCGCGCCGCGAAGACCAGCAGCGCGCGATGGAGGCCGGCTTCGACGACTTCATGGCCAAGCCGCTGCGGCCCGCTGCATTGTTGCAGGCGGTGGTCGCGCTCGCCCGCAAGCGTGTAGTTCCATAAGGTGGGCGGTCCGCCCAGGCGTTCAAATCAGGGGTGAGCCGCCATACGCATCTGCGAGTTGAAGGTTACGAAGTTGGCTGCCAATAAACGTCTGGCAGCACCGTCTGCGTCCGCAGCCCCGCGTCACCCGGCGTCACATCTTCCACGATTACCCCACGATTACGCCCCGCCTCCTTGCCCTTGTACAGCGCGCGATCCGCCAGCGCGATCGCCTGTTCCCAGCCGAGCGCCGCGTTCGGCGCCAGCGGCAGCGAAACCGCGCCGGCGGTGGCGCTCAGTTGCACCGTGGCGCCGTCTTCCAGCACCACCGGCGCCGCGCTGATCGCGCCCAGGATGCGCTGCACCAGCAAGGGCCGTTGCTGCAGGCTGACGCCCGGCGAGTACACCAGGAATTCCTCGCCGCCCCAGCGCAGCACCATATCCGAGTCGCGCACCGCTTCGTTCAGGCGGCGCCCGACCTCGACCAGCACCGCGTCGCCGGCGGCGTGGCCATGCTGGTCGTTGATGCGCTTGAAGTGGTCGATGTCGAGCAGGATGAAGCAGTCGCCGCCGGGCGCCGGATGTTCGCGCATGCGGTCGACGAAAGAGCGGCGGTTGTGCAGCCCCGTGAGCGGATCGTGGGCCGAGCGGTGCGCCAGCTCCTGGTTCAGTTCCGCCAGGCGGCGCGAAGTGGCCTGCGATTTCCGGTACAGCACGAAGATGCCCGCCGCCAGCGCGCAGGCCAGCGCCGCGCCGGCCGTCGCCAGCCAGGAGCGCAGCTTGCGGTTCCGGATCTCGGCGTCCTTGGCGGCGTTCTCGTGGCGCAGGTGTTCGATCTGGGCCGCGCGCTGCTTGGCGCTGAACTGTTCGTTGAGCGCGGCGAAGGCCTTGTCGCGGCGTTCGGTCGACAGCGTTTCCTGGATCTTCTCGCGCTCGCGCACGGTCTGCAGCGCCTGGCGATACAGGCCGGCCTTTTCCAGCGCCGCCGCCTTTTCGTCGAGCAGCCCGGACAAGCCCACCATGGAGCCGGCCTTGCGCATGTCCTCGGCGATGCGGTCGATGTAGGCGGCGCCTTCCTGCGTCTTGCCCTGCCCGAACAGGGCGAAGCCGAGGTTGGCCCACGAAACCTGGGTGATGGCGCCATCCTTGACCTGCTCGGCCATTGCGATCGCGGCGCGTGCCGATTGTTCGGCATCGACGTAGCGGTGCTCCCTCAGCCAGGCGTCGGCGATGTTGCCGTGGACGTTAGCCTGCAGCCAGCGCAGGTCGTTCTGGCGCGCCAGTACCAGCGCGCGGCCGAAGGCGACGTGGGCCTGGCGCAGCTGGCCCAGTCCGACGTAGGCGCGTCCATCCATGAAGTGCATCGCTGCCTCTACCCGCGGCGACACAGGCGCGCCGCTGCCATCGACACGCGCCGCGCGGTAGCTGGCGGTGATATCGAGCGCCTTGGCTGGATCGCCGCTGTTGACGTACAGGCGCGCCAGCGCCAGGCGCAGGTCCGATTCGCGCGGGCTCCACAGCGTGCGATGGCGCTGTACGATCTCGAGACTGCGCAGGTAATGGGCCAGGGCGCGGTCGTGCTGTGCGGTGATGTTGTAGATCGCGCCGTAGGCGATTTCGGTGCTGGCGTCGAATTCAGGATTGCCGAGCGCCTTGTACTGGGTGACGAGCGTCTCCAGCAAGGCCATCGCGGCAGCCGGATCGTTGTCGTTCAGGCGCCGTGCGACCTGGCCCAGGCGCGCCAGCGCCAGGCCGGCCGCGTCGTGCTGGCTGGTCGCAAGCTGCACCAGGCGCTCGTCGATCGCGTAGGCTTCCGGCATCTGCCCGGCGTCGACGTGGGTCCGCCGCAGAAGGCGCAGGTACTTGAACAGGAGCGGGTAGGGCGCGCCGTTCTCGAAGCGCGGCGCTTCCTGCAACAGCAGGGTGCGCGCCTCGCGGGTGTTGCGATTGGCGAGCTGGTCGAGTTCGCGCAGGCGCAGTTCCGCAGTCTGCGGGGCCGCGCCCGCCGTGGCCGGCAGCGCGCACACCAACGTCAACAGCAGCACGCGGAATGCACAGCGCAATGCGGTGATTCCAGTCGGGAAGGGCGAAAGAAGACGCATGCGGGACCAGTTCGCGGCGGAATGCCGACACCCAAACGATTATGTTCTGTTGATTTACGGAAATCAAGCAATAGGAATTTCCGGAAGGTATTGACGTTTCACAGGCGCAACGCCGTGGTATTTTGCTTAAAACAAAGGAAATGTTCAGGTTTCGTGAATTGCTTTGATTCCAAACAACTTTCTAGTGATAATGTTACGCCTGCAGTTTGCAAGCCGGCAGGCACGGCGAAACCGGTTCCAGGGCCGGCGTCCGGTTCACAGGCCGGCGCGTCGGCCGCAAGACAACAGCGCCCACGAGACGCGGAGCCATACTATTTTTGATTGGAGAATCAGCAGTGAGTCTTTTTAGAACCAAAAACCTCGACACGATGGTAGCGGCGGCCCAGAAGCCGGGCGGCCTCAAGAAAGTACTGGGCCCGTTCGACCTCGTCCTGATGGGCATCGGCGCCATCATCGGCACCGGGATCTTCGTGCTCACCGGCACCGGCGCGGTCACCGCGGGCCCGGCGCTGACCCTCTCCTTCATCGTCGCCGCCCTGGCCTGCGGCTTCGCCGCCCTGTGCTACGCCGAATTCGCCTCGAGCGTGCCGGTGGCCGGCTCGATCTACACCTACAGCTATTTCACCCTCGGCGAGATCGTCGCCTGGATGATCGGCTGGGACCTGCTGCTCGAATACGGCCTGGCGACGTCCACCGTCGCGGTCGGCTGGTCGGGCTATTTCCAGTCGCTGCTCAAGGGCATTGGCATCGTGCTGCCGGAAGCGCTGCGTGCGGCCCCGGGCGCCCAGCCTGGCGTGAACACCCTGTTCAACCTGCCGGCCTTCCTGATCATGCTGTTCCTGACCTGGATCCTGTCGATGGGCGTGCGCGAATCGGCGCGCATCAACAACATCATGGTGGTCATCAAGACCGGCGTCGTGATCCTGTTCATCGTGGTCGGCGTCAACTACGTCAAGCCGGAAAACTGGACCCCGTTCATGCCCTTCGGCTTCAGCAGCGTGATGAGCGCCGCCGCGCTGGTGTTCTTCGCCTTCATCGGCTTCGACGCCGTCACCTCGGCCGCCGAGGAAGTCAAGAACCCATCCAAGGATCTGCCGATCGGCATCATCGGCTCGCTGGTGGTCTGCACCATCCTGTACGTGATCGTCGCCGCCATCATGACCGGCATCGTGCCGTTCCCGAACTTCAAGGGCGTCGACCACCCGGTCTCGCTGGCCCTGCAATACGCCGGCCAGGACTGGGTCGCCGGCTTCGTCGACCTGGCCGCCATCCTCGGCATGAGCACCGTGATGCTGGTGATGGCCTACGGCCAGACCCGCATCCTGTTCGCCATGTCGCGCGACGGCCTGCTGCCAGCCAAGCTGTCGGAAGTGCACCCGAAATACGGCACCCCGTACTTCGCCACCTGGATGGTCGGCATCGTGTTCGGCCTGATCGCCGCCGTGGTGCCGCTGAACGTGCTGGCCGAACTGGTCAACATCGGCACCCTGGCCGCGTTCTCGCTGGTCTCGGTCGCCGTGATCATCCTGCGTAAAAAACGTCCTGACCTGCACCGCGCTTTCCGCTGCCCGGGCGTGCCGGTGATTCCGGCCCTGGCCGTGATCTTCTGCCTGGCCCTGATGTCCTTCCTGAGCTGGCACACCTGGGTGGCCTTCGCCATCTGGCTGGCGATCGGCCTGGTGGTGTACTTCATGTATGCCCGCCAGCGCTCGCTGCTGAACAAGCCGCAAGCGTAAGCCGGCAAGCTGCCTGACCCCGGCGCCCGCCCCCTTCAAGAGGGGGGGCGGGCGTTGTCGTTTGTAGCCGCCGTGGTAAGCTCGGGCTTCCACCATTGCGGAGAATTTCCATGAGCGCCATCGTGCTCGGCAAGGGCGACGCCCTGCTCATCGTCGACCTGCAGAACGACTTCCTGCCCGGCGGCAGCCTCGGGGTGCCGGAAGGCGACCGCGTGATCGACCCGATCAATACCCTGGTCGAACTGTATGCCGCCCGCGGCCTGCCGGTTTACGCCTCGCGCGACTGGCACCCGGGCGAGCACTGTTCCTTCGCCGCCCGGGGCGGTCCGTGGCCGCCGCACTGCGTGGCCGACACTCCGGGGGCCGCGTTCTCCAGCGCCCTGCGCCTGCCCGACAACGCCATCGTGGTCTCGAAAGCGGTGACGGCCGACGAAGACGCCTATTCCGCCTTCAACGGCACCGGCCTGGCGCGCGCCATGCTGGCCGACGGCATCAACCGCGTGACGATCTGCGGCCTCGCCACGGATTACTGCGTGCTGAACACGGTCCTCGACGGCATCGAGGCCGGCCTCGAAGTGCTGCTGGCGCTGGAGGCCACGCGCGCGGTCGAGGTGACGGCGGGCGACGGCGACCGCGCGATCGCACGCATGCTCACGCGCGGCGCGGTGCCGGTGCGCTTGTCGGGCGGCGGCCTGGTTGGCGACCTGTCCTTGGGCGCCTTGCCATAAGCTGTCCTTGCTGCGCGGTATGCGCGGCAACGCACGGTGACGCCGCCTCCGGCTCCTTAGGCTGTCCCTTCCATGCACAGTGAAGGAGGACCAGGATGGCGACCGTCGGCGATTTTCTACTCGAACGTCTGCACCAGTGGGGAGTGCGGCGCATATTCGGCTACCCCGGCGACGGGATCAACGGCATCATGGCCGCGCTCGGACGGCGCGAGGGCAGCGACGACGCCCTCGAATTCATCCAGACCCGGCACGAAGAGATGGCGGCCTTCATGGCCTGCGCCCATGCCAAGTTCACCGATGAGGTCGGGGTCTGCCTGGCCACCTCGGGCCCGGGTGCAGTGCACCTGCTGAACGGCCTCTACGACGCCAAGCTCGATCACCAGCCGGTAGTCGCCATCGTCGGCCAACAGCAGCGCAGCGCGCTCGGCGCCAACTACCAGCAAGAGATCGACCTGGTATCCCTGTTCAAGGACGTCGCCGGCGAATACGTGCAGATGGCAACCAGCGCCGACCAGGTTCGGCACCTGGTCGACCGCGCCGTGCGCATCGCGCTGAGCGAACGCTGCGTCACCTGCATCATCCTGCCCAACGACCTGCAGGAAGAAGACGCCGTCCCCATGCCGCCGCGCGAACACGGCAACACGTTTACGGGAATCGGCGCGCCGAAAAGCGCTCCCGTGCCGCCGCAGGATGCGCTGGTCGAGGCGGCCGCCGTCCTCAATTCGGGCCGCAAGGTGGCGATCCTGGCCGGCGCCGGCGCACATGGCGCCGAGGACGAATTGATCGAGGTGGCCGAGCTGCTCGGCGCCGGCATCGCCAAGGCCTTGCTCGGCAAGGCCGTCATCGCCGACGATCTGCCCTTCGTGACCGGCTCGATCGGCATCATCGGCACCCGCGCCAGCAACGAGATGATGCAGGAATGCGATACCCTGCTGATGGTCGGATCGAGCTTTCCGTATGCCGAATTCCTGCCGCCGGAAGGGCAGGCGCGCGCGGTGCAGGTCGACATCGACGGGCGCATGCTGAGCCTGCGCTATCCGATGGAGGTCAGCCTGATGGGCGACGCGAAAGCAAGCTTGCGTGCGCTGATCCCGCATCTCACGCGACAGGACGACCGGAGCTGGCGAGAGCGTATCGAACGCAAGGTGGCCGATTCGTGGCGCGAGCTCGAAGAGAAGGCGATGGAGCCCGCCAAACCCGTGAATCCGCAGCGCGTCTTTACAGAGCTGTCGCCGCGCCTGCCCGATGAGGTGATCCTGACCGCGGATTCCGGCTCGGCCGCGGCCTGGTACGCGCTCGACCTGCGCATCCGGCGCGGCATGCTGGCCTCGCTCTCGGGCGGTCTCGCCACCATGGGTTGCGCGGTGCCCTACGCGCTGGCGGCAAAACTGGCGCACCCGGACCGGCCGGTGATCGCGCTGGCCGGCGACGGCGCCATGCAGATGAACGGCATCAACGGCCTGATGTCGGTCGCGTGGCACCGCGCGCGCTGGCGCAACCCGACCTTCATCGTGCTCGTATTGAACAACCGCGACCTCAACTTCGTGACGTGGGAACAGCGTGGCAATCAAGGCGAACCGAAGTACGAGCCCTCGCAGCAGCTGCCCGACTTCTCGTACGCGCAGTACGCGCACATGCTTGGCCTGGAGGGTGAGCGGGTCGACGATCCGGAACTGCTGGGCGCCGCATGGGAGCGGGCGCTATCGGCCGACGGTCCTTTCGTGCTGGAGGTGATGGTCGACCCGAATATCCCGCCGCTGCCGCCGCACACGGTGGAAAAGCAGAAGGAGAAAGTCGAGGAGGCGATCGGCAAGGGCGACGCCGAGGCCGCGGACGTGCGACGTGGCGTCGCGTCGCAGTCGCCATCTTGACGTCGAATTAAGAAATCGGCTGTCCCGCCTTTGTTACTTTGTAATCCCTTTCTTACACACTCTCAGCGCGGGAGCCGATTCTCGTTCAACAGCCCAGTCGGGATAATGTTGCTTATCGTCCTAGCAGACCAACAAGACCCACGAGACCATGAATTCGATGCTGTTAGCAGACGCCGGCGCGGCTACCGCCGCCCAGGATGTCAACGCCGTCAATCCCGCCGAGCGCAACCGCGCCAAGCGCCTGTATTTCTCCCTGTACGATGACCCACGCGCAGAGCCCGACGCCGCGCGTGCCTATGTCGCCGACCAGATCGCAGCAGTGCAGGCGATGCCCTCCGACCTGCCGTCCGATCTCGCCGACCTGCCGGCCTGGGTCGAGGAGCGCACCGACGCCGTTGGCCAGCAATATCGCGAGTACCTTGCCGCGCGCAAGAATGGTGCGCCGCGCCGTTATTTCTCGTGCCGCGCGCATGCCCTCTATTTCATCAAGACAGTCGCGCCGACCAAGCTGGTCGACGGCGCCTGGCTCTACGGCCTGCTCAGGCACTGGGACAACCCGGCCTACCATGAGCTGATCAAGACCTACATCGAGGAACTGGGCGAGGGCGCGCCGAGCAAGAACCACGTCACCATCTACAAGAAGCTGCTGGCCACCCACGGCTGCGAAGGCTGGGAAAACCTGGGTGAGACCCACTTCGTGCAGGGTGCGCTGCAGCTGGCGCTGGGCCATCACGGCGACCACTTCCTGCCTGAAGTCATCGGCTACAACCTGGGCTACGAGCAGCTGCCGCTGCACCTGCTCATCACCTCGTATGAACTCAACGAGTTCGGCATCGACCCTTATTACTTTACACTGCACGTCACGGTGGACAACGCCGCCACTGGCCACGCCCAGAAGGCGGTGCAGGCGCTGGTCAACCTGATGCCGCGCGTCGGCGACCGCGACGCCTTTTATAAACGCGTGCTGGACGGCTACCGCCTCAACGAGTTGGGCGCCAGCACCAATTCCGTCATCGCCGAGTTCGACCTGCAGGCCGAACTGGTCGAGATCCTGGCCGCCAAGAGCGGCGTCGGCAAGAACATGCACTCGGATTACTGCCGCGTGGCGGGCCGCTCGGTGAATGACTGGCTGACCGATCCGGCGCGCATCCCGGACTTCCTGGCGGCCCTGGAAAAGGCCGGCTGGATCCAGCGCGGTGAAGACGTCGAGCACAGCCGCTTCTGGCGCCTGGTGCACGGCGACAAGGCCGAGATGTTCGGCGTCTTCAGCGCGTATGAGCTGCAGGTGCTGCGCGACTGGATCACGGCGAAACCCGACGGCAGCCGCCTTGACGGCGCCCGCACCATGACCTGGCGCGCACGCCAGCGCACCCTCGACAACCTGGGCCAGCACGCCGACCGCAGCGCCGACTTCCCGGAGCGCGGCCTGATCCGCCGCCATCCGCGCATCGAAGCCCAGGACAACGAGCTGCGCCTGCTGGAAGAGCAGGTGGCCGGCGCCGGCAGCAAACAGGAAGCGATGGAGCTGCTGGGTGGGCTGATGTCGCCCGAGATCCATCACACGGCGGTCGGCCTGATGGCGACCCGGATGTACACGCGGCTGTTCGACGCTTGAACTGACGCAGGCAAGGTTTTCCCGCGCCCTCCGCTTGGACAGAGGGCGCGTTTTACAATGATGACAAGGATCTATTCGTGCAAATCCTGGAACAACGCTTCCTGCGCGGACCGAACGTCCACGCCGACTCGCCCTGCCTGCTCAGCGTAGTCGACCTGCAAGAGCTGTACGGTCTCTCGTCGAAAGACATCCCCGGCTTCAATGACGCGCTCATGGCGGCGCTGCCGTCGCTGCACGGCCAGCTGCTCCCCGATGGCAAACGTGGCGGCTTTGCCCAGCGCCTGCGCGAAGGCACCTACCTCGGCCGCGTGATCGAACAGGTCACGCTCGACCTGCAGACCCAGGCCGGCGCGCCGGCGAGCTATGGCCGCACCCGTCCGGTGCTGGGCCAGCCGGGCCAGTTCCGCGTGGTGGTCGCCTACCAATCCGAAAAACTGGTGCAGCCCGCCTTCGAGCTGGCGGTCGACCTGGTCACGGCGCTGGCCAACGGCGAAGCCTTCGACCTGGCGCCACGCCTCGACGACTTGCGCGCGATCGCCGCGCGCTACGCGATCGGCACCAGCACCGCCTCGGTGCTTGCGGCCGCGCACGAACGCGGCATCCCGACCCAGCGCATCACCGAGGACGCCAACCTGTTCCTGCTGGGCTGGGGCGCGAAGCAGAAGCGACTGCAAGCCACTACCACCGGCGACACCAGCTTCATCGCGGTCAAGATCGCCAGCGACAAGCAGCTGACCAAGGCGCTGCTGAAGGAAGCCGGCGTGCCGGTGCCGGAAGGCGCGGTCGTCACCAAGGTCGAGGACGCCCAGCGCGCAGCGGCGCGCCTGAAGGCGCCGGTTACCCTCAAGCCGCTGGACGGCAACCAGGGCAAGGGCGTGACGGTCGACTGCCGCACGCCGGAAGACGTGGCGCGGGCGTTCGCGTTCGCGCGCGAATACGGCCGCAAGATCATCGTCGAGCGCTTCGTCGAAGGGCGAGATTATCGCGTGCTGGTCGCCAACGGCGAGGTCGCCGCGGCATCGTGCCGGCGTCCGGCGCACGTGGTCGGCGACGGCGTCGCCACCGTGCGCGCGCTGGTCGAGCGCGAGAACCAGAACCCGGCGCGCGGCTCCGGCCACACCAATGTGCTGACCAAGATCGCGCTCGACGAACACGCGGCCGACATGCTGGCCAAGCAGGGCTTCGACTTCGACAGCGTGCTGCCCGTCGGCGTCGCCGCCGAACTGCGCGGCAACGCCAACCTGTCCACCGGCGGCACCGCCGAGGACGTGACCGAGCTGCTGCCGGAATCGACGCGCCAGCTGTGCGTGCGCGCGGCCGCCAAGATCGGCCTCGACGTGGCCGGCATCGACATCGTCTGCCGCGACATCGCGCTGCCGCTCGACGCCCAGCGCGGCGCCGTCATCGAAGTCAATGCGGCGCCCGGCATCCGCATGCACGAATACCCGAGCGCCGGCGAGCCGCGCGAAGCCGGCGAAGCCATCGTGCAGGGCCTGATGGGCGACTCGGACGGCCGCATCCCGACCATCGCGGTCACCGGCACCAACGGCAAGACCACCACCACCCTGCTGATCGCGCACACCGTGCGCATGGCCGGCAAGGTGGCCGGCGTGACCACCACCGAGGGCGTGTTCATCGACGGCAAGCAGATCGCGAAAGGCGACTGCACCGGCTACTGGTCGGCGCGTACCGTGCTCGGTTCGCCCGACGTCGAGTTCGCGGTGCTGGAGACAGCGCGCGGCGGCATCCTCAAGCGCGGCCTGGCCTTCGATCGCTGCGATGTCGGCGTGGTGCTCAACATCGCCGCCGACCATCTCGGCCTGGATGGCGTCGACACCGTCGAAGACCTGGCGCAGGTGAAGGCCGTGGTCGCGCAATCGGCCTCGAAAGCGGTGGTGCTCAATGCCGAGGATCCGCTGTGCGTGGCGATGGCGCGCCGTATCAAGCCGGAAACCGAAGTCGTGTACTTCTCGATGGATTCGGAGAACCCGGTCTTCCTGCAGCACCTGGAAGATGGCGGACGCGGGGTCTACCTGCAGGACAATGCGGTGGTGGTGGCGGACGAGAACCTGCACCAGGAGCTGCTGCGGGTCGAGAGCATGCCGGTCGCCTTCGGCGGACGCGCGCGCTTCAACATCGCCAACAGCCTGGCCGCGGCGGCCGCGCTGATGGCCTCGGGCTTCAGCAATCTGCAGATCGCGACCGGCCTGTCGACGTTCGTGTCGAACGGCCGCACCAATCCGCTGCGCACCAACATGTTCGACATCCGCGGCGTGACCGTGATCGTCGACTACGCCCACAACCCGGCCGCCTACCGCGCGATGGCCGAGATGGCGCGCGCGCTGCTGCCGGGCCAACTGGTCGGCATCGTCACCGCGCCGGGCGACCGCCGCGACGAAGACCTGATGGAAGTGGGGCGCGTGTGCGGCGAGCGCTTCGACGAACTGGTGGTGTACGAGTCGCAGAGCCGCGGGCGTGAAGTGGGCGAGGCGGTCGACCTGATTCTTGAGGGCGCCGAGGAGGCAGCGGGGATCAGCGATACGCTGCACCGGGTGATTGAGGTGGGCGATGCGATCCGCCACGGCTTGTCGCTGTGCCGTCCGGGGGATGTGCTGGTGTTTGCCTGCGGGTCGTCGCTGCAGGTGTTCGTGGATGCCTTGCGGGTCAACGATCCGGAAAGCGCCGACCTGGTCGCCGGCCAGGTCTGAATGATGTCGTAGGGTGGGCGTGTTTCCCGCCCACCCTACGTAAAACCGGAAGCGCGGTCAGAAGAAGAACTTGAGGGCCAGCGTCCAGACATCTTCCTTGGCGCCGCTGTCTTTTTTCTTGCCGAACCGTTCGTATTCCGCCGTCACCGCCGTATTCGGCGTAATCGAATACTGCATCCCGAACGCGCCATACGCGCCCGTGTCATTCTTCTTGATCACCGGCGCCGCCGGCAGCGTGATCTCGCGCCGGCTCTTGGCCACGCCCACTTTGCCGTACACAGACAGCTTCTCGGTCAGGGGCAGGGTCGGCTTCACGGCGATATACAGCCCATACCCCTTCTTGAAATCGAGCGCGCCCGCTTCCAGGGCGAGCTTGTTCGTGAATTCGTAGCCGCCATACAGCTTCGGACTGGCCTTGCTGCCGCCACCGCTGTAGTCGACCAGCCCGACGCCGACGCCCGCATAGGCTTGCGGCGTGGTTTGTGCGGCCGGACCATCGAAGCCGGCCGCATGGGCGACGCCGGCCACAAAATAGCCAGTCAACAGGACAGCCAACCATTTCCGCATGCGTCTTCCTTCCCTTGTTTCACGAACCGAATTCTGATTCGGCAAGGTAACAGCTGAGCAATTGGAATGAAATATCAATTTGTAACGAAACGCAACAAGTTGACCATATAGACACATATACATCCCATGTTTTAAGGGCGCCCTAAGCAAAAACGCCCCGCAAGCGGGGCGTTTCATGTGTCACATTCGGCCGGCTTAGACAGCCTCAGCCTCGATCTTGCGCGCCAGTTCCGGCCGCGTCGGACGCAGCGCATCGGTCAGTTCCGAAATCGTGGTGCCGCAGCCGAACACCATCACGTCGCCCGCCTGGCACAGCGACAGGCCGTGCTGGATCGCGCGATGCGACTCCAGCACCACGGTGAGCGCCTCCTGCGGAATCTTGCCGAGCTGGGCGCCGCGCACCAGCAGCGCCGCGGTCTCGCCTTCGCTGCGGCCGCGATTCTCGGTCTCGAACACCACCAGGTCGTCGAAACCCGCCGCGCAGGTGCGGCCGATGTCGATCAGGTCGGCGTCGCGGCGGTCGCCCGGCGCCGCCACCACGCCCACCAGGCGGCCCGCGCTCATGGCGCGCGCGCTGTCGGCCAGGGCCGCGTAGGCAGCGCAGTTGTGAGCGTAGTCGACGATCACGGTGACGCCGTCGATGTCGAACACGTTCGAGCGCATCGGATTGTGCTTGGCGTCCGAGACGAAGCTGCGCAGGCCTTCGGCGATCTCGTTGTTGCCGAAGCCGTGGGCGGTCAGCGCGGCTGCCGCAGCCAGCGCGTTGGCGATGTTGTAGCGCGCCGCGCCGCCGAGCGAGACCGGCATGTCGCGTGCATCGAGCAACGCTTCGTGGCGCGATCCGGTGGCCAGCACCAGTGTCATGTCCTGCAGGTAGACCGCACGGCCGCCGTGTTCCAGGTGGCGCAGCAGGGTCGGATTGTCGGCGTCGAGCGCGAAGTAGATCACTTCGACGCCGTCGCGCAGCGAGGCTGCCATCGACACGCAATAATCGTCCTCGGCGTTGAGCACCACCGCGCGCGAAGCACGCTGCGCCACCACGGCTTTGACGCGCGCCAGGTCGTCGAGGGTTTCGACGCCGTCCAGGCCCAGGTGGTCGCTGGAGACGTTCAGCACCACCGACACGTCGACCCGGTCGTAGGCCAGGCCGCGCTTGAGGATGCCGCCGCGCGCCGTTTCCAGCACCGCGAAGTCGACATCGGGGGCGGCCAGCACGCTGCGCGCCGAATGGTAGCCGGTGCAGTCGCCCTTCATGGTCGGCATGCCGTCGACGTAGACGCCTTCGGTGGTGGTGACGCCGGTGCGCAGGCCCGCCATGCGGGTGGCGTGGGCGATCAGCAGCGAGGTCGTGGTCTTGCCGTTGGTGCCGGTGATCGCCACCGTCGGGATACGCCCGTCGCAGTCGCCGAACAGGGCGTCGACGATGGCGGCGCCGGCGTCGCGCGGGGTGCCGCGGCTCGGGTACTGGTGCATGCGGATGCCCGGCGCCGCATTGACTTCGATGATGCCGCCGTGCTGCTCGCGCAGCGGTTTCGAGATGTCCTGGCAGACGATGTCGATGCCGGCGATGTCCAGGCCAACGGTAGCAGCGGCGCGGATGCAGATGTCGCGCGTTTCTTCCGGCAGCAGGTCGGTCACGTCCTCGGCGGTGCCGCCGGTGGACAGGTTGGCATTCCCGCGCAGGTCGGCGCTGACGCCGACGGCGAGCACGGTATCCAGGGTATAACCCTGCTTGGCCAGGGTCTCCTCGGCCAGCGCGTCCATCGGAATCTTGGTGAGAATGTTGGTGTGGCCTTCGCCGCGCGCCGGGTTGCGGTTCTCGATCTCGACCAATTGGCGGATGCTCTGGTAGCCATCGCCGGTGACGTTAGGAGGGCGGCGCCAGGAGGCGGCCGCGATCTTCTTGCCGGTGACAAGCACGCGGTAATCGCGTCCGGCCAGGTGTTCTTCGACGATCACGTGGCGGCCGTGCGTCTTCGCGTAAAGGAAGGCGCGCGACACTTCTTCCGGGGTGGCGCAGTTGGTGGTCACGCCTTTACCCTGGTTGGCGTCGAGCGGCTTGACGCAGGCCGCGCCGCGCAGGCGCCGTGCCACGCGCAGCGCTTCGGCTTCACTGGTGACGGTGGCGCCGCCCGGGACCGGACAGCCGGCCTGCTCGAGCAGGGTCTTGGTCAGCTGCTTGTCGCTGGCGATACTCACCGCGATCGAATTGGTGGCGCCGGTAATCGTCGCCTGCAGGCGTTTCTGGCGGCTGCCCCAGCCCAGCTGGAACAGGTTCGCTTCTTCGGTGAGGCGCTGGGCCGGGATGCCACGCCGGAGCGCGGCCTGCACCACGGCCCCGGTACTGGTGCCGATCGCATGGCGCTCGGCCAGTTCATGCAGTCGCGCGACCGCTTCCGGCAGGTCGAATGGGCGGTCTTCGGCAACCGCATGGACCAGATCGAGGCCGGTGCGCAGGGCTTCGCTTGCCACCTGCTCGATTGTATAGCCGCACACCACGCGACGCACGCGCGGTGCGCCGCTGACTGCCAGGGTCGCGCCGCTGCTGCCGGCGGCGCCGGCCAGGCGCTGCAGTTCCATCACGACCGGTTCCAGTGCTTCGACCAGCAGGGCCTCGTCGGCCAGGCGCACGGAGGCGTCCGGCGGCAGGCCGGGGAGCAGGGCGAACAGGCGGGCGGCAAAACCGGGCGCCTTGGTGGCGCCGTCTTCGACGAGCGCCATCAGGCATGGGCTGTCGGCGTACAGGTTGGGGCCGCGCAGCAGGCGTTTTTGGGTGAGTTTCATTGGATCGGGTTCCGTTTCGTGACATGTTCCAGGAAATCGAGCAGCGGCGTCGGCAAGTCCTTGCCGGGTTCCTGCGCCGCGGTCGGCAGCTGGTAGCTGGAGCCGGCCGGCAGCAGGTGCAGACGCACGTCGATCAGTTCCGGGGTATCGCGGTCCTTGATGTCGGCCACGTTGGTGATCATGGTGCGGCCGTCGACGATGGTGACGGCGCCCTGGCCGAGCACCTCGATGCCGACCCCGCGCTCGACCACCAGTGCGGTGTTCTCGTCGATGCCGATTCCGTGCAGGTAGGGGTTCTGCGCCACCACCGTGAGCAGGCGCGACAGGCGCTGGCGTTCCGAGAAGTGCTGGTCGATGACCACCCGCTGCAGCAGCCCGAGGCCGGCCGCCAGGCTCACCGACCCTTTTTCGGGATGCAGCTCGACCCGGCCCTGGGCCAGCATGTGACCCGACATCGCCGAGGCGCCGGCGCTGGTGCCGCCGATGGTGGCGCCGCGGGTCTTGAGCGCGATGTGCATTTCGGCGTCGAGGGCGGTGCCGCCGAGCAGCGCCAGCAGGCGCTTCTGGTCGCCGCCGGTCATGAAGATGCCGTCGGCCTCGGCCACCTGGCGCACGCATTCCTCGCTGTTGGCTTGCTGGCGGCTGGTCAGCTCGACGTGGCTGCGGCGCGTCACGCCGAGGTTGCCGAAGGCTTCGTCGTAGATGCTCCACATATCGTCGGGAATGGTGCTGGCCGCGGTGATGACGACGATGTTGGCGTCCTTGCCGCCGGATAGCTCGACGAAGCGCGAGAGGATCTCCATGTCGTGCTCGCGGTCTTCATGGCCGCCGATGATGACGAGGTGGCCGTTCTTCTGGTTTTCCGTAGGTTCGCTCATGTGCTTATCGTTGGGTCATTTTGGAAAGGGGCAGTGCCTTGTTGGCGAAGGCGCAGGCTTCGGTTTTGGTGACACCGATCAGGCCGACGTCGACGTCCTTGTCGAACAGTTCGATCCCGCGCTTGAGCGCTTCCTCGAGCGCCATGCCGTGTTCGAGCCAGCCGTAGACGGTGCGTGCCAGCAGGTGGCGCACGATGTGTTCGCCGATGCCGGTGGCGGCGATCGCGCCCAGCGGGCCGGCGTAGAAACCGCAACCGATGATCGGGCTGTCGCCGACCCGGCCCAGCAGGCTGGGCGCCGAGCCGCCGGTCGAGCAGGCCACGGCGAAGTGGCCGTCGGGGCCGCGCACCACGGCGCCGACGGTGTCGCAGGCCTTCGACTTGGGCAGCTGCAGCGGGGTCTTGTAGTTCCAGAAGCGGTCGAACAGGCGGTTGTCGATGCCGGGCATGGCGGGCATCGAGCCGGCCAGCTCCTGCATGATCTGCCGGTGTTCGCTGCGCTGGTGCTCGGACACGGGGGCGCCGCGCGGCATCCCGAGGCCGCGCGCGAGCATCTGTGCGCCTTCGCCGGTCAGCATCACGTGCGGGGTGTCGGCGATGGCGCGCGCCAGGCGCACCGGGTTCTGCACGTCGCGCACGCAGGCCACGCTCCCGAGACGCCCGCGCGTGTCCATGATGGACGCGCACATCTCGATGGTGGCGCCATCCAGCCCGAGCGCGGAGCCGCTGCCGGCATTGAAGCGGCCGTCGTCCTCGAGGGTGGCAACGGCGATGATGGCGGCGTCCAGGGCGTCGCCGTTGGCTTCCAGTTGTCCCAGCGCGCGGCGCGCTGCCAGTACGCAGCCGTCCTCGTTGTCGGTCGACGAACCAACGCCGCCATGGACCACGACCGCGCCCGCTTGTTGATTGTTGCTCATGTCATCCTGGTGATTGTGCGTTGCAAGAAACTCATCTCCGTTGTCACGGAGTCAATTGCAGGATTATCCGGGTTGGGGCTGGCGCACCATATCGGTGCCGTTGCCGTGCCTGTGTAAGAGCTTGCTTACAGGAGATTTTCTCGGCCCGGGTAGGACAAGGAAATGCCGCGCAGCGCCCGGCGCAGGGCGCGCACCAGTTCGAGGCGGGCGGTAGGCGTGAGATAGCGTCCGGCCTGGACCCGCACGCCGCGCGCTTCGATCTCGACCAGGGTGCGCATGCGGGTGTCGGGCAGATGTACGCGCGCGTGCGCCGGATCGAGCCGCAGCACATGGCGGCGCTGGCCATCGGCGTGCTCGACCAGCAGCCAGCCGTCCTGCAGGCGGATCCGCTCGTGGTCGAGCGCGTGACGGCTGTAATGGAGCAGGGCGGCGCCGACGGCCGCCGCTTCAATGAGCGCGAAGGCAAGTACCATCCAGGCGCCCTTGAAGGTGAACACGAGCGCGATCCCGAGCGTGGCGCCGGACAGCAGGGCATAGACCAGCAGCGCCTGGCGCGGACTCAGGGAGCAGTTGCGCTTCATTAGCCATTCGGCGTCTGGCGGGGCGGATGCGTCCATGATGCCAAGTTTGCCACAGCCACGAAAAACGCCTCGCCCATTGTGTCGGCCGAGGCTGTTATCTGTTACCATGTCGCCCCTTTCAGATACTCGCTTCGTGATAAAGGTTCGTATGGCGCGCGCTTGCGGCGTTGACTTCGGCACGTCCAATTCCACCGTCGGCTGGCTTGCCGGCGACAGTTATTCCGCCGCCGGCCAGTCCCTCCTTGGCCTGGAAGACGGCAAGGCGACCCTGCCCTCGGTGGTGTTCTTCAACGCCGACGACGAGCAGGTCAGCTACGGCCGCGCCGCCCTGGCCGACTATCTCGAGGGCTACGAGGGACGCCTGATGCGTTCCCTGAAAAGCCTGCTGGGCACCAGCCTGATCGACGGCCAGACCGAGGTCGCGGGCCGCGCGCTGCCGTTCAAGGCGCTGCTCGGCCAGTTCATCGGCGAAGTCCGGCGCCGCGCCGGCCAGCAGGCCGGCCGCAGTTTCGATTGCGCCGTGTTCGGCCGCCCGGTGTTCTTCATCGACGACGACGTCGATGCCGACCGCCGCGCCCAGGACACGCTCGAAGAGGTGGCGAAGTCGGTCGGTTTCCGCGAAGTCGCCTTCCAGTACGAACCGATCGCCGCCGCCTTCGATTACGAGTCGCGCATCGAGCGCGAGGAACTGGTCCTGATCGCCGACATCGGCGGCGGCACCTCGGACTTTTCGCTGGTGCGCCTGGGGCCGGACCGTGCGGGCCGCATCGAGCGGCGCGACGACATCCTCGCCAACGGCGGCGTGCACATCGGCGGCACCGATTTCGACAAATACCTCAGTCTGGCGAGCGTGATGCCGCTGCTCGGACACGGCTCGACCATGCTGTCGGGCGCGGCGATCCCGTCCAGCTATTACTTCAACCTCGCCACCTGGCACACGATCAACCAGGCCTATACGCGCAAGAGCATCGCGCAACTGGCCGACCTGGTGCGCGACGTGAAGGAACCTGCCAAACTGGTGCGGTTGCAGAAGCTGATCGACGAACGCGCCGGCCACTGGCTGGCGATCCAGGTCGAGGCGGCCAAGATCGGCCTGTCGGCCAGCCCGGAAGTGACCATGGACCTCGATAGGCTCGACCCGCCCGAGCAATTGATCGTGACGCGCGAACAGTTCGAGGCAGCCATCGCCGGCCTGGTCGATCAGGTCGCCGTGACCGTCACCCGCCTGTTCGATGAGGCGGGCGTGGAACCGGACGCGGTCGATACGGTCTTCTTTACTGGCGGCTCGAGCGGCGTATCATTGCTGCGCGAACGCATCGCGGCGCTGCTGCCGAATGCACGCAAGGTCGAGGGCGACCTGTTCGGCAGCATCGGCGCCGGCCTGGCGCTCGACGCATTGCGCCGCTTTGGATAAACCTGAGGAATGCCATGAGTGTGTTTGAACGTCCCATCGTGATGCTCGACTTCGAGACCACCGGCCTGTCGCCCGAGGCGGGCGATCGCATCACCGAGGTCGCCGCGCTGCGCATCGTCGGCGGCGAGATCCGCGAACGCTACGTCTCGCTGGTGAACTGCGGGGTGCGGGTCCCATCCTTCATCACCCAGTTGACCGGCATTACCCAGCGGATGGTCGATACCGCCCCGCCCAGCCAGACCGTGGTGGCCGAGCTGCTCGATTTCATCGGCTGCGACACCCTGGCCGCCCACAACGCCAGCTTCGACGAGAAGTTCCTGAAGGCCGAGGGCTGGCGCATCGGCCGACCGACTGGCCATTGCGGCCTGGTGTGCTCGCTGAAGCTGTCGCGCCGCCTGTTCCCGCGCCTGCCCAGCTACAAGCTCGGCAATCTCTCCAGCAGCCTCGGCATTGCCTTCCGCGGCACCGCCCACCGGGCCGAGGCCGATGCCGAGGTCGCCGCCGAAGTGCTGCTGCACGCGGCGCGCCACCTGGGCAGCAGCCACGGCCTGGCCCAGGTCGCGCCCGACCTGCTGGTCTCGGTGAACAAGCTGGCCGCGGCCAAGGTCCCGGTCTTCCTCGATAAATACGCCAGCCTCGAGCGCGAGCGGCGCCTGTCTGCCGCCTGACGCCCTTCGCTTCGCGCGTCCGCGCGAGCACCGGCACGCTTGCGCAGACGCAAACCGCGCGCGTGTCGCCCCCTTAAACTTTTAACAACGGCGTGGCACATCGTCCCGCCGTGTCGACCGTTGCCGGGCGGTTTTTTCGCTGTCCGGCGTGAGGGGATGGGATGAATCGCCAGAACGCCGCCCGCGAGGGCTACGATGTCTTCCTATGGTTCCACCCGGCCGCCGTGCGCGGCAATCCCTATGCGCAGTTCAACCTTGGCCTGCTGTACAAGCAGGGCCAGGCCGTCGAGCGCGACGACGCATACGCCCTCAAATGGATGCAGCTGGCCGCCCACAAGGGCCTGGCCGCAGCCCAGAACCACCTCGGCGCCATGTACAGCAAGGGGCAGGGGGCGCCGCGCAGCGACGATCTCGCGGCGCGCTGGTTCCTGCGGGCGGCGGCGCAGGGTGACCCGGCCGCCCAGCAGAACCTGGGACTGTTGTACCGCAAGGGGCGCGGCGTGCCGCAATCGGACGAGGTCGCTTTCGGCTGGTTCTACCGCGCCGCTGAACAAGGCCTGGCCAGTGCCGAACACCTGCTCGGCGAATGCTATCTGCAGGGCCAGGGCGTGGCGGTCTCGCATCCGCTGGCGATGGCCTGGTTCCGCAAGGCGGCGCGCCAGGGGCATATGGGCGCCCAGCGCAGCCTGGCCCTGATGTACCGGCGCGGCGACGGCGTCGAGGCCGACGACGCCCAGGCCCTGTGCTGGTTCCGCCAGGCCGCCAGCCAGGGCGACCCGATGTCGCAGCGCTGCCTCGGCCTGGCCTATGCCCAGGGCCAGGGCGTGGCGGCCGATCCGGCGCGCGCCGTCGCCTGGCTGGAGCGGGCCTCGGTGCGCGACGACGCCGAGGCGCAATACGCGCTCGCCACCCTGCTGGCGGCTGGCCACGGCTCGGGCGACGACGAGCGCGCCCTTTCGTGGTTCGTGCGCGCAGGCGGGCGCGGTCACGTCCAGGCCCAGTACTGCGCCGGCGTCATGTATGCGCTCGGACGCGGCACGCCGCGCGACCCGGCGCGCGCGCTCGAATGGACCCGGCGCGCCGCCGAGCAGGGCGCCCCCAACGCCCAGTTCAGCCTCGGCGTCATGTTCGCGCGCGGCGAAGGCGTGGCGCGCGACGAGGAGCGCGCCGCCGACTGGTACCGGCGCGCGGCCCGCCAGGGCGACGCCAGCGCCCAGAACAACCTCGGCGTCCTGTATGCCAACGGCCAGGGCGTGCCGCACGACGACACCCTGGCTACCTATTGGTACCGCCAGGCTGCCGAGCAGGGCCATGCGCTGGCCCAGTACAACCTGGGCGGCATGGTGGGTAGCGGCCGCGGCGCCGAGCGCGATCCGCTGCGGGCGTACATGTGGATGCTGTTGGCGGCCGGCCAGGACAATGGCGTGCGCCGTGAGGGCAAGGGTGTGGGCAAGCCGGGGACGGGCGGGCAGTGGGCGCGGGCGCTGGCGAGCCGGATGCAGGCCGGGCGGCGCGGGCGCGGGCAGGCGTCAGGGTACTGAGCGGTAACGACAGCGCTCTCGCTTGGTGAAGCGTGGGCGAGCTCGGCGATTCGCGTTATGATGGCCGTCGGCAATAGCCGACCCCAACCATAATCGACCGAGAACGACATGACCTTGAGACACGCAACGCTCGTCACCCTGCTGGCTGCGGCTTTCGCCAACCCGGCGCTGGCACAGACCTGCCCGGCGCCCGCCGGCGGCGCTTCCCTGACCTATCCGGTCGCGAAGAAGCTCGACCAGACCGACAATTACCACGGCACCGTGGTGGCCGATCCCTACCGCTGGCTGGAAGACGCGAACAGCGCCGAGACCAAGCAATGGGTGACCGCCCAGAACGCCGTCACCCAGGCCTACCTCGACGGCATCCCGCAGCGCGCGGCGATCCGCGCGCGCCTCACCAAACTCTGGAACTACGAGCGCTACAGCGTGCCCGGCAAGGAAGGCGGCCAGTATTTCTACTCGCGTAACGACGGCCTGCAGAACCAGTCGGTTCTGTACACCCAGAAGACCCTGACGGACAGCCCACGCGTGCTGCTCGACCCGAACGCCATGTCGAGCGACGGCACCGTGGCCCTGGCTGGCCTGGCGGTCAGCCCGGACGGCAAGCTGCTGGCCTACAGCACCGCGGCCTCGGGTTCGGACTGGAATGAGATCCGCGTGCGCGACATCGCCAGCGGCAAGGACATCGAGGACCACGTCAAGTGGGTCAAGTTCTCCAGCACCGCCTGGACCAAGGACGGCAAGGGCTTCTTCTACAGCCGCTACGACGAGCCGAAGGAAGCGACCAAGCTGGCCGACGTCAACTACTTCCAGAAGCTGTACTTCCACCGCATCGGCACCCCGCAAAGCGCCGACACGCTGGTGTATGACCGTCCGGACCAGAAGGAATGGGGCTTCGGCGGCCACACCACCGACGACGGCCGTTACCTGATCATCACTACTACCCGCGGCACCGCGCCGAAGTACCGCGTGTCGTATAAAGACCTGTCGAAACCCGATTCGAAAGTGGTCGACCTGATCGACAACTTCGACGCCGGCTATGACTTCATCGACAACGTCGGCACCGTGTTCTACTTCAGCACCGACCGCAAGGCGCCGAAGAAACGCATCGTCGCGATCGACGTCAGCAAGCCGCTTGAGTCGAACTGGAAGGAGATTGTCGCCGAGAACGCCGACACCCTGACCGGCGCCGACATCATCAACGACCAGCTGGTGCTCGAGTACCTGAAGGATGCGCGCTCGGTCGTGCGCGTGCATGACCTCAAGGGCAAGCAGGTGCGCGAGATCACGCTGCCGGGCATCGGCACCGTCGGCGGGCTGTCGGGCAAGCGCAATGACGCCGAAACCTTCTATTCGTTCACCGGCTTCACCACGCCGACCACGATCTACCGCCTGAACATGAAGACCGGCGCCAGCACCGTGTTCCGCCAGCCGAAGGTCGACTTCAACCCGGCTGACTACGAGACGCGCCAGCAGTTCTACACCTCGAAGGACGGTACCAAGGTCCCGATGTTCATCGTCTCGAAGAAGGGGATGAAGCTGGACGGTTCGAACCCGACCTACCTGTACGGCTACGGCGGCTTCAACATCTCGATGACCCCGGGCTTCTCGCCGGCCAACCTGGCCTGGATGGAGATGGGCGGCGTCTACGTGGTCGCCAACCTGCGCGGCGGCGGCGAGTACGGCGAAGCCTGGCACCAGGCCGGCACCAAGCTGCAAAAGCAGAACGTGTTCGACGACTTCATCGGCGCAGCCGAGTGGCTGGTGGCGAACAAGGTGACGTCGCCTGCGAAACTGGCGATCGGCGGCGGCTCCAACGGCGGCCTGCTGGTGGGCGCCGCCATGACCCAGCGCCCGGAACTGTTCGGCGCCGCACTGCCGGCGGTGGGCGTGATGGACATGCTGCGCTTCCACAAGTTCACCATCGGCTGGGCCTGGACCTCGGACTACGGCTCGTCGGAAAATCCGGACGAGTTCAAGGCCCTGGTCAAGTACTCGCCACTGCATAACCTGAAACCGGGCAGCTGCTACCCGGCCACCATGGTCACCACGGCCGACCACGATGATCGCGTGGTGCCGGCGCACAGCTTCAAGTTCGCCGCGGCGGCGCAGGCTGCGCAGGCGGGTGCGGCGCCGGTGCTGATTCGCATCGAGACCAAGGCGGGGCATGGGGCGGGCAAGCCGACGACCAAGCAGATCGAGGAAGTGGCGGATCGCTGGGGGTTCCTGGCGCGGGTGCTGAAGGTGGGTGATGCGGCGCCGGCGGCGGTTGGCGGTAGCGAGTAAATGCAAGAACGGCCACTCAAATACGAGTGGCCGTTTTTTTATGTTCGTGGTGTGCTACGGACTTGGATCCCGGCCTTCGCCGGGATCACGGTTTCACAGCAAACTCAGAGAAGTGTTGGCGTCTTATCACTCGCTAGCAGTAGCCCGTCGTTCCGGCGAAGGCCGGAACCCAAGTTTAGATGAGCAGGAGTTAGCGCTGCACGACAACCAACAGCGCTTTTGCTTCGGTCTTCCCAGCATTCCTGATCACATGATCATGATCCGCCGGATACCTTGCCGTCCCCCCATGCTTGATCTTCTTCTTCTCCACCCCCACCTCCAGCTCGATCGTCCCGGTAATCACCGTTAGATGTTCCTTGGTCCCCGGATCATGCGCCTGCGACGCCATCTCGCCACCGGGCGCCAGCGTCAGCTCATACCATTCATACTTCCCCGCCAGGTCCATCGGCCCCAGGATACGCAGTGAATAACCGGCATGCACGCCGGGCAGGGTAGGGGTTTCGTGGGCGTCGACCACCCGGATCAGGTCCACCGCCCGCACCTCGGACGACAGCAACTCGCCGATCTCCACCCCGAGCGCATTTGCCAGGCGCCAGGTGATGGCAATCGTCGGATTGGCCTTCTCGCGCTCGATCTGGGACAGCATCGACTTCGACACCCCCGCGATGCGCGACAGGTCTTCCAGGGTCAGGCCGCGCGCCAGGCGCAGGCGCTGTAGCGTGGCGCCAACTTCGGGCGGGGCGTTATTTATTAGAGTTTTAGTCATTGCCTGAATATGCCTATAGCGTGGCTTGCCAAGTTCATTAGCTGGGGGTAATATTCAATATATTGAATTTTTGTTCGACATACAGAACTTGGTTTCTTGAATCGAACAAGTCCAACGATACGTCATTCGCCAACCGCCGGTCAAGCCGGACATACAGGGGATCATCAATGAGCGACCAAGCATTCTATAGCGGCCTGCAGACCAAACTCGAAACGCTGCGCAGTGATGGCCTGTTCAAACCGGAGCGCGTGATCGCATCGCGCCAGGGTTCGGAAGTGGTGTCGCAAGACGGCCGTACGCTCATCAATATGTGCGCCAACAACTACCTGGGACTGTCCGGCGACAAGCAAACCTCCGACGCCGCCGCCGCCGCGCTGGAACAATACGGCTACGGCCTGTCCTCGGTGCGCTTCATCTGCGGCACCCAGACCGTGCACAAGGAACTCGAAGCCAAACTGTCCGAATTCCTCGGCACCGAAGACACCATCCTCTACGCCGCTGCGTTCGACGCCAACGGCGGCGTGTTCGAGCCGCTGTTCGACGAGAACGACGCCATCATCTCGGACGCCCTGAACCACGCCTCGATCATCGATGGCGTCCGCCTGTGCAAGGCCGCGCGCTACCGCTACGCCAACAACGACATGGCGGACCTGGAGAAGCAACTGGTCGCGGCCACCGAAGCCGGCAAGCGTCACAAGATCATCGTCACCGACGGCGTGTTCTCGATGGACGGCACCATCGCCCAACTGGACAAGATCGTCGAGCTGGCCGAAAAATACGGCGCCCTGACCATGATCGACGAATCGCACGCCTCCGGCTTCATGGGCAAGACCGGCCGCGGCACCCACGAACACTGCGGCGTGATCGGCAAGATCGACATCATCACCGGCACCCTGGGCAAGGCCCTGGGCGGCGCGATGGGCGGTTTCACTTCGGGTAAAAAGGAAGTCATCGAGACCCTGCGCCAGAAGTCGCGCCCCTACCTGTTCTCGAACACGCTGGCGCCGATGATCGCCGGCGCTTCGCTCGCGGTGCTGGACCGCATCTCGAAGTCGACCGAGCTGCGCGACCGCCTGCATGAAAATACTGCTTACTTCCGCAAGGAGATCGAGCGCATCGGCTTCACGATCAAGCCGGGCACCCACCCGGTGGTGCCGGTAATGCTGTTCGAAGCGCCGGTCTCGCAGAAGTTCGCGGCGCGCATGTTCGAACTGGGCGTGCTGCTGTCGGGCTTCTTCTACCCGGTGGTGCCGATGGGCCAGGCGCGCGTGCGCGTGCAGCTGTCCGCCGCCCACACCCGCGAGCAGCTCGACTTCGTGCTGAAAGCCTTCGAACAAGCCGGCAAAGAGCTGGGCATCCTCAAGAATAATTAAGACTGGACCAGAATACATGGAACGCATCCTCATCATCGGCGCCAACGGCCAGATCGGCAGCGAACTCGTGACCGCCCTCGCGGAGCAGCACGGCGCCCAGAACGTCCTCGCCTCCGACATCGGCGCCCACAACGTCTACGGCGCGGCGCGCTACACCCAGCTCGACGTGCTGGACAAGGATCGTCTGGCGGCGCTGATCGATAGCGAAGACATCACCCAGGTTTACCAGCTGGCCGCGCTGCTGTCGGCCACCGGCGAAAAAGCGCCGCTCAAGGCCTGGACCCTGAACATGGACGGCCTGCTGAACATCCTGGAAGTCGCTCGCGAGCGTGGCGAGCTTGGCAAACCGCTGAAGGTGTTCTGGCCGTCGTCGATCGCGGCTTTCGGCCCGAACACCCCGGCCGACCCGGCCCCGCAGTACGCGGTGATGGACCCGACCTCGATCTACGGCATCAGCAAGCTGGCCGGCGAGCGCCTGTGCGAGTACTATCACAGCAAGTACGGCGTCGACGTGCGCTCGATCCGCTACCCGGGCATCATCAGCTTCAAGTCGCCTCCGGGCGGCGGCACCACCGACTACGCGATCGCGATCTTCTATGCGGCGCTGAAAGGCGAGACCTACGAGTGCTTCCTCGGCCCGGAAACCACGCTGCCGATGATCTACATGCCGGATGCGATCCGCGCCACCATCGAACTGATGGACGCGCCGAGCGAGAAAATCGCGATCCGCTCCTCGTACAACGTCGCCGGCGTGTCGTTCAACCCGCGCGAACTCAGCGCCGCCATCAAGAAGGCGCTGCCCGAGTTCGAGATCGCCTACAAACCGGACAGCCGTCAGCAGATCGCCGACTCCTGGCCGAAGAGCCTGGACGACAGCCGCGCCACGGGCGATTGGGGCTGGAAGGCCAGCATCGGCGTGGACGAGATGGTCGACAGCATGCTGAAGAACATCGACGTCGGCGTCGCCGCGTAAGCATCACCACAATAATAAAAATCTACAAAAGCTGAGACAACGATGGACATGAGTGTTTTTGATCTGTTCAAGATCGGTATCGGGCCGTCGAGCTCCCACACCGTGGGGCCGATGGTGGCGGCGCGCCGCTTCCTGCTGGAGTGCGGTTCGCTCGAGGGGGCGGTGGGTGTCGAAGCCCACCTGTATGGTTCGCTGGCGCTGACCGGCGTCGGCCACGCGACCGACAAGGCCGTGATCCTCGGCCTGATGGGCGAGACGCCGCAGGGCGTGGCGCCGGACACGGTCGAGGACAAGCTGGCCGAAGCCGAGATGGATGGTGTGCTCAAGCTGCTGGGCGAGAAGGAAGTGCCGTTCCAGTACAAGACGGGCCTGGTCTGGCACAAGCAATCGACCCTGCCCGAGCACCCGAACGGCATGAAGTTCATCCTGCACCTGGGCGACGGCAGCATCATCGAGCGCATTTATTACTCGGTCGGCGGCGGTTTCATCACCGCGGCCGGCGAGAGCCAGGCGCGCGCGGCGGAGGCGCCCTCAAACAGCGTGCCATTCCCCTTCGATACGATGGCCGAGCTGCTGGTGCATGGCCGCACCCACGGTCTGTCGATCCCGCACATGCTGCGCGCGAATGAGCTGGTGCGCATGAGCGAAGCAGACCTCGACGCGGGCCTGGACCGCATCTGGAACGTGATGTGCGACTGCATCGCCCTTGGCCTGGTCACCGAAGGCCAGCTGCCCGGTGGCCTGAACGTCAAGCGCCGTGCGGCCAAACTGTGGAAGCAGGCGCACTGCAACGAGGGCAAGCGCGTCAACGAGCTGCCGCACGATGCGACCCACCACGTGACGCTGTATGCGATGGCGGTCAACGAAGAGAACGCGGCCGGCGGCCGCGTGGTGACGGCGCCGACCAACGGCGCGGCCGGCATCATCCCGGCCGTGGTGCGCTACTACGCCGAGGATTGCCGTCCCACCGATCCGGTGAAGGGCATCCGCGACTTCCTCCTGACCTCCGCCGCGATCGGCATGCTGTGCAAGAAGAACGCCTCGATCTCGGGCGCCGAAATCGGCTGCCAGGGCGAAGTCGGCGTGGCCTGCGCGATGGCTGCGGCCGGCCTGGTGGCGGCGCTGGGCGGGTCGAATGAGCGCATCGAGAATGCGGCGGAAATCGGCATCGAGCACCACCTGGGCATGACCTGCGACCCGATCGGTGGGCTGGTGCAGATTCCGTGCATCGAGCGTAATGGGATGGGGGCGATCAAGGCGATTACCGCGGCATCGCTGGCGCTGAAGGGCGATGGGACGCACTTCGTCAGCCTGGATAATGCGATCGAGACGATGCGCCAGACGGGGGCGGATATGCAGGTGAAGTACAAGGAGACTTCACTGGGTGGGTTGGCGGTGCATGTGGTGACGGTCAACCACGCGGCTTGCTAACGTAAAGTCAACTTGGGTCCCGGCCTTCGCCGGGACGACGGTCTTGGGCGCAGTGGTAAAAATGCCGTAGTCGACTCTTCAAGCACGTCGTTCCGGCGCAGGCCGGAACCCAAGTTTCGCACCGCAGCATACAACCCCTCCGGGCGCTATAATAAAAGTTCAACTTTGGCCCCCACCGGACTCCCTACCGTATGCATTACGTCTCCACCCGCGCAACCAGCGCGTCCGCAGCACGCAATCCCCAGCGTTTCTCCGATATCCTGCTCGCCGGCCTGGCGCCGGATGGCGGCCTGTATCTGCCCGAAACCTATCCGCAGGTGTCGCATGAAGAACTGGACGCCTGGCGCAAGCTCTCGTACGCCGAGCTGGCCTACGAAATCCTGCGCAAGTTTGCGACCGACATTCCGGACGATGACCTGCGCGCCCTGACCACGAAGACCTATACGCCAGACGTCTACCTCAACGCACGCATTGGAGAATCGGCCAGCGAAATCACGCCACTGCGCGTGCTGGAAGAGGGCGCACACGGCAAGCTGGTACTGCAAGCCCTGTCCAATGGCCCGACCCTGGCCTTCAAGGACATGGCCATGCAACTGCTGGGCAACCTGTTCGAGTACGCGCTGGCCAGGAACAACGATGAACTGAACATTTTCGGCGCCACCTCCGGCGACACCGGCAGCGCGGCCGAGTATGCGATGCGCGGCAAGCGCGGCGTGCGGGTGTTCATGCTGTCGCCGCACAAGAAGATGAGCTCCTTCCAGACCGCACAGATGTTCAGCCTGCAGGACCCGAACATCTTCAATATCGCGGTCGAGGGCGTGTTCGACGATTGCCAGGACATGGTGAAGGCGGTGTCGAACGACCTGTCGTTCAAGGCGCGCCACAAGATCGGCACGGTCAACTCGATCAACTGGGCGCGCGTGGTCGCGCAAGTGGTCTACTACTTCCGCGGCTATCTGGCTGCCACCACCAGCAACGACCAGAAAGTCTCGTTCACGGTCCCGTCGGGGAACTTCGGTAACATCTGCGCCGGCCACATCGCCCGCATGATGGGCCTGCCGATCGACCAATTGGTCGCCGCCACCAACGAGAACGACGTGCTCGACGAATTCTTCCGCACCGGCGTCTACCGTGTGCGCAAGGCGGCCGAGACCTACCACACCAGCAGCCCGTCGATGGACATCTCGAAGGCCTCGAACTTCGAGCGCTTCGTCTACGACCTGGTCGGCCGCGACGCCGAGCGCACCCACGCGCTGTTCAAGAAGGTCGACACCCACGGCGGCTTCGATCTTTCCGGCGCGCCGGGCAGCGACGGTGACGAATGGAAGCTGGTCGGCCAGTACGGCTTCGTCTCCGGCAAATCGATCCACGCAGATCGCCTCGACACGATCCGCGATGTCGCCGATGACTATGGCATCACCATCGACACCCACACCGCCGACGGCATCAAGGTCGCGCGCGAACACATGAAGCCCGGCGTGCCGATGATCGTGCTGGAAACCGCGCTGGCGGCCAAGTTCAACGAGACCATCCTGGAAGCGCTGGGCGAAGATGCCGAGCGCCCGGCCGGCTTCGAGAACATCGAGGCGCTGCCGCAGCGCTTCGTGGTCATGCGTCCCGAGGTGGACAGCATGAAGGCCTTCATCGCCGAGCGCACGGGCCTGTGATGACGAGGCCTGCGATGCTCACGGTGCGCGAAGCACTGACCCAGTTGCTGGACGCGGTGCGTCCGATCATCGACACGGAAGTGGTGAACACGTTGGAGGCCAACGGCCGCGTGCTGGCCGTCGATCAGCGCTCGACCATCAACGTGCCGTCCGCCGACAACACTTCGATGGACGGCTACGCCGTGCGTGCGCTCGATTGCGAGAGCGGCAGCGCGACCCTGCAGGTGGCCCAGCGTATCCCGGCCGGCAGTGTCGGCGAGTACCTGGCGGCCGGCACCGCCGCCCGCATCTTCACCGGCGCCCTGATTCCACCCGGCGCAGACGCGGTGGTGATGCAGGAGCAGTGCGAGCTGGTGGGCGACAGCGTCACCGTGCGCCACGCGCCGCGCCCAGGTGAGTGGATCCGCCGCATCGGCGAAGACGTGTCCGAGGGGGCCGTGATCCTGCCGGCCGGCGTCCGCCTGCGCAGCCAGGAAATGGGGCTGGCAGCCTCCGTCGGTCTGGCCACCCTGCCGGTACTGCGCCGTGCGCGCGTGGCCGTGTTCTTCACCGGCGACGAGCTGGCAATGCCGGGCGCACCCTTGATGCCGGGCGCGATCTACAACTCGAACAAGTACACCCTGCGCGCGCTGCTGGAGAACTTCGGCTGCGAGGTCACCGACTACGGCATCGTGCCGGATTCGCTGGATACCACGCGCGCGACCCTGCGCGAGGCCGCGCGCGAACATGACCTGATCATCACCTCGGGCGGCGTGTCGGTCGGCGAGGAAGACCACATCAAGCCGGCGGTGGAAGCGGAAGGAAAGCTGAATCTGTGGCAGATCGCCGTCAAGCCAGGCAAGCCGCTCGCCTTTGGCGAAGTGGGGTCGTCGTTCTTCATCGGCCTGCCGGGCAATCCGGTGTCGAGCTTCATCACCTTCCTGCTGTTCGTGCGGCCGTTCCTGCTGCGCCTGCAGGGCGTGACCGGGCCTGTCGAGCCGCGCGGTTACACGATGCGTGCCGATTTCGCGCTGTCGAAGGCCGACCGCCGCAACGAATTCCTGCGCGTGCGCGTGAATGCGGCTGGTGGCCTGGACCTGTTCCCGAACCAGAGCTCGGGCGTGCTGACCTCGACTGTGTGGGGCGACGGCCTGATCGACAATCCGCCGGGGCAAGCGATCGCGGAAGGCGACATGGTGCGCTTCATTCCCTTCGCCGAACTGCAGCATTAGGATCCAGCATGAAGATCAACGTGAAGTATTTTGCCTCGGTGCGCGAGGCGGTGGGCGCCGGCAGCGAGTCGCTCGACTTGCCGGAGTCGGCGACGACGGTGGGCACGGTGCGCGCCTTGCTGGTCGCGCGCGGCGGCGTGTGGGCAGAAGCGCTGGGCGAACAGCGCGCCGTGCGCATGGCCTGCAACCAGGTGATGTGCGACGCCGGGACGGCAGTGAGTGACGGCGCCGAAGTCGCCTTCTTCCCGCGGGTGACGGGCGGGTTGGGTGGACGGCGAAGCCGTCCACCAGACTACATCACACGATCGTCTGTTCAGCCAGTTCGAGTAATTTGGCGCAGTTCGCACTGCGCTCCCCGAACTCGCGCCAGGCATTGGTGCGCGCCACCGCCTGCCATTTGCGCAGGGCCTCGGCATTCATGTCCACCACCTGGGCGCCGGCCTTGGCGTAGACCGAGGCCACCGCCGCATCGTCGCCGCGCGCGGCGTTGAGCGCAAAGGCTTCCATGCTGGCGCCGACCGCCATCACCGCCGCCTGCTGCTGCTTGCTGAGCCGGTCGTACACGGTGCGCGACATCAGCAGCGGCTCGAACATGAACCAGTAGGCGCCACCGCGCGCCGTGGTCAGGGCGCGCGCCGATTCGGCCAGGCGGAACGAGATCAGCGACGTCGACGAGGTCAGCGCCGCGTCGAGTGTCCCGGCGCGCATCGCGGCCGCGATTTCGTTCGAGGGCATATTGACTACGGTCGCCCCGGCATCGGTAAGCAGGCGGTCCATCTCGCGCGAGCCCCCGCGCACCTTGAGGCCTGCCACGTCTTCCGGATGCAGCAGCGGTTTTCCGCGCGAAGCGACGCCGCCGGCCTGCCAGATCCAGCTCACCACCACCAGGCCCTGTTCGCTCAGGATGCGCGTCAGTTCCTTGCCGACCGCGGCGTTCTTCCAGGCGAAACCCTGTTCGTAGGACGTGACCAGCCCCGGCATCAGGCCGATGTTCGCTTCCGGGATCTCGGCGCCGGCGTAGGACAGCGGCACCAGCGCCATGTCCAGGCTGCCGTTCTTCAGCGCCGGAAACTGCGCGTTCGCGCCCATCAGGGTAGAGCCGGGGTAGATCGAGAATTTCACCCCGCCGCGGGTGCGGCGTTCGACGTCGGCCGCGAACATGCGGCACAGGCGGTCGCGGAAATCGCCCTCGGAAATGCTGCCCCCGGGGAACTGGTGCGAGATTTTGAGATTGTTCGGCTGCGCCCATGCGGACTGCATCCAGAGTGGACTGGACGCGATTGCGCCCAGCACTGTCCTGCGAGACATTGCTGTCCTTGTCGACATACACATCCTCCAAGATGTTAAAACGGATTGCTTCAGCGAGTCGTGGCGGCCTCGTCGAGCGGGCGCCATCGTTCGTTGTAGCGGATACAAGAATATTCCCCTCGTATGTATTGTCAAGCGGAATCTTGCAGATCGTACAAAAGGAACGGGCCCGGGCGGGTCGCGCAAGGATGGAATCTTGCGCGGCCCGCCCGGGCCCGTCTTGATGCTCCGCCAGCCGTCAGGATTTGGCGTCGGGGTGCCTGCACATATCGCAGCTGGCGTCGCCTTTGCTGGCGCGGTAGTAGCGCGAACCGATGAAGAAGGCGCTGGCCAGGATCGACCACGCCAGCGACTCGCGCCAGCCGGTCTCGAACGCTTCGCCGCGCAGCAGCACGTCGATGGCCACCAGCAGGGCAAACATCGAGCCGGCCGCCAGCAGGTATTGGCCGCTCCAGTAGATCAGTCGTTGCATGGTCTCGCTCCAGGTTGTTGTCGTTTTACAGGCGCTTCAGGAAACGGCGAATGGCGTCGCTCGTCGCTTCCGGCTGGTCGATCATCGGGAAGTGGCGCGCCTTGTCGATGGCTTCCACTTCCAGGTTCGGCGTCTCGCCCATCAGCGCCCGATAATACGCCACCTTGTCGTCCTTGGTGATGTTGCCGATGAAGGGCGCATCCGGCGCGTAGTAGGGGGCCAGCAGCAGCACCGGCACTTTCACCTTGCTCATGCCGGGACGCAGGTCGCGGCCCATGATCGCGCCGGCATAGGCGCCGACCGCCTGCGGATCGCTGCGTGCGCTGAGCCTGGCGGCATCGTCGGCCTTGCCGATGTCGACCATGCCGATGCTGCGCATGTACTGCTGCTGCGAGGCGGCGAACGCCGGGCCGTTCAAGGACCCCATCTGCTTGCGCATGCCGTCCGCCATCGCGGCGCGCTGCTCCGGCGCCAGGTCTTCGGTGCGCGGGAACACCGGCAGTCCATCGATGCCGATCACGCCGCCGAGGCGGTCCGGATGCTCCTGGGCCAGCGCATAGGACAGGGTCGCGCCGATGCTGTGGCCGACGATGACCGGCTTCACCAGCTTGCGCGAGACGATCAGTTCGGCCAGCGCGTCACGCGCATTGTCGAAGGGATCGCCCGCCACCGCGGGGCGGCCGTCGAAGCCGGGCAGGGTGACAACGTACAGCGTGTTGGTGGCGGCGAAGTCGCGCACCGTCTGCTGCCACACCCAGCCGCCGCTCGACAGGCCCGGCACCAGGATCAGGGCGCGCGGCCCGCTGCCGTGGCGCTCGACCAGCATGCCCTTGATCTCGAAGCGCTCGGTCGCCGTGGGCAGCGCGGTCAGGAAGCGGTTGGGCTGGGCGGGCGCGTCCTGGGCGAAGCTCGGGGCGGCGATGGCGAACAATGCTGCGAACATCAATGAGGCTTTCATGCTGGCTCCTGGTCGGGGGTGAAGATCGATTCGATCGGTAAGTTAAACAGTTTGGCAATGGCGAAGGCGAGCGGCAGGCTGGGGTCGTACTTGCCGGTCTCGATCGCGTTCACGCTCTGGCGCGAGACGTCGAGCATGTCGGCCAGTTCGGCCTGGCTCCATCCATGCTCGGCGCGCAGGGTGCGGATGTGGTTGTTCATTTGTCGAGCATCTTGCGCGCGAGTTGGACGGCGACGGTGGACAGGCACAGCACGACCCACACGGTGAACATCGACAGCTTCGGGAAGCCGGCGGTTTCGAGGAAACCGTAGGTGAAGGTCAGGCCGGCAGTGATCGCGGCGGCCAGTCCGACGTTTTCCAGGGCGCGCATGCGCTGGTATTCGTCGACGCGGGCGAAGTGGCGCACGATTACCCACAGGGCGCCGGCGAAGCCGATCATGGGCGAGAGAAGCACGAGGGTGCGCAGCACGCCGTATTCCATCGGGCGACCCCATTTGATCGCGCAGACCAGCAGCACCGCGTACAGGACCAGCGAGACGAGCAGTTCGCGGGTATAGGCTTTGGCGACCCGTTTTTCGTGCATGACATCCTCCGTGAAGTAAAGTATGCTTGACATCGTAGTCAAGGAAACCTGACATGTCAAGCTCGCTTTACATTTTTATGCGAGGCGCAAACCGGCTACAATCTCGCTCCTTTGCCACCGCCTGAATGCCGATGAACCACCCCAGCCCACCCCAACGCGTTGCCGTCATCGGCGGCGGCCCCGCCGGCCTGATGGCGGCCGAGACCCTGGCTGCGGGCGGCGTGCAGGTCGATGTCTACGACGCCATGCCGTCGGTCGGTCGCAAATTCCTGCTGGCCGGGAAGGGCGGCATGAACATCACCCATTCGGAGCCGCTCCCGGCTTTCCGCGCCCGCTACCGCGCGCGTGAAACCGAAGTCGCGCGCTGGCTCGACGGCTTCGACCCACAGGCGGTGCGTGACTGGATCCATGGCTTGGGCATCGATACGTTTGTGGGTACCTCGGGCCGCGTGTTCCCGCTCGAGATGAAAGCCGCGCCGCTGCTGCGCGCCTGGCTGCACCGGCTGCGCGAAGCCGGGGTACGCTTCCACCAGCGCCACCGCTGGCTCGGCTGGCGGGACGGGCGCCTGCGCATCGACACGCCGGAGGGTGAGATCCTGGTCGATACGGATGCCACGGTGCTGGCCCTGGGCGGCGCCAGCTGGGCGCGGCTCGGCTCGGACGGCGCCTGGGTACCGCTATTGCAAGCGCATGGTGTCGAGGTGGCGCCGCTGGCGCCGTCGAATTGCGGCTTCGACGTCGACTGGAGCGCGCACCTGGTCGAGAAGCACGCCGGCGCACCGCTCACCACCGTGGCGATTCGCTGGCGCGACCACGACGACGCGCTGCAGCGCCGCCAGGGCCAGTTCGTCATCACCGCGACTGGCGTCGAGGGCAGCCTGATTTACGCGATCTCGGCGCCGCTGCGCGACCGCATCGCCCGCGAAGGCAGCGCCACCATCTGGCTCGACCTGCTGCCGGACCTGGACGATCAACGGGTGCTGGAAGAAGTCACGCGCGCGCGTGGCTCGCGTTCGCTGTCCAGCCACCTGCAGGGCCGGCTCGGCATCAAGGGCGTGAAGGCGGCGCTGCTGCACGAATGCCTCAGCAAGGATGACTACAACGATCCGGAGAAACTGGCGCGTGCACTGAAGGCGCTGCCGGTAGTGTTGAAGCGCCCGCGCCCGATCGATGAAGCGATCAGCAGTGCCGGCGGGGTGCGCTTCGAGTCCTTGGCAAACGGCAGCATGCTGCGCACCGTCCCTGGCGTATTCGTGGCCGGGGAGATGGTCGACTGGGAAGCGCCGACCGGCGGCTACCTGCTCACCGCCTGCTTCGGCAGCGGGCGCGCCGCGGGATGCGACGCGCTGGCCTGGCTGGGAAAGACTACTCCGAGAACGTGACGCTGCCCGATCCGGTGCGGCTGACGCTGCGCTCGCCCGGGTTGCCATGCACTTCGATGTCGCCGCTGCCCGAGACCGAGGCGGCGACTTTTTCGCGTGCCTGCACGGCGCTGCTGCCCGAGCCGCTCTGGCTCACCTTCACCGTGTCTGCGCGCAGGTGGTGGGCATCGAGTTCGCCGGAACCGCTGGCGGTGGCGCTCAGTTCACGGGCGCTGCCGACGATGGTCATGCTGCCCGAGCCGGTGAGGGCGGCTTCGAAAGTGTCGATGCCGGCACCGCCGTTCAGGTCGAGTTCGCCGCTGCCGCTCAGGGCCGCGTCGACGTCGCGGAAGCGGCCGTTGAAGCGCAGGCTGCCCGACCCCTCCATGTGCACCTCGATGCGCTGGCCCGAGAAGCCGTTGACCGTGCTCTCGCCGCTGCCGTCCACCGTCACGCGATTCAATGCCGGCAGCACCAGCTCGACGGCGAGAGGGCGGCGGTGGCGCAGCACCATGCCACGAATACCGATATGCAGGGTGTCGCCATCCTTGGTGACGTCGACGTTGCCGAGCAGGCGCGATTCGCCGCGCACCTTGAGCGAGGGCGCGGCGCCGTAGCGCAGGGTCAGGTCGATCGGTCCGCTCAGGTCCACCGCGCGCACGCCGGCCGGGACTT
>Ga0265798_10000247_pt1 | contig 97634 bp, 116 predicted proteins | sample P3T30metagenome_FD_192430 | JGI IMG/M metagenome (GOLD analysis project Ga0265798, IMG submission 192430) | Plant litter microbial communities from East Loma Ridge, Irvine, California - P3 T30 | ecosystem: Environmental > Terrestrial > Plant litter > Unclassified | place: USA: California... | reverse complement strand
ACTTGCTGCAAAGTCCCGACTACGGCACTGCCAACAAGAACGAGGCCAGGAGGTACCTCAGAACCTACGGTCTCGCCCCGCCGGGTGTTGACAGTTACGAGAACCAGATGAAGAGATGTAAGGGACAGTCTTGGTACACTGGGGAAAAAAATGTTGGAGCTGACAACTGCTTCAAGGTCTCGGTCTGCTCGAGATGAAGAAGACGCCCATTGAGAAGTACCAGTACCTTTCTGTGCTGCGCAACACCAACGTGCATCTCTTCTACAGACTGCTCTCCAACAACATCAAGGTTTGTCCATGTCAAATGCCGAAGTGCCAAGAAGTGAGGTCTGACAACATCACTACAGGAGCTCACTCCTCTCATCTACACTCCCACTGTTGGAGAAGCCTGCCAGAGATGGTCCGAGATCTACACCCAGCCTGAAGGTAAGAACTTCTACACGAATATTGCAAATGCAAGTCATAGCATCTGCTAACCGCTAGCAGGTCTCTACCTCTCCTTCAGCGACAAGGGAAACCTCTCCTCCGTCATCCAGAACTGGCCTCACGATGTCGAGATCACCGTTGTCACTGACGGCAGCCGTATCCTCGGTCTCGGTGACCTCGGAATCAACGGCATGGGCATTCCTGTCGGCAAGCTGTCCCTGTACACCGCTTGCGCCGGTATCAACCCTCTTAAGACTCTCCCCATCTGCCTCGATCTCGGAACTGGCAACCAGGACCTTATTAACGACCCTCTCTACTTGGGCTCTCGCCGTCCCAAGGTCACTCCCGAGGAGGAGCGTGAGTTCCTCGACGAGATGATGGCCGCTCTTACCGAGCGCTGGCCCAGCATTGTCATCCAGTACGAGGACTTCAAGAACCCCTTCCCCTCGCTCGAGCGCTACCAGAACACCTACACCATGTTCAACGACGACATCCAGGGTACTGGCGCTGTCATCCTTGCCGGCTTCATCAACGCCGTCAAGCAGTCTGGCGTTCCCGCCAAGGACCAGCGCGCTGTCTTCCTCGGTGCCGGCTCTGCTGGTGTCGGTGTTGCTAAGCAGCTCGCCGCTTTCTTCATGAAGGAGGGCCTCACCGAGGACGAGGCCCGCAAGTGCTTCTGGCTGGTCGACTCCCAGGGCATGGTCGCTCACGATAGGCCCGGCAAGCTCGCCGACCACAAGCTGTACTTTGCCCGTGACGACAACAACGGCGAGCAGTACAAGTCTCTTGAGGAGGTCGTTGACTACGTCAAGCCTACCATTCTCATGGGTCTCAGCACCATCGGCGGTGCCTTCACTCCCAAGATCCTCGAGAAGATGGCCGCGATGAACGACAAGCCTGTTGTCTTCCCCCTGTCCAACCCCAGCTCCAAGTCCGAGTGCACCTTCGAGGATGCGATCAAGTACACCAAGGGCAAGTGCCTTTTCGCCTCTGGTAGCCCCTTCCCGACTCTCCACTACGAGGGTAAGGACCTTGTTCCCGGCCAGGGCAACAACATGGTAAGTCTAACATCCACTCCATGAGAGACATGTTTCTCTCGAGATCCTGACTAATCCACTTTTAGTATGTCTTCCCTGGACTTGGTCTTGGTGCCATTCTCTCCAAGTCGGTCTCCGTCACCCAGGCCATGATTTACGCCTCCGCCGAGGCTCTCAGCACTGCCCTTCTCCCCAACGAGATTGAGCAGAACTGGCTTTACCCTGCCATCGAGCGCATCAGGGATGTCTCCGTCATCGTCACCCGTGGTGTCATTCGCTCCGCCCAGGCCGAGAAGGTCGACCGCGAGCTCGCTCTCCGTAACATCTCCGACGATGAGCTCGACGAGTACATCAGAGCCCGCATGTACGATCCCTTCAAGGAGCACGACAGGATCACCAACGAGATCAACGCGCTCATCAAGGGCATCGGTGCTGTTGAGCCCCAGGCCGAGGTCGGCGGTGCCCGCGAGCTCAAGGCCAAGCCTAACACTGCTGAGGGTGAGTCCTAGTCTTTTTCTTTTCTGACATCGTTGTCTGCCTCTCTCTGCGCATATGAGGGCTCAGTCGTTCTAACGCCGATACGAGGTCTACGATCCAAGATGTGATTGGCCAACGGACGAGCAAACGACGCACTGAGAGCATACAAACAAACATCGAAGACACAGACTTCGCACAACATTCGAACTCAGCCGAACACAAACACTGACTCAACAAAGAACTCCAAGGAATCTCCGGCAAGCCTACGCACTATTAGAGGCTCTCGAAACAGCGAACCATGCCATGTGGAGATGAAAGGGAGACGATGATTGATTGGGTCATGAAGAAGAACAAAAAGTCAGGTGATGGGTTTTCAGAGATACCACGGATGCATGCATTATTGAGCCGGCCGAGCCATAAACGAGCCTGGGGTGTTCATGGCGTTACTTGTATTGTTTTTGCGCGGAATTGTTCGCGGATTGGTGTTGCTATTATGGCGCATCGTCGCCAAAATGATGGGAGATCCTTTGGTCGACCGGCAATCCAATGAGAGAGATACAGTAGAGAGAAACGGTGGTCATACAAACGAATACATATGAATTGACTGTTGATCAATAACTTCTTCACTCGGCCATCGGTGTTCGACTGCGGTTGTAGCTTGCTGGAGGCATACGCAGTGCGCCGCGTGGCCAACGATTAGCGAGCACAGCTACAGACCGAATCAGGTAAAGTAAAGTACTAATCTGATAAGCCGTTCTCGGCGCTATGCGCTGCTGTGCAGTAGCACAATATATGGCTGCCTGCTCTCCTCGCGTTTGCCTTTCGTTCGTTGGTATGATACGCGAGCTGAGTGCTCTTTCGGAGCATACTTCAGACAATCTGCAAGACCTTTCAACCACAATTCACCATGCTTACCAAACCCGCCACCCAGCTGGCTTTCGCGGCCTTGTCCATAGTGTCTCCTGCTGCTTCCGGAGTTGGCTCCACATCGAGTCCAGTTCAAGGCAATGCCAACCGCATCTTCAACTCGATCCATCATGCTATGCGGCAATGGGGTTCGTCGCTCGACCACAACGGAATGACCATGTTCTTTGCGACCGTCCCTGCCGCCACCGAATTCTATCACGGGTCTCACTCTGAGGAGCGGGTCAACGGTACTGAATGGCTTGCCTTTGAACCAGAACACGCACTTCTGTTCGCGAATTGTCGTCCGCCGCCTGGTGAGGGTCATAGAGGTCATCCAGGACCATCACTGCCTTCGCCTCAAGATCTTGTGCCAGCAGATTACCCAAACCACAATGAACAAGACTACAGGTTCGTCAATCAAGGCAACGGTCGACCCAACGCCCACACCTCTGGACGGGATTCCTCTGCGAGCGATGGGAACCTTTGCAGAGGTTATCTACATACGTACCGCACAAAGAGGGATCTTCGCTTGTTGTATCTCGACGGCCAGTCAGCGGCCAAGTCCGACAAAGGCACTCTTGATGTACAAGACATGATCCTCCGCGACTCGGGATCAAAGATCGACCCTACATCAGAGAACCCCGACCGCCATCCAGTCGGACCTCCATCCGAGCAGTCGCGAGCAATGGAATTGTGCCGCCGCGCCGAGACCGAGTGGGGAGGGAAAATCGACGGCATCCTTCGCATGGAGGCCGGGTTCGAAGTCATCCTGTGCTCTTTCAGGGACAATCTCGATCTTCTGCGCATCAAGCAGCAGCTGCATCGTGGAAGTGGCCTAGACTCGAGTCATCCCGGAGAGCAGCTGAACTACTACCAAGCGATAGCCGCCCGCTTCGATGGGATCGGAGGCCATCGCGTGAGCCTTGATTTCGCTCGTTTCGTCAGCGTTTACGCATACGCCAACGCTACGGAGATCGATCGTGACGGTCTACCTCGAGTGGTGAATGACACTTCCATCATCGAGAGCATCCGTGGGGATGTGGCGGACATGCTCACGCGTCCTAGATCGGGTACTGCCGAGGACATTGACTGGCAGGCTGTCACAGATATGATCGTTGCGAGGTACGCCGATCGCATCGCGTCTCTGGTGTCGAAGTCAACTATTACTCTCGATGCCCTGCGTGGAGGACTGGATCGCGCTCTGAGGCCCTTTATAGATTACGGCGATCGTAACGTACACGAAGAGGTCGCAAGGTGCGCAACTCAATTCCTGTCTCCGGAAGCCATCGCGTCCAACTCAACAGCTGCCGTTGCCGTTAAGACGACGTATACACACATATGCCAGTCACTATCGGATGCTTTGACGGCAGAGACCTTTGATGAAGCGACGCTTCTGATCAGGAACTTGAAGGACTGGCTCGCCTGGTCGACTTGGAAGAGGTGTGTCGGATGCCAGGTGGACGAGGTGTGCAGGGTGCCTATTTGGCCCGTCGGCAGCAAGTCGGACTTTGAACATCCCAGCTGCTCCAACATGACGAGCACGCCCATCAACGACTACTGGGGTCCGCCTTGGGATCCGACTGCTTGAGAAGCAGAAGAGAGCATCGGGAACAAATCGATACTGCGAGTCCGGCTCACTTCTCAGCGGTTCATGACCTCACTCATACTCCTCGCCGTCTTCCGAACAGGACTCATCACAATATCAAACCCCTCGCTCAACCTCCTCCGCCGCCTCACCCTCGGACTCTCACCATCGACCTTCCTCTCCATACTCTCCATATACACATGCCCGCCGTCCTCCTGCAGCTTCCACGAAGACCGGTACTGCTCGCCGTGCGGGCCGCCGCCGCAACTGCCCGCGAGCTCTTTGCTGGGCGGGCTGTTGATCGCCAGGCTGAACAGGTTGCTCGGCTCGCTGAGATCCGCGTACCAGTCCCGGTGCGTCAGGAAGTAGACCAGAGCCGTCAGGTTGAGGACGAAGACTGCGAAGAGGACGACGACGAAGGCGCGCTGGTATTTCGCCGTGCCCCCTGAGGCGTACTGTTGCGCTTCGATGGAGGCGTTGAAGTACTGGTAGTGGCCTGGAGATAAGATGTTGTCGGGTGCGGTGTAGTTCTGCGTGTGTTAGTCAGGCTGGGTCTGTGAAAGGGAATGTGTTGGACTAGGTCACGTACGAAGAATTGGACAAACGGCGCGTCTTTTGTCGATTGGAGGAGGGTGCAGCCGGCCATCACTGCGAGCGCTTCGGCGATTGAAGGGAGTGACGGGTCCAATGAGGGTCCTGTTTCTCCGAGGACGGCTTTCTTCGGTACGAGCTGGTTCAGGACTCGGCTGTTGCTGCCATTCCCGTTGACGATACCATTGTTTAGCGCAATGCCTGCGGGTGATAATCGTTAGTTCGTTTGGCCCTAAAAGACATATGGACGGCGGTGTACAGACTCTTGATCCATTCTCCGGCAATGTTGGGCCATTCCCTGCTCAGAGAGAAATTCCCGCTCGTGGCATTCTGCAGGCTGACGATGTAGGCCAGGTCGTCAGTTTTGTCTTCGCAGATGGCTTCCATTGCTGCGCCAGTGTTGGATGCGTTGTACCAGGTCGAGCAATGCGGAGTCTGATTCACGGTGATTTTACACAACGGGTACACGAAGGTGTCGACGGAAGGGTCCGACAGGAATGCTCCCGGTGATTTCTCGATCGTGGAGTTGCCGAGTAGGTAGATCGCGTCTCTCCCATATGGCATGTGGAGGGTGTCATTGATGATGGTGTTGTATCCTATTGGCAGCTTGGGGAATACGGGTGGCCATGTGTAGTCGCCGTAGGTTGGTCCCCAGCCGAAGAGCTTGTCCAGCGGAGTACCGCCAAGGTATGGGTCTGACAGGTCGTAAGGTGACGGGAGACCGAGCTCGCTTGTTGTTGAGTTCTTTTGTAGCACATATGGATCCAAAGCTGTCTTGTTGAGCATCGCGCACAGGACATGCACGACTGGAGAAGGGACTGATGCTCGGATTCGGTAGACGCCTTGTCCGTCGAGATCTTCTGGTTGCATTATCTTGTTGACAGGATCCATGGCCGCGCCGACAACTCCAGCATGAGGCATCGCCATTGAGACGTTGATGACGATGTGACCGTGGTCTTCGTAGAGTTTGGTCATGTTGCTATTTTCTTGCTCAATCCAGGGAGCCGTGATCGTGGTGTTGTCGTTGAGCATGGCGTATCCCTTTGGCCGCGAGCTAAGATCTCCAGTACCGTTTCCGTTCTTGGACAAGGCACTCCAAGTCCCAAGATATGCGTGGTAGTTATGGAAAGCCATGGCGGCGTGCTCGAGTTGCAAACATGTAGGACCTCCGTCATTCTTGTCCACCGACGCCCATGGGATTGGCGTTTGGCAGTCCCGCTCGATGTACCTTGGGTTTGCGAATGAGGTCTTGACCAGACCTTGAAAGTCAGCATTGAAAGTAGACAAAGATGTCTGGTCTCCTACCTTGCATCAAGTAATGCTGTGGACGATTGAACTTCAGTTGAGGTTGCACGAGTGCGTTTGCTGCGGTCACATACAGCAACGCTAATATTGCTGCAAGCAGCGATATGAAGCCAAGAACGGTGACGCCAGCGTACCGTACGCTTTCCCAGTGAGTGAGTAATGTGCCAGGTTGAAGGATCCACGATCGCATGTTGATCTCGGCCAGTGTGATGCCATGTTCCTTTTTCTTGTCGTGAGCTCTACGTGCCAGTGCTTGACCCAACAGGGCGACTATGACGGTGACAAACGTGAGCTCGATGGTTTTTGCAAAGAAGGTCGTGAGAACAGTGGCTCCAGAGATGGTCAAGACGCCGTTTGTGCGGATCATGCGCCCATAGCGAGGTTCGCGAATTGCCACTATCAAGAAAAGTGCCGACATAACCGTGCTGTAGACAGCAAAGACCAAGATAGTAATCGAGATCCAATTAAGTCTTGGCCGTTTGAAGTTTGTGGTGCTCACACATTGGTGCTGTGGCGCGAAAGAATCGTACTTAGACCGTATGGATAGCAGGCCAGCCTCTGAGTTTGCGTATATCGAGGGCTGAATCGAAGACTGTAGAGATACGTGGGACTGTTTGGCTGGCAGTTTGGCGCTGGCATACGATGTGTCCCAGTCACTGTACGGGCTGTCGTACTTCGTACTGCCCGACATACCTCCAGTGGAGGGAGGAGACATTAGTGGCTTCGCCGATCCAGGTGTCGACGTTTTGGGCGCGATGAAGATTTCGCTAGGTACGCCATGCTTTCGGTTTGGTTTGATGTCGACGGACTCAGCACTGGCCTGCTGCAAAGGTAATGCGATTCCCAAGCCATGACTTGCGCCCCCATCGCGAGACTCCAGAGAAGGTTCATGATCTGGCAATCCCGGCTGCTGGGCATGTCGCTCGTCGACAAATGACACAGAAGGTACCCTGGCGTATCCTGGACGATTCCGTAGTGCCGACGCTCTTTGCTGGAACTGGTGGAAAGAGCTTGGTGGAGTTGACGAGTCTTCAGGTAAGGAAGTCAAGTTAGACTCGCTTGCCAAAGGCTGTTGCTGCTCTTGGTCCTGAGGGTCAGGCATGCTTGGTCTTGGGCGAGGTACACCTCGTAGATTGATTCGCCGCCACACTGGTCAGAGTGCTGTTATAATTGTGAAACAAAGCCATGCGCCTCAGGCAGGGGAATGGAGGGTAGATAAGGGTAGCATCGCGGATTGACTTAAGACGTTTCGAGACTTCACAAGGCCAGCGCCAGAGTTCTGGTTCGATAGCCTCGCCTGACGTGCAGCAAGGCTGACGAGTTATCGCACCTCATCGTTGCAGTAGACTGTCCAACAGTCGGGTCTGGCCGTACTCAGAGACGTATCCCCCAGCCCATTCGTCCCGTGTTGAACAGCACTGGGGCCAAGATCAAGCGAGCCCCGCTAGTTTCGATAGAGCGCTGCACACCGGTTGCAGAGCCGAGAACAAGCAAGAAGGTATCTCGCTTGTAAAGGCTCGGGAAGGCCGAGTAGGTGGTAGTCTTGCAGAAGACGGGGCGGAAGTACAAGAGGATAAGCTGGCCGGATCGGCAGCCCGCATGAGCTCGGCAAAGAAGTATCGAAGTGGCGTTCTCGCGTGCAGCATCTAGCGGAATGCACAAGATGCTGGTATTGGCGAGCCAATGGCAAAGATTTGGGGTCACTCGAGATCCAATCGCCCCAGTCGCGCGGATTCTTGATATTGCACTTTCAAATGCTGGTACTGTGCATGCGGATGGATCCTGCAAGGACAGCGCTGAGACACGCATACATCGTTGAGAGTACATTGGCCGCAAAAAGTGAGCGAGCTTCTTCTTCTTTACACGCACGCATTCTAGATCTTCACCACAAATGCGCTTAATCAACGGACTGTGTACAGTGTGGCGCAGTCATCTGGACTTCCAATCACCACTAGTGGGAGGTCATCCAGCGTAGTTGCAGTGCGGTTGAAGACCTGCGCCAATTCTTTCCAGAGTAGATGTCGACATTGAGACAACATGGTCACATGTTGGGTTCTGCGACGATGACCACAGTACCAACACGCCGGCAGCACACTGGGACCGGTGGGCGAGATGTCTCCGAGAAATGCCTCCGGTCCTTGACAGGACGTACAGCGCAGGCACTCAACATGCCATGAGCGCTCATACTCTCGAAAGCATTGGCCATCCACAGTATTGCAACACTCAACGCAGATGTCGGAGCTCCCCATGTGGAGTGACAGCATCTGAGGTCTGTAGATCGTGAGGTCGTTCATCATAAGTTCGATGGAAAAGTGGTCGACAAACAATACCGGCTCAGGTACTGCACTTCGGAGCCATATGCCGAGAAGCTGTTTCGTACCTTGCGAAATCTTCTTTAGCTTTCTTTCAATTTCTCGAGATGTATCCAATTTCGCACTGCAAGAAAGCGGGCAGTTCTCGACCAGCTTGAACAGGTCCGTGCACTCTACGCATAGCCTTTTGATTCTTCTGGATCCTTGGTACGAACTTTCTACTCCATATCAGCTGCCACGTCGTTCTGGACTTCATCGACATACTAACCTATCAGCGCAAGTGACTGGTTTTGGGCACTATCAAATGCGGTGAACAGTACTCCCATGGCCGAGAGGAGTAGCGATGTGTATAGCGCAGCGTATTTGCGATGGCTACCAGACAGCAGGACCGGTATCTTAGACGCCAACATCTCAAAGTCCGTTTGAAAAGTGCTAGTCGTCTCGAACATTGCTGATATTGTAGCCACAATGCCATCGTGTCTGAGTTTGAACTCTTTGTCATGAAGCTCGAGGTTGTCTAGATCATACCACCCGCCACCAAGCCTCTTGATGGCGACATTTGGTTTGAACTTGACGTCCCAGTAAGAATACGCCTTGAAGCAATCCCGGTGCCAAGGATTTTGCTGGCTACCATGATCGATGTATGATCGCGTGGAGAGAATGGGCAAGTCACAGCCTTGACAGGACGTTGCGGAATTCGTAGTGTAGTGACGGAAGCAAAGTAGTTCTTCTGCGTGTCTGTAACATGTATCGTTAGGTCCGAAAACTTTCAGACAGATGTTGCAAGTGAGAGGCTGGGGGTAGTCATTTTGGTGCCTGTGCACCACCTCGTGTTCGGTCAACGCCCGTACTTTTTCATCGACCCGAGGACAGGACGAGAACAGTATGAGAGGGACGCCACGGGAACCAGACCCCGTGGTACTACTCAGAGATTGCGAAATGTCCTTGGAATGCACCTCCTTAACAATAGAGGCTTCGTTCAAGGACACGACACTGTATTCTTCAGCCTCTTGACGTATGGTGGCATCATCGAAAAAATCGATCAAATCGTCATGGGTCTCGTCTTCTTGCTCTTGCTTAGGGGTTGGGCAGTCGTCATTCCTTGGAATTGGAGTAATCCTGAGGGGGACTTGGATGTCGGAGTCGGGTAACGTCGTCCTTGACCTCCAGGGAGCTGGTATGTCAGGTTTGAACTTGCTCGGAATTTGGTACATGTCCTCCAACGGAAGCATGTTCGGTTGCTGCTTCTGGCGTTTGTGGTCGTAGTCCTCCTTCTTGCTGATAACACCATGGCGAGTGCTGATAGCGTTGCCCTCCTTCCCTTCGACACCATGTTTGGAAGCCTTGTCCGGCTGCAGGTCAAGGGCGTGGTGTTCCGTCTGTCTCTTTTGGCGTTCGTGGTCACGGCCGTCGTTCCCGTCTTTCTCGCCGGCGCTGCTGCTGTCGCTGTAGGTGTCGGTGATGATTCTCCTCCTACCTCGAATGAGGTCTCCATAAGCCTTGTCTTGCCGCAGAATAGCAGCATGTCTCTTAATGACCCGCCGATATGCTGCACTGTCGACGACGATATCATCGAAGTCGAAATCCAGCTGCGAGGATGCTATCATAGGGGACGAATCCGAGTGCATGCTCACGCGGTCTGCTTCGTTGTATATGGATTCGGCCACATCGATGAATGGGTAAGATCGTCGCAAAGATTGGGTAGACTCAGCTGCCTCTCGCAAACACGGAGCCTTTTGCTTCAGCAGCTGCTGAATCTCGAACAGAGAATCCCTGGAAAGGTCAGCAATAACTTCTGGCATACCCACAAATACTTGACACACATCTGTAGAAGCTGTAGCAGAAGGGTTATGGCCACCTGTTGCCCTCGCATGCTCTCCAAGAGCCCCTTGAATGTCTCGTGCTTCCAGACTATTTTCGCCTTTGCTTTCCAAGCCAGTATAACATGCCCATCAGCTGACTGCGATACTTTTCCGACCTCTTCATCCAGGCAGCTGAATAGTACCGCGCAGCCAGTCAATGACCTGTCGAGGGTGGCTGCCACGTCAGGCCTCGACTGGAGAAACTGCTTTGGATTGTCATGCGACGAGATGAGAGTCTGGATCTGAGAGAGGGAGGCGACTATGACTGTAGCCTCGGAGGATATGGCGGTCAACGTTCGTGGTGCGTCCTTGTATCTGCATGACAAGTCGTGTATTGCTGTGCCTGTGGTAACGCATGTCGACGTGATTTTTGCCTGGCGTGAGGGTTAGCATCACTGCCAGATGATAACATATGTTATTATGCAGAAGACTCACTACCGAGGCAACGATACTGAATGGGTCCATGCTGCAAACTGAAGAGCTGGTAGAGCATCGACTCTAGTGAGAACGGTGACGCAGGAACAACATGGCGGGATTGTACTAGTTAGGAGAAGTTATGCTGCTCAGGGCAAGAAGGCTGAGTCGCCATCGGCAGCGAGGCAGAAAGATACAGATGCACTGCCCACGGCCGCAAGCAGCCTAGGCCATGTCCGCCACCATGCAGCTCGAGGCGCGCGTACGTTCACCGGCTTGCGGTGCATCAGGCATAACAGGGCTGCGGCATGGATCATGCCACCACCTCGAGGTTCGATACGACACGCCATGCAGAAGTCGGGCCATCGAGTATTTCAATCCCATCAGCGGTCTCTCTACGTATGCCAAACACTGTCATATGTGCGTGTGTGCGCGGGGAAGAGGTTGTTGACAATAAGGTGAAGTCTCATGTTCACTTGCATGGTACCACATCTCTGATTGGCTGCGGGATATCCGGCGCTAAGGAATGATCAACAGATTCACAATGGTGTCGAATAAACACCATGGTAGTCAAGACGCATGTGCCTCTACGAGTATCGTTCAGATTGAGGTGCCGATTGAAACGTCTCAAAGCCGAAGCCAAAGATACAGGCTGTAGTTCTATCTCTTTACTTCAGCCACCTTTTTCTGCTTCTCATACAAGGGTTAGGGTTGGGGTTTTGCTTTCGGCATACATCAGTCCGAAATGGCAGCATCTACCTTACTCTCACCTACATGCCGAGTCTTTTATTCGATATGGCCTGCAGTATACCGTGAGTCACTTCGAGCTGACCCAAATAATTACAAGTATATCATGCAGTATATTCACACGAAAATCAAACCACGCCGACTTTCTGGCTGAGACAACCATCCCAATCGTGTCATAACAACACCCCCAGTTCACTAGACAACATCAACATCAGCATGGCCGACGTCGAAGGAGCCCTCTCCATAGCAGGCCGCCGAGAGCTCAGAGCCTCCATCACATCGACCAAGAACTCTCTTATCGAAGCGATCCCTAAAGTCGAACTCCATGTCCACATCGAAGGCACTCTGACTCCCCAGCTAAAATGGAAGTTCTCACGACGAAATGGCATGATACTGAAGCATCCACGCACCGGTGCCGTCTTCTCCACCTTGGAGGAACTGAAAGACTCTCACGACACCATGAAATCTGCTGACGCTGGTCGAATGGACAACCAGGAAGAAACGCTGTCCTTTTTCGAGGCTTACTATGGCGGGTTTGAAGTCCTCAAGACCACACAAGACTACCACGATCTCGCCATGCATTACTTCGAGCGCGCTGCGGCGATGAATGTCACGTACTGCGAGTTGTTCTTTGACCCTCAAGGCCACACCCGCACAGGCACTACGTGGGAGACCATGATGACCGGCTTCCGCTCTGCACAGGAGCAGGCCGAGAAGAATCTAAACGTATGTAGCCCGCTTGATGTTCTCACGATAAAATGAACACCGATGCTGACCTTTTGGACAACAGGTCAAGAGCGCATGGATCATGTGTTTGCTGCGAGATGAATCGCCACAGTCAGGCATGGAGCATTACCTCGCTGCCCTCGACTACCGAGACATGATAGTCGGCATAGGTCTCGACTCGAACGAGGACCAGCGGCCACCTTTGCTCTTCGAAGAAGTTTTCGTCCGAGCGAGAGCTGATGGCTTCCGATTGACGGCGCATTGCGACGTAGGCAATGCATACCCGCTCGAGCATGTTCAGCAGGTGGCTTCTTCAATCGGACAGACAGGTGCTGAGCGCATTGACCATGGCCTGAACGCTACAGACAGTCCCGAATTGATGGAGTTGATTTGCGAGAGAGGTATTGGCATGACGATTTGCCCGTGGTCTTATATTCGCCATCAGCCTTTCGATGAAGTGTTCGACCGCATTCGCACGCTGTTTGACGCGGGCATCAAGATTGCTATTGCGAGTGACGATCCGACGTTCATGGAGGATACTTGGATTCATGAGAACCTGTTACTCGTGCAGAGGTTCTGCAAGTTCGACGAGGGCGATATGCTAAGGCTGGCCAGAGATGCGATAGATATGTGTTGGGCTCCCGCCGACGTGAAGAAGGCCATGATGGATGAGCTGGGCAATTTGGACCTGGCATCATGATCTTACATTGAACAGAACATTCCTCAAGTTGTGCGTGTATAGATACATACAAACATATAAATCTGTAATAATGTCAATGGGAAATGTGACTTAGTTTTGCTGAGGTGAAGAAGGAACGACATGGCCAAATCGTCTTCAGTGCGGCGTGCTTCCGCGTCGGCGACCAGCAGCGTCACTTTTCGGGATGGCAAGCCAACGCGATAACTCTCTCTGTAAACTCAACAACCCTTCCTAATCCCCACCCTCACACACACCATGGACGACAACACCATTGCAGAGGCTGCTGTTGCAGCCGGCGAACAGCCTGTCGCCACTGAAAGCGCACTCGCAACAACAAGCACCGACGGCACCGTACAAAAAGTACGCAAGACCAAAGTGATCAAGCGCAAACGAAGACCTGCGCGCCCGCAGCAGGACCCAAGCACATTCAAAACCGAGCCACCTCCACAGACCGGCACGATCTTCAACATCTGGTACAACAAATGGTCAGGCGGCGACAGGGAAGATGCGCTCTCGTCAAAGCACCAGGCAAAGGGCAGGTGCAACGTTGCGCTCGACTCTGGATACACGCGCGCAGACAAGGTCCCTGGCTCATACTTCTGCTTGTTCTTCGCTCGCGGTCTATGTCCGCGTGGCAGCGACTGCGAGTATCTACATCGCTTGCCTAACAGCAGGCTAGGCAAAGAAGGCGAAGGCAGCCTGGGTGACATCTTCCCCAGCAACGTCGACTGCTTCGGACGCGACAAATTCTCAGACTACCGAGACGATATGGGCGGAGTGGGATCCTTCATGCGCGTCAACCGCACACTATATGTTGGCCGTATCAACGTCAGCGACGACATCGAGGAGATTGTGTCGCGGCACTTCCAAGAATGGGGCCAGGTCGACCGCATTCGAGTTCTACCCAGTAGAGGCGTCGCGTTCGTCACATACACACATTTGGCAAACAGCGAGTTCGCGAAAGAGGCCATGGCACATCAAGCACTGGACAACAACGAGACACTGAACGTACGATGGGCGACAGTAGACCCAAATCCGGTTGCGCAAAAGCGGGAGGCTAGGAGAGTGGAGGAACAGGCTGCGGAAGCAATCAGAAGGGCATTGCCAGCGAGCTACATCGCAGAGCTAGAGGGTAGGAAATGGGAAGGTGCAGACCCAGAAGAGGAGCGCAAGCGGAGAAAGATTGACGGCAGCTTTGGGCTGCAGGGATACGATGCGCCAGACGACGTGTGGTATGCCAGCGAAAAATCGAGGCTTGAAGCGCCCGAGCAACCGAAGATGCTGGAATCTGCACCCGACGTGGCAGAACAACAGCAACAACAACAGTCCTCTGGGCTGTTGGGTGCCTCGACGTTAGCCGCTCTGCAAGGTGTCCGCGCTGCACCAGCGAAGCCAGCGTTGTCTGGGCCTTTGGTCGGATACGGCAGCGATAGCGATGACGAAGACTGATGCTCCAGGCGAAGTGTTGTAATTATTCACGATGGCAAAGACAACTTTCGATCTGACGTTCGCGCCTCCGAGATGGCAAGCAGGCCAGAAGCTTCGATGATCGATTGCATCACAGAACGCGTACATATTCAACGGAGCGCCGGCTGACGCCCTTCACAACAATGTAGGGCTCGTTGGTGATATACCTATCTTCGAAAGAGCACGAAGTCTGTCAACCTCGGTTCGGTCAGCGCGATGCCCCGCCGCGTTTCCGCCAGATGGCGTAGACTGAGATAATCATAAGTATCATAGATAGGGCCCGAACACCCAATAATGGTGCATGTATTGATCAACCACAGCTCATTCCGGACTACTTCTTTTTCAAGCAAATCAACCCAGATCCATTTGTATACACATCACATTCACTGACCACCAGCCACGATGCCTTTAAAATCCGATCTTCAGCTTGACACATCAGCGTTGGATCCCGTTGCTATATCGCCACAAACAAATGCTCTCAATGAGTCGCTCAAGCAGCTAGGATCGAAAGCACCAAAGTGGTGGGAGGTACACTTTCTGACCGAGCATATCCATTTCGTTCTCGTCTAAAAGGCCTGCAGGTCGGTGCCGAGAAATACCGCCAAATGCGGTGGAACGGAGAAACAGCTTTCCCAAAGCCGACCATTCTAGAATCTGGCAAGGACATCAAGCTACCCTCTCGCGATGCTGGACGGGAAATTCCCTGCCGCGTCTTCACACCAGACTCCGGCAACCCAAAAGCGGTGTTCTACCACATCCACGGCGGCGGCTGGGTCCTTCAAACCGAACACTACCAGGACTTGATGCTCAATTGGATCGCGCAGAACTGCCAGCTCACCGTCATCAGCGTCGGCTACCGCCTTGCCCCTGAAGACCCATACCCCAAAGGCAACGACGATTGCGAAGACGTGGCGAACTGGCTGGTAGACCACGCTCAAGAGGAATACGGCGCGCCTCTGGGGTTCATGGGAGGGGACTCTGCCGGCGGCCATCTCAGCGCCGTGACTTGCTTCCGCCTGCTGAAATCCAAACCTTCGTTCGCCTTCAAAGGCCTCGTGCTGAACTTCGGCGCCTTCAATCTTGCTGGATTCCTCCCGCATGTGCACCACTTCGATCAGCCGCTGATATTGACCAAGGAAATCATGGACCAGTTCATACGCCTCCCCCCCGTTCTGTAGAAGTCGTACGCTGACAGCTTTAGTTACATCGCCGCATACCTCCCGTGCAAGAGTGAGGAAGACAGACGCGAGCCAGATATCTCGCCTTTCTTCGCGGACATGTCGAAGATCAAAGCCCCGCCCGCGATCTTCACATGTGGAACGCTCGATCCGCTGCTTGATGATAGTGTGCTGATGGCTACGAAGTGGACCATGAGTGGAGCGGAGGCGGTGTTGAAGCTGTATCCAGGTACGTGATTGTACAGTCATTTGATTATGACAGACGTCCAGCTGATGGTGTCAAATCACAGGGGCACCACACGGCTTTGTTTTCTTCCCCGTTGGCGGCACGCCCGAGACGCAGAAGGCGCTCGATGATATCAAGACATTCTTGAACGAACACTTGTAGTGTGCGAATGCTAATGTGATGTTTGGCACCTTTCACATAAGTTTACTGCGTCAGTTATCTCAGGTGTCCTTGTGGCATTGAGCGTTCAAGACTTAGCGCAACTCTTCCGAGTTGATAGGCAACGGTTATACCATAAAGTATAACGATACGCTTCATCGCAGGTCTAAATATCTCATTGGTTAATGGTAACACCTTCCAGATCGGGCCACGCAGGATCAGACAGCCGCCTAAACGACGGCGGGGTATACCAGCCACCTGATCATTATTGCAACAAGACGACAGCTCTTATCATCAATGTAAAAGGAGGATCGTAATTAACTCTCCTCACTATCTGGCTTCATCATCAATCGTTGACACAGCCAGGATGGACCTCGAGAAGGAAGAACGTGGAACTGCTCCGTCAATGCGAGGCTTCGAGAATCAACATCACGACCTCCGTCTTCCACGCAAAGTGTTGCTAGCGACAACAATCGTCGCTACGCTTTTCTGGCTGGCCCACTCAGACATCGGATCGCCACTGTATGCAAAGGTCCGCCACCAGTCAAACTCGCCATGGCCTCCCATGTTTGACTGGGACAGCATCGAGACCGAAAATGATCTACAATACACATCCTGCTACGGGGACCTAAACCTACAATGCGCAAGACTGGAGCTTCCAATGGACTGGTTCAACCAGACCTCGAACGACACCATAAGCCTAGCGGTGATCCGCCAGCCGGCTGTAGTCCCAGTCACCCACCCCCAATACGGCGGCGCCATTCTCCTGAACCCAGGTGGTCCCGGAGGCTCGGGGATAGGATCACTGCTACGCAGCGGCGGATACTTGAGGTCCGTTTTCGACACTAACACAACGGATGGGAAGTACTTCGACCTCATATCTTTCGACCCTCGAGGCGTTGGCGTCTCGAAACCTCGCGTGGACTGCTTCCACGATCGGAACATGGCGGCCAATTGGCAGCAGAGGGAGCAGGAAGAGGGCTGGTTTGAGGCTTCGGACGCTGCGCTGGGGCGGCTGTGGTCAATGTCTATGGCTAAAGGCCGCAGTTGTTCTGAAAACAACAATTATGACGGAGATGAAGTTAAGCAGTACGTTTCGACCGCATCCGTGGCGCGCGACATGCTCGAGCTTGTCGAGAAGCATGGTGAATGGCGTGAGCGTGAAGCGCAGAAGCTACTACACGGCGGATGCTCTAATTGGAGACGCCTACTCCCGGCGTCTATGCAGCGTGTCGAGGTACCCGCCGCTATTCAGTACCAGCCTGGCGAAGAAAAGATCCAATACTACGGCGTCAGCTACGGCTCATATCTCGGCGGAACCTTCGCCGCAATGTTCCCTGACAGAGTTGGGAGACTCGCCGTTGACGGCGTGGTCGAGTACGAAAACTACAGGTCTGGTAACTGGTCATCCAATATACTCGACACAGAAAAGTCCATGGCAACTTTCTACTTCCACTGCGCTCGAGCCGGCTATCCTTCGTGCCTGCTGTCCAACAAGGCCAGCACAAGCACCCCAGCAGATATCGAGAACCGAACCAACGCCATCATCGACAGCCTCTACCACAACCCTCTACCAGTCACCACACCATACTTTGGCGTCTTCAGCTACAGCGACATGAAAGGATTCGTCTTCACATCCCTATACCAACCCGTGATAGGTTTCCCAGTCCTGGCGTTCCTCCTCCACACGGTCGAGCACAAGAACATCAACTACCTGGAGCCACTAATGCGATCCCAACACCCCAGCGGCTGCACCTCAGACCCCGTAGCACAGTTCTACGACCCGATAGCGGGCGACGCCCAAACCGCCATAGCGTGTAGTGACGCCGATGATCAAAGCTATTTCTCTCGCTCGGAATTCGAGGTTTTCGCTCAGGAACTTGCCGAGCAATCGCCCACGGTAGGCAGCTACCTGAGCATGATGCGCATGCACTGCGTCCATTACACCCTGCCCGCCGTGCACCGCTACACCGGGCCCTGGCGAGCGAATACTAGCCATCCTTTACTCTTCATCGGCAACACCGCCGACCCGGTCACTCCAGGTTTGTTCGCGCGGGAAATGGCGAAAGGGTTCAAAGGTGCCGTGGCACTTATGCAGGACTCGGGTGGGCACACCTCGCCGACGGTTTTCAGCTATTGCACGACAGGGTGGCTGAGGAGGTATTTCCAGAGCGGCGAGCTGCCGCCTGCTAATACGACTTGTGCGGCGGATGTGCTCCCCTTCGGACCGTACCCTGACGATGAGGAATTGATCGCTGAAGAAACGGAGGAGGCGAGGGCCGGGAGGGCGAGATGGGAGAGGATGGCGGAGGCTTCTCTCGAGCATGGAACTACCCCTGCTGGGCGGGCTTTGTATCGTCTTCATCAGGTGCTGCGAGACCGCGACTGAATGAGTGAACCGGGGTCCCGGATTCGCTGCCAACCGCAGGGACTCTGCCTCTTGTGATCTCAAAGCTGTACCTCTACGATGGGAAGAATTAAGGAAGGAGTTTCTAGGCCTGCGCTCAGATCATAAGTGTTTTAGTTCAGTGGTGTCTATACTCCTGCTATGTCAAATAAGTAAAAGCGTTCCTTCAACCATCCGTCCAAAACAGCGTTTGGCACAGGCGTTCAATACGCCAGCAGCATCATCAAGTTCTTGGATGGCTGAAACCAGTATCGTTCGCGTCGGTCCCAGCATGCCTTCGTAGAACCGAGCGGCCCACTTCAAGCATCGCATAATGAAAACTACACGATCGCGACTTCTTGACCAGCATTGGCGACGCTTGCCGATCAGGGTATGCGGATTTGACACCTGATGGCCATCGCATTGTAGTATTGAAGGCCGTCGGTCGTGACCAGTAGTTAGGGAGCTTTCCAAGTCGATGGCTTTTTGATAGGACAAAGGACTGCTTATGAGGAAAACCGAATACTCTCCCTGCGATCGATTAGAATCGTGCAATCGCTCAGTTCAGACGATAGACTGCTCCTTGTTAGAGGAAGGTGAGCATCTATGCAATTTGTTCGATGCGCGGTTCCGGTCTCCTTCCACCTTGCGGCCTGGGCGGACGTCACAAGAAATGACGGACTCCATCGGATATGGATGGTCAAGGCTTAGTGATTTGGTCCGACGTGGAGGCGAAAATGGCGCACTATGTTTCTGAGGTTGGGGTATGCTGTGTATCCATGATTGCACTTCCTGACTCATGAGGACATCGCACTTGGAATGAGGTGTCACGTGGATGTCTGTAGCTCGAGTACAAAGCTCTTGTTTGCAGGACAGGTCGATATCACGGCTATATGCAAACACATGCAATTCTTGTCTTTCGCAAATTATCCCCAAAAGCTTCGCGGTCGCAGATCTTCAATGCATGGCGCCGGATATCGGCCAATGGTGACCGACTAACCATGCTGGAGGCAGCGGCAGCCCCGGCGCGCTCAACGGGTAAAAAGTGGGCTTTGCAGCGCCGGGCAACAAAGTGCAGCGAGAACCATCCTCTCAACTCACCTCTCTCTCTCTTGCCGTCGCGCACTGCTGCTGTCCGTTTCAATCCTCACACCACCAGTCCGTCGCAGTCTTCCCGTCTCCTCCGCCACCGTCAATCTATATCTTACCGCCAACATGCGCTACTCTACCATCCTCATGCTCGCCGCCGGCGTCTTCGCCGTGGCCCAGGACGCCCAGCCCGCCGACTCTGTTACTGCCATGGACGCCCAACCCACCGAGTCCAACACTCTTACCGGCCTTGCAAAGGAAGCCAGCCGCGCCTCTGCTATGGAGGAGAGCCAGCGCTCTGCCGCCTCGGTCGACAAGACCGCCGTGCACACCGGCGTCCGCCCTGAGGTCTCACGCGCATCTGCTATGGAGGAGAGCCAGCGTTCCGCTGCTTCCGTCGACAAGACAGCCGTTCACACCGAGGTCCGCCCTGAAGTCTCCCGTGCGTCCGCCATGGAGGAAAGCCAGCGCTCTGCCGCTTCCGTCGACAAGACAGCCGTTCACACTGGCGTCCGCCCTGAGGTCTCACGCGCGTCTGCCATGGAGGAGAGCCAGCGTTCGGCCGCTTCAGTCGACAAGACAGCCGTGCACACCGGTGTCCGCCCTGAAGTCTCCCGCGCGTCCGCCATGGAGGAGAGCCAACGTTCAGCTGCTTCGGTCGACAAGACAGCAGTCCACACCGATGTCCGCCCTGAGGTCTCGCGTGCCTCCGCCATGGAGGCCAGCCAGCGTGCTGCCGCCAAGTCCGACGCCGAGAGCGGTGCACAGGAGAGCGGTTTCCCCAGCCACCTGATCGGTGCCGCTGGCCTTGCGTTCGCCGCACTCTTGTAGATGCAAACAACGCGAAATACTCCTGACGGCTTCAGTCCGTTACCGAAGACAACCAGAATATTCCTTTGGAATTCAGAGATACCAACCCGATTAATAAGCCTGCATGCTGTCTTTACAGCACGTGAGGCACGATGGAGAAAGGCCTGCTGATCACGGTCTTGGATCTGCGTGAGATGCACCGAGCGGGCCGAGTTTGTACATATCATGGCATGTTTCGATTTTCCTGCAGGGTGTCGCATTAGTACTGGGATACGCGACAGGGGGAATTGATGATTTTCGTATTACTGTCACTGCTTGCGAGTAGTCTAGATTCAATGCATATCGTTTTACTTCTGATTACCATTGGTGGTCTCGAATTTCATGGTTGGCGGCAGGATGATTGGGTTTGGACTAGTACCGGCGCGAAGTGAACGGACAACGATCTGTCAGAGTTGGCCTCGTGCCTCTTGCCATCGTCTTTCGTTCGAGTGTCGTGACCAATGTAATCTCTGAAAAATATTATATGTAACATGAAGTCATGTTTTGTGCCAAAACCCAAAAGCACGTGGTGAAAGTTACGCGCAATCACATGCCATCCGTCCCTCTTGCAGCTCCACAAGCTTCCGTTCGAGCTTCGTCAACTTGGACCTTTCTTTATAACCCACACACCAGGCACATCCAACCAACAACTCCTCCACCCACACACCAAAAAAAAAACCACAGTCACCACACACGATCAAGAACCACCACAATGGTAAAAATCGTCCTAACCGGCGCAACCGGCTTCATCGGCTCCGAAATCCTCGAGCAGTGCCTCACGAACCGCTCCATCCACCACATCTACTGCCTGACCCGCCGCGCCCTGGACGAAAAGTACAGCACGCACCCCAAAGTCACCCAAGTGCAGCACGACAACTTCGACGACCTGCCGGACCACCTCTTCGAGCGCTTCCGTGGCTGGGGCGTCGGCGGCTGCATCTGGGCGCTCGGCTCGCCGGTCAACGCCCACGCCAGCCTGGAGGAGGCCCAGAAGACGGGCATCTCGTACCCGGTGCAGGCGGCGGAGAAGTTTGCGCGGATATGCGCGCCCGAGTACATGGAGACGCAGAAGGGGAGTTATATCTACCCGTTCAGGTTCATTTTCATGAGCTTTTGGGGGGCCGAGGAGAATCAGTTCCGGAGTTTGTGGTTGTGGGGGGATACCAGGCGCATCAAGGGCGCGGCGGAGAAGGGGTTGTTCGAGGCGATGGATGGGAGCGAGGTTATTGATGGGAAGAAGTGCTTGGACGTTATTTCGCTGCGGGTCGGCGGTGTGCTGCAGAAGGGCGATGCCATGACCAGTATGTTCGCCATGGGTACTGTGCCGAGTATCACTGTGGACCGTCTGGCCAAGACGGCTATTCACAAGTGCTGGCTTGGAGATCCTGATCACAGGCGGGTGTTGGAGAATGCGGATGTGCTGGGTGAGGACTGGGCGATGGTGAACACTATTCACGCCACTTGAGGGATTTGATGAGTGTGGGCGCTATGGTTTGGGTTTGGTATGGTACAATTTCATGATTCTCACGCTACTCTCGTTATCTTTTCCTTTCCTTTGTCAAGCATGTCCATCCTTGTGCTTGGCAAGAATCTGGATGTTGTCTTTGCACTTCTCCTTGAACAAAGGCCAACCTGCCTAAAGCCTACAGCAGCTCATGGACAACTTGAGAAATAACACCCAACATTGACTCTGCAGACAGCGAAGCGTTCAGAAGTCCGGAGTGAACTCGCTGATGTCGCTGTCTTCCTCGCGGGCCTCACGCTTGAAGACGCGCTTGGTGGCCGTCTTGCCCTGAGGAGTCAGATCGTCAGCGCCAGCAGCAACGCCCATCTTGCTGACACGCTGGTTAAGCTGAGTAGTCTCCTCGGCACCGTCGAATGCAGTTCCAACAAAGTAGTCGTCCTGGACGTTCAGCAGGCCACCCGGCAGAGCCTGGACAGCCGCATGGCCGTCCTCCTCAACATCAGCGTCCTCATCGTCATCAACGGTGTCGTCGTTGGCGTACGACTTGGCAACACTCTTCGAGCGGCGTGAGTAGGTGGAGCGCGGCGCAGACGGGGTGGTCTTAAGTCTCTTGCGCTCAGTCTCAGAGTCTTCCTCGCCTTCGATCATGTCTTCGTCGTCGTCGGAGAAATTGATAGCGTGCTTACGCTTGGCGCTGGAAGTTGGAGTCTTGAGAGCAGCAGGCTTCCTCGGCGTGGCTTTCGGAGTAGCCTTTGGGGTGGCCGAGGGTCTCGGGGTGCCCTTGGCTTTGGGGGTGCCAGTGCCGCCGCCCGCAGACTTTTTCAGCGCGCCGATGTGCTCGGTGATGGCCCTGGCAGTGGGCTCGTAGTCGTCGATACCGGGATCACCTAGGGGCTGTCAGTCAGCTGTGATGTGCCGCGGAGATGGAGTGCTGTCGCCGTTCGCTTACTGTACTTGGCCTTCCAAGCGGCCGCGAGTGCATTGCCGTCGACTTTGATCTGCTCGACCAGGAGCAGGAAGAGCTTCTGGTCGCGATCGGCAGTCCATTTGTTACCCATTTTGCGTGGGTGCGAGTGGAAGTTCTCGGGTGAAGGTGGGTTGGTGCGCAGGTGTGCAAGTGGCGGAAGAGAAGGTCAGAGGGAGCGTGAGGGAGTGTGAGTGGGTGGGATGTTAGACCCAAGTTTGTCTGCCAGATGCTGTGAACGGCTGCCTACGATCACGTGAAAGTGATTGGTCTACCGTCACTCAGCAACGGCTGCAAACGCTGGCAATGTGTGTAACGTCGGCTCTGTGAAGAGTGAAGTCAACCTCGAGATTGGAAATGAAGTGAGGGCGGAAAGGTGCTGGAGTCGAGATCTGAAGGCTCATTGCTTGACGTGAAGAACACGGAAAGACTTGCTCTTCACACATGATGATACGGCAGTATCCTCCTAGCATCTCGCTTGGACTTGCATTGATCTTTGCATTCGACAGGCTAACCATGATCGATGTGACGAGGTTAAGATACCTCATGCACGCATACTGAGGCGCGTCGTGTCCGATATGCGAACCCCTGTAAGTGCCTGCAGCGGCGTGCATATGCGTATGCATGCACTCTGTGAAACCTCGCCTACAGTGGGCGTTTACAGATCTGGCTAAGCTACCTATTACTGCAGTATCTCATCGCGATTCGACGAATAGGGAAGACGTTGTTGCCTGGGTCACGCAATCTGTACGCAGACGGATACGCTCTTGTCTACAACTCGATCGCCACGGATGTTACAAGTCTGGCTGTAGGCACACCATGCATTTTATTTGTGTGCTAGAGAGACACAGTACAAATACTCCGTCAAAGTCGACAAGGATGCACAGAACAAGCACGCATTGTTAACTCATCTCGTAATACTGCAGCATAGTCGACCCTAGTACTGAGCATTCCGACTCGCTGCCTATTCCTTGTTACCCGTCATCCGTCGTTCAAACATCATCGATCATAACTCTCCCAGCAAGAGCGTGTCTCACACTACTACAGCACAGCCAGAAGCACCTTGCCAGCCATCGTGTAGCGACCAAACCACGTTCCGCTCACTGAAGCATATCAGCCATGCCGTCCGCAAAGTCCAGCGCGCCAAAACCTCCGTGAACAGAATCAGCATAGTCATCCATCATGCTGCTGCTGAAGGAGTGTTCCATCGCCTCCAGCTTAAGAGCGTCCTTCTTCGGAGTCTTCTTAGACGGAGTGCTCTTGGTGATGCGGCCCTCTGAGACGGCTAGTCAGGACGCATTAGCACAGCAACAGTCTCGACGAATGGAAGAAATAAGGTACTCACCATCAAAAGAAGTAGCGGCCTTCCTCGGCGTCTTCGGCTTGGTCGGGCTCTTGCGGGTGGAAACGACTTTGTCCTGAGTACCGTTGTTGACCGCTTCCTTGAGCTCTTTGGCTTGCTTCTTGGCTGGGCGGAGTCTATTCTCAATCGTGTCGTAGGTCGTGCCGAAGTGGCTGGCAACGCTGCTAACGTCGATCTTTTTGATGTTGTTAGCTCTCGTTCATTGGGTAGAAGAAGCAGGGGGAGAGGGAGGGGACTTCTTAGGCATGCGTACTTTCACTCCGCTCGCGATGATGGCAGCGACGAGTTTCTGCCAGACTTCGACAGAGTCCCAGGAGATCTTGCCCGGACCGGCCATGGCTGCTGATGTAGTCGAGATGGATGTGGTGTGGGTGTGGTTTGATGCGCAAGTTGCCGTGGGCAGATTTGAAAGTGACCAGGTGGATAGCGGAGTACCACAGAGTATGAGTTCAAGTGAGAGGGGACAAGAGCAAGATATGGGTGCAAGATGTGGAAGCCGTGTGAAGGTCGTGAAGTGACATCTAGCCTCCGTTTCCTCACTTCACTCCTCGTTCTGGCGCGCCTCACTCCTGCATGTGACAACTACCACCACCAATGACTCACTTACTTTCCAATCTCAAGCAGCTCGAATGAAGTCAGAAAGAGACGATCGGTAACACCCAGATCAAGTGGCTTGCAGTTCTGCCTGTTGCTCTACGCAACTCACTCACTTCACCAGCAACCGGGATCGCGCTCCCCAGCAAATCACGACTCTCTGCCATCACTCATACTCCCTTTCAATGCATGCATGCACTCTACGCGTTGCCGGGAGACGTGTCGAGTCCCAATAGAGAGGTCGGCAAGTCGTGAACGATGGAGTTGATGTTGCACGACGTGAACGGAACACGGGAGTTTGCATGGTGTGGCGTCGGCTTCCAAGCTTCCGGTGCAGGGTTCCAGGTCCACCAGAGCTGTCACTTTTCGCACTCTTCCAGAAACCCGGCTCCGCGATTTCGATCCAAGACTGTTCGACCGGAATCGATTCTCGCCTAATCGATGGTACCTGGTTTGAGGTCACTGGTGTCTCTGTGCCTTCTCACTGGCGAGGACCATTCCTCAACCATAGTAGTAGAACCACCATCACAAACGCAAGCACCAGTGAGAAGGTAGTTCATATTTGCTTTCCATGTTTGAATACTTAAAGACCGGAATGCTTTCTTTGGAAAAGAATGGATCAACACAACCAAATCACTCACTCACTCAACGACCTCCCATCCTCCCTCGACCTCGACCTCGACCTCTCCCTCTCCTCCTCCCCATCCGCCGTCTTCCTCCCCTTCCTCCTCTTCCCATGATGACTAGTGATCAAACCCCTCACAAACGCATCCGCCTTCTCCTCCTCCGAAGCAGAAGCAGAAGCAGAAGCAGAACCACTCTTCAACCCCAATACAAAATCATTCAACAACAAACTCGCGCGGCCGATAGATTTCCGCACGTCCAACTCGAAATCGTCGAAAGCTTTGGACAGAGTGTGTGTCGACGTTCCAGACGCAGAAGCAGAAGCAGACCCATGCGCAGAAGTTGAGGTAGAGTTAAAAGCCGACAACGATGAAGCCGACGATGCATTCTCAGGATACTGCTGCTCCACAGGCGAAGGCGGATTCGAAGCAAGCGGACTCGGCAGCGGACCCGCGCTGCGCCGCTTCCGGCGTTTGGCGCTCTCGAGCAAGTCGTCAAAGGTAGGTTTCTTGGTCGTGGTCTCCTGGACCGCGGCGACGGTATCGGCAGCAGCAGGCGAAACGGCTTCGTGCTCCGTCGTCGCCTCTTCTATAGTCGCAGGCAACGCCTCAAGGCTTTCGAAAGAGCTGCTTGGCTGTCCGAGGTCTCTGGCCGCGGGCTCGTCGACCATGGAAGCTGGCGGGGGCGAGGGCGGCGGAGCGGCGGCGGTTGTCGTCGACGGTTGGGAGCAAGATTGGGCGCGCGTCTGCTGTGCGCCGAATTGTTTGCCCCAGCGGCATTCGCTGGGGTAGTCGCAGATGTTCCAGCAGTCCTTCTTCCAAAAGTCCGCGGGAGCCGGAGCCGCCTCGGCGACTGTAGACTTCCTGGTCCAGATGCCCTGAAACCAATGGCCCTCCTGCGGCACAGCCGGGGCGAAAAGCGGTCTAGGGACGACATCATCCGACGACGTGGTAGCGGTAGCGGTGCTCTGCAATTCGACGTGGGCGACGTTTTCGATCTGAAGGGCTTCCGCGACGGCGCGCTGTTCATCGACATCTCGCCTCCAAGAACCCCAGGACTTCCAGCCTTGGTAATCGAATTCGCTGGCGCAAGCGCGGGACTTGCGCGTGACTTTCAGGCCGGTTTTGCGGTCGCGCTTGGTGACGGGTGCGCCGGCGCAGAAGTAGTGGCCGTCGTCGAGGCAGCGGCGTGTGGTCCCGAGGTGGTAGATGCGGGAGCAGCAGTGGCATTGCCAGAGCCACTTGAGGGGTTCTTGGGGCGGTGGAGGGACTGAGAGGGCGATTTTGGTGGTGGACTTGGTCGATGTGATTTTTGGCCGGGGTGGGGGAGAGATGGGAAGTCTTGGAGTGAAAGGCGTAGGAGGGATTGTGAGGTGAGACGAGCGGTAGGGCGTCGGCGTTATGGTCAAGGTGGGCATTTTATGCGGTTGATCGTCTGGTGCTGTTGATTTGAGGCGGTGTGGTTGTGAAGATGCTGAGACGAAGACCGGTTTCGTCTTCGATGTGTATGCAAGTCGCGAATCTGTCACGTGTAAGGAACCTTTGAATCACTCCTGGTGAGGATGAGGTACGAAACGAAGTAGAGTACGAGAGAAGAACGAAAAGAAGTGGCGGTAGAAAAAAGTCATCAACTCTGCATTACACCCAGCACAAGGCTACTCTGTTGCATAATCTTACAATCAACATTGAACTCTCGGCATTCGCTTGACAACGTGGTGTTCTTTGTCGTCCACGTTTGTCTATAAGTGACATCGCTTTGTTGCGGCCTCGTGGCGAGATGGGGCGGTGCGCTTCGCTTGCATGGCTTCTTTGTTGTGTGGTCAATATTTGGAATTTTGATGACATTAGATCGATGACTGTCATGGCCAGTGATTCGCAGTAATAAAAGCGAGTCCACTCAGACAATGCTGTATCCATGAATGAGATGAGCGGGCGTGTTCGTCGTTAGTGAGCCGCGACAATCCGCGTTCTGTTACTTCAGTCTGCCCTGACGTCCACGTAGTGTTGTTGACCGCAGCACATCTTGAGGTTCTGCGAGTCGATACATTCCAGACTCCACCCATGCTGTCAAGCCTAACCCAGTAAGTCCGTCGAAGCGAAGAACTCGCTTGCGCTTTGTCTTCCCACGTGCGGCGGACCACAGTCCGCAAACACAAAGGATTGACATATGTCAAATCTCAATGCGTCACCACCTTCAAGGCCTGCAGCATCAAACCGAACATCAAACCACGGCTGACTTCAGGTAATTGCAGACAATCAAACACCCTGCCAAGTGCCTCACTGCTCGCTGCAGCACCCATGACACTCGACAAAGCGGCAGGCATCCCTTGAGTGACCAACAGCTTGCGGGCCTGGATGCGCAACTCATCCTTTTCGACTTCGGTCTTTTCGGGATAGTCGCGCTTCCAAGCCTCCATCTCCGCCTCGGTAGGCAGAGCGTTCTCGCGAAGCTTGTAGATGTGGCTTGCAATACCCGCGTCGGAGAGATTGTTGTCGAGAGTAGACTCCTGTAGCATTTCGCGGATACTGTCAAGTTGTGGGTTGCCCGGGCGGAGAAGATAAGTTTTTGCAGCGGCAAGGAGGGTGCGGCGGAACTGCCATGCGGAGCTCAAAGTGTAAAGCTCGTTCACGACGGCGACTGTAATTACGATTAGCTTTTGTATGTGATGAGACAACAGCGGGTGACTTACACATCAGCTCCACAGCGACAGACGTCTCTTGCTCGGTCAACGGCGGCTTTCTCTTCTTTTCTGGTTTTACCGCAGGCTTGGCAGGCGATGGCGACGCGGTAGCCTCCTCCTCAGGGTCAATCTTGGAGCGTCTGGTTTCCGTGCTAAGTCTCGCAATTTGGGAGGGCGCGCCATAGTCATCTGGAATATCTGAAGGTGGAGGTGGTAGCACAAAGGCCTCATCTATGACAGCCGTAGGTTCGGCGGGTGGCGTGGGCGGCGAGAACTGTCCCGGAATGGGCTCTGGTGGACGACTGGTGAATTCAACATCGGACGGTCGTGGCGAGGCATTATCATCGTCGTGTCTGCTTGTGCTCTCCAGTGTGGCCGAGCTTTCTTTACGCTCAAGAGCTGAAGCCGGGAAAGATGACAAGGACTCGTGGCTCTCCCGCGTAGCACTCGTATGTGCCCACGAGCTTTCCGAGCTAGTGGACTGAGCCACGTTCGAGTCGCTTCTGTAGAGCCCCGTGGGCGGCGTGCTGGTGCTTGGTCTGCCTGTGCTAGACCGGCTAGGACTTGCCTGCAACGAGTTCGTTTTCTTGCCGCCAACAAGTCCCGCCATGCCACCAAAGAACGCCTTTCCACCACCTGCAACACCTCCCGCGACGTCCTTGGGCGCCTTAGCAAGCACATCAATCATGTTGCCACCCAGTTTTCCAAACGCATCGGGGGTAGGCCACGCAAACTTGCCTCGCTCGCCTGGACTCTTTGACAAAGCCTGCTCTTTCTCGAGGAACCGCTTCATGCCTTCCGACTCCGCCAGACTTTGGAAACGCATGGCAGCTTGCAAATAGCGCTCGAGCTGTTCGCGCAGTAGAGGCTTCGTGTTGCCACGCCACCTTGGGAGCTCGGAGTTGGTGTCTGTGAATTTGGAGCCAGTGATCACACTGATCCTGCGCAAGACCTCATGGAGAACCTCGAAATCCGTGTACTTGCGTGCGATCATCCAGCCAGGGGATGATGAGTTCGATGGCTCGACCTGAATCATGTAGTCCACCGTCGGCTTGCTCTTCATTGTAGCCTTTTCGCCAGGCACGGAATCGTCAAAGAGAGAGATTGTGGCATTGTGAAGAGTGAGTTGAGGGATTTGCGGTGCTGGTTGGCTCTCAGTCCGCGGTGTACCAACTCCCTCATTGGGCGACAAAGCTGTAGGTTGTTGGTTTGGCAGCAACTGGTCGAAACTCAAGAAAGGCTGAGAAGCCGGAGTGGTTGGGCCGGCGTTCCTTTCTGCTACTTCCACTGCATCAGAAGTAGTGGAATCAGCCCACGCTGAGACTTCAGTCTCTTGGCGATCACGATCACTGTCACTAGAAGTCGGCGTAGGCGCGCCGTGCGTGGTTGCCGCGTCGGAAAGATTGCCACTACTGCTGAGAGTAGGCAATTCTTGAGCCTCTTCCTGAGCTCTCCGCCTGTCTTCCTCAATCATGAGCTGGGTCAGCCTCCGAGCTTCCTTCATGGCTTCATCCATTGCTCCCTCAGATCGGCTGAAGTCTCTCTTGTGTTCCTTCAGTTTCTCCTCATCTTTGTGGACATGCTCCTTTTTGCTTGTCACATGATCCGCACTGGGTTTAGTGTTCCGATCGGGGTTGCTCTGTGGCTGTCGTGTATCGTCTCGACCATCAACTCCGGCATCAACGATATCCATCACACTCTTTGTAGTCTCCGACGCTTCCAAGCCGTACACAATCCATTCGTTGATCCACTCCGGCCTCGAGCAGAGAGTAATAGTCGATCCGAGAACCAGCTGGGAAAGTACTTGCTTGAGGAACGCATGTGTGGGTGGGAAGTCAAACGCTTTGGGATCGAGGTAGGCCTTGAGAATGTCTTCCGCGACCATGTCGAGCCTGTGATCCTGTTGCCTCTTGTCCAGGACATGCGCCAGACTGCTGTCAGGTTTCACATGGAGGTACATAGCAATCGCTTCGTCGACGGGAACCGTAGGTGAAGCGTTCACAGCAGTCGCCAACTCATTGAGGAACACAATGATCAGACTGCTAGTGTTGGTGATGATGTCGAGTAAAGCATCGGCCGGTCTCTTCCGCTCCAAGTGGCCTGAAAGAGACAGGATGAACGCAACAAGAGTGTGCTTGCAAGCCGCCGGAAACGTCTCCTCTCCGGGAATCTGCGGGTCGTACCAGTAATGGACATAGTCCCTGATCACAGCTCCTACAAAAGTATCCAAAGCCGCAGCCGTCTCAGGTTCGAATCGCGAAAAGTCGATTTGGTGGGTCGCATTGAGTTTGGCCTCCTCTCGTTCATCCTCCGCAGTCTCAGCCGAGACTCGCAAGTCCAGTAATCTGCGCGCAAGCTCGAGACCAGTCTCTTTCTTCCGTTGTTGCTCCAGGCGCTTTGTGTGTTCGTCTCGATCGTCGCCGCGAATTCCCTCCCAGGTCGCATGTAGCACGACGCCGCCAGCAACGCCGATGATCACCAGTCCTACCCGGCCGAAGATGAAGTACGTCGATGCGCCCAGTCCCGCTAGACAAGCGCCGAGAGTCTCATTGCTGGCATGGGCGAGGAAATGCAGCGCTCTGTCGGTGAAGACCTGCAAGACGCTGGTCTGGCCTGTCGAGTCGGTATTTGTGACGGTCGTAGGCTTTTCGTTATCGTCCACGGGTGTCGGGTCGTTGATCTCGTTGTCGCTAACAGGCTGGCTGTGTCCTTCAGGAAGGCCAGAGCCAGCTTCGTCGGTCTTGGGTTCGTTCATGGTCGCGTGCTGGTTTTAGATGGAATGGTTCCACGGACAAGCCATCGTGGGCAAGGGTTTATTGGAGAGACGGGCGTATGTAGGACGACGGGGCTTACATGTGCTATATGTAAAGTGATATACGTGAGCAGGCGTTCGCTCGGTGGCCTTAGCGCAGGGAGTGAATGCGTATGCAGCTTGATCTGCCCCAAGATCAGATGTTGATCGGCGAATTAGAGCGCCGGTCTCCCGCTGCTGCTGCCGCCGCCACTACAACCCATTGACTCACGTACAAGAGGGGCATTGTTATCGATACAACAAAAAAACATTACTTGAACCGGACGAAACAAATCCAAGGAACTCGTCTGGTTAGAACAAAGCAAGAGAATTCCAAGAGAAAAATTAATACACACGCCCTCGAGGCTCAAACCACCCGCAACCATGGCAGCACCCCAAGCGCAAACCGCCTCGGAAAAACTGCAGCTCATCACCAGCAACCTGCAAGAAGTGCTGAACCCGGAGATCATCGAAGAGATCCTGACCAAAAATGAACGGCCCCTCAAAATCTACTGGGGGACCGCAACGACCGGCAAGCCTCACTGCGGCTACTTCGTCCCGATGCTGAAAATCGCCGAGTTCCTCGCCGCCGGCTGCGAAGTCACAGTCCTGCTCGCCGACGTCCACGGCTTCCTCGACAACCTCAAGGCGCCCATCGAGCTCGTCAAGGAGCGCGTCGGCTACTACCGCTACGCCATCACCGAGGTCCTGCGCGCCGTCAACGTCGACGTCTCGCGCCTGAAATTCGTCACCGGCTCCGACTACCAGACCCGCGGCACCGACTCGGGCGACCCCTTCTCGGGCTACCCCTTCGACCTGCTGCGCCTGTCGACGGCAGTCTCGGGCCACGACGCGACCAAAGCCGGCTCCGAAGTCGTCAAGCAAGTCGACGCCCCGCCGCTCTCGTCCCAGATCTACCCCGTCATGCAGGCGCTCGACGAAGAGTACCTGGGCGTCGACGCGCAGTTCGGCGGCGTCGACCAGCGCAAGATCTTCACGCTGGCCGTCGAGTGCCTGCCGCGCATCGGCTACCGCAAGCGCGCGCACCTGATGAACCCGCTGATCCCGGGCCTGCAGGAGGGCGGCAAGATGAGCTCGTCGGACCCGGACTCGAAGATCGACCTGCTCGACGCGCCAGAGGTCGTGCGCAAGAAGCTGAAAAAGGCCTTTTGCCCGCCCAAGCAGGTCGACGGCAACGGCGTCATCAGCTTCGTCGAGTACGTGCTGCTGCCGGCCTCTGCTCTGAAGAACAAGGAGAACCCCGGCGCGCCGCGCTTCACCGTCACGCGCCGCGACGCGGAGCCCCTGGTCTACACTTCCATTGAGAAAATCAAGGAGGACTACCTGGCGGATGTCCTGCAGCCGCAAGCCCTCAAGCCGGCTGTCACGGAGGCTCTGCTGGAGATTCTGGCGCCGATCAAGAAGACTTTCGACGAGACCAAGGAGTGGCAGGAGATTGAAGCCAGAGCCTACCCGCCTCCGCCTGCGCCGGCAAAGAAGCCGAAGAAGGAGAAGAACCTTGGCTCGAGGTTCCCTGGCGGCAAGGGTGGTGCTGCTCCCGCTCAGGTCGAGGCCAAGCCTGACGGCCACCTCGAGGGCAAGGATGCTGAGGCAATCGCTATTGGCAAGACGAAGGAGGAGGCCACCGGCACTTCGTCATGAGTTTGTCGAAGGGCGATGAATTAACGGTGATGAGATGGAGCTGTCAAGTAGAAGAAGATGTCGAAAACAAAAAAAGCATTTCGCGATGCATTCTTAGCCTGCTAAAATTACATTACATCGCTCGATGCGGTTGTCTAGAAAAAATCAAAACACTCAAGTAAAGAACGCCATTCGCCCGAGCATGCATTCGTGATAATTTCTCGCTGAAAAGTATAAAAAAAAACACAAATTCCTCCTGATAGCTGCCTATTTGCAGTGTTGTGTACGTGCAGATGCCCGTGTGCTCCGCTTGAACCGAAAATGCCTGTGCCGAAATGCTTATCAAAGAAACCATACGAAATTCTCTGCCGTGTAACGAGAAACAGGAACACCTTTGCTGCTGACCGAAAAAGAAAGAAGGAAACGAGAGATGTATGTTTCCAAAGCTCACTGAGTAAGGAAGAGCTTCTTCCTCCTGAGCATCGAGTCAAAGCACATCTGCACCACGCCGTTCGACTGTTTCGAGCGAGAGTGGTAGGTGCTGTGAGGCGCCCACACCGGATGCTTCACAAACATGACGTCGTCGGCTCGGATGCGGGTGAGCAGGTCGAGGAAGTGGTCGTTCGGGTAGTAGATGTCGAGCGTCTTGCGGCCTTGGAAGTTCATGTAGAAGCGTTCCAGCGTGCCGTGCGTGGCCAGGTGGCGCAGCACAGAGTGGAGGTTTTCGTCGTGGACGAATCTGCGCTCTTCTGCGTTGTGCATCTGCGGGTTCAGCGAAGGCTGGGCGTCTTCGAATAGCATGGTGACGTGGCGGATGAAACTGGTGTTACTGGGACCGATCATCTTGAGGAACTTGCGCACAGGCTTGAAACCCAGCTCGCCCCAGTCGGGGGCCCAGATGGATCCGCAGCGGCGGCTTTGGCGCTGGAAGAAGAATTCGTTTTCGGAGTAGAGGATGCTGCGGCCTTCATCGTAGACTTGTCGGCAGGTGCGCAGGAAAGCGGATGACCGTTGGAAGAGCTTGTTCGGGGCACCGAAATCGAAGCGAGCTGGCGAGACGAATGCGAGGCGGTAAACTTCATTTCGTAGTTCTGCTGGCAGATCGAGGAAGCCAGCGCGGGTCGGTCGTGAGGTGCTCTGGCTGGATGACGGGGTTGCTGAGCCGTGTTTAGGCGAACGAGATGTCGTCTTTGCGCGCTTTGGTGAGGGAAGTGCTATGCCGGGTACAGCGCTGACGGTTTGGCGTTGACTCAGATATGAGTTGAGGTCGATGTTGAGAACAATTTGGCGTTCAGGGCCGGCGGGAACGTTGACAGTCAGCTGGATAGGTGCCATTGGTGAAATTTGCTCAATCGATTGTGTGGGACGGTTACGCATGGCGGACGGATGTCCATAGTCGGACAGAATGGCATCGCCTTCACTGTCTGACATTGTCGCCTCGGACATGGGTGGCGAAGGCGAACGCTTACGCTTGCGCGATGTGACGACTTTGATTCCCTCATCGTCGGACGTAACATCTTGCTCTGGGTCACTTTCCTCGTCCTCGTCTTCACTAATGGCGACGGCCGAGTCGACAAAGGGCGATGCCGTCTTTCCGGCACTTCGGCGTATAGGACGTCCGGTCTTGGTGTTGTATGAGGTTGCGGGTTGAGGAAGAGTAGGCTGTGTTTTGGCGACGGCTTGTGATTTCACGCCTCGAGGCATATTGACGGCGGTTGGGGTGGTGTGCAAGGCGGAGGGGAGGGGGATGTACAGTAGAGGAGGGGACGGAAGACGGAAGAACAAACAGAAGGGTGAAATAGTGGTACAAGACGGACGAGAACAAGCGCAGAGTTCAAGTCCCAAGAAAGGGCACCGTGAACCTAAGATGAAGGATGACGGCAGGCACCTGCTCGTCTGATGAGTACGGTAGGTGCAACCTTTGGGGCGGCGAAGTCAGTGGGTAGTCAGTAGGGTACGAAGTAGTCTTTCGGCCGGGCGGTCGATTGGTCAAGTATGCAGTGCACTAATAATGACAGAGGCGGCGGCGTGGAGTGTGCAGAGCGTGAAGCACGCCGGCGAACCCACGGTGCCGAACATCACTAGGGTGCCACGAGGGCCATCAAAGGCAATTTATTAAGGGTTGGGGATGAAGATATAGGGAGCGTGCACGCCTGAAGCTATAACAGCCATCGTTATAGCGGGAATGCTGCTACGGTAGGTAAGCAGGTCCGCTCACTTCGAGAGGAAAGTAATCTGGTCTTCTCCGGTAGCCCTTATTGTTCATGCCATGTCATGTCTCAGCAGTGGTGCTAGTACTGTACGTACATACATAGATACATGTACTCAATCAATCACATACACACACATGACGGACTCCAATGCCCAGCCTCGAATTTTCATCATAGCTGAAGCCGAGTAAGAACCTTGACTTTTGCCGTAAGCTAAGTCGCCTTTGCCTTCCACCACGGCATCATGGCGTCTTGGTTTCATCGCCAGCGCGCTGCAGGCGCCGGATAAGAGTCGAGTCATTGACTGCAGATGTGGATAAGGTAGAGAAGATGGTGATCAAGTCGCCCGAAGTGCTCCGGGACAAGTCCATTGGAACACATCATCAAACGAATGCCATCTGGCTAGAACAAAACAGAACAAGACATGGATACACAACAAATGGTCCATTCAGAGGGTTTCACATTGCTCCTTGTAAAGGTGGTGAGTGGGCTCGGAACATAACAGCATCATCCACGCCACCCAGCGGTGAGGCCAGGCGGGTGAAGGTCTTTGCCGTAAAAGCCATCTCATCACTATGGATTTAGTTGTGTAAGGAGAGAAGAAGAAGAGGCCGCGAGTCCGTTGGAGCGAGGCTTGAAATACGTTTCCTCGGCTCCGTCAGCCGCTAAACCAGACTTGTTGCTGCACGATTGCGCCACCGTCTGCCGGATTTCTAAGAAAAGTACGGTTTCCATCAGAGACCCCTCACTTTGATAGCAATATTTCAAAACAACAACAAATATCACACCAACATCTCCGGTCTGCTACCCAAGGATCCGCTGAAACACGTGCGCACACGACTCGACTCGCCACACTTTTGCACCGCTCTTCCAGCATTGCGCCTTCTTCTTGTCTAGCTCGTGGCCTCGAGACATGCTATTTGCACGTGCTTAAGCGGTGACCACACTTTGACACTTCCAGACCGTCACACTCTCAAACTTCCATCGCTTCCAATCAGTACCTAATCCTCCCGTCCGACTGGCCCAACTCCCACCACAATCCGCCAAGCAAACATGGGTTCCAGATATGGCACCATCATCATGGGCCCTGCCGGCGCCGGCAAGACCACCTTCTGCTCGAGTCTGATCCAGCACCTCAAGAGCAATCGCAGGTCTTGCTTCTACGTCAACCTCGACCCTGCCGCCGAGGAATTCGCTTTCGAACCCGATGTCGACATTAAAGATCTCATCACCCTCGAGGATGTCATGGAGGAGCTTCACCTGGGCCCGAACGGCGGCCTGATCTACTGCTTCGAGTTTCTCATGGAAAATCTGGACTTCCTGACCGACCCGCTGGAAGAAGTCTCGGACGAATACCTGATCATTATCGACATGCCCGGACAGATCGAGCTCTACAGCCACGTGCCCGTGGTGCCCAACCTCCTCAAAGCGCTCACGCGCGGCAGTCTCAACATCAGCATGTGCGCCGCTTACCTACTCGAAAGCACCTTCATCATCGATCGCGCCAAGTTCTTCTCCGGCACACTCAGCGCCATGAGCGCCATGTTGATGCTCGAACTGCCACACGTCAACATCCTCAGCAAAATGGACCTCGTAAAAGGGCAGGTCGCCCGGAAAGATCTGAAGCGCTTCATCGAAGCAGACATTGGCTTGTTGCAGGATGCGCCGGAGAGCGGCTTGATGTACGATCACAAGGAAAAGTTGGAAGCCGGAGATCGCGAAGACATGACAACCGGCAAGAACTTTGCCAACCTCAACCGCGCTGTCGCGGACCTCATCGACCAGTTCAGCCTGGTTTCTTTCCTTCGCTTAGACGCTCAGGATGAGGATAGCGTCGGCGCCATTCTCAGTTACATCGACGACGCCATTCAGTTTCACGAGGCCCAAGAGCCGAAGGAGCCCAACGATGACGCTGGTGACGATCAAGAAATGGAGGGCTGAATGGTCTAGGAAAACCTGTTTACAGAAAAGTCTGCACGATTCGACACTGCTCGAGCAGGTACCCGCCCGTGTTTTGTCGGCAGAAGCAGGCGACAGAGCGACGCATGTACGACTTGTACGCGCGTTAGATCTTGTTGCACGAGCTGTCCTGGCTGCGCCGAACGAAGGTTTCGAAGCCTGTCACAGTGAGACAGTGATACCTTTGCACAACAACGCCGTCATATCATGAAACACGACCTCAGTGACTGGAGATCACAGCGCCGCGGTTGTCCGACGCACACGAATATCCTCAAGGAGAAGGTCTTGCGCATGCCACCTCGTGATCGGACGATTCGAAGCTCCAACCCTTCGCAATCTTTCCCATGCAGAAAAAGGCAAAATCCCTGCGATCTTGCTCGTGTATCCTGAGTGCACGAATGCCGAGAGAAAAAGAAGAAGGGATGGAAAAGAAAGAAAAAAAGGAGACAAGATACCCCAAATCAAATCGAGCCGCTGATCAGATGCATTTATAATCACTCCCAAAACTTGCCGATACGCGATCATTTGAATCACCCCGTCACTCACAAAGTCGTCAAGGCAGGACCAGTTGGCCTATCAAGTACTGATGTAGTGGCCACACATTCACTCGCCAACCATGCATCGTGTTGTATCAAGTGCCAGCTTTGAATATTCCAGCTAAACCACGTAAAGCGGGTCAAAACTCAACACGATCTACAGCGTCACCGGAATAGAGAGAGTGTAATGGAAGAGGAGCACCACCGACAGATCGTAAAAATTCTTGTTTCTACCCAACTCATCTGCCAGTTGTAGTCCGCAGAACGCAAGCAAGACTAACGAACACAAGGCGTAAAACATGTTGGAGGGATGGAAATAGCACAAGACCATAGCGACAGAGAGGCCGACAAATATGCCATCAGATACCTACACCCATCATCAAGGGGAGAAGCTCAAGAGACAACCAAAGACAAATCAAGCCCAACCCGCCCTTTCTCACCACGTAGTCCAGTCCAGTCCGTCTCAGCCCAGCCCAAAGATCTAACCATCTCATCTCCCGACTCCCCAGAAAACACATCCAGACCACAACCAAAGACTACAGATAGAGTAGGTAAAATCAAGTCCCAGAAAAAACTTCCACTCAAGCCCCCGGCGACGGCCTCGTAATCCCACACCTCTCCAAACACTCCTCCGAACCCCAGTTCGACCCCGTGCCGACCGGCGGCATCCGCCTCGCCGCGTCCTCGCCCGCCAGCTCCTGCCCGAAAGCGGCGTTGACCAGCTCCGCCGGGAAGCCGTTGGCGAAGACCTGGCCGATGTTGGTCGTGCCGGCGTCGGAGGAGTCGAGGGCCGAGACCAGCTGGGCGTTGGAGCAGCCTGTGTGGTGGTAATTGACGTTTTTTAGTCTTTGAGTTTTTTTGGTTGGTTGGTTGGATGGAGGAAGGGGGGTGGATGAATGGCAAGTGGGAGGGTTGCATTCGTGCTACGTACAATGTGCTGGGGAAGGAGGGTGAGGGAGGGACGGGTGGGGAAGGAAAGGGACGACGCACCAGTGTTAACCATCATGTGCATGGAGGCGCGCGGGAAAAGGGTGGCGTGGCCGGGGGTCAAGGCCTCTGTGACTAGCCGTGCGCCATTTTCTTGGTACATGTACGTGGTGGTGTTGCCGAGGACGGCCACGACAAAGTTGACGGCGTGCGGGTGGTAGTGGGGTGGTAGCATCGAGCATGGGCCTAGGTTCAACATGGCCACTAGAGGGAGGAGGGTCAGATGGGCTCAGCAGAAGGAAGTGTGTGAGTACAAATGGGAAGGCGTGTCGTCTCTAAGGTGTCAGACTCACTGGTCATTCCGCCGATCTTCGCGGCTGGGAAAGTGTCGGCATTCATGTTGGCGACTCCTCCCGGGGCGAAGTTGTAGTTTTTGTTCTTGGTGAAATCGTAGTGGTAGTCTTTGTCGTCGCTGAGGATTGCTTGCTCGTCAAGGTGGCTGTTCGCAGTGATCAATCGAGCAATCTTCGGGGCATCCGAAGTCTCATCGACAGCGGCCGCAAGTCCGGCCAGAGTGACTAAGACGATGCCCACAGTCAGTGCGGCGTGTTGAAACATCATTGTGATCTCAGCGTAGCTCCTGCGTACGTCTTGCTAACGTGATGCTGTGGTCTTTCCTGCGCAGTGCAGTGTGATCGAAGAATGCAGAGTTGAGGTGCCGGAAGGGGTACAGATATTTGGTAGGTGTAGCAAACAATCACTGGTCAATGCCGTTGGGAGGGAGTGGGATCTCGCAGAGTTGGTTTGTGCTTGTGGTCGAACCGGATTGCTGGGGAATGAAGACTCTACTTTATAAGCAACTCGGGCTCGTACGAAGGTCGTCGGAATGTCCTCCTCGTGGATCAGCCATCGCAACCTTTGATGTTTGGACTAGATCAGATCTAGCTATTGCATTGTTGTTGCCAGCAAATGAGATCATGCCCTTCCATCTCCGGTGTTGGCAGCCAGAAAGGGATGGTTCACAGAGCGATGGATACCTGGGTTTTGGTAACATTCGGCTTGGAGGATTTCGCGAGCGTAGCATGAGTGCGGTCGTACCAGTCCCGGGTTGGTAGAACTTACTTTGTTTGTTGGAATGGGTCTCGTTCTAGAACAATGCGGATAGCTGCCTGAGCGTGCTGATGACTGTAGCCTTCCGTATACGTTTCCCACGTTGCAGCATCCCGAGACCAAGGGTGAGCATGCAGAATCCTGCCAGATTTCGGCCAGATCTGGAACCCTCCATCAGCATGGCGTTCAGGAAGCATGCATGAACGTCTTTCATCCAATAGTCTCCAGGGCTGAGCAAACAAGTCTCATGGAGGCCAACACCCTCAGCAAGATTCCTTGCGGTCCGAATACTGTTGGTGGCTTCGGGCTGTATCGAATACCTTGCAGCCTTCAGTCCGCCACTGACGGCAGAGTCTCGCAAAGACTCGTGCGATACCACAGCCCTATCGATGGACAACGTTGACAGGTCTCGTGAATTCTGCAGCCCGGTGGGCGAATCTGTTGTTTGTGTCTCCCAGGCGCATTACTGTGACTGCATGCCGTGTCTTGGGAGACGAATAGCTGGGTGCTGGTGTGCTTGTCGAGGACAAGCGGACTGAGTCGATTTAGAACATACATCAGCCATGCCAACACCTCAGGACGTGAGATCACACACCCTCTACTTTCCGGTGAAGGGGCCAGATGTTAGTTTCTTACGCTGTAGACGAGATTTCAGGCACGAAGGATGCGTGAAGACAAAGGCTGAAGTCCCACGAGACGACGCCCCTCATGCAAAGCCGGTGAGGCTGAGACGACCTGCAGACGCCTCATAGATAGAGTTGGCCCCGATTGGCAGGGTCTGTTCCAACATCACTTGCCGCCCTTGCGTGTTGTGAACGATCCCTTGGAAGACGTTCTTTGACAACACACTTGGAACGAACACTCCATGAGCGGAATGACCAGGCTGATCATGTGGAAACCAAGATGGGTGTGTGCGCTCCGAGAAACTCCGGCAACTCCATCGAGTACTTTCGAGTGACAACCGAGGTATCAGTGAGTCGAGTGAGATTGGAGTGGCACCAGATGTGAAGAAAGCAAGTAGAGGTCGTTCCGTTCCTGCCTCAGGCAGCAAGACTGGCAAATTTCTATGTCACAGTCAAACATTAAACCGCCTCGACTCTATCGATGTTGTGCGAACTGTTTAAAAAACACCAGTAACACACCCAAGTGGCGTGAAAAGAGATACGTACCGGCAAAAAAAAAAAAGGTCACTCGCAAAGATGGCCGAAACGCAATCAACACCTCCCAACCCATCACCACCAACCAACGATGCCTCACAAGAAAAACCCATCGTAGGCGCGGAAGCACCAGAAAAAATCGACGGCAAAGTGTCCTATGATGTAGACGCGCTATGGAAAGAAATGAACCGCTCGCCCTTCTTCATGACCCAGCTGCCCGAAGACGACGGGGAAGAAAACGTGCTGGTCGAGGCGCTGAAATCGATGGCCTACGAGGGCACGCGCGACCAGATCGCGGAAAACTTCAAGAACCAAGGCAATGAAGCCGTGGGCGAGAAGCGCTGGCTCGACGCCCGGGAGTTCTACTCGAAAGCCCTGGCAGCTCTCAAAGGACCGCGAATCCCCTCGCACCTCGAAGACGGCAACCCGATGATGAAAGTCGTCGAGCTGGACGACGACGAGACGTGCGAGAGGAAGGAGCGTGCGTTGGAAGAGGCGTGTCTGGCCAACCGCGCGCTTTGCCAGCTTGAGATGAGTACATCTTACTCCCCCCTTCAATTGCCTCGGAGCATCAGATACCGCACGCCACCTCACTAACTAACATCCCCTCCCCGCTCGCAGAAAACTACGGCTCCTGCAACAAAGACTGCGCTTCCGCCCTCAAACTCAACCCTCGCAACGTCAAGGCCTGGTATCGTGCCGCCTCCTCCTGCCTAGCCCTCGACAAGCTGCCCGAAGCCCTCGACGCCGCCGAATGCGGCCTGAAATTCGACCCCAGCAGCAAGCCGCTCGAAGCAATCCAGCTGCGGATCGCCAAACGCATCCAAGCCGTCGCGGACCTCGAGAAGTGGCGCGCAGAGCGCGAAGAGCGCGCCGCACGCGAGAAGTCCAACCTCAAATTCGCGCTGCGGTCTCGCAACATCCTAACACGCTCGACGCCAAACCCGCCGGACATGGAGGACTCGGCGATCAGCCTGGCGGACGTTAACGATCCCAAGTCTGTTCTCAGCTTCCCTGTGATTTTCCTCTACCCGCTGGAAGCCCAGAGTGATTTCGTGAAAGCGTGCGCCGAGGACGAGACGCTGGGCGATCACTTGGAGTACATCCTGCCGCCGCCTTGGGACCAGGAGGGCGAGTATGCGCCTGCGGAGACGGAGTGCTACATGGAGACTGTTTCCGGCGGGCTGATCAAGGCTGGCAAGAAGCTTATCCTGCTGAAGTTGTTGAGCGGTGGCAAGATCGAAGTCACGGACGATTTGGTGAAGGTCAACGTTGTGCCCAAGAAGAAGGCCGCGACGTTCATCGAAGAGTTCAAGAAGAGGAAGGGAAAGCAATAGAGAAAATGTCAAAGTCTTTCAGCCTTCATCGCAAAGGTTTCACGTTGTCGAAGTCCGTCTGTCGTGGTAGGCGTTTGCCATCAACAGTTATCAAGATGCATCATCTGCAGGAGTTTCGGTGTCAACTCTTACTTTTACTCATTGTTCAAGTATACCAAAGGTCAAACTGTCGTGTTTGTAATCTATTCAAGGCCGTCAGCCAGTTCCATTCCGCCCTTTACTCTTGGCTTGTGATGTATGAAAGTGGAAGGCCCCGGTCATCAGCGCACGCTGCTCCGGTAAGACCACACTGCAAAGCGAACGGGTATAGTGAGTCGATACTGAGCCACACATACAGACAAGTTCACTACTCGCAATGCCACTACCCCCTCCTTCCCATCTCCATCACCTAATACCTCGCCTTCTTCTTATCCGGCCCATCCTCCTCCCCTTCACTGACCTCGGCATAAATCGTCTCCGGCTGCGTCTCCTTCCAAGCATTCGTGAAAAGAGGGTCATTCTTCGCCTTGTCGGCATACTTCAGCAGCGCCTCCCTTGGATCCTCATCGCGCATACTACTAAGCCCATACTCCCGCTTGACATACTCCTCGTCCGGATTGCCCTTGGCGAAAGGCGTGGTCTGAGGGATGTGCGGGCGTCTGGGATCGCGGCTGCGGCCGGAAGCCGTGAGGCCGACGTTGGGGTGGCGGGCGGCGTAGCTGGTGGCCGAGGGCGCGGAGCCGCCGGGGAGGATCACGGCGTCGTTGGAGACGCCTTGCGAGAGGTCGGTGGTCAGGTTGGGGTCGTCGTCGATGTGGCGGCGTTTGGGGGCGCGGGACATGACAAGGTTGGCGCCGCTGGTGGAGGTGGTGGGGTTGTAGAGAACGTGGGTTTCGCCGTTGGCGGAGCCGGTTACGATCTGATTGAGTTTGGGGTGCCAGAGGGCTGTGATCAGGGCGGAGCCGGGCGTGACGGGTGTGACGAGTTCGGGACGCAGAGTGGCTGGGTTTAGGATGTGTAGGTGTCCGGTGTCCGAGCCTGTGATTATACTGGCCGAGTTGGGTGAGAAGCGGATGCTCGTCGACGCATACTGGGATGATGTCGAAGTATGTTTGATCGTCGCCATAGGCTGCTTGAACTTGCGTGTGTCCCATGTCTTGATCGTGTCGTCGCCACCACGGGTCACGACCAGTCTTCCGTCTGCGCTGATATCCAGACCACTCGTCCATGTATTCGGTTGGTGTGCGTCTCTGATCTCAGCTGTAGGTCTGCTCCATGGACCTTCACCAGTCCACATGGACAAGGTGCCGTCCAGAGCAGCGGCCACAAGAATGTTCTCCCCACCTTGCATAGGTGCTCTCCATGCAACTGCAGTTATTCTCGATCGCCCAGCTGAACCAGCGACTCTCGACTTGTGTACTATGATATGCTTTTGAGATCGCGGATTGGTGATGTCCCAGACCCGCAGCGTGCTGTCCGTTCCAGCCGTCACACACAGGTTGCGATCTGTGGGATGCCAGGCTCCCGTCGTCACCTCCGAAACGTGACCCTTTGTGTTGTGCATATCCCGAAGATACATGTCGCCCTTGGCAAAAGTCACAATCGTTTCTCCATCTCTTGATAGAACCTTCGCCTGCGGTAACGCAGTTGTGACCATGATATGACCAGCTGAGATTGGATTGAAGATGACTTGGTTCACCGGGTGTGTTTCCGAGTTGGCGGAGCCTTTGGTCTCAGTAGGATCGACCGATTTGAAAGCGCGTATCGTCGTAGGTGTCATGGAGGCGAAGTCATGGAACTTTAGTGTGCAGTCCATGGAGCCGGTCACCAGTCTTCCACCAGCAGGATCTAGGGTGGCAGCTGTGACGGCCTTTTCATGTGTTTTGAGGAGCATCTCGTGCGACACAGGGAACTCATCCTCGTCATCGCTGTCGTCGTCGTCGTCGTCGCTATCGTCGTCGCTATCTTTTGCCTTGCGCGAAGCCTGCGCGGTGACCGGCTCATCTTTTGATTCTTGTGCAACGACCCTCTTTGTCGCGTCCACCTGTTTCTTCACGCTGTCGTCCTTGGGTGCATGTCGCGACTGTTTGCCGAAAGAAGAAGTGCCCAAGAACTTCTGCAGCTCATTGTTGTGCTCGACCTCGAGATCCGAGTCGCCGTCCATGGTCTTGCGAGATGCAGAAGTGGGGTGAGAAAGGGAAAGAGTGAGCTTTCACTTACGGCTGGTGTCTGTCAATCACGCGCTCTGCGAAAGACAATGTGCTGCTGCTGAGGGAGACTAATTTCAGCAAAGCTCTTGACAGACAGACAGAAGTAAAGCAGCGACGACAGTAACTGAGTCCATCCATGTACTGTACCGAGCTACGGAACCTTAGGCCAGAACCTCGCTCTTGGCGTTCACCGGCTCCACCAAGGGCAATTGAAGCGACTCCACCAAGCCTCGCGATATCTTTCTTCGCCGACGAGAAGGTGCGAGACGATGGACCTTTTGCACCACGCCTCCAATCTCTACCACTCCTTCAACCATATTCGACACACGCTGTTTGAAGCTCACGAAGAAATGGTCGACACGCAATTCAACAAAGCCGTCGAGACGGTCGAGTTCCTCCGCTCGACACTGCCACCCGCACTTGCGAAGCCCAAGGTGGCCATCGTGTGTGGCAGTGGGCTTGGAGGCTTGGTCAACACGTTGAACGACGATGTGAGAGAGGAGTGGGCGTACAAGGATGTGCCCAACTTCCCTCAAAGCACCGGTGAGTATCTCATACAGACTACAACAACTGAAGTCACAGGCACGAATTATATGAGTCAGAAAGCTAAGGTGTGGTTTGATGTAGTTGCTGGCCATGCAGGCAAACTTGTATTCGGTACGCTGGGCAAGGAGCAAGTCCCTGCCATGCTTCTAGTTGGAAGAGCGCAGTCAGTAGCCCTCCATCTACGTAGTCCAACGAAGAACATCCTCGCTCATTCATTTCTGTTCCAGTTTCTACGAAGGCCATGAGATGGACGCCGTCACCTTTGCCACCCGAGTGTGCAAGGTCATTGGTGTCGAGACCATCATCCTGACCAACGCAGCCGGTGGACTGAACCCGTCGTACTCCGTCGGCGACATCGTCTGTCTCAATGACCACCTCAACCTGGCTGGTCTTGTTGGCTACCACCCTCTTCGTGGTGCCAACGAGGAGGCTTTCGGCGTCAGGTTTCCTCCCCTCTCCGACGCGTATGATTTGCAGTTGCGCCAACAGGCACACCAGGCTTGGAAAGACCTGCGCAGCCAAAAACCGGGCGACCGTAAGCTGCACGAAGGTGTTTATGCTTACGTCTCTGGCCCAAGCTACGAGACGAGGTCGGAGTGCCGCCTCCTTCACGGACTCGGCGCAGACGTTGTTGGTATGAGCACCGTGCCCGAGATCATTGTAGCAAGGCACAGTGGGATGCGTGTCCTGGCCTTCAGCCTGGTTACCAACAACGCTGTCTTGGACAAGGTCCCCAGAGGTGATGACCCTCAGCTCCAGGGCCTCAATAAGCAGCAGCTCGAAGACAAGCTCACTCTCGGCAAAGCAAACCACGAAGAGGTGCTCGAGGCTGGGCAACAGGCTGCGCTCGATATGCAGGACCTGATTCTGCGCATCGTGTCGCAGCTGTAGGTAGTGTTGATGAATACAACACTTGTTTCCAAGCATTGCAGGCAATGACGGGTTCATCCACTTCCCTTCTTGACACCACCCTTTCGCTGCGCCTTGAGGTCCTTGTAGAAAGCCTTCTTGCCGCTGCCTTTCTTGGTCTGCACCTCGGCATACTTCTTCTTGAAGCGGCCGCTCTGCTGTTCTCCAGCAAGGACCTCTTCGACGAGAGTGCGTTTGCGGTCCTTGTTCTGGATTCTGGCGGACAGGTATTCTGTAGGACCCTCGATGATGGTACCGACTTGGCTGTACTCGGGTGCCTGCATTTTACCGCCATCCTTCTTGTAGTGGCGATGCGGGTCGAGGACATTACGCATTTTCAACAGTTGCAGGTCTCTCTTGAGCTCCGGTGTGAGATCGGTGCGGGGAAGGTTGTACCACTGAGTGCCCGCAGTTGCTTTCTTTTGCTAGTCACAGTGTCAGCTGATGCACCAATTGATCTGGCAGATCGAGTAAGGCAGTGTGGTGGAAGTGTCTCAGAGTAACTATGAATATAAAGGCTCTCAGTTTGGCAGAAGAGCACCAAAACGGTGCCCCGACTCTGCTCGAGGGAAAATTTGGGATATCTTCCTCATAGACATGGTGAAGTTGGGGGGTTGTAGTGCGAACGTACCTCTTCAGCGAGCTTCCTTGCAGTAACCGGGTCCTCAACCTTGCGGATGAGGCTACCAGTCTGGCGGTACTTTTCGTCAATCAGACGAGCTTTGTCGGCCTCGGCGATGTGTCCCTTGGTGACAACGTAGGGTTTCTCCAGATCGCCAGCGTTCATCTTGGGGAAGGTGTATTTCTGAGGCGCTGCCGTCTTGAACATTTGGGATTCTTCCTTTTCGCGCAGACGAGTGGTGGCCTGGGCGAGCATCTCCTCCACTTGCTCGTCGGTGAGGTCCTCCTGAGGCATTACCTTGGTGGGAACAGCCTCCATCGCGTCGGATGCCATGTTGTTTCGAAATGCCGAAACCTTGTGAGGTTGGCAGATGGGAAGGGAAAGGAAGAAGAGGCGTGGTGCAAAAGACGGCGCAAATAAAAGGCTCGAATTCTTGCGGAGGTGCTGCTAGCGCCGACGAGACAGCGGCGCGGAAGGTGTTCCGTGGAAGCCAAATTGGAAGCAGCGCCCACAAGCCCGCGTCATTGCCCATTGTTCGAGGCCAGGCGGACAATTCACTTACTTCAACAAACAACCTCACCCCTCGTCTCTTGTATATTTATTTAGAGTTCTGCCTCGTGTGAATATCATCAATCTGCCTTTAAACGACCAAACCACCTGACACATACCACCAACACCCTCAGGAGAGGTGATCATGGCTCCTGCCAACTCCTACGCAAAGACCACCTTGCCGTTCCCTATCTTCGCAGCCGAATTCGATCCCTACAATCGCGGATATCTGGTAGTCGGAGGTGGAGGTGGAGAGGGACGGAGTGGTGTCCCCAATCAGATAGTCAGTATCATATTGCTCTTTCAACCCTCCACACGAACCGTCTCTAAATGATCGTGCAGGTTGTCCTTGACGTTTCCGATCGCTCCAACATCACTACCGCTGCTGAGATCGACCTCCCACGCGACCAAGACTCGGTGCAGTCTCTCTCCAGTCTTGCTACTCCGGACGGTCTGATCACATTCGCCGGCATCAACTCGTCCCAGGAATCCCAGAACGCTGGCAAAAACGACCACTTCCGCTCGTTCGACATCAAATACCCATCGCGTAAGAAGCAAAAGACGGACGAGGTCGAAGTGAAGGGACAGATAAGCCCGCTTGGCCAGAACAGCTTGTTCACTCCAACTCCTTCGGCCAAAAGCGAAACGTACCAGCGTTTGCTACGCCTGTCTCCCGCGTTGAAACGTGCAAATGGTGGTAAACGCATTGGTGCCATTGCGACTGGCTTGGCCAAGCGGTCAGAATTGGTCGTCTTCAACGCGACCACATCAGCGCCTCAACCGGAAGATGTCATCACGAGGATCGTACCCGACGGAGGTGTAGAAGTTGGAGATCTCGATGTTGCTACACCCGGCGTGGATGAATTCAGCGTGACCTTCTGCACAGATTACGACATCTACGAACAGACCTACCAGTACGACTTCAGCACAAAACAGGTGCAAAAGATGCCTAAGGGACCTCGACGCATCCACCAAATGCCGGCTCCGGAAGCTGGAAGCACAGCGCCGAGATCCAAGTTCAGAGCTGTGCGCTTCCTGGATCCACAGAACGTGGTGGCGCTGCTCAACAAACCTGGTAGGAAGGGCGCCGAGCTTCGCGTCTACCACTTGTATCCGACTGGACCTGCGGCCACTGTACTGCAGATGAGCTTGCCTTCACGCATCAAGCAGGCTGTCAGCTTGGACGTCTGCGCACTCGACGCCGACAAGAAGGGCAACCGACAAGTCGTTGTCGCCGTCGCTGGCCAAGATATCAGCATCGAGGTCTACACAATAAACTACACCCGCAGCACCGATACCTTCTCCCGCTTCAGATCTTATCAGAGCTTCAAGAACGTTCACCCTCAGCAAATGACCAAACTTTGTCTCTCGCCCTTCCACTCTCCTGCGCGCGCACCTAACCCGGACCAGGAGACGAAGGATGAGAAGACGACAGAACCGTCCACGCCAATCCACCCAGGACCCCAATATCTCCGCCTCGCCTCTGTGAGCTACGGCAACACCGTCGTCGTTGACACCTTCCCCCTAAGCCCTCTGAACCCTAGCGACAAAGATTCCCGCTACGTCCTCTCAAGCCCATCGGACGAACGCTTCCAACGTGTCATGTACACATACTTCGCCTTCGCCATCCCTCTCCTCCTCGCATACCTGGTTCACTACATCATGTACCCCGAAGCTTCCGCCGTAACCACCGTCCTCAACAAGCTCCCTGCCCCTGCGCGCGCCCTTCTTGGCAAACCAGGCGCAACAGCAACAAGCGTAGCACACAACTACGGCTCGCAAATCCACAGCACCGCCTCCTCAATCGTAGCAAGCGACATCCCCACCGCTGTCCCCGGCCGCCAAACGCTGCAAGACCTGCTCTCCGTTCCTGGCAGCGAGCAGAATGCCCTTGTCGTCCGCCACGACCCGGCCGACACCGCCACCGTAGCCGTTGACGTTCACGCCGACAAGGAGGCTCTGCTGGCCGAGCACGCCGAAGCAAAGCACTGGGACGATCTTCCCGAAGCCCACAAAGAGGAGTGGAAGCGCAAACTCGTCGCTGCCGGCTACTGGGCCGAGCACGAGGGCGAGAAAGTCCTCAAGGGCGTCATGTTCTCCACCTATGCCGGCATAGTCGGCCAGGCTGCTGGCGAGATCTTGCGTGAGCTGTGAGCTAGGTAGGTATTGGTCGGTCAGAAAGGGGTCGGGGTTGTGATCTTGGCGTGGTTCTAAATCTGTCCACCATGCATTATACTTGCCAGAACGTTTCGATTGCGATCAATTGCGTTCTTATCACCATTTTTTTCTTCAATGATTTTTTGTGTTCATGAATTATTCAAAATTAATTTACCAGAAGACCGCAGCCCTACAACAGCCTTGTCCACGCTTCTTCTTCTGTACCACCGGATTCTTCTTCTCCCTGCCTTGTCATCACTCCCTCCCGATTCCTGATTCTACCTCTGCCCGCAATATCCTTGACCGCCCATTGAGTCAAAGTATGCTAGACCCCATATGCCACAACAACAATAACAACAACGATAACAACACCATCCATCCATCCATCGTCATCAACAGCAACAAAAGTATTCGCCTGCCCCCCCTCCTGAAACACCTTGGTTATTCGCGCGTTGAAAAAAACAAAGAAAATTAGACAAAACAGAAAAAGTCCCCGAGGAAAAAAAGTCATGTCCGACCGAAGAAATGGGGCAGGCAGAGAATGGAAGCAGAAGAAGAGGAGGAAACCAATGGCAGGGACCAACTCCAAGAACCAGACGCGGGCAATTGAGTCGAAGGAAAAAACGACCAGGCCAGAATCCGTTCCAGTCCTCCGACTGACAACTCGGTTCTTGTGCTGGCCGACCCAGCCCAGCCCAGCCCAGCTCACTCATTCACTCCGCGACGAGCAACCAGACGGACACGCCCGCTAAGCGTGTCCATTAGCCGCCCCGCCGCCCGCCGCCTCGCCACCATCGCCCAGATACCTCTCCATGAACCTGACGTAATCGTACTTTGGCAAATCGCGGTCCTCCTTGAGGTCCGGCCCTTTGTGCGCCGGCATGCTCGCCATGAGCTGCTGCACAATCTCCTCCGGGATCAAACTGTGCGTGAGGTCGAGCTCGGTGACGTACGGTTTGCCGTCGGCGACTTCGCGGAAGCTCTCAAAGACCTGCTCGGCGGTGTTCTGGTCCTCTGTGACGTCGACCATGAAGCGGATGAACTGCTCGAAGCTGACGCTGCCGCCGCTGCGGCCGGCGACCTCGACGAAGCGCTCGTGCATTTCGTCCTCGTCGTACACGAGGCCTAGCGAGGCTAGAGCGGCGCTGAACTCGAGCTCTTGCAGGCTGTTGGAGACGTCGCGGTCGAAGTGGCGGAAGACGGACTCGAATTCCTCGAGCTGCATTGGGGTTAGGTTGGTCATGTTACGGGCCACCATTTGGTTTTCCAGGAAGACGAGTTTCTTCTGCACCGAGGAGCGGACGAGGGAGAGCTCGTAGACGAGTTCTTCGTAGGTGTAGGTCGTGTAGTCGTTCTCTTCGATGTTGGCCTGCTCGCACTGCTTGTCGAGCTTGGCGATGACTTCGAGGTATTGGTCCATCGATGGGAGATGCTGGGCGATCTGCTGGGTGTGTTCGAGTTGGTCCTCGACTTCGCCTTCGAGACCTGATATGCTCATGCTGAGAGTGCTCAGGGCCACCGCAAAGTCGTTAGCCTTGTCTGCGAAGGTGCGGCGGAGGTTGTTCTTGATGTCACGGATTGTGTTGTTGATCAATTGACTGCGTTCCCGCTCCGACTGCATCAGACCTTGCCAGGCCTTGTCGAGAGCGTCTAGTCTCAACTCTGGAGGTGGTTCGTACGGACTCAAGCGGTATGTGCTGAGCTTGGTCTTGATGTTGCCGAGCAGACCTGCGAGATCACTCTTCTCCGCGATCTTTGTCCGCTTGTCTTTCAACTTGTAGCTTGTGAACTTTTCGAGCTGTGCCTTTGCATCCACATATGTCCCGTCGAATTCTGCGTCCGCCCACTCCTGCTCTTTCTCCGCGATGGCTGCCAGAAGAGCCCGCATCCTGCGCTCGTAGTTGTTCTGCATCTCCCAAGCTCCCTGCATGTTTGTCACAAACTTCTCCACTCTCCTGCCGGCATTCTCCACCTTTTCCATGTGCGAGAAAGCATGGAACCAGTAAGCGATATAAGTCATGAGCGACCGCTCATCGGGCTTCGCCACGTCGCACACGTCCTCAACATCGAGCAGGTCCGGGATACCGATCTCCTTAGAAGCGATATCGAACGCAAGCTGCATGTTGCCGCGGTGGTCCGACTTGTCCAGACTGTCATAGTCCATGAGATCGGGCCTGTGGATGTCCAGAAGAGCGCAAAACGCCAGTCCATTATTCCAGCTGGCCGAGAAGTCCGTGACAGACACCTCGCTGTAGCAAGCCGTCTTCCTCTGACACCACAACAGCAGACCCTCCCGAGCGCTCAGACCCTGGTCGTTGATATCATTGATCGTGAAGCGGAGAATAAGTGTCCAAATCAGGCCCAGAATGATCTTCCGATTGCCGTCCACGATATCCTCCGCGCCAATATTCGTAAGCTGGATTTTCCGCCCTTTGATGTAGTCCAGGGCAATGTTTGCATTTTCGAAACGCTGCACGCGCAGTTTGGGTTTGGCGGCGTAGCGACCGAGGGACTCTTGCGAGAGGATCTCTAGGAGGTGGATCAATGCGGTGCCGTCGGAGACGTCGCGCACCAGGTCGTCAACGTGTACGCCGCGAACGGCCAGTTTGCTGTTCAGCCTGTGTGGTGACAAAGGTCTGTAGTTAGCCGAATGTCTTACTTCGAAGCCATGCCATGCCATGCTATGCCATGCTATACACACCATTTGCCAAACGTCTTCTCCTGCACTTTGACCCAGCTCTGCTCGAGCACAGCCATGACCAACTCTCATGCACGGCGGGACCAGGATGGGAAAAGTCCCAGTGAAGCGGCGGCGCGAGCCTGTTTGTTTCCCAGAAGCCGAGCGAGGTTGGCGATTTAGAGTTACGGTGTAAGCAATGGGTCCAGTCCAGTCCAGTCGTCCGGGGCAAGCAGGCGGACAGTCAGTGAATCAATAGAAAGCTCTTAGACCAAATTGATTATTCGATGTCTTGGTAACCAAATAATGACATCAAAGGGTGTTCGGGTTGTGTTTGGGAAAGAGTTGGATATGCCCCCTGGATGCTCGCTCAGATCATGGGAGATCAACAGAAAGTGGGCTGGTTGGCGGGCGGGCAACGTGAGGCAGAGAGGGTTGCCGAACTTGACTTTCTCGGCCCGCCAGATAACATGAGGAGAGATGGCAGCTGCTGCCCGAATTAGGGGTCTCGTTTGCTGACTCATTGACTGCATTTTGTCTACATTCGATGGGTGTTCGAGAACGATTGTTTTGATAGCGCTGCCGGTTGATGCTGCTATATGAGACCTGTCATATGATCCCAGAAGATCTCATCATGCATTCTTCGGTATACGTGAAGGCCCGGGGCGAACCTGGCTCTTGGAACTACCATGTCTTAACCATGGGTATATCATTGTATAATGCCTGTTTAACACATACGTATGATACACAGATGGTGGATGGTTCAGTCGATACAAGAGACAATGAGAATATGATGACAGTTAAGCAAAAATGGAATTTCCAAGCAAATCCTCGATTTTGGGTATTGGTAGTGATAGTCAGACAAAAAGGTTTGTACAGTTCGATCCCCCTTTCCTTCCCCGCCCTTCCTATCTTTCATCTATAATCATATGTCCCGTCGGTAGTAGTGCTTCCACTACCTAATTCGTAACAAGAGGGTCGAAGTGAGGAGAGCCCTGCTCTGTCCTACAAACCTCGCCCTGCAACCCAGCCAGCCAAAGTTCAGATCACGGCAGTCCTCTCAAATCCAAGTAGTAGCCTCTTCACCGTCGGCCAAAGGCCTCTGGAACTGCTTGGAAGGCAGCCTAGATATTCTGCCACCCGCTGAGGAAGCCGAATTAACTCTGCCTCTCTGCACCACGCGGCCTGCCTGCAGGATGGCGCGGTTGGAGAGAGTACTGGGTTTGCGCATGACATCGCACGAAGTGAATGATTGCCTCGCGGAGTGGAGAGCCACATGCTCAGTGGAGGCGGCGGCGTCGTTGCTGCTAGTGCTGTAGGAGCTAGGCATGAGTTCGGGAACGCTGCTCAGCGAGGCGACGGACGAGTGACCGTTGTCGCTGGGAGGCGCTGGGTGGGAGCCGCTGTCATCATAAAAGGAGGTCCCTGTGCGAGTTGAAGCGCTGTCGCTTGTGCTTTCGAGAGATGTGTCGATGTGCATGATCTCGGGGCCGAATGGCGTTTTGGGCTCCTCCGTGATGGCCACGAGCTGGTCTTGACTTTCCTGCGCCGACACTCGGTCCTCCGAGGTTGCGTTGATGCCGGCGGTGTTTCTCGCCTGCTGGAACCCTCGGTGGCCAACGATGGAGGAACGTCGAGGCTGCACAGGACTGGCGTTGATGTTTGGTGAGGCGAAAAACGCGGAGTTCCTGGAGCTCTCGGTCGATGGGAGGAATTTTGAAAGTCGGAAGCCAGAGTCGATCTGCTCGTTCTCGTCCCAGTTGAAGTCGCACGTTGATTCTGCTTCCCGTTCGTAGCAGAAATCGACGTCTTCTTCCCATGAAGCCTCGACTGGCTCGACCGTCGAGCCGTGCTCGTCAAGACACGTCCAGGGTCCAGCGGTGCGTATGTGTTGCGATGATCGGTATGAATCGCTCGACGATGCGGTGCTACAAGATAATTGAGAGTCCTGTGTCATACGTTTGGGATGTCCCTGTGATGTTGCGCGCTGTGGGAGGGCTGGCAAGGGTTGCCTTGCGCGATACTTGACCTCCGAAGGCGAGCAGTGTTGCACTTGGGCCGTGATTGGAGGTATAGATGCTGCAGTGGTTGGCACGTTTGGGTTGCTCATTGAGAGCCCGACGACCTGGCTGACAGGCTCATTTGCGTTCCTGGTCTGGCATGAAGCTGCCCGGGGTCGGCTGACAGTACTGGGCATTGGCTGTCGTCCATGCGATACATCCATCGAGCGACTACTAGAGTGTTGGGGTCCAGATGACGGCAAGCATGGAGTTGTTGGTCGCGATTTGACAGGCTCGACGGGATGAGGGTTAGCTGGGATCCGGAATGAGCCACTTTCGTCGACAGTTCCCAGGCCAGGGACATGCTTTCGCCTCGTGTGACTGAGATGTTGGAAGTTGAATGGTGGCGAAATCGACTGCTTTCTTAAATGGCTTCGATCTTTGAACAGGGTTAGTACTGGGTCGGCGTTGACGGCTCGCTGCTACTACGTACACTCTTCATCGGATCGAAAGTCCTTCGGTGCGATTTCCGCATCCTCGGCATCCTCGGCGCGGACATTTTTTCGACTTGATTTCCTGCGGCTCCTGAACAATGAGTGGCGTTTGCCAATGGATGGATCGGTGTTGCTGCGCTCCATGATACTGGCGGTCGAAGTCGACGGTCGTGGTGTGGATTCCGGAGGAGACGAGGTGCAATGGGTTGATCGCGTGAGGTCTAAATCGGAGGTGTCGAGATCAATGCTGCTGTTGCGGGATGCAGGGCGTGAGAAGATAGAGTTGCGTTTCATCAAGCCGTTGGCTTTGGCGTTGTGTAAGAAGTGTCCTGGTGCGTGGGCAACGGCAGCTATGGACTGGTGCAACGACGAGTGCGACGACATCTGGGCGAATGGTGACTATAGCGTCGGATGTGTGGGCGCAAGTAGTCGGGGGGCGAGGTGCATTCCTTCGCGCGAGTCGGTTGCAGTAGCGAGAGCAAGGCCCCGACGACTCAGGGAATTAGGATGCAGTGATCGTTGGTTTGATGGGGGAGTTGGATGGGCGCCGTATGATATTGATATGTTATGGTTATAGGTATGGGTATGGGTATGGGTACCAGGCAGGCAGGCAGGCAGGCAAAGCGAGACGGGGAGAAATCAGAGGGAATAATGGATTGTTTTTCGTGGACGATGGATCGAACCTATGGCTTCGTGTAGGCATGGTTGGAAGCACACGCCTGGCGCACTCGTCGGGATTGGGATGCCTCTCAGCACCGTAGTGCAGCAGTGAGACGGCATGATCCTGGCAGGGGCTTGGGTGGTAGCGGCGCCGGTGGATGCAGGTCCCAGAGCTAGCTGCCAGTGAAACATGGTATGCCCGGTTCGACCGCTCAAGGCAAGCACTCGAGGCGGGGAGCTGGTCTAAGGTCGTGTCCCATACTACTGTATACACTTGCGCACGCGTGGCACCGGCATGCGTCCGGCGCTTATGCAGTCCTGGCAGTAGCAACTCTCTTGCTGATGTTAGATCGATGTTGTTGCAATCATACTTGACATCTGATATCACTCTTCCAATCTTCCAATGCCGGTACCTGTCAGATTTCGGCACGGTATCCATATTCCCGGTCGACCCGATCGGGCTGAAGAGGCGTTGGCTCGAATAGGTACCTAATATTAACACGATGCCTCAAAGTCGATGCTGCACAGAGTTGCGAGTGGCCCCTGTCATAATCATCGTTCTCGCCTCGGGCGGGCAGACAGACACAGACAGGGGGAGCACTCGGAGTGGTAGTGGTAGCTAGATAGTGGCATACACCAGCGTACGTGATACCGGTCGCTCGTTCGCCGTCGTCGTAGCCATGGTCGTGGATGCCAGCCCTCTGTTAAAAGAGTGTTCCAACTGTCAACCGCCAACTGCCACCGTCCAAACACCGGTCGATGTAGCAACCTCCCACCACCCGGAGATATGCCAGCCATCGGTTACCGCGCCGGAGCAGCGAGGACTTGCCATATCTCCAAGTAAGCAGCAGGACACTGTAGGGGACATCCTGTTCCAACCATGTCAGTGCGAGCGAGAGGCACGCCGCACGCGCGTTCGTCCTCCCTCCCTCCCCGGCTCGCCTCTCCCTGAACACGGCAGCCGAACAAGTATACCACCGTCCTGTCGGCAGTGAGGGGGAGTCGTGCTGCTCAGGCCTGTCATACCCTGCCTGTTCGGACGAGGTCACTGCTGCTGGCGAGGCTGTTGGCTGTTGCATGACGAACTTGGAACCGTTGAAGGGTCAAGTCCCTAACGCAGATCGCCTCGCAATCTCCACGCGCAATCTCGGCGAGGCAGTTGTCGTATAGCAACAGCACAGCAAGACCCGTTTGGCGCCTTGGGAGCATAACCATTGATATCGAACAAACAGGCTGCACGCTGCAAGAGACACACCGATCTTTCACCAGAAGGAAACCCCAGCTATACGCTGTTTCTGGCGTGGAAACCGACATGACTAGCAAGCAGTAGCTTCCGTGGACTGGTTGATTATTCAGACTCTCGAAGACTGGAACTCGAGAGGGTGGAAACTGGTTGTGGAACTCCACACACGTGCGTGGAAACGGGCGGCGGCGGAAACACCTCTCCACCTGCACCTCGAAACTCACCTGTTCCGTCTTGGCCAATCATATTTCTCCGAACGCTGCCCAATGCTGCGAAAAAAAGGTGGAAATCCGACCCATCATCGACCGAGGGCCGTTGTCTGCGTCGGCGGTCTCGAATCGATGGGGGCCGATGAATGGCGCGCAGGAAAATCGGGACCCAGCGCGTTGGGCAGCCTCCCAAAGAGTCCCACGGGCTCCACGTCTTACGAACTGCTCTCCACCGACTTACGATGACTGTTGCGACGCAGCCTCGGGACGATGATGTAGGTGTTGTCATAGTTCCCGTGGGACTCGGAGGGAGAGAAGGATCATGGAAAACCGTGTCGATTTCATCATGCTAGCGGTGACTTTTGACATGTTACAAGTGGTGGTGAGCTAGTGTTAGCAGTCACCTTATGCATCGTGCGATTCATGCTCCTACATGAACACCACCACCCTACCTGAGCCTACCTCAACGGCTGCACAGGAGGATCAGTAAAGCTCGGCGGGCGTATGGCAGCAGTAGGAAAGGGCGCACAACTACAAATAGCCCTTCAATCCTTGCCCTGCGGCGGTTGGGCGAGCGAAATGATGCACAAGTGATAGGAGACCGCCAGGGGAAGAAACGACACAACTTCGTGACCGTTTTCATGCCGTGCAACCGCAAGGCCAGACACACCAGCCCTTTCTCTTATCTCGCCCGAGCAAAGGCCAAAGGGCTTCCCGCGAGAGTTGCACAAGTCTACCAGAATATTGGCGCGACCACACGTTTTTTCTTCACTCTGCTCACGTGCGCCAATCCATCCGTCATGTCTCACACCCTGCATGAGAGCCACGAGCCAAAAAAGCCGTGAAGAAAAAGACAGAAAAGACCGTTCTGTAGCCCCTGATTGGCCGTGTCACCATTGCTGACTATTGTATGCTGTGCGACGCACTTTGCTGGTGCTATGTTACCCTTGAGTCCTGTCCATTTGCAAGATCGACGGGCGACGCTTTATTTTAGAACAAGCTGAACCACGGCTCGACTGGACGGGACTGGATGAATGGGCAGATGAATGGGCAGATGGGCAGCATGAATTCCATTTTCCACGTTGTCCGCCATGTGCACTACCACCACGCGACCAACGAGGGAAATTGACCGACAGACTACACTGATGACGACGATAACAACCCTCGGCTCGACTCTCCTCTTTCCCATCTTGGTCCTCCGCCTCCTGCTCGCTCTGGTCGCGCGACACTAACCCACGGGCAAAGACAGACTTGTTCAATATTCAATCAAAAAATCGGGATCCGTCGCGTAGATCCCTCTCGCCTAATCGCTAACGCCATCGGCCGCACAACAGTTTTTCTATCGATTTGTTGGTGCTTCCGTCCAACCCCTCATTGTTATCATTATTATTGTTAGCTATGACTGCAGCGTAGCACAAAAGCCCAAGCAACAGCTGTCATCAATCAATGTCCATTCATCCTGAACACCCATGGAAAAGCCACCTCTCGCTCTCTGGCCAGACCAGCACTCACCCCACCACTCAGGACTGACCACACGCGTCCGTTGAGAAGGAAGGGACAATATTGCCCAGTCGCGTCCAGGGCGCACTATTACCATCACCGCAAATCCACCACGAGAACCCACCACCAAGCCTGTACAGGACAGTCCAGCAAGTCCTCGCCCCGCTCACATGCTGTAGCAATTCATTTGCGGCGTTCGGCGCACAATAATGGGCCTTGTGCGCGACGCGGGTGAGAGTGGCTTGAGTGGGAATCCCTCCAAGGGCAGGGCAGAACGGCACTTTCGCTATGCGGATCCGGTTTTGAAAAGATGGATCTCTTCCTCGCAGCCATCTAGCCGTTTTAGCCGTTTATTTACCAATCACAACAGTCATCATCAAATCATCGGATGTCGATGATCAATTCTATGCACGCGCCGTTTGGGGTATACGCATGCATCACACCTACTCTGGAGGCTGGCCTACGATGACCCCAGTTTTGCCCACAAAGGTACGAGACGATCGTGCGACACAAGGATCTTTTTTTTGTGTGTGTGTGTGTGTGTTCTGACCTGACATCCATGATCTGTAGTTCGTGTCAGATTTTTCGTTCACTTATGGGTCGGTGTGTAGGTTTGGGCCAGGCGTTCCAGACTCAACAAGATGCTGCAAAAGGGTCTTCGTCTTTTTGTTTGAGGATTACTGAAACATCGATCTATGAGACGAACATCACACCCCCCTGTTTTTCGAAACAAGGAATGAGTAGACAGCTGTCGCGGTGTGTTTCCATTGGCGCTGACTTGGTCGGTGTGAGAAATGTGTTTTGTGATTCTTGTGACAGGATTCCGGAAAGACAGGCTCACGGACATGTCCGAGTGATGGAGTTGTTATTGTTGTGTTTGCGTATCGCAGATTATTGTCGACCTGACCCTGTAGGCTTCACAAAATCCCGTTGATATGTTTCTTCGAGAAGAAGACGAAACGATCAGCAGCATCATCTGCAGTGACCGTTCGCATGATGACGCTCAACGTGCTCATCAGCATCCAAACCTACACTCAGAATTCGAAACAACGACATACCATCTGACCTTTCGTCGACGATCTCGAATGTTGATGGATCCAAGTCAACGACAGCCCCAACCCCAAACCCCAAACCAAGACCAACACAGGGTTAGGGTCCCAGCACACGACACATCAACCTGACACAAAAACGCCTCCAAAAAGACCAGCCGGCACCGGCTTCGCATCATCATCAATCCCGCACCGCCTTTTGTCAGAATCCTTCAATCCTTCGTCATCATCTGAAATTAAGTTGATACTACTACTACGAGTACTGACCGATCATTTGCATCGACAAATAACAATGAGGAATGCTCAACGCCAAAAGAAGATCCTCCCGCATGCCGCCCCCCAGCACTAGCCAACACATCCTCGAAGATCTGGACCCGGCACGTAAAATGAGCAAAACCTGGGAATCGGGTGGAAAAAAATAAAATAGAGATAGATAGCTCAGATAGATTGTTTTTTGGGTCCCGGCCGCCGGCCAAAACGTCCTTTGCATACCCATGTTCCCGTCCGTCATGTGCATGTGCATGTTCATGTATATGCAAAGAGTTCTCTTCTCATCACATTTCCCACTCATCCCAGCGACCGGGCCGGCTTTGCCAGAGGTTGCTTGCTGGCGGTAATGCAAGGCGTTGGATCCGGGAGAAGTGATGCATCGTTTTTTTCTCTCATTCTCATTCTCATCTTTTCTGTTGCAGATGAAACTCGGGTTTGATCTGCTAGGCTTGAAAGTCTGGACCGTCTTTTCTAAGATTAGAAAGATATGTTGGAGACTGCAGTGTGTTTATGTCTAACTAGGTGAAGATTTCTTGTTTGCATGTTGGTGGAGAGCGTGTGTTGTGGACTGGATTATTGGTACTTTCTAGAGATGTTGCTCACTCTTGAGCATGGAAGCCAATTTTGCTCGAGGTAGTGCTGCTATTGAGCCAATTGATCAGTACGAGTGATCCCAGCAAGTCAAAATGACAGAATGTAGAGTTATAGTCGAAGAACTGAGTTGAACGAATGCTGTTGTCGTCCGTCGTCCCTTCAAACCCTCAAGCAAGCTGTGAGAGAGAGCTCCAGCTCCACTCGGATCACCTCAAGTTGAAGCCATGGAGAAGGTGACATCAATGGCCAGCAACATTGTTGACAACCACACCTTTGTAAACATAGACACATACATGTACACATACACATACGACGGATCTCGACATTGACACCTCCCAACGAGCGAGACAAGGACACGAAATTACCAAGCACGCATCCCACATAACCTCACTCGAAACACAAACCAAAACCAAGCACAAGACCCTCCCAAAACCACCACCACGCGCAAGACAACACCCACCGCCCAAAATACCTTCAAGAGAAAAACCCCACACAACAGAGAAACATGTCCCGCCCAGACCCCCAAGCAACAGCAGCAGCACCCACCGACCCAACCGTAGCCTCCTCCTGCCTCGACTTCCTCCTAATCGAACTCGTGCCCCTCGCCCAGCGCATAACCGACCAACTGCACGCGCGCGACCAAGCCCTCCGAGCCGAATACGCCCGCAGCCAAATCTTCCACGACCAGCCTCCCGCAACATCCACAGGCACCTCGGCAGCCCAGACTACCACCACCTCGTCGACAGCAACGACGACGGGTGCAGGCGCGACGTTGACGGCGCACGGGGCGGAGCGACATAGATTGGAAGAAGATGGGAGGGATGCGGCTCCTGCGAGCACGCTGACGGATGCGAGCTCTGTGGGCGGCGGTGCTATGACGGATACGACTGCGATGGGAGGGGCGGGCGGGTTGGATGATGAGACGCGGGATGCGGTGTTTTGGAGGTTGGATGGGATGGGGTATCGGGTTGGGCAGGGGCTTGTTGAGAGGTAAGGTGCATTACGGGTGTTTCTTTTTATCTTTTTTTCTCGGTCTCCTCAAGGAAATGGAACGAAGTAGGTTGTAAGAGGAGGGGTAGCAAGAAGGACACACATTCGCACAGAAGGAAAACATAGGGACGAGACGGATAAAGGCTATGGAAGAGAGAGAGAGAGACCAAACCCGCCCCGACGAAGAAAAGGGCCCAGCCTCGTCTTGTCTTTCCGAACCTCGAACAACAGAACAAACCCCCCACTGACACCCTTCCGTTTTCTTCTCGAAAAATAGATTTAGCGCCCACCGCCCCCGCCCCCAATCCCCCCTCGACAACATCAAGTTCGTCTGCAAAGATCTGTGGCCCCTGCTCTTCCGCAAGCAAATCGACAACCTCAAGACAAACCACCGCGGCGTCTTCGTGCTGACAGACCAGCGCTTCCAGCCCATCAGCCGCGTGAGCGTCGACCGCAAAGCCGGCGTCAAAGCCTCGGAGGAGACGTTGAGTCGGGCTCAGGCTGTGAGTTGCTTCGTTTTTCTTTTTTTCTTTTCTTTTTGGCCTCCCCTCCCCTCCATCTTTCTCCCTTGTCCGTTTCGCGAACCTGTCTGTTTCTTTTTGCTGTTTGTAGCTGAATTCTGACTGACACGCAACGATCATCCTCAGTATCTCTACTTCCCCTGCGGGATCATAAGAGGTGCCCTCGCCGGGCTGGGGATGGATGTCACGGTGCATGCCGACTCGAGCGAGATTCCGGCTGCGACTTTCCAGATCAAGACGAGGGGAGCGAAAGCTTGAATCTCCATGTCGACAAGAGAGCGATTGGGGAAAAAGCCAGTTCTGTCTGGACACGAGTAGTCCAAGCTCTGAGTACACCACGGTCAACGGGGTCCGCCATCCTGGTCCAAAGATGCGATCAGCCACTCCAGCCACTCCATTCACTTCGGCAGGTCTGATGCGAGGTGATGCGAGTGAAACAGAGTGGCAATACACCATGCTAAAGGCGCCATAGCGGAGAAGTCGAATGAGGGATAGATCTACGACGAATGACAAGATGACAAACAACCAGACGACAAAATTGTGACTTTTCAAAGTGACATTTCATGGCTCGTAGCTACATCGTATGTGCAGCAAATCCGCTAGCAGGGATTTCAGAATCCCAGCACAACGCTTCATATGCTCCCAGCTCTCCCATCTAGAAGCCCTCTATGCCGGTGCAAGTTGCTCATAAGCTCACAATCTACCTAGAATCGTTTGTAAGCCCAAGACTCGGGACAAGACCCAATCGTCTCGAGGAGCTTACTTCTGGGGAGGGGGGTTCTTGGCGAACTCGACACCCTTGGCAATGTTGCCCTTGAGGCCGGCGTAGCAAGCCTCGAGAAGCTTCTTCTCGGCAGCGTTGGCGGAGCCGATGACGTTCTTGGCCTCCTTGACACCGTCCTTGCCGAGCTCGATGGGGACGGAGAAGTAGTCGAGGCCAGTCTCCTTTGCGATGGCGTCGCCACCGGGCACACCAGGAAGGTAGACGAAAGACGGCTCGACGATGCCGGACTCGCCCTTGGAGGCCTTGATGACCTTCTCGGCAAAGCGGAAGCCGGCGTAGGCCATGGAGAGGGTGGCGGAGCCGGCACCGTCCTTGGCCTTGACGACCTCGTCACCGCCGAACTGAACGCGGTTGACGAGAGCGTCGAGCTTGTCCTCGGGGATGTTGACGGCGGGCTTGGCCTGGCTGAACAGAGGGACGATGGTCTCGCCGGAGTGGCCACCAATGACGGGGATAATGGTCTTGGCCGGGTCCTTCTCGCCAGTGATGCCCTGGACAAAGGTCTCGGCGCGGACAACATCGAGGGTGGTGACACCGAAGAGCTTCTTGGCGTTGAACACACCGGCCTTGGTGAGGACCTCGGCGGCGATGGGCACGGTGCTGTTGACGGGGTTGGAGATGACAAGGACGAAGGCCTCGGGGCAGTGCTCGGCGACACCCTCGATCAGGCCCTTTACGATGCCGGCGTTGATCTTGAAGAGATCGTCGCGGGTCATGCCAGGCTTGCCTGTGTGTGTGTACTTAGCTCTTGTTCCGGCTCGTGTAGTGGGACACCGTGATGGCAGATAGCAGGAGGCTTACGGGGAATGCCAGCGGGGATGATGACAATGTCAGCGCCGGTGAAGGCCTTCCTCATGCCATCGTCGGCGGGGAGGAAGCCCTCGATCTGGGCGATGGAGGAGATGTGAGAAAGGTCGGTGGCCACGCCGGGGGTGTTGACGACATCGTAGAGGGAGAGCTTGTCGACGAGCGGGCAGGCCTTGAGGAGGAGGGACAGAGGCTGTGAGAGGGAGTTAGTGACGTGTTCTTGGTATGCGCTTTTAATTTTAGGATGCTCACCTGTCCGATACCACCAGCGGCACCAGCGACGACTGTTGTGACAGAATGTTAGTGAGCTGTTCACGACGAGGAAGTGCTTGTCGGGACCCCGCACCTGCTTTGACCATATTGACGGTGTTGTGATTGTGTAGTTTGGCGAGGAAGGTGCGTGTATGGTGGGATGTAAGTGAAGTAGAAGGTCTGGGAGAGGTCTGGCTAGGAAGAAAGGTTTGTGTTGGGAAGAGGTGGATGTTGAACTCAGGCGAGCTGGCGGTTTGTACGACCTGGCAGTGCTTCCAGCAAAGCACACCCCGCCGAAGGGTTCAAGTCGCGCCCGCCCTCGCCCTCGGACTCCCCAGAGTGGGGCCCGAAACGATTTACCATGACTACTGGGATCATGCTCCCTTCCGTTTGTTTGCGTCAGGCATTGAGTCAAGACAATCCTATTGTGTAGCTGTATTGACCGACGACGAGTCTCTCCGACATGCGATTATCGATACGAAATATCACAACGTTCGAATGCGTTCGTCGATCCACGACCACATCAATCGATGACACACAGCATGTATAATTTGCCTTTGACCTTGCAGCGTCTATTATGCACTATAAAGCTCCTCTACATGTCGACCCTCGTTGCTCTCTATCTTCTTGACTTGTACATTGCAGATCCGGTTGTCCGATCGAGCTATATCTGATTTCTCTTTGATCGAGACAACATCAACCCATCAGCACCCATTGTCAGTGTTGTCGTTGATGAAGTCCAACATCAACAAATATCACGGATGCAACCTCGACGCGTCAAAGTCCAGACGCAACTCTTGGCCAAGAAGCAATGCAAACCAACCGAACTCGCCTCGACAATACTGTCTTCCTCCGTAACGACAGGAACTAACCGCCGAAATCATCCGCCTCGGAAAACAGCAACTCGATCAATTATCGTGAAAGCGTTCCTCCCAAGTCGAAGCCGCGGTCATGCGGAATAACAGCGTGGTAAAGAACTCCGAGTATGCCCGGCTTTCCCAGACTCCCGAAAACGCGACAACGCCCGGGCAAAACATTGCAACCAGAAAGTCGAGAACAAGAAGACGAATCGCACGGTAAACGATCCTCATTCCATTTGCCGAGTAGCCGCTGGTCTCGAGACCCGAACGTTCTCTAGTAGGGTTGTATGTATAAAAAGGGAGGCCCACCATCAGCATCGCGCTTGCTTGCCTCCATCCCGTCTCTACACCTTGTATGCATCTCCAAACGCTTTCACCTCCCAAGATTTCCTTCAAGAAGAACACAAAAGCGCTTTCGCAGATGTAAAAGCCAACAACAAGCCCATGTGTTGCTTTCATAACTCCAACGCCATTTCCCATGATGCAGGCCCGCTTGTTACGCGCGCTTCTAAGTGCATTTCTTTACAGTTGTATGCAATTTCTCCCCGTTGCTTCGTAGCCTCCGTTTCGTGTAAGTGTTCTTCTCTGCCTGGGTATAAGTATAATTGCCATTGACTCGAGTTTGGAGCATCCTTTCAGCCCTTGGAATCCGTGACCACAATGCGGTCATCTGCCGATTGGAGCATGTGCGGCAAGTAGAATTTCATGTTTTCGTAGACGAGGAAGGTGACGCAGGTCGATGGGACGACTCTGATGAGGTTCGGCCCGAGTCTGCGAGATCGCGTTGGTCAGTACGTCGTGAGACTGTGTGTTTGAGACGGCACCACTGCCAATATACACACCCTCTGTAGAATCCCACGGGACCCTCGTGCTTCCAGACTTGTTTGACCACGTCCATCGCCCCGCTGTACCTCGCCTTTGCATCGTAGGTCTGCAGTCGCGCTCGCACGACTTGGTACGGATATGTGATGCTCCCCGCGAAAATCTTGCTCACAGCGCTCAAGTAGAGGTAATCGACGTTAGTCAGGCCCTGCGCTCCATTGGGCCGCCTCGTACCCCAGCGGTTCTTCAGCTGCTCGTACGCCATGAATTGAATAGCGCCGTGACTGACGCCGAAGAGCGACGGCAAGAGCCCCCGATAAAAGCCCTTGATGCCCTCCGACTTGTACAGATCAAGAGTGCCGTGCGAGATGGAGCGGTACGCGCCGGGCGTGTTGCGCGCCGTCGACAGCATGCGCGTCTTGATCACCCAGATGGGGTTTGTGAGGACGGCGGTGACGACGCCGCTGGCGCCCGACGCAATGAAGTAGTCGCCGGCGCTGAGTTTCTGGTCCTGGTGCCCGCGCACCGACGAGATCCAGTCCTTGATGTTGGCGTACCACATGAAGTACATGCCCCAGCTGACGCTGTTGCCGATCATGTTGGGCATCAGGCCGCGGTAGAAGCTGCGCAGGACCTGCGCCGTGTCCTTTGCGACGCCATTGCCGTAGAGCCCTTCGTTGGCGATCTGGCGGACCACGCGCAGGGCGCTGCCGGCGCGGATCTTGGCGTTTTGTTCGATTTGCAGGCGGGTCTTGACGACGTCGAAGGGGTGGACGGCGAGGGTCGAGACGATGCCGGCGGTGAAACCGGCCGTCGACTCTACCAGGGAGGGGGAGATGTTGACGGACGGTTGACGGCCTTCGAGCGGGGGGTAGACCCGCGGCATCACTGCGGCGGGGGCGGAGAGAGGAATGGTGATGTTGTCGGGGGTGGTGTGTTCATGTTGGACTTGTTCACTGCTGCTGCGACATGGTCGGTGGAGGCTTCTGCGCGTGATAATAATAGTGGTGTTTCGATAGCAGCGTGACCGACGCAATGCAATATCGCCGAAGCTCTATTTTCGATATTGCATGCGCTTTTCCGGGGTATCTCCACACTGCAGTAGCGTACCGTTTGTCTTTTGAGTTACAGTCTTAGGGAAGTCATGTGAGGACCTGATGGTTTATGAGACTGCCCGGCAACTTCATCTCATTGAATATGTGGCCAAGTTTGAAATTGGATGCCAATGCTTCTATGCCAGTTGTGGCGGATGAAAGAAAGCCCATCATCTCAATGGCATACAAATTCAAAGTGAACATGGATCTTCACAAAGTCAATGGTATCACGACAGCTGCGATGGATGTCATCGAGACTCTGCGAGCATACAGTAGGCAATCTCCTCCATTCATCAATCCAACCTCCAGATACCCCTACTCCGAATATTGACACACACCAGCAGCCCGACTCTGATCCCCACCCCCAATGTCACTGCCTGCCTCCCTCCCTCTCCCTCCATCCATCTTCATCATCACCGTCGACCGAGTACCTCACCCCCATCACCTTCCCTACATCTCTTACGCAGCCGTCTGCGCATCTCCCTGCGTGGTCTCTGCAGCAGCCACCGAACTCGTCCGCCTCTCGTACTCCTCCGCCAAACTCGCACGCTTCTCCCCGGCAGTCTGCACATCGCGGAAAGAAATCGCCGGGCGGAAAGCCTTGCTCTTCCACGCCTTGTCGACCATGCCGTACAACTCGTCGACTTGCTCGAGGGCGAGGCCCTTGGTTTCGTAGATCATATACCACACGAATGCGATGCAGAAGAAACTAGTGGGAAGTGGGAGTTAGTCGGGTTTGGTCGTGTGGAACCCCTTATTCAACCTTTGTTTTTTTTGTTCGATCTTCCTTGAGAACGTGTGTTCGTTCGTTGGATCTGAAAATTTGAAAATTGGAAGGCGAACTTACCAGAATGAGCCCCAGATGAAGAAGACGCGCGATTGCAGGTTGCCGCGATCCTCGTCGACCATGTAGGGGGTTATGAAGGCGATGATGAAGTTGAGGAGCCAGTTTGTGGCGGTCGTCTGGGCGGCATCGTTAGCTTTGTTGCTCTTTTGCATCAAGTTTCCTTGTTATCGTTCACTCACCATGGAGAGACACTTCGCGCGGACTTTGAGCGGGAACAACTCGCCCGTGACAACCCACGCGACGGGGCCCCAGGAGCTGGCGACTGATTATGCTTGTCAGAAAAAGGATCGTTCGTGTTTAGGTCCAACGACCAACGTGTCCACTTACAGAAGAAGATGTAGATGCAGACGAATGCGATGGCGGTTTGTTGCGCGGGAAGATTGGATGTTCCAGCTACGGTCCCTGTGATGGCTACAATGAATTGACAGACGGCCATACCGACGGCTCCCATGAGGAGAAGGTTGCGTCGCCCCATTTTCTCAACCAAATATAATCCGGGAAAGGTCGAAAAGACGTTGACGCAGCTGTTGGAGAGTTTGGTCAGCATGTTGCCCGCATTCTCTCTCCCCACAAGAAGACTCACTTGGTAATGACCTGGATGATGAAGGGGTTCTGGAACCCGGATCTTTCGAAGTAGGCAGTGCCGTAGTAGAAGATGAAGTTGACGCCCGTAAGCTGCTGCAAGCCCTGAAGCATGCATCCGGTCAAGAGACGTTTGCCAATGTTCCCACGGAAGCAGTCTACATAGGTAGCCTTGGAGAGGCTCATTTCGTATGCGTGGTTCGCGCGAATTTCACTCAGCTCTTCTACGAGTGCCGGATGGTCCACGTTGAGCCGACGCAGCTTTGCGAGCGATTTCGCTGCCTGCACTGGAAGTCAGTCGCCTGGCACTATATCGCCGTGGCTAGGAAAACCGGACTTACCTCCTCGTATTTGTCCTGCTTGATCAGGAAGCGTGGCGTTTCCGGGAGGAGGAACAACCCGACGCAAATGATGATCGACCAAGCGAACTGCACCGCGATAGGAATGCGATAGGATCCAGTATCTTGGCGGTTCTTTGTCGAATAGTTCACGATAGCTGCTAGCAACAACCCGATGGTGATGGCAAGCTGGTACGCGCCGACAATCGTGCCCCGAATCCATTTGGGCGAAGTCTCGGATTGGTATAGCGGAACCATAGCAGAGATCAAACCTACTCCGAGCCCAGCGAAGAACCTGCCGGCGATGAACATCGCTTGGCTGCCGGTTGTGACAGTTTGCAGGATCACGCCGAGGTTGAAGACGATTGCGCAGGAGCTGATGATCCCCCATCGGCGACCAAGGTTGTCCGCCAGTGGGGCGGCCATCAGGGCCCCGATGAAGGTTCCGGCAGAAAGAATAGAAACGATGAGAGACTCTTGCGGCGCGGTGATAGCAGTGTTGTCTCCTGTTGCAAAGTTCCTTTGCCAGCTGAGGAAAGGGATGTTAGTTTGTTGGTGAACTAACAAGTTCAATGGATGGCTCACTGTGAAGATCTTAGTTAAGGTCGATGCAAGTACTCCAGACGTCGATGTCTTACCTAGGGCATGGCCAGGATACCAGAAATTGTTCCGGTGTCATATCCAAACAGCACTCCGCCGAAGGCCACAAACAGACCAATGGCAATGGCAGGCCATGTCTGATTCAATCGTTAGTATCTCGGCGATGTGTGCGATCGTGAGATGTAGACGACTCACGGCCCCGGGCACATCGTCCGGCTTCTTCAGACCGAGACCCATCTTGATTGTCTAGCAGTGATTATCCGTGTTTTGATTGGGTATGGAAAGTGGTGATAGCAGGGAAGTGAAGTGGGCATGAAGATCAAAGAAGCAAGAGAACCTTCCATACTTGTACCATATACACCACACCTATGAATGTGCCGAGACCATGAATGGCATGCAGAGACCCCGCAGCATCAATATCATGCAAGACACCAGGATTGGTTGAATGAGGCCAGTTCCAACGGTCACATGCAAAGGCACGGTCTGTCATGGCCACTACGATGGCTCGACGACCAGACAACCACACGGCCGTATTTCGGTGTCGTCTTCGCGTGCCATGGGGTATGATCCTTCGCGGCACGGGGACATGGGGTTGAGTGGGTTAAGGCTGTGGTGCATATGTCCCTCACTCAAGAGGATGGATAGCGACATTGCCCCTTCGTAAGTATGGGACGATTATTGCGTTGTACGTTATGCCGTGGAAGCCCTTCGTTCCGTATGGATTCATAATGTGTCAAGATCTTGCAATTGGTGTCTTGAGATGGTGTCTACGGCCATATCAAGCCCAGGATGATCTAGATTATTGGACTGTGGCTGTAGTAGACTTTACCATGAAGAATGGCGGGGATGTTCATCATCGCGTAGCCGAGAGCTGCTGTGACCTGCAGTGTGAGCACTTCGGACTAGACTAGCATTGTCTGGGCGGTGGCTGTAATGTCGCTTCTGGTTCGATAGAGAAGCAAAATCCAAGAGATTCCAAGAACTTACGAACAGGGAATATAATTATTCTAATCGGTCCTTTTCTTCGAGGCGTCCGCACTTGAATAAGGTGTCTGCCAGACTACTCTGACTTGCATCTCAGCGCGAGACTGGCCAGGAGATGCATCTTCATCGAGACATGTCCTCCGAAGAGGATGAACGCGTGAGAATCCAGCTGCCGCGTTTGGCGACGAATGAGAGTGAGTGCGGGCACATCGGCTACGAGCGCTGTTGAATCGCCCATTCGTGAGGGCGATGCCCGAGTGAGTGGTCGTGGCTGTATGTATCTTAGCCGAGCCGTGGTTGTCGGAGGTATGAGTGGGATTCGGGTGTTCGTGCGGCTGAACCAGTACTCAATCCGACACTGTGTAGGGTTAGGGTTGGGGTAGTACTGTTCACTACCTAGTGAGAAAAAGAATCTATGAACTCACACATCATGAGTATGCCGTCAAACGTCTAATGCGATTATGTGGATAGTCTCGTCAGCATCCAAATAATTGAACAAGTAGCCAATACCACGCTGAGCCAACACCTTCATCAATCTACGGAATATCACTACAACCAGCTTATGGGTGATCTGGTGTCCAAATCATTCAGCATATTCACAATAGCAACGAACGTGCAAACTATGTATTCTATACTCTCTCAAACAAGATCAATTGGAGTGCAAAGCCGCCTGGTATCCGTTTGTCAAGATTCCTGCTACTCCGAGTCAGTGGTTACCCAGGGTGCTTCCAGATAGCAACAGCACAAAGGCGGATTGTGAGAAGACGGCTGATAACGTTCAATCACTAAGAATGGCTGCACCTGTAGTGAAACCTCCCAGTCAGCTCATCAAGACCCGTGGTCGATGTCCTATTCTGTCCTAGGTTAGGTGAGCACCATAATCATTCTCCAAGAAGAGCCCGTCAGCTTGATACCCTGCCAGCCCAAGCGCAAGTCTCGCCTAGCTCTAGGAACACAAGTCCTTCTCTCTATCGTCGACCGTCAAGTAGTGCAGCACGACCACACTCCAAGTCACTGCGAAATATCAGCACAATGTTACATGCAGCTCCAGGAAGACCACATACCGTCTAAAGTGCACAGGGTGAAGCATAGCCAACCTCTAAACCGAACGAAAGACATCGGTCAGCAGAATGTCTCGAGCAAGAAGGGGGCTCCGAATGACACTCACGGCTCCTGGCCATTCCATCTAAATAGCAGTCCGAGGTTGACGATGGTAGGGACCAACATAGCCACGGCACCGCCCAGTGACTTATATACCAGAGCTCTCAACGAGTTGACGTTTGGATCCTTGGAAGCGTGAGACATCGGATGAATATTGACAGTGGTAAGCTCAAGGCTAGACTGTGCGGATAAAGCCTGATCTCGATCCCGGAGTCGAACATCTGTAAAGTGATCCTTGCCGGTTTCAGTGTTGTCGAGAGGTGTTATGTGGGGGAGGTTCCAAAGCTTAGGGAACGCCAGGAGAGGTTGCAACAGGACGACAAAGACTACCGTCAGTCCCACGTTGATCAAGATGTCGTAGACAAGCAAAGGCAGAGTGACTTTGGTTGGCAAACCGATCCTGCACTTCTGATCGCTTGCCAGGTTCGCAACAGGGTACGCAAAAGCGACACCTGTAATGCTGCCGAAGCCTAGGACGATGATGGCCACGAAGGCTAGCCACACTTTGTCTTCTCTGCGCCGCTTCAGGCGGTACCGAACGGCGTGGGCTCGTTCCACCAGGAAGAGTTGGACAAACACTTTGCTTCCAAGGTAAAAGACCAGACAGACATAGATGGCGGCGCGGCACGAGGAGACGGTGCTGAGATCCAGACCTGACTGCAAAATCGCAGTTGTTGCAACAAATGCTATCGCGAAGAAGTAGAGCAGGAATACCAGGATCCGGATGAAGTTTAGTGGCTTCTTGTGTTTGCGGTCAATGATAGTGTGTAACCGCGATCCTGGTCAAGGTCAGATACGCCAACAAGTAGACACAACTTCACATTGCAAAGTATCACTCACCAAGCATCGTGGCTAGTAAAAGCATACATATGATTGACACCACGCTATACGTGATTCGCGGACCCTTGGGAAGATCACGGTGGTGATAATCTGGAATGCCGTTTTGCGCTGTCGTCCATGATGATGGTCGCGGCGTTTCAGCAGCTGCGACTGCCACAGTTGCCTGTGATCTTGCGGATAGTAGCATTGAGTAATGGATCGGTGTTAGAAGTTGGGAACCAGGCTACGAATGGGCATCGTGAAACATATTTGCCTGGCAGGGAGTGAGGTGGGAACAGCGCATGTAATCTCGTCGAAGAACGCCTGCGCGCTTTTCGTTCATATGCTCGGAGTATAGGCAGGCATGGCTCACCTGACATAGGCACCAGGCGTATTGGGGCCAGCTCCAGAATGTATGCATTTGGAAGTACTCGCACAGGACTCGCCAACGCAACGCCGCGGTGCTCAGTTCCAAGCGACGATGCCCGGACACAGCTTCTCGACATTCCATCAAATTCACCTTGCACTTCGAGTTTCCTCGAGTAGGCTCTACCGTTTTGTGAAGCAGACTAGCGGGTAGTTCTGGTAGAGCAACTGACAAATCTTCAAATCGCCTCTAGCTTTCGTGGATGGTGACTCATGCAGTGCAGCCCACTTGTTCCATTAGAGAGGCCTGCAGGTGGTAATACCGGATGCGGTGTCCCGCATATATCTACCATCGCGCCACAGCGTGAAAGGGCAGGTCTGGGCCGGAAGTAAGTGACCTGTCGTAGGGTGGCTGCATGCCGGGCTTACAAGTCTCGGGGGGTCTCCGAGTGACTGGGTGAGCAAACTCATGGCTGCTTCTGAGTCTTTCCAAAATTTGATTGGTTGTAGCCTTAGTTTCAACTTGTTATGGCGCACTTAATGACTGACGTGTGTCCGTTGAGGTCGGAGAATGGCTGTGTCTTCGTAGAGTCGCTCGTATTGTCCGCGCCATCTGCGTGGTGGCTGAGCGAGTGTCTTCGCTCACACGTGTCGACTCCATCGCCATTGAGTCATAAGGCTGCGATACCAGTTCGGCGTACACATTGTCGGACTCCATGGCTGGAAATATTTGTCTTGAAGGATGGAACAAGGGAACCAAGATGCATGATGACGGCAGCCGCCAAGGACCAGTGACGACGATCTAAGCGAGCGACCTGGAATCCTGCCAAAATACACGAGCAAGTGCAGTGTCCAATAAGTGTCTGTATCGTGTTGACTTGGTGAATGTGAGCCTAACACCAGCGTGTGATCTCTGTCAGTCTGAGTGTCTTTTCTCTTCATCGCAATAGACATCCCACAAGCATCACTTACACCTGGGCTACATAAGCATCGCGGCGGACAAGATGCGAAACAGCATGCAGTATTCAATCAACGTCCTGTACGCGCTACTGTCATCTTTCGTCTTCTCATCTACCCACGCTCAAAGCACCACAGTCCTCTCTCTCACCTCAACAACCACCGTCCACGCCCAAGTGAGCGACATCGGCTCAGCATGCTCGAACTTCGAAGGCAGCTGTGTCGTGTACGGTGAAAACGACGGCGGCAACGGAGCACCCTACACCACAACAGTCTACCGCGAAATCACTCCTTCGCAGACCAGCCTCGTAACTTCCACGACCATCATACCAGCTACAACGACTGTGACCGACGCCGATAGCTGCCAGAACTATCGGGGCGCGTGTGTGGTCTACGCAGGTAGCGGCGAAGGCGCTTATACTACTACTGTCGCCGGGCATGGGAGTGGAGAAGATGGTGGGCAGCAAGTTCTAGGTAATGCGGATGGGTATATTGCGATGCATGATAAATTTGACTCTGCTGTACTGGGAGCGGGAAGCTCGCTGCCTGCGAGAGCCTGGCTGGCTTTGATATCCGTTGGTGCAGTCGTGCTGGCCATGTACGTATGAGGTGATGGCGGAATGGTGGAGGTTTTGCGTTTCTTGTTCTCGTTCTGCTCTAGGATACCCGTTGTTGATTTGTCGATACTTACGTATGATTGAGACTGGTCTCGCCTGAGTCTCTGTACTAGAGGATGTGTTAACGAAAATGTCGTTGGTATGAACGAAGACGTAAGAGCCAGAGTCTCGCATGGTCTTATCCGCAGATCTGGACATCTTGCTCGTGCACTGCGGACGGAGTCAATAATTTATGGCTGCTACCCCCATTTTTACATACGCAATTTTCAGGTCAAGTTGGATGATCAGTATTCGTTCGAAGACCGACATGCACAAACGGTGTTTACGGTTTTCCTCTGTCAGCAGGACTATGTCATCAACTCCACAAAAGGTTCAGTCACAGCCAATCAAATGAAGCTACCACTTTCGAAGCGGCTGTGCTTAGGTGAGCGACATGAGCTGGCCCCTGCAGCAACCTCTCTGCTTTGTAACTCCCAGCAACATCTATACTCAACCGGACGTTGAGTGATACGTCGGGGAGATGCAGCGTCCGTGGTGACCGGTCCCAGGCAGCGGTCCTCGGGTCAACTTGGCCAGCTTTGCTTAGGCGGACGTTCCACCTGCATGGGCTGCTTTCTAAGATGGTCTGCCTTTGAGGCAGGAATGAGGTACGTGAGCGAGCACTACATGCGTATGTGGTGTGATATATAGGTAGGAACACAGCTCGAACTGTGAAGTGCACTCTCTCCAGTCAAACACCCCTCTTCACTCCCGAACTACCTTACAGCTCCTGCTCACCGTGCGACGACGCACAAACACGCACGCAAGATACCAACATTGGAAGCTCACAGCAACGCAATGGCCACCGAGATCATTCGCGACGCACCCATCGGGCAGCTCCTGAGATGGGTAACGCAAAACAGGATACTCCAATACCCAGAAGAGCGGCCCGACTTCAAGCTACCTATCGGATATGGCCTGGCCAAACCCGGCTACAGTTCAACATCCAATGCCACTTCGCAAGTTCAGACACCAGCGCCTTATACTGCTGAATCAGGAGATATTGAGAAGGCGAACCTTGAGCCAGCAGAGGCGAAGCCCCGTCATTCCAGCGACATTGATAGATACCACCTCGAACGCATGGAGACCGCCAAAGACGGCGAGTTTGGTCGCAACGACTCTGTCCAATCCGACCTGGAGAAGACGACCACCAACAAATCTGTCCTGTCGAGGACAGCTACACGCACCGCTCTCGAATCAATCCACACACGAGCTGAGTTCGACGAAGCTTTCCGAGTCGCTTCTTTGGCCCGCGGGCCCACGCAACCGATTGTACCGGAGAGAACGCACGACGGCCTTATCCTGGTAGACTTCTACACCACAGACGACCCAGCGAATCCCCAAAACTGGACGCTGAAGAGGAAAGGAGTGGCTACCCTGCAAATATGTTTGTACACTCTTGCAGTCTACATGGGCTCCGCCATCTACGCCCCATCAGTCTCTGGAGTTGAAGAGGAGTTTGGTGTCAGCATCACTGTGGCCTCTCTCGGGCTGGCACTGTATGTTCTTGCATATGGAATTGGTCCCCTCGTTTTCTCTCCTATCAGCGAGATTCCTGTCATCGGACGAAACCCACCCTACATGATCACCATGGGAATTTTCGTCGCACTGTGTCTTGCAGCACCGCTAGTCGACAACATCGGCGGACTCTTGGTGGTGAGATTCCTGCAAGGTTTCTTCGGCTCTCCCTGTCTCGCCACAGGTGGTGCTTCGCTAGGCGACATGTTTAGCATCATCAAACTCCCCTACGTCCTGGGATTGTGGGCATTGTCAGCAACATGCGGCCCGGCTCTCGGTCCAATCATCTCTGGCTTCTCGGTCACAGCGAAGAACTGGCGGTGGTCTCTGTGGGAGATGTTGTGGCTATCTGGCCCAATCTTCATCATGATGCTCCTCTTCCTTCCCGAGACATTCCAGGCCAACATCCTCCTGCGCCGTGCCAAGCGTCTGCGCAAGCTCACAGGCAATGACAATTACAGGTCACAATCTGAGCTCGACCAAGCGGCGCTGAAACCGAGAGATGTGCTATACGACGCCCTGGTCAGACCGATCCAGCTCATGGTCCTCGATCCGGCGATTGGTTTTACCGCTGCTTACGTCGGCCTCTGCTACGGCATTTACTACAGCTTCTTCGAGGCCTTCCCCATCGTCTACATCGAGCGCTACCACTTCACCCTCGGAGAAATGGGGTTGACCTTCCTCTCCATCACAGCAGCTACGCTGCTTTCGTTGGCGATCTACTATCTTTACGTCTACAAGATCGTGGAGCCGGACTTCCGCGCGCATGGCATTGGCAAACTTGAACGCCGCCTGATCCCTGCGTTGTACGCTTCCTTCTTGCTTCCTATCGGCCTCTTTATTTTCGCCTGGACCAGCGATGGAAAGATACACTGGATCGTCAGCGTCGTTGGCGTGTTCCTGTTCACTATCGGAGGTAAGCATGCCCTGTGTTGAAATGACAAATTGTGGAGATCTTGGCTAACTGTTTTATTTCATCAGTCTTCATCCTCATGCAAGTCATTTTCGTCTACCTCCCGATGGTCTACCCGCAATACGCAGCAAGTCTATTCGCCGGCAACGACTTCGCGCGCTCGAGCGTGGCTTTCGCAGCTATCATGTTCAGCAGACCGATGTTCCTGGGGATGGGAATCGGACCGGGAGTCAGTCTACTTGGAGCTCTGACGGCGGCTTGCATCGTCGGCATCTTTGTGCTGTACTTCTACGGAGAGAACTTGAGGGCGAGGAGTCGCTTCGCGGCTAAGTAGAGTGGTGTTGTTGTGAAGAGCACCAGATTTTCTCAGGGTACTAAGACGGGTGTCTTACGGGCACATTGACGATGGATTGACTAGAGTAAACGAATGGACGATAGTAGAATAATAATAATGAGAATAACAAAGTAGCTCGTTGATGTCTGTCTCAAGGTTCAGACATGGTTTTACCCCTCACTTACGTTGATGGATGCGGCTCTGCGGGACGCGCTAGCCAGCGAATGGTCGCCAGCAAGATGCTGGACTTGGAGCTCCAACTTGCTGGCTTCCATCCCAAAGACACCTCTCACCTCCCATCTACACCGACTTATTGCTTGCCTGCCCAACATGCAGGCTCCCGGAGCATACAACAACCCAGTGGCACCGCCGCCGCCTGCCGCACCGAAGAAGTACGACGGTCAAAACGGTGTGCCATTGTACGACGCTTCGCACGGCGGCCACTATGGCGCATCCGCTGCCATTGCTACTGCCGGCCACGCGCCTCCGCCAGAGACCTTCAGTGGTCACTGGGGCAATGTCAGTACCCATCTGCGCGCCCATACCTTCGCTTATCACCTCATATACTGACGCGCCGCCATCTAGGTCTCTCAAGGCCTCAGCCAAGCCCACTACCGCGACATCCTCAACACATACTGGCAGCAGGTTGTAACCATGCTCGAGACCGAGAACCACGACTACAAGATCCACCAGCTCCCGCTCGCGCGTATCAAAAAGGTCATGAAAGCCGACCCGGAAGTCAAGATGATCTCAGCCGAAGCACCCATAATCTTCGCCAAGGCCTGCGAGACCTTCATCACCGAGCTCACCATGCGCGCCTGGATCCACGCCGAAGAGAACAAGCGTCGCACTCTCCAGCGCAGCGACATAGCAGCCGCTCTCAGCAAGTCCGACATGTTTGACTTCCTCATCGACATAGTACCCCGTGAGGACGCTCAGCCGCAACACAAGCGCAGGCCCGAGTACGCCGTGCCCGAACCTGGTGCGCAAGAGCAGGGACACGCTCCGCAACAACCTTCGCACCAGCCTCAACATGAGTTTTTGTCCGCCCAGCCTGAGCAGCAGGTTCAACAAGCCTACTACCCTCAGGGAGGAGTGTTCGACCCCAACATGTACCAGCAGGTGTACACCGGTGCTCCACCAGAGCAACAAGGACAGTATGGCAGTGGATGAGGCTGAACGACAAAGTGCGAATAAGCAAGAACCCTGTCAGGAACTCTCGCAGGCACATATTGTTTGGCAGCAGCTTAGGAAGGTGCCCAGCAGGCACTAACGAAATCGGCGTTTTTCACAGGATTGGGATCTGGATCGCGTTGTTCCTTGTCCAGGATAATGATACCCCACGCTATTCAGTAGTGGATTACTTTCGGCTATACATACCACAACAATTGAATACTCACGATTGATGAAAGCACGCTTATCCTGGCGGTGAAGGTCTTGCGGTATTTCCTGAAGTACATAGACGTGCTCAAGAAAGTGAAGCAGTCCCGAGAAAGGTAAGTAAATATCATATTATTGCAATTAGCTGACTGATACTCGAAGCATCGACCAAAGCGCGGAGCCGAAAACAAGAAAGCTGCCTATTATCACCGGCAAGTCCAATCACATGTCGTCAGATCGTTCAAAAAGGAGCGTGTTTATCGTTTCCGCCACCCATAATCTCATCATGCTCCTCGATAGTCGTCTCTCCGCTATTGTACTCCAATCTTTCATCTCCTCGCCACCTTCATCCCGACACCTGCATCTACAACAAGCCAAGCACAGCGATGAAAGCTCCAGCTCCAGCTCCCAACATCGGCAAAGCAGTCGCTGCGGCGCCAGACTGATCATCGCCTCCCGCAGCACCACTAGTCGCAGACTCGGCAGCAGACCCAGCGCTGCTAGTGGCAGCCTCAACACCATTTCCAGCACTGTCAGTAACAGACCCAGCAGCCTGCGAAGCTGACCCGGCGGCATTGGTGGGCGTTGAGTCGGCCGCGAACACCGTCGTGCGGGTGAAAGTAGAAGTCTCGTCCTGGTCGTTGGGGTCGTCGTCGAAGTCGGTCGAGGTCGTCGTGTAGACGCTAGTAACCATCGAGCCAGTTGCGGAAGAAGTAACGCTCCCGGCACCGCCAGTGGCACCGGCGGCGGCGGCGTTGAAAGTCGTAGACGTGAAGCCGCAGGAGGACATGACTTCGTCGATGTCTGTTTTGTCCGCGTTGGAAAAGTCTCGTCAGCAAGCTACTCTTACACCACAACAGTCGCAAAAGAACCGATCGACCCAGTACTCACCATCCTGATCGTCGTCGCCGTCTTCTCTGTCGGGGTCAAACTGGCGCACGCAAGCCGCGCACTCGGGCAGCTGTGTGCTCGCGCCTTGGGTGTTGCAGATGCAGTCGACCTCCTGCCTGTCGCCGTCAAAGTTCTGGTCGCAGGTGCGGGCGGCGTCGACCATGGATTGGCACACGGAGCGGCATTGGGATGGGACGTCGTTGTTGTCGAATTCTTGCGCGAAGAGGGAGCTGGCGAAGCCGAGGAGGAGCAGGGGGGTTTTGTAGTGCATGCTTGCGGTTTGGTGGAGTGGGTTGAGTTGGCTGGTAGGTTGTTAAGGGTGTTGGGATGTGGATTCCGATGTCTGATGGATTTGGGCTGTATCTAAAGGCCGGGCGCGTGTCTTCTGTTATATAGTATTGCCAGCATAAGTACTACTTCCAATGGCCCTACAGGCCTAGCGAAACTCTACCAGCACAACAGATCGACAGGTCCCTTTCGCCCAGGATCCAGGGCACCACCTGCATGGCTTCCGGAGCTGTGCAAGGTACAGCGCCTCAATTGCAATCGCGGCCTTCTTACGTCGGCACGTCTCTTGGCTCGGATGTGGTGGTTGCCTGTGATGTGTTTCACCGTCTTCTTGAGGCTGAGTTTGGAGCTCTGTGACAACCAATGAACATTATTATAGTCTTGTTTCATGATATTGATGGATGTATAGAGCTGAATGAGATTGGATGCCGTGCCGGAGTCGGTCGGATCAGTTGTGACTATACATCGATCCGATCCGATCCGATCGATGCTCGTGACACTTCACTTGCTTTCTTCCCCAGCAGCCTTGCGCCTTACCTCTCCAAAACGAAACGCTATCGTGTTCTTGACAGCACCTCTGAACATTACACTCATCTGAAGACCAAGAGCATCCGATGCGAGCAGCCATACCCAAATTCCAGACAAGGCAGTGCAGACAAAAACACAAAGCCAAGATACCTACCTAGCCATCCCCCACCAGACAAAAACAGGACCGACCTCGTGACACGTCTTGAATTTCTCCAAGAAACCAAAGGACTGGGGTTGGGGAAATCGGTCTGGAGATCCTCCGAAACCAATTCACGCCAACGTCACCTGTCAAGGAAAACAAAAAAGCAAGACGAGATCAACAATCTCCGCATCGCCAAGATGGAAAGTCATCTTGGCGGAAAAGATCATTCCCTCCGATATCCGATTTTGGAGGACTCAGCCACAAGAGCACGACGTGGACATGAGGGCAGTCTCAAGACATTAATTCTTGTGCCGAACATACAGCAATCGTTATTGTAGTGTGTACGTTCGTTATACAAACTGCATCCCGATGCGTTCTTCTTCGCGATCGATAAAACTGGCCGCATCACTTGCATGATATACGTAGATGGCCGACGCTACTTTGGGCGCTGTACTGCAACTCACCTATCTTGAAAATGTGGTTGCCTAGAACGAAGTACGCCGCCGACGTGATAACGTTTACAACACAACGCTTGGAAGACCGCAGCCTCATCGTAACCTCGTCGTAGGCCAAGTCGGATAAAGTTCAAAACATGAAACAGTGAGTCCAGTTCTCAACTACACAGACATATCTTGGCCGTGGCTGGCGGTGCAGACTGCCGAGCAGGCAGCCGTCAAACGATGGGCCGTTGCTGTCATGCTGCATGTCGAATAGGCTACTACTGGTCCCAAGCTTTTGGGTCATCGAGCCTTTTGTCTATTGCTGTATATATCACTGGCGTCTGAGCCACGATGGACTGTACGCGTTCGGTATCTAAGGATAGATTTGGTTGTGCTGGAGATGGCGGTTGGCTGCGTGCATGCATAATCCAATTGTTCATGACGAGGAAGTGTTAAGAATTTGCAGTATCTGGCTTCCTGGCGAGGTTACGCGAGCGTCCAGATTCGAATCGGCGGTGAACGATGTGTTGGCGAATCTAACGAAATGTTGTAATCGAATAATGTTAGCAATAATGCTTAGCTATAGGAGGCGGCGCATCGACCATGAACAGCTCAGAGAAAGTTGGCAAAGGACTTGTGCTTTTGATTCTTCGTTGAGTCTTAGTTATTTCCTTTCTATCGTTTCATGACAATGCGCATACTCTCATCGCAGATCCCTCTACTCCTCCTTGGCCTCCTCCTCCTTGCCCTCGAAGGCAGGGAGCTTGGCCTGGACATCGGCCCAAGTCCACCTGCCCTGGACCATCTTCTCAACGGCGTCGAGAATGTCCTCGGACTTGGCGCGAACCTGCTTGGTGGTGTCGCGGTCACGCAGGGTGAAAGTGCCGTCCTCGAGACTCTGGTAGTCGACGGTGATGCCGCAGGGGATTCCGAGCTCGTCGTTGCGCGAGTAGCGCTTGCCGATGCTGACGCCGGAGCTGTCGGTGTCGTACGAGATGCCGCGGTCGTCGAGCTGCTCCTCGAGCGACTCGACGACGGGGGCGAAGCGGGCGTCCTTCTGCAGGGGCACGACGAGCACCTTGATGGGCGCGACGGTCGGCTTGAAGGACATGACGGAGCGGGCGGCGTCGCCCTCGCGGGTCCAGTAGGCGTGCTCCATCAAGCTGTACAGGATGCGGCCGATACCGAAGGAGGGCTCGATGACATTGGGGATGTACTCGCGGGTGGTGACCATGCGGCTTTCCTTCTTAATGCTGACCACGTCCTTGTTGAGCTTGGCCTTGCCGCCATCGATGTCGGCGACGTCGATCTCAATCTCACCGTCCTTCTCGAGAGACAGGGAAAGCTTCTCGCGGAAGTCCTGTGTAAGCGAGTCGAGGGCAGCCTGCACCTTGGAGGCGTCCTTCTTGAAGAGAGGGCCAGCCTTCTTCTTGTCGAGCTGGGCCTCCCACTCCTCGACGCGGTAGGGCTCCTTGAGGGACTCACGGACGTTGAGAGGCACACCGGTGGCCTTCATGTGGACGCTCAAATCGTAAGCACTGCGGTCAGCGCAGCCAACGCACTCAACCCAGCCGTAAGAAGTTTGCAGCTCGCAGTCCCAGCAGTCAGCGGCGTAGTGAGCCATCTCGTTCTGCATGTGCTGTCTGAAGCGGAGCTTGGTCGGGTCAACGCCGATCCTGTCCATGAACATGGCGATCCTGGCGATGAAGTAACCAAGGGTCTCGTTGTCAACAAGCTTGGTGTCGACAGCCTCGCCGATGGTGATGTGGGTAGGTGTTGAGCCACCCTCCTGTTGAGTCTGGCGGGAAAGAAGAGGCAGCTTGTAGTCGCGCACCTTCTTGAAGCCAGAGTGCTGCTTGCCACTGTCCGGGTCGACGTAGTGCTCGATCTCGGCCATCAAGAACTCACGAACACGCAGGAGACCAGAGCGGGGGGAGAGCTCGTTACGGAAGGAGTAGCCAATGGAGGCAGAGGCGAAAGGCATCTTGCCGTCGTTGTACTCGAGCAAGTGCTGGAAAGAAAGGAACTGACCCTGAGCAGTCTCGGGGCGCAGGAAAGCGGGCTCCTTGCCGGTGGCACCGATCTGAGTCTGGAACATGAGGTTGACGGAAACAGGAGGCTCGACCTCGTTACCGGTGATAGGGCTGCGGATGTCGTGCTTCTTGACAAGGACGCCCATGTCCTCACCAGTGTAGTCGTCAAGAGTGGCCAGGAGGAATTCGTACTCCTTGCGAACCTCGTCGTCGAGCTTGACAGCACCCTTGGAAGCCTTCTGGGCCTTCTTCTTCTTCTTGGGGTCGTCGACGGTCTCCTCAACCTTCTCGCCACGTGCCTCCTTGTCAGACTTCAGACGCGCCTCGAGCACGTCCTTGATCAAGTGATCGGCACGGAGAATCTCGCCAGTCTTGGGGTCCTTGCACATGAAGTCGGCAAACTTGTCGACGTGGCCAGAAGTCTTGAAGACGTTGTAAGGGGTGATCATAGCGCACTTGAGTTCCTGCATGCGCTCCTTGCGGACGAAGTGATCACGCCAGATGGTCAAGAACTGAGCCTCGAGAGTGGCGAGGGGGTGGCCATAGTCGAACAGACCCTTGACCGGACCATGGGGCTCGAAAGATTGCCAGTAGAAGTTCTTGCGCTTCATCAACGACTCGAAAGCGGCTCTGTCAAATTCTTGACCGGCCTGGGTCTTGTAGTCTGTGGCCATGTTGGGCTTTCCTCCTTTGTTTCGCGTCCGGACCGGGACCTGTGCACGCCACTTAGAGGCTGATGTTGTGAATGTGCGGAGTTGAGAAGTGAAGGAGTGTCTAAATGCGCGGGCAGCCACGTTGAAGGAGAGGTGGGGGGGAAGAAGGTGAGGTGATGTGGGTTGGGATATGAGTTTAGTGTGTCAAGGCTAGACCAATTCATGTGCCAATCCAGTCATCACCTTCAAATTTTGGCCTGCGGTCGCTGCCATCGAAGCTGACCCCGCCCGTGCGCCTGCACCGTGCACTGATCTGTCGATGTCAATATATCTATAAGCACTCTTGAATGCACAACACCGTGTCAAATAGGAGAATTGGCAGCTGAAATTACCAAAGAAGACCAAATCACATATACATGATGATAAAACAAACTCGTGACACTTATATCAAAGGTCCATCGGATCAATTGTACATTTACACATCAACAACAAAGGTGCAACAAGCCCGACAGGCTGCCGCCCGACATGAACGCCATTGCCAAAAAGTCCACCAAACGCTATCATTTCCCGAACAATACGGCATGGGTATCTTGTCTCTCTCCCAACGACGTTCACCACTTTATTTACCGTACTGGAAGTTGCCAAACCCTGCTGTACCCATGCTACCGCCCGCCATGCTGTGTCCATAATGAGGACCAGGTGTTCCCGTGTTGAGCCCCGCGTGGGTGCTAGTCGGCGTCGAGGGGTTGTTTGGTGTGTGGTTGGATGCGAAGCTTGCGGCCACACCACTTAGGCCGTTTGCCTGTTGTTGGGGTGTGCCTTGTGCTGCGAAGAACTCCTCGCGGTACTGTTGTGAAGCTGGTAGTGGCACGCCGTGCAAGCCGTAGATCTGGTCGGCCAGGTCGTCGGGGAGATCGCCACCAAAGACTCTAGATCGCATAGCCCAGAAGACTGACCCGGTAAGCCAAGCATCGGAGCCACCTGTGTGTGCAGGGCCCACGCGGTGACAGGAGAGGAGATCAGCGAGGTCCTGGAGTCCTGATCGTTGACCGAGATCTCCAATCATACGTGAGCTCTCTTGTGTGAGGCGGCCCTGTGCGTTCATTCGTTGGGCGTGGCGGAGCAGAAATTTGATATCCCAAAGCTTGGGGAAGTAGGTGCCCACAATGTCGAAGAAGCCACTCTGGTCTTCGGGGAGGCCTTGTGCAGTCAGGAGCTTGATCAGATAGCCGAAATCGTACCCGCTATGGAACGACAGCCAGTTCACTTCATCCGAAAAGACAAGGCCGGACGTGGTGAGGAGTGATCCGAACGCATCGAGGTCGATTCCCATCTCGCGGTTCTTATCGAACTCAACCCCGCTCTGTTCAAGAAGCTGGATGGAAGGCTCGGAGAACATGTCCTCGTTGAGGTTGAATTTGAAGTTGAACACCCAGGTGCATGGAAGGTACATGAGGTTGTTCGGGTAGGGTGACTTTCCGTTCAGTTGACTGATGAGGGCCGGATCAGGTTGTTGGGGTGGCAGATCGCCTTCTGATGTCCAGACGGTGATTCCGAGCTGGATGGGTTTGAGAAGGTCGACGTTGCAGCGTAGTGTTTGGTAGTGATATTCAGCCTTACTGCCTGCGAAGTTTCCAATTGGTCTTGCAACAATGCCTGGGAACTCAGCGTCCTAGAGAGTCAAGTTAGCATATGTGTCTATCTTGGGATGAAGCATTGGTGTGGACTGGTGCCTCGACACAAGTGTTCGCCGGTAGGCCAAATGCATGCAAGCAGCCGCACTAACATAGTTGCAACACCAATAAGGGAGCCAAAACGTACCATGGAAACATAAGGATACTTGATGATGAGTTGTCGCAACACAGCCATCTCCTGCTCAAGGTTGTGCCGCCAGACCTGCCGTATCCTGCTATTCGCTCCCGACTTGCTGTCCATACTCGCTGCCTCGAGTTGATGTGCCGTGTGTTCCTGCATAGCTGCGCCTCTTGCGAATCCTTGCTGTGCCGCGACAGAGGCCAGGCCTTGACCCTGACCCTGCCCGCCTATTGCGCCTCCATTGAATACCGAGCTTCCCGCGCCTGGGGTGAAAGCGCTTGCGCCGTATGCTGAAGACGATGGGAATGGCGAGATTCCTCCATTGATGGCGCTGCCGCCGAAGCTTGGCTGTGATGTGAAGCTACCCGGCAGATGTGATGCCTGGCTTTGGTATGAGCTCTGAGGGATGGAGTGTTGCGAGTTGAGGTGTTGAAACGGGTTCGAGGGATGCGAGTGATGCATTCGGCCTACTTGAGGAGGCATTGCTGGAGTAGGAGTTGCTGATGATGCTGGTACGAATCTCGTAGCGAGGACTCGAGACGCTGATTGTGGAGCGAGCGACGGAGGGGGGCCCCAAATGCGTCTCTTGCCTAGAAATCGCTGTTGTGATCGGACGCTCTGCAATTTCTGCTGGACCTGTTTACCGAATAGTTGATCGTGGGTGTTGATGAGGGATTGGTGCGTGTGCTGCCTTTCCTCGAGTTCTCTGGTCTGGCCCTGAGCTGATCCTTCTGCGTATGTGCCTGCGTTTGATCCTTGATAGTATGCAGGCGAACCAGACTATGCTTCGCGGTTATCAACCACTAGAGACTGTGCGATTAGCGTCTAGAAGCAGTGCGCGTGGATGGCAGACTACTGGTTGCAGCGGTTGTCGCGTTGCTCGTGATGGTGGTGCCAATTATGGTTCGCGGTCAGGAGTGGTGCAAAAGGCTTGTGAGGTAAAGATGAATTGATCGGCTCAAGCAGCAAAAATAACAAGGTCGAGTTGGTGTCAATAATGTGCTGGTGCTTACCTCTTACGATCTTGCGATGCCGCTACCTTGCAGGAGTGTCGCGGAGCAGTGAGGCTCATCGGCTCGGCTCTCTAGCGCGAGCACCCACGCTCTCCGCACCTCAGGCAGCTTGGAGGTCAGCAACTACCCGACCACATTGCGCGCCATTGAGAAGATCAAGACAACCGGTACGCCTTTCACCACTCACCCACACTCCCGGTCGCGCGTCCTGACACTCTACAGACATCACAATGGCTCCCAGACCCAACCTCACCGGCTTCGACCCTCAAAAGTTCGCTGCGGCCGCCGGCCAGCCCGCCAGCGACCCTTGGGCTAGAGCGTACGTCTGGACTCGACTACACCGCAAGCAGCTCCAGTGATAGCAGCATACTGACGCATAGAACAGCGAGGCCTGGAGATACTCCGGTCCCTTCAGCACCCGCAACCGCTTCAAGGGCTCTTTCCCCGGCTTCGGCATCGCACTCGGAGCATTCGCAGTCTACGTCGCATACGATAAACTCATCGCCGACCACGGCCACCACGACCACCACGGCGAGGAGCACCACTAGACGACAACGGCGGCGACGGCATGTGGGAAGAAAGCGGCGGGAAGCGGCAGCCTGTATAGTGCATACATGGGCGCGGCGTTTGGGAGTACTTCGTTCGCGGTGTCGAGAGACACATTTTGGGGAGACTCAGGCAGAGGCTTAGGTGAAGAGAAAAAGCATGCCTGGGCTGAAATGCTGCCGGAATACGGTTGTATATATAAGGATGGAATGTCAACAAATTACTTAAGCCTCGCCCGCTATGGTTCATGCGAGTGAGAGCGGCGCCTGGCAGCAGTGTTCCAGTGCTGTGTCCGCAGGCCGACGGAAGGAACGCCATCGCGTGCGAGGTGACTTCAGAGGTTTGGCATTACATGTATGCTCTGCACGCATTTTCGGGAGCCATTGGAGAGCATGGCAAGCTCAAAGCATCACAGATCATCTAGCTACGCAGCCCGCCGTCCGATGAAAATTGGGTTTCGCAGTCATGTTAACACATCTACAAACTAGGTTTACGGACAAGCGACATGAACGCAGATCTACCACACCAAATCTTTCACCACACGATTCGCCACCTCCAGAATCTTCTCCTCCTGCAAGCGTCTTCCAGTCAATTGCAAACTGATGGGCATGCCATGCACAGCAGCAGCGTCATAATCCTTCGCGGTAGTCTCATCCAGCTCACCCAGAGGCTTGAAGTCCCCAGGAACAACGTCCAGCTCCTTATCCACGTGCAAGCCAGTGGGGAATGACACCGCGCTGTAATCGAGAATGTTGTACACCCCAGTGTAGCCAACATACTTGAAATCGCCATTCTTCAGCGCGGCATACGGAGTCGTAGGCAACAAAATGGCGTCAACGCCATTGCTGGCAGCCCACTTGTCAAGGTACATCTTGCTCAGATCAGTGCGCTGCCTCTGAAGCTGCCAAAGCTCGTAAACGCCGAGCTCGGTGGCGGTTTCGTAGGCCTTCATCTCGGGGCGGAAAGGCTCGTCGGCTTCTTCCAAGATCTTGCGGATGCTTTTGCCGCCATCGGCCAGGAAGAATTTCGCGAGCAGCTCGGCGGCAGCGGCGTGTCCGCTTGCATCCCACTCGACGACTTCGTGGCCTCGCGTTTTGAGCCGCTCCGCCACCTCTCGCAGAGCGCGGGCTACGGGCGGAGTAGGCTGGACAACGCCATCGTGCCAGAGCACGGCGATCTTCAATTTCTCGGGCAAGACGACCGGACGCCACGGGATTTCGATGCATTTCGGGTCTTTGAGCCAGGGTCCAGCTTCGACAACACTCTGGGCGAAGAGCTTGAGGTCTGCGACTGAGCGAGCCATGGGTCCATGCACGCTTCCGACGGCTTCTTGTCCAGCCATACCGGAGCGGGCGTCAAAGTGAGGGAATCTCCCATAAGAGGGCCGGATGGTGAAGATGCCTGTCATCGCGGCAGGGATTCTCAACGAGCCACCAATATCTGTTCCCACGCCTAGGGGGCTTCCGCAAGCGGCGATCAGGGCCGATTCGCCGCCTGAAGAACCGCCCGAGGTGAGTTGTCTGTTGCGAGGGTTGGTTGTTCTGTTTCGTTCGGAAGTCAGCATTCTGGTCGCTGGGCTGAGCACACGATGCTTTACGAGATCCTACCTTCCATAACAGTTGTTCACCGATTCCGCAATCATCATCGCAGTGGGCACGTTAGTCTTGACATACGCCACAGCGCCGAGCTCGCGCAGAATCTGAACAATCGTGCTGTCTTTCTGCATCGGCTCGTCGGCCCATGCACAAAATCCAGTGGCGCTTGTCTTGCCTACGATGTTGAAATTATCCTTCAGCGAGATGGGCAAACCGTGCAGCGGGCCTACAGTCTTGCCCGTTCGCTTGAAGTGGTCGTCCAACTCCTTCGCTCGCTGGATGGCATCGTCGAACATTGTTACAGTAAGGCAGTTGGTCTAGAATACAATGTCAGAACACCAAGTCTCGATCTTTCGTGCCGTCAACAAACCGTCGTACCAATTGGTGGGCGACCGCGGCTCTCTTGCAGAACGCTCTAGCCACCTCTTGTGCTTTCCACTCTCCCTTTGCAACAACATCGACGATGTGAGTAGCGGACGAAGTGGTGATCAATATCTCGCGTTCGCTGAATAGGCCCGAAAGGAATGGAACGTCCATTACATCGGCCCGCTCTGCCGCCGGCATCTTGTCCTTTGGGATCCGCCATTCGGACGGTATGGAAGCGTCGAGTCTTGCGCGAGCTTTTTCGCCGATTTCTTGCCAGGTCATGTTGTTGTGGTCTTTCCAGAACAACCCGTGGATGGCCAAGTAGTCTATTCCGTCGAGAAGAGAATCAGTGGTCTGTTGATATAGCCAGCAAAAAAAACGGGCCGATGGTTTGCCGTCAAACGACGTTTTCGACGATATAACAGATCGAGAGATGTAGGCACGCGATCCTAAAAGTAGATACGTTTCGGAATAGTAGCAGCAAATATGCACCTTTTTTATCTCTACCTGCCACATCTGCCTGCCTAGGTATCTTCATCGCCGTCCGTCCCACTTCGGCGTGTTGTGCTCCGCCTATCGACCCCGCCGCCCACGCCTATCGTGGCTTTGCCGAAGGCTATCTCAATGGCGGATAAAGGTTTCCATGTGTGAACAACCGTCACGTAATAGGTTGGAATAGGTCGGTCGAGTTTTTGAGAAACTTAGAGTCCAGGCTCAATCCGAGATATTAGGTAGCGATGGCATTGGAGAGTGTAGAAACTCTTTCTATGCTTGGCTATAAGATGTACTATCAAGCTTCATGCTAACAACTACACCCTTATAGATAGTTCACGTAACAGCCAGCTTTCATAGGTACTTATGGTTGACGCGCCCACTGTTTGGCTTAACGATCCATTAGCCAGCTGACCAGACCATCTTTGAGTCAGCTCGTTTGACCAACAGAGCCAAATCAAACCGTGTTTGATCTTATAATTTGTAGAACACATCGTGCGTATACCCCAACCCTAACCCTCTTATCTGAGATCAACAAGAGCACAGTCTGACGCTAAGATGTGAAGCCTACATGAACGACGAGGCGCATTTGTCTCTCTGGCTCCTGTCATCCTGTCAGATTTGCGATTGAAATGCCCACCATTGTGTGTTGTTGCAGTGGAAGTATACGAGTTGACTTTATATAGCCCCACTTTAGTCACCCCGCAAAAGGTGATTGGTTCATGCTTTGGGCGGCTTGAACTCGGAAACCAAAACAAGTCGAGATGTGAAGCGCGATCGCAATCGCGGTTGGAAGGCACCAGCAAATCACGTCAACTCTACAACACGGTCCAACTTTTGCGCAAAGTCCCCTGAACCTCCATACAATAGTTACGATCGCAAAGTTTTTCAACGCGACATCGAACCACACGCTCCGTGCAGCAAGAAGCCGACGCATCGAACGCGTCGCGACTGCCACAACAATACAGGACTTATTCTGGACGACCAGAAAACCCATTGCGACTGGACGCGTACGACTAGGACGAGGAGTAGCAGAGGGATTTACAAATCACATCGCGCTCGCGCCCAGAAACAATGGCGCGCACACAGGCGAGCTCGTCGAGTCAAGGAGGACGACCGAGCGTGGGTGGGAAGAGCAGACCAGGGCCGTCAGGGAAGAGTTTGGGCAAAGCGCCGCGACGGAGTAGCGGTGCGAACACAACCAGTATGTTGCGAGAGATGTCGCATCCATCGGCGCGCGTGCTAATAGAACAACAGCAAGTCCTGTCGCACGAAAGAAACCGCGCTACAAGCCTGGCACAGTCGCGTTGCGCGAGATCAGGAGATATCAAAAAACGACGGACCTGCTCGTGGCGAAACTGCCGTTTTCACGTCTGGTAAGTTTTCCAGTGGCAGTTCTGTAACGATTCCAATGCTTACACGACTCTTGTTAGGTCCGAGAAGTCGCGTACAATGTGGCGCCCGCTTCACTAGATGGCCACAGATGGCAGTCTCAAGCCATTCAGGCGCTGCAGGAGGCCGCAGAGGCATTCCTGGTGCATCTTTTCGAGGACACCAATCTCTGTGCACTACACGCGAAACGAGTCACGATTATGCAGAAAGACATCCAGCTTGCGAGGCGACTTCGAGGAACTTTGTGAGAAGTCAGTGTCGTTGAAGAACTGTCGGCTTGAATGTGATGGCCCAGAGATGAATTTGTGTTGCCTTGTTTTCAGCGACGGCGTTGGAGGAGTTTCCTTATTTCAATACCAGTGCGGTTGAGCACTTGCTTCGAAGAAGCCTTGTCGTAGGAGGGGGTTACTAGGCGTATACCTCCAAGCGCATTCACACAAGAGCTTCATGCGCTATGTGAGCTTCGTGGTTGCAACACTGCTTTTATTTGCTTTGTATGAGTTCAAATGTCGATCGCAAGTGTCGCTTTATGAATACTACGCTACAACAAGCCCCTGGCCAAGCGATATTGCGAACTGCGCCGACCTTGCTCAAATATTTTCACTGTGGATACATCGTTCTCGTTGAAGTGCATCTTGTGGCATGTGATCAGAATAATACATGCTTAAGCCGCGGCGAATCGTAGGTAGTACGTCAGCGGACTCGCGCCACACTTGAGCCCTTCTCGATTTCATGTTTCCATCTTGATTGGCACGTGTTCGTCTGAGACAACCACCACTACAGCCTTTCTTACTCTGCTTCCTAGTGCCCGTCACCTCAAACAACTCTATACCATGTTCTGAGTCAGACCGTTGTCGATATAGCTGGCTCTCACCTCTTCTCCTGCCAACAGAGCGCGGCTGGTGCCTCACGTTCGCAAACATGCTGCCCTACATCAACATTCGTATGTACTAGACCCTTGTATACTCATGGCGAACAGCGAAACCTGACAACACAATTACAGCGTTCGAATATGGCGCCAACCTTCTGGGCGCCTCGACTGATGAGCTCAAGCAAATCTTCTGCTTCCTCTTGTCATATCCCTTAGCTGGTATCCTCAAGCGTTTGCCAGACAACAACCCTAAGCTGAAGAACTGGTACATCATCGCCGTGGGAATATTCTATCTCGTTGGTCTATTCGATCTCTGGGCTGGCCTGGCTCTGATCGTTACCGATGCAGCTGCCACATACCTCATTGCTGCCTATGTGGAAGGCCCGTACATGCCTTGGATCGGTTTCGTGGTGATCATGGGCCACATGAGCGTCTCGCACATCCAGCGTCAGAACGCAAACTCTCCCAGCTCGATCGACATCACCGGTGCCCAAATGGTCATGGTCATGAAGCTGACTGCTTTTTGCTGGAACGTCTGGGACGGAAAGCAAGACCCTGCCGAGCTCAACGACTATCAGCGTGAGAGAGCCCTGAAGAAGCTTCCCGACCCTCTTGATTTTGCGGCGTATGTTGCATTCTTTCCCAGCTTGATGGCTGGACCTGCTTTCGACTACGCAGACTATCGTCGCTGGCTCGAGACTTCCATGTTCGACCTGCCTCCTGGCACCGATCCCGCCAGGGCCCCTCCTACTAGAAAGCAGCGTAAGATTCCTCGTAGTGGCACTCCAGCCATGATAAAGATGGCAACCGGTCTAGCTTGGATCCTCACTTTTATGGTTGGCTCTGGCTACTTCAACCCGGATACTTTCCTGACCGACAAGTACAAGAATCTGAGCATCCCGACACGCATCTTCCAGATGTACATGATGAACGTTGTGGCACGTATGAAATACTATGGTGTCTGGACACTGACCGAGGGTGCGTGTATCATGGCTGGTATCGGATACAAGGGTCTTGATCCGAAAACCGGAAAGCCCAACTGGGACCGTCTGACGAACATTCGACCGCTTGGGGTCGAGCTTGCGCAGAACAGTCATGCCTACCTTGGAAACTGGAACATCAACACAAACAACTGGCTGCGTAACTACATGTTCTTGAGAGTGACGCCCAAAGGAAAGAAGCCGGGCTTCAGAGCAACCCTGGCGACCTTCGTCACTAGCGCTTTCTGGCATGGATTTTACCCAGGGTATTACATGACCTTCGTACTCGCAGCTTTCATGCAAAACACGGCCAAGAGTGAGTGAATTCATTGATGTAGGTATAAGAAATGGCACTAACAAAACTTGTCTAGACGCCCGCCGCCTCCTCCGACCTTTCTTCTTGACCCCTGATGGCAGCAAAGCACTTCCGAACAAGCGTTTCTACGACATCTTCTCGTGGTTCATTACCCAATTCGCCTTCTGCTTCGTCACGACACCTTTCATCCTCCTCAACCTATCGGATAGCATCCGTGCATGGGCCGCCGTTTGGTTCTACGCCATCATCGGCGTCTCGATTAGCGGCGCCTTCACTCTTTCGCCTGGTAAGAAATGGGTCCAGCGGAAGCTCAAGGCTCGTGGACAACGGCCGTCTATGCACCGCCAAGAGAGTTTGGAGTCAATGGCAGGTGCAACACTGGGAGTTCCATTGGATCCTGGTGTTGAGTTCGACGAAATGGTCGACGAGATTGTTGAGGAGGTCAGGAAGAGGCGAGGTGGAAAACCTTTGCCGAACCCGGCCGAGGTGAGGAGGCAGGTTGAGAGGACGCTGTCGGAGAAAGCGGGTGCGGCGAGGGAGGCATTGGCTTCTGATGGCGAGAAGGCGAAGGCAATGTAAGTGGCCTGCCCTCCGTGTCATCATGCAGGTCTCCTACAACCCTGGAGTCTACACCGCCATGGACGAGATTCAAGACGAGACTTGATGTCGGACATGGGCCGCCGTAGATCGCCAGACCGAAATATTGGGGTATTCCTAACCAGCAACTACACGAAATCGACTGTATCACATCAAAGTAAAACTAGAAAAGATGAATTGCAAGCACAAGATGGCCAAGAATCTTTGTACTCCGGCAAAACCTCAATCTATCTGTATCAGCACGCTCCTGTATCGACAATTGTACTTCGCAGCGCTGCCCTGCACATCCACAAGTCATCGCAACATCTCCTTCCATCCCCCAAACCAATCCACCGAAAGGAACACCCACCGCCACCAACCGAACAACACCTCCCTCCCTCACAACTTACTCACCCCCTCCCTAGGCGTCACAAACAAACCCTCCGCACTAGCACAAACCACAACCTCCCCACTATCATCCTCCCCGCCGCCCACATTCTGCCTAACCTCGGCATTCACAAAACTCTTCCTCCCCTCCCGCCTCACATACCAAGCCACAACCTGCACCGCCGCCCCGCTCCTCACCGGCCTTAAATACTTGACGTTCAGAAAAACAGTAAAACCCCCCAGCCCGCCCGCGGGACTCTCCCCCTCCGCAAACCCTTTACCCACAGCAATGAGATGGTCCCGTTCAACATTCACCGTCTGCAAGATCCCCATGCCCTCGTCCAGCAAGCTCGCCACGACGCCTCCGTGCAGGATCCCGGGGTGGCCGTCGAGCGCGCTGCCGAGGGTGATGAACGTCGACACCGAGGGGATGTAAGGGTCCGACGGCACCGGGCGGCGGTAGACTGTGATGCAGGAGCGCAGGGTCGAGGGGGTCTTGAGGGTTGTGGCGAAGAAGGAGTCTTCGTTTGAGGGTTTGCGGAGGCGCGAGTCCGGGACGCGGGTTATGAGGTTTGGGGCGCTGAGGAGGGAGGCGGTCCAGGGGATGCGCAGGAAGGGGTCTTTGGAGTCGGAGGGGGCCATGGTTTGTTTCTTTTTTGTTTTTGTTCTGGTTCGAGTGTGCTTGCTGTATGGAAAGGTTCTATTGTTCCGTTTCTGTGCGAATTATAGTTTCGAAGGTGTTCTTGGGAATTGCGGTGAGGGAAAGTATTTGGGTTTCTCGGTTGCCCTGAGATGGAGATTGCTGGGAAAAATCACAAGAACGAGCGTTGAGATTGTAAGATGCGTGCAGGACTGTATCGATGAATTTCAGGTCCTCTCGGAGTAAACAAGCAGTGTGTTAGATATTCTTTCCTCTTGTTCGTATGTTGCGGTTGTCAAGAGCCTCGGCTGGACTGGACCCTGGCGTCTTCATATATTTAGCGATCTCGGCGAAGCTAGAACCACCGTAGTCTAGTCTGGTAAATATTTATCCATCTATGTCTTAGAATAGAATGAATAAGAGACAGAGCAATGAGAAGAAAAAGAAGGACCGAACAAGGATAAGAAGAAAACTGGCGTGAAACTGCCAGACGTACTATACTATACACGATTTACTTTTTGCTCTTGGTTCTCGCGCCAGCTGCGCCAGACTTCTTGCCGTTTTTGTTCTTGCTCTTCACGCTCTCCAGATTTGTGGATGAGCCTAATGCGTGTCCACCGTGAGCGTTGTTGACCTCATTGGTCTCATCGACAACATTAGGTGCCGCCTCTTCTTCAGGCTTGGCGACCTTGGGCGTAAGAGCTTGCACAGCCTTGCTCTTTGTGGCCTTGGGGTCCAGACCCTTCCTACGCATCTGCTTGTGAAGGTTGCGCTCGATGATCTCGGCATCCTCTTCGTCGTCGAAGCCACCGAAAGTGTCTTCCTCCATGTCCTCCTCGTCGACCTCGTCAACAATCTCTTCAGGCGCAACAAAGTCGTCATCGTCGTCGTTTGTGCGGCTGTGGTCCTTGGCCTCCTTGCTGCCCTGGGCTCTGACAGCGTTCTCGGGAGTAGGACCAGTCTTCTTCAGCTTGGCGACGTAGAAACCGTCGACGTTGTAGGCGTGGGGGTAGTATCTCCTGGTCATCTTCAAGCTGGGATGGAAGCGCTTGGAACCGTATTTGATGAAACCCTCCTTACCGAATACAAGACCGGTCTCGACAAGCTTGACGTTGGGTCGCCTGTTGAGGACGTATTGGACAACGGACTCGTTCTCCTCAACAGTGACCGAACAAGTAGAGTAGACAATGTAGCCACCAGTCTTGCTAGCGTGGTCAACAGAGTCGATGGCGGCGAGCAAGAGCTGCTTTTGCAGATGAGGCAGGCGCAAGAAATCAGCCTCAGTCTTGTTGGTCTTCACACTGGCATCCTTGGCAATGACACCAGTTCCACTGCAAGGCGCATCGAGCAGGACACGGTCAAAGCCACCCATCACCTTCGGGAACTCCAGCGCGGAGTAGTTGCAGACGATGGTGTTCTTCACGCCGAGACGGTGGATGTTACCAATCAGACCCTTGGAACGCTCTTTGCTGGCATCGTTGGCGAAGACAACACCGGTGTTGCGCATCACAGCAGCAAGGTAGGTCGCCTTACCACCGGGAGCGGAGGCCATATCGAGGACGCGCTCGTTCTCCTGGGGTGCAAGCGCCATGACGGGGAGGAAAGATGAAGCTGCCTGTAAGATGTAATGACCAGCAAGGTACTCGGGCGTGGCACCAAGAGGGACCTGGGACTCGAAGACCTGAAGACCGACCTTGCTCCACTTGCCTACAGGCTCCAGTGTGACACCACGGTTGATTAAGGAGTGGGCCAGATCTCTTCTTGAGGTCCTCAATGTGTTGGTACGAAGGACAACGGGACGTGGCGTCTCGTTAGCGTCGAAGAAAGCGAGAGCCTCTTGAGGAGGGAAGAGAGAGAACAGCTTCTCGGCCAGGAAAGGAGTGTATCCGTAGTAGGCGCAGATGTCCTTCAAGAGCGAGTCGGTGTAGTGAGTTCTGCTCCTTGCAGGGTCGTGGAGTTCTTTGAAGTTTGTCAACACACGCACTGTCTCTGTGATCCTGGTCCTCAAGAGCTGCATGTCCGGCGGCAAAAGACCCTGTTTGGGTTGTCCGTCCTCGTCTTCGCTGTCCTCCAAATCGGCAATGTTCGTCTGCATTGCGTCTTTTGTGATCTCGGCTACGTTCTCACGCTCCTCATCTTCCCTCTCTTGATCAAGCTTCTGCGACAAACCAGCAATGTTGGCGGCGTTCAGCACCTCCTCCGCATCCGAATCGTCGTCCGACCACATGCCCTTTCCTACGTCCTCGTCTGAGTGCATGATGTCCTCATCGTCGTCCGAAGGCGCATTCGCAAAGTCGTCCGCATCCGAGTCGTCGCCGTCCATGAAGTCGTCCAGGTTGCCGGCTTGTACGCCGCCGTCGGAAGAATCATCGTCGTCGTCCTCGTCGTCGAGCGGCATAGGCGCCTTCTTGGCCTTCGCAGCAGGCGCAGTCTTGGTGGGCTTTTGCTGTGTCTTGAAATCTCCCTTGGTGCTCTTCCTGCCAGCCGAGTTCGCGGCACCCTTGGGACCTCCCTTGGCCTCGCCGCCAGACTTTTGCTTCTTTACGGCGCCATTGGTAGAGGCCGAGCTCTTGCGCTTCTTCGCGGCAGGGTTGGGACCGTCCAGAGAATCGGGCATGCCCTGCTTTTGCATGCGACGGGAAGGACCTTTAGAGGGACCCATCTTGGCGATTTGTGCGACGGATAGCTGTGTAATTATTTTTGTTGTAATTAAACAACTTTGAAATCTTCAAGCCAGAAAACCGAGGGCAAAGGCAAAGTCGAAGCTTCCCAAAATTCTCGATCTCGGCTCGGCCGACTTGCCTCGTTCCGCCCGATAATCTTTGACTCCACCTCACTACTTCCTCTCGCTTCGTGACGATGTTCACATGCTTTTGCCGCGACGCCCCGAAAGAGGAAATTCAACTTCTGGAGCTGGATCAACTGGATCACCGCACTCAAACACACCAATATCAACTTCAACATGCCGATTGCAATAGGACTCGAGGGCTCTGCCAACAAACTGGGTGTGGGCGTTATCCTACATCCCACTTCAACCCCGCCATCACCACACGACAGCGCACATTCGGACGATGACTCGTCACAACAGAGGAGGAAGGCATCGTCGCCTCCAGCACAGATCCTGTCAAATCTGAGACATACTTTCGTCTCCCCTCCTGGCACTGGTTTCCTACCCAAAGACACTGCGGCACACCACAGACGATGGGTCGTCCGACTGGTGAAACAGGCCATGAAGCAGGCCAACATCAAACTGGAAGACGTGGATTGCATCTGCTATACCAAGGGACCAGGTATGGGTGCACCATTGAATGCTGTGGCTGTGGCAGCAAGAACGCTGAGTCAGCTTTGGGGAAAACCACTTGTCGGAGTAAACCACTGTGTTGGACATATTGAAATGGGACGCGCGATCACTGGAGCGGAGAACCCTGTCGTGCTGTACGTGAGTGGTGGCAACACACAGGTCATCGCATACTCTGCACAAAGATACAGGATCTTCGGAGAAGCACTGGATATTGCTGTTGGTAACTGCCTGGACCGATTCGCAAGAGTGCTCAACATCAGCAATGACCCTGCGCCTGGATACAACATTGAGCAAATGGCCAAGAAGGGCAAGCATCTTATCGAGCTTCCCTATACTGTCAAAGGCATGGATGTCTCTTTCTCTGGAATCCTTGCCAGCGTGGAAGAGCTTGCCCGTAAGCTGGAAAAAAGCCAGTCGTCCGATGCACCCTGGCTGGACGCTGAGAGTGGAGAGCCTATCACAAGAGAGGATCTATGCTTCACACTTCAAGAGACCGTCTTCGCCATGTTGGTCGAGATCACAGAACGCGCAATGGCACACGTCGGCGCAAATCAAGTGCTGATTGTTGGCGGCGTTGGCTGCAACGAGCGGCTACAAAATATGATGGGGTTGATGGCCAGCGAGCGGGAAGGAAGTGTCTACGCCACAGATGAGCGTTTCTGCATCGACAACGGGATCATGATTGCACAGGCTGGGTTACTGGCGTGGAGAATGGGGTTCAAGACGGGCCTTGAAGAGAGCACAACCACACAGCGGTTCAGGACGGACGAGCCTCTGATCAACTGGAGAGAGTGAGGTGTGACCCGTGTGAGTGAATCACAAACTTGATACCCTATATACACTTATGCTTATGAAGAATATGGCCTACGCAGCCCAACGTACGATGTTCCATTGATTCTCACATGCATGGCTATTGTGATGTCGTGTCGTTCATGGTGGCCACCTCCATCAGCTGGAAGTGAAGTTCAATCATGTCTCACAGAAAAAGAGCTTGGGTCAGACCTACCTTCATCCAGAGACACTACGACACAATTGATGCAACTGAATCTAACAAGACCGTCTCATGGGGTCCGATATCTCTGGAGTCGTCGTCGTCCAAAACCTCCTCCGCCGCCTACCCGACTTCACATGCCAAGTGAAGAGACCCCTCCCCTCCCTCCCGCCCTGACCGGTGAGAAATCACGGGGCATGTGACAGGAAAGCAAACGGAGGCACATAAGAAGACTTCCTCCCCTCTCACCTCTCTTCCTCGCTCTCCCCTTCCCACACCCTTCCCACCCTCACCACCTCCCACCTCCCCCCCCCAACAACAACAA
>Ga0265798_10000245_pt1 | contig 98737 bp, 78 predicted proteins | sample P3T30metagenome_FD_192430 | JGI IMG/M metagenome (GOLD analysis project Ga0265798, IMG submission 192430) | Plant litter microbial communities from East Loma Ridge, Irvine, California - P3 T30 | ecosystem: Environmental > Terrestrial > Plant litter > Unclassified | place: USA: California... | reverse complement strand
CCGGCCAGAACAGCAGGTGGAAGGAAACGATGTCCTTGCCGATGAAGTGCACTTGTTCGGCCGACGGATCGTTCAGGAAGGCCTCGAAGTCCAGGCCCTGCTTGTCGAAATAGTTCTTGAGCGAGGCAAGGTAGCCGACCGGCGCGTCCAGCCACACGTAGAAGAACTTGCCCGGTGCGTCAGGGATAGGGATGCCGAAATAGGGCGCGTCACGGGAAATATCCCAGTCGGCCAGCTTCTCGCCGGCTTCGCCCAGCCATTCAGAGACCTTGTTCACCATTTCCGGCTGCAGGCGGCCCGGGGTGTTCAGCCATTCCTTGAGGAAGCTGAAGCAGCGCGGGTCGGACAGCTTGAAGAAATACTGTTCCGACGGCTTCAGGATCGGGGTCGCCTGGGTGAAGACCGAGAACGGGTTGATCAGTTCGGTAGGCTGGTAGGCCGCGCCGCAGACTTCGCAGTTGTCGCCGTACTGGTCCTTGGCGTGGCAGACCGGGCACTCGCCCTTGATGTTGCGGTCGGCCAGGAACATGCCCTTGACCGGATCATAGAAACGGTCGACGGTCTTGGTGACGATCAGCCCGGCATCGCGGAGTTTACGGTAGATGCCCTGCGACAGCTCGACGTTTTCCGGCGAATCGGTCGAATACCAGTTGTCGAAAGCGATATGGAAGCCGTTCAGGTATTGCGGGCGGCCGGCGGCGATCTTGGCCACGAATTCCTGCGGCGTGATGCCTTCCTTCTCGGCGGCGATCATGATCGGCGTGCCGTGGGTGTCGTCGGCGCAGACGAAATGGACCTGGCGCTGTTGCCCGTTGTCCTTCTGCATTCGCTGGAAGCGGACCCAGATGTCGGCCTGGATGTACTCCATCATGTGGCCGATATGGAAGGCAGCGTTGGCGTAGGGCAGTGCAGTGGTGACGAACAGCTTGCGGGTCATGGTCGAAGCGCTAGTGGTTATATGAAAAGAAGCATTTTAACAGCGGAAGGCCCCACATGCGTGAGGGGTATGGCTGGGTGGCCACGGCGACGATGCATTTTGCGCTACACTTCGCCCCTATCACAGGGGAGAAACACATGAGCATTACCGAGAACGATATCAAGACGGCACTGTCGGCGATTATCGATCCTAACACCGGGAAGGATTTCGTCTCTTCCAAGTCGATCAAGAACATCAAGCTCGATGGCGGCAACGTCAGCCTCGACGTCGAGCTGGGCTATCCGGCCGCCAGCCAGGTCGCCAGCATTCGCGACAGCGTGCTGGCCGGCGTCAAAGTGCTGCCGGGTATCGGCGACGTCACCGTCAAGGTGTACAGCAAGATCCTGTCGCATGCCGTGCAGCGCGGCCTGAAGGTGATGCCGAACGTGAAGAACATCATCGCCGTCGCCTCGGGCAAGGGTGGTGTCGGCAAATCGACCACCGCCGTCAACCTGGCGCTGGCACTCGCCGCGGAAGGCGCGAGTGTCGGCATCCTGGACGCCGACATCTACGGCCCTTCGCAGCCGATGATGTTGGGGATTAATGGCCGCCCCGAAAGCACCGACGGCAAGACCATGGAGCCGCTGGAGAACCATGGCGTGCAGGTATCGTCGATCGGCTTCATGATCGACCCGGACGAGCCGATGGTCTGGCGCGGCCCGATGGTCACCGGCGCCCTGCAGCAATTGCTCGAGCAGACCAACTGGCGCGACCTCGACTACCTGATCGTCGACATGCCGCCAGGCACCGGCGACATCCAGCTGACCCTGTCGCAGAAAGTGCCGGTCACCGGCGCCGTGATCGTCACCACGCCGCAGGACATCGCGCTGCTGGACGCGCGCAAGGGTCTCAAAATGTTCGAGAAGGTCGGCATCCCGATCATCGGCGTGGTCGAGAACATGAGCACCCACATTTGCTCCAACTGCGGCCACCACGAATCGATCTTCGGCGAAGGCGGCGGCGAGAAGATGTGCCGCGACTTCGGCGTCGACTTCCTCGGCAAGCTGCCCTTGACCTTGTCGATCCGCGAGCAGACCGATTCCGGACGCCCGACCGTGGTTGCCGATCCGGACGGCGCTGTTGCCACCATCTATAAAGAGATCGCGCGCAAAGTGGCGGTCAAGGTGGCGGAGCGGGCCAAGGACATGACGAGCAAGTTCCCGAGCATCGTCGTCAAGAACGACTGAGACCGGCGAGCCTGAGCGCATGCGGTCCGATATCCTGTTTGTCGACGTCGCCGAGGGTGGGCCGAGTAGCCAGCTGCTGGATGACTGGGCCTGGCTGCTCGGGGCCGGCATGCGTCCACTGCGCTTCACCGCCTGCGGCGACGTATTCCTGCACGACACGCGGGATGGGGCCACCCACTTCTTGGATGTGAACGGTGCACGCTTGTTCCGCGTCGCCGATTCGGAACAAGACTTCGAGGAAAAGCTGGCCGACCCCGCATTCATCGGCGACTACCTGGCGCCGGAAATGGTCGATGCGTTGCGCCGACGTGGCATGCTGCTCGGGCAGCACGAAATCTACAGCTATCGCGTGCCGCTCGCCCTGGGTGGCGAGGCGTCCATGGAGAACATCGACATCACCGATCTCGCAGTGCACCTGTCGCTTACCGGCCAGATCGCGTGCCAGTTGAAGGACGTGCCGGATGGCGCGCCGATCGGCAAGCTCGACATCCGGCTGCCATCGCGCAAGCCATGGTGGAGGTTCTGGTGAGCCGGGCGATCATGTTCCGCGCTCAGGCGCCTCGCAGCGCCGCCAGCTGGCGCTCGAAGTCGGCCGGATCGAAGTAGTCGCGCCAGACGCTGATCCGGCCGTTCTCGATTTTCAGCAGTCCCATCACCGGCAGCACGATGCTGCCGCCCTCCTTGTGCCGGAACACGTCGATGCGTTCGTTCAGGACGACGTTGCCGCTGGCCGCGATGTGGGTGATCTTCCAGTCCAGCAGGAAGTCGGTGCCGACGCCAAAGCCCCGGTGGAACTTGCCGACTTCTTCGCGGCCGGCGATGTCGGGGAAGGGGACGTTGTCGTACAAGACGTCCTCCGACAGCATGGCGAGCGCCGCGTCGATGCGGTTGGCGTTCCAGTGCGCGAAAAAGGTTTCGGCTATGCGAATCGGCGTGCTCATGACGGTCTCCCCGAGTGGCAGCGAAGGGCTCATGCGACCTGGCCGCCGTCGACGTTGAGGGTGGCGCCGGTGACATAGGCGGCGTCGGGACCGGCCAGGAAGGCGACGGCGGCGGCGATTTCCTCGGGCCGGCCGTAGCGGCCCAGCGCGGTCATGGCGCGCAGGGTGTCGGCGAACGCGCTGTCCGCAGGATTCATCTCGGTATCGATGGCGCCCGGCTGCACCACGTTGACGGTGATGCCGCGCGCGCCCAGGTCGCGCGCCCAGCCACGCGAATAGGCGGCCACCGCCGCTTTCGAGGCCACATAGTCGGCGGCGCCGGCGAAGGGAATCCGTTCAGCGCCGGTGGTGCCGATCGAGACGATGCGGCCGCCATCGGCGAGAAGTGTGGCGGCGGTGCGCACCGCGGCCGCCACGCCCTTCACATTGATGTCGAGCTGGCGTTCGAAAGCGGCCAGGTCGGCGGCCGGGTCGTCGACCTTGCCGGTGACGAAGACGCCGGCCGAATTGACCAGGATGTCGAGGCGGCCGAAGTGGGCGTGGGCACGCTGTACGAGACCTGCGACCTCGGCGCTGTTCGCCTGGTCGGCGCGTACGGCCAGCACCCGCCGGCCCAGGGCCTCGACCTCCGCAGCGACCTGCTGCGCACGCTCGGGGGAGGCGCTGTAGCTGAAGGCGACGTCGGCGCCGTCGCGCGCCAGGCGCAGGACGATGGCGGCGCCGATGCCGCGCGAGCCGCCGGTGACCAGGGCGACCTTGCCTGCAAGGGGGAGGGTAGTGGTGTGCATGGTGTTTCCTTTCGTGGTGGGTTGTCGATGAACGTCACTATCCGCCTTATATTCCCCTTTGATTAGGGGGTAATCGCTTTAATCATTTTCAATAATTGATTTAAAATCAGCACATGGAGACCCTCAGCAATCTCGAATGCTTCGTCCGTTCGGCGGAAGCGGCCAGTTTTTCGGAAGCTGCGCGCCGGCTTGGGCTGACGCCGGCCGCGGTCAGCCGCAACGTCGCCATGCTGGAAAAGAACCTGGGCATCCGCCTGTTCCAGCGCTCGACCCGGCGCCTGCACCTGACCGAGGCCGGCGAGCGCCTGCTGGCCGGGATCGGCCCGAGCCTGGACACGCTGCAGTCGGCGCTGGTCGAGGCGGCGGGCGAGGGCCAGGAGCCGGCCGGGGTGCTGAAGGTGAGTGTGGCGCCCAGTCTCGGCATGGCTTACCTGATGCCGCTGCTGCCCGGGCTGCTGGCGCGCTATCCGCACATCCGTCCCGAGTGGCATTTCGAGAACCGCCAGGTCGACCTGATCGCCGAGGGCTACGACGTCGCCATCGGCGGCGGCTTCCAGCTGGCCCAGGGCGTGGTGGCGCGGACCCTGGCCCCGGCCCACCTGGTGGCGGTGGCGGCCCCGGCCTGGCTCGGCGGGCGTGCACTGCCGCGCAACCCCGCCGAGCTGGCCGGCAGCGGCGCCATCGGGATGCGCTTCCTGCAGAATGGCCGGCTGCGCGACTGGACCATGTGTAACGCGGCCGGCGAGCAGGCGCCGCTGGCGCTGCCGGCGCTGGCCGTGCTGAGCGATCCGCAGGCCGTGCGCGCGGCCGCCCTGATGGGCGTGGGCGTGGCGGTGCTGGCGCTGGCCGACGTGCTCGACTGCCTGGAACAGGGCACGCTGCTGCGGCTGCTGCCGGATTGGTATGTGGACGCCGGCGCGATCTCCCTGTATTACCCGAGCCGCGCCCAGCTGCCCGCCAAGACCCGCGTCTTCGTCGATGCCGTGGTGGCGGCATTCGAAGAGCTGGACCTGGGGCGCCGGCTGGCGGCGCTGCCAGCGCCTAATTCAAGACTTTCTGCTCGAAAATAAAATCCATCGGAATTTCCCTGCATACACTCGGAGTTTGGAGTGAGTGCAACCGGAATCCTGATGAGCGAAATCAGCCTCCCTGGCAATCCCCGGCGCTGGCGTGGCCGCTACCTCGACGCCGCCGACCTGTTCGTCCCAGGCCGGCTGCGCCAGGACGCGGCCCTGCGCGCGCGCGCCGAAAACGTCGTCAATGCGGCGCTGATGGCGGCCACCGCCGGGCCCTTCTACGCCCTGGTCTACTGGCTGCTGGACTTGCGGGTGGCGGCGTTCGAGATCCTGGCCTGCTGCCTGGTCATGCTGTTGGCGCCACCCACCTTGCGCGTGAGCGGCAGCATCGTCGCCGCGCGCGAATTGTTCCTGTGCGCGCTGTTCTTCAATTTCACCTGGCTGACCTGGCACCTGGGCGGCAGCGACGCACCCACCGCCAGCTGGCTGGTGACGGCGCCGGTGGTGGCGATGTTCCTCGGCGGCGTCGCCAGCGGCGTGTTCTGGCTGGTGATGAGCTGCATCGCGGCTAGCGCGATCTGGGGCGGGCCGGCGCTCGGCCTGGCGCTGCCGCCGCGGCCGCCGGTGGACATGCATTTGCTGCACCTGGTGTGCGACCTCGGCCTGTATGTGGTGCTGCTGGTGTTCGTCTTGCTGTTCGAGCTGACCAAGACCGAGGGTTTCGTCAAGCTGCAGAAGGCGCTGGCCACCATCAACGAGCTGGCGATCCGCGACGACCTCACCGGCAGCCATAACCGCCGTTTCCTGCTCGGCCTGGTGGACCGGGAAAAGGAGCGCAGCGACCGCAATGGCCGGCCATTCTGCCTGTGCCTGTTCGACCTCGATTTCTTCAAGCGCATCAACGACACCTATGGCCACGCGGCCGGCGACGCGGTGCTGCGCGCCTTCGCCGCGGCGGTGCAGGGGCAGATCCGCGCCACCGACGCCTTCGGGCGCTACGGCGGCGAGGAATTCCTGCTGATGCTGCCCGAGACGCCGGCGCCGGACGCGATCGTGCTGGCCGAGCGGGTGCGGCGGGTGGTGGCGGAGCTGCGCAGCCGGCACGAGGACCACGAGATCGCGATGACGGTGTCGGTCGGCGTGGCCGAGTACCGGCTGGGCGAGGCGGCGGCCGGGACGATCGCGCGCGCCGACGAGGCCTTGTACCGCGCCAAGTCGCTGGGCCGCAACCGGGTGCAGTGCCACGACGCCGACCAGCGCCTGCCGGTGGTGGCGCCGGACGTCGTCGCCGCCGGTACGCGGGTCGTGGATGGCGCCCACGGCGCCCAGTGCGACCAGCTGACCGGGCTGCTCAACCGCAGCCTGCTGCGCGACCGCCTGCGCCATGCGATGGACCGGGCCAGGCGCAACCGCCGCCTGGTGGCGCTGCTGCTGCTGAACATCAACCGCTTCAAGGAGATCAACGACGAACTCGGCATCGATGCCGCCGACGCGCTCCTGAGCCAGGTCGGCGCCACCATCCGTTCTACCTTGCGCGATGCCGACACCGTGGCGCGCTGGGGCGGCGACGAATTCGTCGCGCTGCTGGAAGACCTGAATGCCGAAGCGGACGCCCAGCTGGTGGCCGAGAAGATCCTGAATCGGCTCAAGCCGCCCTTGCAGGTGGCGGGGCGCGAATGCTGCGTGACGCTGGCGGTGGGCGTGGCCCTGTATCCGGCCGCCGACTGCGATCTCGATGCGCTGCTGCAGCGCGCCGACCTCGCGATGCGCGAAGCCAAGCGCTGGGGCGAGAACAGTGTCCAGCTCTACACCGGCGACACGGCGCAGCCGCAGAACGAGCGCCTGGCCTTGAAGAGCGGCTTGCGCGAGGCGCTCGCCAAGGGCCAGTTCTTCCTCGAATACCAGCCGCAGATCGCACTGGGCGACCGGCGCGTGGTGGGCGTGGAGGCGCTGCTGCGCTGGCAGCATCCGGTGTATGGGCGGGTGGCCCCAGGCAGCTTCATCGCCCTGGCCGAGGAGACCGGCATGATCGTTCCGATCGGCGACTGGGCGCTGCGCACCGCCTGCCTGCAGAACCGCGCGTGGCGCGAGGCGGGCCTGCCGGAGATCAAGCTGGCGGTCAACCTGTCGGTGCGGCAGTTGAAGGACCCCGGGCTGGCGGCGCGCGTGCTGGCCATCCTCGAGGAGACGAACATGCCGGCGCACTGCCTGGATCTCGAGATCACCGAAGGCATGCTGATCGAAGACCTGGCCGCCAACTGCGCCCTGATGAACGATTTGCGCGCGCTGGGCGTGCTGGTGTCGATCGACGATTTCGGCACCGGCTACTCGAGCCTGAACTACCTGTCCGAGCTGCCGGTCGACATTTTGAAGCTCGATGGCCTGTTCGTACGCCGGCTCGGCGCGCCGAAGCGTGGCCGCCCCTACGCGATCGCCGAATCCATCGTCGACATGGCGCACCGCCTGGGATTGCAGGTGATCGCCGAGGCGGTCGAGTTTCCCGAGCAGCTGGCCGACCTGGCCGCGATGGAGTGCGACGCGGCCCAGGGCTACCTGTTCGCGCGGCCGCTGCCGCCGCAGGAGGTCGCGGCCATGCTGGCGCGCCAGGGTCAGCCGGCGCCTCTGCTCATTTAAGACAATGCACGCATACCGGAGAACGCCATGCAGAACGAAGACATTCCCTTCGATTCGTCCCAGGACCTGCCGGCGCTCGCCGCCTCGGGCGCACTGGGCGGCAACGTCGCCCTGTTCCGCCAGCCGCGCGGACCCGACCTGATGCGCCGCGCGCAGCCGCTCGAGGACTGGTGCGCGCTGCGCACGCGGCATGGTGTCTGGCCCTACAATCGGCGACTGGAGGGGGCGCCGACGCCGCTCAGCACCGTCGAGGGTGATGGCCTGGCGGCCGCGCGCGGCATCAACTTCGCCTCGCAGGATTACCTGTCGCTGGCCGCGCATCCGAAGGTATTGGCGGCGGCGATGGCGGCGCTGGCCGAATGCGGGCCGCACAGCGCCGGTTCGGCGATCCTGCTCGGGAACAGCCGCCATACCGGCGCGCTGGAAGGCGTGCTGGGCGAGCTGCTGCAGTGCCGCCACGTGGTGCTGTTCCCGACCGGCTGGGGCGCGGCCTTCGGCGCCGTCACCGCGCTGGTGCACGGCGCCGACCATGTGCTGATCGACGCCCTGGCCCACGCCTCGCTGCGCCAGGGGGCGATGGCGGCGACCCGCAACGTCACCTCGTTCCGCCATCTCGACTGCGACCACGTGCGCGAACTGCTGGCCGGCATCCGGGCGGTCGACCCGCACAGCGCCATCCTGGTCGTTACCGAAGGCCTGTTCAGCATGGACGCCGATAGCCCTGACCTGCCGCTGCTGCAGTACCTGTGCCGCGAGTACGGCGCGACCCTGCTGGTGGACGTGGCCCACGACCTCGGTGCGATAGGCCCGGGCGGCGCCGGCATCATCGGGGCCCAGAATATGCTGGGGAAGATCGACCTGGTGATGGGCGCATTCTCCAAGACCTTCGCCTCGAACGGCGGCTTCGTCGCCTGCAATGCGCCGAGCGTGCGTCGCCAGCTGCAGCTGTTCGCGGGAACCCACATGTTTTCGAATGCGCTGTCGCCGGTGCAGGCGGCCACCGTGCTGGCCTGCCTGCGCATCGCCGCCAGCCCCGAGGGCGAGTTGCTGCGCGCCGCGGTGCTGCGCAATGCGGTCGAGTTGCGCGCGCTGCTGCACCAGGAAGGCATGCGCTGCCTCGGCGCGCCGTCGCCCATCGTGCCGCTGTGGACCGGCACCGAGGCCGCCTGCCGCATCGCCGGCATGCTGCTGGCGCGCGAGCAGATCTTCGCCAATCCAATGGAATTCCCCGGCGTGCCATTGGGCGCGGCGCGGCTGCGCCTGCAGCTGATGGCCCAGCACACCCCAGCCCAGATCCGGCGCGCGGCGCCGCTGCTGGCGCAGGCGATCCGCAAGGCCGGCACCGCGCCGCGCCCGGCGCTGGCGCCGGCCGTCCGCGGCTGAGAAGAAGGGGGAGGGCGGCATTTGCGGTGTGGCGGGGCGGGGGCGGCGGGGTAAAATAACTCTTTTACCTATTTCGCATCCTCACCATGACCGTCCGCACCCGCTTCGCCCCCAGCCCGACCGGCTACCTCCACCTCGGCGGCGCCCGCACCGCCCTGTATTCCTGGGCCTATGCCCGCCACTTCGGCGGCACCTTCATCCTGCGCATCGAAGACACCGACCTGGAGCGCTCGACCCCGGAAGCCGTGCAGGCGATCCTGGACGGCATGCAGTGGCTCGGCCTGTCGCACGACGAAGGCCCGTTCTACCAGATGCAGCGCATGGACCGCTACCGCGAGGTGGTGGCGACGATGCTGGAAGCCGGCACCGCCTACCTGTGCTACTGCTCGCCGGAAGAAGTCGAGGCGATGCGCGAGCGCATGAGGGCAAGCGGCGAGAAGCCGCGCTACGACGGCACCTGGCGGCCGGAAGCCGGCAAGACCCTGCCGGCCGTGCCGGAAGGCGTCAAGCCGGTGGTGCGCTTCAAGAATCCGCTCGACGGCGAAGTCACCTGGGTCGACGTGGTCAAGGGCCCGATCACGATCGCCAACAAGGAGCTCGACGACCTGATCATCGCGCGTCCGGACGGCACCCCGACCTATAACTTCTGCGTCTCGGTCGACGACTGGGACATGAAGATCACCCACGTGCTGCGCGGCGACGACCACGTGAACAACACGCCGCGCCAGATCAACATCCTGCACGCGCTGGGCGCCGAGCTGCCGCAGTACGGCCACCTGCCGATGATCCTGGGCGCCGATGGCCAGAAGCTGTCCAAGCGCCACGGCGCAGTGAGCGTGATGCAGTACCCGGAGCAGGGCTACCTGCCGGAAGCGATGTTGAATTACCTGGCGCGCCTGGGCTGGAGCCACGGCGACGACGAGATCTTCTCGATGGAGCAGTTCACCGAGTGGTTCAACCTCGAGCACCTGACGGCGTCGGCGGCGCAGTTCAATCCGGAGAAGCTGGCCTGGCTGAACAACCACTATATCAAGGCGGCCGACAACGAGCGCCTGGCGGGTCTTGCGCGTCCGGTGCTGGAACGCGAAGGCGCGAAGTTTGACGGTGCGCCTGAGCTGGCCACCGTGATCGCGCTGGTGAAGGACCGTAGCAATACCATCAACGAGCTGGCCGATGCCGCCATGCTGTTCTACCGCGACCCGCAGCCGGACACGGCGCTGCTGGCCCAGCACCTGACCGACGCGGTGCGTCCGGCGCTGGCCACCTTCGCCGAGCGCTGCAAGGACGTCGAGTGGAACAAGGCGGCGATCGCCGCCATGTTCAAGGAAGTGCTCGCCGCCCACGGCCTCAAGATGCCGCAGATCGCGATGCCGCTGCGCCTGATCGTCACCGGCCAGCTGCAGACGCCGGCCATCGACGCGGTGCTCGAATTGTTCGGGCGCGACGTCGTGCTGGCGCGTGTGGCAAAGTACCTGTAATTCGTTTATTCACGGAGCGTGCATTTTCTGAAAACAGGTATTTGCGAAATGCAAGGCGCTCCGCTATAATGCTCGCACTTCAGCAGCACACGGTAGCAAACAGCAAGACGCTACAGTGTGAAAAGAGGGGGTATAGCTCAGCTGGGAGAGCGCTTGCATGGCATGCAAGAGGTCAGCGGTTCGATCCCGCTTACCTCCACCATTACTCTGAAGTGCAGTAAAGCAGTACGGTAGTTCCAAGGTCCCCATCGTCTAGAGGCCTAGGACATCACCCTTTCACGGTGAGTACCGGGGTTCGAATCCCCGTGGGGACGCCAAGGTTCGGCAGCCATCCGATCCTGGCAATGCGCACCCAGCAGCGCGAAGTAGTAGATGTAAATGCAGTATGTTAGAATATTGTTTTTCCGTAGGGGGTATAGCTCAGCTGGGAGAGCGCTTGCATGGCATGCAAGAGGTCAGCGGTTCGATCCCGCTTACCTCCACCACGTGAGAAAAACAATGTTGTAACCGTCCGGGTCCCCATCGTCTAGAGGCCTAGGACATCACCCTTTCACGGTGAGTACCGGGGTTCGAATCCCCGTGGGGACGCCAAGAATTTGGCTTGACACTGATGCCGCTGCGGCGCGGTGGGTAGTAAATCAGCAGTACATCAACAGTACAGACTTAGGTCCCCATCGTCTAGAGGCCTAGGACATCACCCTTTCACGGTGAGTACCGGGGTTCGAATCCCCGTGGGGACGCCAGTATAAAACCGGAGTAGACCAACGCGTTTGCGCGGAGAGGTGCTCCGGTTTTTCATTTGTGGCTCGCATTGCGCACGCAATGCTTCCATCGCGCTGATTCCATATATTTTCTGAATTTGGCCAAGGTATCGTGCCGTCCCGGCGCAACTCCCGGGCCACTTTCCCACACAGCGTTTGCTTGGCTGTTCAATGTCCTCCGTCGACATGCGGTGCGCGCCCGTGCGCGTCCCTGTCGGGCAAGGCGACGGGCAGCGCATCGATGCGCCGCCCATCTTCCTGCCAACGCACATCTTTCCATCTTCCTGGCTTCAATTCACCAGCCCGACGGGCGCAGGTTTCCCACACCCAGACCGAAGGGAAAGCCCGGCACGCCGAGCTGCTGGGCCGCGAAGCCGGCCGGGAAGCGGGCGCCGCCGTCCACCAGGCCGCCCGGCATGCCGGGCATCATGCCGAACGCGGCGGCGGGGACTTGCCATTGCCCGACCGGCTGCCCGGCCACCATCGACAGGCCGAGCGCGACCAGTGCGTCCGGCAAACCATAGCCGACCCGGGATGGATCGCCCAGGGTAACGTGCCTGGCGCTGAGCCGCAGTACCTGGAACAGGCGTTCGACCCGTTCCGCCGAGCGCGCCCGCAGTACGCCCTGGAATTCCGGTCGGTGCGCCAGCACCAGTGCCGCCAGGCCGGTCACATGCGGCGCCGCCATCGAGGTGCCGTCCCAGGCGGCAAAATTATTCGGCGGTACCGAGGACACCACCGCGACCCCCGGCGCACACACATCCACTTGCGGCCCGGCGCAGCTGAAGCGTGCAGTGAAATAGCCTTGCGCATCGATGTCCTGGCCGAGGGTCTCGGCGTGGTAGCTGTCGGGCGGGAACTCGTCGACCTTGCCGATCGCCGCGACCGCCAGCACGTGGCTTGACGCCGCCGGGTACTGGACCGGCCCGCCGGAATTGCCGGCCGCCGCGATGCAGGCTACGCCCGCCGCCTTGGCGCGCACGATCTGGCGTTCCAGCGCTTCCGACGGCGCGCCGCCGCCCAGGCTCAGGTTGACGACGTCGATCTGCTGCTCGATGCAGTATTCGAGGGCGTCGATCAATTGGCTGATCTGGCCGCCGGGGAACAGCTTGCACACGTGGATTTCCGCTTCCGGCGCGAAGCCGCGGATGCCCCAGCTCGGGTCGGCGCCGGCGATCACGCCCGCGCAGTGCGAACCGTGGCCGAGCGTGTCGCTGTTCCAGGTGTTGCGGTCGACCGCCTTGTTGATGACGTCGAAGCCGGCGCGGATGCGGTTCAGGTTGCCATGGGTGGTGGCCACGCCGGAATCGATGACCGCGACCCGCACTCCCTGGCCGCGTAGCGGCGGCGGCACCTGGTCGAGGCGCATCGCGCGCGCGCCCCAGCCGAGTGCGTTTTGTCGCGGCAGGTACTGCAGCGCCGGCCAGTCGGCCAGCGGGCGCAGCACCACCGTATTGGCCTCGTTCGTGCTGAGGTCGGGGTCGCGCTGGTAGAAGCTCCAGTGGTCGGCGCGTGGCTTGACGTACAGGCCGCTGACGGTGTGCACGTCTTCGCCGTACAGGCGTAGTCGCGCGGCGCCATCTAGGCCGCTGACCGCGGTGCTCGGCAACAGCCCACCGAACAGCGAGACTTCGGCGTCCGGCAGCGGGGCGCCATCCTTGCCCAGCACGGTCACCACGATCTCCACGCTCGGACCGCTGTAGGGTGTAAGGGAGCTGACGAGGTCGGGCCGGCGCAGCATCGGGTCGAGCAATTGCAGGTGCTGGTCGCGCTCGACGATCAGGCGGCCCTGGCCGCGCTGGTGCAGTTCGCCGGCCTTCTGGTCCGTCATGCGCGCCACGATGACGCCATCGTCCTGGCCGCCCAGGCTGGACGCGCCGAGGCCGCCGCCATTGCCGACGGTGTCGACGAGGTCGATGTCGCCGAGGCCCTGCAGCGCGTGTTGTACCGAGGACAGCGAGAGCGGCGCGACCAGCGCCTGCGGCGCCAGGAAGCCGGCGGCGGCGGACAGGGGGCGCGGCGCCACCAGGTATTTTTTCTTGCGTTCGGCCACGGCGCGGCCGCGCAGGGCGTCCGGGGCAGGTTCGCGGCTGGGCTCGCGCGCGCGCGCGCTGGAGGCTTCGTCGGCGCTCGGGCGGCCGTCGGGGCCGTCAGGCTGCGGTCCCGGCTGCTCGCCGGCGCCCGGTGGGGTTTTTGGCATGGCGTCTCCTTGCTTGATCGGCGGATGCGCTAGTCGAACAACGACAGCGGCTGGTCCGGCTCGATCGTTAACTGGTTGAGGTGGCTTCGCCGTAGCTGTTCGGCGGTGTCGGGGTCGGTCTCGACCACGGCGGTATGCGGCGGCCCGGCGCTCGGGCCGATGGTGTCGACCAGGCGGATGGCCGGATCGGCGGCGATGCTGTCGATGAAGGCGCCAAGGACAGCGCTGTCGGCGGCGGCGCGCACGATGTAGCGGCTGCTCGCGCCGCCGCTCGCGGCTGCGCTGGTGGAATTCGGCATGGACACGGTCTCCTGGTCGGAAACCGCCTCCCGCGGCGGGAGGCGGTGGGCTGGCGCTGCGACGCGCGCGATCAGTGCAGGGTCTGCTGGGCGTTGAACTGCGCCTGCTGGGCATAGGCGGTCCATGGGTCGACCGACAGCGGCAGCATGCCGCCGACCTGGCCGGCAATGCCGCCGATGGTGCTGCCCAGCTGCCGGTTGCCCAGCTGGCCGCCGATGAAGCCGCCGACCGGCTGCGCCACCCGCTTGAACATATTGCCCAGCCAGCCCTGCGGTGCGATCTGGCCGCCCTGCTGTTCGGCAGCCAGCTGCTGTTGCAGGATCGCTTGCTGTTGCTGGATCTGCTGCAAGGCTTGCTGCAATTGCTGGGCCTGGGCCTGCAGTTGCTGCAACTGCTGCATGGCCGGATGCTGCTGGGCCGTGGCAGTTTGCGGGTCGGCGCCGAAGGGCAGCAGGCCGCCCAGCCCGGTCAGGCCGGCGCCGATCACATTGCCCAGGGTCGAGCTGCCGGTCAGGTCGCCGACGACGTTGCCGGCCTGCTTACCGTACTGGGTGAACAGGTCGCCGACGAAGTTTTGCGGCGCCAGCTGCTGCGCTTGTTGCTGTTGTTGCTGTAACTGCTGTTGCTGCTGCAATTGTTGCAGTTGCTGGAGCTGCTGCAATTGCTGCAATTGCTGCAGCTGTTGCAGCTGCTGCGACTGGTCGCCATAGCCGGCGCTGCTCGGGTCGGCGCCGAAGGGCAGCAGGCCGCCCAGGATGCCGCCCGCCGCCTGGCCGATACGGCCGCCGAGGCCGGCATTACCTAACAGTCCGCCGATGCCGCGGCCGATGAAGCCGCCCACCGGCCCGCCGTAAGTCCCGCCGACCAGGCTCTGGGGGCTGAACTGGGGCTGGCCAATGCCGTATTGCTGGTATTCGTTCATGTCCGACTCCTTCTTCTGGTGTGCGGCCGCCGGCGACAGTTCGGCACCGGGTGCGTGGCGCACCGGATGCCGGCACCCTTACGCGCCTGGCGCGGGCAGCTGCTTCGCAATGGCGCCCAGGCGGCCGGTAAGGTGGCCGCGTGAGCGGAGGGCAGGGGCCGGTTTTCTCGGCCGGGCTCCCTGCAGGTAGGCGTTGGACCGGGGTTGTGATCGCGAAGTTTGCGGGCTCATGCGGACGTTTCGGCTTGTCGCGGGATTGCTTGCGATGGCGCAGAGAAGCTGTGATGCACGGTTGCCAACGATGCGAATTGCGAGGGCAAAAAAGCGCTGGGCCGCGCCGGACGAGGCATGCATGAAATCGGTTAGAATGGCGCCCTTCGTCCGGCCCCTCTCTTTACCATCCGCATGCATCCTTCCGCACCCACAAGCTTGGCGCTGTTCTGCAAAGTCGTCGACAACTATGGCGACATCGGCATCTGCTGGCGCCTGGCACGCCAGTTGTGGCGCGAACACGGGGTGCGCGTCAGCTTGTGGGTCGACGACCTGGGCAGCTTCCGCCGCATTTGTCCGCAGGTCGATGTGCTGGCCGCCGAGCAGGAAGTCGAGGGCGTGCGGGTGCTGCACTGGACCGGGCGCGAAGGCAGCTTCGCGCCGGAGCAGGTGGCCGACATCGTGATCGAATTCTTCGCCGTCGACCTCCCGCCGGGCTACGTCGAGGCGATGGCGCAGCACAGTCCGCGTCCGGTCTGGTTCAATCTCGAGGGCTTGACGGCGGAAGAGTGGGTCGAGGGCTGCCACCGCCTGCCGTCGATGCACCCGCGCCTGAAACTGACCAAGCATTTCTTCTTCCCGGGCTTCACGGCAAAGACCGGCGGCCTGCTGCACGAGGCCGGCCTGACCGAAGCGCGACTGGCATTCCAGGCCGACCGCGCGGCAATGGCGCGCTTCCTGGCGCCGTTCGGCGTCACAGGGCAGGAAATGGACAATTTAAAAGTTTCGCTGTTCTGCTACCCGCATGCGCCGGTGGCGGCGCAGTTGGCGGCCTGGGCCGAGGGCGAGCGTCCCGTGACCTGCCTGGTGCCGGAAGGCGTGGCGGTTGAGGCGGTGCGGGATTTCCTCGGCGCCGACCCACGCGCGGGCGCCTTTGCTACCCGCGGCGCGCTCACCCTGCGCGTGCTGCCTTTCGTGCCGCAGCCGGACTACGACCGCCTGCTGTGGGCCTGCGACCTGAACTTCGTGCGCGGCGAGGATTCGTTTGTCCGCGCGCAGTGGGCCGGCCGTCCCTTCGTCTGGCACATCTATCCGCAAGAAGAAAACCTGCACCACAAGAAATTGCGCGCCTTCTTGGCGCGCTACGCCGGCGGGCTGGATGCGCTGAGCACCTATTCGCTGGGTTGGAACGGCGCTTGCGAAATCGCTTCCTGGCCGCAAGCGTGGCAAGAACTGCAAGCCGCCATGCCGGAGATTACCGACCGCGCGGAAGCCTGGCGCGTGGCGGTGCTGGCGCATGGCGATTTGACGACGCAGCTGCTTGAATTTGCCCGCGCGCTAGGGCTGGCGCAGGAAAGTCCGGTATAATGCGCGGTTAGTCTGTCACGAATCACACACGATCAGACGTAGGCTGCAAAGGCGTCTTCGCTCACTGGGCCACCGCTGATTTAATGCAAAACCTTTTTTACGAAAACACCTATGAAATTCGCTAAAGAAATCCGTGTTGGCAACATCATTATGGTCGAAGACAAGCCGTTCATCGTGCTGCGTTCCGACGTGAACGGTTCGAGCCGCACGGGCTTCACCTACAAGTGGAAGATGAAGAATCTTCTGACCAATGCTCCGCTGGAAAACGTGTTCCGCGGCGACGACAAGTTCGACGTCGTCGTGCTGGACAAGAAGCCGGTCACCTACTCGTACTTCGCCGATCCGCTGTACGTCTTCATGGATGAAGAGTACAACCAGTACGAAATCGAAGAAGAGAACATGGGCGACGCCGTCAACTACCTGAAAGACGGTATGGAATGCGAAGCCGTGTTCTACGACGGCAAGGCAATCTCGGTCGAACTGCCGACCACCATCGCGCGCCTGGTCGTGTACTCGGAGCCGGCGGTCAAGGGCAACACCTCGGGCAACGTCCTGAAGGAAGCCAAGATCGAAAATTCGATCGAAGCCAAGCAGCACATCGTCATGGTGCCGCTGTTCGTCAGCACCGACGACACCATCGAGATCGACACCCGCACCAACGAATACAAGCGCGTCGTCCGTAACTAAGCGACCCTGTTTCGATGAAAAGAACGCTGCCTCGGCAGCGTTTTTTTTTGCCCGTCGGTTGCGGCGGATTCAGGCGGCCGGCCGGGCGCGCAAGCCGTCCACCAGCAGCCCGACCATCCTGCGCGTCGCGGCGGTGTCCTCGTCGGGATTGGCCTTGCACAAGGTTGCGACCGCACGCAGCAACTCGTCCGCCTCATAGCCGGGCCGGATTACTTCCTGGGCGACAGCCGTTTGCAGCAGTCCGCTGAGGGCGGGGCGCAGGCGGCTGTAGAAATAATCGGGCAGGGCGGCATAGGCGGCGCTGTCCGACTGCAACGCGTTCGACAGCCCGCGCTTGGTCACGATGAAGTCGACGTAGCGCTGCATCCAGCGCGCCAGCGCCTCGTCCGCCCCGTGCTGTGCGGCAAGAGCGGGCGCCGCGTCCGCACAGGCGTCGATCTGCGATTTCATCACCGCGATGATCAGGTCGGCGCGCTGGGGAAAGTGGCGGTAGAAGGTGCCGACGCCGACGCCGGCCCGTTCCGCGATGTCGCGCACCGGCGCGTCCACGCCAGATTCCGCAAACACTTCCATTGCCGCCTGCAGCAGCCGGTCCAGGTTGCGTTGGGCGTCGGCCCGCTTTCCGCGTGCTGGCGCGTCCTGTTCTTGCTTTGGTGTCGTATCCATAAAAAATATCTATTAAACGGAACAAAGTTCCGTTTATAATATGCGGAATCGTGTTCCGCTTTGCCTATCTTAGCAGCTCTTGCCCTGGTAGGGCAGTGGAACTTCCTGAATGCCATTCTCGAAAGGAGAAGCCATGCCCAATCCGCCAGTATGCATGTTCTGCCGCTACAGGAGAAGCAGCGAGGTGAACGCGGCAGCGCATTGCACCCATGGCGCAGCGCCAACTGCGGCGACCGCCACGGCGCCGCCATCCCACCCCGGTCCGATTTTGGCGCAAGCGCGGCGTACCCAGGAGTCGCCACCGCGCCACCACTAGCCGAATGTGTCAAATGAGTAACTTTACTGTTATGCTCATGCATCATTTGACACGGAGGCTTGTATGAAACGCAGGGAGTTCGTTCAGCTTGGAGTCGGCGCGGGAATCGCGGCGGGCGCGGCAGGTATGGCAGGGGCGGCAACGCCCGCCGGCGCCGCCCCCGGCATCCTGGATGCAGGCGTGCACGAGCAGGGGGCGCAGATGGCTGCGGGTAAATTGACTTCTACCGCGCTGGTCAAGCAGTACCTGGCGCGCATCGCCGCCGTCGACAAAGCTGGCCCGCGCCTGAACGCCGTTATCGAGACCAATCCGGACGCACTCACGATCGCTGCCGAACTGGACCGCGAGCGCGCGGCCGGCAAGCTGCGCGGCCCCCTGCACGGCATCCCGGTCCTGCTGAAGGACAATATCGCCACCGCCGACAAGATGAGCACCAGCGCCGGCTCGCTCGCCCTCGACGGCGTGCGCGCTACCCGCGACGCCCACATCGTGACCCTGCTGCGCCAGGCCGGCGCCGTCATCATCGGCAAGACCAACCTGTCGGAATGGGCGAACATGCGCTCGACCAAGTCGGTCAGCGGCTGGAGCGGCCGCGGCGGGCAGACCAAGAATCCGCATGCGCTGGACCGCAACACCAGCGGCTCCAGCTCGGGTTCGGGCGCTGCCGCCGCTGCTGCGCTGGCGACACTGACCGTCGGCACCGAGACCGACGGCTCGATCGTCTCGCCATCCTCGTCCTGCGGCATCGTCGGCATCAAGCCGACCCTCGGCCTGCTGAGCCGCAGCGGCATCATCCCGATCGCCCATTCCCAGGACACGGCCGGCCCGATGACCCGCGGCGTGGCCGACGCCGCCCTGATGCTGGCCGCCATGGCCGGCCCGGACAAGGACGACGCCGCCACCGCCGACAGCGCGCGCCAGAACAAGGATTACGCGGCAGCGCTGCGCCTCGACGGCCTGAAGGGAAAGCGCATCGGTGTCGCGCGCAATTTCTTCGGTGCGAATGACGCCGTCGATGCGCTCATCGAGAAGGAACTCGACGTGCTGCGCGCGCAAGGCGCGACCCTGGTCGACGTCAAGCTGCCGAACACCGACAAGTACGCCGACAGCGAGCTGCAGGTGCTGCTCCATGAATTCGCACCGGGCCTGGCGGCTTACCTGAAGAACTACGCGCCGCATGCGCCGGTCAAGAACATGGCCGACGTGATCGCATTCAACGAGAAAAATGCGGCCAAGGAAATGCCCTACTTCAAGCAGGAGCACCTGGTGGCGGCCCAGGCCAAGCCGGGGCTGGACGCGCGCGAGTACAAGGAGGCGCTGGCCAACAACCTGCGCTATTCGCGCGAGGAGGGCATCGACCAGATCTTGAAGGAGCACAAGCTCGATGCGCTGGTTGCGCCTACCGGCGGCCCGGCCTGGCTGACCGACTACATCAACGGCGACCACTACGGCGGCAGCTTCTCGACCCCGGCGGCGGTGGCGGGCTACCCGCATATCACGGTGCCGGCCGGTTTCACGCGCGGGCTGCCGGTGGGGATCTCCTTCGTGGGCGGCGCCTGGAATGAAGCCAGCCTGATCGGCATGGCCTATGCCTACGAGCAGGCGTCGAAGCGCCGCCGCGCGCCGACGTACCCGGCCAGCATCAACATCAAGTTCTAAGCTAGCGTCCGCTGCCGCCCTTGGCCCTGGCGAATACCGGCCCCCATTGCGGGTGGCCGCGTTCGCCCGGCGCCAGGTCGAACGAGGGGTCGAGCCGCAGCGCGCGCTCGAAGGCCTGGCGGCAGGGGTCGGGCCGGCTGGTCACGCAATAGCTGAAGGCCGTGTATTTCAGCGCCGTTACCCGGTTGCGCAATGAACCGCGGTCCATGTCGCCGGACGACAGGCGCTTGATGGCGGCATCGAATTCGCCGTCGTCGTAGAGGGCGATGCCTTCGCGCAGGGCGGTCTCGTCGCGGTCCGATGCCGGCTTTGCTGGCCTTGGCGCGGGGCGCTCGCTGCGTTCCACGCGCGGGCGCTTGACCTCGTCGGCGCGCGGGTGCGGACGCGATCGCGGCGCTTCCTTCATTGCGGCGCAGCCACTCACGAAGAGCAGGGCGGCGAGGATGGCAGGCTTGATGATGCGCGGATTCACTCGACAGTCTCCTCGCTGAAGTCCAGTTCGATGGTCGAGGAAGCGCCCTCGGCGGCATTTACCGTGACCGTGTGTTCCGGGAAATTTGGGTTCTTGATCACGATCGTGTGCTCGCCCGGCGCCAGCTGCAGGCGCTTGAGCGGCGGGCTGGCGCCATGCTCCACGCCATCGACGTGCACCATGCCCCAGGGTTTGATGACGAGCTTGTAGCTGGCGCCGGCGGCGGCTGCGGGCGCCGTAATGGGCTCGACGGTCGCAGCATGTTCCGGTACCGCTTCGGGTAGCGCCAGCGCCGGCGTGTCGCCCGTATCCGCCTGCTGCAGCAGCGCCACCAGGCCAGCGGCCGCGCACAGCAGGATGACAAGGGCGGCCAGCAGCAGCGGCCAGCGCCGCGGTCCTTTGGTGGGGACTGCGGGTGGAGGTTCTATCAAGCCTGGCGCAGGCTCGGCCATGACAGGGGCCGCCGGCTGCGGCGGCGGCGCGGCGCCGAGCGGCACGATGCCAAGCAGATTGCGCAGTTCTTCGACGTTGCGCGGACGCTGGGCGGGGTCGGGCGACAGGCAGCGGTCGATCGCGCGGACGAAGGCGTCACTGAAGTCGCCTGGCGCGCGGCCGTGCAGGGGCGCGCGGGGCGGCGCTTCCTGCGTGATCGCAAAGTGGATGACGGCCGCCAGGTCGTGCATGTCGCCGGCTTCGGACCCGCTGCTACTGCTGCTGTCCGTCGAAGGCAGCAGCATCGGGTCGCCGGACTCCAGCACCAGTACGGTATCGGGATCGATGGGGCGATGCGGCATCTGCATCGCGTACTGCAGTTCGAGCGACTGCAGCAGTTGGCGGATGATGCGGCGGCACCAGACCTCGTTGACGAGTTCGTGGTTGGATTCGACCACCTCGCGCACGGTGCGGCCGTCGGTTTCCAGCGGAATAATGGGTGTGCTCGTCGTCATGGCGGGTCCGCCGTCCTCGGTCCGGTTATTTGTGTTTGAACAAATATTGCCAGATTTGCCCGAGGGGCGGTGCTGCTGAGCCAACTGTGCGCGACTGTTACAAGTTTCTTACAATCGCGTCACAGTCGCGTTTTGAAATCAGACTTCGAGGAAGCGCATCTTGAAGTAGCGGCCCTTGATGGCGCCGAATTCCGGACCCGGCGCCTTGCGGTCGGCCAGGCGCGCCACCGCCGCATGCGCGACGTGGCGGTCGAGCGCGACATAGCTGGCAAACTCGGTAACATTGATCTTGCCCACTTGTTCCTTGGTCAGACCAGCGTCGCCGGTGAGCGCGCCGAGGATGTCGCCCGGGCGCAGCTTGGCTTTCTTGCCGCCCGCGATGTGCAGGGTCAGCATCGGCGCCGGCGCAGCCGGTTCCGGATGTTCGCCGAGTTCGTCGAGTGGATGCCAGCCGGCCGGCATGTCCTGGTATTCCTCGATCAGGCGCACCCATTTCTTTTCGTTCGGCGCGGCCAAGGTCAGGGCCAGGCCCATTTCGCCGCCGCGGCCGGTGCGGCCGATGCGGTGCACGTGCACTTCCGGATCCTTCGAGACGTCGGCGTTGATGACGGTGTCGAGGTTGGCGATGTCGAGGCCGCGCGCGGCGACGTCGGTGGCAACCAGCACCGAGCAGCTGCGATTCGCGAACAGCACCAGGATCTCGTCGCGCTCCCATTGCTCCAGCTCGCCGTACAGGGCAAGCGCGGAGAAACCTTGATCGCGCAGGTGGTCGGCCAGTTCGCGGCAATGCGCCTTGGTATTGCAAAAGGCGAGGGTGGAGACCGGTTGGTAGTGCTTGAGCAGTTTCGCGACGGCTTCGTCGCGGCCTTCGAAGCCGATCTCGTAGAAGCGCTGTTCGATCTTTTCCGCGCTGTGCTGGCTCTCGACCGCGACCTCGAGCGGGTCGCGCAGGAAGCCGGCGGTGGCGAAGCGGATGTCGTCTGGGTAGGTGGCCGAGAACAGCAGGGTCTGGCGGCGCGCCGGGCAGGCGCTGACGATGCCGGCGATCTCGTCGTAGAAACCCATGTCGGTCATGCGGTCGGCTTCGTCCAGCACCAGGGTTTGCACCTTGGACAGGTCGAGGGTGGCGCGGCCGAGGTGGTCGCGGATGCGGCCCGGAGTGCCAACCACGATGTGGGCGCCGTGCTCAAGCGAGGCGATCTGCGGACGCATGGCGACGCCGCCGGTGAGGGTGAGGATCTTGACGTTGCCGACGCCGCGCGCCAGACGGCGCAGCTCGCCGGCGACCTGGTCGGCCAGTTCGCGGGTCGGGCACAGGACCAGGCCCTGCACCGCGAACCAGGCCGGATTGAGCGTGTGCAGGAGGCCGATGCCGAAGGCGGCGGTCTTGCCGCTGCCGGTCTTGGCCTGGGCGATCAGGTCGCGGCCCTCCAGCACGGCCGGCAGGGTCTCGGCCTGGATCGGCGTCATCGCGTGGTAGCCCAGCGTGGCGAGGTTGGCGAGGAAACGCGGCGCCAGCGGCAGCGAAGTGAAAGGAGCTTGGGTGTGCATGGTAGTCGAGCCAGGGCCGAAGGCCAATGAACCGGACTACGTCGAGGCCGGCGCCCAGACCGGCAGGCCGGTCAGGTCAAGTTTGTCGTCGCGGCGCCAGACGGGCAGGCCGGTAGCGTCGGTTTCATCGAGCAATTCCAGCTGTTCCTGCTTGAGAGAGACACGGCGCGACCGGGGAGCGGCGCGCTTCGCTTCGACAACGGGAGCGGGCGGGGCAGCCGGCTCGAAGCCCGGCAGATCGATCGTCGCGTTGTCTTTCTTGTCTCTCATGAGCATTTACTGCAAAGCTTTTGCTGCCGGCAGTACACCGTGCTGCTTTTGCCGCCGTAGAAAACAAAAGCCCGGCTGCAAGAGTCGGGCTTTTGTACGGTATTTGGTTGCGGGGACAGGATTTGAACCTGTGACCTTCGGGTTATGAGCCCGACGAGCTGCCAGACTGCTCCACCCCGCAGCGCAATTATAGCGGGTTGCGGGCGCGGATGCAAACTACAGATTCAGCCGGCTGCGCGCAGGCGCCACAGCGAGGTGATTTCCTTGGCGCGCGCCGCATGCAGCGGGTCGTCGGCATCGCTCGCCTTGCCGTGGGTCGGACGCACATCGTGGCGCGCGATGACCTCCAGACGGGCAGCAGCTATCCAGCCCAGCAATTGTTCGCGCGGGCGCAGGCCCAGGTGCTCGGCCAGGTCGGACACGATCAGCCAGCCTTCGCCACCCGGTTCCAGGTGCTCGGCCAGGCCGTTCAGGAAACCCTTGAGCATGCGGCTGTCCGGATCGTAGATGGCGTATTCGATGGCCGAGCTTGGTTTGCCCGGCAGCCAGGGCGGATTGCACACCACCAGCGGCGCGCGGCCCTCGGGGAACAGGTCGGCCTCGACCACCTCGACCGAATGCGCCAGGCCGAGGCGCGCGATGTTCTCGCGCGCGCAGCCGATCGCGCGGGCATCCATGTCGGTTGCCAGCACCCGTGCGATGCCGCGCCGCGCCAGCACTGCCGACAGCACGCCGGTGCCGGCGCCGATGTCGAAGGCCAGCTTGACGCCACGCGCCAGGGGCGCCTGCGCCACCAGTTCGACGTACTCGCCGCGCACCGGCGAGAACACGCCGTACCAGGGGTGGATCCGGTCGTCGAGCGCGGCGATCGGCACGCCCTTGCGCCGCCACTCGTGGGCGCCGATCACGCCCAGCAGTTCGCGCAGCGAGGCGACATAGGGCGACATGGCCGGGCCGTAGGCTTCGACGCATGCCTCGTGGACCTCGGGCGCACGGCGCAAGGGGATCACGTGGCCGGCCTCGAACGGGATCAGGAGCATGGCCAGGGTACGGGCGCGCTGCAGCTGCTGCAGGCGGTGGCGGTGGAACAGTTCGGTTGGGGTCGGGGTGCTGCCCGGCTTGGCCTTGCCGCGGCGCGCGCGATCGCTTTTATGGTCGACCCGGCGCACCAGTGCATTGAGCAGCTGGCGTGCGTTCTGGAAGTCCCCGCGCCACAGCAGGGCGGTGCCGTCCAGCGCCAGGCGGTAGGCCGCGTCGGCGTTCATGGTGTCGTCGGCGATGACGACCTTTTTTGGGGCCGGCCAGCCGCTTTCCGAGCGCCATTGGGCGCTGCGCTCGACGCCGCCTTCCTGCCACGTGATCTGGCTCATCGCTGGCCGATCAATGGTGGTGATGCCAGTTGCCGTCGCTCGATTCGAGGAAGGACTTCACGGCCTCCGGGCTGCCGGTGGCGTGGCGCTTGATCTCGCCGCAGCCGCAGATGCCCTGGTAGGGCTGGATGTGCGAGCAGGCCGAGACCTTTTGCAGGAAGACCTTGACCGGTTTGGTGCAGTTGGTGCACTTGAAGGTGAGGGTGCGGGCGGGTTTCATGGTGGTCCAAATAGAAGCGTGCAAAGGGTGCATTGTACTAGGGATGCCTGCGCCAAGGCAGGCTTGACGCTGCTGATCGCGCCGGGCTTGTGCAAACCGGTTGCTAGACTGGCAGGCGCCGCGTTTCAGTGTCGGTTGCCCTCGCGGGCGGCCGGGTAGCGGTAGTGGCCCGTGATTGGCCAGGCGAACAGGCGGTCTTCCATGCGGGTGCCGGCGCCGATGTTGTGGATGACGAGGGGAACACCCTGCGGCGTACGTTCGTCAGCAACCAGGCCAATGTGGGGGACGCCGGGCGGCACCGTCCGGGTCACGATGTCGCCGGGCGCATAGTCTCCTGCGGCTTCGCTCACGGGTAGCGATTGTCCGTGGCGGGTGAAGAAGACGGCCAGGTTCGGCACCCTGCGGTGGTCGATGTTCGGATCGGGACGCTTGAGGCCCCAGTTGGAATGCGGATAGGCCTTCCAGGCCGCCTTCATGTCGCGGTGGACAAGTTCCTGCAGATCGATATCGACGCGCCGCAAGGCCCGGATCACGACGTCGGTGCAGACGCCGCGCTCGAGCGGGGCGTCGCCGCGGGGGTAGGCCAGCTTCTGGTAAGCGGGGTCGTACATCAGGGTCACGCCGATCTGTTCCTTGGCGGCGGCGACCACTTGCTGTTGTGGTCCGGCGCCCGCGGCGGCGGCCGGGCCGGCATTCAGCAAGCCCAGGCTCAAGATGGCGGTGCGAGCAGCCAGGGAGCGCTGCCTCACGGTGAGCGGTGGGGCACGGCGCGGTTCGATGGGATAAAAACGCATTCGTGTCTCCTTTTCATCGCTTGTAAAGTCTGCATTGCCAAACCGTGCATGAAGCAAGGTCCTTGAGCGAGGCGCCAAGCGCTTTTTGTAACGTGGGCGGGTCGGTATGGCAAAGGGACATGGGTAACACTTCTCGCTGTGCCATACCGGGTTGCCGCCCACGCGTCCGAACCTAACGCGCAGGCCCGCGCGCATGATTTGAACGCGTGGGCGGAGGACTGCCGACCCTACAGTACCAAATTATTCGACCACAACGCTGCTGCTTCCGCCGCCACCCGGCCGCACCAGCACCTTGGTGGCGATCCGTTCGGTCATTTCCTGCACGTGCGAAATGACGCCTACCTTGCGGCCCATCGATTGCAGGGCGTCGAGCGCGTCCATCGCGATGCCCAGGGTTTCGCTGTCGAGCGAGCCGAAGCCTTCGTCGATGAACAGCGATTCGACCCGCACCCGGTTCGAGGACAGCGAGGCCAGGCCCAGCGCCAGCGCCAGCGAGACCAGGAAGGATTCGCCGCCGGACAGGGAATTCACCGAGCGCACTTCGCCGCCCATGTCCTGGTCGCGCACCATCAGCGCAAGCGAGGGGGCGCCACCGTTGCTGACGCGCTCGAGGCGGTAGCGCCGCGCCAGCTGGGCCAGGTGGGCGTTGGCATAGCCGAGCAGCACGTCGAGCGTGAATTGCTGGGCGTAGTTGCGGAAACGCTTGCCGTCGTGCGAGCCGATCAGCTCGGACAGCTTGCCCCAGCGTTTTTCCTCGGCTTGCTGGCGCTCGACCTCGGCCATCACGGCCTGTGCCTGGACCCGGCGCGTATCGTCCTGGGCGGCGCGCATGCGCAGCTCGGTGGCGAGGTCATGGGCGGCGCGGCGCTCGCTCCCCAACGCCTCGACCGCCGCGGCGACGGTCTCGGCCGACAGGCCGCTTTCCGGCTGGCCCTCGGCGTGCAGGGCGCGCTGGGCGCGGCGTTCGGCCAGCACGGTGGCGGCGCTGGCGGCCTGGGACTCGAGCGCGCCGAGGGCAGCGCGTTCCTGCGCCAGCCAGGTGCTGCCGACTGCCAGCAGCTGGCCCAGCTCGGCGGCGTCGCCGACCGGGTCGAGGCCGCTGCCGGGCTCTTCGCTGCGGCGGCGGTAGTCTTCCAGCCAGTCGGCGAGGGTGGCCGCGGCCCGGGCGCCGGCCGTGTCCAGGGCAGCGATGTGTTCGTTCAGCTGGGCCAGGGCGGTGCGGGCGCTGGCTTCGCGCTGGTTGATCTCGTTGATGCTGGCCTGGCGCGCACTGAGGGCGTTGCGGGCGGAGGCGACGGCGGATGCCAGCTCCTGCTCGACTTCGGCGACCGGCCGGCCCTGCCACAGGGCGGCGCGCTCGCTGCGGCGGGCGCTGAGCTCCTCGTCGATGCGCTTGAACTCGGCGGCGACCCCGGCGCCGTGGCGGTCGCCCTGGGCGATGCGCGCCAGGGCCCCGGCCACTTCGGCCTCGAGGGTGGCGGCGCTAGCGGCGCTGCGGGTGTGCAGGACAGTCTGTTCCTGCCATTGCGCGGCTTCCTGCGCCCGCGCGCCGCGCCAGGCATCCAGGCCGTGGCGCCAGGCGTCCTGCCAGGCGTCGCCGACGGCGTCCGCCAGCACCGGGTCGAGTTCGCCCAGGGCGGCGGCCAGCTGGGCGGCGGCCGCTTCATGCTGGACGGTACGGGCGCGCAGCTCGGACTGCAGGCGCGCGCCGGCTTCCTTGGCGGCATCGAAAGACTGGCGCAGTCGCGCGTGCTCCGCCTGGCTACGGTCGTAGGCGGCCTGGGCGGCATCGCGCGCCTGGGCCGCGCGGCGCAGCGAGGCGCCGCGTACATCGAGGGCGGCCAGCGCGTCGCGCACGCTCTCCCGCGCCGTGGCGAACCAGGCGGCGCGCTCGGCCTCAAGCGGAGTCTCGCGCGCCAGCGGCTCGGCGCTCCACTCGGCCTCGAGTTCCTCGACCAGCCGCGCCAGGCCCGCGCGCTCGCGCTGCAGGCCGGCCAGGCCTTCGCTCGTGGCCGCCAAGGTAGCGGCTTGTGCGGCCTGGGCCGCTTCGTTGTCGCGCACCCGGTCGCGGCACCCTGCGATTTCGCGGCGCAGGTTGGCCAGCATCGTGCGCAGCACGTCCTGGCGGCCGTCGTCGCGGTAGGGGTGGTCATGGGCGCCGCAAACCGGGCAGGGCGTGTCGTCCTCGAGGGTGGCGCGCAGCTCTTCGACATCGGCGGCGCAGGCCAGCTCGGCTGCGGACAGGGATTTCTCGGCTTGCTGCATGGCCGCGAACAGGGACGGGGCGGCGGCGCGCGCTTCGTCGAGCAGGCGGGCGGCGCCGGCGCGCGCCATGTCGACGCGGTCCAGCTCGCTACTAGTGTCGCGCAATTCCTGGCGCGTGGTGACGAGGGCGGTCCAGGCCTTCTCGGCGGCGGCCACGCTTTCGCGGCGTGCGTCGAGCGCCTGGCGTTCCTGGTCCAGGGCCTGCGGGTCGATCGCCTCCAGGGCCGCCATCGCTGCACGGCGCGCCGTGTCCTGGGTGTCGAGAAGTGCGGTGGCGTTCGCCAGCGCGAGCGTGGCGGCGCCTTCTGCATCGGCCGCTTGCGCCGCCTGGCGGCTGGCCGTCGCCAGGGCTTCGCGCGCGGCGGCGTCCTGCGTCACCAGCTGTCCGGCTTGCGTCAAGAGCTTGTCCCAGCGCGGCCATTGGATTGCCATCGGCTCGAGGCGCGCATGCGCACCCAGCCAGCCGGCGGCGGTATCGCGCTGGCGGCTGGCGGCATCCAGCTCCGCGGCCTTGGCCTGATGCACCGCGCGCGCCTGGCGCGCGTCGTCGCGGGCGCCCGCCAGGGCAGTAGCGGCCTGGGCGTGCGAGGGCGCCTGGGTGGCGATGGCCGCGTCCAGGGCCTTGGCGGCATCGAGCTGGGGCGCGGCGCCGCGCAGAGCCGATTCCGTGGTCTCGACGGCGGCCAGGGCCGCATCGACGTCGAGCACCGCCTGGCGCCGCGCCTCGATGGCGACGGCGAGGCCGGATTCGAGCTTGGCGCCCGATTCGACGGCCACCTTGCGCTCTTCTTCCAGGCGCACGATGTCCGCCACCAGCGGGCGCGCCGGCTGCACCGCGTCGAGGGTGGCCAGGCGCTGGCGCCGCCCGCCAGACTCCTGCTGCGCGGCCTGGGCGCTCGCCAGGGACTCGACCGCCTGGGTTTCGCTCGCCGCCAGTTTCATCGCTTCCTGGTGCCAGCGCAGTTCCTGTTCGAGGGCGGAACGGCGCGCATCGGCCGCTTCCAACGCTAGCTCGGCGGTGGCGCGCTCGGCGTCGAGTTTCTCGCGTTCTTCCGGCGGCAGCGGCGCCTGGTGCGCCAGCTGGGAGGTGAGCAGCCTGGTGCGTTCCAGCTCGGCCCGGTAGCGCTCGAAGGCGCGCCGGGAAATCTCGGAATAGACCGTGGTGCCGGTCAGGGTTTCGAGCAGCTCGCCGCGTTCGTTCTCGTCGGTCTTGAGGAAGGCCGAAAATTCGTTCTGGGCCAGCAGCACGGCGCGCGTGAACTGCTCGAAGGACAGGCCGATGCGCGCCACGATCTCGTTCGCGACCTCGGTCTTGGTGCCGCCCAGCGGATCGAGTTCGGGCAGGCGGTGCAGGGTCATCTTCGATGGCTGCAGGGCGCCGCCCGGCTTGCCGTAGGCGCGCCGCACGCTCCAGCGCGCGCGGTAGCGGATGTCGTCGTTGCCGGCGAAGTCGACCTCGGACCAGGCCTCGGCGGCGCCGCGCCGCAGCAGGGTGCGCGGGTCGAGTGCCGAGACCGTATCCGCACCGACGTCGGGCAGCTGGCTGCCGGCGCGCTTGAGCAGGCGCGGGGTGGCGTCGTACAGGGCCAGGCAGAGGGCGTCGAGCAGGGTGCTCTTGCCCGCGCCAGTGGGGCCGCTGATGGCGAACAGGCCGCTGGAGGCGAGTGGCTCGGCTTCGAAATCGACCTGGAATTCGCCCGCGAGCGAGGCCAGGTTCTTGCCGGCGATGCGCAGGATCCTCATGCGTCGTCTCCCAGCGCATGGGTGAGTTCGGCGAACGCGGCCAGCTGCTCGGGCGGGGCCTCGTCGCCGTAGCGCTGGGCCCACAGGCGGCGGAAGATGTCGTCCGGCTGCAGCTGGGCCAGCTGGTCGAGAGTCAGGGCCTGGTCCGGCTGGTCGGCAGGCGCATGGCGGCGCGTCGGTTCGATCTTGGCCAGGCGCACCGGCTTGCCGCCGAGCGCCGCCTCGACCTGGGCGCGCAGGCCCGGCTCGGGACCGTCGAGCAGCACCCGCACTTCCAGGAAGGGCTGGGCGTGCAGGGGTGCGTCCGGCAGTTCCAGCGCTTCCAGCGCGGCCAGGGCCTCGCTCAGCGGCGCGGGCTGGGCCGGCACGCGCAGCAGTTGCACGGCGCGCGGCACGGGGAGGGGCGTCACGGCGGCGACCGCCGGCCCGTCGAGGTCGATGCGCAGCACCTGGTGCTGGTAGCCGACCTCGGAAAACGACAACGGCAGCGGGCTGCCGCAATAGCGCCGGTGCTCGTGGCCTCCGACCTTCTGCGCCAGGTGCAGGTGGCCCAGCGCCACGTAGGCGACTTGCGGGTCGAACATCGAGGTCGGCAGCGCCTCCGAACCGCCGATCACGATACGGCGCTCGGAGTCCTGGGACGACTGGCCATCTACCATATGGCAATGGCCCATCGCCACGATGGCCTCGGCCCCGGTGCAGCGCGATTGCGCCAGCGCGAAGGCTTGCCGGTACAGCAGGGCGGTGCCGTGCAGGTAGGGATCGAGGGCTGTTTCCGCATCTTCCTTGATGGCGCGCGGCACGTCGCCCGGGCGCAGGAAGGGAATCGCCAGGCACCAGGCGGCGACCTGGCCGGCGCGGTCGCGCAGCGGCACCAGCAAGCGCTCGAGATCGATGGCGCCGTCCGGCGTGCGGCCGACGTTGCCGACCACGACCGTCCCATGCGCTTCCAGCAGCGGCGTCGGCGCTTCCAGGCGGCCCGGCGAATCGTGGTTGCCGGCGATGACCACCACCTGCAAATGCGGCACCCGCGCCTTGGCCTGCTGCAGGAAGCGGTAGAGCTGGCGATGCGCCGCGGCCGACGGGTTAGCATTGTCAAAGATATCCCCGGCAATGAGCAGTACGTCGATGTCCTCGACCGCGATCGTCTCCACCAGCCAGCCCAGGAAGCAGGCGTGCTCGTAGGCCCGGTCGAAGTTGTGCAGGGTCTGGCCCAGGTGCCAGTCGGAAGTATGGAGCAGCCGCATGGTTAAATTGGTAAGTCGGGGTCGGCGCTTACTATAGCGCAGACTGGCCGTATCGCCCAGAAAAGACTGTGTATTTTTACAGTAGTATTGGTTTGCTATTACGATGATGTCATGAGCGAAATCAAACTGACGAAGCCGGCCGCCCGCGCCCTGCACCTCGCGGCCCAGCAGATGCTGGGCCCGCCGCGCCGGCGCGCCGCCAAGGCCGACGTGCTGGCGGCGATCCGCCGCATGGGCATGTTGCAGATCGACACAATCAGCGTGGTGGCGCGCAGTCCCTACCTGGTGTTGTGGAGCCGCCTGGGCGACTACCAGCCGGCCTGGCTCGACGAGCTGCTGGCCGAGGGCGCCCTGTTCGAATACTGGGCGCACGAGGCCTGCTTCCTGCCGATCGAGGATTACGGGCTGTACCGCCATCGCATGCGCGATCCGGAAGCGATGGGCTGGAAATATTCGGCAACCTGGATGCGCGAGCGCGCCGCCGAGGTGGGGGCGCTGCTGGCGCACGTGCGCGCCAACGGCCCGGTGCGCTCGTCGGACTTCGAGCGCAGCGACGGCAAAGCCGGCGGCTGGTGGGAGTGGAAACCCGAGAAGCGCAGCCTCGAGGTGCTGTTCACGGCGGGCGAGTTGATGATCGCGCGCCGGCACAATTTCCAGCGCATCTATGACCTCGCCGAGCGCGTGCACCCGACCTGGCGCGACGAGCACACCCCGCCGCTCGATGCGGTGCGGCGCAATTTCGTGCTGCGGGCGGTGCGCGCGCTGGGGCTGGCCAAGGCGGCCTGGATTCCGGATTATCACCGCACGCGCAGGCCGCACCCGGACCCGGCCGCGTTGGCCGAGGAAGGCCTGTTGCTGCGCGCCCGTGTCGAGGGCTGGGACGAGCCGGTCTATATCCATCCGGACCATGCCGACCTGGCTCGGCGCGCCGCCGACGGCGAACTCAAGCCGAGCCTGACGACCCTGCTGTCGCCCTTCGATCCGATCGTCTGGGACCGCCGCCGCGCGCTCGAATTGTTCGGCTTCGATTACCGACTGGAGTGCTACACCCCGGCGGCAAAACGCCAGTACGGTTACTTCAGCTTGCCGATCCTGCGCCGCGGTGCGCTGGTGGGGCGGGTCGATGCGAAAGCCCACCGCAAGGCGGGCCGGTTCGAGCTGCGCAGCATCGTGCTGGAAGCCGGTGTGCGCCCGAGCGAGAGACTGGCGCGCGACGTGGCCGCGGCGGTCGAACGCTGCGCGCGCTGGCACGCTTGCCCGCAGGTACTTCTGAGCTGGGCCACGCCGGAAGCCTTCGGCGCGCTGCTCGCCGATGCGTTCGCGCAAGAAACGACGGGCGCATAAAGCGCAAAAAATATTTGGACATCGGCGTCCCCAAAAAGTCTCCAATGTCCACCGGGTCGAGTTTGCGGCACATCAAACTCGAAGCAAGGCATGTCTTTACACTACGAATTCCCATCGGCTGGCAAAACCAACAACACCAAGCCACCGTCCCGATAAAAGCCACCCCAGCCATCGCGCATCGGCCTACGCCGAGGCCCGGTGCTGGCGGAGCCATCTTGAGAGGAGACAAGGTGTTGACGTCAACCTATACGCTGGTCGCCCTGTCCATCGAGCAGGCGAGTGCACGCCATAGCCTGCAGACGCTGCTCGAACGCTGGCAGACGGTCAGCCGGGAGCATGCGGTTCCCACGCAACGCCAGCTGGAACTCGCTTGTGACGCCTTGCGCGTTACCTTTGATCAGTGTCATTGGCGCAAACTCGACAAGTTCGTGATTCCCGCACTGCGACGTGCCGGCGCGGGCCAGGCCCTGCTGGCCGAGCTCGACGCCCTGACCCTGGCTGCGATCGAGGCGCGCGCCGATGCGCATGCGGCGGCTGCGGTGCATGACGAGGGTTTCGCCGTTGCCGTCGAACGTTGCTGCCTGCACCTGCTCGAGCGGATCGAACGCGAGGAGCGCGAACTGTTCCCGCTGGCGCGCACCCACGTGCCGAGCGAAGTCTGGTTCGCCATCGCCAACCAGATGCTGGCCCATGAGGCCTGGCAGAACGAGAATCGGAGCTACCCGGCGGGGGCGATGCCGGCCGCCGCGCTGGCGCGCAGTTCCACCCGGCAGACAGCGATGATGTCGCCGTCCCTGCATGCGCCGCGCTATGCCGCGCACTGACGCCAGGGCAACGGGCGCTGGCGACGCAACAGACGAGAAAAAATCGCAGGCCCGATCGGCGTTTCCGGGCAAGCCCCGCTGTAGTTCTTTGCTATGATGGGGCTTTTGGAAGTGCGATTTCATCATGTTCGAATTCCTTTTCAAGCGGCAGGGTGGCGACAAGCCGGCCGGCGCTGCGGACGAACAAGCGGGCGCTGCGGCGGGGCAGGCGCGCGGCGCGTCCACGTCCGGCGGCCGGCCTGACGGCGCGGGAGGCGCCGGCGCACCCGCTCCGCGCGAGCGGCAGGCCGAACAGCTCAAGGCACTGGACGGCAACGAAGACGCCGCCGTCGCCTTCATCCTGTCTTCCGAATTTTCCGAACTGCGCCTGGCGGCGGCCGAACTGGTCCACAGCCGCGCGCAGCTCGAGCACGTCCATACCGCCATGCGCAACCTGGACCGCCGGGTCGCCAAGCTCATGCAGTCGCGCCTGGACGCGATCCGTCACCACGAAGCCGAGCTGCGCCGCGGCCAGGAAGCGCTGGCCCATGGCCGCAGCCTGTTGAACGACGAACTGCTGACCCCGAACCACGTCGCCGAGCTCGACCGCAAATGGGCGGTCACCAGGGCGCCCGAGCTGGCGGCCGAGTTCGATGCCGTCCGCACCGAGCTCGGCAAGCGGCTGGAAGACCAGGTGCTCTTGCAACGCGCGATGATCGACCGCCTGGCCGCGCTGCGCCAGCTGGAATCGGCCGCACTGGAGCCGGACGTCTTCGCGGCGCGCCTGGCGCAGCTGCAGGACGAGCAGGCCGCTGCGCTGGTTGCGCAGGGACACGCCTCGCTGCCGCGCGCGCTGGTAGCCGAGTTCGCCACCGAGCACGCACGCCTCGGCGCCAGCCTGGCGACGCTGGAGCAGGATCGCGCCGCACTGGCGGCGCGCGAAGCGGCCCTGGCCCATTGGCAGGCCCAGCCCGCTGCGGAATTGAAGTCGGACCTGGTGCGCAAGGAGTGGAGCCGCCTGCCGGCACTGCCCGCCGGCGCGCCGGGCGCCGAACTGCAACTCCGTTTCGACGCGCTGCTCGCGGCCTTGCCGCAGGAAACCCCTAAGCCGAAGGGCGAGCACAAGCAGCCGGCCGCCGCGGAAGCGCAGCCCAGGGCGGCCAAGCCGAACAAGGGCGCCGACCAGCATTTCCTCGACCGACTCGACGCCATGGAAGCGGCCCTGCAGCAAGGTTCGCTCGGCACTGCCGCCGAACTCGACAAGTCGCTGAAGGACAGCAAGGACAAGGGCATGCGCCTGACCCAGACCCAAGCCGACCGCCTGGCGCATGTGCGCGCCGAGCTCAAGCGCTTGTCGGACTGGGCGCGCTGGGGCGGCAACGTGTCGCGCGAGGAATTGATCAAGTCAGTCGAGACGCTCGCGACCCAGAGCCTGGCGATGAGCGAACTGGCCAAGAAGGTCGGCAGCATGCGCGAACGCTGGAAGGCCCTCGACAGCCTGTCCGGCCCCGCGCCGCGTTCGCTGTGGGAGCGTTTCGATGCCGCCTGCAGCGCGGCTTATGCGCCGGCCGCCGCCCACTTCCGCCACCTGGCCGACGAGCGCCACGCGAATGCGGCGCGCGGCCAGGCCCTGGTCGAGGAAGCGCAGGCGGAGATCGCCCGCCTGGCCGACGGCAGCGCCGACTGGAAACATGTCTCCGGTACGGTGCAGCGCCTGCGCACCGCCTGGAGCCACCTCGGCGCGATCGACCGCAAGGACAAGAAACGTCTCGACGGCTTGTTCTCCGACGCCCTGAACACGCTGCAGCGTCCGCTCGAGCAACAGCGCAAGGGTGAGATGGCCGTGCGCGAACAATTGATTGAAGAAGCGCTCGGACTCGACCCGCACGACCGCCACGCGGTCGACGCCCTGCGCAACCTGCAGGCCCGCTGGCAGGAACATGCGCGCGCCGTGCCGCTCGAACGCAAGGCCGAGCAGGCGCTGTGGCAGCGCTTCCGCGCCGCCTGCGACGCCCTGTTCGCCGAACGCAAGGAGCATGCGCACGCGCTTGACACCGAGCGCCGCGCCCACGAAAGCGCGAAGGAAGCGGTGTGCGCACGCCTGGAAGCGGCGGCGGCCGACGCGACACCAGGCAGCGCCGGCAAGCTGCTGCGCGAGGCGGCCGCCGAATGGCAGTCCATCGGGCCGGTGCCGCGCGCCCATGAGGCGCGCCTCGAGAAGCGCTACCACGCCGCGATCGCCAGCGTGCAGCATCACGCCGACGTGGCGCGCCGCGCCGCCGGGCTGGCCCTGGCCGGCGCCGTGCGCGACAAGCTGCGCCTGATCCAGGCGCTCGAGGCGGCGCTGGTCAATCCCGACGCCCAGACCAATCCCGCCGACTGGCACGCACGCTGGGGGGCATTGCTGCCGCTTGAAGGTGGCTTCGAAGACGTGCTGCGGCGCCGCTTCGATGCGGCGCTGGCGGCGCTGGAAAACGGACGCGACGCCTACGCCGGTCAACTGGAAGCGAACCGCGAACGCCTGTTGCACGAGCTGCTGCGCCTCGAGATCGCGGCCGGCATCGACAGCGGCGCGGAATTCGCGCGCGAGCGCCTGAAACTGCAGGTCGAAGTGTTGCAGAGTTCGCTGAAGTCGGGCCAGAAGCCGGGGGCGCAGGCGACCAGCCTGCGCGAGCTGCTCGGCGTACCGGCGCTGGCCGACGCCCGCACCGAGTCGCGCATCGAGCAATTGCTGATGCGCCAGGCAAAGGACGGCCGGTGAACGCGCCCCTGGCAAGCATCGACGCCCGCACCGAGATCCGCGTACAGGCAGAGGATTTCGACCTGTCGCGGGAGATCGCGCGCCTGCGCGAGAGCGACGGCCGGGTCGGCGCCGTGGTCAGTTTCGTCGGCACGGTGCGCGACCTGAACGAGGGCGCCACGGTCTCGGAGATGGAGCTGGAACACTATCCTGGCATGACGGAAAAGGCGCTGGAAGACATCGTGGCCCAGGCGAGAAGCCGCTGGGCCTTGTATGGCGTGCTGGTGCTGCACCGGGTCGGGCGCTTGCAGCCGCTGGATCAGATCGTGCTGGTGGCCTGCGCCTCGGCGCACCGCGGCGAAGCCTTCGCCGCCTGCGAATTCATCATGGACTACCTCAAGACCGACGCGCCGTTCTGGAAGAAGGAGCAGACGCCGCAGGGCGCACGCTGGGTCGACGCCCGCGCCAGCGACGACTCCGCCAAAGCCAAGTGGGCCGCTGATTGAGCTGGCTGGCCGTCGGGGCGGGCGCGGCGCTCGGCGCCTGGCTACGCTGGTGGCTGGGCATCTGGCTCGGCAGCCTGCACAACTATGTGCAAATCGGCACCCTGGCCGCCAACCTGGCCGGGGGCTACCTGGTCGGGCTGGCGCTGGCGTTCTTCACCAGCCATGCCGGGCTGGCGCCCGAGTGGCGCCTGTTCGCCGTCACCGGCTTCCTCGGCGGCTTGACGACTTTTTCCAGTTTTTCCGGCGAATCGGTGGTGTTGCTGCAACGGGGAGAAGTCGGCTGGGCGCTGGCGCACACGGCGCTGCACCTGCTCGGTTCGCTGCTATTCTGCGCGGCCGGCTTCGCGACATGGCGCGCCTTGCGCGGCTGAGAGTATCGCCGGTTGATACTAATGCAGTTGCACAAGTGTGCTGTGGAAGTCCCGTGCTACCGTGGCTGCTCGTTCAATCACCCGAGGATCCGCCATGCAGACCACCATGCAAACGACCCAGCGTCCGACCGCCGCCTTCGTCGGCGCGTCCTGGGGCGCACTCCTGATCGGCGCCAGCGCTTACCTGATCGGCCTGTGGAACGCCCAGATGCAGCTCAACGAAAAAGGCTACTACCTGGCGCTGATCCTGTACGGCCTGTTCGCCGCGGTGTCGCTGCAGAAAACCGTGCGCGACCGCAGCGAGGGGCTGCGGGTCACCAATATGTATGTCGGCCTGTGCTGGATCTCGCTGATTGCTGCCATCCTGCTGCTGACGGTCGGCCTGTGGAACGCCACCCTGGCGCCCAGCGAAAAAGGTTTCTATGCCATGTCCTTCACCCTGAGCCTGTTCGCCGTCGTGGCCGTCCAGAAAAACGTGCGCGACGTGGCGGGTTTGAAGGACGATGAGTTGAAGCCTGAAATCCTCTAGCTTTTCCGGCTGAGCATTGCACATCTTGAAAACCGCTCGGTCATCCCAATTTTGCTCTCCAGTCAAGAACATCTCTAGGGAGCAAGACCATGCGGCAAGACAAACTGACGACCAAGCTCCAGGAAGCACTGGCGGATGCCCAGAGCCTGGCGGTCGGCAACGATAACCAGTACATCGATGCGGTGCACCTGCTCGTCGCCCTGCTGAACCAGGACGACGGCGGCGCCCGCTCTCTCCTGCAGCGTGCCGGCGTCAACGTCGGCGGGCTGACGAATGCCCTCAAGTCGGCACTGGAGCGCCAGCCCAAGGTGTCCGGCACCGGCGGCGACGTGCAGGTCGGACGCGAGCTGGTGTCCCTGCTGAACCTCGCGGACCGCGAGTCGCAGAAGCGCGGCGACCAGTTCCTGTCGTCGGAAATGGTGCTGCTGGCCCTCACCGAGGACAAGTCCGATGCCGGCCGCCTCGCGCGCGAGCACGGTCTGGCGCGCAAGTCGCTGGAATCCGCGATCTCCGCCGTGCGCGGCGGCGAATCGGTGAACTCGCAGGATGCCGAAGGCCAGCGCGAGTCGCTCAAAAAATACACCCTCGACCTCACCGAACGGGCGCGCATGGGCAAGCTCGACCCGGTGATCGGCCGCGACGACGAGATCCGCCGTGCGATCCAGGTGCTGCAACGCCGTTCGAAGAACAATCCGGTGCTGATCGGCGAGCCCGGGGTCGGCAAGACCGCCATCGTCGAGGGCCTGGCGCAGCGCATCGTGAATGGCGAGGTGCCCGATTCGCTCAAGGGCAAGCGCGTGCTGTCGCTCGACATGGCGGCCCTGCTGGCCGGCGCCAAGTACCGCGGCGAGTTCGAGGAACGGCTCAAAAGCGTGCTGAAGGAACTGGCCCAGGACGAGGGCCAGACCATCGTCTTCATCGACGAGCTGCACACCATGGTCGGCGCCGGCAAGGCCGAGGGCGCGATGGACGCCGGCAATATGCTGAAACCCGCCCTCGCGCGCGGCGAGCTGCACTGCGTCGGCGCGACCACCCTGGACGAGTACCGCAAGTACGTCGAGAAGGATGCGGCCCTCGAGCGCCGCTTCCAGAAGATCATCGTGGACGAGCCGAGCGTGGAGGCGACCATCGCCATCCTGCGCGGCCTGCAGGAAAAATACGAGCTGCACCACAAGGTCGAGATCACCGATCCGGCCATCATCGCCGCGGCGGAACTGTCGCATCGCTACATCAGCGACCGCTTCCTGCCGGACAAGGCGATCGACCTGATCGACGAGGCGGCCGCCAAGATCAAGATCGAGATCGACTCCAAGCCCGAAGTCATGGACAAGCTCGAACGCCGCCTGATCCAGCTGAAGATCGAGCGCGAAGCGGTGCGCAAGGAAACCGACGAGGCGTCGCAGCGCCGCCTCGAGCTGATCGGCGAAGAGATCGTGCGCCTGGAGCGCGAGTACAACGACTACGAGGAAATCCTGAAGGCCGAGAAAGCCGCCGTGCAGGGCACCGCCCACATCAAGGAAGAGATCGAGCGGGTGCGTCACCAGAGCGAGGAGGCCAAGCGCCAGGGCGACTACACCCGGATGTCCGAGCTGTTGTACGGCCGCCTGCCCGGACTCGAGGCGCAGCTGAAGCATGCCGAGGAGGCGGCGAACAGCGCCGAAGGCGAGGTCGCGAAACCGAAGCTGCTGCGCACCCAGGTCGGCGCCGAGGAAATCGCGGAAGTGGTGGCGCGTGCCACCGGCATCCCGGTCGCGCGCATGATGCAGGGCGAGCGCGACAAGCTGCTGCACATCGAGGACGAGCTGCACAAACGCGTGGTCGGCCAGGACGAGGCGATCGAGGCGGTGTCGGATGCGATCCGCCGCTCGCGCGCCGGGCTGTCCGATCCGAACAAGCCCTACGGTTCCTTCATGTTCCTGGGACCGACCGGCGTCGGCAAGACCGAATTGTGCAAGGCGCTGGCAAGCTTCCTGTTCGACACCGAAGAGTCGCTGATCCGCATCGACATGAGCGAATTCATGGAGAAGCATTCGGTCGCCAGGTTGATCGGCGCGCCGCCGGGCTACGTCGGCTACGAGGAGGGCGGCTATCTTACCGAAGCCGTGCGCCGCAAGCCCTACAGCGTGATCCTGCTGGACGAAATCGAGAAGGCGCATCCGGACGTGTTCAACGTCCTGCTGCAGGCGCTCGACGACGGCCGCATGACCGATGGCCAGGGCCGCACCGTGGACTTCAAGAACACGGTGATCGTGATGACCTCGAACCTGGGTTCGCACAAGATCCAGTCGATGGACAGCGACGAGCCGGCGGTGGTCAAGATGGCCGTGATGGCCGAGGTGCGCGGCCACTTCCGTCCCGAATTCGTCAACCGCATCGACGAGATCGTGGTGTTCCATGCGCTCGACGAGAAGAACATCGGGGCGATTGCCAAGATCCAGCTGGCCGGCCTGGAGCAGCGCCTGGCCAAGATGGAGATGGGCCTGGACATCGACGACGCCGCCCTGCAGAAAATCGCGGAAGCCGGCTTCGACCCGATCTACGGCGCGCGTCCGCTCAAGCGCGCGATCCAGCAGCAGATCGAGAATCCGCTGTCGAAGGCCATCCTGGCCGGCAAGTTCGGGCCGAAGGACACGATCCCGGTGCGGGTGCGTGGTGGCGAGCTGGTGTTTGGCGAGCCGCTGGTCGAGCTGGCCAAGTAAGCGAACTTTCCTAAGTGAAACGGCGCGTCCGCAAGGACTGCGCCGTTTTTTTCGTTTTTAATGGATGACCAAGCACCTGCATGGGGCGTGAATTCCACATTGTGAAATTCGGGGAGCGCATTGCGAAATGTGCAGCAATCGCGGCGCTTAACGCGCTCTCATCGTGAGAAACAGCATGCCACATCATGAAATTAAGTTGGCAAGTCATTGAAAATGCAGGAATTAAAAATGTTTTGATATCTTATATAAGAGTTGTTGTGCTGTGCACAAACCGGATTATGATGATCTCAACGGATTCCATCGCAAACGCTTATTTTTAATCGTTCTACTTCATCCAGGAGAAACAGCATGGCAACGCGTGAACAACAGATCGCCCAACTCCAGCAAGACTGGGACAGCAACCCACGCTGGAAAGGTATTACCCGCAACTACACGGCGGCCGACGTGGTCAAGCTGCGCGGCTCGGTCCAGATCGAGCACACCCTGGCCAAGCGTGGCGCCGAGAAGCTGTGGGACCTGGTGAATAACGAGCCCTACGTCAATGCGCTCGGCGCCCTGACCGGTAACCAGGCCATGCAGCAGGTGAAGGCCGGCCTGAAAGCGATCTACCTGTCCGGCTGGCAGGTGGCGGGCGATGCCAACGTTGCCGGCGAAATGTATCCGGACCAATCGCTGTACCCGGCCAATTCGGTGCCGCTGGTCGTGCGCCGCATCAACAACACCTTCCAGCGCGCCGACCAGATCCAGTGGTCCGAAGGCAAGGACGACATCGATTACTTCGCCCCCATCGTGGCCGATGCCGAAGCCGGCTTCGGCGGCGTGCTGAACGCTTTCGAGCTGATGAAGTCGATGATCGACGCGGGCGCCGCCGGCGTGCACTTCGAGGATCAACTGGCCTCGGTCAAGAAATGCGGCCACATGGGCGGCAAGGTGCTGGTGCCGAGCCGTGAAGCGGTCGAGAAGCTGAATGCCGCGCGCCTGGCCGCCGACGTGATGGGCACCCCGACCCTGGTGATCGCCCGCACCGACGCCGAAGCGGCCGACCTCCTGACCTCGGACGTCGATCCGATCGACCAGCCCTTCTGCACCGGCGAGCGCACCGTCGAAGGCTTCTATCGTGTGAAGCCGGGTGTCGAGCAGGCGATCTCGCGCGGCCTGGCCTATGCGCCGTTCGCCGACCTGGTGTGGTGCGAGACCGGCAAGCCGGACCTGGCGTTCGCGAAACGCTTCGCCGAGGCGATCCACGCCAAGTTCCCGGGCAAGATGCTGGCCTATAACTGCTCGCCTTCGTTCAACTGGAAGAAGAACCTGGACGACGCGACCATTGCCAAGTTCCAGAAGGAACTGGGCGCGATGGGCTACAAGTTCCAGTTCATCACCCTGGCCGGCTTCCACGCGCTGAACTACGGCATGTTCAACCTGGCCCACGGCTACGCCCGCCGCGGCATGTCGGCTTTTGTGGAGCTGCAGGAAGCGGAATTCGCCGCCGCCGAAAAGGGCTTTACTGCCGTCAAGCACCAGCGCGAAGTCGGCACCGGCTACTTCGATGCGGTGACCCAGACCATCCAGCAGAACCAGAGCTCGACCACGGCGCTGCACGGGTCGACCGAGGACGAGCAGTTCTTTGATGAGAAGAAGGTCGCGTAAGTCATCAAGCTGCTCCCGGAAGCGCCGCAGTGCCCGCAAGGGACTGCGGCGTTTTTCATGGATGGCCCGGCAAGGCGCGATGTAGTGGATAATGGCGGCAATTTCGCCGTGTTACCACGGCACCGACTCTCTTCTCAGGAATTCCAGCTTATGTTGAGCTACCGCCACGCCTTCCACGCGGGTAATCACGCCGATGTCCTCAAGCATTTTGTCCAGGTTCAGCTGCACCTGTACATGAACCAGAAGGACGCCGCCTACACCTATATCGATACCCACTCGGGCGCGGGCGTGTATGCCCTCGACAGTTTCCAGGCCACCAAGACTGCGGAATTCGACACCGGCATCGGCCCGCTGTGGAACGTGAGCGAGGTGCCGGAGGCATTGAAACCCTACCTGGACCTGGTCAAGTCGATGAACCCGAGCGGCAAGATGCGCTACTACCCGGGCTCGCCCTATGTCGCCGACCAGATGTCGCGCATGGAAGACCGGCTGCGCCTGTTCGAACTGCACCCGGCCGACGTCAGGATCCTGAGCGAAAACGTGCGCAAGGCCGAGGCGCACCGGGCCGAGCAGGGCGAGCGGGCGCGCGGCAAGCGCGTCATCGTCGAGCATGGCGATGGTTTCCAGAGTCTGAAAAAGCTGCTGCCGCCGCCGTCGCGCCGGGCGCTGGTGCTGGTCGACCCACCCTACGAAATCAAGGACGATTACCTGAAGGTGCGCGATGCGCTGAACGATGCGCTGGGGCGCTTCCCGAGCGGCATGTTCGCGGTCTGGTACCCGGTGCTGCAGCGCATGGAATCGCGCCAGTTCCCCGACAAGCTCAAGCGCCTGCCGGCCAAGGAGTGGCTGAACGTCACCTTGACGATCTCGACCCCGGGCCCGGATGGCGTCGGTCTGCACAGCAGCGGCATGTTCATCCTGAATCCGCCTTATACCCTGGAGCCCATGTTGCGCGAGACCTTGCCCTTCCTGGTGCAGGTGCTGGGCAAGGACAGCGGCGCCCGCTTCACGATCGAGACCGGCACCCAGGTGACCGGCACGGCCGGCCTGCGCGAGACCGGTGGCGGGCCGCGCGCGCCGATCGGCAATGCGCGCCGCGCCAGCCCGCTGTCGGGCAAGGGCAGCCTGCGCCTGCCGGGCCAGAGCATGGTGCGCGAGGAAGAAAAGGACAAGCCGGCCGCCGCGCCGGCGAAGCCGCGCCGCGCCTGGCATCCTGAAGGCGGCGCCAAGCCGCAGGGCGCCGCACCGGGAGGGGCCGCGCGCACCTCGCGCCCGGCTGCTGCCGATGGCCGCGCGCCGCGCACCGCCGGCCCGCGCCAGGGCGGCCCGCGCTCGGGCGGCGGCGGCAAGCGCTAGGGTGCGATTCGATGCAAAAATGCTAAGGTTGGCGTTTTTGTAGTATAGTTTTCAAGGCGGGCCTGCGTGCCTGTCTGGCAGGCCCGTGCATGCCGCAACAGTTTCCCAGGAGTTTTTTGATGCATGCCGAAGCAACGGCAGCGGCATCCGTGCCGTCCAACGATTTTTTCCTCGCGCGTCAGCCCATCCTCGGCCGGGACCAGCATCTCGTGGCATTCGAGCTGCTGTTCCGCGCCGCCGGCGAAGATGACGACGCGAAGCTGACCGACAACGCCGCGGCCACGGCGGCGGTCATCTCGCATGCATCCCAGCTCGGTATGGAGCAGGTGGTGGGCGACCTATTGGCGTTCGTCAACGTCGACGAGGTCGTGCTGATGAGCGACTTCGTGCGCTTCCTGCCGCCACACAAAGTTATCCTCGAAATCCTGGAAACCGTCAAGCCGACTCAGGCGCTAGTGGCGCGTGTGCGCGAGCTGAAGGAACTCGGATTCAAGTTCGCCGTCGACGACGTGGTCGAACATTCCCCCGAGCTCGACCGGCTGGTTGGCCTGGTGGACGTCATCAAGGTCGACGTCAAGCTGGCGCCGCGCGACAAGCTGACGCAGCTGGTCGCGTCCTTGAGGGCGACCGGCAAGAAGCTGCTGGCGGAAAAGGTCGAGACCCTTGATGAATTCCGGCTGTGCATGGATTTAGGCTTCGAATACTTCCAGGGCTATTACTTTGCCCGGCCGGTGATCTTGTCCGGCAAGAAGATCACGCCGTCCGAGATGGCGGTGCTGAACCTGCTGGAGCTGCTGGGGTCGGATGCGGATGCCCAAGTGATCGAAACCGCCGTCAAGCGCGATGCCTTGATCAGCCTGAACCTGCTGCGCCTGGTGAACAGCCGCGCTGCGCCGGGGCCGCAGATCGAATCGCTGTCCCAGGCCCTGAGCCAGCTCGGCCGGCGCCAGTTGCAGCGCTGGCTGCAGATCCTGCTCTATACCACCGCCGGCGGCGTCGAACTGGCCTCGCCCCTGCTGCAACTGGCCACCACCCGCGGCAAGCTGCTCGAACTGATGACCCTGGCGCGCCGGCCGCAGGATGCGTCCAGCGCCGACCGCGCGTTCACGGTGGGGATCATGTCGCTGGCCGATGCGCTGTTCTCGATTCCGATGGCGGAGATCCTCGACAACGTCGAGATCGCCGAGGACGTGCGGATGGCGCTGCTGCATCGCGAGGGCGAGTTCGGCACCATGTTGCGCGTGGTCGAACTGCTGGAGGCGGCCGAGGGCGGCGTCAAGCTGGCGCAGGCGCTGCGCAAGCTGGGGCTCAGTGTGAAGCAGATGCGCGAGCTGGAGCTGGCGGCGTTCGATTGGGTGAGGGCGTTGACGCACGAGGGCCCCTCACCCTAAAAACCGTCATGCGCGCCACTGGCGCCCATGACCGGTACGACGGGTTGGCTCAGAGAATGCTTTTTCGGGCTAATCAGGCGTTACTGAGCAAGGAACAGAAAGACGGTCGGCTTCTTGTGAAAATCCGGTCCCTGGTCACCCGCCAGCGCCGCCTTCCACTTCGCCGCCGTCATTGTCCTGACCGACTCGCTCTCCAGCGACAAATCCGTCGCCACGCAAATCAGGGTCCCCGGCTGGCAACTCGCCACCAGCGCCTCCAGCATCTGCCCATTCCGATACGGTGTCTCGATCAGCAATTGCGTCTGCTTCTCGGCACGCGAACGCCCCTCCAGTTGCTGGATACGCTTGGTCCGTTGCGCCGCATCGGTCGGCAGATAGCCGTTGAACGCAAAGCTCTGCCCGTTCAACCCGCTCGCCATCACCGCCAGCAGCAACGACGACGGCCCGACCAGCGGCCGCACCGGGATGCCGTGCTGATGCGCCAGCCGCACCAGGTCGGCCCCGGGATCGGCCACTGCCGGCACGCCGGCTTCCGACACCAGCCCGGCATCGCGGCCGGCCAAGAGCGGCGCCAGCAACTGGGTGAGGGCGGCCGGCGGGGTGTTCACGTTCAGTTCGGCGATCTCGATTTCCTGCAGCGGCTTGGCCAGCGGATGGTCGAGCGCGATCAGTTTCAGGAAGGCGCGCGCGGTCTTGGCGTTCTCGGCCACGAAATAGTCGAGGCGCGACGTCAGCGCCTGCACCTGGTCAGGCAGGAGGGCGGAGAGGGCGCCGGAAACGGCAGTGGTGGGGCCGAGCGTGTTCGGGATCAGGTACAGGGTTCCAGGCATTTGTTTTTATTCACGTTCCAAAAAAGCGTACGCCGGCGCGGCGCAGCATGCCGGTCAGGGCAATCAGGGGCAGGCCGGTGAGGGCGGTCGGATCGTTCGATTCGATGCGTTCGATCAGGGCGATGCCCAGGCCCTCGTTCTTGGCGCTGCCGGCGCAGTCATAGGGTTGCTCGATGCGCAGGTAGGCGTCGAGCTCGGCGTCGGGCAGGTCACGGAAGTCGACGAACACCTGCACGTTTTCCACCTGGTCCGGCGCGTCCGCGCGGCCATCCCACAGGCACAGTGCCGTATGGAAGACCACGCGCCGTCCGCGCATCAGCTGCAATTGTTCCAGGGCGCGCGCATGGGTGCCCGGCTTGCCGATCTGCAGGCCGTCCAGCGTGGCGACCTGGTCCGAGCCGATCACCAGCGCGCCAGGCGCCTGACGCGCGACTGCCGCCGCCTTTTCGCGCGCCAGGCGCAGGGCGGTGTCCTGCGGCGCCTCGTCCGGTTGCGGGGTTTCGTCGATGTGCGGAGCGATCGCCTCGAAGGGCAGATGCAGGCGCGCCAGCAGTTCGCGCCGGTAGGCAGAGCTGGATGCGAGGATCAGGCGCGGCGGCGCGGAATTTGTTATCATAGATGGCTATCCAAGAATCAAAGCTATAAGTAAAGCCGATAGATTATGCAGTCTGGCAAGTTAATCTTATAATTGCCGCCATCCTGCAACGCCGGTCAGCCCAAAACGCCGTAAGTCTTTGACTCTGCTGGAACAAGCCTGTTATTATCGCAGGTTTTCCGGGGAAGTTTTCCAAATGAGCGCTTTTGTCATTGACGCCTTCGAGTTTTGCCGGAATAGCGGTCAGCGCGAGGGCACGACGCCCGTCGCCGAGATGCACCGCCTGGCAGCCGATTGCGCCGACAATTCCGGCGAGATCCACTGGTCGATCGACGGCGGCCTGACCAAGCAGGGCTATCCATCGATGACCCTGGCGGTTGCCGGTCCCGTGAAGCTGGTATGCCAGCGTTGCCTGACCCCGATGGACTACGAGATCGATTCGTCCACCATGCTGGTGCTCGGCAAGGACGACGAGGACGCCGACGGGATCGAGGAAGTCCTCGACGACGAGAGCATCGACGTGATCGTCGGCAGCCGCGAGTGCGATATCCGCCAGTTGCTGGAAGACGAAGCCCTGCTGGCGCTGCCGCAGGACCCGAAGCATGAGGTTTGTCCGGACACCAAGCTCCTGGACGCCCTGAGGCTGGAAAAGGTCTCGCCGTTCGCGGCACTGAAAAATCTCAAAACCGAATAAGTAGTACCGCAGTAACTGTCGTACGAAGCAGAACGTGTCAAACGCGTGCAGTAATCGAGTATGGCATTAGGTAGTTGAAGTAGCAGCATTAAACATGTCGGCAATGGACGGAGTAGTAGGAAATTGCCGCTGGGATACTCGATCTGCATGTATTTGCAAGTCGAATGTGTTAGAATTTTAGAACTTATGTATTAGGAGTCATCATGGCAGTTCAGCAGAATAAGAAGTCCCCGTCGAAGCGCGGCATGCACCGTTCGCACGATTTCCTGACCGCACCGAACCTGGCGGTCGAGCCGACCACCGGCGAAACCCACCTGCGTCACCACATCAGCCCGAACGGTTTCTACCGTGGCCGTAAAGTCCTGAAGACCAAGAACGACGAGTAATCTTCGTCTTGTCTTTCAGTACCATGAAAGCGGTGCAACGTATAATTTCTGCGTGGCGCCGCTTTTTCTTTAGCACGTTCGTTCGCATGTTCGTTCTTTGCGGCTGCAAATCTAGCTTGCACACCGTCATTTTGAATTGCGCGGAACCCGGCAGGCATCTAGCCACGCCCCGATCCCATCTTGCCGCCACCTTCGCGTGAGCCCGGCATCTTCCAGCAAATGACAATCACAATTTCCATTGACTGCATGGGCGGCGACCACGGCCCCTCAGTTACCATTCCGGCAGCCATCGCCTTCCTCAAGAAACAAGCCGACGTCCACCTGATCCTGGTGGGCCTGGAAGAGACCCTGCGCGCCGAACTCAAGAAGCACCACGCCGACGGCCATGCCCGCCTCACCGTCAAGAACGCCACCGAAATCGTCACCATGGACGATCCGCTCGAGATCGCCCTGCGCAAGAAAAAGGATTCGTCCATGCGCGTGGCCGTCGAGCTGGTCAAGGACGGCAGTGCGAACGCCAGCGTCTCGGCCGGCAATACCGGCGCGCTGATGGCGATCTCGCGCTACGTGCTCAAGACCATGGCCGGCGTCGACCGTCCGGCGATCTGCTCGATCATGCCGAACCAGAAGGGCGGCCCGACCTATATGCTCGACCTCGGCGCCAACGTCGACTGCGAGCCGCATCACCTGCACCAGTTCGCCGTCATGGGCTCGGTGCTGTGCTCGGCGATGGAAGGCATCCCGCGTCCGACCATCGGCCTGCTGAACGTCGGCACCGAGGACATCAAGGGCAACGACGTGGTCAAGGCCACCGGCGTGCTGTTGAAGGATGACCACGAGCGCGGAAAACTGAATTTCCACGGCAACGTGGAAGGCAACGACATCTTCAAGGGCACGGTCGACGTGGTGGTGTGCGACGGTTTCGTCGGCAATGTCACGCTCAAGGCCATCGAAGGCCTGTCGCGCTATTTCAAGTCGGTGCTCACCGAAAATTGGCTGACCATGCTGGGCGCGCTGCTGGCCCGCAAGTCGCTGAAAAAATTGAACCCGGAGCGCTACAACGGCGCCAGCCTGCTGGGCCTGAAGGGCCTGGTATTCAAGAGCCATGGCGGCGCCAACGCCTACGCCTTCGGCTGGGCGCTGCAACGCGCCTACGACGCAGCAAAATACGATGTACAAGAGCAGCTGTCGGCCTTGATCGCCGAACTGATGCCAACGTCACCCGGCCAGGCAAGCCAGGCCTAAGCAACCAAGCAGGATGGTGGAGAGATGACTGTCTACAGCAAGATTACCGGTACCGGCAGCTATCTGCCGGCGAACCGGGTCACCAATGAACAACTCGCCGCCCAGCTCGCCGAGCAGGGCGTCGAGACCTCCGACGAATGGATCGTCACGCGCAGCGGCATTTCCAGCCGCCACTATGCTGCGACCGGCGAAAACGCCTCCGACCTGGCCGTGCACGCCGCGCGCAAGGCGCTCGAGATGGCCGGCAAGCAGCCTGGCGACATCGACCTGGTGATCGTCGCCAGCTCGACCCCCGACTTCCATGGCAGCTTCCCGAGCACCGCCTGCATCGTACAGCAGAAGCTCGGCATGGCGAACCATTCCGCCGCGTTTGACGTTGCGGCCGTGTGCAGCGGCTTCGTGTATGCGGTCTCGACCGCCGACGCCTTCATCCGCGCCGGCGTCTACAAGCGCGTGCTGGTGATCGGCTCGGAAGTGTTTTCGCGCATCCTCGATTTCACTGACCGCACCACTTGCGTGCTGTTCGGCGACGGCGCCGGCGCCGTGGTGCTGGAAGCCTCGGAAGAGCCGGGCATCCTGGCCACCAAGCTGCACGCCGACGGCAGCCAGTCGCACATCCTGTCGATCCCGGGCAACCTGGCCGGCGGCGCGGTGGCGGGCAGCGGCTTCCTCTACATGGATGGCCCGGCGGTGTTCAAGCTGGCCGTCACCGTGCTGGAGGAAGTGGCGAAGGAAGCACTCGAGCACGCGCAGATGACGCCGGCGGATGTCGACTGGCTGATCCCGCACCAGGCCAACCTGCGCATCATGAAGGGCACGGCCAAGAAGCTGGGCCTGCCGATGGAAAAGATGGTCGTCACCGTCGACCAGCACGGCAATACCTCGGCCGCCTCGATCCCGCTGGCGCTCGACGCCGCGATGCGTGACGGCCGCATCCAGAAGGGCCAGAACGTGCTGATGGAAGGTGTTGGCGGCGGCTTTACCTGGGGCGCGATTCTCGCCCGTATGTAATTCCTTTTCCGAACAGAGAGAATAATAATGAGCAAATTCGCATTCCTGTTTACGGGCCAGGGCGCCCAGGCCGTCGGCATGCTGAACGGCTTCGCCGGCAACCCGGTGGTCGAGCAGACGGTCGCGGAAGCGTCCGACGCCCTCGGCTTCGACCTCGGCAAGCTGATCGCCGAAGGCCCGAAGGAAGACCTCGACCTCACCACCAACACCCAGCCGGTCATGCTGACCGCCGCGGTCGCCGTCTACCGCGCCTGGATCGCGGCCGGCGGCCCGGTCCCGAACATGGTAGCCGGCCACAGCCTGGGCGAGTACTCGGCCCTGGTCGCCGCCGGTGTCATCCAGTTCAAGGACGCGGTGCCGCTGGTGCGCTTCCGCGCCCAATCGATGCAGGACGCGGTGCCGGTCGGGCAGGGCGGCATGGCCGTCGTGCTGGGCTTGCAGGCCGACGACGTGCGCGCCGTCTGTGCGGAAGCCGCGCAAGGTGAAGTGGTGGAAGCCGTGAACTTCAACGAGCCGACCCAGATCGTCATCGCCGGCCACGCCGCCGCGATCGACCGCGCCTGCGAGATCGCCAAGGCGAAAGGCGCCAAGCGCGCCATGAAGCTGGCGGTGTCGGCGCCGTTCCATTCGTCCTTGCTCAAGCCGGCCTCGGACCGCCTGCGCGAGTACATGGAAACCATCGAATTCTCCACGCCGCGGATCGACTTGATCAACAACGTGGACGTCGCTATCCTGAACGATCCGGCTGCGATCAAGGACGCCCTGGTGCGCCAGGCCGCTGGCCCGGTGCGCTGGGTCGAGACCATGCAGAAGATGGCGGCAAGCGGCGTGACCCAGGTCATCGAATGCGCGCCGAGCAAGACCCTGATCGGCATGGCCAAGCGCATCGACGCCAACCTGGTCGGCGAAGCCCTGGTCGACCAGGCCGCGCTCGAGCGCGTGCTGGCCGCGGTCCAGGCAGCGTGACCCAAACCCATAACAAGAGGAACAGCATGAATCTCGAGAACCAAGTCGCCCTCGTCACCGGCGCATCGCGCGGCATCGGCAAGGCCATCGCGCTGGAACTGGCCCGTCAGGGCGCCAAAGTGGTCGGCACCGCCACCAGCGAAAGCGGCGCCGCTGCGATCACGGAATACTTGAGCGAATTCGGCGGCAAGGGCCTGGTCCTGAACGTCACCGACGCCGCCAACTGCGAAGCAGTCGTGAGCGAGGTGCAGAAGTCCTTCGGCAGCCTGGCTATCCTGGTGAACAATGCCGGCATCACCCAGGACAACCTGGCGATGCGCATGAAGGACGAGGAATGGGATTCGGTCATCCTGACCAACCTGAGCGCCGTCGGCCGCATGTCGCGCCTGGTGCTGCGCGGGATGATGAAGGCGAAACATGGCCGCATCATCAACATCACCTCGGTGGTGGGCGCCTCGGGCAATCCGGGCCAGATGAACTACGCCGCCGCCAAGGCCGGCGTGGCCGGCATGACCCGCGCCCTGGCGCGCGAGATCGGCAGCCGCAACATCACCGTCAACTGCGTGGCGCCGGGCTTCATCGATACCGACATGACCAAGGCGCTGGGCGAAGGCCAGCACGAGGCACTCTTGAGTCAGATTCCGCTGGGCCGCCTGGGCCAGCCGGAAGACATCGCCCATGCGGTGGCCTTCCTTTCCGGACCGCAGGCCGCATATATCACCGGCACCGAGCTGCACGTGAATGGCGGCATGTACATGAATTGATGGGCCAAATCGAAGCGAATCTCGCGATGCGTATTCTTATGCGAAGATAATCTGGCGTATTCGCTTCTTTTAGCTGTAATTTCGGTGGAAATACCTGCAATCGCCGAAAGTAGTTTTTCACCGCGCAAACCTGATAAAATGCGCGCACTTTCCGCAACACATACCTTAATGGAGCCATAACATGTCGGATATCGAACAACGCGTTAAAAAAATCGTCGCTGAGCAACTGGGTGTTGCAGAAGCAGACATCAAAATCGAATCCTCGTTCGTTGACGACCTCGGCGCTGACTCGCTGGACACCGTGGAACTGGTGATGGCACTGGAAGACGAGTTCGAAATGGAAATCCCTGACGAGCAGGCTGAGAAAATCACCACCGTCAAGCAAGCCATCGACTACGCCACCGCGCACGTCAAGGCCTAAGCTGTCGCTGTCGCTTCAAAAGTTTTTGGGAGAATCGCTTGAGTCGTTCACGCAATCGCCGTGTCGTCGTTACCGGCCTGGGCTGCATTTCACCAATCGGCAATACGATTGCCGAGGCGTGGGACGCGGCGCTGGCCGGTAAGTCGGGCATCGCCAACATTACCAAGTTCGATGCTTCGCAGTTCACGACCCGTTTCGCCGGCGAAGTGAAGAACTTCGTGGTCGAGGATTACCTGCCGGGCAAGGAAGGCCGTCATATGGATAGCTTTATCCATTACGGCATGGCCGCCGGCATCCAGGCCCTGCAGGATTCGGGCATCGTCGTGACCGAGGAAAACGCGGACCGCATCGGTGTGACCATCGGTTCGGGTATCGGCGGCCTGCCGATGATCGAAGCCACCAAGGAAGAATACACGGCCAAGGGTCCGCGCCGGATCTCGCCGTTCTTCGTGCCGGCCTCGATCATCAACATGATCTCGGGCGATCTCTCGATCAAATTCGGCCTGCGTGGCCCGAACCTGGCGATCGTCACCGCCTGCACCACCGGCCTGCACTGCATCGGCGCGGCTGCCCGCCTGATCGAATACGGCGATGCGGACGTGATGGTTGCCGGCGGCGCCGAATCGACCGTCTCGCCGCTGGGCCTGGGCGGGTTCGCCTCGGCACGCGCGCTGTCCACCCGCAATGACGACCCGACCACCGCGTCGCGTCCGTGGGACAAGGACCGCGACGGCTTCGTGCTGGGTGAGGGCGCCGGCGTCATGGTGCTCGAAGAGTACGAACACGCGGTCGCACGCGGCGCGAAGATCTATGCGGAAGTCATCGGCTTCGGCATGAGCGCGGACGCCAACCACATCACCTCGCCGGTCGAGGATGGCAGCGGCGCCGCCCGTTGCATGGTGGCGGCCCTGCACAACGCCGGCATCAACGCCAGCGAAGTCCACTACGTCAACGCGCACGGCACCTCGACGCCGCTGGGCGACGTGGCGGAAGTGCGCGGCATCAAGCGCGTCTTCGGCGACCATGCCAGGAACGGCCTGGTCGTGAACTCGACCAAGTCGATGACCGGCCACCTGCTCGGTGGCGCGGGCGGCCTGGAATCGGTGTTCACCGTGCTGGCGATGCATCACCAGGTGTCGCCGCCGACGATCAACATCTTCAACCAGGATCCGGAGTGCGACCTGGACTTCGTTGCCAACACGGCGCGCGACATGCGCATCGATTACGCGGTGAAGAACTCGTTCGGCTTCGGCGGTACCAACGGTACCCTCGTGTTCGCAAAAGTCTGAGCATTCGCTTGAACTGACAACGCCCATTCCGGTCTAAACCGGAATGGGCGTTTTTCTGCCACCGTTCCTCGGTCCGGCATTTTCCTCCTCCTGTCGTTCTCCCGCGCCATGTCGATCGCGCTGACCGTCGTCGTCCTGCCGTCGCGCTCCTTGCGCCTGCTCGCGGCCGGCTTCGGTGCGGCGCTGCTCGCGGCGGCGCTCGCCGCAGGCCTGCTGGCGCCCGCAGGTTTTACGGCTGGGGCCGTTGTCGTGGCTGCGCTGCTGTTCGCCGGCGTGTGCCTGCTGCATGCTGCGCTGCGTCCTGCAATGGTGCATCGCATTGATATTTCTGGAGTCGGTCGGATACGCCTGACGGTACAACAAGATGTGCGGTTCCTTGCCGCCGGCGGCATGCCTGTCGCGCTCCTGTCCGGTTCCACCTTGTGGCCGCGGCTGATGCTGCTGCGTTTCGGGCTGGCGGATCCAGCAGTCGATAGTCGCGTCGCGGCTATCGGCCGGCTGGTGCGCTGGCGTGCGGGGCGCTGCGTCGTCGTGTTCCCCGACAGCGTCGCGCCAGATGCCTTCCGTGCCCTCGCGGTGGCGCTGGGCGCGATAGCCGGGCAGGGCGGGGTACAGGTGGTGGAACGCGAAATACTTTGAACTTATTGCAGCGGGCCAACTCTTATCGCAGGAGGACCGCTGCAGCCGACGGGGCATGGTCCGTGACGACAGAACGCGAGGGTGATCAAGTGTTGGTGGAACGCGTCCAGGCCGGAGACCGGTCGGCGTTCGACCTGCTCGTGGCCAAATACCAGCGTCGACTGATGCGCCTGGTGTCGCGCCTCGTCCACGATCCGGCAGAAGCCGAGGACGTGGTCCAGGAAACCTTCATCAAGGCCTTCCGCGCCCTGCGTCACTTCCGCGGCGATTCAGCCTTCTATACCTGGCTGTATCGCATCGGGATCAACACGGCGAAGAATTTCCTCGTCACCCAGGGCCGCCGGGCGCCGACCTCCACCGAGGCCGACGCCGAGCGGGCCGAAGGGTTCGAGGATGCGGACAGCCTGCGGGACATCAACACCCCGGAGTCGGTCCTGGCGAGCAAGCAGATTGCGTACACGGTGAATGCGGCGATGGAAGCGCTGCCGCTCGAATTGCGAACGGCAATCGTGTTGCGTGAAATTGAAGGATTGAGCTACGAGGAAATTTCCGAAGTGATGTCGTGTCCGATTGGTACCGTGCGCAGCCGTATCTTTCGGGCGCGTGAGGTAATCGCCGAGAAATTGCGCCCATTGCTCGATTACCCGGTTGACAAACGTCGCTAGGTAGCAGGATCGTAGATAGTACGGTTATATTGAACATAGCGATGGCGACGGGCAAGCAGATGGACACCAACAAGAAAATGCGAGACTACATATCGGCCTTCGCCGATGGCGAACTGCCGGAGGCCGACCTCGAGCTGGCGCTGGCGGCCTTGCGCGAGGCCGATGGACGCGAAGCCTGGCGCCTCTACCACGAGGTCGGCGACGCGCTGCGCGCCGAGCCGGTCTCGTCCGAACTCTCGCCCGGCTTCGCCGAGCGCCTGGCGGCGCGACTGGCGGCCGAACCGACGCCCCTGCGGCGCGGCGCGGGGCGGGCGGCGCTGCCGACCGATGCGCTGGCGCGGATCGCACCTGGCGTGGTGGCGGGCGCGGATGCCGCCAACGGGGCGCAGGTGGTGGCGCAGTCGGTGACGACCCTGGCGGCGCCGGATGAGGCCGCGAAGGCGGCAAAGCGGGTGTCGTGACGGGGGCGGCAATGCCGATCCAGGCGCCACGCGGCGCCATCCGCGCTGAAGGTACTGCATGGCCCCACGCGCCGCGACAAAGCGGCGATTTTGGCTTACCATAAAGTCAATCTCAGCCTCTACATTGCCAACCCATGTCCCGACCTTTCGCCCGTCTGTTCCTCTCGGCCGCGCTGCTGTCCGGCCTGTCGTTCTCCGCTTACGCCGCCGTTGAAGCCGCCCAGCCCGTTCCCGCCACCCCGCCGCTCGTCACCGGCCTGCCCGATTTCTCGAACCTGATCGACAAGGTCGGCCCGGCCGTCGTGAATATCCGCACCACCGAGCGCGTCACGCGCGGGCAGGGGCAGCCGGGCGAGGAAGAGATGCAGGAATTCCTGCGCCGCTTCTTCGGCGGTCAGATGCCGTCGCCACGCGGACGCCGCGGCGGCCCGGGCCAGGGTGGCCAGGGCGGCCAGGAAGAGCAGGTGGCGCGCGGCGTCGGCTCCGGATTCATCATCTCGCAGGACGGCTTCGTGCTGACCAATGCCCACGTGGTCGAAGGCGCCGACGAAGTCACCGTCACGATGACCGACCGCCGCGAATTCAAGGCCAAGGTGCTGGGCGCCGATCGCCGCTCGGACGTCGCGCTGCTGAAGCTCGATGCGAAGAACCTGCCCTACCTCCGTACCGGCGACTCGAGCAAGATCCGGGTTGGCGAATGGGTGGTGGCGATCGGTTCACCGTTCAACCTCGACAACACCGTGACGGCCGGCATCATCTCGGCCAAGTCGCGCGATACCGGCGAGTACCTGCCGCTGATCCAGTCCGACGTCGCCGTCAACCCCGGCAACTCGGGTGGCCCGCTGATCAATATGCGCGGTGAAGTCATCGGCATCAATTCGCAGATCGCGACGTTATCCGGCGCCTACAACGGCATCTCGTTCGCGGTGCCGATCGACGAAGTCATCCGCGTCACCGACCAGCTCAAGACCACCGGCAAGGTCACCCGCGGCCGCCTCGGTGTGCAAATCAGTGAAGTCACCAAGGACGTCGCCGAATCGCTCGGCCTGGGCAAGGCGCGCGGCGCCGAAGTCTCGATGGTGGAGGCGGGCGGTCCGGCGGAGAAGGGCGGCATCAAGGTCGGCGACATCATCCTGCAATTCAACAAGCAGCCGATCGAAACCACCCGCGATCTGCCGCGCCTGGTCGGCGCGACCAAGGTCGGCAGCCGCGCCAGCGTCACCGTGTGGCGCCGCGGCGCCCAGCTCGAGGTGCCGGTGACCATCGTCGAACTGCAGGAAGAGCGCAGCCCGACCGCGCGCGCGACGCCGAAGAAACCGGCCCCGGGCGCCGCCCCGAATGCGCTCGGCCTGGTCGTCACCGACATCAGCCCGGCCCAGCGCGGCGAACTCGGCGTCGATGGTGGCGTGCTGGTGGAAAATGCCGACGGCAGCGCGGCGACCGCCGGCATCCGTCCGGGCGACGTGATCTCGCAGGTGGGCAACACCGCGGTGGCCAGCGTGGCCCAGTTCAACGGCCTGGTGACCAAGCTCGATCCGAAGAAGCCGGTGGCCCTCCTGGTGCGCCGCGAAGGCGTGTCGCAGTACGTGGTGGTCAAGCCGCGCCAGTGAGCAAGAGCATTGCGTTCACGCTGTACTCGCGCAGCTATTGCCACCTGTGCGAGGACATGCTGCAGGCCCTGCTCGGCCTGCAGCAGCCGGGCGAGCGCTTCGACGTGCAGGTAATCGACGTCGATGCCGATCCCCAGCTGCTCGCCCGCTTCGACGAGCTGGTGCCGGTCCTGTTCGGCGACCCGGCCGGGCCGGAGCTCTGCCATTACTTCCTCGACCCCGTCGCCGCACGGGGCTGGGCCGACGCCTGCAGCCCCGCCGCGGCTTGATTCAGGCCTCCTACGCACGCATCTGCATCACCCGATGCCGGTTTCTGGCCCCCTGACGGTCAAAACCGGGCTTTCCCGCCCGGAATCCGGTAAAATGCCGGGTCGGAAAAGCCGCGCGACCCCTGCACGAACTTTTCCCCGCAACATCCAGGCGCTTCGGCCGGGGCGGCATGCCCCCACGGAGCGCTTTTTTGCATTGTCCGGATCGACTCCGTCGTCTGGTCCGTCGCCGCGCCGTTCGCGGCCTTTTCAGGTTTTGAGCTTTGTTAATGAACAACATACGTAACTTCTCCATCATCGCCCACATCGACCACGGCAAATCGACCCTGGCCGACCGCATCATCCAGCTGTGCGGCGGGTTGTCGGAACGCGAAATGGATGCGCAGGTGCTCGATTCGATGGACCTGGAGCGCGAGCGCGGCATCACCATCAAGGCCCAGACCGCGGCGCTGCAGTACAAGGCGCGTGACGGCCAGGTCTACAACCTGAACCTGATCGACACCCCGGGCCACGTCGACTTCTCCTACGAAGTCTCGCGTTCGCTGTCGGCCTGCGAAGGCGCGCTGCTGGTGGTCGATGCTTCCCAGGGCGTGGAAGCGCAAACGGTGGCCAACTGCTACACCGCGCTCGACCTGGGCGTGGAAGTGGTGCCGATCCTGAACAAGATCGACCTGCCGCACGCCGACCCGGACAACGCCAAGAAGGAAATCGAGGACGTCATCGGCATCGACGCGTCCGACGCCACCGTGTGCTCGGCCAAGACCGGCCTGGGTGTGGAAGACGTGCTGGAAACCCTGATCGCGCGCGTGCCGCCGCCGCAGGGCGACGTGGATGCGCCGCTGCAGGCGCTGATCGTCGACTCCTGGTACGACCCGTATGTCGGCGTCGTGATGCTGGTGCGCGTGGTCAACGGCACCCTGCGTCCGAAAGACAAGATCCTCCTGATGGCGACCGGCTCCGTGAACCTGGTGGAAAACATCGGCGTGTTCACCCCGCGTTCGGTCTCGCTGCCGGAACTGTCCGCCGGGCAGGTGGGCTTCATCATCGCCGGCATCAAGGAACTGACCGCTGCGAAAGTGGGCGACACCGTCACCCTGGCGAACAAGCCGGCCCCAAGCCCGCTGCCGGGCTTCAAGGAAGTCCAGCCGCAGGTCTTCGCCGGCCTGTTCCCGGTGGAAGCCAACCAGTACGACGCCCTGCGCGATTCGCTGGAAAAACTGAAGCTGAACGACGCGGCCCTGATGTACGAGCCGGAAGTCTCGCAGGCGCTGGGCTTCGGCTTCCGCTGCGGCTTCCTCGGCCTGCTGCACATGGAAATCGTGCAGGAACGCCTCGAGCGCGAATTCGACATGGACCTGATCACCACGGCCCCGACCGTGGTGTACGAGGTCGAGATGCGCGACGGCACCATCATCCGCGTCGACAATCCGTCGAAGATGCCGGAACCGTCGAAGATCAATGAAGTGCGCGAGCCGATCGTCGACGTCAACCTGTACATGCCGCAGGAATATGTCGGTGCGGTGATGACGCTGTGTAACGGCAAGCGTGGCGTGCAGATGGACATGGCCTACCACGGCCGCCAGGTCAAGCTGCACTACGAGATCCCGATGGCGGAAATCGTGCTGGACTTCTTCGACCGCCTGAAGTCGACCTCGCGCGGCTACGCCTCGATGGACTACGAGTTCAAGGAAAACCGCGCCGCCGACGTGGTGAAAGTCGATATGCTGATCAACAGCGAGAAGGTCGATGCGCTGGCGATCATCGTCCACCGCGCCAACGCGCCTTACCGCGGACGCCAGGTGGCCGCCAAGATGCGCGAACTGATCCCGCGCCAGATGTTCGACGTCGCGATCCAGGCGGCAATTGGCGCCACCATCATCTCGCGCGAAAACGTCAAGGCGCTGCGCAAGAACGTGCTGGCCAAGTGCTACGGCGGCGACATTTCGCGTAAGAAGAAACTGCTGGAGAAGCAAAAGGCCGGCAAGAAGCGCATGAAGCAGGTCGGTTCGGTGGAGATCCCGCAGGAAGCCTTCCTGGCCATCCTCCAGGTGGAAGATAAATAATGAACTTGCAACCCATTCTGGGCAACTTCGCCCTGATCCTGTTCGTCTTGATGGTCATCACGGGCGTCATCTGGTGCCTGGATGTGTTCGTTCTGGCAAAACAGCGCCGCCGCAATGCCGACGCCGCCCTGCGCGACTACGACGCGAGGAACAACAAGCTGCAGGCCGAAGGCATCAAGCCCGACACCAGCAAGCGCGCCGAGATCGAGCAGGGCATCCTGCGCCAGCCGGTCTGGATCGAGTACTCGGGCAGCTTCTTCCCGGTGATCGCGCTGGTCTTCATCCTGCGCTCCTTCCTGTGGGAACCGTTCAAGATCCCGTCCTCGTCGATGGTGCCGACCCTGCTGGTGGGCGATTTCATCCTGGTGAACAAGTATGCCTACGGCATCCGCCTGCCGATCGTGAACAAGAAGATCATCGAACTCAATGACCCGCAGCGCGGCGACGTGATGGTGTTCAAGTATCCGAAGGACATGAGCCAGGATTACATCAAGCGCGTCATCGGCGTGCCGGGCGACACCGTCACCTATGAAAACAAGCGCCTGACGGTGAACGGCAAGCCGGTCGACTACACTCCGCTTGACGACTACCTGGACGACCAGCACCCGATCTACCACAAGCAGTTCACCGAGAACCTGCCGGGCAAGACCGCCGGCGTGCCGCACCGTATCCTGAACACCGATACCAAGCGCACCCTGGACCTCGGCGCCGTCGAGAATTTCCCGCATCGCAGTGCCTGCGAATACACCTACGATAAATTTACCTGTATCGTACCGGAGGGCAATTATTTCATGATGGGCGATAACCGCGACAACAGTGCCGACAGCCGTTACTGGGGTTTTGTGCCGGACAAGAACATTGTTGGCAAGGCTATCGTGGTCTGGATGAACTTCGGCGACATCAAACGTGTCGGCGGCATCCAGTAACAACGGAGAACTACCATGCGTCAACAGCTTTCCTTCTCGCGCCAGGCCGGCATCTCGCTGACCGGCCTGATCTTCGTCCTGGCCGTGCTCGGCGTCGCCGCGGTGTTCGCGATGAAACTGGTGCCGACCTATACGGAATACAGTGCGATCAAGGGCGCCATCGTGCGCGCCAAGGAAACTGGCGGCACGAACCGCGAAATGCAGGTAGCCTTCGACAAGAATGCCGGCATCAACGACGTCAGCGCCATCAGCGGCAGCGACCTGGTCATTACGCGCGACAGTGGCGAGCCGCAGATCAGCTTCGCCTACGAAAAACGGGTGCCGCTGATGGGCAACGTCACCCTGCTCATCGACTACGCCGGCACCACCGATCCGCGCGGCGAGGTGGCGGCCAAGGACGTCGCGGCCGGCGCACAGTAACAACCCTGCGCCCGGCGTGCCGGGCGGTATCAAGAGACACGATGAATCTACAGTTATTGCAAACACGCCTGGCTTACACGTTCCGGGACACGGGCCTGCTCCAGCAAGCCCTGACCCACCGTAGCCATAGCGCGGTGCATAACGAACGCCTGGAATTCCTCGGCGACTCGATCCTGAACTGCGTGGTCGCCTCGATCCTGTACGACCGTTTCAGCCACCTCGACGAGGGCGACCTGTCGCGCCTGCGCGCCAACCTGGTCAAGCAGCAGTCGTTGTTCGAGATCGCCCAGAAGCTGGAACTGTCGCAGTTCCTGCGCCTGGGCGAGGGCGAGCTGAAATCGGGCGGTTTCCGCCGTCCGTCGATCCTGGCCGATACCCTGGAAGCGCTGCTCGGCGCGATCTTCCTCGACAGCGGCTTCGATGCCGCGCGCGACACGATCCGCGCCTTCATCATCCCGCTGCTGGACAGCGTCGACCCGGCGACTCTCGGCAAGGATGCCAAGACCCTGCTGCAGGAATTCCTGCAGAGCAAAAAAATCTCGCTGCCGACCTATAACGTGGTGGCGACCCACGGCGCCGCCCACAGCCAGGAATTCGAGGTCGAATGCCTGGTGCCCAAGCTGGGCGTGCAGGTGTTCGGCCGGGGTGGCAGCCGCCGCGCCGGCGAGCAGGCTGCCGCCCGCCTCGCGCTGGAAGCCGCCCAGGCCGCGCTCGCCAAGGCGCCCTCCGGCCGTAAAGCCAAACCGCGCGCCGCCCAGATGAAACTGGGCATCGGCACCATCCAAGGGGACACCCCCGCGGCGCAAACGGAACAACCAGGAAACACACCAGCATGAGCACTACCCCAGAACATTTCCGCTGCGGCTATATCGCCATCGTCGGCCGTCCGAACGTCGGCAAGTCGACCCTGATGAACGTGCTGATCGGCGCCAAGGTGTCGATCACCTCGCGCAAGGCGCAAACCACGCGCCACCGCATCACCGGCATCCAGACCCGCGACGACGCCCAGTTCATCTACGTCGACACCCCGGGCTTCCAGACCCGCCACGCGAACGCGCTGAACAAGACGCTGAACAAGACCGTCTCGAATACGCTGACGTCCTCGGACGTGATCCTGTTCCTGGTGGAAGCGGGCACCTTCGGCCCGGCCGACCAGCAAGTGCTGGACCTGCTGCCGAAGAACGTGCCGGTGGTGCTGGTCATCAATAAATCGGACCGCATCAAGGACAAGGCCGTCCTGATGCCGTTCGCGCAAAAAATCGCCGCGCTGCGCGACTTCACGGCCATCGTGCCGGTGTCGGCCAAGATGCGTTTCCAGGTCGATGCCCTGGAAGCCGAAATCAAGCGCCACCTGCCGGAAAACGCGCCCGTGTTCGGGCCGGACGACATCACCGACCGCAGCGAGAAATTCCTTGCGGCCGAGATCGTGCGCGAAAAAGTGTTCCGCCTGCTGGGCGACGAGCTGCCCTACACCAGCACCGTGATCATCGAACAGTTCCTGCAGGAAGGCGATCTGCGCCGTATCTTCTGCGCCATCCTGGTCGAGCGCGATACCCACAAGTCCATGATCATCGGCAACAAGGGTGCGCGCCTGAAAGAGATCTCGACCCAGTCGCGCCTGGACATGGAAAAACTGTTCGGTGGTCCGGTGTACCTGGAAATCTGGGTCAAGGTAAAATCGGGCTGGGCCGACAACGAAGCCGGCCTGCGCGCCTACGGTTACGAATAAATCACTGGAGGCCGTTCTAGAGCGCATGCCCATCACAGACGACCTCATCGATTCGCCGGAACCTCAGTTGGATAAACAGGTTCCGGTGCCTGCCAAGCGCAGCCGAGCACCTGTTCGCGATACCCGCGTGACGGGCCAGCCCGGCTTCGTGCTGCACAGCTATCCCTACAAAGAAACCAGCCTGATCGTGGACGTGTTCACGCGCGACTTCGGCCGCATCGGCGTGGTGGCAAAGGGGGCCAAGCGGCCGCTGTCCAAGCTGCGCGGGGTGCTGCAGACCTTCCAGCCGCTGTCGCTCTCCTTCAGCGGCAAGTCGGAACTGCGCACCCTGATCGACGCCGAGTGGGTCGGCGGCATGCTGCCGCTGGAGAAAACCGCGCTGCTGTGCGGCTTCTACCTGAACGAACTGCTGGTAAAACTGCTGGCGCGCGACGACAAGCATCCGGCCTTGTTCGATCACTATGTCTCGACCTTGAACCAGTTGGCGCACGGCGAACCTGCACCGATCGTCTTGCGAAAGTTCGAACGGGCCCTACTTAAGGAGACGGGCGTCGCCGCCGACCTCGGTCGCTGCACCACCACCCGCGCGCGGGTCGAGGCGGATGGCGACTACGTGGTCGATCCGGAAAAGGGCGCGCGCCTGGCGGTGGCCGGCGACGTCTGGCCAGTGGTGGCCGGCCGCACCCTGCTCGACATGGAAGTCGAGGACTACAGCGACCCGGCCACCCAGTCCCAGAGCAAGCAGCTGATGCGCTTCCTGCTGGCCCACCACCTGAACGGCGCGCCGCTGAACACGCGCCAGATTTTGATCGACCTCAGTCAGTTATGAGAAGGTATTCATGAGCTTCCTGCAACCCGCCGGCCCCGTCATCGACCTGGGCGTGAACATCGACCACATCGCCACCGTGCGCAACGCCCGCGGCACCAGCTACCCGGACCCGATTCGCGCCGCGCTGCTGGCCGAGCAGGCCGGCGCCGACCTGATCACCTTGCACCTGCGCGAAGACCGCCGCCACATCCGGGATGCCGACGTGCTGGCGCTGCGCCCGCAGCTTCTCACCCGCATGAACCTGGAAGCAGCGGTGACAACCGAGATGATCGACTTCGCCTGCCAGGTGAAACCCCAGGACGTGTGCCTGGTGCCGGAGCGCCGCGAAGAAGTCACCACCGAGGGCGGGCTGGACGTGATCCGCTATTACAAGGAAGTCGAAGCCGCGGTGAAGCAGCTGAAGGACGAGGGTATCCGCGTGTCGCTGTTCATCGATGCGGACGAGGCGCAGATCGCGGCGGCGGCGGATGCCGGCGCCACCGTGATCGAACTGCACACCGGGCGCTATGCGGAAGCCGAAGGCGATGAAGCGCTGCGCGAGATCGAGCGCATCAAGCGCGGCGTGCACGCGGGCGCCTCGCGCGGCCTGCGCGTGAATGCGGGCCACGGCCTGCACTACACGAACGTACAGCCGATCGCGGCGATTGCCGACATCCATGAGCTGAACATCGGCCACGCGATCGTCGCCCACGCGCTGTTCGCGGGCTGGGAGAACGCGGTGCGCGAGATGAAGGCGATCATGGTGGCGGCGCGCCTCGGCGTGAAGTACGGAGCCGGCGCGTGATCTACGGGATCGGCACCGACATCGTGCAGATCTCGCGGGTCGAAGCGGCGCTCAAGCGCAGCGGACCGCGCTTCGCCGAAAAGATCCTCGGACCCGAGGAATTGGTGAAGTACCAGGCGAGGAGTGCCAAGCACGCGGTGCGCGGACTACGCTTCCTGGCCACGCGCTTCTCGGCCAAGGAAGCGTTTTCGAAGGCGATCGGGCTGGGCATGCGCATGCCCATGACCTGGCGCTCGGCCCAGATGCTCAACGCGCCCGGCGGCAAGCCGGTGATCGTGTGCAGCGGGGCCCTGGAAGAGTTCATGCGTTCGAATGGATTGAGCGCGCAGGTGTCGATCAGTGACGAAGCGGATTACGCGGTGGCCTTCGTGATCGTGACCCGGGACGTCGCCGCATAAAAGGTTCAGAGCAGTGAGCAAGGAAGAGCAGTTCCCCGCGCAGGATGCAGGGGTCGTCGCGTATGCGGCGAGCGGCGGGGCGGCAATGCCCGTCCCGACACCCAAGCCGGCGCGCATCGGCGCCGCCCGACCCACGATCAGGAAGATTCAGTCCGCCGCGCCGCGCGTGCGGCCGGACAGTTGGCAGGCCATGAAAGAAGAATTGAAAGCGACATTGCAGGGCGACGCTTTGCTGCCGGTAAAGCCGAGCGAATCGGCGCGCGAACAGGTGCTGGCGCTGGTTGCCAAGCTGCCCGGGCTTCCGGGCGTGTATCGCTATTTCGACGCCGCCGGGCAGGTGCTCTACGTCGGCAAGGCGCGCAACCTGAAGAACCGGGTGTCGAGCTACTTCCAGAAGAATCTCTCGAGCCCGCGCACCGCGATGATGGTGTCGCAGATCGCGCACCTGGAGACCACGGTGACGAGCAGCGAGGCCGAGGCGCTGATCCTGGAAAACAACCTGATCAAGAGCCTCAAGCCGCGCTACAACATCCTGTTCCGCGACGATAAATCGTATCCCTACATCCGCATCACGGGCGGCGAGGCGCCGCGCCTGGGCTATTACCGCGGCGCGCTGGACAAGAAGAACCAGTACTTCGGGCCTTTTCCGTCCGCCTGGGCGGCCAAGGAATCGATCCAGCTGCTGCAGCGCGTGTTCCTGCTGCGAACCTGCGAAGACAGCGTGTACAGCAATCGCACGCGCCCTTGTTTGCTGCACCAGATCGGCCGCTGCAGCGCGCCGTGCGTCGACCTGATCACGACCGAAGACTACGCGCGCGACGTCGGCAATGCGGCGCGCTTCCTGCGCGGGCGCCAGAGCGAAGTGCTGGCCGACCTGGAAGAGAAGATGCAGGCCTACGCGATGGAGCTGAAGTTCGAGCAGGCGGCCAGCATCCGCAACCAGATCCAGGCGCTCTCGAAAGTGCTGCACGCGCAGAGCATGGAGACGGTGGGCGACGCCGACGTCGACGTGATCGCCGTGGTGGTGCAGGGCGGACGCGCCTGCGTCAACCTGGCGATGGTGCGCGGTGGACGCCACCTGGGCGACCGCGCCTACTTCCCGACCCATGTCGGCGAGTCGCTCGGCGAATGCCCGATCGAGGTCGAGGTGCTGTGCGCCTTCATGGCCCAGCACTATGGCGGACAGTTCATCCCGGGCACCCTGATCATGAACATCGAGTTCGACCAGCCGGAACTGATCGTGGCGCTGTCCGAACAATGCGGCCACCGCATCAACCTGATCTTCCAGCCGCAGGGCCAGCGCCGCCAGTGGCTGGAGATGGCGTGCAAGGGCGGCGAGATCGCGCTTGCGCGCCTGCTGTCGGAGCAGGGCTCGCAGCAGGCGCGCACGCGCGCGCTGGCCGACGTGCTGCAGCTGGATCAGGAGACGCTCGACGAACTGCGCATCGAATGCTTCGACATCAGCCACACGGCGGGCGAAGCGACCCAGGCCTCGTGCGTGGTGTTCCACCACCACCAGATGCAGAACGGCGAATACCGCCGCTTCAACATCAACGGCATCACGCCGGGCGACGATTACGCGGCGATGCGCCAGGTGCTGCAGCGCCGTTATGAAAAAGTGGCGAACGGAGACGGCGTGATGCCGGACATCGTGCTGGTCGACGGCGGCAAGGGACAGGTAGAGATGGCGCGCCAGGTATTCGAGGAGCTGGGCCTGTCGATCTCGATGATCGTCGGCGTGGCGAAAGGGGAGGGCCGCCGCGTGGGCCTCGAGACCCTGATCTTCGCCGACGGCCGCGCGCCGCAGGAACTGGGCAAGGAATCGGCGGCGCTGATGCTGGTCGCGATGATCCGCGACGAGGCCCACCGCTTTGCGATCACCGGCATGCGCGCCAAGCGCGCCAAGGCCCGTCAGGCCTCCCGCCTGGAGGAGATCGAAGGCATCGGCGCCAAGCGCCGCCAGCGCCTGCTGGCACGCTTCGGCGGGCTGCGTGGCGTGATCGATGCGAGCGTGGAGGATCTGATGTCGGTGGAGGGGATTTCAAGCACCCTGGCCGAGGAAATATACCGCCAGCTCCACTGAGCAGTGACCGGAACCACGGCTGTCACTAAGGGAGTTTAACTGTCGGTTTCTTTTACATTTCCTTTCGGCAATGACTGTGACGCTTTCTTAAGTCTTTGTTATTGATAGTAATTTTTACTTTCGCGAGATTGGCATGGTTTATGCGTAACCCTGGTTGGCAACATCCATTATAACTAGGGAGCCCTCATGAAATCGTTCAGCCTGAAAGCCTTGTTAGTCTCAGCAGTCACCACTCTCAGTATCGCTTCGGGCAGTGCCCAGGCGATACCATTCTCGATTACCGGCGCGAGCTTCACCCCAGGAGCTGGTTATGGCATCGATGCAACAGAAGGTTCAAGCTCGACCTTGCTCGACGTGCGTTTCTCGACGTCGTCATTTGTCACGCAAAACTTCAACCTGAACGCCGTCGGGGATTTCAAAATCTTCAGTATTGGCACCATTGATTTTCGGGAGCCGAACGGGTCTTCGGCAATCGTGGGCGGCGAAATGGACTTCCTGGACGTGATCGCAACCCTAGTGTTTGCATCTCCAGATAGCGGTAACAAGATCATCAATGCTACCGGTCAGGCCACTTCCGGTAGCATCCAAGACAATGCTGTGGATCTGCTCATTGACTGGACGTCGCAAACCGTAACGTTTGGCACGTCCGGCCAGTACCAAATTGATTTCACTGACTTGTCGTTCACCAGGGAATCGACCGGGACTGGCGCATTCGCTACTGCCGGTCTGCGCAACGCTGAGGTGAGGGTCACGCTACTTGCCCTTGACCAGCCAAGCGCTACTGTTCCTGAACCTTCCTCGTTGGCGTTGGCTGGATTGGGATTGCTGGCCTTTGGATTCACCGCGCGCCGGCGCAAGCACTAAGCGCGAACGGCGCTCGCTGTCGCCGATTCAATCGGAAATGCTGCCCGCCATGAGCGGGCAGTTCTTTTGGAACGAGCGCTCCAGGCCGCGAGTCATGTTGCCATCGCGTCACCTAGTCCTATTTGCAATACCCATGTAGACTACGGCGAAACTTTCATTCCCGTAATCAGTGCTTTTTCCATGCCTTTCAACATTCCGATTCTCCTGACCTGGCTACGCGTCGCCCTGATTCCCCTGGTTGTAGGCGTCTTTTATCTCCCGACCCCCTGGCTGCCGTTGGCCGACCGCAACCTGGCAGCGACCCTGGTCTTCATCGTCGCCGCCATCACCGACTGGTTCGACGGCTTCCTGGCGCGGCGCTGGAACCAGACTTCGGCCTTCGGCGCCTTCCTCGACCCTGTGGCCGACAAGCTGATGGTGGCTGGCGCGCTGCTGGTGCTGGTGCAGCTGGACCGGGTCAACGCCATCATCGCCTTCATCATCATTGGCCGCGAGATCACCATCTCGGCGCTGCGCGAGTGGATGGCCCAGATCGGCGCCACCAAGTCGGTGGCCGTGAGCTCGCTCGGCAAGATCAAGACCGCGGCCCAGATGACCGCGATTCCGATGCTGCTGTTCCACGATGTCGTCATCGGCATCGATACCCATTACTGGGGCGAGTACTTCCTGTGGCTGGCTGGCGTGCTGACGGTGTGGTCGATGTTCTATTACCTTCGTAAGGCCTGGCCCTTGATCAAAGAGAAAGCCGGTGCTCTTTAGTCAGGCTTGTAGAAATGTTCCGTGTCATCCTTGACGTACGGAATAGAATCTCTATAATGCCTGCCTGTTGCAACGACATCGTTGCAGAATGAAAGACGAAGCGGGAGTAGCTCAGTTGGTAGAGCGCAACCTTGCCAAGGTTGAGGTCGAGAGTTCGAGACTCTTCTCCCGCTCCAAAGTTTCAAGAATGACCAGTGCTCTGCACGATAGGCAATCTTGAAAAAATGTCAAAGTTCTGTAATAATGATTGCTCTGAAACGCGGGAGTAGCTCAGTTGGTAGAGCGCAACCTTGCCAAGGTTGAGGTCGAGAGTTCGAGACTCTTCTCCCGCTCCAGTTTGCTGAAATGCAGATTGGACGCGACAGGCGTAGTAGATAGTAAGACTCCAATGCGGGAGTAGCTCAGTTGGTAGAGCGCAACCTTGCCAAGGTTGAGGTCGAGAGTTCGAGACTCTTCTCCCGCTCCACAGGTTTTACGATAAGTTGTACTCCATATGCGGGAGTAGCTCAGTTGGTAGAGCGCAACCTTGCCAAGGTTGAGGTCGAGAGTTCGAGACTCTTCTCCCGCTCCAGAATTCAGAGAAGATACTCTTCTCGGTTGATACGGCACATAACCGCCCGATCAGCTCTCCAAAGATTACCTCTGGCGAGGTAGCAAAGCGGTTATGCAGCGGCCTGCAAAGCCGTCTAGACGGGTTCGACTCCCGTCCTCGCCTCCAGATCCTCTTGCATCGGGCCCCATGTGGGGCCCTTTTGTATTTCAGCTCTTCCGTTGCCTTTACTGGCCACGATCGGATATCGACTAAGCAAACAATAAAATTACCTTGCTTGAGCCGCCGCACAAGCCGGCGGAGCAGCCAGCCTAAGATGGGTCCTGGCGAGGTAGCAAAGAGGTTATGCAGCGGCCTGCAACGCCGCCGAGACAGGTTCGATTCCTGTCCTCGCCTCCAGAACGTCATGCGACAGGCCCCGATTGAACCGTCAATCGGGGCCTGTTCGTTTTTCGACCGAGCGCTCAGAAGAAGTAGCGCAGCGAAGCGCCGCCCGACGCCTGCGGCACGGTCGACACCACCAGCCCTGCCGCGGTGCCATAGGCGATGTCGCTCGCGAACTTGTGCGGTTGCAGGGTCGCAAACAGCGCGCCCTGGAACTTGCCGATGTCGTAGCTCGCCTTCAGGTCGTAGCGCACATAGGTCGGCATGTCGCGCCGGGCCAGCGGCGTGCCCATGTAGTAGGGATTGCGCGCGGTGACGTAGACGTCGCCGTTCAGGGTCAGCCGGCCAGGGCCGACGGCGCTGCGATACTGGGCGCCGCCTTTCCAGGTATGGGCCGGCACCGACAGCAGGGCGCCGGCGCCAGGGGCCGGATTGTCCAGGCGGGCGCGCAGGATGCGGCCGTAGCTCAGGTAGGTGCTGAAGGCGCTGCCGAGCTGGTAGCGCACGTCGAGTTCGACCCCTTTGCGCGTGGTCTGGCCGGAGGCCACGAAGACGTCGGGCGCGGTGTTGATGATCTCGTCGTCGTTCTGGATAGTGTAGAGCGCACCGGAGAAGGCGAGGCCGGCGAGCGGGCGCGCATTGAAGCCGAGGTCGTGCGAGCGGACCCGGCTCGGATCGATGCCCGTGTTGATGCGTCCGCCCGGCGCGCCGAGCGGGCCCAGGCTGCCGCTGGAGCTGATCTGTTCCGCCGCCGGCGAACGGAAGCCCTGGGCGACGTTCGCGTACAGTTCGAACGCTGGCCGCACATTCCAGGTCGCGCCGACTTTCGGCGTCGCCACGCCGCTCTTGTAGGCGGTCGAGGCGGCCGGCAGCTTGCGATTGACCAGCTCGTAGTCGAAGCGGTCGTAGCGCAGGCCGCCGTGCAGTTTCAGGTCGGGCTTCACCCGATACTGGGCCTGCGCGAAGACGCCATAGGTCAGCAGGTCGAGGTCCTGGTTGTTGACGTAGTTCGCGGTCGGCTGGAAGTTGCGGTACTGCTGGCGGAAGGCATCGCCCTTGTCGGAGCGCGCATCAAGCCCAAGCGTCAGGATCGCCCGGTCGCCGAAGGTCCAGCTGTTGCCGACGCGTGCGCCGGCGATCGCCCGGTCGTCGTAGCCGTAGGTGTGCTGGGTGGCACTGGTCTGGATGGCGCGGCTGCGTTCGAAATCCTCGGCATAGACGGTCGCGAACCAGCCCGCTTCTCCCGTCAGTGGACGGCGGTTGAAGACCAGCGTCCTGCGTTGGGCGTCGCCGAAGCCGGGCAGGCCGTACATGGTCGCATGCGGATCGAGTCCGGCTTCCATCGCCGGCAGCGACAGGTAGCCCGCGCCGGCGTAGTCGGACTTGTAGTAGCTCGCGCGCAGGCTGTAGACGCCATCGCCGAGATTGGTGGACAGCTTCCAGAACAGGTTGCTGCGATCAAGGCCGGCGCCGTGGCGGAAGCCGTCGATGTGGTAGCGGTCGGCCACCAGCAGCGAACGCACGGCGCCAAGCTCGGAACTGAGCACCAGCGAGCCGCGCCGTCCGCCATAGCTCTCGAGCGTGAGCGTCGCGCTCGACGGCGTCGCCGCGCCGCCTTCGCGGGTGCCGATCGCCACCGCACCGGCGCGGTTCTGGTCGCCGAACAGCGCCGAGACCGGCCCCTTGATCACCTCCGCGGTGTCGATCATGTCGCCGGTCATCCATTCGAGGAAGGCCGGACCATGGCCGGCGCCGGCCTGGCTCGACGGGATGTTCTGCGGCACGCCGTCGATATGGATGGCGGTGTCGGCACCGTGGGTCCCCTGGGTCGCGAAGCCGCGCATGCGGAAGCCGTTGCCGGTGTCGCCCTGGTCGATGTTGTGCGCGACCACGCCCGGCACGCGCTTGAACACGTTCGAGATGTCGCGGCCGACGTTCAGCGTGGCGATGTCCTCGGCGGTGATTGTGGTGACGCTGCCCGGCAGCGCCGCGGGCCCGGCGCCGGGCGCCAGCCGTTCGGCGTCGCTGCGCTGGCCCTTGACCTCGACGGTCTGTGGCTGCGATTCGGCTGGCGCCGTATCGGTGGCGGCCAGTGCGTGGCCGCTCAGTGCGCAGGTGAGGAGGACGGCGCGGGGAATCGCACGCAGGGCTGGCGCGACAGGGGTGGTGCTTGTGATGGCTTGCAAGATGCTTGGCTCCAGTGGGTTCGTTAACAAGTAGTCGAAGATGTCTCAGCCGGCCCTCAAGGCCTCGGCCTCGGCGCGGGCCAGCGTGGCGCGGGCGTCGTCGAGCGCGCGCTTGCGCTGCGCCTGGCGCCGTTCCTGCTCGAGCAGTTCGGCGCGGGTGGCGGCGACCATGCGCGCCACCGACGCCGGGGCCGGCCCGCCGGCGCCATCGCGGCGCCGGACGTTCTGTTCGGGGTCGAGCGCGGCGCGCACGGCGTCCTGCGTCAGCGGCAGCTCGCGGCCAAGCCGCGCGCGCGCCGCCGCCTGCACCATCGTCAGGTCGATGCGGCTACGGCCGGTATGCAGCTTGCCGGCCACCGGGCCGACCGCCCGGATCAGCGCCGCCTCGTAGGGCAGGTAGGAGCGCAGCGCCGGGTCGGCGGCGGCCTGGCGGTCGACCTGGGCCAGGCCGCGCAGGATGGCGGCTGCCTCCTTCCGGCTGACGATGCCGCGTTCGGCGAGCATGATGAGGTGGGCGCGGTGCAACTGCACCTCGTAGGGAAAGGTCGCGTCCGCCAGCGGGCGGGCCGCGGCCTCGTAGTCGTACAGTTCCTGGAATTCGGGCGCCTTGGCCGGTGCTGCGGCCGATGCGGGTGGCGTCGGCGCCGGCGACTGCGCATGCGAATGGGAGCAGCAGACAGGCGGCAAGGGTCTTTTTGAGCAACATCGATGATCGTGTTTTTTGATAATGATTTTTCATTATTGCACAAGCATTCCGATTATCGAAGATCAAGAGGGGCACAATGCGAAAATCGCGTGTGCCGAACCTGTCGTAACGGCGGCCGCGCCGAGCGCAAGACAGCGCGACGAAAACGCAGTACGTCGGGGCGACGACGCATTGGCGCCAGTGGCGGAAGGTGTAAGGATTGGCGATAACGCGACCAGCGGGCAATGGATTCGCCGGTCGCCAATAAGCACAAATTACTAAATAACGTAACTAACCAACATTGGTACTCGAGAAGTAAGGCGGGGCGCCTATAGGCGCCCGCATCCAACATGGAGACGGTCCGGCTGAAAAACTGGTTTCGTAAGTCGGGGGAGCAGCGCGCTCAAGGCCCCTGGCGCCGCAACGTTATCCGCGTGAGCTCGGCCGGCACGCCGATACGAAGCGCGAAGCCCGGCCAAAGCGCCGTGCCATTGTTCAGGTACAAGGTCATGCCGTCGACATCGTAGCGGCCCGAAACAAAACCATTGTTCGCCCGCGCCACCACACGATCGAGCCCGACGATCATGCCGCCATGCGTGTGGCCGGACAATTGCAGCGCGACGCCACGGCTGGCCGATAAGCGGGCATTCCTGGGCTGGTGATCGAGCAGCACGACCGGCACGCCGCTTGGCGCGCCGCCCAGCGCCGCATCGAGGTCGGGACCGGGAGCGCCGGTTTGCGGGGCGGTGACGTCGTTCACGCCGGCGAGCACCAGTTGCCCTTCGCCGCGCTTGATGATGGCATGGCGATTGTCCAGCGGCGTCATGTTGAGTCCCGCAAAATACGCCATCCATTCGCGGTGGCCGAAAAAGTACTCGTGGTTGCCGGGAATGACCCAGACGCCATCCGGCGCGCGCAAGTCGCGCAGTGCGGCCACATCGGCTTCGCGCTGCGCGACATTGCCATCGATAAGGTCGCCGGTGATGACGATCAGGTCGGCGCCGAGGGCATTGGCATCGTCGACGACCTTGCGCGTCCAGGACGCGTCGAACAGGCGGCTGATGTGCAGGTCGGTCAGGTGCAGCACCCGGTAGCCGTCGAATTCCTGCGGCAGGTTTTTCACCTCGATCTGCACGTCCTTCAGCGGCGGCGACTTGATCGCCTGCATGACGCCGAGCGCGGCCAGCAGCATGGCGGCGATGCCGATCGCAGCCCGCAGGCGCACAGGGATCGCCACCCGCCGGCGCCGTACCAGGGCGACGATCAATGTGCCGACATCGACGAGCAGCTGGAACACGGCCAGCAGCAGAATGGCGCCGAAGGCCCAGTTGAACAGGATGACCAGGGGTTTCGGGAATTCCGGCGAAAACACACTGCCGGAAGAAAGGCGCGACCACAGGTGGTATTGCGAGGCCAGCACCAGCATGATGGCGCTTGCTACCTTGGTGCGCCTGGATAAGGGCAGGGGCCAGAGCCAGCGTACGAGTACGAGCAGGCAGGGGAGGCTGAACATCAGATGGAACATGGGGCGCGCTCCATTCGAGTCTGGTTGCGGCCCGGGACTTCAGAACTGCTTCGCGGGCACCGAGTGGCTCCCGCAGATAACTTGAGGTAAATACGCATCGCGCCTTGTGTCCGAACTGTCGAACGGGCAAGCATAGCGTAAATTAAATGAAGGCACAGGGAGCGATGCTGATCGGCGCCTCAGTCCCCGCCTTTGGAATACGTCCCGCGCAGACCCAACGCATTCTCTTCGACCGCGAGCTCGCCGTCCGCGACACGCAGGCGCAAGGTGGCGAAGGGCGCCGGAACGAACGCTTGCCAGTTGATGACAGCGAAGGCCGCAATGCGCGCGGAGGCCCTGACTGGCGGCACTTCGAACCACGCCCACTCGTCCGTCGATTTCGCGCGCCGCAATCCGGCGCGGACCCAGCGCTCGCCCGCCGGCATCGAGACGATCGCGTCGCCGTTCGCGGCGCTGACGGCGCTCGCCTGCTTGCCCGAGGCAGCCACGAACTGCACCTCGATGCCCTCGATCGGGCCGGTGCGCGGCACCCCGACAATGGCGACCCAGCTGCCCGCCTTCGGTTCCTTCTTGAGGTTCAGTTCGTCCTCTTCGAAGGGCCGGAACTCGCCCTTCGCCGGACCCGCGGTGCTCAGCACCACGATGTCGTCCTGGCGCTGCCACTGGCCACGGGCCACCATGTCCTGGGCGCCGTACATCAGCGCCCATTCGAACTGTCCGGACTCTTTTAGAAGCAGCTCCGAGCCGACCTCCGTCATGCCGGACAGGTAGTAGTGGCCGGCCAGCCGCGATGCCGGCTCCGCCGCGTTGGACGTGCCCAGCCCGATGGTCAGCGCCAGCAGCGCCGTCAGGATCGTTCGCATTACCGACTCCGCGTGTCAAAGAAAAACCAATAGTAGCGTCGATACTGTGCAGGCAGCAACACAGCTGCGCAGCCCATGTTCATGCCGATTCGAACCGGCGCCGATACATGGCCGGCGTCTCGTTAAAGGTCCGCCGGAACAGGCTGATGAAGGTGCTGGGCGTGGAATAGCCGAGCTCGAGCGCGATGGTGGTCACCGGTGCGCCGGCCGCCAGCATCTCGAGCGACTTCAGCAAGCGCGCCCGCTGGCGCCAGGCGCTAAAGGTAAATCCGGTCTCGAGCACGAAGCGCCGGCTCAGCGTACGGGACCCGATCGCTGCCCAGGTCGCCCATTCTTCCAGGTCGCGCTCATCGGCCGGCGCGTCGACCAGGGCGCGCGCGATGCGCACCAGGCGCGCGTCGCGCGGCATCGGCAAGCCCAACGCATCGACCGGCGCGCTGCGTATTTCGTCCAGGATGACGGCGGCGATGCGTTCCGCAGCGGCGTCCGGCGGCCCCCATGGCCACGCCGCGGCGCGCAGCACCGCCTCGCGCAACAGGCCGGAGTGGCGGATGCTGCACGGTTGCGCCGGCAGGTCGGCGCAGTCGGCCTCGGCAACGTACACCGAATAGCCCTCGATCGGGCCGTGCGACCCGGCGCCATGCAGCTGGTGCGGCGGGACCCAGATCGCATGCGTGGCCGGCACGACCCACAGGCCGCTGTCCAGCACCACCGACAGCAGGCCCCGGGTCGACGCGAACAACTGGCCGCGCGCATGCCGGTGCGGCGGCGACGTGCGCCCACTGTCCAGGCGTCCGGCCAGGACGATCACGGACGGGCCATCGGCGATGTCGCCGGGAAAAGGAATGGTGCCGAGATCGGCCATGGCGTCAAATCGATATGGAATGGCATTTCTATTGTACAGGCGCCAGTGTGGCTGATCTTACACTGGGCGCTTTACAAGGAGAACACCATGCATGACCCAGGCCCGCAGCCCGACCTCGACGCCCTGTATGCGCCACCGGCGGAGCGCATCCGGAAAAGCGTCCTTGACCGGCTGATCGACTTCCATTGCGACTACCTGAAAGCGGCGACCTTCTTCTGCCTGGCGACCGGCGGTGAACGCGGCCTGGACGCATCGCCGCGCGGCGGGCCGCCCGGCTTCGTGCACGTGCTCGATGCGCACCATGTCGCGTTCGCGGACTGGCCGGGCAACAACCGGATCGAATCCTTGCGCAACCTGGAACAGGACGACCGGGTCGGCATGCTGTTCCTGTTTCCTGGCCTGGATATCTTCATGCGCATCAATGGCCGTGCGCGCGCCAGCATCGACCCGCAGCTCCTCGATCAGCTCGCGGAAGCCGGCAAGGCGCCGAAGACGGCGCTCGTCGTCGCCATCGACGAGGTGCTGTTCCATTGTGGGAAAGCGATCAACCGCGCCGGCTTGTGGCGTGTGGAGAGCCAGATCGACCGGCATGCCTTGCCGACACCGGGCCAGATGGTGGTGGCCATGAATGCGGCGGCCGATGGTGTTGCGATTGACGGGGCAGCCGTGGCGCAGCTCGATGCGCATTACGCGCATGCGGTACGCCACGACCTGTACTGAGAAGCCGCGCTACGGCATGCTGGAATCGCCGCCCAGCGCCGCTTCCAGCACGCCGTTCGTAGCAGCGGCTTCCCGTCCCCATTCGCGATACTCGACCAGCGACGGAATGCGCTCGAGCGCGCCGAGCGGTTCGATCCCCATGTTCGCCAGCTGCGCGAGCAGTTCGGCCAGCACCATCTCGCGCTGCAACGACCAGGTCGAGGCGAAGCAGCGCCAGAAGATCCATCCCGCCCGTTCCAGCACGCGCTGGCGCCCCATGTCGGCGGCCCAGCGGTCCGGCCCGTGGAATTCGTCGCCATCGAGTTCGATCGCCAGGCGCCGGTCCTCCGCGCCCTCGACCACCATGTCGATCCGGTAGCCGGCCGCCGGCACTTGCGGAATGACGCGGTAGCCACGCCGGAACAACTCGGTGTAGACGTCGCGCTCGAAACCGGATTCGCACAGCTTGACCAGGCTGCCGCTGTCGTCATTGCTCTCGACCGGCTTGGCGAAGTGCTCGACCAGCGTGCGCCGCAGGTCGAGCGTGGACAGCTCTTCCAGCCGCACCGAGCGAACGAGATACATGCGGTCGCGCGCCCGCGATGCCGCCACGTTGAAGCGCTGGTCGTACTGCAGGCCGGACAGTGCATGGTGGTTGCGGCTGTCGGCCACCATGCTCAGGAAAACGATATCGCGCTCGCTGCCCTGGAAAATGCGCGCGTCGCCGCAGGCGAAATTGCGGCGCGCGAGTTCCGCGGCGTCGCAGCGCGAGCGCACCAGCTTGTCGATCCACAGGGCCTGCTCGGGGCCGAGCAGGGACACCACACCGAGCGTGCGCTCGCGCAGCTTCGGGTCGCGCAGGATCGCTTCGATCTCCGCGGCGATGAATTCCGCCTCGGGCGGATTCTGCGATTTCAGGGTGCGGTAGCCGTTGGCGACGAACACGTCGACCAGCGGAGGGTCGAGCCTTTCCGAGGCCTTGGGAATCCGCAGCGGCTGGATGAAGTCCTTGTAGAACACGCGGTTGCTGTAGGCGATGATCGGCTGCACGCAGCGGAAGTGCTCGCGCAGCATGACGCGCGACGCCGCGAACACGGAGGACGCGATGTCGTACAGCGACATGTCGGCGGTCAGCACGGCCTCGAATGGCTGGCCGGCCAGGAAGCGACGGCGCAGGTCGACGATCTTCGCGCTCGACACGAAGCCCGCTTCGGGCGAGACCTGCTTGTCGTCGCCGACCACCAGGATCTGCTTGCCGCGCAAGACCGCGGGCAAGGCCCACAAATCCGACTGGCTCGCCTCGTCGACGATCACCAGGTCGAAGGCGCCGAGTGTGGCCGGCAGCGACTCCGACACGCGCGCATGGCTCATGATCCAGCACGGGACCGCCGCCTGCGCGCCCACCATCGCGGCTTGCGCGTCGCGCCGGTAGCGGGCGGCGTTGACGCCGGTGCCCTTGCCGATCTTGCGCATCGCAATCCGGTAGTTTTCCAGCGCGCTCAGGACGTTCTGGCCGGCGTGGCGCCGGGTCGCGAGCCACGCCGACTTCGACACCAATTGTTCGTACAGGCGCGCGAGTCCGCTTTCCAGGTCGCGCCGGCGCGCCGCCAGTTCGCGCATCTCGTCGCGATCGTCGATGGCGTCGAGGTACGTGACCAGGCGCGCCCAGGTCCAGGCATCGCGCCAGCGCACCGGGAACACCGCATCGTCGCCGACCGCGTCCACCGGCTGGGAGATGACGCGCGCGGCCAGTTTTGCGGCGCCATGGCGCGCGATGTCAGCGGCGAGGCGGCGCAGGGTGTCGAAGACGGGTGCGAGCGCTTCGATGCGGCGGATCTCGGCGACGATGCCGGCATAGTCGGCAACGATCGTCTCCGCCGGGAGGTCGGCGGCGCCCAGCGCATGGTCGACCAGGCTTTCCAGTTGGTCCGACACGGGGCCGGTCGTCCCGGCCAGCGTTTCGCGCAGCGCGGCCAGGCCCGCCGTCGCCTTTGATAGTTCGGCGCGGGTGAGATGGCGGCGCAGCTGTTCGCGCACGCGCGCCAGCTCGGCATGGCGCCCCAGCAGCTCGCCCTGCGGCGCCCGCACGAAGACCTGTTCGGCTTGCGCCGGCAGCGTGCGGTCGTGGGTTGTCGCGAGGGTATGCGCGCGGCGTGCGGCCAGCGCGATCTGTTCGGTCGTGCGCAGTTGCGCGACGTCGGGCTGCAGCTGGGGCAGGGACAGCAATTCGGCGAACGTGTTCCAGCGCACCACGAAGGAGAGCAGCCGCGTATGCAGGGCGGCGAAGCGCTGCACATGGGCCCAGTCTTCGCTTGTCGAGGGAGGAAGGCCGGCAACGCGGATGGCGTTCACGTGCGGCTTGATGTCGCCGACCCCGAAGGCCAGGAAGCCGAACGGTTTGCCGGATTCGGCGCCGCGTGCGATGGCCTCCAGCGCCTTCGGATGCTCGAGTGCCTCGCGCGGCGCCGTCACCGGCTTTTGCATGAACTCGGAGCGCGCCTGCAGCAGCGCATCGAGCTCCGGGAACAGCGCCTCGAGCGAGCTGCGTTCGGTAGCGAAGTCTGCGCGCCGGCATTTTTCGCGCAGCGCGAAGACCCAGTCGTATCCGGACTCCTCCAGTTCGCGCACCAGCGCGGCGGCTGTGTCCAGCGACACCAGGAGGGTGCGCGCATGATCGAGCACTTCCGGTGTGGCGGCGCGCAGCGGAAGCAGCGCGCCGCTCGCCTCGTCGCGCTCGATGTCGCGCACCGTCTGCAGCACTTCGTGCAGGCGCCCGATCTCGACCGGCGCCGGCAGCGCGTCCGATGCCGGCACCCTGGCCCGGCAATAGACCAGGTCCGCGCCAAGCCGACGTCGCGCATCGCGCAGCGCCATCGCAGTGTCGTCGCCGAAGGGCGGCGCATGTTCCGGCGCCAGCGACAGCACGTCGTCGAACCAGCCGAACTGCGCCCGGCCGTCGATCACCAGTTCGGCCATCTTTTGCGCGCGCATGGCGACGCCGTCGACCTCGATCTCGCCCAGGTGGGCGCGGGCGATGTCGTCGATGCGGGTGTCGATCCGCGCAATCTCCTCGTGCGCGCGGTCGAGCGCGGCGCGGCAGGTGGCGATGGACTCTTCTTCGATCTGCGGATTCAGGTGAGTCAGGGTATGGATGATCGCCTCGATCGACGCCTGGAACTGGCGCATGCCCTCCTTGTCGCCCGACAGCAGGGCCACGCTCAGCGGACGGATCGAGGCCGGGATCTTCTCCTGCAATACCTTCAGCGCCGGTTCGCCCTTGGATGTGACCAGGATCCGCTTACCGAGGGCCAGGTAGTGGCTGATGATGTTGGCGATCGTGTGCGTCTTGCCGGTGCCGGGCGGGCCCTGGACTGCGACGCCTGGCGCACGCGCCAGCTGCTGCACGATGGTCTCCTGCTCGCGGTTATAGGGCAGCGGGAAGTACAGCTCGCGCGCCTCGCCGCGGCTGCTGGCGCGGCCGGACAAGCCGCGGAAGGCGATCGCTTCGTGTTCGATCACCGCTTCGCCCGGGGCCGTGACGATGCTGAGCGGCCCCTCGGGGATCGGGTCGCCGGCGCCCAGGCGCTCCTTCAGGCGCGCGATGTCGTCGATCATGAAGTGGCTGGCGCGCGGGCGGGTGAACACGACCCACGCGTTGGTCACCACCAGTTCTTCTCCAGCAGGAGGCGCCTGGGTCGCATCGCGGTCATAGCGTGCCGACGCGGCGAGGGTGCCGGCAACCAGGCTCAAAACCGGTTCGACCACCGTCGGGTCGAACGGCGATACCGCCGTCTCCGCACGGTCGCGCAGCAGGGCGCGGGCGGCGCGCTCGACGTCGCCGATGCCGGGCACGGCGCAGGCGGAGAAGGCGTCGAACTCCAGGCGTGGCTCGCTCTGGCGCGGACGCACGCCGATCGCATGGCTGACGCTGTCGATCTCGAGCTCCACCGCCTGCGTGATCAAAGGGTAGTGGAAGTCGGCGGCGGTCTCGCCCGGGATGCGCCAGGACGACACGCCCATGCCCCATACCAGCTCGGTCGGGCGTACCGCTTCTTCGGATTCGAGACGGGTCTTCAGCGCAAACAGGTCCGCGTACAAGGTCATGACCTGGCGGCGCGGCCGTTCGCGCATGGCCCAGTCGTTCCAGTGCCGGGTGGTGACCTCCAGCAGGTGCGCCACCCGCGCGTCGTCGCTGCCCGCGCCGGTCAGCGCTGGCGGCTTCCCGAATGGGTCATCGCTGACGACCAGGTAGGGCGCAAGCTCCGGTTCCGACAGCGCGGGAGGGCGCGTCGCCTCGAGGCGATGCACGCGCAGCCAGGTCGGCTCGCCGTCCGTCTCGACGTTGAAGTCGATCCAGGGCAGCGACTCGAGGTCGGCCCAGGTCTTCTTGAAATCGGTGATCTTCGACAGGGTGAAAGCGGCAGGATCGATGTCTTTGGCTTGCTCGACCAGGTAGTCGAGCAGCCCGCTCATGAGCAGGGCAGGGGAATGCATAGTGTTTCGAGGGTAAGCGATATGCCATATTAAACGCTTATCAATCCGTCTGCGGTTCCGTATCATGTGCGGATGCCTACTCAATTCCCGAACGTCTGGCTCGCCGGACTACTCTGCCTGTCGACCAACGCATTCGCGGCCAGCTGCGGCGCGCCGCCCTCTGGTGAACTGAAGGCGGAACGGGTCGCCGCCGTCACCCCCTCGCGCCTTGAGCCGGGTCTGTACGAAGGCCCCGTGTGGTTCAAGGATGCCCTCTATTTTTCCGACTTCAGCTTTGCCCAGGGTTTTCCTTCGCGTGTGCGCAAGCTTGCGGCAGACGGCGCGGTGAGCACCGCCATCGAGGACAGCGGCAGCAACGGCCTCGCCGTCGACGCCAAAGGCGCGCTGATCATCGCGAGCCACAAGGACAAGGCGCTGCTGCGCCAGGGCCTTGACGGCAAGCGGGTTCCCCTGGCCGGCACGTTCAAGGACAAGGTCTTCAATTCGCCCAACGACATCGCCATCGCGGGCGACGGGACGATCTACTTCACCGATCCGGACTGGCAAAAGGCCGCCGCCCCCGGCGGACAGCCGGTGACCGGCATCTACCGCGTCGGCGCGGATGGCGTAGTCACGCTGGTGGACGGCGCGCGCCCCAATCCCAACGGGATCGCGCTGTCGCCGGGCGGCGACGTCTTGTACGTTAACGCCAACGACGGCGTGCTGATGGCCTATCCCATTGCTGGCGGCGTGCCGCAGGCTGGACGCGCGCTGGTGCGCGATCTGAACGGGCCGGACGGCATGACGGTCGACTGCCACGGCAACCTGTACGTCACCGAGCACGGTGCGAAGCGGCTGCGCGTATTTTCACCGCAGGGCAGGGAGCTGGCGACGATCCGGGTCGACGCCAACGTCACCAATGCAGCCTTCGGCGGCAAGGACGGCAAGACCCTGTACATCACCGGCGCGGGTGCGCTGTGGCAGCTGCGCCTGGACGTGAGCGGCATGCCCTACTGAGGTCGCGCCAAAAAGGGTTTGACAAAAAATCATCCACACGCTCATACTGTCCATACAAATGTTAGCGCTAACAAAACAAGAATGGGGACGCTGTGACAGCAACTGTTTTGCCCTGGCGGGAAAAGCTTGGCTACGGCGTGGCCGATATGGGGTTCAATTTTTACTGGACCAACGTCTCCACCTTCCTGCTGATCTTCTACACCGACACCTTCGGCCTGAGCGCCGCTGCCGCCGCCTCGATGATGTTCATCGTGAAGATCATCAACGCGTTCACCGATCCCCTGATCGGCGCAGCGGCCGACCGCACCACCACCAAGTGGGGCAAGTTCCGTCCCTATCTGCTGTGGGGCGCGCTCCCGCTGGCCGGCGCCGCGGTGCTGACCTACACGACGCCCGACCTCTCGCTCTCCGGTAAAACCGCCTGGGCCTACGCGACCTACCTCCTGATGATGGTGTGCTACACCTGCATCAACATCCCCTACAACGCGCTGTCCGGCGTGATGTCGAGCGACCCGCAGGAGCGCTCCTCCGTCAACGGCCTGCGCTTCATCTTCGCGTTCGCCGGCAGCACGCTGGTCACCGCGGCCACGCCCTGGCTGGTGCGCACCTTGGGCGGGGGCGATGCGGAGCAGGGCTGGCAGCTGACGATGGTCGTCTGGGGCATCCTGGCCGCCTGCCTGTTCGCGATCGCTTTCACGACCACGCGCGAGCGCATCGCACCGCCGCCGGGGCAGAAGAACGACTTCGTGCAGGACATCCGCGACCTGACGCGCAACGGCCCCTGGGTGGTGCTGTTCTTCCTCGCGCTGATCATCATGGTGACCATCACCCTGCGCGGCACCACGGCCGCCTACTACTTCAAGTACTACGTCGGGCGGCCCGACCTGATCGCCTCCTTCATCCCGGCCTACATGATCGCCGCCAGCGTAGGCGCCGCGCTCACGCCGGTGATGACGCGCTTCGTCGACAAGAAGCGCCTGATGATCATCCTCATGAGTCTCACGACCGTGATCTCCTGCGCCTTCTTTTTTGTCCCTAGTGACCAGGTGGCGCTGATGTACGTCCTGCAGGTGGCGATGGGCTTCGTGCTCGGGCCGAAGTCGCCGCTGGCGTTCTCGATGTATGCGGATACGGCCGACTACAACGAATGGCGCACCGGTCGCCGCGCCACCGGCATCACCTTCGCGGCGGCGACCTTCTCGCAGAAGCTCGGAACGGCGGTGGCGGTGGCGGTGATCGGCGCGCTGTTCACGGCCCTCGGCTACGTCCCGAACGCCGCCCAGAGCGCAGGTTCGCAGGAAGGCATCGTCTGGCTGATGTCCTTCGTGCCGGCCGCATTCTCGGGTATGGCGGTGCTGTGCATGCTGTTCTACGATCTCGACAAACACAAGCTGGCCCGGGTCCAAGCGGAACTCCTGGCCCGCAAGATGGCAGAGGGTAGGAAATGAAGCTTGGTCCTGTCGAAGGCGGCGAACGCTTCGAGCTGCACAGCCCCACCGCCATGCCGAATGCGGCCGGCTTCCTGTGGAACCGCAGGATGATGATCCAGGCGACCTGCCGCGGCTACGCGGTCGCCCAGTTCATGCAGCCGGAACCGGCGAAGTACGCCCATGCGCCGAACCTGCAGGCCAAGTCCTTCATGCAGCCGGAGCATGCCTACTATGCCCACCATCCAGGCCGCTTCGTCTACGTGAAGGACGAAGACGCCGGCCAGCTGTTCTCGGTACCCTACGAGCCGGTGCGGGCAAGCGCCGACCGTTTCGTGTTCTCGGTCGGGAAGGCGGACCTGTTGTGGACCGTCGAGCACCTCGGCCTGCGCGTCGAGCTGCGCCTGACGCTGCCGCGCGAAGACGTCGTTGAACTATGGTCGCTGAAGGTGACCAATCTGAGCGGCCGGCCACGCCGCATCAGCATCACGCCTTACTTCCCGATCGGCTACATGTCGTGGATGAACCAGTCGGGCGAGTACCGCGCCGACCTGGGCGGCATCGTCGCGAGCAGCGTCACGCCCTACCAGAAGGTCGAGGATTACTTCAAGAACCGGCACCTCAAGGACAAGACCTACTTCCTGTGCGAGGACGCGCCGGATAGTTGGGAAGCGAATCAGGCGGTATTCGAAGGCGAGGGCGGCCTGCACGACCCGAGCGCCTTGCAGCAGGATTGCCTCGGCAACGGCGACGCCAGGTACGAGACACCCGCGGCCATCGTCCAGTACAAGTTGGCGCTCGCATCAAACGCATCGATCGAACGCCGTTTCCTGTTCGGCCCCGCGCTGGACGATGCGGAGATTGCGGCGATGCGCGAGCGCTACCTGTCCGCCGAAGGATTCGCGCGCACCGCCCGCGACTACGCCGCCTACATCGCCCAGGGGCAGGGCGTTCTTCGCATCGGCACGCCCGACGGGCAATTCGACAACTTCGTCAACCACTGGCTGCCGCGCCAGGTCTTCTACCATGGCGACGTCAATCGCCTGACCACCGATCCGCAGACCCGCAACTACCTGCAGGACAATATGGGCATGTGCTGGGTGCAGCCGAAAGTGGCGCGCGCCGCCTTCCTCACGGCGCTGGCGCAGCAGGAGCCGAGCGGCGCGATGCCCGACGGGATTCTGCTGTCGGAAGGCGCGGAGCTCAAGTACATCAACCAGGTGCCGCATACCGACCACTGCGTGTGGCTGCCGGTGTCGCTGCAAGCCTATCTCGACGAAACTGCCGACTGGGCGCTGCTGGGCGAAGTGGTCATCGACCGCAGTGGCGACAAGGCGAGCGTGGCCGCACGGGTTGGACGCGCCATGGACTGGCTGCTGCAGGAGCGTGACGCGAGGGGACTGTCGTTCATCGCACAAGGCGACTGGTGCGATCCGATGAACATGGTGGGCTACAAGGGACGCGGCGTTTCCGGCTGGCTGACCGTCGCCGCAGCGTATGCGCTCGCGCTATGGGCCGGCATCTGCGACGAGGTCGGAGACGCGGCGGCTGCGCGGCGCATGCGCGAAGGCTGCGCCGCGATGAACCGCGCCGCCAACGAGCACTTGTGGGACGGGCGCTGGTTCGCCCGCGGCATAACCGACGACGATGTCAAGTTCGGCGTCAAGGAGGACAGGGAAGGGCGAATCTGGCTGAATCCCCAGGCCTGGGCCATCCTCTCCGGCGCAGCGGATGCGTCCCAGCGCACGGCCATGTTCGACGAAATCGAGGCCCAGTTGCATTCGCCTTACGGGGTCCTGATGTTCGCGCCGCCTTTCAGTGCGATGCGCGACGACGTCGGGCGCGTGACCCAGAAGCATCCGGGGTCGGCCGAGAATGGCGCGGTCTACAACCACGCGGCCATCTTCTATATCTTCAGCCTGTACACGATCGGCGAGGGCGAGCGCGCATGGCGCCTGCTGCGCCAGATGCTCCCTGGCCCGGATCTGGCCGATATCCTGCAGCGCGGCCAGCTGCCGGTCTTCATCCCGAATTACTACCGCGGTGCGCACCGCGAGTATCCGCGCACGGCCGGGCGCTCCAGCCAGCTGTTCAACACCGGCACCGTGTCCTGGGTCGTGCGCTGCCTGGTCGAAGGCCTGTGCGGCTTGCGCGGCGATGCGCGCGGACTGGCCATCGCACCGCAGCTTCCATCGAACTGGGATGGCATGCAGGTCGAGCGCGAGTTCCGCGGCGCCCACTTCAGCGTGGCGATCCGGCGCGCCGATGTGGCGGGAGTGCAGGTCTGGCAGGGCGGCCGACAGCTGCCACGGGCCCGCATCGATGCGCCGCAGGCAGGTAAAACCTACGAGCTCGAGGTGCTGGTGCCGCGCTAGGCGCTCTCGCGCGGCATCAGGGTGAATCCGAGGTCGACCTGGCCGACCTGGGGCGCGCGTCCCTCGATCACATTGCGCAGCAGGGTCGCGGCTTCGAAGCCGACCCGGTAGCGCGGGGTACTGATCGTGGTCACCGAAGGAATCATCCAGGCCGAAGCAGGAAGATCGTTGAAGCCGCAGATCGCCAGCTGTCCCGGCACGGCGATGCCGCGCCGCTGGCATTGGTAGATGGCGCCGTGCGCCAGGTCGTCGTTGCAGCAGAAGATGGCGTCGCAATCCGGCGCCTGGGCCAGCATCCGGCCGAGCAGTTCGGCGCCGAGCGCGATGCTCGAGGCATCCGGCACCATCAGCTCCAGACGTTCATCATTCAAGCCGGCCTCCTGCATGGCGCTGCGATAGCCGGCCGCGCGGCTCAGGGTGCGCTCATCCAGCTGGGCGCCGATGAAGCCGATCCGCTTGTGGCCCTTGTCGATCAGGTAGCGGGTCATGGTGCGGCCTGCTTCGTGCTGCGAGAAGCCCACCGATAGCTGGCTTGGGTCGGAGGCCAGGTCCATCATCGACACCACCGGCACGCCGGACGACGCCAGCAGTTCCTCGACGCGCGGGCTATGCGTAAGGCCCGACAGCAGGATGCCCATCGGGTTGGATTGCAGGTAGATCTTCAACAGCTTTTCTTCTTCGGCGTCGGAGTAGCGCGTGTTCCCGATGAGAAGCTGGTAGTTGCCCGCATCGACCACCTGCTGGATGCCGTCGATGACGGCGTTGAACACGAAGTTCGACAGCGACGGCACCAGCACCACGATCACATTCGACTGGCGCGAAGCGAGGGCGCGCGCCGCGCGATTCGGGACGTAACCCAGCGCGGCGACGGCTTTTTCAACGCGCAGCCGGACCTCGTCGGATACGCGCTCCGGCTGGTTCAATGCGCGCGAGGCCGTCATGGCCGACACGTTGGCCTGCGCGGCGACCGCGGCCAGGGTAGTGCGGCCGCTTGCGCGGCTCTTGTTGATGGGTTTTGTCATGGGCGGCGAAAAGTTGGGTGTCGAGATTCTGCCACGTACGCGATTGGAAATGTCGGGAAACCGTTGCAGAAGGTATTTACAAGCCATCAATAGTGTGTAGAATGATTAATGTTAGCGCTAACTAAACCATCTTCACAATGATTGGAGGCGCGCTATCGGGTCAGAATCAGCGCTGCCTATTTTTTTGTTCATGAATGTTAGCGCTAACCTTTGGAAGCTGAGATGAAGCAAACGAGCGAACCGCAGCCGGTCATCCGGTGGGTGATCATGGGCGTCAGTGGATGCGGCAAGAGCACGGTCGGGCAGCAGCTGGCCGACGCCTGCGGTCACGCCTTTGTGGAGGGTGATGCCTTTCACCCGCAAGCGAACGTCGACAAGATGTCCGCAGGCCAGCCGCTGGACGACGATGACCGGCGTGACTGGCTGGGTGCGATCCAGGCGCAGATCGCCGGCGCACGGGAACAGGGCCTGGGCCTGGTGGTGTCGTGCTCCGCGCTCAAGCGCAGCTACCGCGACCTGCTGCGCGCAGCCGACCCCGCCCTGCGCTTCGTCCATCTGGACGGGCCGCGCGTGCTGATCGCCGAACGCCTCGCGGCCCGCCGCAACCATTACATGCCCCCGCAGCTGCTCGACAGCCAGCTGGCCGCGCTCGAGCCCCTGGCCAGCGAAGAGATTGGAGCGCGGCTGGATATCCGCCAATCGCCGTTCCAGCTGGTGCAGGCGATCCTGGCCGGCGGGGGGAGTACCGGATAAGCGAAAGAATCGCCGGACTGGACGGAGCCGGTATGGAATCACAGCGCGCGTGCCGTCGTTCTTGAAACGCGTGACTTACAAAACATAACAGACTGGAGACATGCAATGAATATTCCGTACCGCAGGAAAGTGATGGTCTTCGCCGTTGCCGGCGCCTGCTGCTGGATGGCCGCGCCGGGCTACGCACAGGAGTCGGCAGAGAAGCCGGATGAGGCCCCGGCGCCAGGCAGGGTCGAAACCGTCACCGTGTCCGGCTCGCGCCTGCCGGCGCGCGGCTTCAGCCAGCCCACGCCGACTACCACGCTGTCGGCCGCCGACCTGGAAAAGAACGCCAAGCCAAACGTCTTCAACACCCTGGTCGAACTCCCCGCGCTGCAGGGCAGCACCGGCCGCACCACCGGCGCCTTCAGCACCAGCAGCGGCACGCAAGGCCTGTCTTCGCTGTCACTGCGCGGCCTGACGCCGATCCGCACCCTGACCCTGCTCGACGGCCAGCGCGTGGTCGGCGCCAACGTCAGTGGCGTGACCGACGTCAGCCAGTTCCCTCAATTGTTGATCAAGCGCGTCGACGTCGTCACCGGCGGCGCGTCCGCCTCCTATGGCTCGGATGCGGTCGGCGGCGTCGTCAACTTCATCACCGACAAGCACTTCCAGGGCTTCAAGGCCAACCTGGAAGGCGGGCAGACCAAATACAGCGACGACGAGAACGGCACCGTGCAGACCGCGTTCGGCAAGGCCTTCCTGAACGGCCGCCTGCACCTGGTGGGCAGCGCGGAGTACGGGCGAGAGAAAGGCGTGCCGAATCCCGGCTTTGGCGGCCAGGCGGCCAATGGGCGCGACTGGTACAAGAGCACGGTGATCACCAACCGCGGCTTCGGCCCCACCACGGACGGCAGGCCGCAGCTGATGGTGATCGACCAGGCGCAGCAGATCCAGTACGCCAAGTACGGCTTGATCACCGAGGGGCCGCTGCGCGGCACCACGTTTGGTGAGAACGGAGCGCCGAGCCAGTTCCAGTATGGCGCCAACTGCGTGGGCTCTTTCTGCCAGGGCGGCGACCTGTCGGGCAACGTCGGCGCCGGCACCTCGCTGGGCATGAACCTGTCGCGCAAGGTGCTGTATGGCCGCGCAGGCTACCAGCTCGATGACAAGAATGAACTCTACATGACGGCCACCTGGAGCGAGGTCGATGCGACTTTCTCGCCGAACCCGGGCGCAGCCAAGCAGGGCAACCTCACCATGAGCTGCGCCAATCCCTACCTGGCGCAATCGGTGCGCGATCGCTGCGCGCAGGCCGGGATCACCAGCTTCCGCTACGGCACCACCAACGCCAACTTCCCGCGCAATATCGAGGTCAACCCGAACCGCAAGATGCAGCGCGTGGTCGTGGGCGCCGAAGGGGCCTTCAACTTCGGCGGCAAGGAGTGGGGCTACAACGGCTATTTGACCCACGGCGAAAACGAGATCGAGATCAACGTCGAGAACATGACCCTGAACCGCCGCTATGACCAGGCGATCCAGGCGATACGCGCGCCAGACGGCTCGATCCAGTGCGCCAATCCGATCGCTGTGGCCAGCGGCTGCAAGCCGATCAACGTGTTCGGCAACGTCGCCATCGATCCGGCCGCCTGGGCCTACATCGCCCCGGCCAACGGCCCGCGCCAGTACTCGAAGCAAAAGCAGGACGTCGCCAGCTTCAACCTCACCGGCGAACCCTTCTCCTCGTGGGCCGGACCGGTCGCGATGGCGGCCGGCGTCGAGTGGCGCAAGGAGCAGTACTACGTCACCGGCGACCCATATGGCAACGGCGTCTTTGCCGACAGCCCCAACACGCCGGCCTATCCGGCGGACCCGATCCTGAGCCAGCCCGAAGGCAACCACTGGTACGCGGGGAACTACCACAATGGGCGCGGGTCGTACACGGTCCGGGAAGCCTATGTGGAAGCGAACATCCCGGTACTGAAGTCGGCGGCAATCGGCGAGGTGAACCTGAACCTGGCCGGCCGCAAGACCGACTACAGCACCTCGGGCGGGGTCAAGGCCTGGAAGCTCGGCGCCACCTGGAATACGGGCTTCGACGGCTGGCGGGTGCGCGCCGTGACGTCGCAGGACGTGCGCGCGCCGAACCTGTCGGAACTGTTCGCCGCGCCGGTCGTGATCAATGCCGCCGTCACCTACAACGGCCAGTCGGTGCAGGTCCAGCAGCGCACCGTCGGCAATACCAACCTGCGTCCGGAAATCGCGCGCAATACGCTATTCGGCCTGGTGCTGGCCCAGCCATCGTGGCTGCCCGGCTTCTCGGCCTCGCTCGACTACTTCGACGTCAAGGTCGAGGACATGATTTCCAGCCTCCCGAACCAGACCCTGGTCGACCTGTGCGTGGCCGGCAACCAGGAGATCTGCGCCACCCAGCAGCTGACCGGCCCGGCCGGCACCAACTTCCTGACCGCGCAGGCCTTCAACCTGGCTTCACTGCGCAGCAAGGGCTACGACCTCGAACTGGCCTACCGCACCGAGCCCAACCCCATGGGCATCCCGGGCCGCCTGACCTTCCGCGCCCTGGCCACCCACATGAAGACCTTCGAGACCCGTTCCGGCATCCCGGGCACGATCCCGAGCGAGGGCGCGGGCGTCAACCTCGGTAACACGCCGGACTGGAAGGCGATGGCGACGCAGTCGTGGGATGGCGCCAAGTGGAGCCTGACCCTCACTGAGCGCTGGGTCAGCGATGGCGTGTACAGCCACGAGTTCATCGAATGCCAGACTGGCTGCCCGGTCTCGACGCCGAACAACCGCACCATCTTCAACAACCAGATGAAGGGCGCGTTCTACGTCGACATCGGCGCATCGTACAAGCTCACGAAGGAGGTGACGCTGTACGCCAAGATCGATAATGCGGGCAACCGCGACCCGGTCGCCGCGCCGCAGGAAAACCCGAGCTATGCGCTCAACCCGGCACTGTACGACGTGCTGGGACGGATTTATCGGGTCGGCCTGCGCTACCAGTTCTGAGCACATGAATCACCCGGTCGCCTGGTCCATGCTGGCCGTCTTCTTTTCGGTCTCGCTGCTGACCGTCAGCATCGCCTGGGCCAAGGTCCAGCCGCTGATCGCTTTCGTGGTCGTCTCGCTGGTCGCCGCGCTGCTGCTCGGCATGCCGGTCGAGGCGATACCCAAGGCGATCGAAAAAGGCATCGGCGACCTGCTCGGTTCCCTGGCCGTCATCATCTGCGTCGGCGCCGTGTTCGGCAAGCTGATCGCCGACAGCGGCGCGGCGCAGCGCATGGCCGGCTGCCTGATCGCGCTGTGCGGCCAGCGCCGCATGCCGCTGGCGCTGATGGTCACCGGCTTCGTGGCCGGCATACCGCTGTACTACAACGTCGGCTTCGTGCTGCTGGTGCCGCTGGTGTTCTCGCTGGTGTATGGCAGCGGCCGTCCGGCGGTGGCGCTGGCGATTCCGCTGGTGTGCGGGCTGTCGATCGCGCATGGTTTCCTGCCGCCGCATCCGTCGCCGACGGCCCTGGCCGGCCAGTTCGGGGCCGATCTCGGACGCACCCTGCTGCTGGGGATCGTGGTCGGCGTCCCGACCCTGCTGATCGCCGGGCCGCTGTTCGCGATGACGCTCAAGGACATCAAGGGCACGCCGTCAAACCTGTTCAAGGCCGAACCCAAGCTGGATGCCGAGCTGCCGGGCGCCTTCAACAGCTTTGCCACGGCGCTGCTGCCGGTGTGGCTGCTGGGCGGCTTCACGGTGCTGCTCCTGTACCCCAGCGCCAATGCGGAGGTCAACCGGCTGGTGGCCTTCTTCGCTAACCCCTCGATCATCATGTTGACCGCCTACGGGCTTGCGGTGTTGAGCCTGGGCCGCCGGCTCGCATCCACCATGGCCGGCGCGGGCGAGGCGCTGCGCGACGTGGCGCCGATCCTGCTGGTGATCGCCGGCGCCGGCGCGCTCAAGCAGGTGCTGGTGGAGACCGGCGTCAGCGCGCAGCTGGGCGCATCGCTGGCTACCTTGCCGGTACCGCCCTTGGTGCTGGGCTGGCTGATCGCGCTGATCCTGCGCGTCTGCCTCGGCTCGGCCACTGTGGCCGGGCTAACCGCGGCGGGCATCGTGGCGCCGCTGGTGACGGGTGCGGGCGTCGATGCGAGCCTGATGGTGCTGGCCGTCGGCGCCGGGAGCCTGATGTGCAGCCACGTGAACGATTCCGGCTTCTGGATGTTCAAGGAATACATGGGCCTTTCCTTGAAGGACACGTTCCGTTCCTGGACGCTCATGGAAACCCTGGTGGGCCTGTTCGGCCTGTTGTTCGTCATGCTCCTTTCGATCTTCATCTAGCCTTTCAAGGACAAATCATGAATCGACGATTGACGCCAGCCCTGCTGGTGCTGGCACTGCTTTGCCCGGCGCATGCCTGCGCTTCCGTTTCGGCCTACCAGACCATGCCCGACGATCCGCGCGCCATCAAGGTGAGCGCACGGGGCGACGGCAAGACCGACGACACTGCGGCGATCCAGGCCGCCGTCGATCGCGCCGCCAACGCGGGTGGCGGGGGCGTGGTGTTCCTGCCCTCGGGCCGCTACCGGATCACCCGCTCGATCCTGATTCCGCTGGCGGTGCGCGTCTACGGCGTCGGCTTGAGTCGGCCGGTGCTGGTGCTGGCCGCGCATACGCCGGGCTTCCAGAAGGGCGTTGGCACAATGGTGGTGTTCATGGGCTGCGACCAGTACAACACCGGCAAGGTGCCGGTGCCGGTCGCCAGCGCGGTGCCGTACAGCGAGAACGTGCGCGACGCGAACTCGTCGACCTTCTATTCGGCACTGTCGAACGTCGACTTCGAGATCGGCGACGGCAATCCGGGCGCCGCCGCCGTGCGCCAACGCACCGCCCAGCACTCCTACCTGGCGCACATCGACTTTCGCATCGGATCCGGCTTCGCCGGCATCTACAACGCCGGCAACGTCGGCTACGACCTGAACTTCCATGGCGGCCGCTACGGCCTCGTGTCCGAGAAGACCTCACCGGCCTGGCAATACACGCTGATGGACGCCACTTTCGACGGCCAGCGCGATGCTGCGATCCGCGAGCACGAGGCCGGCCTCACGCTGGCGAATACCACGATCAGGAATACGCCGGTGGGCATCGAGATCGACCGCGGCTACGGCGACTGGCTGTGGGGTTCGGATGTGCGCTTCGAGAACGTGTCGAAGGCCGCGCTAAGCATCAGCAACGAGGACAACGTCTACACGCAAGTCGGCTTCCAGGACGCCATCGCCAGCAAGGTGCCGAGCTTCGCGCGTTTCCGCGACAGCGGCAAGACCGTGCCGGGGCAGGGCGCCAACTACCGGGTCAAAGAATTCAACTACGGTCTCATGCTGCCCGGACTTGCCAGCATCGGCGCGTTCGGCACCACCATGAAAGCCACGCCGCTGGCGCAGCTCCCTGCGCCGCCCAGGAACGTGATGCGCGCACTGCCGCCGACCACGCAGTGGGCCAATGCGCGCAGTTTCGGCGCCACCGGCGACGGCCACACCGACGACACGCAGGCGTTGCAGAAGGCGATCGACAGCAGCCGCGTGGTGTACCTGCCGCTCGGCTTCTACATCATCAACGACACGCTCAGGATGAAGCCGGACACCGTCATCGTCGGCCTGCACCCGGGCCTGACGCAGCTGGTGCTGCCGAACGGCTCTCCGAAGTATGCGGGCGCCGGGACGCCCAGGGCGATGCTGGAAAGCGCCAAAGGAGGCGACGCGATCGTGTCCGGCATTGGCCTCGCCAGCGGTGAAGTCAATCCGCGCGCGGTGGCGCTGCTGTGGAAGGCCGGCGCCGGCTCGCTGGTGGACGACGTGCGCATCCAGGGCGGCCATGGCACCGTGCTGTACGATGGTCGCCGCAAGGACCCGTACCAGAAATCCCGCGACTTCGACCCGACCGCCCACTGGGACCGTCAATACCCCAGCATCTGGGTCACGGATGGCGGTGGCGGCACCTTCGTCGGTATCTGGTCACCCAGCACCTTCGCGCAATCCGGCTTCCACGTCACCAATACGACAACGCCGGGCAAGGTCTATCAACTCTCGGCCGAGCACCACCTGCGCGCCGAGATCGTGCTCGACGGAGTGGAAAACTGGGAATTCCTGGCGCCGCAAACCGAGCAGGAAGTCCGCGACGGCATGGACGCGGTATCGCTAGAGGTGCGCAACTCGCGCAACATCCTGTTCGCGAACTACCACGGCTACCGCGTGACGCGCTCGATCAAGCCGGCCGTCACCGCCGTCAAGCTGCATAACGCGCGCGACATCCGCTTCCGCAACGTGCACGTGAACGGCGAGAGCGGCTTCGCCGGCTGCGACGAGCAGGGCTGCGGCACCTACCTACGCGCCAGCAAGTTCCCCTTCGAGAACGCGATCGAAGACGTGACCAGTAAAGCCTTCGTGCGCGAACGCGAATTCGCGGTGCTCGACATCGGCGCCAAGCCGGTGATCGGCGCCCCAAGTGCGCTGCAGGCGAAAAAACTGGAAGACGGCTTCTTCTCGATCGCCGGCGGCGTCGCCGACAGCAAGGGCAGGCTGTATTTCGTGGAGCGCAAGTTCAACCGCATCTACCGCTGGTCGGAAGGACGCGGGCTTGAAGTGGTGCGCGATGCGCCGCTCGATCCGGTCAACCTGGCGATCGACGCCAGCGGCGCGCTGTTCGTGCAGTCCTCGTTCGGGCCCGCCACCACCGTCTATTCCTTCGATCCCGAGGCGCCGCCCGAGCAGCTGACGGTGATCCAGCCGACGCCGGTGAAACCACGCCCGAACGCGCGCACCGTCCTGCCGGTCAACTGGTGGGTGAACGGCGAATTCCGCGACCAGCTCGACCCGGAGACCTACAAGTTCAATACCCTGGCCGAGCTGTTCGCGCGCGAGGTCGCCATGCCCAAGACGCACGAATATGTGTCACCGGACGGCAGTCTGGTCATGCCCGCCTTCCGCGTCTGGCGCCAGGGACCCGTGGACCACCTGGGCTGGCGCTGGACCGACACGGTGCAGACCCACGGCTTCGTGACCGGCAAGGTGGGCGAGCGCGTGGTGTTCACCAATGGCTCGGAAAACCGCAGTTTCAGCGGTTTGGTGGGAGAGGGCGGCAAGATCACCGACCTGAAAAGATTGGCCAACCGGGGCGGCGAAAGCGCCGTCCTTGGACCGGATGGCAACACCTATGTGGCCAACGGACAGGTCTTCGTCTACGCCCCGGATGGCCGCGCAATCGCCCGCATCGACGTTCCCGAACGCCCGCTGCAGCTAGTGTTCGGCGGCGCGTCAGGACGAACGCTGTTCATCCTGGCGCACCGCGCGCTGTACGCCGCGCAGCGCTGAAGCGGGCTTACGCCTGGCCGTCAGCGCCACGCTTGCTGCGGTAGCGTTCCTGCAGCCAGGCCGCGATGCCCGGCACCAGCGACAGCACGATGATGCCGAGGATGACCGCGGTAAGGTTCTCGTTGACCCACTTGATGTTGCCGAAGGCGTAGCCGGCCACCGTCAGCGAGATGACCCACAGGGCGCCGCCGGCCACGTTATACGAGATGAAGGTCCGGTAGCGCATGCTGCCCAGCGCGGCCACGAAAGGCGCCAGGGTGCGCACGATCGGGACGTAGCGCGCCAGCACGATCGTCTTCGGGCCGTGGCGCTCGAAGAAGCGCTCGGTATGGGCGATGTGTTCCGGCTTGATGAAACGCAGCCGGTAGCCATGCTGGATGCGACCGCGGAAGAAGGTGCCGATCGCGAAGTTGACGATGTCGCCCACCACCGCGGCGACGATCAGCAGCGGAATCAGCACCGGCAGCGACAGCAGGCCTTTCGCAGCCAGCGCGCCGCAGACGAACAGCAGCGAATCGCCCGGCAGGAAGGGCATCACGACCACGCCGGTCTCGACAAAAATGACCGCGAACAGCAGCACGTAGACCAGCATCTGGTATTCGGTGGCGATGACGGCGAGATAGCGGTCGAGGTGAAGGAACCAGTCGAGCAGGGTAGTGAGCATGATGTTGTCTTTTGATTGAGTTGCGGCGGCGGGCGCATTGTACATCGGAGCATGCTATATTTATTTGGCAACGTTTCCAATTCCGGTAACGGAGCAACGAGAGGAGACCCATGACAATGCATAAGACAACCCTGTTGATGCGCAGCGCGGTACTGACGGCCGTGCTGGGCGCATTCGGCGCACAGGCCCTGGCGCAGGAGCGGCCAGGCGCAGTCCAGGCCTGGCTCACGACCGGCGACCAGAGCAAACTGATGGCGCGCGCTGCGGATGCGCGCTTCGGCACGGCCAAGCCCGCGCCGACCGTGATCGACATCGACCCCACCAAGCGCTACCAGGAGATGCAAGGCTTCGGCGCTTCGATCACCGACGCCTCCGCATACCTGATCCAGCAGCGCATGAAGCCCGCGCAGCGCGAAGCGCTGCTGCGCGAACTGTTCGGCCGTGACCCGGGCCTCGGCATGTCCTTCACACGCCTGACCATCGGCGCCTCCGACTTCTCGCAGCACCACTACAGCTTCGACGACATGCCGGCGGGCGAAACCGATCCAGAACTAAAACGCTTCTCGATCGAGCCGCACCGCGCCACCGTGCTGCCGACCGTGAAGGCGGCGCTCGCGATCAATCCGCAGCTGAAGGTGATGGCCTCGCCCTGGAGCGCGCCGGGCTGGATGAAGACGAGCGACAGCCTGGTCAAGGGCGCGCTCAAGCCGGAAGCATATGACGCTTTCGCGCGTTACCTGGGCCGCTACGTCGGCGCGATGCAGAAAGAGGGCGTGCCGATCTTCGCGCTCACCTTGCAGAACGAGCCGCACTTCGAACCGCCCGACTACCCCGGCATGCGGGTCGATCCTGCGAGCCGTGCGGCCTTCATCGGCGGCCATCTCGGCCCGCTCTTGGGGCGCGAGCACCCCGGCACCACGGTGTTCGACTGGGACCATAACTGGGACGAGCCGCAGTCGCCGACCGCGGTGCTGGGCGACCCGAAAGCCGCGCAATACGTGAGCGGCGTGGCCTGGCACTGCTACGCGGGCAACGTCGCGGTGCAGGCCCAGGTGCATGCGCAGTTCCCAGGCAAGGACACCTGGTTCACCGAATGCTCGGGCGGGCGCTGGGCCACCGACTGGGCCAAGAACCTGATGTTCTTCACCCGCACCCTGGTGATCGACACCACCCGCGGCTGGGCGCGCGGCGTGCTGTTGTGGAACCTGGCGCTGGACGAGAATGACGGCCCGCACCTGGGCGGCTGCAAGGATTGCCGCGGCGTGGTGACGATCGATTCGCGCACCGGCGAGGTGACGCGCAACGTCGAGTACTACGCGCTGGCCCACGCCAGCCGCTTCGTGCTGCCGGGCGCGCGGCGCATCGCCTCCAGCGAAGGGGCCGGGGAATTGTCCAACGTCGCCTTCCGCAACCGCGACGGCTCGCTGGCGCTGATCGTGGCGAACGGCGCGGCGCAAGCGCAGACTTTCTCGGTCCGCATGGGCAAGGGAAGCTTCCGCTACACCTTGCCGGCGCAGAGCGTCGCGACCTTCGCCTGGGCTGGAAAGTAACACTGCGTGACGCCGTCTTCATAATTGCATTGACAACAAAATGAGCGCGGCGTAATAATGATCCCGAGGATTTGGCAACGTTTCCAAATTAGTTTAACTGAGTTTGGCAACGTTTCCAAATCCTCCGCCCACGAAGGCAAGGAAACGTCGCCACATCGTCCCTCGGTTTGGCAACGTTTCCAATCTACCAAATTATATAAAAAAACTGGAGACAAGGATGGCTCGATTTGGCAACGCCCACCGCGCGGGTTCGACGACCCGCGCCATCACCCCGACCCCGATCGCAGCCGCCTGCGCGCTGATGCTGTGGAGCGCCGCGGCGCACGCGCAAACGCAGCCGACCGATACCGCGCCCTCGCAGGTGGTAGTCACCGGCATCCGCGGCAGTATCGAGAGCTCGATCGCGATCAAGAAGGAATCCGACTCGATCGTCGAGTCGATCACGGCCGAAGACATCGGCAAGCTGCCCGACCAGTCGATCGCCGAATCGATCGCGCGCCTGCCGGGCCTCTCGGCCCAGCGCGTGGCCGGCCGCGCCCAGGTGATCTCGCTGCGCGGCCTGGCGCCGGACTTCGGCGTCACCCTGCTCAATGGCCGCGAGCAGACCAGCACCAGCAACGACCGCAGCGCGGAGTTCGACCAGTACCCGTCCGAGCTGCTCAGCGGCGTGGTGGTGTACAAGACCCCGGACGCCAACATGACCGCGGCCGGCCTGTCCGGCACCATCGACCTGCGCACCGTGCGTCCGCTCGACCGCAAGGGCCGCACCATCGCCGTCAACGTGCGGGGCGAGCATAACAACAACGGTGAACTCAATAGCGGCTGGTCGACGCGCGGCAAGCGCGTCTCGGTGTCCTATATCGACCAGTACCTGAACAACACCCTGGGCCTGGCGATCGGCTACGCCCACCTCGACACGCCCGGGCAGCAGAAGGAATACAAGTCCTGGTGGTGGGGGAACAATAACAAGCTGCCGGCCGGGAACGAGGACGTGATCGCGCTGAAGGGCGCCGAAGTCACCTCGACCTCGCGCAAGCAGGTGCGGGACGGCCTGATGGCGGTGGTCGACTGGAAGCCGAGTCGCGATCTGCGCTCCACCCTCGACCTGTACTACTCGCAGTTCGACCAGAAGGAAATCATGCGCGGCATGATGTGGAATTCGGCCGACACGGTGACTTACCGCGACCCGGTGATCGAGACCATCGGCGGCACCCGCATGCTTACCGGCGGCACCTTGGTCGGCATGGAGCCGATCGTGCGCAACGACTACAACGAGCGCCGCGACGAGATGGGCGCGCTGGGCTGGAACACCAAGCTGCGCCTCGACGATCGCTGGTCGGTCGACGGCGACCTGTCCTATTCCACCGCCAAGCGCCGCGAGACTACCTCCGAGACCTATGCCGGCCTGGGGCCGGCCGGCAGCGGCGCCACCGACGACGCCTTCAAATTCCAGATCCCGGTCGGCGCCGGCCTGCCGCAGTTCACGCCAAGCCGCGACTTCACCAACCCCGGCATCATTCGCCTGACCGACGTCGGCGGCTGGGGCCACGACGCCACCATGCACCATCCGCGCGTGGAAGACCGCCTGGCCGCGGCCAAGCTGAATGTGCGCGGCGAGCTCGATGGCTGGTTCTCCAATGTGCAGGCGGGCCTGAGCTACTCCAAGCGCGATAAGTCGCACGAAGACGTCTCGCAGACCTACTGGCTCAAGAACGCCCGCGCCCTGACCACCGTCCCGGCCGACATCATCCATCCCACCACCTCGCTGTCCTGGGCCGGCATCCCGGGCGTGCTGTCGTTCGACCCACGTGCGGCGCTCGACCGCTTCTACGACAAGCGTCCGGTTGACACCGACGTCGCCCAGCAGGACTGGTCGGTGAGCGAGAAGCAGGCGCTCGGCTACCTGCGCCTTGGTATCGACACCGACCTCGGCACGGTTCCGCTGCGCGGCAATGTCGGCCTGCAGTACGTCCACGTGAACCAGGAAGGGCAGGGCAAGGCGGTCAACGGCAACCTGATCACCGCGCTGCGCGACGAGCATTCCTACAATGACGTCTTGCCCAGCCTGAACCTGAACTTCGACTTCGGGAACTACGTGCGCGACACCTACCTGCGCTTCGGCGCGGCCAAGACGGTGGCGCGGCCGCGCATGTCGGACATGCGCGCCGGCGTGGGGGCGGGGGTCGATGCGACCACCCGCATGTGGAACGGCGGCGGTGGCAATCCGAAGCTGGAACCGTGGCGCGCCAACTCCTACGACCTCTCGCTCGAGCACTACATGGGCAAGGGCAGCTACATCTCGGCGGCCTACTTCTTCAAGGACCTGAAGAGCTACATCTACAACCAGCAGCGCCCCTTCGACTTCAGCGCCTTCCCGAATTCGAGCGCCGTGATCCCGCTCTCGAACATCGGCACCATCAACCAGCCGGCCAACGGCCAGGGCGGCTACGTGCGCGGGGTCGAGTTGTCCGGCTCCCTGCAGCTGTCGACCTTGTGGCAGCCGCTGGACGGCTTCGGCGTGCAGGCCAGCCTCTCGGGCACCGAGAGCTCGATCAGTCCGAACGGCCCCGGCACCACCGAGAAGCTGCCCGGCCTGTCCGGCGTGGTGCGCAACATCACGCTGTTCTACGAGAAGAGCGGCTTCTCGGCCCGTGTCGCGCAGCGCTACCGCTCGGCCTTCCGCGGCGAGGTCACCGGCCTCTTTGCCCAGCGCGCCTTCAGCGAGATCCTGGCCGAAGACCAGGTCGACATCCAGCTCGGCTACGAATTCCAAAGCGGGCCGTTGAAGAACCTCGGCTTCCTGCTGCAGGTGAATAACCTCGGCAACGAGCCTTACCAGACCAGGCAGGGCAGCCCGTTTTCCAGCGGCGCCTATGCGCCCGAGCGCTACACGACCTACGGCCGCCAGGTCCTGTTCGGCGTGAACTACAAACTGTAAAGGAGACCGAATGACGACGAAACGACATGCGATGCGCGTGGTGTGTGCGGCAGCCCTGACGATGACGGCAACGGTGGCCGGGGCCCAGGAAGCCGGATGGCAGGTGGTGACGACGGCGCAGGGCAGCAGCCAGCGATTCGCCGCGCAAACCCTGGGCGCGCCGCGCCCGGTGAGCCAGCCGATGGAAACCGAGACCGCGGTGTTCATCGACACCCGCCAGCGCTACCAGGAGGTGTTCGGCTTCGGTGGCGCCGTCACCGATGCGACCGCCGAGGTGTATGCCAAGCTGACCCCAAGCGCGCAGCAGGCCTTCATCAAGGCCTATTTCGACCCGCGCGAAGGCCTCGGCTACAGCGTGCTGCGCACGACGATCCACAGCTCGGACTTCAGCAGCGCCAGCTACACCTACCTGAAGGACGGCGACCGTACCCTGGGTTCGTTCAGCATCGAGCACGACATGCGCCACCGCGTGCCGCTGCTGCGCCAGTCGCTGGCCGCCGCCAAGGGGTATGGAACGAACATGCGCGTGTTCGCCAGCCCCTGGAGCGCCCCAAGCTGGATGAAGTCGAACAACACCATGCTGCAGGGCGGGACGCTGCTGCCACAGTACCGCGACCTGTGGGCCGGCTACTTCGTGAAGTTCGTGCAGGCCTACGAAAAGGCCGGCATTCCGGTGTGGGGCCTGTCGATCCAGAACGAGCCGATGGCGAAGCAGCGCTGGGAGTCGATGATCTACACCGCCGAGGACGAGACCCGTTTCCTGGGCGACCATCTGGGACCGGCTTTGACGAAAGCGGGCCTGGGCGACAAGAAGGTCGTCGTCTGGGACCACAACCGCGACCTGCTGCCGCAGCGCGCCGCCCACATCATGTCGGACCCGAAGGCGCGCCCCTACGTCTGGGGCATCGGCTATCACTGGTACGAGACCTGGGCCAAGGGCCA